>JAESGV010000038.1_pt1 | contig 393624 bp, 373 predicted proteins | sample 9269781 | NCBI WGS metagenome assembly JAESGV01 (sample SAMN15741586, study PRJNA653496) | algae metagenome | isolation source: Tildeniella torsiva UHER 1998/13D and co-occurring heterotrophs from... | place: Slovakia: Slovak Paradise National Park, Hrabusice, Kosice Region | collected 2000-01-01
ATTCGGCACGGCGAGGAGGTCCGAGAGAGCCATCACGAAGCGTCCGCAAATGGGGGTGGCGCCGCATTCGCGATTGCGTGGCGGGGCCGGGTGGCCATAATCTGATACGTGGATACAAATATCAAGTCTGCCGATCCTCCCCCCTTCGGCCGACTGTCGTATCCGCCCGGCGGGATCCGCCGGCAGGCGCGTATTGCGCCGGTGGATCCCGCCGGATCACCCCGAAGCTGAATGCCGGAGGTCCCGTTGCCCACCGAAGCCCGCCCGAGCATTCCCCGCCCAAACCCGCCCCTGGCCGGCCGCGTCGTCATCGTCACGGGCGGGGCCCGGGGCATCGGCCGCGCCGCCGCCGAGCGCCTGCTCGCCGATGGTGCCGCCGTCGCCTTGTGGGACCGCGACGCCGACCGGCTGCAGGCGACGGCGGCGGAGCTCGCCGGCGCCGGGCGGTTGGCATCGGTCGTCTACGAGCAGTCGTCGCTGGCATCGGTCGAGGCGGCGGTGGCCGCGACGCTGGGGGAATTCGGCGCGATCGACGGGCTCGTCAACAATGCCGCGATCGTCGGCCCGACGGTGCCGGTGTGGGAGTATCCGCCCGACGCCTGGGACGCGGTTGTGAAGGTCAACCTCACCGGCGTGTTCTACTGCTGCCGCTCGGTCATCCCGGTGATGCTCGCCGCCGGTCGCGGCCGCATCGTCAACGTCGCCTCCGTCGCCGGCAAGGAGGGCAATCCGAATCTCGGCTGCTACAGCGCCGTGAAGGCGGGCGTCATCGCGCTGACGAAGGTGCTCGGCAAGGAGCTTGCGACGAAGGGCGTGCTCGTCAACGCCGTGACGCCGACGGTGACGGAGACGGAGTTGATGCACGCCGTCACGCCGGAGATGAACGAGGCGTTCCTGGCGAAGATCCCGATGCAGCGCTTCTGCAAGCCGGAGGAAGTGGGCGCGATGATCGCCTGGCTCGTCTCCGACGAGGTGTCCTTCACCACCGGCTCGGTGTTCGACCTCTCGGGCGGCCGCACGACGTACTGAAGATGCCTGCCAGCGGGTCGGCACGCGGCCGCTACGGTTCCCGGTAGCCGGCGACCCTGAAGGTTGGCGTGGCACCGCCGGGCTCGCCCGGTAGCACGATTGCGCCGTCCCGCTCCGATCCGCGCGGCACGAAGTCGAAGACGATCTCCGTCTCCACCGCCTCTCCGTCCGTCCCCTGCGCGCGGGCGACGACCAGGACCTCGGCGGCCGTGCGGCCGCCCTCGTTGGTCACCCGGAACGGGATCACCCGCGACGGCTCGCCGGTCGCGGAGGGCTGCCGGTACTCGGCCAGCGCGGCGACGGAAAGCTGCGGCGGCGTATCGGACTGCGTCAAGGCCTCGGTGGCGAGGCTGCCGATGAGCGTCAGCGCGGCGAGCGAGCCGGCCGCCGCGCCGATCCATTCGAGCAGCGGTGTGGCGGGGGCCGGCTTCCGCCTTCGTCCTCGTGCGGCTTCACGCGCCATCGTTCAGACCACCAGCCGGGCGGTCGCCGCCCCGAGGGCGGCGGGAAAGCCGAGGATCGTCGTCATCATCACCACCTCGCCCAGGCCGTTGCCGTCGAGGCGCCCGAACGTCCACAGCACGTAGAGGCTGACGGCGAGCGCCACCCCGTAGCCGGCGAGGCTGTAGCGGACGAACACGGCGGCAAAGCCGTGCCCCTCCGGCCAGCTCTCCTGGCCGGCGAACTCGACCCGGTAGACGAGCACGTGCAGCAGCGCGAGCGAGAGCAGCGCCAGCACCAGCGCGTGCCACGGCGTCGTCAGGTCGGCGATGTGCGCCACCTCGTCGGTCGGGGCAACGTTGAAGGCGACGAAGACGGCGCCGCCGAACATCAGGAAGAGCTCAGAACCGTAGGCGGCAGGGGCGTCCCGCGCCTCGCCCCCCTCCTCGTCGTCTGCTTCGTCGCCGTCACCATTTCCGCCCGCGAATTGCTTGCGGGCGAGGATGGCGCCGATGCCGGCCGGCACCGTCTGGATGGCGATCTTGCCGACGATCTCGCTCGCCGGCATGTCGACGGCGATCACGCCGAAGATCGCCAGCATCGCCGTCGAGACGAGGGCGGCGACGGCGAACGCCGACAAGGCGTCCATGCCGTCGTGCAGCCACGTGCGCCCGGCGTGGAAGCCGACGTGCCGGGCGAGGCCGACGAGCAGGACCAGGCCCACGACGAGAAACAGCGCCAGCCGTCCGCGGTCGATGTGGAAGCCGAGCCACCACATCTCCATCGTCATCATCAGCGGGAAGGAGAACAGGATGGCGCCGCCGGCCGCGCGCGCGAGCTCGCGGGCGTAGGCGGCGTTCGATGCCCGGCCGAGTGCCAGTCCACGTCCCAATGGATTTCCCCACGGCGCGTCGCGCAGCACCAGAAGCAGCGGGAGCACTCGCCCTGCAAAACCCGCGGAACGGCGATGCGTTCCCAGCTTTGGCGACGGAACGCGCGAGGGTGGGCGCGAGTTTTCCCCGCGCGGCGGTATGGCCGGCCGCGGGGAGAGCCACCCAATGACGATGATGGCCGAGGGCGGCACGGCGAGCGGGCTGGCGGTGGCCGGCCTGCGCGCCGGGGGTGTGAGCGCGCTGACGATCGTGCGACGGCGCCGGGGACGGGGCTTCGCCTATCTCGATCGCACCGGCAAGCGCATCGCCGATCCCCGCGTCCTCGACCGCATCGCGGCGCTCGCCGTGCCGCCGGCCTATCGCGACGTGCGCATCGCCGCCGATCCGCGCGCCCACCTGCAGGCGGTCGGCCGGGACGAGGCGGGGCGGCTGCAGTACCGCTACCACCCCGGCTGGGAGGCGGTGCGCGAGGCGCAGAAGCTCGAGCGGCTTGCCGCGACACTGGCGGCGCTGCCGCGGCTGCGCAAGGCGGTGCGCGCCGACCTCGCCGGGCGCGACCTGACACGCGACAAGGCGCTCGCCTGCGCGGTGGCGATCATGGACGGCGCGCACATCCGCGTCGGCTGCGAGGACTACCTGAAGCTCTCCGGCAGCCGCGGCGCGGCGACGCTGATGAAGGACGACGTCGAGATCGGCAGCCGGCGTATCGAACTCGGCTTCCGCGGCAAGGGCGGCAAGGACGTGTCGTGCGTCATCGAGGATGCGCCGCTGGCGCGCGCCTTGAAGCGCGTCGCCGCGCTGCCGGGGCGCCGGCTCGTCAAGTACGAGAACGGCGACGGCGCGCGCGCCATCACGGCACGCGACGTCAATGCCTACCTCGCCCAAGCGACCGGCCGGCCGATCACCGCTAAGGACCTGCGCCAGCGCGCCGGCTGCGTGCTCGCCTGCGAGCGCTTCCTCGAGATGCAGCCGGGTGCTTCCGAGACCGCGCGCAAGAAGCAGGTCGCCGGCGTCATGCGGTCGGTGTCGGAAATCCTCGGCAACACGCCGGCGGTGGCGCGCAAGAGCTACGTCGCGACCCTGGTGGTCGACGCCTTCCTCGACGGCCGCCTCGCCGAGGCGCATCGCCGCGCGCGCGGCGGCGGCGGACGCAACCGCATCGAGGAGACCCTGCGCCGACTGCTGGGGCAGGCGAAGCCGGACGCCTGAGGCTGGCCCCTGCGGCCGTCTGGACGACGTCACGAAACTCTGCGACCCCTTAGGCTCCCGGGGGCGCTGCCGCACGACGGCAATGACAGCCCCCGCCACCGCATGCACGACCGGCGCCATCGCCCGGCGCCGAGGAGGTCTGACGCCGATGCCGATTTCACCGCTCGCCGGCAAGCCGGCGCCGAAGGAGATGCTGATCGACCCGTCCCGCCTGGAGGGGGACTATTTCGCCCTGACGCCCGATCCGGACGACGTCGCGCAACGCGTCGCCTTCGGCACCAGCGGCCACCGCGGCACCTCCTCGAAGGGCTCGTTCACCGAGGCGCACATCCTGGCGATCACCCAGGCGATCTGCGACTACCGCGCCGCCCAGGGCACCGACGGCCCGCTCTACATGGGCAAGGACACGCACGCCCTGTCGGGCGTCGCCCAGCGCACCGCGCTCGAAGTGCTCGCCGCGAACGGCGTCGAGACGGTGATCGAACAGGGCGACGGCTTCACGCCGACGCCGGTGATCTCGCGCGCCATCCTGGTGCACAACCGCGGCCGCACGGCCGGGCTCGCCGACGGCATCGTCATCACCCCTTCGCACAACCCGCCGCAGGACGGCGGCTTCAAATACAATCCGACGAACGGCGGCCCGGCCGATACCGACGTGACGAAGTGGATCGAGGGGCGCGCCAACGAATTGCTGAGGGTCGGCAACGCCGGCGTGAAGCGCATCGCGTTCGCCCAGGCGCTCACGGCGGCGACGACGCACGAACAGGACCTGATGCGGCCCTATGTCGAGGACTTGCGGCACGTCGTCGACATGGCGGCGATCCGCGACGCCGGGCTGAAGCTCGGCGTCGATCCGCTCGGCGGCGCGGCCGTGCACTATTGGGACGCCATCAACGAGGTCTACGGCCTCGACATCGAGGTGGTGAACCGCGCCGTCGACCCGACCTTCGCCTTCATGCGCGTCGACCACGACGGCGCCATCCGCATGGACTGCTCGAGCCCTTACGCGATGGCCGGCCTCGTCGACCTGAAGGACCGCTTCCGCGTCGCCTTCGCCAACGACCCGGACTCGGACCGTCACGGCATCGTCTGCCCGGGCACCGGGCTGATGAACCCGAACCACTATCTCGCGGTCGCGATTTCCTACCTGTTGACCCACCGGCCCGACTGGCCGACGACGGCGGCGGTCGGCAAGACGCTGGTGTCGAGCGGCCTCATCGACAAGGTGGTCGGCAAGCTCGGGCGGCGGCTCTACGAGGTGCCGGTCGGCTTCAAGTGGTTCGCGCCCGGACTGTTCGACGGCACCGTCTGCTTCGGCGGCGAGGAGAGCGCGGGGGCGAGCTTCCTGCGCCGCGACGGCACCGTGTGGACGACCGACAAGGACGGCCCGATCATGAACCTGCTCGCGGCGGAGATCACCGCGCGCACGGGCAAGGATCCCGGCGAGCACTACGCGGCGCTGACCGCCGAGTTCGGCGCCAGCCACTACACGCGCATCGATTCGCCCGCGACGCTCGAACAGAAGGCCCGTCTCGCGAAGCTGTCACCCGACGACGTCACGGCGTCCGAGGTCGCCGGCGATCCGATCCTCGCCAAGCTCACCCGCGCCCCCGGCAACGACGCGCCGATCGGCGGCCTCAAGGTGGTCACCCGGAACGGCTGGTTCGCCGCCCGCCCGTCCGGCACCGAGGCCGTCTCGAAGATCTACGCCGAGAGCTTCGTGTCGGCGGAGCACCTTGCGGCCCTGGTGCGCGACGCCGAGCAGATCCTCCGCGCCGCCTGAGCGTGGCCAGGGGGCTTCCGGCCGCTACCGGTGGATCGGATCCTTCCACAGCACCTCTTCCGGCGCCTCGACCGGCGCGATGTCGAGGTTGACCACCACCGGCTCCTGGCCGGAGCGGACGAGCACGCATTCGAGCGTCTCGTCGCGGCTCGCGTTGATCTCCTGGTGGGGCACGTAGGGCGGCACATAGATGAAGTCGCCCGGACCGGCCTCGGCGACGAACTCGAGGTTGTCGCCCCAGCGCATGCGCGCCTTGCCCTTGACGACGTAGATGATGCTCTCGAGGTCACCGTGGTGATGGGCGCCGGTCTTGGCGTTGGCGTGGATGGTGACGGTGCCGGCCCAGATCTTCTCGGCACCGGCGCGCGCCTTGCTGATCGCGGCGGCGCGGTTCATCCCCGGCGTCTGCGCGGTGTTCGGATCGAGCGAGTTGCCCGGGATCACCTTCACGCCATGCTCGCGCCAGTCGACGGCGGCGCGCGCGGGTTCGTCGTGGTGATGGTGGGGGTGGTGGTCGTCGTGCCGATGGTCGTCGGACATTCCGGGCGTTCCCTGTGAGGGGCGGTGCCGCGCCGAGCGGCACCTCGATCGGCGATGTGTCGCATCGCTACCGTGACGCCACAAGAGACGTCGAGGCGTCGCGCGCTTCACCGAGCGAGCCGGCGGCACGGCGGACGATCTCGGCGACCTCCGACAGCTGCGACGACAGCGGCGTACTCTTGCGCCAGACGATGCCGATCGTCCGCGACGGGCGCGGCGTCGCCAGGCGGGCGATGGACACCGGCGCCGACCGCGTCTCGACGGCGACGGCCATCTGCGGAATGAGCGTCACGCCGATCCCCGCCCCGACCATCTGAACGAGGGTCGACAGCGAGCTTCCCTGGATCAGGTCCCGTGGCGTCGAGGGCAGCTTGCAGTAGGCGAGGGCCTGCTCGCGGAAGCAGTGGCCTTCATCCAGCAGCAACAGCCGCATCCCGCGCAGCGCCTCGGCGTTCGGCACCGGCCGGTCGGCGTCCTTGGCCGGTCGAACCAGCACGAACTCCTCGTCGAACAGCGGCTGTTCGCACAGCGAGGGCTGTGAGACGGGCAGGGCGACGATCGCGGCGTCGAGCCGGCCTTCCGACAGCTCCTCGATCAGCCTCTGCGTGACCGCCTCGCGCGGCCTGAGATCGACGGCCGGAAACCGCGCAGCGAGGTGGCGGATGACGCTCGGCAGGAGATAGGGCGCCACCGTCGGGATGACGCCGATGCGCAGGCGCCCGGCGAGCGGGCTGCACGAGCCGCGGGCGAGATCCTCGAGCTCGTCGACGCCGCGCAGGATGTCGCGGACGCGCACCACGAACTCCTGGCCGAGCGCGGTGAGCCGCGTCTGCCGCGCCCCGCGCTCGAACAGCTGCGCCCCGAGGATTGCCTCGAGCTCCTTGATCTGCAGGGAGAGCGCGGGCTGCGAGATCGCGCAGGCCTCCGCCGCACGGCTGAAATGGCCCTGTTGCGCGAGCGCCTCGAAGTAGCGGAGGTGCTTGATGGTCACGCCAATCATAAGCAATACCTATCATCGGAATTGGAAAATTCAAATTCTGTTTATATTATAGCTCTGCTAGAACAGCGCCGTGGCGAAGGGCGCATCCGAGGCGCGCGGCCGCAGCCGTGGGTCTCGGAACCCGGGATTTTCGCCCTCACCTTCGAATCGGTCCGGCCTCGGGGTGATGCGGGACCGGATTGCCCGCAAACCGGGCGGGACTCATTCAGCCGCGCGCACGCACGGGGTTACGGTGCGAAAAGCGTGGAACCGACGATCGTCAAAGGAGGAAATGATGGACGCGAAGACGGACGACGGTGCGGGCAAGTGTCCGATGGGCGCCGGTGGCGGCGCCCGCCCCCATGGCAACCGTGACTGGTGGCCCGATGCGCTCGACATCGAGATGTTGCACCGCAACTCCAGTCTCTCCGACCCGATGGGTGCGGACTTCGACTACGCCGCCGAGTTCAAGTCGCTCGACCTCGACGCCGTCATCCAGGACCTCCACAAGGTGATGACGGATTCGCAGGAGTGGTGGCCGGCCGACTGGGGCCACTACGGCGGCCTGATGATCCGCATGGCCTGGCATAGCGCAGGAACCTACCGCATCACCGACGGCCGCGGCGGCGCCGGCAACGGCCAGCAGCGGTTTGCGCCGCTGAACTCCTGGCCGGACAACGCCAACCTCGACAAGGCGCGGCGGCTGCTCTGGCCGATCAAGCAGAAGTACGGCCGCAAGCTCTCCTGGGCCGACCTGATGATCCTCGCCGGCAACGTCGCGCTGGAATCGATGGGCTTCAAGACCTTCGGCTTCGCCGGCGGCCGCAAGGACGTCTGGGAGCCCGAGGAGCTGTTCTGGGGTCCGGAGGGAACCTGGCTCGGTGACGAGCGCTACAGCGGCGAACGCCAGCTCGCCGAGCCGCTCGGCGCCGTGCAGATGGGTCTCATCTACGTCAACCCGGAGGGGCCGAACGGCAAGCCCGATCCGCTCGCCGCGGCCAAGGACATCCGCGAGACCTTCCTCCGCATGGCGATGAACGACGAGGAGACGGTGGCGCTGATCGCCGGCGGCCACACCCTCGGCAAGACCCACGGGGCGGGCGATCCGTCCTTCATCGGGCCGGAGCCGGAGGCGGGCGCCCTCGAGGACCAGGGTCTCGGCTGGAAGAGCACGCACGGCACCGGCTTCGGCGGCGACGCCATCACCGGTGGCCCGGAGGTGATCTGGTCGCAGACGCCGACGCGCTGGAGCAACCACTTCTTCGACAACCTCTTCGGCTTCGAGTGGGAGCTGACGAAGAGCCCGGCCGGCGCCTTCCAGTGGAGCGCGAAGAACGCCGAGCCCTCGATCCCCGACCCCTTCGACCCGGGCAAGAAGCGCGTCCCGACGATGCTGACGACGGACCTCGCGCTGCGCGTCGATCCCGCCTACGAGAAGATCTCGCGCCACTTCCACGCCAACCCGGACGCGTTCGCGGATGCCTTCGCCCGCGCGTGGTTCAAGCTCACCCACCGCGACATGGGGCCGGTGGCGCGCTATCTCGGCCCGCTGGTGCCGAAGGAGACGCTGATCTGGCAGGACCCGATCCCGCCGGTCGATCACGCCCTCGTCAACGACGCCGACGTGAGGGCGCTGAAGGAGAAGGTGCTCGCCGCGGGCCTGACGGTGCAGCAGCTCGTCTCGACCGCGTGGTCGTCCGCCTCCACCTTCCGCGGCACCGACAAGCGCGGCGGCGCCAACGGCGCCCGCATCCGCCTTGCGCCGCAAAAGGACTGGGAGGTCAACGAGCCGGCGCAGCTCGCCACCGTGCTCGCGACGCTCGAGCGGATCCAGGGCGAGTTCAACGCCTCGGCTGGCGGCGGCAAGAAGGTTTCGCTCGCCGACCTCATCGTGCTCGCCGGCAACGCGGCGGTCGAGAAGGCGGCGCGCGACGCCGGCGTCACGGTCACCGTGCCGTTCGCGCCCGGCCGCATGGACGCCTCGCAGGACCAGACGGACGTGCAGTCCTTCGCGCCGCTCGAGCCGCGGGCCGACGGTTTCCGCAACTACGTCAACCGCAAGCGTCACCAGTTCATGCAGGACGTGGAGGCGTTCGTCGACCGCGCCGCGCTGCTCAGGCTGACCGCCCCGGAGATGACGGTGCTCGTCGGCGGCCTGCGCGTCCTCGGCGGCAATGTCGGCGGCTCGCCGCACGGCATCTTCACGAAGCGGCCGGGCGTGCTCAGCACCGACTACTTCGTCAACCTGCTCGACATGAGCACCGCCTGGCAGCCGCCGAACCCCGAAGGCGTCTACCAGGGTCGCGACCGCAAGACGGGCGTCGAGAAGTGGACGGCGACGCGCGTCGACCTGATCTTCGGCTCGCACTCGCAGCTGCGCGCCTTCGCCGAGGTCTATGCCTGCAGCGACGCGCAGGAGAAGTTCGTGCACGACTTCGTCGCCGCCTGGACGAAGGTGATGAACGCCGATCGGTTCGACCTGACGGCCTGAGGCCACGACCGCCCTGGCCCGTCGCCGCGACCGGCGGCGGGCCAGGGCGCGCACCGTCGCACGCGCGACATGCTGCTGTGGCCCGGAACGGCCGCGCGATCGGCATTCGTGTTGTGGAGTTTAATGGTCGGAGTGGCCGGATTCGAACCGACGACCCCCTGACCCCCAGATAGAGAGTGTTTGTGATCACGAGTGATCGGGAAGCATCACAAGGCTCTTCCAATCCATGAGATGCGGGCATACCCTCTGACCACTGGAGTCGAGAGCGTTCGGGAGTAGCCACGAGATTGCTTCCCATGCGCTTCCCGAGAGACGGGGCAGCCCACCATGCGCTTTACCAAGCCGGCGATCGCTGCTCTCGCAATGCCGTCTGGCAAGACAGATGTCATCTGGTGGGACGATGCCCTCCCCGGCTTCGGTCATCGCATCAGGGCGGGCGGGAAACGCACCTGGGTAGTCCAATACCGGATCGGCACGCGGCAGCACCGAATGACCCTCGGCAGCGCTGCGGCGATGGATCTGGACCAAGCTCGTGCCGAAGCGAAGAGGGCGCTGTCGCAAGTCGGGCTCGCCATCAGCCCGCAGACCGAGAAGGTGAAGGCGAAGACGGCACTAGCCGTGACGCTCGGCGCGCTGGTGGCGCAGTACCTCGATCACCAAGAGCGCCGCGTCGCTGAAGGCACTCTCCGCCCCCGCAGCATCGAAGAGACCCGGCGGTTCCTCGAGCGCGGCTGGAAGCCCTTGCACGCACTTCCGGCCACCGCCATCGGTAGGGCCGACGTTGCGGCGCGCCTCAATGTTCTCGCCAAGGAGAATGGCCCGGTGTCGGCGGACCGGGCGCGAGCAGCCCTGTCGGCGCTCTGCACCTGGGCGATGAGGGACGGGCTGCTTGACGCCAATCCAGTGTCCGCCACCAATCGACCGGCCGGCCCCCGATCGCGTGACCGTGTGCTGTCGGATGCCGAGCTCGTCGAGGTGTGGAAGGCCTGCCGCGACGATGATCACGGCCGCATCGTACGGCTGCTCGTCCTGACGGGGCAGCGGCGCGAGGAAGTCGGTGCCATGACGTTGGACGAGCTCGACCTCGGCAAGGCGTTGTGGTCGATCCCCGGTGCCCGCACGAAGAACCACCGGCCCCACGAGGTGCCCCTTTCGGACGCCGCACTCTCGATCCTCGGCCAGGTCCATCGGCGCGCCGATCGCGAGATGCTGTTCGGCCAAGGGGAGGGGGCTTTCTCCGGCTGGTCCAACTGCAAGGAACGCCTAGACGCTCGCATTCTCGCTGCGCGCAAGGCTGCCGCAGAGAAGGCCGGTGCCGATCCCGCGAGGGCGAAGACGATTGCCCCGTGGCGACTTCACGACCTACGCCGGACCGCAGCGACCCGCATGTCCGATATCGGCATCGATCCCCATGTCGTCGAGGCAGTGCTGAACCACGTCTCGGGTGCGAAGGCGGGAGTGGCCGGCACCTACAACCGATCGGCCTATGCGAAGGAGAAGCGCGAGGCGCTGAACCGTTGGGCCGAGCACGTCACCGCCCTCGTCCAGGGACGGGCGCCGAACGTGCTCCCGATGCGGCGAGCGTGACCGGACTATTCCCGACCGCGTATGCTCGCCTTTAGTGCAGCACGCGCCGCATGGCGGCGATCTCCGCAGCGGCGGCTCGCTCGGCCCCCTCCCGCGACAAGCCCCCGTCGAACTCCACGATGGCGGCACGCTCGTCGAAGGTGGCCTGCCAGTCGTCCTCGTCCCAATTCGGCACCCCTGTGCCAAAATGGTCAAAATCGCCAAAATGACCTTCGGGCGGTCGCGGCGGATCGGGCAGGGCTGTGCCAATTGTGCCAAAATCGCCGAAATCGGACGCGCCATCGCATCTTGGCGCTTCTGGCAATTTTGACACGGGATCGCCCTCGGACAGCGAACGGGCCAGTCGTCCCCACCGTCGCATCACTCGCCTCCCAGCAGTGCGGGGTTCACCTGGTAGTCCTTCGGCTTCCGACCCGCGCCGGCATTGGGGACGACGACGTGCCGGATGAGACCCGCTTCGACGAGTGCCGCGCACGCGGCATCCATCGCCTGCCCATCCCGAAGCGCGCCGCCGATCGTGCGGCGCACCAGGCGAGCGTTGAACGTGACGTCGCGCGCACGACGAAGATGGCGGGCGAGCATCGTCGCGTTCCGATCCGCCACGGGGGTCGCCGCATCGCCGAAAACACGCTCGGCCATCGGGAGGAAGTAGGCTTCGACGAGGTCGATCGCGTCGCCGACGGCGCCATTCGAGATGGACGTCGGCGCCATGCCTTCACTCTCGGCCGCCCACCACATCAGCTCGAGCACGGCGGACAGACGGAGGACATGCCCGCGTGCCTTCCCGAGTGTTCCTGCGAAAACCCCATAGGCGTCTGCCGCACGGCTCGCGAGACGCCGGGCAAATTCCTCCAGGAGGTTTTCGGCGAGGTGGTCTAGGGGCAGTCGGACCGGCTCGGGATTTCCGAACTCGTCACTGCCCATCGGGAGCTCTACGAGGCGCGCGAATGCGGCCTTCGCGGCAACGGTGGAGACGCGCTCGCGCGACAGCGTGAAGGCCGGCAACTTCTCAGGCCAGCACCAGAGGAAGCGGGCCGGCAGCCCGTCGTCCGGTCCCACGAGGGCTTCGGCGAGCTTGTCCGGCTGGATGCCGCCGAGCACTCCGATGGAAAGGTGCCGGATTTGGATCGCGTTCGGGGCGTTCTTGCGCTCAACCAGGTAGTAGCGACCGCCGTACATCTGGATTGCGAATGAACGGTCGGAACCACCCCCGCCGTACCGACCGAAGCTCGCGAACCACCCGGACAGTTCGTCGTAGGTGCGCAAGAGACCGCGTGGCAGCGCCGCTGCCTGGCAGGCCAGCTTCTCCGTCGAAATGTCCATCGTCATCAGGCGTGGACGAACCGGCTCATCTGGCGCCTCTGCAGTCGCGGGCATCGGGGGCGGCTTCTGCCCGTCCTTCAGCGCGACCTTGATCGCGATCTCCCATTCCTCTCGCGCCGCCTCGGCGACGCGCTTTGCCGTCTCATAGGCGCGACGCGCGTCATCGAACCCCTCGGCCATCCGATCTTCGCTGGCGTGCACCAGGTCGAGCGACGCGCTCATAGCGGGGGACTTGCCGGCCGACGGCGAGCCGACGAGCCCGCACCAGAGCAGGGGCGGCTCTGTCCAGTTCGCCCCAGCGATCGGCCACCGGACGTTCGCCACCGACGCGCCGACCGCCGCCAGAAGCGCGCAGGCGACGTAGTCGATCGGGGCGGAGGCCGCAGTCGCCTGCTCGATCGCCCATTCGGTCCACACCGGGCCGAACACGTCGACGTCGAAAGTCGGCGCGGGGCGCTGGTTCACCGCCAGCAATGACAGGTCCGGGTTGTCCCACGCAGGGCCGTTGCTGGCGTCTCCCCGGTCTTCAGGCAGCACGGCAGCAACGCGGGTCGGCGCAGCCGTTGCCTCGACGAGCGGCGCCTTGTCGATCAGCCTGCGGACGTCCGTCGACGTCAGGCCCGCCTCGGCGAGGTCGTCGCCGAGGTCCCACCCTTCGGGCGCGCGATCCGGGACGGTCACGATCCGCACCGACGCGGCGCCGGCGGCATAGGCGAGCCGAGCGACGTCGCGTGCATAGTCCCTGCCGGCCTTGTCGTTATCGGGCCAGATCACGACGTGGCAGCCATTCAGCGGGGACCAATCCGTCTTCGCCGCAGCCATCGCTCCGCCGCTGGACGCGATCACCACGGCGCCGGGGTAAAACTTCCCCGCACGCTGCACCTTGCCCTCTCCCTCGACGACGATGACGAGGGCGTCGGGGGACTTGGCGAGGCGGTCGAGCCCATAGAGGGGGCGCGGTTCGGGGAAGCCCTTGCTGGTCCAGCCGCCTTTCCCCGTGGCGTCGACGGTGTAGACAATCGGGCGAAACTCTTTCCGCTGGCCCGGCCGTTCGAAGCGCGCGACGCAACCCAGCAGGCGTTCTTGGGCGTCGTGGAAACGCCAGCCGTTGACCAGCTTCGCGCCTGCAGGCGTGAGCCGCCGCAGATCGGTGTTCGTCAATTTCGCCTCGGCCGGAGCGGGCATCACGATGTGCTCGTCTCGGGCCAGCCCCGCTGCCAGGGTGGCGCCCCGCACAATCTCAGCGTGGTCGATCCGGCCACCGAGGGGATTTCCGGTTTCGAGGTTAGCCATGCGACGAAACTCCCAGGACCTCGGCGAGCCGGCGAGCGGCGTCGAGCTGAGGCAGATTGAAGAGATATGCGGCGAGGCTGACGGGATCGCCGCCGCGGTCGCCGGTGGCGAAATCGGCCCATCGGCCGGTGTCGACGTTGACCCGGAACGAGCCGGGCCGGTGGTCGTCGCGGCGCGGGTTCCGGGCAGTCCATTCGCGGCCGAGCAGGCGCCCGTCCGGCAGCCACCGGGCGAGCAGGGCGGGGAGCGCCGGCAACGCGGCAGCGTTCACCGCAGCGAAGTCGACGCGGGCGCGAGCGGGCGCTTTCATGGCATGACCCCGCCGCCGAGTACCGTCGCGGCAGGAGACCGCCGTCATGGCAGCCTCCCCGCAAGGGCAGCCATGGCGGCCGCGCGGAATGCCCGCTCGACAGCGGCGGCAGCGTTCCCGACGACACCCTCGTCGCGAGCGCGCGTCAGGATGATGCCGGCGGCCGTGTCGACCGCCACGGCGAGGCTGCGCATCGCATGGTCGCGACGGGGATCGTCGCGCGGCGGCAGGCTTCGGGCACCACCACGGCTCAGCAAGCCGCGGGCAAAGGCGCGGCCAGCGTCGGCCGCACGAAGTTGGGCATCGTCAGGGTGGATCGGGCCACGTCCCCCTTGAGCGGGAACATGGCGGTGGCTATGTTCGGGATGTTCGACCTCGCCAGGACGAGCGTTTCCCAGGCCGGCCCCGGTGCACCCGGAGGTCGGCCTTTCTTCGTGCGGGGCCATAATCAGGCACCGGCGGGCACGGCTGAGCGGCAGAGCCGCTGCTCGACCCACGCATCGATATCGGCGATGCGATAGCCGATGCGTCTCGAGCTTAGCTGCACGTGAGGCGGGGCCTCGCCGAGGCGCCGCAGGCGGCGGAGTTGCACATAGCTGAGAGAGAGCCGCTGCGCTGCGGCGGCCTCGGGCAGCACACGCTTGCCGTCGGCCGCAACATCGGGAACGGCAGGCACACTGGTGGCGTGGGAATGGATCACGTCCAATCTCCGAACATTCAGCGGCGCGCCAGCGGTGAAGCCGGCGGCGGCAAACGATGAAGCGGATTTGGGAGAGACCCTTAGGAGTGTCCGTTCGAGACGGGTCCGGGATATCTACCGAGAGGTAGACCAGTCCCTGAGGTGTCCGGCGCCATGGGTCTGCAAATCTGGCTGCAGAGTGTCCACTGCTGCTCGGGCTCGAGCGAATGGTTCGACCGACGGTCACGTTACGTGATTTGCTATTCGGGGATCAAGGGGGGTCGGAGGCGGATTTTTACGATTTGTTCCGTTATCCCCGACCACTGCAGCGCCTCATGCGGCGGCCGGTCCCGAGGGCGCGATCCCCGGCTCGTTGACGCCCCTCCGCAAGGCCTCCGCCACGACGCGCACGATCGCCACGCCCTCACCGACGATCACGCCCTCGGCGATGACCGTGTCGAGCGCTGCGACGGAGCCTTCGATCGTCGTCGGCATCGGCGGCTGCTTGAGATCGGCGATCGTCTTGAGGTGGTCGGACGAGTAGATCGCCGCGAGCACGTCCAGCGACGACGACCGGCCGCGGAAGTGGTTCGCGAGCACCGCCCACTCGCCGACGAGGTCGCGCAGCGGATCGCCCGTCGGCTCCGGCGCGTACATCAGCCGGGCCGGCTCCTTCATGTGGCGGTCGAGCGCCGCATCCCACGTCGCCGCTGAGGGCGGCTCCGCCTTCTTCGGCAGGGGTAGATGCACGACCTTGTTGTCGTCGCTCATGGTCGTCTCCTGTGCGAATGGGCGAGCCGCCACCGGGCGGCTCGCCTGCTGATCAAGGTGGTCACCAGGCGCCGCAGCGTCACGGCCGCGGCACCATGCGGTCGGTCTCGGTGCTCCCGGCTGCCGCATCATCCTGCTCGTCGAGCAGCTCGTTCGCCCGCCGCAGCATTCTCATCCCCTCGCCGAGGACGGTGTTGAGCGCGTCTAGCTCGTGGCGATCCAGCTCGCCACGCTCCCCCGCCGCCGTAGCCAGGAAGGCGACCGTGACGAGGTGTTCGGCGCGGCGGATCAGCTCGTCAGGATGCAGGTCGCGGGTCAGCATGGCTCATCCCCCAGGATTGCAGTGTCGGCCTCACCAGCTTCGCCGGAGGCGCCCCAGGCGCGCTGGTCGTGGTCGCAGGCGATCGGAGTGCCGAGGAACGGCTCGTCGCTGTCGGCGCCGAAGTGGTCACGCCCCTGCGCCCAGTGCTCCTGGTTCTCCGTTCCGCCGGCAGGCGAGCCGAGGTCTGGCTCGTCTTCCTCCCGGCCGTCGTCGTGCGGCTCGTCGAGAACGTCGCCGGCCTCGCGATCGTCTGCGTTGCCGTCGAAGCCGCCGAGGTACGGCTCGAGGTTCTCGTCGCCGTCGAGCTCGTCGAGGATCAGCAGCAGATCCTCGACGACGTTTTCGATCATCTGCCGCAGCGCCGGGGTGAGCGCGACGAAAGTGGTAGGGGCGCGCGTGGGGGCGTTCATGCCGGCCTCCCGAGCGGCACGTCCTCGATCGTCGCAATGCCGAGGTCCGCGAGAATGCTGTGCGTCAGGCGAAGGTCCGTCGTGCGGTGCTCGCCGAGGCCGAGGTCGACAGGATCGCCGTCGTGACACCAGGCGACGGCGCGGGCCTTCACCCGGAGGCCGTCGAGTGTGTAGGCGCGAACCGCGAGGATGCGGCGCGCGACGGCAGCGCTCCGGTGATAGGCGTCGTCGCTCAGCTCGGCGTCCGGTCCTTCGTGGGCCAGTCGCTCATCGGTCCAGGCCGCCTCGAGACGGGCTCCAAGGTCGAGAAGCTCGGCGTCGGGGCTGTCGTCGAGGATGGCGGCCGGGGCCGGGCCGACCATTGCCACGCCGGCAAGCGCCGAGATGACGGTGCGTCGCGTCGCGCTCATGCGACCCTCCCGGCGCCGGAGTGCAGGAATGCGAGCGCCGAGCGGATCAACCCGGCGTGCACGGGGTCGATGTGTGACCCGTCGGTGAGGATGACGTTGAGGGCCGCGGCGGCACCCTGCCGCGTCGTCGCCGCGGGAGCGTCCGCAAGCGCCGTCCACGTCGTGAGGTAGGCCGCATCCGCCGTCTCGTCGTCGTCCGGGATGGCGTTGAAGATCGCCGCGGCCTCCGCGTGCTTTGCGATGAGATCAAGCACGGGATCGGCGGGAGCGGCTGCAGCGACGGCGGACGCCACTGCGGCGATGGTGGTGCCGGCCAGGGCGGCGAGGACGGTCCGCCGGGTGAGCGGGCCGTCGGTGTCTTCGGGTAAGCCGGTGGCGGCTGCCGGAGCGGTGGTGTTCGGCATCGGGCGTCTCCATCGTAGCGAATTACGATATGAATAGCGTTAAGCGATCATTCTTCACAGAGCAAGCGATTTTCGCTATGGCTATCGAAATGCCACGCGATCTGATATTGCTCCTTCCCATGATGACGCCCGCTCAATGCCGCGCCGCGCGCGCCCTTGCCGACTGGTCACAACAGCAGTTGGCCGATGCCGCCGGTGTGGGGAATGCCACCATCCGGAATTTCGAGGCCGGCCGTTCATCCCCGCAGCGCGCAACCCTCGACGTGCTCCGCCGCGCCCTTGAGGCCGCCGGCGTCATCTTCGTCGACGAGAACGGCGAGGGGCCGGGGGTCCGGCTTCGGAAGGGGTATGGAGACAGTACGGTCATACTTGAATAGAACAACTATGATGGCATCTGGCTTCGCACCAGCAGTGGAAATTTGAGTTCTATCCGCTCCATCGCCGCCAGAATTACGGATCTCGCGATATCCCCTTTTTCGCTTCGTATCAAGGATACCCATTTGGATGGAAAATATCTGCACAACATTCCGAGTATATACGCCTCCATAAACAGCCTATGAATATCAATGATGTTGTCACCATTTGGAAATGGCCGGATTAACCATCCAAGATTGGTGTCTTGCTCAATAGCCATGGGCAATACAGATTTTCGACCTTCTCCCGTCGCAGGAATATTAACGCATACTGCCCGCAAGCCGCGCAGCAAGGGGTGCGGTTGAACTGAGACTGTAGCTGAAGCAGGGAAATGGTACGACTTAATGACTTCTTTTGGATCATTCGAATGAATGGACTGAAGATAAATGCTTACGCTGTCGTCAAGAGCAACAACATACCCGGTATCCATATTTCCCCAACTATCACTAGCTACGTTGTACTCTCCTATAAGTTCGCGCTCTCGTGATAAAAGATCGTTTAATGAAATTGCTGATTTATCATTCAGAAAGCGGATATCTCCAAAATTATGCTTAAATCCCCCAATAGTAAGTGATTTATTGCGCCACTGATAAGATTGACCATTGCCGACAGCGGTTACGAATTCCGAAAATCCGCCATTTGTACACTGAACTTTAAGATCAAGAATGTCCAATAATCCAGTAGCGAGAGTTTTTTGCCATTCGATGGTAGTCAACCCATGCGCTTGCGCAAGATTTTCCTCGTTCTTGTTCTTGTTTTTGAGAAGCGTCACCCCACGACTCATCGACGCAATCCCATAGTAAAGAAGCAGGGGCTTTACAGTTGCGGAAGCCTGAGCTGCCGAAGCAAAGTACTCTCGGGACTGTGTAAAGCAGGCGCCGATCTCGTGAGCACGCTGCGCGCTAAGCGATCTCGCATGACAATCTTTGTAGTATTTTGACAGATAGTCTCGACTCTCAAATCTGTGCAGAGGTTCCCAGGCCTTCCTATCCACGGCGTATTCTCCTAGTAGGCTCGCATTTAAGATGTATATCCTAGATAGGTTGTAGAGAATGCGGCGGTTACCTGCACAATACCGCCATATACATGCCGCGAATATTAGGGTCGAAAGTCGCGGCTTCACCTTCTTCGGGGATTCAATCGAGAAATGCTATAAAGGATCGCACTGGAGCGGCAACGTCGCTGGACCCACCTTCGCGGCGATTTCCTGCAGCGACAACACCATCTGCTCCTTCCCCGCCCATCTCGTGTAGATGCCGTGAGCGGAGAGGAACACCTGCACTACCTCGGCGCGGATCGCGAAATTGAGCGATTGTGGCAGTTCCCCCACCGCCGCCGCCATCTTCAAGGGATCGACCGTCGAGGTCACGATGCCGACGACGTGGCCGCGGTCGTTGACCAAAGGACCGCCGGAGTTGCCCGCCTGGATTGGCGCGGTGATCTGCAGCTTCCTCGTGTCGCCCCGAAGACCGGCGAGCGAGCTGACGTTCCCCTCGGTGATGTTGAGACCCGCCGCGAGCACGTCCTGAAGCGGATAGCCCAATGCGGCGACCTTCGCCCCAAGGGCCGCGCCCTCGGTCGAAAATGGCAGCGGGGCAGTGCTCGGTGGTGAGCCGCGCATCTGCACGACGGCGAGGTCATTCTGCTCGTCACGGGCCGCAACGTCGCCCGTAACGGAACTGCCGATCTGCACGACGGTACAGCCCCGCACGACGTGCGCATTCGTGAGGATATGGCCGCGGGCCGTCACCAGGAAGCCCGTGCCGGAGGACGTCAGCGGGGCGTCCAATCGGGGCGGCTCCGCATCGGAGCCCGTCGGGGCGGGCGGCTCGTACTTCTCGCCTTCGTCAGCGACGGGTTCCGGCTCCCACTTGACAGCTACCAGCTTTTCGCCGCGCGTCGCGAAAGTGTCGGCGGGGAGCAGGCCGCTGGAGATCCCCTCGTGCTTGATCCCCTGCCACTTCTCGCCCTCCACGCGGCCGACGACGATCGCATAGCGTCCATTGGATGCCTCGGCCACGAAGGTGTGCGGGAAGTTCCAAGCGAACCCGCGGGCGACGTCGATTGCTTCGTTGAGGTCGATGCGGCTCGCGACGATCACCCAAAACTCGCCGCTGGTGAGCGCAAGCGGCGAGGAACTCGTGTCGGTCGTCGCCAGGCGGTCGCTCCCGACCGACATGTCGATCTCGAAGCTATTCGAGAGGATCGTCGCGATGCGGCCGAGCCGCGACGCCTCGACGGTCGGATAGGCGTAGGAGAAGCCGACGAGGTCGCCTGACGCCGTGGCGTGGAACCGCGCATAGAAGTTGCGCTTCCCGTGCTGGCCGGCGATGACGAACCAATTCGCCTTCCGCACCTGGTAGTCGACCGTCCGTCCACTGCTCGAGGTGGCCAGTTTTGCGAACAGGCCGTCGAGTGTGCTCTCGCCCGCTGGCATGCGCACCGTCTCGATTTCGATGCTGCCGGTGCTGCTGCTGTACCGCATCGCGCGCTTTGAGGCGGTCCGATTTGGGGTCAGCTTAGTCGGAACGCTGAATTCCTGGCGGTGGGCAGGATCCCATACCCTGGTGTATCCCGCGTCGGCAAAGGCGCGGCCGGCAAGGTCGGACAGACGAGCGCGCTGCACTGGCGACAGCGTACCTGTCGCCCGCCATCCCTGCCGCCGCTGAAACTCGCGGACAGCCTTGAGGGTCCTTTGGCCGATCTCGCCGTCGATCAAGCCCGAATAGTCGCCCGCCCCTGCCAGATCATACTGGAGGAGGAGGCGCTCCTTGAACGACATGGAAGGCTGGGCTGCCTCGGCGACCGCGCCGCATCGACTCGCATCCACGGCAGTGGCGGCGCTGCAGGCGAGCAGAAAGAACACGGCGAGGTTTCGCATCCGACAGCCCCCGCTGGCGATCTTCCAGCATCGCGCGCTTGCCGGTCAAAGGGAAGGGCGACGGGGCCACTCGTGTCAGTTTGCGCCGTCATCGCCCCACGCTTCGACGACTTGATTCATGGCGGCCCTGCCATCCGCTCCTTTTTCTATCGTCAGGATCGCTCGCCGACCGTTCCCGTACATCATTGGAAGGTCGATCCAGTCTCGTTCCTTCAGGAGGTTCAGATTGCGCTCCTCATCCCTCTCTGCCGAGGATAACGCGATCCAGAACAGCCGGTCGGCAACGCGGGCCGAGGCGCCGATGAGCGCGTCGCCGCGGGCGTTCTCCGTCCCTTTCATGATGAGACCCGGCAGGTTGGAGATCTCGCCGCCAAGGAACTCGGGAGGTAGCTCGAAGGCGACCTCAATGAGGTGGCTCGCCGGCAGCGCGTCGTCGCGGTTCCGTCGGAAGATGATCGTCGTCGTCGCCTGCCGCTCCGGTACGGCGATGGTCGCCCGCACAATCGGATCGGGAGGCGCGCCGCCGATCGATTCTCGCACCACCTCCCACCTCACGTCGCCCCTTAGCGCCGCGCCCCTGGCACCGACGGTCTCGCCCTCCTCGTAGAGCACGCCGCGCGACAAGGAAGGCTGCCGAGAGGCATCTTTCGGCTTTGGCGTGGGCGATCGAATGTCGGTTGTTTTGCTATCGCCTGACCACGAGAAGGGCGGGTCCTCGCGCGAGACGTCAATCTGCAAATCCTGAGCGAGGTCGAACGTAAGCCACAGAATACTATTTGGGGACTCCTTCGTCAGATGATATATGGCTGATAAAGACAATCCGATTTGACTCAAATATGCGCCAACAATCGCATTGCCGCCAGACGACACTCTGTTCTCAATTCCTTCGCTCACAAATGCTGCATGGAATCCAATCTGCCTTCCGGTAGTCATGCTCCGCTTTGACCCGGCCAACCATGCCAGAGCGCAGGCCGACAAACACCTTCCCTCGGTTGCGACGTACGTCGCTACATTCCCGCGAATTCGAATTGCACGACCTATTTCAATTGCGGCGACAACTGATCCACCCCTACTGTTAAATAGGACTTGCGTTGCGCCGCTAGTTAAGAAAATTGAAGTAAAACGGTCTCCATCATCAGGTCTAAAATCTCCATCAATGGATATGATCGTGCTGTAATCGTGAACTCTGTGCGCCTCGATATTTGCGGTATTACCGGCAGTGGTGTGTAGGAATGCGTAACAGACGCAGAAGAACGCGAGGCGTATCGCAGAAATATGGAACAGCGCGGCAAGTGCTGTCCAGTGCCACGGTGCGTTCACAGCACGTCCCCGTCCTTCTTCTCACCGCGCGCGACGATCGTCAGCGCGCCGTCGGGCAGCGGTCGCTGCATCGCGCATGCCTCACTCCACGGCGCCCGCATCCACGCCTCGATCTCGTCGGGCCGGGTCAAGATCACCGGCATGGCCTTCGGGTGGACCGGCGCGACGACGTCGTTGGGCTCAGTGGTGAGGAAGCCGAACACGTCGGCGGTCACCTCGCCCTCGGCCTTCTTCCGCACGCTGGTCCAGGTCGCCCAGATCCCCGCGAAGGCAGCGAGCGGCCGGCTGCCGTCGAGCGCAAACCACGCCGGCACTTTCTTGCCCGCCTCGTCGGTGTCGTACTCACTGAAGCTCGTGAAGGGCACGACGCAGCGGTGCGGCTCGCCGGTCCAGCGGCGCCAGTGTGGCGAGGCGACGTTGCGGATGTTCGTGACGCCGGGATCGGTGGTTCGGCCCTTCAGGGCGAAGACGGGCGACGGCATGCCCCATCGGGCGGGCACGAGTTCCCGCACGCCGTCGGCTCCGGTCCGGACTATCGGCGCCGCATAGTCGGGGAACACCCCCGGCATGGAGGGCAGGTTGCCGGCGCGGTCGCGGACCGCTCGCATGAAGGCGAGGATCGCTTGCTGCCCCTTGGTCACGCTGTAGAGGTTGCACACCGTCAGTTCATCCCCAGCTTCCGGGTCGTCATGCCGTCGAACAGGATCGGCTTTTCCGAGAAGGTGCGCCACTCGCATACGAGGTGGAAGTCGTAGCTTTGGTGGGGCGGGCAGTGGCGGCATCTGAGGCGGCGGCCGATTGCCGCCAGTGCTTCGCCACGTTGGCGGTCGGAAAGGGGAACACGAGCCCGCCGGCGACACAGATCGCATTGCACGGCGAGCCAGCGCCACTCGTTTTCCAGCGCGTCGCCGGCGGTCTGAGGGACGTCGCTGCGCTTCATCTACGCGCCGCCGCTGGGGTCCTTCCGGGTACTGCCCATCGGTCGGCACCGCCCGCCCTTGCCCTGCCGCACGTAGCCGCTGGACAGCGCCGCCGTCAGGGCCTCGACCTCCCGCCGGAGCGCGTCGAACTCCTGTTCGTAGGAGCCGAGCGCCACCACGAACGTGCGAACCGCTGCTCGCGGATCTCCGCCGCAGGCCAAGATGGCCTGGTCGACTGCAGCTTCCAGCGCCGCCGGGTCGTCCATCTGCGGCTCTCGAGGTAGGGGCATCGACATCGTTCACGCGCCGCAACTGAGCACTCCATGCTCTAAGGGTAGCGGCCGGCGCTCGGCCGGGCGAGTCATTTGTTCCGTATTTGTTCCTGTCGGCCGCACACCCGCGGGCGGTGGTTTGACGCCTTCCAGCGATTGCGGTCTCTTAGTCGCACAACAAGAAGCTGGAGGGGGCGATGACCAAGCTCTTTGCGCTGCTCGCGGCGGGCATCCTCGCATTCACCGTGATGGCACAAGCACACGGTGGTGGCTGCCGGAAAAGTTCACCGCCCGGCCAATGCTGCCACATGGACAACCGCGTCGGTGTTCCGCATTGCCACTGACTGCATCGGGCGGCGCATGCGACGCGTGACGCTCGCCGCCGTCGCCGCGATGCTCTGTGGGGGAGTGGCGCTCGCTGACGTCCGCGTTGTCGACGGAGACACCCTCGAGGTCGATGGCGAGAAGGTCAGGCTCTACGGCATCGACGCTCCCGAGGCCGGGCAGGCGTGCACCAAGCGCGGCGGCGGCACGTGGCCGTGCGGCAAGGCGGCTATCGGTGCTGTCGAACGCATTGTCGCCGCCGGCGAGCTTGCGTGCGACGATCGCGGCCGGGACGACTTCGGCCGCACGCTGGCCGTCTGCACCGCCGGCGGCGCTGAGTTGAACCGCGCCCTTGTCGACGACGGCTTCGCGTGGTCGTTCCGCCGCTACTCCCACGACTACGACGAGGCGGAGGACGCGGCGCACGCTCGCGGCGTCGGCATCTGGCAGGCCGAGACGGAGCCGGCCTGGCAGTACCGCGCGCACCGATGGGAGGCCGCGGCACAGCAGGCGCCGGCGGGCTGTCCGATCAAGGGGAATATCAGCCGGGAGGGCGAACGCATCTACCATGCGCCGTGGTCGCCCTGGTACGGACGGACGAAGGTCAACGTCGCGGCCGGCGAGCGGTGGTTCTGTGACGAGGGCGAGGCGGTGGCGGCTGGCTGGCGCGCGCCACTGTGGGGGCAGTAAGGTGCGCCGGCCACTGCACGTCCGCGCGATCCTTTGGGGCTGGCTCGTCGGCGTGGTGCTGGTGATCGGCTGGGGCTTGGTGCGGATCGGGTTGGCGATCATGGGTTGAGAAGGGGCCTCGGCTGGATCGCGGCGAGGATGCAGGCGCCCGATGTGCCCGAGCGCTACATCCTCACCGAGGTAGGGCAACGGATAATCGTCGAGGATCGCTTGTCGGATGAGATCGCGCTAACGCTCGGGATCACCCGGCGGAAGGTGGTTCGGAATCGCCGGCGGCTGCGGGAGGAGGAGTACGATCGGCAGTTGCGGCTGTTCGGACCGGCCGCTTCGGCGCCAGAGGAGTGGGCCAGTCCTCAAACGGCAAGAACAGTACCTCGGCTGGCGACAGTCGCGTCGTTCCAAGGCTGCTCTCGATGACGATGGCACTGACGCCATGCCGGTCCTCGATCGATACGGTTAAGCCGAGCGGATTGGCGGGATGAGTTCCCCAGGCATCCAGGCGGCTCAAGTTGTCACCCTCAAAGAACGAAGCGACGTCGATGAGGGAGGCGACCGCCTCCCTATACCGGCGATCGGCGTCGCGCAGTTCGGCGCAAAGAGCGGCACGACCATCGGGAAACAGGTCAAGCTCTACGATGTAATTGAGAATGTGCATCTCATCTTCCCCCTGCAAGCTCTTCTCGATCAGCCTTTTGACAGTCATAAGCTGTTCGACCAAGTCGAGTTTAGAAGAGAAGATTTCGGTCCCCGCAATCTTGCCGAAGGATACCGCCTGACGGTCGATATTGGAGCCGCCGAATGCTGCAGGCCCCTCGCTGTCCCTGGGCCGCTCCGTCTCGATGTACACCGTGAGGTCGCCGTCCACCCTTTTAAGCTGTCGGAGTTCGGCGTGCAATTCTCTGCAGTCGCTCCTGAACTTGTTGAAGAGGCGATTGGCTTCGTGGGCCTTGGGAAGCAACCGATTCACGACACACAATTTCTCGGGCGACAACGGGAGCGTCGCCAACAGATATCCCTGTTCTTCGAACTTGATGTCCTCCGCGCGGGATGCCGCCTCGTTCTCCTTGTCGGCGCAGCAATGGCCGATCACGGCGACCACCTGCTTCTCGGGGAACCAGCAGAGCCGGCCTTCCAAGAATTTGTTGGGCGTGCACATCGGACAGGGAGCCCGATCACCGTTCGGCCGACGGCGTGCGTCTACCGTAATCTTGCACAGAGTGCGAAACGGCTCAGTGGCGTCGATACGCCCAGTGAACAATTCGGGGTGTGTCTCGGGCTGGCCGGTCTTCCGCACGTGATCCCGGACATCTTCCTGAAACGTCTCATCCGGGCGGCTCTTGAATACGCGAAAGGACTTCTCACCATTCATGGGGAGGGTCAATCTCTGGACTTGTTGAGATACACGGCGAGCATTCGCCGCGTGAAACCAACTCTACCAACTGAAGACAGCCGTCAGCTGGTTAAGCTGCACTGCAGAACGGAGCTCCCGTCTACATTGGGTGCGTACTGGCAATATGGCGCGTTTTCGTGGCGCGACAACTGCCCCGGGACGGTTGTCCCCGGCGACGCTCTCCGCAGGCTCATGCGACGGTTCGATCCTTCAAGGGGGCACCGATGTCCACCTTCGCCGCCAAGGCGCACGGCAATTGCTGGTGCCAAACAACGCTCCACCTCCGTCAGGCCGCTTCGAGCTCGTTCGCGGTTGGGAACTGGGTTGGCACCGCGACCGGCCGCACCCGCGTCAGGTCCGTCGCGTCCGTCGGCCACACGCCGGGGATGATCGGCAGGGACACAGGCGCCATCACGTAGTCGCGCCGCGAGCGCCGGAGGGTGACGAGCAGACAGCCGAAAGTGGCCCTCCCTTTTCGCGACGCTCAGCACCCCCTTGACCTGCTCTCCAAGCCTGACTCGGCTGTGGCGGCATGCTGAACGCCAAACAATCCCGCTTCGTCGAAGAGTACCTCGTCGACCTCAACGCGACGCAGGCCGCGATCCGCGCCGGCTACAGCGTGAAGACAGCCGACGACCTGGGCCGCAAGCAGTTGCAGAAGCCGGCCGTCGCCGCGGCGTTGGCGGAGCGGCAAGCCGAGCGCGAGCGGCGCACAAAGATCACGGCGGACGCCGTGGTGCTCGAGCTCGCCAAGGTCGCCTTCGCGAACATGGCCGACTACATGCGGCCCGGTCCCGACGGCGACGCCGTGCTCGACTTCTCCAAGCTCACCCGCGAGCAGGCGGCCGCGCTCGCCGAGGTGACGGTCGAGGACTTCAAGGAGGGCCGCGGCGAGGATGCCCGCACGGTCCGCCGCATCAAGTTCAAGCTGCACGACAAGCTCGGCGCGCTGGAGAAGCTCGGCCGCCACCTCGGCCTGTTCGTCGAGAAGGGGCCGACCGTCAACGTCAACGTCGCCGTCGCGCTGGGAGGGATGTCGGACGATGAGCTCGTTGCCATCGCGGGAGGCAGCGGCTCGTGAGCTGCTGAAGCGCCGGCGCGCCCGCGAGGACCTGATCGCCTATGCCAACGCGATCGAGATCCCCGGCGCCCCGGTCGTCGACGAGAACGATGCCTGGGTGTTCCAGCCGATCGAGACGACGGTGGTCGCCCACCACCGGCTGATCATGCGCACCCTGCAAGAGACCGTCGAGCAGCCCGACGGCCGGCTGATGCTGTTCTTCCCGCCCGGCGCGGCGAAGAGCACCTACGCCTCCGTGGTGTTCCCTACCTGGCTGATGGGCAAGCTCCCCGGCTACCGGGTAATCCTCGGCAGCTACGGCGACGAGCTCGCGCGCAAGCACGGCCGCAAGGCCCGGCAGATCGCGCGCTCGCTCGCCTACCGCGGCATCTTCGGCGCGGAGGTGAGCCGCGACACCTCGGCCGCCGACAACTGGGCCCTGACCAACGGCTCGGAGTACATGTCCGGCGGCATCCAGGGCGGCATCACCGGCAACCGGGCGAACTGCGTCGTCATCGACGACCCGATCAAGGGGCGCGAGGAAGCAGACAGCCCGGTCGTGCGGGAGAAGACGCGGGAGGAGTACAACAACTCCTTCCTGTCCCGCCTGCTGCCCGGCGGGCACGTCATCCTGATCCAGACGCGCTGGCACGAGGACGACCTCGCCGGCGGCATTCTCCCCGAGGGCTACGCCGGCGAGAGCGGGCCGATCCTTTGCCGCGACGGTCAGGTGTGGAACGTGCTGTGCGTGCCGGCGGAGGCCGAGCGCGACGACGATCCGCTCGAGCGGAAGCCCGGCGAGTTCCTTTGGCCGGAGTTCTACTCCGCCCGCCACTGGGAGATTGTCAAGCACGACCCGAGCCGGGCGCGGACGTGGTCCGCGCTCTACCAGCAGCGCCCGGCGCCGGCGGAGGGCAGTTACTTCCTCAGCCACTGGCTCCGGCCGTATCCCGGACCGATCCCGGACAAGAGCCGGCTGCGCATCTACGGCGCATCCGACTATGCCGTCACGGCGAAGGGCGGCGACTACACCGTGCACGGCGTCGTCGGCGTCGATGCCGACAACCGCATCATCCTCCTCGACGTCTGGCGGGGGCAGACGGACAGCGCCGCGTGGGTGGAAGCCATGCTCGACATGGTGAACACGTGGAGGCCGATTGGCTGGGCGGAGGAAGGCGGTCAGATCAAGGCGTCGGTCGGTCCCTGGATCGAGCAGCGCAGCCGGGAGCGGGGCCACTACGTGCACCGGCACCAATTCCCGACCCGCGGCGACAAGGCCGTGCGGGCCCAATCGATCCGGGGGCGGATGTCGCTGCTCGGGCTGTTCTATCCCACCGGCGCACCGTGGTTCTCGACTCTGTCGAATGAGCTGATGAGCTTCCCGGCCGGACGACACGACGACCAGGTCGACATGCTGGGGCTCATCGGCCAGTTGCTCGACCAGATGGAACGCGGCGGCGAGCGGGTGTTGCAGGAAAAGGCGGACAACTACTGGCAGCCACACGACTGGAAGCCACCGCGTGAGCGCCCCGGCGAGCGGCAGCAGTACGCCGACAGCGATTGGGAGCCGTTCAAGGATACCGGATGGTGGCCGGAGGGGTGGTAGAGGCTATGCGCCAGCAGGGTCAGCCGCGCAGTCCGCTATGGCTTTTCGTCCGCGCCTCGATGGACGCCGCACGTTCGAATGCGCGCTTATCTGGAGGTCAGCCGCCGCGATCTGGTATCCCGGCGCAAAGGTGAGGCGCACGCCTACCGCCTCAACGTCATGCTGGCCGTCGTCGACGGGCTGCGGCCTGAGTACGAGGCTGAGGCGAAGCTCGCCGTGCAGATGGCGGTGGCACACGTTGCCGCCATGAACGCGCTGACGCTCCTAAAGGCGGCGGAGATCATGCCGCTCCGCCAGCTGCCACCGCCGCTATCCGGGCCGATCTGCCGGCACGATCGGGAGCTTTCGGCACTTTTCTGCCGTCCGCGAGGAAGGATGCACGTTACCTCGGGCCGTGCGAGCAGGTCGCACAAGCAGGCTTGCCACAGCAAACTTTGTGTTGCAAAGTTTATTGCCTTTGCGCAAGCCTGAGCAGGAGCCGCTGATGATCCACCAATCCGGTAGTCAGACCGACAAGCTGTCATACCTGACGGCGATGGCCCAAGCCGGGCGTCGAACACGGGTCGTCCCCGCTCTGCTTTCGAGTGATCTAGCGCGGACGGCCGCCTTCTACAGCGAGCTTGGTTTTGCCGTAGAGCGGCCGGACCAGGGTGATCAGCCGCCACGGCGCTTGGGACTCGAACGCGATGGCATCTACCTGTTTTTCTTCGATGAGCCCACCGGTCCGGCTCAAACGCCGATCATGTCTGGCACCATCTATGTTTTCCCCGAAAGCGTCGATGCGCTTGCAGAGGAGTGGAGCGGCAAAGTAGAATTTCTTTGGGGGCCCGAGTTGATGCCTTACGGCCTCTATGAATTTGGCATCGCAGACCCGGACGGTTACTACCTTTCGTTTGCCGAGCGGCGGGCACCGTCGCCCTAATTCGTCATGACCTCCTCTCACTTCTCCGAATTAGACGAAATCGTTCACGGCCCGGTACGGCTCGGTACGCTTGCATATCTATCGACTGCGGGGTCCATTGAGCTGCAAGAATTGAAGCGCCGGCTCGGCGTCACCGACGGCAACTTAGCCACGCACATTCGGAAGTTGGAAAAGGCGACCTACATAGTGGTAGAAAAGCGCGGTGCAGGTCGTGCCAGTGTGACCAGGATCACGCTGACAGCAGCGGGCAGGAAAGCTTTCTCTCAATATTGCGAAACGCTTAACGCGCTCCTCCGGGATGTGCGCGATGCAGGTTAATTTGCTTATCTGGCCCGGATGTTTGACGTCCCACGAAAAATTGGCCCGCTGTATTTAGAAAATAATCGGGTAAATATAAGGCGGCGGGCCCCTGGCTATACCGAGCCGCCTGCTTTCCACCGCCCGGTCGCGCTTCCCGGGGCGCCGTTTCCGCACGCACCCCTGCTACACTTGCTACGGTCGGGAACTCGCCGACCCGCCCCACCCCTGCGGCAGTTGCGACAGTTGCGACGGTTCGGACCCTACGCCTCGGGGCGGGAGGTGCACGATCGGCGGCGGCTCCTACGACGTCCACACCTCATCGCCGACGCCGATGCCGTTCCACCACGGCTCAAGGACCCCGGGGACGAAGTCGTCGTCGCCTGCCTTCTCTTCAACGGCGAGGTACAGGGCCCGCATCTCGGTGAGCCCGCCGGCGGCGAAGGCGGCCCACCCATTTTCGCGGACGAAGCCGCGCATCGCCGCGCGGACAGGATCGCGCATCGCGTCCTGGACGTGATCGTCCGCCGATCCATGGAGGAGAAGGTCGAGCGACGCGGCCAGGCTCGCCCTCGGCACGTCGGCCGTGTCAACGTCCCGGTGCGCCTGGTAGGCGCGGATGAAAGCCACGATCCGCTCGGCAGTCACGGTTCTCGACATCGTGTGATCCTCGCTCTGAAGGGGCTTGCGTAAACGATAGCCGCTGACTCGGCTTCCTCAGAACTACGGTGTTTCTGTGGAGGTCTGACGATGGCTGCGCGGGTGGAACGAGACGATGACGGCCGCTTCAAGGGCGGACGCACGCCGAACCCGGGTGGCCTGCCGAGGCTCGTGGCGGCCGCTCGCGTTCACGCCCCCGATGCCGTCGAGGTGCTCGCGGCGACGATGCGCAATCCCCGTGTCGAGGCGTCGGTGCGGGTGGCCGCTGCGGCGAAGCTGCTCGACTGCAGCGCCGTTGTACGCGTCAGGGCGGAGGCACGCCGGGGCGAGATGCTGAGGCTCGACCGCGTGCACCCGGACTACGAGGCCAAGCAGGCGCGCCTCGCGCACCTGTCGCGGCTGGCCTACGCGGGAGGCTGAGGTGATCCCCCTGCTCAAGCGCCTGATGGCGATGGCGGCGCCGCCCCGGTGGGCTGGCGTCGTCGCCCCCTATGCCTCGTCGCACACGCACGCCATCGCGGACACGACCGGGCTGCAGACGGCACTCGACGGGAAGCAGCCGGTCGATGCTGATCTGACGGCAATCGGCGGGCTGTCGCCGACCAACGGCGATACGATGCTGCGCGTCGCCGGCGCCTGGCTCAACCAGACGATGGCGCAGCTGAAGACGGCGCTCGGGCTGGTGAAGGGCGACGTCGGGCTCGGCAACGTCGACAACACGTCCAACGCGACGGAGCGGGCAGCGAGCGCGACGCTGCAGAACAAGACGATCGACGGCGGCAGCAATACGCTGCAGAACATCAAGTACTACCAGATCGACTTCCTCGACAATGACAACAGCTTCGGCGCGGCGCTCACCACGAAGGCCCCGACGTCGTGGGCGGTGAAGAGCTACGCCGACACGAAATTCTCGATCTCCGGCGGCTCGCTCTCAGGCTACCTGACCCTGCACGCCGACCCGTCGTCGGCGATGCATGCGGTGACGAAGCAGTATGTCGACAGCCTTGCCCTCAATCTCGGCAAGCGCGGCCGCCCGCGCGTCGCCACCACCGGCAACGTCACCATCTCGACCGCGCTGAATGCCGGCGACACCATCGATGGCGTGACGCTGGTCGCGGGCGATCTGGTGCTGGTGGTGGCTCAGACGGCGCCCGCGGAGAACGGCGTCTATGTGGCGGGCGTCACGCCGGCGCGCGCCGCCGAGTTCGACAGCTACGACGAGCACCCCGGCACGCTGTTCGCGGTGGCCGAAGGCACGACGCAGGCCGACACGGTGTGGCTCTGCACGTCGAACGCCGGCGGCACGCTCGGCTCGTCGGCCATCGTCTTTGCACCGCAGCGCGTCTCCGGCGAGCTGCTGGCCGCGAACAACCTCTCCGACTTGGCCAACGCCGGGACGGCGAGGACGAACCTTGGCGTCGTCATCGGCACGCACGTGCAGGCGTACCATGCGAACCACGCGGCTTTCGCCGGGCTGTCGTTAGTTGCGGATCGGCTGCCCTACGCGAACGGCGCTGGCACGCTCGCGCTGGCGACGTTCACTTCGCAGGCCCGCAATCTGCTCGACGACGCCACTGCCGGCGACATGCAGACGACGCTGGGCGGAACGACGACAGGCAAGGCGCTGTTCACGGCGGCTGATGCTGCGGCCGGGCGAACGGCGCTGAGCACGCCCTACTACGAGGAAGGCACGTTCACGCCGACCATGACGGCGGCGACGGCTCCGACGGGTGTCACCTACTCGAGCCAGAGCGGGACGTACACCCGCATCGGTCGCATCTACGACATTCGGCTTCGCGTCACCCTTTCAAGCAAGGGTTCGGGTGGGTCAGGTGTGGCGCGGATTGGAGGATTCCCGGCAACGCCGGCCGGCTCGCGGTTCTCGACCGATATTCGCGCGACGCTGCTGACGTTGTCCTCGGGACAAATCCCGGGGATCGTGGTCGGCACCACGAACGATCTTCAGTTCAGCTCGAATACGGGCGTGGGCGATCTGGACTGGTCGGCGGTGTCCGGCACTTCGGACTTCATCATTTCCCTCGTTTACAACGTGTGAGGCAAGGATGATCACGAAAGAAACCGCTGTCGACTGGATCGAGATCGGCTCGGGCGGAATGGGTGTCCGGCTCGCCAGTCTCGTGCTGGAGGACGGTGTTCCACTCGGCAGTCCCTCCTACCACCGCTTCCTGTTCTCGGGGGTCGACACGGTCGAGCCGACCATCGAGGCGGTGCAGGCGCATCTGCCGCAGCTCAACCGCGAGCCGATGACGGAAGCCGATCTCGACCGCATCCGTGCGCACGCCGCGCTGGTGTGGCCGGAGTAGCCATGTCCGGCCTGATCCTCGGTCCCGCGCGACGCCGCTCGCGGTGCAGACCGACACGGTGCAGGAGGGCAGCATGGACGTGCTGGCGACGCTCTACAGCGGCAACGTGGCGTCGGGTCGTGAGAACGCGGCGGCGAAGCTGAGCGACATGGAGGCCAACTCGGCGCGGATCGGCGGCGCGATCGGCGCGTTCGGGACGCTGCTCGGCGGCTTCGGCAACGCGGTGAGGTACGTCTGATGCCAAAGCTCATCCCCTTCGTGTGGTCGACTGATGCGGTCTACGAGCTCTGCTTCGGCGCTGGCTATATCCGCCTGCTGCGGAGGCTCCTCTGATGCCGATCGTCCCGACCTATGAGCGCCAGAAGGACATCACGAGCGGCCCGACCGGGCCGATGGCCGATGCAGGATCGTTCGGCGCCGCCGTCGGCCGGGGGCTTCAGCAAGCGGGCGCCGGGCTGCAGTCGCTCGCCTTCGATCTCAACGCCATGTCGGCGGAGCAGAAGGCCGAATACGACCGCGCCGCGGCGGCGAAGGAGAAGGACGACGTCGAACGCGCCACCTTCTTCGCGCAGACGGAGATGCAGCGCCTGCGGACGACAGGCGAGCAGCTCATGCTCCGGCACGAGCAGGAGGCACCGCCACACGCCAGCGACTTCTCGCGCGGCTTCATGGACAAGTTCACCTCCGAGGCCGAGAAGATCCGGCTGCGGATTGATCCGCGCCTGCAGGATAGGTTTGCCCCTCAGTTGGAGGGCATGCGAGGCGAGTTCTCGACGCGCGCGCTGAAGTGGGAGCTCGACCGCAAGAACACCTGGTACCGCGACGAGGTGAAGAAGGCAGCCGAGGGCGGCCTCGTCCAGGTCGACGCCGACCCGACGCGCTTCGACGCGACGACGAAGCAGATGTTCGGCATGATCGACGACACCGGCCTGTCGGCCTGGGAGAAGGACGAGCTGAAGCTCGACTTCATGAGCCGTTCGGCCGAGGCGGCCGGGATGAAGAGCGCCGAGGCGCGGGCGCGCGCCGACGCCATCAACGGCGTGCCACTCGGCACGGTGGCGCGGCCGGCCGCGAGCGCCGGTGGCGGGGTGAGCGGTAGCGCCGGCGGCGGCCCGTCGGGTCTCAGGACCGGCGGCGCCAATCCGGCGGAGCTCAGCGAGCCCGCGCAGCGCATGCTTCAGGGCATCCAGCAGGCCGGCGTAGTGCCGATCCTGTCGCTGTCGTCCGGCCGACGCTCGCAGGAGGGCAACCGCAAGGCCGGCGGCGCCAAGGGATCGCAGCACCTGCACGGCAACGCGGTCGACATCTCGCTCGCCGGGATGACCGACGACGAGAAGGCGGCCGTGCTCGAGGCGGCGATCGCCAACGGCGCCCGTGGCGTCGGGATCTACAAATCCGGGCGATCGTTGCACGTCGACACCCGCCAGACGCCGACGCTGTGGGGCTCCGGCGACGGTGACGCCTATGCCGGGCATGGTGTCGAGAAGGCGCCGGCGTGGGCGCAACCCGTTCTGACGAAGCTGATGGCCGGCGAGCCCGTCACGGTGACGCGCCGTGGTGGTGCGGCCGGTGGCGGATCGGCGACGGATGCGTTCGTGGAACAGGTTGTCGGCGTCGAGAGCGGCGGCAAGGCGACGGCCCGCAACCCGAACAGCAGCGCCACCGACGCCGGGCAGTTCATCGAGGCGACCTGGCTCGAGATGATGCGCAAGCACCGGCCGGACGATGCCGCGCGCCTGTCGGAAGCCGAGCAGCTCGCGCTCCGCAACGATCCCACCATCGCGCGGCAGATGGTGCGGGCCTATGCCGAGGAGAACGGCGCCCGGCTACGCGACTACGGGATCGAGGCGACCCCGGGCACGCTGTACCTCGCCCACTTCCTCGGCCCGGACACCGCTGCCGGCGTCCTGAAGGCGGACCCGGACGCGCCGGTTGCCGACCTCGTCGGTGCGAAGGCAGTCGCCGCGAACGCCAGTGTGCTGCGCGGCAAGACGGCGGGCGAAGTGGTCGCCTGGGCGAACGGGAAGATGGGCGGCGCCGGCGTTGCGATGGCGGCCGGCGGCGCGGATGCCGGCACCGGCGAGTACCGCTCGCCCGTCGCGGACATCGTCGACGATCCCCGTTTCGAGGGCGTTCTCACGCTGAAGCAGCGCGAGGCGATCGAGAAGCGCTATGGCGAAGCCTATCGCGAGCAGAAGCAGCTCGCGAAGACGGAGGACGCCGAGGCGAAGTTCCGCACCGAGCAGGCGATCCAGGCCGACCTTGCGTCCCTCGCCGCCACCGGCACGCCGGTCGACGGGCTGGACGTCGCGACGGTCGAAGGCGTGCTCGGCGCGGACAAGGCGGCCGCCTGGCAGCGCAGCCGGTCGACGGCGCGACAGACCTTCCGGGCAACGCGCGACCTCGGCGTGCTCGACGACGACGCGCTGTCGCAGCGGATCGAAGATACCGAGCCGACGCCGGGCGCGCTCGACTTCGATGAACAGGCTGCCGTGCACAAGGCGGTGCGCGACGGTGTCGAGCAGCAGCGGAAGCTCCGGGCGAACGACCCGGCTGCCGCGGTCGACGCCATCCCCCAGGTCGCAGCGGCGCGCGCTGCGATGCGCCGGGATAACCCCGACAGCGTGCGCGCCCTCGTCGAGGCCCGTCTCTCCGCACAGACGGCGATCGGCATCCCGGACGCCTTGCGCAGCCCGTTGACGGAGGCGGAAGCCCGCCGGCTCGGTGCGTCACTGGCGGCGGCCGAGCTGCGCACGGCGAAGGGGACGATCACGGAGCTCGTCGAGGATGTGCGGTCGACATTCGGCGATCGGGTCGACCTCGTGTTCCGCCAGGTGGTGCGCGAGGTGGTGAAGGACGACGACATCGCGCAGCTCGCCGCCCGCATGATGACGAAGCTCGCCACCGGCAAGCCCCCGACGGTGAGCGAGGCGGCGACCTTCGACACCGTCCAGGAAGCAGCCCTCGCCAATCAGGCGACGGCCGGCACGCTGCCGCCGCCACCGTTCGGTCCGCCGGCCGACGATCCGCGCTGGCAGGCGAAGGGGCACGAGGCGCGCGGGAGCGGCGGCGGACAGGGCTACATCACGCCGCTCGGCAGCGACCGGGCCGAGGCGAAGACGGAGCCGCGCGATCCGATCGCCGACAGCATGGCGTACCTCGCCGCGCACCCCCGGTACTGGACGATCCGCACGGCCCACGAGAAGGCGCTGAAGGCGAACCCGGCCGCCGCCGAGCAGTTCGACCGCGTCTACGGCGCCGGCGCGGCGGCGAGCGTCCTGTCGGGACAGGCCGACGTCGACCGGGCGGCCGAAGCGAAAGCGCGCGCGGACCAGTGGCGCACCGAGACCGGCGAGGGAGAGTGACGATGGCCGAGCCGATCGCATCGGAGACGTTCAGCGCGGCCGCAGCCGGCCGACCCACCGGCAACCCGTTCGCCGACGAGTGGCGCGACACGCTCGCCCGCGAGCCGCTGCGCTTCCTCGAGGACGGGCCCGGTCCCGACCCGACGCTGAAGGAGCGCTTCGAGGGCAACGCCGGCGACGCCTTCCGCAACACGACGACAGGCGCGGCGATGGGCGCGATGTTCGCTGGTGCGGCGGCGGGCGGCGGCGAAATCGCCCGCGAGGCGGTCGGCGTGCTGAAGCGCGACCAGGAAGCCTATGAGACGATGCGGCAGTCCGACACGCCGCTCGAATGGGCGGTGGCGGGGCTCGGCCAGGCCGTCGGCTCGGTGCCAGCGGTCGAGAGCCTGTTGCCGGTGCTGCGGCTCGGGAAGTGGCTCGGCGTCGGTGTCGGCCCAGTGGCGCGCCGCGCCGTCGAGGCGGGCGTCACGGGCGCGGCGCTTGGCACCGTCGCCGACCCGCTGGTGCAGGGGCTGCGCATCCTGTCCGGCCTGCAGGAGGAGTATGACCCGCGGCGCACGGCAGCGGCCGGCGTGGTCGGCTTCGTGGTTCCGGCGGGGTTGCAGACGCTCGGCGATGCCGTTGTCGGACCGATCGCCCGCAACCTGCTCCGCCACCTCGACCGTCCGGCGGATGCGCCCACGGTCGCCCCTGATGCGCCGGTGGACGACGCAGCACCGACGCCGAGCAGCATCGCCCCCGCGCCGGACACCGCCGCCCCACAGACGGGCCAGGATGCGCAGACGATCGCGCCGGCCTCCGCCGCCGCACCAGAGGCTGAACCGCAGCCGGTGAGTCCCGCTGCGGCCGGCGAGGCCCTTCCGCCGACCATCGGGGCCGACGATGCCGCCGACGGTGCTTCGGCCGTTCCGATACCGGCCGACCGTGTGCCGCCGGCGACCGCCGCGGCAGCCGCGGCAGCCGAACCCGCCGATGCCGCGGCGGTGCCCGACCTCGTTCCGCAGCGCCCGGACCCGAGCGGTGCCATTGCCGATCCGGTGCCGCCGCCGCGCCCGATCGACATCGTGACGCCGGAGCCGGTCGCCACCGTCGCACCGTCCGCGAGCCGCCGCGCGGCCGCTGCCGCCGCGGATGCGCCGCCGCCGGAGGTGCTCGCCGCCCGTGCGCCGGTCGATGCGCCGACCGCGCGCGCTCGCCTGGAGGCAGCCGGCTTCGATGCCCGCGCGCTGCCGGACGCGCCGGAGGTGCTCGCCAGCGCCGATGCCGACACGCTGGCGCGGACCTTCGCCCGATCGCGATCCCGCGACGTGCCGGACGACCTCGACACCGGCCTTGCCGGCTTCGTGGCGGATGCGCCCGACCCTGCCGTGCGCACCGCCCGCGCCGCCGCGATCCTCGACCGCAGCGACGACATCGCCGAGGTGTCGCCGGAGTTTGGCCCGGTGCTGAAGGGCTACGAGAACAGGTTCGCCGATGCTGCCGAGCGCCTCTCAGCGCTACAGGGCGGCGAGGCGCGCGGCGTGTTCCGCCGGCCGGACATCGCCGAGCCGATCGACGTCGTGTGGGGCGAGTACGACCCGACGACCGATTGGGGCTATGGGCTGGTGAAGATCGCCGGGAAGCATCCGGACATCGTCGCCGAACTGCCGCGGATCATCGCCGAGGGTCGCCTCGAGATGGGGAAGAGCCGGGCCTTCATCGACACAGGCGATGCCCGCGCCGTGCTGCGGCTCGACTTCGACGGCGAGCGCAAGACCTGGATCTTCACCGCCTACGAGAAGCGAGGGAGCCGGCGCGTCGGAGGTACTCCTGAGAGCCCCGACGGTCACCAGGCGGACTCGCACAGCTCCTCCGCCTCGCCGGCCGACCCCGATATAGCATCTCCGGGCCCCGGCGACGAGACGCGCGCCCTTCGCGGCCAACTGCGCGACGAGCCGCGGCGCGATCCCGGCGGCACGCCGACGCCGCGGGAGGGCGATGCGGCCGCTGCCGGCGCCGGGGCGGCCTCGCCGGCGGAGCGCCTCGCCGACACCGCCCGCCGCCTGCAGGAAATCATCGGCGTGCCGGTGCGCACCGGCCGCATCGCCAAGCGCAAGGCGCTCGGCACCTACAACACCGTGTCGGGCGTGATCCGCATGCGCGAGCGGGAAGACCTCGACGTGCTCGCCCACGAAGCCGGGCACGGACTGCACCTCGACCCGAAGACGAAGCCGGTGCTCGACCGCCTCATCGCCGTCCACTCCGCGGAGGTGTTCCCGCTCAGCTACACGATGGAACCGCACCTCGTGGCCGAGGAAGGCTTCGCCGAGTGGTTCCGCCTGTTCGTGACGAACCCGGCGCACGTCCGCGGGCTCGCACCGAAGTTCACCACCGCCTTCGAGACGTGGCTGCGCACGAACCGGCCCGCCGTGGCGAAGGGGCTCGCCGAGGTGCAGGCGGCGCACGAGGCCTGGCTCAAGGCGCCGTCACCGGGCGTCGTCCGCGGCGACATGGTGACGTCTGCTCGCCCGCCGATCGGCACCCGCATTCTCCGCGCGATCGGCGGCGACAAGGCGCCCGGCGGCGAGACGATGTTCGGCCTGCTCGACCGCCTCTACACGTGGGTGATCGACGACAAGCACCCGGTGAACGCCGGCGTCCGATCGCTGCTCGCCATCCACGAGCAGAACACCGGCAAGCGCTTCGACCTGAAGGTCTCCGACGACCCCTACAAGCTGCTCCGGCTCGGCACGAACAGCTACCAGGGCGGCCACCTCGACCTGATGAACGGCGTGACGCCCTACGGCGGCACCGTGCCGGAGGGGCCGTCGCTCGCCGAGGCGCTGGAGCTCGCCGTCGGCAAGCCGTGGTTCGCCGGCGGATGGTCGCCCGACGACCTCGCCGACTTCGGGGCCTATCTCGTCTCGCGGCGCGCCGTCGACGAGTACCGCCGGTTCTTCGACGGCGAGCTGCCGAACCCGCCCGACAAGTTCACGCTCGGCGACCACCAGGTGACGATCGCCGAGATGGACGCCGAGCACCCGACCTTCGCGCAGGCGGCCGAGCTCCTCTACGACTACATGGGCCAGGCGCTGCGCAAGAAGCTCGACGCTGGCTTCATCTCCCGCGACACCTACGACGTCCTGATGCAGCGGCGCACCTATGTGCCCTTCCAGCGCGACATGAGCGACCGGATGGCGGACGGTGCCGTCACCACTGCCGGGCCCGGGAACGCGACGCTGCGGCAGTCGGTGATGAAGCAGTTCCGCGGCTCGACGCGGGCGGTGATCAACCCGATCGAGACGATCATCAAGGACGCCTTCGATACCGCCCACCTGATCGCCCGCAACGACGCGGTGCGCGCCCTCGACCGGCTGGCGAAGAAGGCCGGCCCGGCCGGCGGTGTCATCGCCGAGCGGATCCCGGCGAAGGAGACGAAGCCGTTCTCGGTCGACGTCGTCGAGGCGCTGCGCAAGGCCGGCCGCGAGGCGGGGATGATGCGGGCCGACGTCGACACGATGGCGCAATCGGTCGCCGATCTGCTCGGCGACGACGACACCCTCGTCACGCTCTACCGGTCAGGCGTGATCGACGAGCGCGGCGAGGCGATCGTGTTCTTCTGGGAGGGCGGCGAGCGGCGCGCGCTCCGCCTCGGCGACGGCGAACTCGGCCGCGAGATGTTCCGGGCGATCACGAACCTCGGCCAGGAGGCATCGAACTTCATCCAGGACTTCCTTGCGGTCCCGGCCCGCATGCTGCGGTTCGGCATCACGACGGACCCGGCGTTCATCCTCGCGAACTTCATCCGAGACCAGACCGCCGCGTGGGTGCTTAACCCCGGCAACGTGCCGCTCTACTCTGCCGGCCGCGGCCTCGTCGACGAGCTCGCGCAGACCGACATGGCACGCCTCTACACCTACGCCGGCGGCATCATGGGCGGCGCCAACGTTGCGAGCCTCGACCGCGCCCGCATCGGCCGCTCCGTCCACGCGCTGCGGCGCAAGGGCTATGGCGCGAAGGTGTTCGCCGATCCGGCGGAGGGCGCGCGCGAGCTGCTGCGCATCACGGAGATCAGCGAGACCGCGACGCGGCTCGGCCTGTTCCGCCGATACTTCGACACGGCGAAGAGCCAGGGGCTCGGCGAGACGGAAGCAATGCTCGAGGCGGCGTTCCGCGCCACCGACTACATCGACTTCGGCCGGCACGGGTCGAAGACGCTCGCCGCCCGCAAGCTCGTGACGTTCCTCAACGCCGCGCTGCAGGGCACCGACAAGACCGGCCGCGTGCTGTTCGGCCAACTGGCGCCGGCGGCGCGGCTGATGCGCGGCGAGGCGTTGACGCCGGGCGACAAGGCCGACCTCGGCCAGGCCCTGGGCGGATGGGCGAAGCTCGGCAGCCTCACCGCCGCGTCGCTGGCGCTCTGGTCGCTCAACAAGGACGATCCCGAGTACCAGGAGATCAACGAGTACCTCCGGGCGACGCACTGGCCGATCAAGATGTTCGGCGACTGGTACTTCATCCCGAAGCCCTTCGAGATGGCGACCGTCTTCAACCTCGCCGAGCGGGCGGCCGAGTACCAGGCGACGAACGATCCGGCGTGGGGCGAGCGCTTCGTGCGGTCGATGGGCTACACGATGATGCCGCCGCTGGAGCCGGTCGGCGTCGCGACGCTCTACGAGCTCGCCTTCAACTACGACAGCTTTCGCGACCGGGCGATCGTACCCGAGTGGCAGCGCGGGCTCGAGCCGTGGCTGCAGTTCAACGCCTACACATCGCAGTTCGGCCGCGCCGTCGGCGAGGCGCTGAACGTCTCGCCGGCGAAGGTCGACCACCTCATCACGGGCTGGACGGGCTCGTGGGGACGGAACATCCTCTCCGTCATCGACCTGGCGGTGAAGCCGGGGGCGTGGGAGGCGGCGAACTTGGCGGACATGCCCATCGCGCGGCGCTTCGTGAAGGAGACGTTCCGCGGCTCTCAGGCGATCGGCGACTTCTGGCGCCTCGTCGGCCAGCAGAACGGCCGGCTGGCGGCCAAGTCGCAGAGCTACCGGACCCTGATGGACATGGGCGGCCCGGCCGAGGCGGCGGAGTTCCTCGCCGGACTGAAGGACGACGAGAAGGTGTTTGTCACCCTCGACCGGCACTTCGAGGCGAAGGACAAGAAACTGCATCCGCTGTACCGGGCTCGGCAGGTGTCGGAGATCCTCTCCGGCATCCGCAAGGAGCTCGCGCTCGAGACCTTCACCGACAGCCTCGACGGTGAGCGGCTGCACGTGCCCGGTGTGGAAGCCCGCATGGCCGAGGACGCCATCGCCCGCATCCAGGCGGCGGAGGCGCGCAACGCCCTCGTGGTGACGAACGCGAAGGGGTGGCAGCGGCTGCCGGTGATCGACACCGAGCGGCTCTACGGCGACCTCGAGGCGACCTCGCCGACGATCTTCGCCGAGATGGAGGCGCGCGTCGCCAAGGCCCGCGTCATGCCCTTCGCCGGCGTGCGGGCGGTGTGGCCGGAGTTGCGCGACCGGTTGCTGAAGGAGGGCGAGGAAGCGTTCCTTGGCGATCTGAGGGCCGAGGCGGTCGTGCAGTAGAACGATGCTCACGCTACGATGTCCGCACGGCTGCACGCCGCGGGGCGCGACAAGGCGGGGAGCGAGGCGTGAGGAAGCACCATCTCTACATGTGGAGGGGGACAAAGGACCTCCTCATAAGGCAGCATGATTTCTACGTGTCCCAAGTCATGGAGAGGATGCTGTCCGGCTTCCAGGACATGGAAGGGCAGGCAAAGAAGCACGCGGACGAAGCGTTTGCGGCACTTGCGTCAGGGACAGGAGATGGAAGCGAGGATTTATCGGCGTTGGCCGATCAAGCTTATGAGAGTGGTATAAATTATTATTCTCTGCTGGACGAGTTGAGAAAGGATTTGTTGCTCGGAGCGCTAGCTGGGTGCTTCCATCAATGGGAGAAAGCCCTCAGAGATTTCATGGAACGAGAGCTACAGCATGGTATCTCGCACGATGAAGCTAGCAATTTTGCTTGGCAACCGAACATCGATAACGTCTTTGAGATGCTTGAGCAATTCGGCTGGAAATGTAGATCGACAGCGTACTATAGCAAAATCGATGCCTGCCGGGTCATTGTAAACGTGCACAAACATGGAAAAGGGACTTCTCTAAACAGATTACTGGAGAATTACCCCGAATACATCCGTAGTCCATTTGGCAACCGACCTCCGCCGATCCCGCTTCCTCTGCTATTGGACTATGATTGGCTTGAAATATCAGACGAGCAGTTCTTGGATCTGGTAACTTCTTTGCGTCGGTTTTGGGTGGATTTTCCGGAGAACCTCTTTGCCACCGCCATACAGTTGAAAAAACGGAAGTGAAAGCTGCGATGGCAGCACCCTCGGTGTACTCCCAACCACTTCCCTGAGACCCTCAAATCACGTAGCTTCCCAGCCGCTGGCGAGGCTCGACCCCACCTCCACGAGGGGCCGACCCATGAATGCGACTGCTCCGATCCCCTTCCGTGCCGTCGCGCTCCGGCGCCGCGGCTTCGATCCTGCCGCCGTGGCGGCCGCGTGCGGAATGACCCTCGCCCAGGCCGAGGCCATCCCCACGGGCGCGAAGCCGATCGGCACGCGGCAGCTCGGCGACAGGGCGAGTTCCACCTTCGACCGGATGCTCGTCACGCTGCGGCGCTCCCGGCGCGACTACGTCATGGCGCCGGTGTCGCTGCCGATCGTTCGCGGGGTGTGGCCGACGGATGAAACGAACCTCACGCGGGTGCGGCCGGTATGTGCCGCGGCGTTTGGTAGGCGCCTGTCGCGCCTTGGGGCCTAGATTTTCACCAGCATCGCCGTCACGAACATGAAGCCGACGCCTGCCGCGAGGCCGGACACGGCCGCCGGCGACACGAGCGCGCGCCAGCCGGCGCCGGTCGAGCGGCCGAGGTAGGCCGACACCTCGACGATTACCTGCAGGATGGCGCCGGCGCCGATCGCCAGCGCCAGCGCCGACCATTGCGGCGCGTAGGCGAGGCTGCCGACCCACAGTCCGACCACCGCCGGGCCGCCGGCGAGAAGCGTGAGCGCGGCGAAGCTCCACAGCGGCGGCCGCACCGTCAGCATCGGCGCCGCGATGCCGATGCCCTCGGTGATGTTGTGCAGCGTGAAGCCGAGCACCAGGAAGGTGCCGAGCCCGGCCGCCCCGGCGGCGAAGGCGGCCCCGATGGCGAGGCCCTCGCCGAGATTGTGGAGGCCGATGCCGAAGGCGATGAAGGTGGCGAGCGCGAGCCCCGTCGGCGCGCCGTGCCGACGGCCGAACGCCATCAGCAGCAGGAAGGCGGCCGCCGCCGCCAGCACGACCATCGTCGGCCCCTGGAACAACGCGGCCGCCTCGCCGGCGAGCTCGAGCGCGTCCTCGAGGGCGTCGACGAACAGGAAGGCGAGCAGGCCGACCGTCAGCGCGAGCAGGAAGGTCATGCCGCCCCGCCCGACGCCGCGCAGCGCCGGATAGCACATCAGCCCGATGGCGACCGGCAAGAGGCCGACGAACGCGCCGAGCATCGCCTGCGAGACGAGGCTGGACGACGTCGCCTTGGGCGTCGGCACCGCCACCGCGATCTCGTGCGCGAAGGTCGCGCCGGTACTGGTGACGATGTTGACGGCGTGTGCCTCGCCGAGCACCCAGGGAAACGGCACCGCAATCCAGGCAGTGGCGCCCCGCGCGAGCGGCCCCGGCGGGTCCTGGGTGAACTGCCAGTAGGCGTCGTCGACCTGCACCTGGGCGATCACCATCGGCTCCGAGCCGCCGGCCCGGACCAGCACGCGCAAGCCCCCCGGATCGAGGATGGTGCGCTCGTAGGTCAGCGCCTCGACCGGCGGCGCGCCGTTGCGGAAGCCGGCCAGCGGATCGGCCGCGACGAGCCAGACGATTGCCAGCGCGAGCACGGCGAGCGGCGCCAGCACCCACAGCAGCATCATCCGGCGCGGCCGGTCGGCTGCGGCCGGCGGAGCGGTGGCGGCGGGGTCCGAAGCCGTCATGACGCCACCTCGTCGACGACGTCGAACATGCCGACCCAGCCGAGCTCGGTGAACTCCGACTGGTGGGGATGGAACATGTAGAGGCCGGGCTCGTGGCCGGCGAACGAGAACTCGAGGATGCCGCGCTGCGCCTGGCACTGCACGATCAGGTCGACGATCTTCAGCGTCGGCGTCAGCGTCGTCCCCTGGTCGAAATAGTCGAAGAAATTGGCGTGCAGGTGAAACGAGTTGATCGGATCGAACTCGACCACGTTGACGAGGTAGACGCGAACCGGCCTGGCCCGGTCGACATAGATCGGGCGCTTCATGTAGGCGTGCGCGACGGTGTTGACCGCGTACACCTCGTTCTCGCCGTCGAAATTGGTGTCGAAGGCGTTCATCACCATGACGAACTCCTGCCACAGGACATTCTCCGGGGTCCCGAGCAGCCGCGAGCGGGCGATCTCCGAATGCTCCGGGTGGCGGGCCGGGTCGGGGTCGATGACGAACGCGCCGTACATGCCCTTGTGGATGTGCCGCTTCAGCGGCAGAGCGTGGCAGTGGTAGAGGTGGCAGCCGAACGGGCGCGCGTCGAACTCGTAGACGAACTCGTCGCCCGGACCGACCAGCCCGGCCCCTGACACGCCGTCCATGCGTGCGGAATGGATGCCGTGGAAATGCATCGAGTGCGGGTGCGAGCCGTAGTTGCGGAAGACGATGCGCAGGCGATCGCCCTCGGTCGCTCGCAGCGCCGGGCCGGGGACACGGCCGTTGTAGGTCCACGCCGGAAACATGATGCCGGGCGCGATCTCGATCTCCTTGTCTTCCGCCGTGATCTCGAAGGTGCGCAGCGTCCGCCCGTCCGCCATCGTCGAGACCGTGCCGACGTCCCAGTCGGTGAGCATCGCGGTCGGGTCGAAGCCGTTGCGGGCAGCGTCCACCTCGCCGACGGTGATCATTGCCCCGTGGGCGCCGAGGTGTGGCGTTCCCTCGACCGCAGTTGGCGCGTGATTGGCAGCTTTGGTGCCGTGGTCCATCTGCGCAGCGACGGCACCAATCCCCAAGGTCGTCCCGCTTGCTGCAACCAAGGCCGTCGACAAAACGTGCCTGCGGCTCGGCCGATCGACGGGATCCTGGCTCATTGACCCTCCGACGGGGCAAAGGTTCAAATGCAAACTATTTGCATTATGAGCTAACCAATCGTCCCGTCAATGGCGCCGGCTACGGCTGCTATGGCTTGCCGATGGCCTGGGATACCGCTGTCAGAATCTCGGATGCGGAGTGTACTGCCGGCGAACGGGAGACGACTTGTCGGCCACCCAATCGCCAAATCCTCAACGATAGGTAGCAAACACCTCCGTCAACCCATCTCTGCGCACCAGGAGCACATCATATGCGTCTGCGTCTGGCCCCGGCTGCCCATGCCGGGGGAACCGTAAGGCATGTCGGGCACTGTGAGCCCGATCGCGTCCGGACGCTCGGCAAGCAGGCGCTTCACCTCGCTGGCCGGAACGAGCCCCTCAATGACGTAACCGTCGATCAGGCCGGTGTGGCAGGACGTCAACCCCGGCTTCAGGCCGAGCTGCAGTTTGAGCCGCATGAGCTCACCCATCGCCATGTGCCTCACCCGCTGCGCTGCCCTTCGTGCCCGGCGTGCATCGACGGAGGAAATGGGTTTGACGCGGCTGCGGTCGGTCGTGGCGCCGGCACGCACCATTGCAGTGTGAGGACGGCGCGGTTGGCGATAAATGTCAGACCGATGGAACGATAGCGGGATAAGAGAATTACAAACGTTCTTGCAGGGTTTTTGTTCCACTCGAGGTGCCAACATTGTCGAATGATTTTCGCTGTGCGTGGCATAAACTTCGACGTTTGACCAGCTTGACTAATCTCATACGTGCACTTAATGCAGCTCTGCTTTGCTCCCCAACTAGCGGTAAGGCCTACGCGTATCGGCTCCTCGGTCGCCCGCCGGGGTGCGGTATTCGGTGTCCCTCGGGGATAATCTGGATGAACGACGCTCTTCTCGATAACGGTCTCGCCGTCGCCGTCATTGATGCACTAACATCGCATATCTGCGTGGTGGATGGGGATGGCGTGATTCTTGCCGTGAATCACGCATGGAAGGATTTCACCGCGGCCAACTCCAATGGTCCTGTCGTCGACCACGTCGGCGTGAGCTATCTCGACGTCTGCCGCAGTTCGACAGGTCTCGCCGCGCTGGAGGCGCCGGAGTTCATGCGGGGCCTGCGGGCGCTGTTGCGCGGGGAGATCGAGCGTTTCCAGATCGAGTACCCCTGCCACTCACCAACCGAATTGCGGTGGTTCTTGGCGCGCGTCAGCCCGTTGCGCCGCCGCGACGCGACGTGCGCCGAGGGCGCTGTCATCTCTCACATGAACATCACGGACCGGAAGCTCGCTGAGCTGAACCTTGCCCGGCTGGCGGCAACGGACGCCCTGACGGGAATACCGAACCGGAGATTTTTCGACGAGTTCGCGGCTATCGAGTTCTCCCGCGTGGCGCGGTTCGGCGAACCCTCATCGGTGTTGATGATCGATCTCGACCGCTTCAAGGCGATCAACGACGCTCACGGACACGCGGCCGGGGATGCCGTGCTGCGCAGCGTCGCCACGGTCGGCTCCACTGTCCTTCGCGCTTGCGATCTGTTCGCGCGCATCGGTGGTGAGGAGTTCGTCTGCCTCTTGCCCGGCACTGACACCACAGGGGCAAATGTGGCTGCGGAGAAGTTGCGTCTAGAGGTGGAACAGTTGTCGATCGCAGTCGGACCGAAGACGATCTCCGTGACTACGAGCATTGGCGTTAGTGGCATTTCTCAGAAAGACAGCTCAATTGCCGATGCGATGGAACGCGCGGATAAGGCTCTGTACCTCGCTAAGGGGGCCGGGCGAAACTGTGTTCGATGTTGGCAGCCTCGAGAGCACCAATAGCCGGGGGATCGATAGACGCGCGGATAGGGACGCCTGAACTAGACGCGTTGCGCCGCAGCCGTTTCAGAATGACTATCGCCGCGACGCGCGCGGCGCGGGACTTTGCAGAACTCTGCGTGACGCGGCAGATGCCGGGCAATGTTGCTTCGCCTCTATCTGCGCACGCTTGGCGTCGGGCCGTCTACTCACGGAAATATTTGGAAACAAGGACGCGGACGAATGATCTCGCCGGAGCAATCCATTGAAGGTCGGCGCTTGCTCGGGTGGTCGCGGGCTCGATTGGCGTCACGGGCGAGCGTTGGCGAGACGACGGTGCGCAAGTTTGAACTCGGCCTTGCAACACCCCGGCGCCGCAATGTCGTTCGCATCCAAGCAGCACTTGAACTGGCCGGGATTCAGTTCACGGGATGGACAGAGTGTTACGTGCGACTACCTATTGGCGCTGAGGGCGCCGATCGCGCCGCCTGAAGACGCCATGAATGACCCACTGCACCGCCGGCCCGATGGCACGGCGAGCTGGACGTTCCGCGAGAACCGCAATCGGTTCGTCGAGGGGGAGGACTACAGCAACGTAAAGCTCGACGTATTTCGTCGGGGTTTCCAGGATGCGACCCCCCATCCTTGGCTGGTGGCGACATCGCCCTCATCATCACCGCGGCTAGGGCCTTGCGCGGGCCCGCGCTTCGGCTTCCTCCTGCGCGATCCCGATCAGGTAGGCGAGCATAGCCAATCCGGAGAACTCGGCACGGGCGGCGAGCACGAGCAAGTCGCCGGCGATGTCGTCGGCCGCTTCGGCCGCTTCGGCTGATGATGGCGCGCCCGCGACGGCCCGCGGCAGCGTCCGGCGTTGTCGCTCGGCGGAAAGCTTTGCGAGGCGAAGCTGCTCCCCCAGCCGCTTCAAACTCGGCGCGGCAGCCGTCATGTCCGCCAGCGTCACGAGCATGCGCTCAACGAACGCGGCGATCTCCTTCGGCGTCGGCTCGTAGTCGTCAAGCATCACCGCCCCCAACCTGCCGCGCGCCATCCTGGCGCCAGCGCTTCGCCCTCGTCGTGGGCGCGGGCCGCCTGCGGCCGCGGTCTCGGCGTAGACTAACCCTGCTTGCTGGTTGCTAACGCTATGCGTACGGGTCGCGAGGCTCACCGGCATTGACCCGCGCCAGCCCTCAGTAGAGCAGGTCGCCGCGCGACAGCGCGTCGATGCCGGCAAGCACGACCGCGAAATCAACGGTGCCGTCGCCGTCGGCGTCGCCAGAAAGCACGCCGCCGGCAAAGCGCAGCTCGCCCACCGCGCCGGTGAAGCCATCGTCGCCGATGAAGGACGCGAAAACGCCGAGCTCTCGCAGGTCGAGGTGGTCCTCGCCGCGGACGAAGTCGGCCACGACGTCGCGGCCTTGCGGCATCGAGTCTGACAGCGCCACGAAGCGGAACAGGTCGTCGCCGCCGCCCCCGGTTAGCCGGTCGGCACCGGCGCCACCCGTGATCGTGTCGTTGCCGGCGCCGCCCACCAGCGTGTCGTTGCCGGCATCGCCGGCGAGACCGTTGGCACTGTCGTTGCCGGCGAGGCGGTCCGCCTCCGCCGATCCCTCGAGCGCCTCGACAGCGAACAGCACGTCGTGGGTCCCGTCGCCACCGGCCGCGGTTCCGTCGCCGAGATCGACGCGGACCGCCTGTCGCGAAGTCGCATAGGAGGCGGTGTCGAAGCCGGCGCCTCCGGACAGGTCGTCGGCGCCGCGCCCGCCGGCGAGCACGTCGTCGCCGAGGCCTCCATCGAGCCGGTCGCCGCCCTCGCCACCCTCAATGGTATCGTCGCCGGATTCGCCCAAGAGGCGGTCGGCGCCGTCACCGCCGTTGAGCCGGTCGCCTTCAGCGCCGCCAGCCAGAACGTCCTCGCCGAGGCCGCCGTCGAGGCGATCGGCTCCGGTGCCGCCCGACAGCCCGTCGCGGCCAGCATCGCCGGCGAGGGTATCGTCGCCCGACCCTCCGTTCGCCTCGTCGTCGGCGTCGCCGCCGGAAATCCAGTCGTCGCCACCGTCGCCGAACAGACGGTCGAAACCGTCGCCGCCGGAGATGCGATCGTCTCCCTCGCCGCCTTCGACGAGATCGCCGTCGAGGTCGCCGTCGAGACTGTCCGCGCCTTCGTTTCCGGCAATGCGGTCGCGACCGGCACCGCCTGACGCCCGGTCGCCGCCCGTACCGCCTGCCAGCCGATCGTCCCCGTCGTCACCGAACAACCGGTCGTTGCCGTCGCCACCGTCGAGCACGTCCGCATCCGCGCCTCCCTCGACGACGTCAGCGCCGTCGCCACCTTCCAGGCGGTCGGCTCCGACGTGGCCGCGGATCGCGTCGTCGCCGGTGCCACCCTCGACGACATCGGCCCCCCCATTGCCGAGCAGTTCATCCGCCCCGTCGCCACCCCTCACGGTGTCGGCCCCGTCGCCGCCGACGATGGCGTCGGCACCGCCGCCGCCGGCGATCAGGTCGGCGTCCTCCTCGCCCTCGATGTCGTCGTCGCCGTCACCCGCGTCGATGCGGTCCCGGCCGGTGCCGCCCTCGACGAGGTCGTCGCCGGCGGCACTGCGAAGAGTGTCGTCGCCAATACCGCCAGCGACGAAGTCATGACCCGAGCCGGTGGTGACGTCGTCGTCGCCGGCGCGGCTCTCCACCTGCACAGGCTTGGCGCGGTCGACGACGATGACGTCGTCCGCGGCGAGGATCCTCTCTATCAGGATGCGTGAAAAGGTGAAGCCGCCGTCGGTTCGGTTGTATAGGCTCCAGACATCCGCCATCGGCAACTTGATGTCGGCGACCGCAGCGAGCAGCTCACCGGAGTTCTGGTCGACGATCTCGATCGAGGTGACGACGCCCTTGTCGGGAAAGCGCACGCCGTCGCCCGAAAACACGTAGTCGATCGGGATGCCCGGGTGCGCGCCGACCACCCGATCGGCCGTGGAGCGCGAGAACCCGGCGATGCCCTCGAGCAGCCCCTCGACGTCGAGCGACGTGCGCCACGCAGCCTGCGTCTCGCTGAAGACGTCCACCTTCGCCATGCGATGCCCCCGCTCTTGCGTCGCCGCCGGACCCGTCACCCCGTGCGGTCCGCAGGCTGCGATGGTCCGAACGTCGCAGCTGGCAGCCATCTCACGACCCATACACGAAAGCCGGGTTGTGACGGCAAGTGAAAGCTGTGCAAGAGCGTCGCGACGGCGGACCGCTCATGCGCGTGGCGAGCATGGTCAAATCCGTCAGCGTGACGGACTTGCCGCTAACTGCCCTCTATGAACTCGCCTCCCCATCGACACCGCCGGAAGTCCGCGACGACGTCGTCGAGCGCGTCGCCGCCGGCGAGACCGTCACGGCCGTGGAAATCCGCCCCCGGAGCTTCAGTCGCGGCGAACTGAATTTGAGAACAAGGTCCGGGACGCCGTCGCTGCCCGCCTGTGCGATCTCCGTGCCTCCGACAGGGAGGCACCTCATGACCATCGACATACAGATCGACCCCGTCCGCCTTGAACTGGCGCGCCGCCGCCGGCTCGCCACCGAGCGTGCCCGCCGAACGGAAGCCAGACGAGAGATCATGCAGAAGGTGCTAAAGGCCGACGCTGAGGCGGATGGCTATCGACGGCTTATCGCCTGGTTGGAGGCTGCCAGACCGGAGGCCGGCGGGTCGGACCTAGAGGGCATGCTGCAGTGGGCGAGGGCGCAGGTGGCGATCTGCGAGACGGTGCTCGATCCCGCCAACGTCGCGGCTGCGGTTCGCCAGCAGGCTCTGTTTCCCGATCCTGATCCGCTCGACGACCCGATGGGCGAACCGCCGCCCCATCGCCCGTGGGGCGCGTGACGCCTATTTCGGCGACTTTGGCAATTTCGGCACAGGGGGCGCCTCGCAGGGGAGGAGCTCAAACTGGCATTTCGGCGATTTTGGCACAGTTGGCACAGCAACTCCCTCTGCGAAGGGGAGGGTCCGAACCGTCGCAACCGTCGCAGGGTATGGCTGCGCGCGACGGGACCCGAACCGTAGCAATCGTAGCAATCGTAGCAAGTGTAGCGGGGTGGGTGCGGAAACGGCGGCTTGGGAAGCGCGAAAGCGGGTCGTTCCGTCCTACCGGTGCCGGCCGCACTCACTCGCGGATCAGCGCCCGCAGGCTCGCAAGGGGAAATGTCTCGCATGACTTCCCATGCGCTTCCCAATTCGGATTTCTGGGAAGCAAGGCGTCGGCGGATGTTAACTAAGGTTTTGATTTTATTGGTCGGAGTGGCCGGATTCGAACCGACGACCCCCTGACCCCCAGTCAGGTGCGCTACCAGGCTGCGCTACACTCCGAACGGCGTCACTCCTACCGACTCGACACGGCCGCGGCAAGCCGGCATTCAGGCGGGGCTGCCGGGGCGGGCCGCCGTCGCCGACGGACGGCGCCGCCGCGAGGCGCGGCGGTCCGGTGCGGGCGACCCGCGAACCACCACCGCCGCAGCCACCCGCGGGAGCCGTCGTCGATGCCAGCGCCACCGCCGTCCGCCGCCGCCCCTCCCGTCGAGCCGGCGCGGCCGGTCGGAGCGGCGCCGCAGGGCGCATCGCCAAGATCGGCCGAGGCGCCGCGCATCCGCCCCGCCGTCGCCGCCGACGCCGCCGCCATCCACGCCATGCTTTTGGCGATCGCCGCGACCACCGGCGAGACCGACCAGATCGCCAGCACGCCGGACGACCTCGCCCGCCACGGATTCGGGGCCGCGCCGGCGTTCCGGGCGCTGATCGCCGAGGCGGACGGGACGCCGGTCGGGCTCTGCCTCTCCTTCACGACGTTCTCGAGCTGGCGCGGCCGGCTCGGCCTCTACGTGCAGGACCTCTACGTCGATCCGGCGCTGCGCGGCGGCGGGCTCGGCCGCCGGTTGCTCGCCGCCGCGGCGGCGGAGGCGGCCCGGCTCGGCGCCACTCACATGCGGCTGTCGGTCGACGCCGGCAACGCGGCGGCGGAGGCCTTCTATCGCCGCGTCGGCTTTGCAGCCGCCGGCCACGAGCGTATCCAGGTGCTCGACGGGGCCGCCTTCGCGGCGCTCGCGACGGGGGAGGCGACAGATGCCGGCTGAAGTCGCTCCACTCGACGCCGGACTCGCCGCAGAGATCGACGCCGCCGTCGAGGGCCTGCGGGATCGCGTCGTGGCGCGGCTGTCGGCGCTCGTCGCCGAGGACAGCACCCTCGGCCGCGAGGCCGGCGCGCAGGCGCTGATGGCGGAAACCTTTGCCGGCCTCGGCCTCGCCGTCGACCGCTTCGAGGTCGATCCCGTGGCGCTCGCGGGTACGCCCGGCTTCTCGCCGCCCGTGCATGACCACTACGCCGGACGCGACAACGTCGTCGGCGTGCACACGCCCCGCCAGAGCGCCGAACGGGGCCGCGGCGGCGGCCGCTCGCTGATCCTCAACGGCCACATCGACGTGGTGCCGCCCGGCCCGGCCGAGCTGTGGGCGACGCCGCCGTTCTCGCCGTCGGTCCGCGACGGCCGGCTCTACGGGCGCGGCAGCGCCGACATGAAGGCCGGCCTCGTCGCCAACATCACCGTGCTGGAGGCGCTGGCGGCGCTCGGCACTGCGCCGGCGGCACCGGTGATCCTGCAGTCGGTGATCGAGGAGGAGTGCACCGGCAACGGCGCGCTCGCCTGCCTTGCCCGCGGCTACCGCGGCGATGCGGCGATCATTCCCGAGCCGTTCCACCAGTCGCTGATGACGGCGCAACTCGGCGTGATGTGGATGAGCGTGCGGCTGACGGGAAAACCGGCGCACGTGCTCGACACCTCGGCCGGCTCGAACGCCATCGAGGCGGCCTACGCGCTGTTCTCCCGCCTGAAGCGGCTGGAGACGGCGTGGAACGCGCCGGCGGCGCGCCATCCGGCGTGGGCGGAGCACCGCCATCCGGTCAATTTCAACCTCGGCCGCATCGCCGGCGGCGACTGGCCGTCGACGGTGCCGTGCGAGGCGACGATGACGGTGCGCGTCGGGTTCTATCCCGGCATGCCGCTCGCCGACGTGCGGGAGACACTGGAAGGGGCGGTGCGGGCTGCCGTTGCCGAGGATGCCGGTCTCGCCGGCATTCGCGCCGAAGTGTCGTGGCGCGGCTTCCAGGCGGAAGGCTGCGTCGTCGACGCGGACGGCGCGCTGATGGCGGGGCTCGCGGCCGCCCACCGGGCCGTGGCCGGCGCCGAGCCCGCGAAGCTCGCCTCGACGGCGACGACGGACGTGCGCTTCTTCGCGCTCTACGGCGGCATGCCGGCGACGTGCTACGGGCCGGTCGGCGGCAACCTGCACGGCATCGACGAGTGGGTGTCGATCGACAGCCTCCTGGAGGTCACGCGCGTGCTGGCGCGCTTCACTGCCGCCTGGTGCGGACTGGAGAAGCGCTGACGGCGGGCAGGACATGAAAACGCCGGCCCGCGAACGGGCCGGCGTCGGTCTCGTGGCCGATCTCTCGGCGAAGTTTTCTACGACCGTCAGCGGCCGCGGCGCGGCGCCTGCAGGAATGACATGCCACCGATCTCGGGGCCGCCGGCGGTGGCCGAGTCGCGACCGCCGCGGCGGTCGTCGCTGCGGCCACGCGGCTGGCTGCCCTTGCGCGGCTCGCCGTGGGCGGCGGCCGGCTTCGGCGCGCCGCGACGGTCGTCGCGCCGGCCGCCGGGAGCGCCGGCGTTGCCGCCGCGCTCGTCGCGCCGCGGAGCGTCGCCGCGCGGCTTGTCGCCGCGCGGGGCGCCGCGGCCGGCATCGGCGCGCTGGCCGCGCTGCGGCGGGCGGCCGCCGCGGTTCTGCCGCTGGCCGGACGGGTTGGTCGCCTCGCGCGTCTCGAGCGATGCGCCGCCCGCGATGCGCCGGTCGGTCGACGGGATCTGCTGGCGGGTGAGCTTCTCGATGTCCTTCAGGAACGCCCGCTCCTCCGCGTCGCAGAACGAGATCGCGATGCCCTCGGCGCCGGCGCGCGCGGTGCGGCCGATGCGGTGGACGTAGGATTCCGGAATGTTCGGCAGGTCGAAGTTGATGACGTGGGTGATGCCGTCGACGTCGATGCCGCGGGCGGCGATGTCGGTGGCGATGAGGATCGGCGTGGCGCCGATGCGGAAGCTCTCGAGCGCCTTCTCGCGCTGGCCCTGGCTCTTGTTGCCGTGGATGGCGACCGAGGCGATGCCGTCCAGCTCGAGGCTCTTCACCACCTTGTCGGCGCCGTGCTTGGTGCGCGTGAAGACGAGCGCGCGGGCGGGCTTCTCCTCGCCGATCACCTCGGCGAGCAGCGCGCGCTTGCGGCCGGTCTCGACGAACATGACGCGCTGCGCGATGCGCTCGGCGGTGGTGGCGACCGGCGTCACCTCGACGCGGACCGGGTCGCGCAGGAGGTCGGCGACGAGGCCGCTCACCTCGCTCGGCATGGTCGCCGAGAAGAACAGGCTGTGGCGCTCGCGCGGCAGCTTGCCGGTGATCTTCCGGATGTCGCGGATGAAGCCCATGTCGAGCATGCGGTCGGCCTCGTCGAGCACGAGCACCTCGGTCTTCGACAGGTCGAGGGTGCGCTGGTCGAGATGGTCGATCAGCCGGCCGGGCGTAGCGACGAGCACGTCGACGCCGCGGGCGAGACGGTCGGTCTGCGGCTTGTAGCCGACGCCGCCGAAGATCACCGCGACGCCGAGTGGCATCGTGCCGGCATAGGTGCGGAAGCTCTCGGCGATCTGGCTGGCGAGCTCGCGCGTCGGGGCGAGCACCAGCACGCGGCAGGTGCCGCGCGACGGCTTGCGCGGGTTCTCGGCGAGCCGCTGCAGGATCGGCAGCGCGAACGCCGCCGTCTTGCCGGTGCCGGTCTGGGCGATGCCCAGCAGGTCGCGGCCGGTGAGCAGGTGGGGGATCGCCTGCGCCTGGATCGGCGTCGGCGTGGTGTACCCTTCGGCGGCGAGCACCTGGAGAAAGGACGGTGCGAGGCCGAGCGTGGCAAAATCGGTCAAGGAGATACTCTTCGAATCACGGGCGACCCCCGCCCTGTCGATGATCGACAGGCGGAAAACGCCGCGGGGTGGCGAACGCCCCGCGTGACATGGGCCATTCTGGAAGGAAGCTTTGGGGCGGCACCCGGCGATCCGGCGTCGAAAGCGACGCTCGTTCACGCGGCCGGGGCGCACGAGCCGCGTTGTGCGGCGCACTGCAAATGCGCCCTGGCGGACGCAAAGTCAAGGTTCGCGCGCTGCGGCGATCTCGACGGGCGCGTGCGATCGTGCGACGATTCCACCGTCGGCCGAACGGGCCGAGGCCGAGCCCCCGTGCGCGACGGATGACGGAACCGACGCTCCTGACCGACCGCGAGTCGAGGCCGGCTACGTTGCCGCCGTTTCCGTTCGGCGACACGGCGGCGCTCGACCTGTTGTCGGCCCCCGTCTGGGTCCACGATGGCGACCGCGCCTGCAACGTCTACGCCAATGCCGCCGGCTTGCGGTTCTGGGGCTGCGCGAGTGTCGACGAGCTCGAGGCGCGCAGCCACGCCGACATGTCGGCGACCTCGCGGGCGCGGCTCGACGCGCTGTTTTCGCGGATCGCGCGCGGGGAGCGGCTGGTCGACCGCTGGACCTTCTACCCGCTCGGACAGCCGGTCACGGTCGACGGAACGATCTCCGGCGTGCGCCTCGACGCCGAGCGTGTCGGGCTGCTCTTCGAGGCGGCACCCGCCGTCATCGACCCGATCGACCGACGCGCGGCCGAGGCGCTGCGCTATGCGAGCGTGCTCGCGACGATCTACGACGACGCCGGCCGTGTGCTGTTCCGCAATCCCGCCGCCGAGCGCGCCTATCCCGGCGACGCCCACCGCTTCGTCGACCGGTTCGAAGCGGTGGACGCCGGCGTCGCGCTCTGGACGCAGATCGTCGCCGACCGTCCCGCCAACGCCATCGTTCGAGTCAAGACGTCCAGCGGACTGCGCTGGCACGGGCTCGATGCCCGTGCCGTCACGGACCCGGTCACTGGCCGTTCCTCCGTGCTGGTCAACGAGCGCGACGTCACGGCGCTGAAGACGGCGGAGGCGCGCATCGCCGAGCGCGAGCGGCAACTCGTCGAGGCCCAGGTCATCGCCCGGCTCGGCGACTGGCGGCTGGACGTCGCCACGCTGGAGGGCAGGCTGTCACCGCAGGTCGCCGCGATGTTCGCCCTCGGCCGCGAGGCGGTCTCCGCCGAGGAACTGCGGACCCTGCTCGGCGGCGCGTCCGATGGCGGGTTCGCCGAGGCGCTCGAGCGGGTGTCGCGATCAGGCGGCAGCGCCGAGGCCGTGTCGCGCCTCGACTTCGCCTCCGGCCGTCGCCGCTACGTGTGGACCCGCTTCGCCGCGCGCTACGGCGAGCGCGGCGACATCAGCGAGGTCGTCGGCGTCGCCCGCGACATCTCCGACGAGGTGCGCGCGCGCGAGCGGATCGACTTCCTGGCGATGCACGACAGCGTCACGCAGCTCGCCAACCGCGTCCGCTTCGGCGAGGCGCTGGTCGCGGCGGTGGGTCGGGACGGAGCCGCCGGCGGTTGCCTCATCGTCATCGACCTCGACGGTTTCAAGGAGATCAACGACACCCGCGGCCACGACGCCGGCGACCAGGTGCTGGTCGAGATCGGTCGGCGCCTGACGGCGGCCGCCGGGCCCGGCGAACTCGTCGCCCGGTTGGGGGGCGACGAGTTCGGCATGATCCTCACCGGCTCCGGCGGGGTCGAGGAGTTCCGCCGGCGTGCCGCCGATCTGCTCGAGCGCGTCGCGTCGCCGGTCGTCCTCGACGTCGGCATGGTGGCGGTCGGTGCGAGTGTCGGACTGGCTGCCTGGCCGCGGGACGGCGACACGCCGGAAGCGCTGATGCAGAACGCCGACCTCGCCCTCTACTCCGCGAAACTCGACGGTGGCGGCATCGCGGTCTTCTATGCGCCGGAGATGCGCGTCGCGCTGGAGGCGCGCCGCTGGGTGGGATCGGAGCTCCCGGCGGCGATCGCGGCCGGCGCGATCGAGGTGCATTTCCAGCCGATCGTAGCGCTCGCCACACGCCGGCTCGCCGGGTTCGAGGCGTTGGTGCGCTGGCGGCACGACGTCCGCGGACTGGTGCCACCCGACGATTTCGTCCAGCTCGCCGATGGGGCGGGCCTCGGTTCGCTGCTCGGTGCGCACGTCCTGGAACAGGCGCTCGGGCAGCTGCGGGCGTGGCTCGACGCCGGCTTCGACCCGGGGCGCATCGCCGTCAATCTGGGCGCGGGCCACATCGCCGGCGGGCGGGCACGCGCCGACGTCGCCGAACTGCTGTCCCGCTTCGCCCTCACGTCCGGGCAACTCGAGCTCGAGGTCACCGAGAGCGTCACCCTGCGGCCACGCTCCGGCGGCGTCTTCAACACCATCGACGCCCTGCACGATCTCGGCGTCGGCATCGTGCTCGACGACTTCGGCACCGGGCAGGCCTCGCTCACCCACCTGAACCGCCTGCCGATCGACCGCGTGAAGATCGACCGCTCCTTCATCGCCAACCTGCAGGACCGTCGCGAGGCGGCGATCGTGCGGGCGATCGTCTCGCTCGCGGCCGAGCTCGGCATGTCGGTGGTCGCGGAGGGCATCGAGACGGAGCACCAGGCGACACTGCTCGCCGAGGCCGGCTGCACCTTCGCCCAGGGCTTCCTGTTCGGGCGGCCGATGACGGCCGACGATGCGACGGCGTGGATGGCGACGAACGCCGTGCCGGGCTGAAGCGCGGGCGGCACGTCCACGTCAGCCGCAGCGGCGGGTCCATTCGTCGAGATCGAGGCGCTTGAAGATCATCGACACGCCGGCCTGCTTGGCTTGGCTGCAGGCGTTTGCCTTGTCGAAGCGCTTGCCCTCGTCGTCCCAGCTCTCCGGGTAGTCGGCGTCGAACGCCGGCTTGCCGGCATCGACGAAGGGCTTGGCGTCGCCGCAGAACTTGTAGAGCGCGCAATCCTCGAAAAGGATCGCGTCGAAGTGCGGCTCGAGCGTCTTGGCGAGCTCCGGCACGTTCTTCTGCATCGGCTTCAGGCCGAGATCGCGCGCCGCGGCGGCGAGCGCCTTGGCGTAGCGCAGCGTGTCGGACTTCGTGATCTTGAAGCCGGTCTTGTTCTCGTAGGCGTCGAGATTGTCGAACTCGACGAACTCGAAGCCCTTGTCGGCGCACATCTGCAGCCGGTCGACCAGCAGCGGCAGGAACACCGTGTAGCGCCGCACGTCGAGCCAGCGCTCGCCCTCCCACTCGGGGTAGCGCTTGCCGATGAAAGGCTTGCGGCCGGCCTTGATCTCCTTCTCGTTCAGCGCCTCGAATGCCTTGCGGTCGGGCCGCCAGTTCTCGACCGTACCGACGGACAGGTAGCACCAGGTGCGGATGCCGCGCTTGCCGGCGTCGACGACATAGCGCTTCGGCGTGTCGAAGCCGTCGAGCCCGAGGAACTCGACCTTCGGCGGCGGCGACGGCAGCTTGCCGATGCCGATGATCCAGTCCCAGGTCGGCACCGGCGCGGCGGACGGCGCGCGCTCCGCCGCGGTGGCGGGTGCCGGCGCCCAGCAGAGCAGCGCCGCCGTGGCGAGCGCGGCCAGCCCGGTGGCGATGCGGCGCAGGGCAGGGCGGGCCGCCGCCCGCGGCGGGGCCGGAGGCAGTTCGGCGCGCACGTCGGTCAGCGCCCGCTCGAGCGCGTCCGCGAAGTAGCTGTATTCGACCATACCGATCACCGCCGCATTCTCGTCGCCGCCCTGCGGCGCCGGTATTGGTGTCGTCGCGTCCGGTGGCGGCAGTGTGGCGGGCTCGCCGACGGCGCCGTCGAATGCCGCCAGCACGCGCCCGCGGGCGGGCGCGATCACCGCCATCGCGTCGAGCAAGCGCGGCAGCGTGGCGAGCCGGGTGGCGATGCCGTCGATCAGCGTCAGGTACGACGCGATCGTCTCCATCTGCGAGACCAGCCGCACGACGCCAGCGGTGGCGCGGAAGCCGAGCGCCGATTCGTCGTTGAGCTTCGGCAGGCGGTCGCGCAGCAAGAGCGCCGCGGTGGCGATGGTAGCCGTGGTGTCGCTTGCCGTGGCGTCGCTTGCCGCGCCTGCGGGCGCCGTCACCGACAGGGGGCCTTCCTCCTCCGCGCCCGCCGGCCAGAGGCGCGCGAACACGCTGCGGCAGCGGACGAGAAAGGCGCCGATCTCCGCCCGCGTCGGGTCGGCGAGCGCCACCGGAAGCACGAAGCGGGCGCAGACGATCGCCGCCGCCGCGCCGATCACCGTGTCGTAGACCCGGGCCAGCATGCCTGCGATGCCGAGACCGCTGATCAGGTGCAGCCCGATCATCATCGCGAAGGCGATACCGGCGCAGGACACGTCGTAGCGATCGCGCATCGCCACCAGCGCGACCGCCAGCGCCGCGATGGCGAGCGTCGCGGCGACGGCCACCTGGTCGCCCACCGTCAGCGCGACGGCCACGCCCGCCGCCACGCCGACCACGGTCCCCGCGAGCCGCGTGCGCACCCGCGCCACCGTCTCGCCGAACGAGGCGCCGAGCACGAAGGCGACGGTGAGCGTCGCCCAGTAGCCGTGGTCGAGGTCGAAGCCGAGGTAGATCGCCGTCGTCGCGAGCGTCGCCACCAGTCCCTGCAGCGCGACGCGCGTCGTCTGCAACAGGCCGGATGCCTGCGGCAGTGACACGGCGGCCACGGGTGCCGGGCGGGCGGGCGGCGCGGATCCGGCGTCGAGCGTGTCAGCGACGACGGCGATGCGGGCGATGCCGGCGAGCGCCACCAGCAGCCGGTCGCGCAGGCCCGGGTCGAGGGTGCGGTCGCGCAGCAGCGCCGTGCGCGCCGTCGCGATGGCCGAGGTGCAGGCGTCGCTCTGACCGGCACCGCTGCCCGGTCGCACCGCCGCCGCCGCGGCCTCGACCGCCGCGGTGATCGCGGCGCGGGCGGCGGCATCGACGGTCCCGCCCGCCGCGTCGGCGAGCCGATCGCGCACGAGGCCGCTCGCGATCTCGAGCCGATAGGTGGCCGACTTCGCGTCCTGCACCGCGTCCTCGAGCGAGGGCGCCTCCCGCACCGCGGCGATGGCGGCGAAGCGCAGGCGCCGGCGCGCGCGGGCGGCGAGGGCGAGGCCCTGCGCCGGCCAGGGCCGTGCGGTGGAGAAGGCGGCCGCGAGGCCCGACAGCGCGTCCGCGGCGGCCGTGCGGTAGCCGGCGACCGCCGCCTCGAAGGCCGGGACGGCGATCGGCCGCCACAGCGCCAGGCGGACCGCCATCGCGACGATCGCGCCGCCGCCGGTGGCGAGCGCGAACCACAGTGCCTCCTCGCGCGTCGGCGACGTCGTGGCGACGGTGAGCGCGATCTCGAACAACGCGAGGCCGTCGCTCTGTGCCAGGCGCCCGAAGCGGCGGACATAGAGCGCAAGAAAGGTGAGCGGCACGAGCAGCACGGTCAGCGCGTCCGCGCCGAAGGCGTTGCCGGTGCCGCCGATGAGCGCCACCAGCAGCACGTAGCCGGTGAGCACGGCGGCGGTGCGGCCCATCGCCATCGCCTCGCCGCGTCGCCGTCCGGGGACCAGCAGGAACAGCATGGTGCCGGACGACAGCCCGGCGAACATCGGAAAGCGCACCGGGTCGCCGATGCCGAGCACATCGTCGGCGATGCGGGCGGCGAGGATCGACAGGGTGACGGCGACGACGAAGTGCACCGCCCGCCACGCGTCGACACCGCCGGGGTCGTGTTCGTCGAGCCAGGCGACGAGCCGCCGCGCCGGCGCCGGCAGCCGCCGGCGCGACCATGCCGTCATCGCGACGACGCGACGGCTGACAAGGGCGGCGCGGTTCGGCTAGAACGGCGTCGTTCCGCGGACCCACGGCGGCGGGCGCGGACGTCAGGAAGCGTGAGGGACTGCCGCATGATCGTCTCGCACGAGCACCGCTTCATCTACATCAAGACGAAGAAGACCGCCTCGTCCAGCATCGAGGCGGCGCTGTCGACGGTGTGCGGGCCGCAGGACATCATCACCCCCACCACCGAGGAGGTGACCGAGGCCTTCGAGGGCGAGCGCAACGCGCAGAACTTCCGCCTCGAGCACCCGCTGGTGCCGAAGCGGCCGCTGATCAAGCGGCTCCTGATGCGGCCGGAGCGCTACTATCACCCCTCGGTCGGCTACTACGAGCACATGCCGGCGTGGCGCGTGAAGGCCTACCTCGGCGACGCCGCCTGGAACGCCTATTTCAAGTTCACCTTCGAGCGCAATCCGTGGGACCGCCAGGTCTCCTGGTACAAGTACAAGACGCGCAAGCTCGGCACGAAGCCGACGTTTGCCGAATTCATGGCGAACGGGCGGCGCGCCTTCGTCAACAACTACGAGCTCTACTCGATCGGTGGTGACGTGGCGCTCGATCACGTCGGCCGCTACGAGAACCTCGCCGACGAGTTCGAGGCGGCGATGCAACAGCTCGGCCTCGCCGGGCGGGTGAAGCTGCCGGTGCTGAACACCACCAGGAAGCCGGCGGCCTCCGAAGGGCCGAGCTATCGCGGCTTCTACGACGAGCAACTGCGCGACACTGTGTCGGAGTGGTACGGCCGCGAGATCAAGGCGTTCGGCTACGAGTATTGACGATCAGCTCGTCGGCAGGAGCGTGATGGCAAGGTTTTGTGCCGCCGATCGCAACGCCAGATCGAGCGTCGCGAGACTTCGGTTGGAGCGCGCGGCCAGTTCGAGATAGGCGGCGTCGTAGGCGGTGAGGCCGTGGTCGTGGGCCAGCGCCGGAATGCGCACGAACGCACACTCCCGCGTCATGGGCTCGAACGCGATCGGCAACCTCGCGATCTCGCGCAAGCGATTTTGCGCGGATGCGGCCGTGAGGCGACCACGGCGCTGGCCGCTGCGTGTCATGTTGGCGACCTCGATCAGCCAGATCTCCGGGGCGATCGCACCGTCAGCAAGCAGAGCGTCGAGGAGATCGTCGCCGGCGGCGGCCTCATCCTCGAAGATCCAGCGGGCGGCGACCGAGGCGTCAATGACAAAGGCTACCACTTGCGCCCCTCGTCCCGGAGGTCCTTCCAACCGGTCCCGCCGACCGTCGTCCCGATCCGCATAGCCCGCAGCCGCTCGACGGCCTTGATTGCCTCCGTGCCGGCCTCCCCCTCCACCGCCACCAGCCGCGCCACCGGCTTGCCGCGGCGGGTGATGATCACCTCCTCGCCGGCGGCGGCGCGGTCGATCAGGGCGGCGAGATGCGTCTTCGCCTCGAACGAGCCGACGGTCGTGGTCTTGGCGGGGCGGGGTGCCATCGCGACCTCCTTCAATCTAGTTTAATAAACTAGTTTATCCCGGCCGCGGCTGTCTCCGCAACGTTCGCGACGGCCGTCCAAGACGCCCGTCGCACCCCCGGCCGTCGCGTGTGCGGCCCGCCGGCGACGCCTGTGCCCGCTTTCCGTTGCCCGCGCGGGCCCGATCGCCTAGAACCGGCGCCGACCCTTTCCCCTCCCTCTCGAAGGCCTCGCGACACCCATGGCGCGCCAGTTCATCTATCACATGCACGGCCTCTCGAAGGCCTATGCCGGCGGCAAGAAGGTGCTCGACGGCGTCAACCTGTCGTTCTACCCGGACGCCAAGATCGGCGTGCTCGGGCCGAACGGCTCGGGCAAGTCGACGCTCTTGCGCATCATGGCGGGCATGGACAAGGAGTTCACCGGCGAGGCGTGGGTCGCCCCCGGCGCCACCGTCGGTTACCTGTCGCAGGAGCCGAAGCTCGACGAGACGAAGACGGTCCGCGAGAACGTCATGGAGGGCGTCGCCGCCAAGCAGGCGATCCTCGACCGCTACAACGAACTCGCCATGAACTACTCGGACGAGACCGCCGACGAGATGGCGAAGCTGCAGGACGAGATCGACGCGAAGAACCTGTGGGACCTCGACAGCCAGGTCGAGCAGGCGATGGACGCCCTGCGCTGCCCGCCGGGCGAGGCCGAGGTCGGCCCGCTGTCGGGCGGCGAGCGCCGCCGCGTCGCGCTGTGCCAGCTCTTGCTGCGCCAGCCCGACCTGCTGCTCCTCGACGAGCCGACCAACCACCTCGACGCCGAGACGGTGCACTGGCTGGAGAACCATCTCCGCGAGTATCCGGGCGCCATCCTGATCGTCACCCACGATCGCTACTTCCTCGACAACGTCACCGGCTGGATCCTCGAGCTCGATCGTGGCCGCGGCATCCCCTACGAGGGCAACTACTCGGCCTATCTGGAAAAGAAGGCGAAGCGGCTCGTGCAGGAATCGCGCGAGGACGCTGCCCGCCAGAGCGCCATCTCCCGCGAGCGCGAGTGGATCCAGGCCTCGCCGAAGGCCCGCCAGACGAAGTCGAAGGCGCGCATCCAGGCCTATGACGAGCTCGTCAAGCGCAACGAGGAGCGGGTCCGCTCCGGCGACGCGCAGATCGTCATCCCGCCCGGCCAGCGGCTCGGCGACACCGTCATCGAGGTGGATCACCTCGACAAGGCCTACGGCGACCGGCTGCTCGTCGAGGGGCTCTCCTTCAAGCTGCCGCCCGGCGGCATCGTCGGCGTCATCGGCCCGAACGGCGCCGGCAAGACGACGCTGTTCCGCATGATCACCGGCCAGGAGACGCCCGACGCCGGCACCATCAAGCTCGGCGACAGCGTCCAGCTCGGCTACGTCGACCAGTCGCGCGACGCACTCGCCCCCAACAAGACCGTCTGGGAGGAGATTTCCGGCGGCAACGAGGTGATCGCGCTCGGCAAGCGCGAGGTGAACAGCCGCGCCTATGTCGGCGCCTTCAACTTCAAGGGCGCCGACCAGCAGCAGAAGGTCGGCAATCTCTCCGGCGGCCAGCGCAACCGCGTGCATCTCGCCAAGATGTTGAAGTCGGGCGCCAACGTGCTCTTGCTCGACGAGCCGACCAACGACCTCGACACCGAGACGCTGGCGGCGCTGGAAGAGGCGCTCGAGGACTTCGCCGGCTGCTGCGTGGTGATCAGCCATGACCGCATGTTCCTCGACCGCCTCGCCACCCACATCCTGGCCTTCGAGGGCGACAGCCACGTCGAGTGGTTCGAGGGAAACTTCGAGTCCTATGAGGAGGACAAGAAGCGCCGCCTCGGCCCGGACGCGGTGATGCCGCGCCGCATCAAGTACAAGCGCCTGACGCGGGCTTGAGATTCCGGCCGGCTGCGATTGCGGAGGAGTATCGATCGGCTATTCTGAGGCGGTGGGAGCGAGCGATGGCTGAAGTTGAGAACCTCGTGTTGGAGCACCTGCGGCATATCCGGGCTGGCGTCGACGACCTGCGCATGGACATGCGCGAGGTCAAGAACCGCCTCGGAATTCTCGAAGCCCAGTACGCGAGCCTCTCCGGTCGGGTGGACCGGATCGGGGAGAGGATCGAGCCTGTCGAGCGGCGGCTGGACCTCGCCGACGCATGAGCTGACATGCTCGTTCCAGCCCGCCGCGCCGTCATCCTGCTGGTGCCCACGGCCGCGACCCTCGCGCGCCTTCTGACCGCTGTCCTGGCACTCGCGGTCCTGCCGCCGGTGACCGCCTCCGCAGTTGAGGAGGCTCCGAAGGTGCTGCAGTGCGCCGAGGTCAGCGCCTTCGTCTCGGCCTGGATCGTGGCCGGCGAGCCCTTCGCCCGTGTCGTTGTGCACGGCACCGTGCGCGCGCTCTCGACGGCCGGCGACGTCTCCTACACGACGGTCTGCGGACACGCGGCGCCGCAGGTCGTCTGCGTCGAGCAGTCGGCCGCCGGCCTGACGATCGGCGATGCCGTCACGCTCGAAGGTGTCGTCGCCAGCGCCGACGGCGCCGAACTGGTCCTCGACCCGTGCGGGGCCATCCTGCGCAAGTGACCGGACAACCGTCACCGGAGCCTCCCGCATGTCCGCCTGGTCCCCGTCGCTCTACGTCAAGTTCGAGGACGAGCGCACCCGCCCCGCCGCCGACCTGCTCGCGCACGTCCCGCTCGCGAGCGCCGGGCGCGCCGTCGACCTCGGCTGCGGACCGGGCAACTCGACGGAACTCCTCGCCGCCCGCTTCCCGGAGGCGGTCGTCTCGGGCGTCGATTCCTCGCCGGAAATGCTCACCGCCGCCCGCACCCGCCTGCCGGGGTTCGCCTTCGAAGAGGGCGACCTGACGACCTGGATGCCGGCCGGGCCGGTCGACCTCCTCTATGCCAACGCCGTCTTCCAGTGGGTGCCGGACCACCTCGCCGTGCTCACGCGGCTGATGGGAGCGCTCGCCCCCGGTGGCGTGCTGGCCGTGCAGATGCCCGACAATCTCGACGAGCCCTCGCACCGCGCCATGCACGCCGCCGCCGAGGCGGGGCCGTGGGCGGAGCGCATCCGCGCCGCCGGCATCGGCCGCGAGCGCCTGCCGCCGGTGGAGGAATACTACGACGCGCTGAAGCCCTTCGCGGCGCGGGTCGATCTCTGGCACACCCACTACCAGCACCCGCTCGCCGGCGTGCCGGCGATCGTCGAGTGGCTGAAGTCGACAGGCCTTCGCCCCTATCTCGCGCCGCTGACGGAGGCGGAGAAGCCGGCCTTCCTCGCCGACTACGCCCGCCGGCTGGAGGCGGACTACCGCCCGCGGGTCGACGGCACCGTGCTCCTGCGCTTCCCGCGCCTGTTCATCGTCGCCGTCAGAGCGTGAAGAGGTCGGCGGCCGGCGGCGGCGGCGCATCCGCGGCGGCGAGGAAGTGCGCGATCGCCCGGTGGCTCTCCGCATCCCACAACAGCGGCGCGTGGCCCTCGTCGGCGACGGTGTGGACGGTGAGATGCGGGTGGCGCACCGCCATCTCGGCCACCGTCGTGGCCGACAAGATGTCCGACAGCGCGCCGTGGATGACCATCGTCGGCACGCTCGCTAGCGCCTCGAAGGCCGGCCAGAACGGCGGCGGCGCCTTCGCCGGGTCGAACGCCCGGAACGCCTCGCCGATCTTCGGGTCGTAGGAGAGCACCGGCCGGCCGTCCGCGTCGCGGTAGAGCTGGCGGGCGAAGCGCATCCAGCCGGCGGCATCGAGCGACGGGAACATCTCGCCCTGCGACGCCTTCAGCATCGTCGCCGCTTCGGCCCAGTTCGCCGGCGGTGCGACGCCGACATAGCCGGCGATGCGGACGAGCCCGGCCGTTTCGATCACCGGCGCGATGTCGTTGAGGATCGCCGCCCCGGCGAGCTGCGGTTTCGTCAGCGCCAGCACCATCGCCACCATGCCGCCGCGCGACGTGCCGAGGATCGCCACGCGATCGAGGCCGAGGGCGGCGAGCCCCAGCGCCGTATCGTCCGCCTCCGTCGCCTGCGTGTAGGTCTCGACCGGCGCGTGCGCCGAGCGGCCGCGGCCGCGGAAGTCGAAGCAGATCACCCGGCGCGGCGACGGTCCGGACGACAGCGTGGCGGCGATCGCGTCGAAGTCGTCGGCGTTGCGGGTGAGCCCGGGCAGGCAGAGCAGCGGCAGCCCCGGCATCGCCGCCTCGCCCCATTCGCGGCCGTAGAGCGTCAGGCCGTCGCGGCTCTGCCAGGTGAAGGCGCGCCAACCCGCTCCGGGTGCGCCGAGGTCGCCGACAGGGTTCGCCATCCGGTGCTCCGTGCGTGGTGGTGGCCCCTTGTGAAGGCGCCGCCGGGCAGTCCGCAGCATCGCCCGGCGCGTCGTCGCCGTCGAGACTCCCGGGCCGGCGTTGCACGCCGGCGACAGCCGCCTGCGACATCGATCCGCGAGCCTCGTCCGCAGCTTGCCGACCTCCCGCCGGGCGGCCTATAGCTGGTGCAGCGTCGCACCCCGGAGGCCATCGATGACGACCGCGAGCCGCTCCGCCACCCTGATCGACATCGCCTGGCCGGAGACCGCCGGCTGGCGGGTCCTGCGATTCCTCGCGCTCGCCGTCGCCGGCAGCCTTCTCCTCACCATCTCGGCGAAGATCACGGTGCCGTTCTGGCCCGTGCAGATGAGCCTGCAGACGTTCGCCGTGATGGCGATCGCCGCCGCCTTCGGCTGGCGCCTCGCGGTTGCGACGGTGCTCGTCTACCTCGCCCAGGGCGCCGCCGGCCTGCCGGTGTTCCAGGGCACGCCGGAGAAGGGCATCGGCCTTCTCTACATGATGGGCCCGACCGGCGGCTACCTCGTCGGCTTCATCGCCTGCGCGGCGATCGTCGGACACGCCGCCGAGACCTGGGCGCGCGGTTCGATCCTCAAGCTCGGCGCGGCGATGCTGATCGGCGACGCGGTGGTGTTCGCGCTCGGCATGCTGTGGCTCGGCACGCTGCTCGGCTGGGACAAGCCGATCCTGCAGTGGGGCCTCACGCCCTTCCTCCTCGGCGATCTGGTGAAGATCGCGCTCGCGGCGGTCGCGGTGCCCACGGCGATCTCGGCGCTGGAGCGGCTGCGCGGTCTCTGAGCCCTGCGCCGGCTTTGGCCGGCGCGCCGCGCTTTCGGACCGCCGGCTCCGGCTGGCGCCTCGCCACTTCGGATCGCCCGGGCGCCCACGTCCGGGCGCCTTTGCGTTCGCGACGTTCCGCGGAGTGACCCGCATGTCCGACTTCCAGCCGCTCGGCATCTCGCCCTTTCCGCGCTTCTCCCACATCGCGACGTTCATGCGGCTGCCGCACGTGCCGCTCGACGACCCGCGCCTCGACGAGCTCGACATCGGCCTGATCGGCGTGCCGTTCGACCTCGGCGTCACCAACCGCACCGGCCCGCGCCACGGGCCCCGCCAGATTCGCGACCAGTCGGCGATGATCCGCCGCGGCCACCGCGTGCACGGCACCTACCCCTTCCAGCAGGCGAACTGCGCCGACGTCGGCGACGCCGAGATCAACCCGGCGAACCTGCACGACAGCCTCGCCAAGATCGAGGCGTCGGTGGCTAAGCTGGTGGCGAAGGGCATCCGGCCGCTGTCGGCCGGCGGCGACCACCTGATCTCGCTGCCGCTCTTGCGCGCCGTCGCCAAGCACCGGCCGGTCGGCATGGTCCACTTCGACGCCCACACCGACACCTGGGACAGCTATTTCGGCGGCGAGAAGTACACCCACGGCACGCCGTTCCGCCGCGCCATCGAGGAGGGCCTCTTAGATCCGAAGCGGGTCATCCAGATCGGCATCCGCGGCTCCGTATACGACCTCGACGACGATCGCTGGGGCCTCGAGCAGGGCATCCGCATCATCTACATCGAGGACTATTTCCGCATGGGGCCGGACGCGGTGATCGAGGAAGCCCGCCGCGTCGTCGGCGACGGCCCGACCTACCTCTCCTTCGACGTCGACGGCATCGATCCGGCCTTCACCCCCGGCACCGGCACGCCGGAGATCGGCGGCTACACGCCGGCCGAGGCGCAGAGGATGCTGCGCGGCCTGCGCGGCATCGATTTCGTCGGTGCCGACGTCGTCGAGGTGTCGCCGCCGTTCGACCAGTCCGGCAACACCGCGCTGGTGGCGGCCAACCTGATGTTCGAGATCCTCGCGCTGCTCGCCGATCGGGTCGCGGCGGGCAAGGGCTGAGGGCAGCGGCACGCCTGCGCGGGCGGGATCGCCCGCTTCTTCGCCATCCCCGCGCTCTTCCCCCTCCGTGGTCATTCCAGGCCTTGTGCCTGGAATCCATGCAACGCCGGCCCCACGCCGCAGGCCCACGAGTGTGTCCTCCGTGGAAGCGCGTGGATTCCAGGGACAAGCCCTGGAATGACCTCGCAAGAGGGGATAGGGCGGCGATCACACCGCCAGGTCGTCGTCCCCCCCACCCCCGTGCCGCGACGACCCGTCGTCATGACGGCGCCGCGTTCCTCGTGCTGTGGTCGCGCCAACCGACCTTTCCCACGGAGCCCCGACCCATGAAGAACGTCGAGCTGTTCATCGAGCGGCTGCTGATGGCGAGCCGCTGGGTGCTCGTCGTCTTCTATCTCGGCCTCGCCGCCGCGCTGGTGCTCTACGCGGTGTCGTTCATCGTCAAGTTCGCCAAGATCGCCGGCTCGGTGTTCGTCCTCAACGAAAACGACATGATCCTCGCCATGCTCGGGCTGATCGACGCCGGCCTGGTGGCAAGCCTGCTCGTCATGGTGATGCTGTCGGGCTACGAGAACTTCGTCAGCCGCATCGACCAGGCCGCGGCGAACGCCGAGATCGCCTGGCTCGGCAAGCTCGACGCCGGCAGCCTGAAGATCAAGGTCGCCTCGTCGATCGTGGCGATCTCGTCGATCCACCTGCTGCAGGTGTTCCTCAACATCCAGAACTATTCGTCGACCCAGCTTCTGTGGGCGACGGTCATCCATCTCACCTTCGTCTTCTCGGCGCTGATCCTGGCGATCCTCGACCGCATTGTCTCTTACGGCAAGGACAAGGGCGCCGTCGAGAAGACCGGGGCGTGACGGTGCAACAGCAGCGGGCGAGCCGGCGGGGGTGAAGACGTCGCTGCGGGCCGGTCCTGCGCCCGGGGCGTCACCAGGGAGGAGGCCTTCGATGATGACGCTCCAAGGGTCCTGCCGCTGCGGCGCGGTGCGCTTCCGCATGAACAGCCACGCCCCGCAGCCCTACCAGCTCTGCTACTGCACGATCTGCCGCAAGACCGCCGGCGGCGGCGGCTTCGCCATCAACCTGTCGGCTGTCGCCGACACGCTCGAGGTCGAGGGCCGGGAGGCGATCGGCGTCTACCGCGCCGAGATCGACCGCGGCGGCCATTGCGAGACGAGCACCGGCGAGCGCAACTTCTGCACGCGCTGCGCCACCGCGCTCTGGCTCTACGACCCGACCTGGCCGGAGCTCGTCCACCCGTTCGCATCCGCCATCGACACCGACCTGCCCGTGCCGCCCTCGCGCACCCACCTGATGCTGCGCTTCAAGGCGTCCTGGGTCGAGCCCGACATCCGCCCCGGCGACCTCGCCTTCGAAGACTATCCCGAGCAGTCGATCGAGGACTGGCACCGCGAGAAGGGCCTGTGGCTCGACTGAGGGACGGCGTATCCCGCCGGGCCTCGGACGAGGACGCCTCATCCGCCGCGGATCTTGTCCTCCGCCGCTGCCGCGAGATAGGCAGAGCGCGACTGGCCGGCGGCGCGCGCCGAGGCGTCGATGCGCTTCAGGAGGTGCTCGTCGATTGAGACGTTGACGCGCACGGCCCGGCCGGGAAGGTCGACCGGGACGGCGACGAGCACCGCATCGGCCGCGGCCTCGGCGGCCTCGGGATCAGCCAGAATGTCGGCCCGGCCACGCAGGCGCGGCAGCGGATCGCCGAACTCGGCCATGACCGCAACGTGGGCGGCGAGCGCCTCGCTACCGCGAACCACCGCCTCGTCGAGGTTTCGGCCGCCCGAGATGCAGCCGGGAAAGTCAGGGAAGGAGATGCCGAAGTGGCCCTCCTCCTCGTGCACGAAGGCGATCGCGTGCTGCATGCCGTTCTCGCGAGCTCCCGGCAGGCTCACCATGTCCAGCCGGCCTGACGATAGATCGAGCGGAGCGTGCCGATCGGCACCTCTCCGACGCCGAGGTCGACGGTGACGAGGCCCGGCCGCTCGGGATGTCGGTAGTGGCGATGGTCGCCGGTATGGCGGACGGCGATCCAGCCCTCTGCCTCCAGCCGGCGGCAGATTTCCCGGACCTTCGTCAGCCGACCCTGCCGACCCATCGAAGCCCGCTCCCAAGAGTGTGTATCTTTGCGCAACATCCCTTGCTGTCAAGGGCGCCGCCACACTCTTCTAGGCCGCCCCCCGCGCGTCCTCCCGCGCGGTGTGCCGGCGGATCGGCCAGAGCGCGCCGATGCGCTCGGCGGCCAGGCGGAGTGTCGGCACGATGGCGGCGGTGCGTTCGGGCGTCATCCGCGCCGACGGGCCGACGACGATGATCGAGCCCACCGTGCCGCCGCCCATTGCCGTGTCGACGACCGCGACCGCTACCGCATTGACGCCGACCGACGCTTCCTCGACGGCGATGGCATAGCCCTCCGCCCGCGTCTTCCGCAGCGCCTGGAGCAGTCCCTCGACCGTCTGCACGGCGTTCGGCCCGGTCTCCGGCGGCACCCGGAAGCCCTGCGCCAGCACGAGCCGCACCGCCTCCTCGTCGGTGAGCGTGGCGAGCCATGCCTTGCCGGCGGCGGTGGCGTGCAGGATCGCCTGGCGGCCGAGGTTGCCGTCATAGCGCAGCCCGTCGCGGGCGCCCTGCGCCTCCGCCACCCAGGTGAGCGAGCCCTGCTCGACGACGGCGAGGCGGGCGAGCTCGCCCGTCTCGTTGGCGAGCCTTCGCAGCTCCGGCACGCAGACGTCGCGCAGGCCGGTGGCGGCGAGGTGGCGGAAGCCGATGAGGGCGAGCTTCAGCGTCGCGACATAGCGCTGGCCGAGCGGCTCCTGCTCCAGGTAGCCGCGCTCCACCCAGACCTGCAGCAGCCGGTGCGCGGCGGGCTTGGCCATGCCGGTGGTCTCGGCGATCTCGCCGAGCGCCAGCGGCCGCCCGCTCGTCTGCACGAGCTCGAGGATGTCGACGGCGCGCTGCAGCTGCACCGACATCAGGCGCGGCCCCCGTCCGCGGAGCGGCGCCCGAACAGGCCGCGCACCCGCGCCATCGTGCCGCCGCCGACGAACAGCGTCGCCAGGCACAGCACGATCAGCGCCACGGTGATCGGCCGCGTCGCGAACTCCACCGGGTCGCGCGCCGCGAGCACCAGCGCGCGGCGGAAGTTCTGGTCGATCATGCCACCGAGGATGAGGCCGAGGATGAGCGGCGCCATCGGGTACTTCATCTGCCGGAGGAGAAAGCCGATCACGCCGAACACCAGCATCACGTAGAGGTCGAACAGCCGCTGCGACAGCGCGTAGGGCCCGAGCAGGCAGAGCGTGAACACCACCGGTGTGAGATATTCCTTGCGGATCTTCAAGACCATCAGCAGCGGCCGCGTCATCACGAGGCCGAGCACGGCCATGGCGATCGAGGCGAAGACGAGGAACCACACCATCGAGGCGACGAAGCCCGGGTTCTCGATCATGATCATCGGGCCGGGGCGGACGTTGTGGATGAACATCGCCGCGAGCAGAACCGCGGCCGGCGCGGAGCCCGGCACCGCGAGCGTCAGCGCCGGGATGATGGCCCCCGGCAGCGCCGCCGAGTTCGACGTCTCGGCGGCGATCAGCCCCTCGCGGCAGCCCTTCGTGTATTCCTCCGGCGTGCGGCTCGCCCGGCGCGCTGCCGCGTAGGCGATCCACGCCGCGACGTCCTCGCCGACGCCGGGAATGATGCCGATCGCGGTGCCGATGAAGTTCGAGCGCATCACCGTCCGCCGCGCCACCCACAGGTCGGCGAACAGCGACAGCACCGGCACGTTCTTCGACGTCTTCGGCGCGATGCGGGCGCTGCCGGCGGTGAGCGAGACGATGAGCTCGGTGATGCCGAACAGCCCGACCATCGCCGGGATCAGCGCGATGCCGCCGGACAGGTCTGAACTGCCGAAGCTCAGCCGGTCGTAGGCGTGGAAGGTCTCCTGGCCGACCGCGGCGACGAGCAGCCCGACGAAGCCGGCGATCCAGCCCTTGATCGGGTCGTCGGCCGCCGTCATCCGCCCGGCGATCAGGATGCCGAACAGCCCCAGCAGGAAGTACTCGTAGGAGCCGAAGCGCAGCGCCGCCTCCGACAGGATCGGCGCGATCAGCCATAGGCAGAGCGCGCCGAACAGGCTGCCGACGAACGAGGCGACGGTGGCGAGGCCGAGCGCCCGGCCGGCCTCGCCCTTCAGCGCCATCGGGAACCCCTCGACGGCGGTGGCGGCGTTCGCCGGCGTACCGGGGATGTTGAGCAGGATGGCGCTGCGGCTGCCGCCGTAGATCGAGCCGACATAGATGCAGACGAGCACCAGGATCGCCTGCTCGCCGGACATCGAGTAGGTGAGCGACACCATCAGCGCGAGGCCCATGGTGGCCGTCAGCCCGGGCAACGCGCCGATGACGATGCCGGCGAGCGTCGCCCACAGCACGTTGAGCAGCGTGCCGACGGTCAGCAGCGACACGAGCGCTTCGATCATGGCGACCTCGATCTCTCAGAAGGGGGACGTCAGGGCAGCCGCACCAGGAAGATCGTCTCGAAGACGAACGGGATGGCGAGCGCGCTGATCGCCGTGACGATCGCGACCGCGCCGAGTTGCCGCCAACGCTGCGATGTGGGCAGTCGCCAGTCGAGGAAGGCGGCCGAGAAGGCGAGGCAGAAGCCGGCGACGACGAGCCGGAAGTCGGCGTGGCCGGCCGCCAGCACCGCCGCCGCCATCAGGGCGAAGCCACCGAGCGTCCGCAGCACGGCGGTGCGGGTGAACACCGGCGCCGCCGCGGGGGCTGCGGTGCGCAGGCGTCCGAGCGAGCGCAGGGCGAGCCGCCCGCCCGACAGCGCGAGCAGCAGCCCGACCGCCGCCGGGAAGATGCCCGGCGCCGTCAGCGGGTCGGTGCCGCGTTCGGAAAAGGTCGGCATCGCCCACGAGAGAGCGAGCGTGGCAAGGCCGACGAGCCCCAGCACGGCGCCCGTGGCGAGGTCGGCCGCAGCGAGCGGCCGGCCCTCCAGGTCGTTCATCATCGCGGAGCCCTTTTTGGCTTTGGGCTACTCGGCCGTCGGCCGGGCGATGCCGAGGGTGTCCGGCGACACCTTCGCCTGGTTGCGGTCGAACAGGCCCCAGGCGGCGGCGGCGACGAGCGGCGTCGCCTCGTCGACGGCAGTGGCGCCGGCCACCGGATGCACGCCGCAGCCGCGCGTCTCGCACAGGCTCGCCAGCGCCTCCGACTTCGACAGCGTCTCGACCCACACCTTCGACAGCGTCTCGATCACCTCCGGCGGCGTGCCGGCGGGCAGGTAGATGCCGACGAAGTTCTCCGACGGCGGCAGCTTCGGCAGGTCGTCGGTGATCGCCGGGATCTCGATCGTGCCGATCTTCAGCGGGTTCCTGCCGATCACGGCGAGCGGCTTCAGCCGGCCGGCGCGGATCATCTCGGCCTGCTCGATGGCAAGCTGCGTCGTCGCCTGCGCCTCGCCGGTGACGGTGGCGAGCACCGCCGGGTTGCCGCCGTCGTAGACGATCTGCTTCGGCGTGATGCCGGCCGCCGTGGCGATGGCGTTGAGGGCGACGCCGCCCGACGAGTTCGGCCCGACGGTGGCGACGAGGAAGTCCTCGGGGTCGGCCTTCACCTTCTCGATGAAGCCGGCGACGCTGTCGACGCCGGTGTCGGGGTTGACCGACAGCACCGAGGCGATCGAGGCGATGATGAACGGGTGCCAGTCGCCGAGCTTGGTGTCGAGCATGCCCATCACGCCGTAGGTGCCGAGGTCGCGCACGCCGCCGGAGCCCCAGGTGTAGCCGTCCTTCGCCGCGTCCATCACGGCGCGCGTGCCGATCGAGCCGTTGGCGCCGGGCTGGTTGACGACGACGATCTTCTGGCCGATCGCCGCCTCGAGGTCGGTGGCGGCGACGCGCACGACGAGGTCGGTGACGCCGCCGGCCGGGTAGGGGACGATGACGGTGATCGGCTTGTCCGGCTTCCACTCGGCGGCGGCCGGCAGGGCGAGGGCGGTCGCCGCGAGCGCGGCGAAGGCGAGGGTGGCGATCGTCTTCAAGGCGTGTCCTCCCTGGGTTTCCTCAGATCTTGCGTTTGGTTTTCTTGTTCGACCATTCGGCCGTTCGACCATTCGGTGTCGCGGGTCAGGCGGCCTTCGCCCGGCGGGCCTCCTCGAGCAGGCTCATGAAGGCGCCCATGTAGTGGCCGTGGTCGTGGAAGGTGCGGCCCGACACGAGGTTGCCGTCGACCACGCAGGGCGCGTTCACGTAGATGCCGCCGCAGACCTCGAGGTCGAACCGGCACTTGGCGACGGTCGCCATGCGGCGGCCGCGCACGCAGTCGGCGCGGGCGGGGATCTCCACCCCGTGGCAGACGCTGGCGATCGGCTTGTTCTCGGCGAAGAAGTGGCGGGTGACGCGGATCAGGTCCGGATCGTCGCGGATGTATTCCGGCGCCCGCCCGCCCGAGAAGAAGATGCCGACGTGTTCCTCCGGCCGGATCTCGGCAAAGGCGACGTCGGCGGTGATCTGGTAGCCCTCCCACTCGCGCGTGATCGTCCAGCCCGGCCGCACCTCGTGCAGCACCATCTGGAAGGTGCGCTGCTCCGGCCCGGCGACGACCGGGCGGAACCCGGCCTCCTGCAGGCGGTAGTAGGGATAGAGCGTGTCGACGGTCTCGGACGCGTCGCCGACGACGATGAGGACGGAGGGGGCTTCGGATGGCATTCGGAAAGGCCGTTTGTTTTTTGAACGTTGTTTCAAATTGAAGCGGAGGGGTTGAGGAGTCAATGGGGAAAGGGGTTGCTCGGCTGTGCGGAGTGGACCCTCGAGGTCGACGGCCGCGGTCCGCCGCGGGTCCCGCCTGGCGGTGCGGCCGCAGCGCGCCGGCAGCGCCGCGATCGGGTCCCGGGGCGTGCGCGAGGGCCGGAGGCGGACCTCGGACCTGTCGGCCGTCTCCAAGACGCACAGTCCCGCAAGCCCGCCGTCTCGCTCCGCCCGCCGCCGCAAAATCGCCGCCGCCGCCGCTTTGCACTTGATCGCAGCCGCCCCGGCGCGCACATCACGGCGGCGTTGGAACGAGAACAGCTACAGGATCGCCCCGCCTTGCCCATCGAACCGGGCCTCGCCCCTCCCGTCTCCGGCAGCGCCGCCCCGCCGCGCCGCCACCTGCCGCCGCTCCTGAAGCTCGCGCTGGAGCTCGGGCCGCTCGGCATCTTCTTCTTCGCCAACGCCCGCTTCGACCTGTTCACCGCCACGGCGGCGTTCATGGTCGCCACGGTGGTGTCGCTCACCGTGTCCTACGCCCTGGTGCGGCGCCTGCCGATGATGCCGCTGATCTCCGGTGCGCTCGTGCTCGTCTTCGGCGGGCTGACGCTGGCGCTGCAGGACGAGCTCTTCATCAAGCTGAAGCCGACCGTCATCAACCTGATGTTCGCCGCCGTGCTGCTCGGCGGCCTCGCCTTCGGCAAGCCGCTGCTCGGCTACGTGTTCGACGAGGTGGTGAAGCTCGACGCCGAGGGCTGGCGCAAGCTGACGCTGCGCTGGGGGCTGTTCTTCATCGTGCTCGCCGTGCTGAACGAGGTGATGTGGCGGACGTTCTCCACCGACACCTGGGTGACCTTCAAGGTGTTCGGCGTGATGCCGCTGACGCTCGTCTTCGCCTTCGCGCAGATCCCGCTGATGCAGCGCCATGCGCTGCCGGAGCCGCCGGCGGAAAGCTGACGGCGCGGTCCCGCGGGCGCTGCCCTCAGTCGTCGGTGCCGGCCACCATCGCCTCGAGCGCCAGCCGCTCGCGGGCGCGCATCCGCTGGCTCTCCGACTTCAGCTGGCCGCAGGCGGCGAGGATGTCGCGGCCGCGCGGCGTGCGGATCGGCGAGGCGTAGCCGGCCTCGTTGACGATGTCGGCGAAGGCCTCGATCGTCTCCCATTCGGAGCATTCGTAGCCGGAGCCCGGCCACGGGTTGAACGGGATCAGGTTGATCTTCGCCGGGATGCCCTTGAGCAGCCGCACCAGCGCGCGGGCGTCCGCCGGGCTGTCGTTGACGCCCTTCAGCATGACGTACTCGAAGGTGATGCGCCGCGCGTTCGACAGCCCCGGATAGCGCCGGCAGGCGTCGAGCAGGGTGGCGATCGGGTACTTCTTGTTGAGCGGCACCAGCACGTCGCGCGTCGCGTCGTTCGCCGCATGCAGCGACACCGCCAGCGCCGCGCCGATCTCCGCGCCGGCGCGCTCGATCATCGGCACGACACCGGAGGTCGACAGCGTGATGCGGCGGCGCGACAGCGCCACGCCCTCGCCGTCCGAGGCGATCGCCAGCGCCGTCTTGACGTTGTCGAAATTGTAGAGCGGCTCGCCCATCCCCATCATCACGATGTTGGAGACGAGCCGGCTGCCCTCCGTCGGCACCATCGCGCCGTCCGGCGTGCGGCCGCCGGGGTGGTCGCCCAGGCGGTCGCGGGCGACGAGGATCTGCGCGACGATCTCCTCGGCGGTGAGGTTCCTGACGAGCGTCTGCGTGCCGGTATGGCAGAACGAGCAGGTGAGCGTGCAGCCGACCTGGCTCGAGACGCACAGCGTGCCGCGCCCGACCTCGGGAATGTAGACGGTCTCCACCTCGACCGGCCGGCCGGCGCCGCGCGGCGGCAGGCGCAGCAGCCACTTGCGGGTACCGTCGGCGGAGATCTGCTCCTCGACGATCTCCGGCCGGGCGAGGGTGAAGCTCTCCGCCAGGTGGGCGCGCGTGTCCTTGGCGATGTTCGTCATCGCCGCAAAATCGGTGACGCCGTAGTGGTAGATCCACTGCCAGATCTGGTTGGCGCGCATGCGCCCTTGCCGCTCCGGCACGCCGCTTTCGACGAGCGCGGCGGCGAGCGCCGGCCGCTCGAGGCCGATCAGCGACGGCTTGCCGGTGGCGGCCGCGTCGGCTGTCGTCCGCGCCTCGGTGAGCCGTGCGGTGGCGTCCGCGGCGCGCACCGTATCGGTCTGCCGGGTGGCGTCGAGGACGACGGTCATGGTCTCGCTTCCGATGTTCTTGGTGCCGAACGCCCGAAACGGCGACGCCCCGGCAGGACCGGGGCGCACCGCAAGATCAGGCGGGGCGACCTCTCGCCCCTATGTAGTCTCGAACCGTGCCGCGAGCCACACCCCAAGCCGGATCCGGCTCAGGGGCACGCCTTGTCGATGTCGCCGACCGAGGCCGAGATGCCCGACAGCGAGAAGGTGTAGCCCGTCGGATTGCCGCGGCCGGACGTCCCGGCGACGCTCATCGAGCGGCCCTTCTTCATGGCGGCGATCAGCGGCGCCTCCTGGGCGGCGTTCTCCACCCACGCGCCGTCGCCCTTGGTGAACAGCGTGAACTTCTGGCCGTCGATGTCGACGGACACCCGCGAGCCGTCCTGGAACGGGTAACCCACGAGGATGCTCGGCTCGTTGCGCACGCCTTCGCCCGGCCTGTTCGAGACGAAGAAGAACACGTCGCCGTGGTTGAGGTTCTGCGGGCTCTTGCTCTTCGGGGTGGTCATCGCGAAGCAGACCTTGCTCGGACCGTCCCCATGCGAGAACGACGACCAGTCGTTCGTCTGCTTGATGAGCGTCGGTTCCTTGCCGGTCGTCGCCTGTGCGAAACCCGGGCCCACGGATGCGAGGCTCACGAGCACCATGATGATCAGCGTACGTACGTGCATCGTCTCCTGCCGCTCAGTGTTCCTGCTCGCCGTCGATCCGACGCTGCGCTCCGGCGGCGCCACCGTTTGATAAAGCACCGCGTAGCATTACGGAACCGTTGACGGCCCGGAATTCGCGTCGATTTCAGCATCGTCTCGGCGAGCGTGCCGTCATGGCGAGGTGGCTCGATTGCGACTATCATCCCCGCAATCCGGCCGCACGCTGGCGGGAGAATCTGGGCGAGAGTGTGACAGCGGGCCGCCCCGGCCGCGCGCCGTCAGGCCTTGCCGAGCAGCGGCGAGCCGTCGGCGGTTGCCAGCCGGCGGGAGTGCGTTATCTGCGCTTCGGCTTGCCCGCGAACCGCCGGTTCGCGGGCGACATTGGGCTTGGCTTGGGACGGACGGGAACAGTGGCGTACGTTTCCGGCTCGGCCGGCGGTTCGGACGGAGATCGCTTCGCGGATCTGGTGGAGCGCGTGGCGCAGGAGCGCGACCGCGCCGCCTTCGTCGCGCTGTTCGACCATTTCGCCCCGCGCCTCAACGCCCATCTGCGCCGCATGGGAGCCGACGCCGCCGTCGCCGAGGAGATCGCGCAGGAGGTGATGGTCGTGCTGTGGCGCAAGGCCGCGCTGTTCGACCGCACGAAGTCCTCGGTCGGTACCTGGCTCTACCGCATCGCCCGCAACCGCCGCATCGACCTCTTGCGCCGCGACCGTAGCGCGCTGATCGACGTCGACGATCCGTCCTTGCAGCCGTCGGGGGCGCCGGCGCCCGACGACGGCATCGACGCCCGCCTGCGCGAAGACAAGGTGCGCGCCGCCATCGCCGAACTGCCGCCGGACCAACTCGCCCTCGTCCGCCTCGCCTTCTTCGACGGGCTGTCGCACAGCGAGATTGCCGCCCGCGAGGGCCTGCCGCTCGGCACCGTCAAGTCGCGCATCCGCCTCGCCTTCGCCCGCCTGCGCAAAGAGCTCGAGAGCGACGCGGCGATCGACGTGGAGTAGCGTCGGCCCCCGCCACCCCATCGCAAGGACTTCCGATGCGTGCCGTTCTCAGTCGCGAGCCGGGGCCCCCCGAAAGCCTCGCCGTCGAGGAGATCGCCGAGCCCGTTGCGGGCCCGGGCGAGGTGGTGGTCGACATCGCCGCCGTCGGGCTCAACTTCCTCGACACGCTGATCATCCGCGATCGCTACCAGTTCCGGCCGGAGCGTCCGTTCTCGCCGGGGGCGGAGATGGCGGGCACGGTGGCGGCGCTCGGCGCGGGCGTCACGGGCCTTGCGGTCGGCGACCGGGTGAGCGGCCACCTCGGCTGGAACTGCTGCCGCGAGAAGGTGGCGATCTCGGCTGAGCGGCTGGCGAGGCTGCCGGACGCGGTGCCCTTCGAGGTCGCCGCCGGCCTCACCATCACCTACGGCACCACCATCCTGGCGCTCGAAGACCGCGCCGCCATGCAGCCCGGCGAGACGCTCGCCGTGCTCGGCGCCTCGGGCGGCGTCGGCCAGGCGGCGGTGGAGATCGGCAAGCTGATGGGGGCGAGCGTGATCGCCTGCGCCGGCGGGCCGGAAAAGCTCGCCTTCGCCCGCGCATGCGGCGCCGACGAAGTCGTCGACTACGAGCGTGAGGACCTGAAGGAACGGCTGAAGGCGCTGACCTCCGGCCGCGGCGTCGACGTGATTTACGATCCCGTGGGTGGTGCTTATTCGGAAGCGGCGCTCAGGGCGATCGCCTGGCTCGGCCGCCATCTCGTCATCGGCTTCGCCGCCGGCGAGATCCCGAAGATCCCGCTCAACCTGCTGCTCCTGAAGGGCTGCGACATCCGCGGCGTGTTCTTCGGCGAGGCGGTGAAGCGCGACCCCGCCGGCCATACGCGCGCCATGGGCCGCATCCACGGCTGGGTCGCCGACGGGAGCCTCAGGCCGCACATCGACCGCGTCGTCGGTTTCGACGAGGTGCCCGCCGCGCTCGCGGCGATCGCCGCGCGGGAGGTGAAGGGCAAGGTCATCGTGCGGCCGTGATCGGCGGCAGGATCGCCCGGAGCGTTCCTCCCCGCTTTTCCGCCTGCCGACGCACGCGAGGCTGCAGCGAACCGATGCAAGGCGATCTCCCCCCGCCGCCGTCCGTCGACATCCTGGCGGCCAGCGACCTGCGCTTCCGCGACGAGCCACCGGCCTTCGTCGCGCAGCGATTGGTCCAGATCGCAGACCATTGGTCACGGGCGGTGGTGGCGAAGCCGGCGCTGTTCGACGGCACGGTGCTGATCGCCGAGCAGCTGGCGTTCGCCGGCGGCCGGCTGTCGGCGACGCTCCGGCCGATCCCGTTCTCCGCCTTCCTCGCCTGGCGCGACTGGGGCTACCCGGTCGGCGGGCTGACGCACCTCTCCGCCGCCGCGGCGATCGTCTCCGCCGACGGCGCGGTGCTGCTCGGCCGGATGGGCGCCCACACGGCGAACGCCGGCCGCACCTACCTCGTCGGCGGTACGCCGGACCTTTCGGACGTCGGGGCGGACGGCATGGTCGACCTGGTCGCCACGGCGGCAAGGGAACTCGTTGAAGAGACGGGGCTTTCGCCGGCCGGCGGAGCGGCGGAGGTGCTGTTCGTGCGCGATCCGCCGCGCGCCGTGGTGGTCGCGGTGCACCGTTTCGCCGCCTCCGCCGGCGAGATTGCGGCGCGGGTGCGCGCCTTCCTCGCGGCCGATCCGGAGCCCGAACTCGCCGACGTGGTCGTCATCCACCGCCGCGCCGAGATCGACCCGGCGGTGGTGCCGGCGACGACGCGGGCCGTCGTGGCGCAGCTTCTCGGTCCGTGAAACAGTTCGTGAAACGCCCGTGAAACACCGTGAAACAGCCGACCGGGAGCCGCCCGCCGTGCACCGTCTTCCGCCGACCGCCAAGACACGCCGGCTCGACATCCGCCTGAGCCTTGATCCACTTGGCTTTTCCGTCCGCGAGGCGGCGTCGATCGCCGCCACCTTCGCGGCGGCGAAGTCCAGGAATCCTGCGCTGTTCGACGGGCCGATCCTGCTGTTCGCGCCGCCGGCCGTCGACGGCGCGCGGTTGTCGGCCACCGGCTACCGCACCCGCTACTCCTCGCTGACCACCCTGATCGCGCATCCCGAAAAGGGCAGGGACGCCTACAACCTGTTCGGCGCGGCGGCGATCGTCGGCTCCGACGGCGGCGTCGTGCTCGGCCGGATGGGGCCGCGCACCGCCGGTCCGGGCGAGCTCAAGTTTCCCGGCGGCACCCCCGACGAGGAGGACGTGACGGCCAGCGGCGGCGTCGACATCGTCGGCTCGATCGTCCGCGAACTGGCCGAGGAGACGGGACTTTCCGCCGCCGAGGCGCGGCTCGACGAGACGTTGCTCCTCGTTGACGACCACCCGTTCTACGCCATCGTCGGCGTGCTGCGCTTTCCGGAAACGGCCGAGCGCCTCGCCGAAAGGGTGCGCGCCTTCCTCGCGGCCGATCCGGAGCCGGAACTCGCCGGTGTCGAAGTGGTCCGCGACCCGGCCGCGCTTGATCCGGCGGTCGTGCCGGCCTACACCCGCGCGGCGCTCGCCCGCCTCCTGTGACCCCCCGCCGGATCGGAACCCAGCATGGCCCGCCGCTACGCCATCCTCGACGTCTTCACCGAGACCGCGCTCGCCGGCAACGGCCTTGCCGTGGTGCTCGACGCCGAAGGGCTCTCCGACGAGCGCATGCAGCAGATCGCGCGGGGCTTCAACCTGTCGGAGACGGTGTTCGTGCTGCCGCCGACGGCGAACGGCCACACCGCCAAGGCGCGCATCTTCACGCCGGCCCGCGAGCTGCCGTTCGCCGGCCATCCGACGGTCGGCACCGCCGTGCTGCTCGCCGGGCGCAAGCTTGGGCCGATCGCCGGCAAGTGCGACGCGATGATCGTGCTGGAGGAGACGGTCGGACCGGTGCGCTGCGGCGTCGTGCTGCATCCCGGCGCCGCCGGCTACGCCGAGTTCGACGCGCCGAGGAAGCCCGCCGAGATTGCGACGCCGCTCGACAAGGACGCCGTCGCCGCGGCGCTCGGCCTCTTGCCGCGCGAGATCGGCTTCGAGAACCACGTGCCGACCGCCTTCGAGGCGGGCGTGCCGTTCAGCTTCGTGCCGGTGCACGACCTGTCGGTGATCGCCCGCGCCCACCCGGTCCGCGAGCTCTGGAACAAGGCGTTCTCGGGCGCGGCACCGGCCTCGGTGTTCGTCTACTGCCGCGAGACGGTGAAGCACGACGCGGCCTTCCACGCCCGCATGTTCTCGCCCGAGATGGGCATCGACGAGGACCCGGCGACCGGCTCGGCGGCGGCGGCGTTTGCCGGCGTGGTGCTGCGCTTCGACGAGCCGACGGAAGGCCGGCACGTGCTGCCGATCGAGCAGGGCATCGAGATGGGCCGGCCGTCGCTGATTCGCCTCGAACTGGAACTCGAGGCCGGTGCGCTGAAGGCGGTGCGCATCGGCGGCCACGCCGTGCTGGTCGCCGAGGGCGCCCTGCACGTCTGAGGGACAATTTCAGAGCGCGGCGAGCGGCTCCGGAACGCGGGGCCCGACGCCGCGGAGCCCGGCTGCGGCGGCCACCGCCGCCGGCGCGCGGAACGCGGCAAACAACTGGTCGAGCACCGGCGTCGCCTCGGCGACGAGGTCGTGGCCTTCGGGGTCCTTCAGCCACTCGGAGATCAGGCCGGTAACGGTGGCGTTCATCGTGCGGGCGGCGACCGCCGCCGTCCACGTCGGCGACAGCCGGCCGGCAGCCTCGGCGAGCGCGAAGCCGTCGGCCAAGGCGCACCGCATCCGCTGCTTGGCGGCGTCCTGCCGGCAGAGCGCGGCGCCGATGTCGTCGACCGCCTCGCAGCGGTGGAACAGGATGGCGAAGACGCGGCGGCGCTGCGGGTCGTTGCCGATCAGCGCGATGGCGCCGCGAGTGGCGGCCTCGATGACGGAGAGGGGGTCGGGGTGGCGCTCGGCCACCGCCCGCTCCACCATGTCCTCCTGCGGCAGGCGGACGCGCTCGAACAGCGCGCCGATCAGCTCGCCCTTGTTCTTGAAGTGCCAGTAGACGGCGCCGCGCGTCACGCCGGCCTTGGCGCCGATCTCGTCCAGCGACGTCCGCCCGACGCCGTGGGCGAAAAACAGCTCCTCGGCGGCGTCGAGGATCGCCGTCCGCGTCTGGGCCGCCTCTTCCTTTGTGCGTCGCACCATTTCGTGAGGCTCGCCTGCTTTACATACGTCACCGTATGTATATAAACGGTCGCTCAACGGCCGTCGACCGCCGTCATGCCTCCCGGGCGGGCGAAATCGACGCAATGCGGAAACTCGGGCCACTTCCCATGCTGTATGCATCGTCTCGTCGCGCCGGATGCGCAGTCCTCGGGCTGTTGATGGCCGTCGTGCTGTCGCCGGCCGTGACCGCCGTCGAGGCGAGCGCGCAGGGCGCGCCGCCGCCGCCGCAGGTGACCACGGTCGTCCTCGAGACGCGGCCGGTGCCGCTCTCGCTCGAATATGCCGGGCGAATCTCGGCCTACCGCAACGTCGAGGTGCGGGCGCGCGTCTCTGGCATCCTCATCAGCCGCGACTTCACCGAAGGCGAGCCGGTGAAGGAGGGCCAGCTCCTCTATCGCATCGACCCGGCCCCCTATGCGGCGACGCTGGCGAGAGTGCAGGCGCAGCTGCAACAGGAGCAGGCGACGCTGGACCGGCGCGAGAAGGATCTCGAGCGGGCGCAGGAACTGCTGCGCCGCAAGTCCGGCACCGAGAAGGCGTTCGACGACGCCACCGCCGACGTCGCGCTGTCGAAGGCGCTGGTCGCCGCCGCCCAGGCCGAGGTGCAGACCGCGGAGCTCGACCTCGGCTACACGACCGTGAACGCGCCGATCACCGGCACCACCAGCCTCGACACCATGGACCAGGGTAGCCTCGTCGGCACCACCGCCGACAACAGCCTGCTCACCCGCATCCACCAGCTCGACCCGGCCTATGTGAACTTCTCCTTCACCGACCGCGAGCTCGGCGAACTGCGCGCGCTCTGGGACAGCGGCCGTGCCGACCGGCCTGCCGACGGCGCCCTCAAGGCGGGCATCGAGTTCGGCGACGGCAGCGTCTACGACAAGGAAGGCACGATCACCTTCACCGACGCGACGATCGACCAGCAGACCGGCACGATCCGAGCCCGCGCGGTGGTGCCGAACCCCGACCTCAAGCTGCTGCCCGGCCAGTTCGTGCGCGTCGTCGTCAAGGGCGTGACGCTGAAGGAGGCGCTCGTCGTGCCGCAGGCGGCGGTGATGCAGGGTCCGCAGGGCCCCTATGTCTACGCCGTCGACGCCGAGAGCAAGGCGGTGCTGAAGCCGATCGAGCTCGGCCGCGAGGTCGAGGGCGGCTGGATCGTCGAGAAGGGGCTCGCGAGCGGCGACCGCGTCATCACCGAGGGCGTCATCAAGGTGCGCCCCGGTGCTCCCGTCACCCTCGACGTCCCCGCCGCCGTCTCGGAGGCGCCCGGCGAGGCGCCTGTGAAGAAGGCCGAGGCAGGCAAGGGCGAGACCGTCCAGTGACCCCCCGTTTCTTCATCGACCGCCCGGTCTTCGCGGCGGTCCTGTCGATCGTCATCGTCATTGCCGGCCTCGTGTCGATGCGGGCGCTGCCGATCGCACAGTATCCCGACATCGTGCCGCCGCAGGTGCAGGTGACGGCGAACTACTCCGGCGCCAGTCCGCAGACGGTGGCCGACACCGTCGCCGCGCCGCTGGAGCAGCAGATCAACGGCGTCGACGACATGATCTACCTGGAGTCCGCGAGCCTCGCGAACGGCCAGATGACGGCGACGGTAACCTTCGAGATCGGCACCGATCCGGACCAGGCGACGATCAACGTCAACAACCGCGCCCAGCGCGCGCTGGCGGTGCTGCCGAGCGAGGTGCAGCAGACCGGCGTCACCGTCTCCAAGCAGTCGAGCGCCATCCTCAGCGTCATCACGATGTACTCGCAGGACGGCAACTACGGCCCGATCTTCGTCTCGAACTATGCCCTCCTCAACGTCGTCGACGAGCTGAAGCGCGTCCAGGGCGTCGGCGACGCGCAGATCTTCGGCGCCAAGGACTACTCGATGCGGATCTGGCTCCGGCCGGACAAGCTTGCCCAGTACGAGCTGACGCCGAGCGACGTCGCCGCCGCCATCCGCGAGCAGAACTCCCAGTTCGCCGCCGGCCGCTTCAACGACGAGCCGTCGCCGGGCGGGCGCGCCTTCACCTACATCGTCACCACCACCGGCCGCCTGCCGGACGCCAAGGCGTTCGAGAACATCATCCTGCGCTCCGACCAGAACGGCTCGACGCTGCGCATCAAGGACGTCGCCCGCGTCGAGCTCGGCTCGATCGACTACGGCTTCGAGGCGACCTACAACGGCAAGCCGACCATCGCCATCGGCATCTTCCTGCAGCCCGGCGCCAACGCCCTCGACACCGCCGCGGCGGTGCGCGTGCGCATGGCCGAACTCGCCGAGCGCTTCCCGGCCGGCATCGCCTGGGCGATGCCCTACGACACCACCAAGTTCGTGCAGATCTCGATCGAGGAGGTCATCAAGACCTTCATCGAGGCGATGATCCTCGTCGTCCTCGTCGTCTTCGTCTTCCTGCAGAAGGTGCGGGCGACACTGATCCCGCTGATGGCGGTGCCAGTGTCGATCATCGGCACCTTCGCCGGCATGTACGTGCTCGGATTCTCGATCAACCTGTTGACGCTGTTCGGCCTCGTGCTCGCCATCGGCATCGTCGTCGACGACGCCATCGTCGTGCTCGAGAACGTCGAGCGCATCATGTCGACCGAGGGGCTGCCGCCGCGCGAGGCGGCGATCAAGGCGATGGAGGAGGTGCAGGGGCCGGTCATCGCCATCGTGCTTGTGCTGTGCGCGGTGTTCATCCCGGTCGCCTTCATGGGCGGTCTCGCCGGCGAGATGTACAAGCAGTTCGCCGTCACCATCGCCGTGTCGGTGACGATCTCCGGCATCGTCGCCCTGACGCTGACGCCGGCGATGTGCGCGCTGATCCTGAAGCCCGGCCACGACCGGCCGGCGCTGCCCTTCCGGCTGTTCAACCGCCTGTTCGACGCTGCGACCCGCGGCTACGCAGCGGGCGTGCGCTTCTTCCTGAAGCGGGCGTTCGTCGGCGTGCTCTTGTTCGCCGGCATGCTCTATGTCGGCTGGAGCCTGTTCTCGAAGATCCCCTCCTCGCTCGTGCCGAACGAGGACCAGGGCTACATCATCACCGCCGCCTTCCTGCCGCCGGCCGCCTCGCTCGAGCGCACCGAGAAGGCGACGACTGCCTTCTCAGAGGCGATGATGCAGCAGCCGACGGTGGCCGACATCATCACCTTCGCCGGCTTCGACATTCTCACCTTCGGTCAGAAGTCCAATGCCGGCGTGTCGTTCGTGCCGCTCACCGACTGGTCGGAGCGGATGGGCCCGGGGCAGGATTCGCAGTCGATCGCCTACCAGGCGATGGGCATCGGCTCGTCGATTCGCGACGGCTTCATCCTCGCCTTCAACCCGCCGCCGATCTCCGGCATGTCGACCACCGGCGGCTTCGAGGGCTACGTGCAGGACCGCTCCGGCGCGGGCTCGCAGGCGCTCGCCGGCAAGGTGGGCGAACTGATCGCCGCCGCCGGCAAGCGACCCGAACTCACCGGCCTCAACACCACCTTCTCGACCGAAATCCCGCAGTACCGCCTCGAGGTCGACCGCGAGAAGGCGAAGGCGCTCGGCGTGCCGATCGCCTCGATCTTCGAGGCGATGCAGTCGACGTTCGGCAGCCTCTACGTCAACGACTTCACCCTCTTCGGCCGGAACTACCGGGTGAACCTGCAGGCGGAAGCCGCCTTCCGCGAGCGGCCGGAGGACCTCAAGCAGGTGTTCGTGCGCTCGGACGCCGGCAGCATGATCCCGATCGACACGCTGGTGACGGTCCACCGCACCATCGGGCCGGACACGGTGACGCGCTTCAACCTGTTCCCGGCGGCGAAGATCCTCGGCGGGCCGGCGCCCGGCTACTCGTCGGGCCAGGCGATCGACGCGATGGAGGAGGTGGCGCGCGAGGTGCTCGGCACAGGCTACGCGCTCGGCTGGGTGACGTCGGCCTACCAGGAGACGGAGTCGGCCGGCACCGGCAGCCAGGCCTTCCTGTTCGCGATCGTGATGGTGTTCCTGATCCTCGCCGCGCAGTACGAGCGCTGGTCGCTGCCATTCGCGGTGATCCTGGCGGTACCGTTCGCCCTCGTCGGGGCGCTGGCGGCGATCTGGGTGCGCGGGCTCGACAACGACGTCTACTTCCAGATCGGCCTCGTGACACTGATCGGGCTCGCGGCGAAGAATGCCATCCTGATCGTCGAGTTCGCCATCATGAAGCGGCGCGAGGGCATGTCGGCGGCGGACGCGGCGCTGGCGGCGGCGAAGCTGCGCTTCCGGCCGATCATCATGACCTCGCTCGCCTTCATCCTCGGCTGCGTGCCGCTGGCGATCTCCACCGGCGCCGGCTCGGCGAGCCGCCACTCGATCGGCACCGGCGTCATCGGCGGCATGCTGGCGGCGACGTTCGTGGCGATCTTCTTCATCCCGATGTTCTACCGCCTGATCGCCTGGAAGGCGCCGAAGCCGAAGCGCGGCACGCCGGCGGCGACGGGTCCGGCGGGGCCGGCGGACGGGGCCGGCCACGCGGCGCCGGTGCACCCGGCACCGGCGGAGTAGGGGCTCGACGGTGTGCGTCCGGCCGGCGCCGGCTTGAGACGCCTCACTCCGCCAGATCCGGCAGCGGCGGCCAGGCGTAGCGGGCGGCGAGCAGCGGCAGCAGGCGGTCGATGAGGGCCTCGCCGGTCTCCGAGTTCGTCATCACCACGCCGCCGCGGCCGAGCGCCGGTGCGAGCACCAGGTGGCAGTGGAAGCCGAGGTTGTGGCCGCCCTTGTGGAAGACGAGGGCGTTGCCGCTGCCGCCCAGGCCGCCGCCGAGGCCGTAGGCGGTGCCGTCCACCGCCGTCGTCATCTCCCGGGCGAACTCCGGCTTCAGCATCGTGCGGCCGCCGCCGCGTCCCGAGGCGGCGATGGCGATGGCGAGACGGGCGAGATCGGCCGGCGTCGACCACAGTCCGGCGGCGGCGAGTTCCGGCATGACGCGGGCGCCGGGCTCCATCGCGATGCCGTCGGCGAGGTGGCCGGAGGCGAGGCTCGGCTCGCGGGAAAGGTCGAGCGGCTGGTCGAGGCTCGACTGGCCGAGGCCGGCCGGGCCGAAGACGAAGCCGGGCGCGAGGCGGGCGTAGGGGATGCCGGTGGCGTCCGCCAGCACCGCCTCCACGACCTGGTAGCCGCCTCCCGAGTAGAGATAGCCGCGGCCCGGCGCCTGCACGATCGTCACCGGCGGCGTGTTCGCCGGCGGGCGGCCGGCGAGGATGTCGGCGAGCGTCGGCAGCGGCGTGCCGGGCTCGTAGCCGGGAAAGCCCGGCACGCCGATGCCGGCCGTCATGCCCAGCAGCCGCCGCAGCGTCACCGCCCGGCCGCCGAAGCGATCGGGCGGCAGCGTCCAGGTGCGCAGGTACTGGCGGACGTCGGCGTCGAGGTCGACGGCGCCGGTCTGCGCCACCGCGAGCACTGTCACGGCGGCGAGCGTCTTGGAGATCGATGCGGCCTGGAAGACGGTGGCCGGCGTCGTCGGCGGCCCGTCGCCGGCGCGGCACTGTCCCACCGCGACGGTGGCGAGGCCGTCCGCCTCGTCGAACACGGCGAGGCTGACGGCGGGCACCCGGTGCTCGTCGGCGAGTTCGGCGAGCGCCGGCGCGAGTGCCGCGACGTCGTCGGCGAAGGCGGCGCGGGCCGGGCGGACGTCGGCGAGCGCCAGGGTCCCGGCCGCGGTGAGGCCGGCGGCGACGGCGCGCCGGGTCGGCGGGTGGAACGGGTGTGGCGCTCTCGACATGCGTGGACGGTTCCCGGTTCGCGGCATCGGGCCCCTCCCCAAACTGCCGTCCGCGACCTAGTGTGCCGGACCGGCGGCGCCGCGGCGAGTCGCCTTAGAGGACACCCCTCAACCGGCCAAGGGCAACGGCATGCGGGCCTATCTCGACCTCGTACGGGACATCCTGGAGACCGGCACAGCCAAGCACGACCGCACCGGCACCGGTACGCTGTCGGTGTTCGGCCGGCAACTGCGCTTCGACCTCTCCGAGGGGTTTCCGCTCGTCACGACGAAGCGCATCCACCTGAAATCGGTGGTGCACGAGCTTTTGTGGTTCCTCGCCGGCGACACCAACATCGCCTATCTCAACGACCACGGCGTGACGATCTGGGACGAGTGGGCGGACGCGCGCGGCGAACTCGGGCCGGTGTACGGCCGGCAGTGGCGTTCGTGGGCAGCACCCGACGGCCGCGTCATCGACCAGATGGCGGAGGTGGTGGCGGCGATCCGCAAGAACCCGGATTCGCGCCGGCTGATCGTCTCGGCGTGGAACCCCGCCGACGTGCCGGCGATGGCGCTGCCGCCGTGCCACCTCTTGTTCCAGTTCTACGTCGCCGACGGGCGGCTCTCCTGCCTGATGTACCAGCGCTCGGCCGACGTGTTCCTCGGCGTGCCGTTCAACATCGCCTCCTACGCGCTGCTGACGCAGATGGTGGCGCACGTCACCGGGCTCGTGCCGGGCGACTTCGTGCACGCGCTCGGCGACACCCACCTCTACGTGAACCACCTCGAGCAGGCCCGCCTGCAACTGACGCGCGCGCCGCGGCCGCTGCCGAGGGTGGTGCTCAATCCGGACGTGACGGACCTGTTCGCCTTCCGCTTCGAGGACATCCAGGTCGAGGGCTACGAGCCACATCCGGCGATCAAGGCGAAGGTGGCGGTGTAGGGATGACCCTCGCCCTCCGACCCGCCGTGCCCGGCGACGCCGCCCTCGTGCTCGCGTTCATCCGGGCGCTCGCCGACTATGAGAAGCTCGCCCACGAGGTCGAGGTGACCGAGGCGGCGCTCGACCAGGCGCTGTTCGGGGCGAACCCGCGGGTGTTCGCCGAGATCGCCGAGTGGGACGGTCGTCCGGCCGGTTTCGCGCTGTGGTTCTACAACTTCTCCACCTTCCTCGGCCGGCACGGGCTGTGGCTCGAAGACCTCTATGTCGAGCCGCAGCACCGCGGCCGCGGCATCGGCAAGGCGCTGCTCGGCCGGCTGGCGAAGCGCTGTCTCGACGAGGGGCTCGGGCGGCTCGAGTGGTGGGTGCTCGACTGGAACACCCCGGCGATCGACGTCTACAAGGCGCAGGGCGCGCGCATGATGGACGACTGGACGGTCTGCCGGCTCACCGGCGACGAGCTCGCGCGGCTCACCGAGGCAGCGCCGTGACCGAAGTGTCGGCGCGCGAGCCGGCCGAACCGCCCGTCGTCATCCTCGTCGCGGTGGCGGAGAACGGCGTCATCGGGCGGGACGGCGACATGCCGTGGCGGCTTTCGACGGACCTGAAGCGCTTCAAGGCGCGCACGCTCGGCAAGCCGGTGATCATGGGACGGCGCACCTTCGCCTCGATCGGCAGGCCGCTGCCCGGGCGCGACATCGTCGTGGTGACGCGCGACTTGGGCTTCGCCGTCGACGGGGTGACGGTGGCGGCGAGCCCGGCCGAGGCCGTCGCCGCGGCGCGCCGCATCGTCGCCCGCACTGGCGCCGGGGAGATCGTCGTCGCGGGCGGCGGCGAGATCTATCGCGCGCTGATGGACGTCGCAGACCGCCTCGTCGTCACGCACGTGCACGCGCGGCCGGACGGCGACGTCGGCTTTCCGCCGGTCGATCCGGCGGTGTGGCGGGAGGTCGCGCGCGAGGGGCCGGTGCAGGGCGAGCGCGACAGTGCGCCGGTGAGCTTCGTAGAGTATGTCCGCATCAGCCGGGATGCAGGGGCCCGCGAGACCGAGGAACAATGACCGACACCGATGTCGTCGTCGTCGGGGCGGGCGCCGCCGGCCTCGCCGCCGCCACACGGCTGCAGGCGGCCGGCGTACCGTTCGTGCTGATCGAGGCGAAGCACCGGGCGGGTGGGCGGGCGTTCACCGACATCGCGAGCTTCGGCGTGCCGTTCGACCACGGCTGCCATTGGCTGCATTCGGCCTCGCTCAATCCCTTCGTGGCGATCGCCGACCGGCTCGGCGTGCGCTACGAGCGCCACGCCATCGCCCGGCGGCGGCTCTTCCTCGCCGGCCGCGAGGCCGACGAGGTGACCCGCGACGCAGCCTCGCAGGCGGTCGCCGACGCCTTCGCGGCGACAGCCTCCGCCGGGTCGGCGGGGCAAGACGTGGCGATGTCCGACGTCGTCGACGGCGGCGCCCCGTGGAATCGCATCGTCACCCACTGGACCGGGCTGATGTCGTCGGTGGCGCCGGCCGACCTGTCGACGCTAGACTTCTCGCGCTACCGCGACACCGTCGAGAACTGGGCGGTGGTCGACGGCTTCGGCTCGCTGGTCGTCGCCAACGCCGCCAACGTGCCCGTCACGCTGGGCGTGCGAGCGACCGCCATCGACTGGTCCGGCAGCGGCGTGATGGTCGACACCGACGCCGGCGCGATCCGCTCCAGGGCGGCGATCGTCACCGTGTCGACGACGGTGCTGGGCCGCGGCGGCATCCGCTTCACGCCCGCGCTGCCGGCGGACCTGCAGGAGGCGTTTTCCGCCTGCGCGCTCGGCCACGCCGAGAAGATCGCCTTCCGCTTCGACCGGCCCCTCGGCGACGTTCCGCCGACTGCGTCGGTCGTGACGATCGAGCCGCAGGAGGCGGACCGGCTGCCGATCAACTTCATCGTCAACGAGTTCGGCCGGCCGCTGGCGGTCGGCTACATCGGCGGCGATTTCGCCGAGGAGATCGGCCGGGCGGGTGCCGCGGCGATGATCGATTTCGCCCGTGCCGCGCTCGTCGACGCCTTCGGCTCGTCCGTCGTCAAGCGCATCGTCGCGGCGAAGACGACCGCCTGGTCGGCGGACCGCGACATCGGCGGCGCTTACTCGAACGCGCTCCCCGGGCGGGGTGCGCTGCGCGACCGGCTGCCGGTTCCGGTCGGCGACCGCATCCGCTTCGCCGGCGAAGCCGTGGCCGGCGAGTTCTTCTCGACGGCGCACGGCGCGCACCTCTCCGGCCTCGCGGCCGCCGACTGGGCGATCGGCCGCGCCGAACTCTGAGCGGACGGCGTTGACGCCGCCGCCGCCAGTGCCCATCTGCCACGCGGGACGACGAGCGCCGCCGTTCGTTGAAAGGCCGGGGGGAAGCCCCTATAACCGCGCTCTGCTCCGGACCCCGTCCGGGCCGCGGCCACGGCTGCGGGCGGCGAAACGCGGCCGCGGCCGGCGAGTTGAGGAGTGGGGATGCCCTGGAGCAATCAGAGCGGTGGCGGCGGCGGCCGGAAGGGCGGCGGCCCGTGGGGATCGGGCGGTGGACCCTGGGGCGGCGGCGGCGGCAACAGCGGCGGCCCGTGGGGCAGCGGCCCGCAGCGCCCCGGTAGCGGCGGCCCCCCCGACCTCGAGGAGTTGCTGCGCCGCAGCCAGGACCGCCTGAAGCGGGCGCTGCCCGGTGGCGGCGGATCGCTCGGCGCCAAGGGGCTGATCATCGCCGTCGTCGCGGTGGCCGTGCTGTGGCTGGCGACCGGCTTCTACCGGGTGCAGCCGGGCGAGGTCGGCGTCGAGCTGGTGTTCGGTCGCTATGTCGGCCAGACCGAGCCGGGCCTCGACTACAACTGGCCCTATCCGATCGGCTCGGTGGAGACGCCGGACGTGCTCAGGGTGCGCGAGATCACCGTCGGCCTGCGCGAGACGGAGGGGGCGCGCGGCACCCAGTCCGCCCGCGACGTGCCGGAGGAAAGCCTGATGCTGACCGGCGACGAGAACATCGTCGACGTCGACTTCAAGGTGTTCTGGCGGATCAACGACGCCGCCGACTACCTGTTCAACATCCAGAACCCGGAAGGCACCGTGAAGGCGGTGGCGGAGGGTGCGATGCGCGAGGTGGTGGGGCGCAACAACATCCAGCGCATCCTGACCGATCAGCGCGAGCGCGTGCAGATCGACGTGCAGACGCTGATGCAGTCGGTGCTCGACGGCTACGGCGCCGGCATCGAGATCACGCAGGTGCAGATGCTCACCGTCGATCCGCCGCAGCAGGTGATCGACGCCTTCCGCGACGTGCAGGCGGCGCGCGCCGACCAGGAGCGCGTGCAGAACGAGGCGCAGGCCTATGCCAACCGCGTCGTTCCTGAAGCCCGAGGCGAGGCGTCGCGCATCCTCGAGGGGGCGGCCGCCTATCGCGACCGCACCATCGCCGAGGCGCGCGGTCAGGCCGACCGCTTCCTGAAGATCTACGAGCAGTACGCTGAATCGCCCGACGTCACGCGTCAGCGCATCTATCTGGAGACGATGGAGCAGGTGCTGGGCAAGACCGAGAAGATCATCATCGACGGCAGTATCGGCGGCTCAGGCGTCGTCCCCTATCTGCCGCTCGACCGGCTGGAGCGCGGCGGCGCGACGACGGCGCCGGCCGCACCGCGTAACGGGAGCCAGCCATGAGGTTCGGCGTCATCGGCATCGTCGTCGCCGCCGTCCTGGCGGTGCTCGCCTACGGCTCGCTGTTCACCGTCTACCCGACGCAGCAGGCGCTCGTGCTGCAGTTCGGCGAGGTCAAGCGCTCGGTCACCGAGCCGGGCCTCTACTTCAAGGCGCCGTTCATCCAGAACGTCGTCTATCTCGACAAGCGCATCCTCGACCTCGACGTCAATTCGCTGGAGGCGATCGCCTCCGACCAGAAGCGGCTCGTCGTCGATGCCTTCGCGCGCTACCGCATCGACAACCCGGTGCTGTTCTTCCAGACGGTGAACAACGTCCAGGAGGGCAGCCGGCGGCTCGCGACCTTCGTGCAGTCGGCGGTGCGCGCCGTGCTCGCCGACACCACCTTCATCTCGGTGGTGCGCGACAGCCGCCCGCAGCTGATGGAGCGCATCCGCAAGGACGTGGAATCGCGCGCCGAGGGAATCGGCATCAAGGTGGTCGACGTGCGGCTGCGTCGCGCCGACCTGCCTGAGGCGAACAGCCAGGCGATCTTCCGCCGCATGCAGACCGAGCGCCAGCGCGAGGCGACCGAGATCCGCGCCCAGGGTGAGGAGCAGGCCCGCCGCATCCGCGCCCAGGCCGAGCGCCAGGCAATCGTCATCACCGCCGAGGCGAATCAGGAGTCGGAGAAGATCCGCGGCGACGGCGACAGCCAGCGCGGCCGCATCTTCGCCGACGCCTATGGCAAGGATCCCGAGTTCTTTGCCTTCTTCCGCTCGATGCAGGCCTACGGCGCGACGCTCGCCGACAACGGCACGCGCTTCGTCATCTCGCCGGACACGGAGTTCTTCCGCTTCCTGAACGATCCTTCGGGGTCGATCATGACGGAGGCGGGTTCGCGGGCGGGCACGGCGGTGGCGCCCTCGGGCGGGCCGGCCTCGGCGGCGACGCCGGACGCGGCTGCGGCCCCTGCGCCGGCGGCTCCTGCGGCTGCGGCTCCTGCGGCTGCGGCCCCTGCGCCGGCGGCTCCTGCGGCTGCGGCTCCTGCGCCGGCGGCTGTCGAGCCGGCGGCCCCCGCCGTGGGGCAGTGAGCGACTTCCTCGTCGCGCTCGGCCTCGTGCTGGCGATCGAGGGCACTCTCTATGCGGTGGCGCCGCAGTCGCTGAAGGCGATGATGCGCACCGTCGTCGACCTGCCGGACGCGCAGCTGCGGGCCGCGGGTCTTGCTGCGCTGGCTGTCGGGGTGCTGGTGGTATGGTTCGTGCGTGGATGATCGCCGCAGGCGGCGGCAGCGGTGCGCCGCGCCACGAGGAATGGAGACCGACGATGACGCAGTTCTTTCGCCCCCGGGCGATGACGCGGGTGGCCCTCGCCCTCGTCCTGTCCGCCGCGGCGGGCGCACCGCTGGCGATGGCGCAGGATCAGGCGCCAGCTCAGGGACTGCCGCAGACGGCGGCGCCGTCGCAGACACCGCGCGGTGTGCAGGGCCCGGAGTCCGTCGCCGACCTCGCCGAGGGGCTGCTCAACGCGGTCGTCAACATCTCGACCTCCCAGACGGTCGAGGGGCGCCGCTCGGTGCCGATCCCGCAGGTGCCGGAGGGCTCGCCGTTCGAGGAGTTCTTCGACGAGTTCCTGAACCGGCAGGACCAGGGGCAGGACAACCAGCCGCGCCGCGTGCAGTCGCTCGGCTCCGGCTTCGTCATCGACCCGAGCGGCATCATCGTCACCAACAACCACGTCATCGAGGGCGCCGACGAGATCACGGCGAACTTCCCGGACGGCAGCAAGCTGACGGCTGAGCTCATCGGCACCGACAAGAAGACCGACCTCGCGGTGCTGAAGGTGAAGCCCGACAAGCCGCTGGTGGCGGTGCCGTTCGGCGATTCGGGCAAGATCCGCGTCGGCGACTGGGTGATGGCGATCGGCAACCCGTTCGGGCTCGGCGGCACCGTCACCGTCGGCATCGTCTCGGCGCGTAACCGCAACATCAACGCCGGCCCCTACGACGACTTCATCCAGACCGACGCGGCGATCAACCGCGGCAACTCCGGCGGCCCGCTGTTCGACATGGAAGGGCGCGTCATCGGCATCAACACGGCGATCATCTCGCCGTCCGGCGGCTCGATCGGCATCGGCTTCGCCATCCCGTCGAACATCGCGGTGTCGGTGATCGACCAGCTCCGCCAGTTCGGCGAGACGCGCCGCGGCTGGCTCGGCGTGCGCATCCAGGAGGTCAACGACGACATCGCCGAGAGCCTCGGCATGGCGAAGGCGGCCGGTGCGCTGGTGGCCGGCGTCACCGAGGGCGGCCCGGCGGCGAAGGCCGGCATCCAGCCGGGCGACGTCATCGTCAAATTCGACGGCCGCGACGTGCCGGAGATGGACGACCTGCCGCGCATGGTGGCCGACACGTCGATCGGCAAGGCGGTCAGCGTCGAGGTGCTGCGCAAGGGCGAGACGGTGACGATCCCCGTCGAGCTCGGCCGCCTCGAGGACAGCGAGGTCGTTCCCGCCGCGGCGACGCCGGGCGACGGCGTCGGCAAGCCGGTCGAGGCGACGTCGGTGCTGGGGCTGAAGCTCGCGCCGCTGACGCCGGAGCTGAAGGAGAAGTTCAAGCTCGCCGACACGGTGAAGGGCGTCGTCATCACCGAGGTCGATCCGGCGAGCGCGGCGGCGGAGAAGCGCGTGCAGGCCGGCGACGTCATCGTCGAGGTGGCGCAGGAGGCGATCGAGACGCCCGCCGACGTCGCCGCGAAGATCGACGCGCTGAAGAAGGACGGCCGCAAGACGGCGCTGTTCCTGCTCTCCAACGCCACCGGCGAGGTCCGCTTCGTGGCGGTGCGCATCGACGGCTGAAGCCGATTGCGGCAGCCCGCGCGACGTCCCGACAGCCGGAGCCGACCATGGCCAACCACGCGAAGATCGGCGGCTTTCTCGGCGCGTGCGTCACCGGGGTGGCGCACCTCCTCACCGACCTGCGCAAGTCGCCGGCGCTCGCCGAGGAGGCGGGCTACGGCGCCGCGCCGAGCCTGCCGAAGCCGAAGCCGACCCTCATCCCGATCATGAAGATCGCCCCGGCGGTCGGCTGGCCACCGGGGCGCACGCCGACGCCGGCGCCGGGCTTGAAGGTCGAGGCCTTCGCCGGCGAACTCGTCCATCCGCGCTGGGTCTACGAACTGCCGAACGGCGACATTCTCGTCGCCGAGACGGCGGCGCCGCCCTCGAAGGCCGCGGGCTTCAGCCTGCGCTGGTGGGCGCAGGGCTTCGTCATGGTGCGTGCCGGCTCCGGCGTGAAGAGCGCCGACCGCATCACGCTCTTGCGCGACGCCGACGGCGACGGCATCGCCGAGATCAAGCTGCCGTTCCTCGAGAACCTGCACTCGCCGTTCGGCATGGCGCTCGTCGGCAACACGCTCTACGTCGCCAATGCCGACGCCGTCGTGCGCTTCCCCTACGAGGCTGGCGCGACGCGCATCACGGCGGCGCCCGTCAAGGTGTGCGACCTGCCGGCCGGGCGGAACCACCACTGGACGAAGAGCCTCGTCGCCAACAAGGCCGGCACGAAGCTCTATGTCGGCGTCGGCTCGAACTCCAACGTCGCCGAGTTCGGCATGGAGGAAGAGGAGCGGCGCGCCGCCATCCTCGAGGTCGACATCGCGTCCGGCGTCGTGCGCGTGTTCGCCGGCGGCCTGCGCAATCCGGTCGGCATGGACTGGAACCCGGTGACCGGCGAGCTCTGGACCAGCGTCAACGAACGCGACGAAATCGGCGACGACCTCGTGCCGGACTACATGACCTCGGTGAAGGACGGCGCCTTCTACGGCTGGCCGTACAGCTACTGGGGCCAGGTGGTCGACGATCGGGTGACGCCGCAGCGGCCCGACCTCGTGGCGAAGGCGCGGAAGCCGGACTATGCGCTCGGCTGCCACACCGCCTCGCTCGGCCTCTGCTTCGTCGACGACGACCGCTTCGGCGCGCGCTTCAGGAACGGTGCCTTCGTCGGCCAGCACGGCTCGTGGAACCGCAATCCGCCGTCCGGCTACCGGGCGATCTTCGTGCCGTTCAAGGACGGCGTGCCGGCGGGCCCGCCGGAGGAGATCCTCGGCGGCTTCCGGGTCGACGGCAAGGCGCTCGGCCGGCCGGTCGGCGTCATCGTCGACCGACGCGGTGGGCTGCTGGTGGTCGACGACGTCGGCGACTGCATCTGGCGGGTCACCGCAGCCTGAGCCGCGGCGGGGCTTCGGCCGGCGCGGGGGCTCACGTCGTCTCGTGCGGATCGTCGGCGGCTTGGGGCCCCGCGGTCTCCATGCTTTCCGGGCGGCGGGCCGCCTCGGCGAGGCGGGCGGCGAGCGCCGGCCAGCGGCCGGTGAGCACGCCGAGATCGTTCTCGGTGATCATCAAGAGGCGGACGCGCGTCATCGCACGCACCAGCAAGGCGCTGCGCTCCGCCTCCGGCGTCGCCGGCCCGCCGAACACCGCGCCGCTCGTGTGCTGCGCGCGGCCCGCCGGTCCCTCGATCTCGATGTCGCCGGCCGCCGTCACGTAGAGGCCGCTCGCCGGCTCGCCGCGCCTGAGGATGAGGTTGCCGGGGTCGAAGGACTGCGCCCGCACCACCGCCAGCACCTCGCCGATGATCGCCGACGACAGCCCGGAAAACAGCGGCAGGCGGGCGAGCGTCGCCCAGTTCACCACGAAGCCGCGGCGGCGGATCACCTCGGCGAAGGAGGTCGCGACGATGGCGATCGGCAGCGCCAGCACGATCAGCCCCATCACCATCGTCGCCGCGCCGATCAGCCGGCCAGGCAGAGTCTGCGGGACGACGTCGCCATAGCCGACGGTGGTGAGCGTGACGATCGCCCACCACATGGCGAGCGGGATCGAGCCGAAGGCGTTCGGCTGCGTGCTGCCTTCGGCGAGGTAGAGCAGCGTCGCCGCGGTGATGACGGCGACGAGCAGCACGAACAGGCACGAGAACAGCGTGTGGCGCTCGGCGTAGATCGCCTCGAACAGTGCCGTGATGCCGGTCGAGTAGCGCAAAAGCTTGAAGATCCGCAGCAGCCGGAGCAGCGCCAGCGTGCGCAGGTCGACGGCGAACAGGCGCGCGACGATGAACGGCAGGATGGCGATCAGGTCGATGATCGCGCCGGGCGAGCGCACGAAGCGTGTCCGCGCCTTGAAGGGCGACAGTTCGGCGTGGCGCGGGTCCTCGACGCAGACCCAGATGCGCGCGGCGTACTCGGCGGCGAAGATGACGAAGGAGAACGCTTCGACGACGCGGAAGACGATGGCGTGCGCGCCGGTCTGGAACTGCGGCAGCGTCTCGATGATGGCGAAGCCGACGTTGCCGACGATGGTGATGATGATGACGTTGCGCACGACGAGCGTGATGACGTCGCGCGTGTCGTCGCCCTCGAGGATCTCGTACAGTCTCCGCCGCAGTGTCACGTGCCACCCCCGTTGTCCCCGCCGCGACCGTGGCGCGACGCGCGGCGGCGGGTCAAGCGCGGCGGTGCCCTATGCTCCGACGATCTCGTTGCGGACGGCGCCGGCGATGAAGGCCGAGCGCGTCATGCCGCGGGCGCGCGCCTCGGCATCCAACGCCTCCAGCAGCCCGGTCTCCATCGAGATGTTGACGCGCACGGCGCGGCCACGGTCGCGCACCAATGGAACGGTGGCGAGCGTCGCACCGGCGCGGTCCTCGGCCAGCATCGGGTCAGCCAGGATCGCCTCGATCGTCCGCGGCGAAGGCACCGGCTGGCCCTCCGCTTCAAGGCCCTCGACGTGCAGCGAGATCGCCTCAGCCGCACCCGCCAGAGCCTCGTCGGCGGTGTCGCCGGCGGACACGCAGCCGGGCAAGTCGGGGACGGTGACGCCGTAGGCCGAATCCGGGTCCTTGTGCAGCAGCACGACGAAACGCATCGCAATTCTCCTCTCGCACGGCCCGCCTCAGCGCCACCCGGCCTGCTTCTCGATCGCTCGCACGAGCCCGAGGGGTAGGTCCTTCTTCGGGTGCGGCACGGTGATCAGGTATGGGCTCGCCGGGTGCTTGAACTGGTGGTGGCTGCCCTTCGTCCGGACCAGCAGCCATCCTTCGGCTTCGAGCCTGGCGATGATTTCGCGGCTGGTGCGGAGCGTCGCCATTGGCATACCGTTGTTGAGTATCATGCTACTCAACAACAGCATTCACGTCGACAGTTGCGTAGAATCCTGCGCAAGCCTCCTTGTGCGATGCGGGTAACCGCCGACCGCCCCGACTTGCGCCGGCCCGGCGGGTGGAGGAAGGTCGCGGGCAGATTCCAGCGGCGGGTGCGGCAGACGATGACCGAGCGGACGATCGCCATTCTCGAAAAACTCGTCGGCTTCGACACCACCAGCCGCAACTCGAACCTCGAGCTGATCGACTGGGTCGAGGGTGAACTCGCCGCCCAGGGCATCGCGGCGGTGCGCAGCTACGACGACGGCGGCGTCAAGGCGAACCTGTTCGCGACGATCGGCCCGTTCGAGGTGCCGGGCTACGTGCTGTCCGGCCACACCGACGTCGTCCCGGTCGACGGCCAGGCGTGGACGAGCGATCCGTTCCGGCTGACACGGCGCGGCGACCGGCTCTACGGGCGCGGCGCCTGCGACATGAAGGGCTTTCTCGCGAGTTGCCTCGCCGCCGTGCCAGACATGCTCGCCCGCCCGCTGGCAAAGCCCATCCACCTCGCCTTCTCCTACGACGAGGAGGTCGGCTGCCTCGGCGTGCCGCGGCTGATCGCCCGCATGGGCGACGCCGGCCTTTCGCCCGCCGCCTGCTTCGTCGGCGAGCCGACGAGCATGCAGGTGGTGGTCGCCCACAAGACGAAGGTCAGCTACCGCGTCGTCTTCACCGGCAAGTCGGTGCACTCGGCGCTGGCGCCGCAGGGGGTGAACGCCGTCGACTACGCGGCGCGCCTCGTCGTGCACCTGCAGGAGATCAACCGAAGGCTCGCCGCGGGACCGTCGGACGGCCTGTTCGACGTGCCCGTCTCGACCGCCCACACCGGCACGATCGCCGGCGGCACGGCGCTCAACATCGTGCCGGAGCACTGCGAGCTGCTGTTCGAATTCCGCACGCTGCCGGACGTCGACGTCCAGGCGCTGGTCGCCGAGGTGGAGGCGTTCGCGCGCACGGTGCTGGAACCGGAGATGCGGGCGGTGGATCCGGCGACCGGCATCGGCTTCGAGTGCCTGTCGGGCTTTCCCGGCCTCGACACCAGCCCGGACGACCCGGTCGTGGCGCTCGCGAAAAGGCTCGCCGGCCGCAACGACCACGGCAAGGTCGCCTACGGCACCGAGGCGGGGCTGTTCTTCGCCGCGGCCGTGCCGACCGTCGTCGTCGGTCCGGGCTCGATCGAGCAGGCGCACAAGCCGGACGAGTTCATCGCCGTCTCCGAGCTCGCCCGCTGCGACGCCTTCGTCGGGCGGCTGATCGAGCACTGCGCCGCCTGATCCGCGGGAAGCCACGCGCTACGCCGCGTCGTCACGGTTTTCGCGTAGGGAAACATTGGCCCGGGCGATAAAGTGGTCGGGCCGCCTTTCCCAGCGGCCCGTGGTCCATATCTTGTGGGGCTCTCCCCGCTGTCTCGGCGCCGTGTGGGCGGCCGACCGAACCGGAGTACGGCATGCGTCCGTCGGTGATCGCGATCGCCATTCTCGTTGCGTGCGGCGCCGGCGCGTATGCGTATTTCAACGACTATCTGCCGACCTCGGTAAGCGGTCGCATCGACACGCTGCTCGCCGACGTGGCGGTCCTGCGCGGCGGCGACGCGGTGTCGCCCGCACCGGGCACGGCTGCCACGGCACCGGGCGCCAGCGGCACGGCGGCGCCCACCGGGGCGGCCGCCGCCGCCGGGCCGCCGCAGGGACAGCGCGCGGGGGCGCGCGGCCCGGCGCCGGTCGAGGTCGCCGAGGCCGAGGCGGCGGAGCCGCTCGAGCAGATCCGCTCGGTCGGCAACCTGCTCGCCGACGAATCCGTGAAGATCGCCCCCGAGCAGGCCGGCCGCGTCGCCGCCATCCGCTTCGAAGAGGGCCAGGCCGTCGCCGAGGGCGAGGAACTCGTCAAGCTCGACGACACGCTGCTCGCCGCCGAAGCGCAGGAAGTGCAGGCGCGGGCCGAGCTCGCGCAAGCGAACTACGACCGCGCGAGCTCGCTGTCGAAGACCGGCTCGGGCACCCAGCGCACGCTCGACGAGGCGCTCGCCGACCGCCTCACCTCGAACGCGCTGCTCCTTCTCATCCAGTCCAGACTCGAGAAGACTTCGGTGAAGGCGCCGTTCCCCGGGGTGATGGGACTGCGCTCGGTGTCGGCCGGTGCCTATGTCGAGCCCGGCACGGAGATCGCCACGCTCGATAAGATCGACATCGTCAAGGTCGAGTTCACCATCCCCGAGCGCAACCTCACCGACGTGCGCGTCGGCTATCCGGTCGAGGTGCTGGTCGACGCCTACCCCGACCGCGTCTTCCGCGGCGAGGTCTACGCGATCGACCCGCAGCTCGACGTCAACGGCCGCTCGCTGAAGGTGCGCGCCCGGCTGCCCAATCCCGACCTGTCGCTGAGGCCCGGCCTGTTCGCCCGCGTCGTCGTGCAGGGGGCGAGCCGCGGCGAGGTGGTGGTGATCCCCGAGGGCGCCATCGTGCCGCGCGGCGGCCAGAACTTCGTCTACCGGGTGAGCGACGGCAAGGTCGAGGAGGCGAAGGTCGAGCTCGGCCGCCGGCGGGAGGGTCGGGTCGAGGTGACGAGCGGCATCTCCGCCGGCGATACCGTGGTCGTCGCCGGCCACGCCCGGCTGAAGAACGGCGCCGCGGTGGAGATCGTCGTGCGCCAGACCGACGCGGCGAGCGGCGGCTGAGCGGGAAGGGCGACCGCACCATGCGCATCTCGCAGATCTGCATCGAGCGCCCCGTCTTCGCGACGGTGATGAGCCTCATCCTGCTGCTCGTCGGCATCGTCTCCTACGACCGGCTGAACGTGCGCGAGTACCCGGCGATCGAGGAGCCGACCGTCTCGGTGGTGACGCGCTATCCCGGCGCCTCCGCCCGCATCATCGAGACGCAGGTGACGCAGGTGCTGGAGGGCTCCATCGCCGGCATCGAGGGCATCGACGTGCTCGAGTCGGCGAGCCGGTCGGAGACGAGCCGCATCACCGTGCGCTTCAAGCTCGGCATCGATCCGGACGTCGCCGCCTCCGACGTGCGCGACCGCGTCAGCCGCGTGCGCGGGCGGCTGCCCGACGAGATCGACGAGCCGGTGATCTCCAAGGTCGAAGCCGACGCGCAGCCGGTGATGTTCCTCGCTTTCGGCAGCGACACGCTGACCCAGCTCGAGCTCACCGACTTCGTCGACCGCTACGTGCTCGATCGGCTGAAGACGCTGCTCGGCGTCGCCGACGTGCAGATTTTCGGCGAGCGGCGCTACGCGATGCGCATCTGGGTCGATCGCGAGCGCCTCGCCGCCTACAACATGACGGTTCAGGAGGTCGAGAACGCCATCCGGGCGCAAAACGTCGAGCTGCCGTCGGGTCGCATCGAGAGCTTCGACCGGGAGTTTTCCGTTCTGTCGAAGACGGGCCTGACGACGCCCGAGCAGTTCGGCGCGATCGTCATCAAGGTTGCCGACGGTGGCCACCAGGTCCGGCTGCAGGATGTGGCGAAAGTGGCGCTCGGGGCCTATGACGAGCGCCGCGCCAGCCGCTTCTCCGGCCAACCCGCCGTCGCCGTCGGCATCATCAAGCAGGCGACCGCCAACCCGCTCGACGTCTCCAAGTCGGTGCGCGCCGAGTTGCCGGCGATCGAGGAGATGCTGCCCGACGGCGTCACCGTGACGATCGGCAACGACCAGGCGGTGTTCATCGACCGCTCGATCCAGTCGGTGTTCGTCACCATCGGCGAGGCGACCGTGCTCGTCGTGCTGGTGATCTTCTTCTTCCTGCGCACGGTGCGCGCCTCGGTGATCCCGATCGTCACGATCCCGGTGTCGCTGATCGCCACCTTCACGTTGATGTACGCGCTCGGCTTCTCCATCAACACGCTGACGCTGCTCGCCATGGTGCTCGCCATCGGCCTCGTCGTCGACGACGCGATCGTCGTGCTGGAGAACATCTACCGGCACGTCGAAGAGGGCATGACGCCGATCAAGGCGGCGCTGAAGGGCGCGAACGAGATCGGCTTCGCCGTCGTCGCGATGACGCTGACGCTCGCCGCCGTGTACGCCCCGGTGGCGTTCGCGCCGGGGCGGACGGGGCGGCTCTTCCTGGAGTTCGCGCTGACGCTCGCCGGTGCCGTCATCGTCTCGGGCTTCGTGGCGCTGACGCTGACGCCGATGATGTGTTCCCGGCTGCTGAAGCACAATCCGAACCCCGGCTTCCTCTTCCGCCTGCTCGAAGGCGGCTTCCGGGCGCTGGAGCGCGGCTACCGTGCCGCCGTCACGGCGGCGATCGCCGGGCGCTTCCTCGTCGTGCTGCTGGCGCTCGGCGTCGCCGGCGCGGCCGTCTTCTACTACACGAACCTGCGCAGCGAGCTCGCGCCGATCGAGGACCGCGGTACGCTGTCGGGCTTCGGCACGTCACCGGAAGGCTCGACCGTCCAGTACACCGAGCGCTACGCCCGCGACCTCGAGGCGATCTTCGCCGAGGTGCCGGAGGTGCGCGGCTACCTGACGGTGATCGGTTTCCCGCAGTCGACCAACATGATCGCCTACGCGAACCTCGAGGATTGGGAGGACCGCGACCGCAAGCAGCAGGAGATCGTCGCCTCGCTGGCGGCGAAGACGGCGCGCATCCCCGGCATGCAGATCTTCGTGTCGAACCCGCCCTCGCTCGGCCAGCGCGGCTTCGGCAAGCCGGTGCAGCTCGTCATCCAGACGTCGGGCACCTACGAGGAACTCGACGACTATGTCGACCGGGTGTTCGCCCGCGCCGCCGAGAACCCCGGCCTCACCGGCCTCGACACCGACCTCAAGCTGAACACGCCCGAGATCACCATCGGCATCGACCGCCAGAAGGTGGCCGACCTCGGGCTCGACGTGTCGGTGATCGGCCGGACGCTCGAGACGCTGCTCGGCGGCCGCCAGGTGACCCGCTTCGAGCGCGACGGCGAGCAGTACGACGTGATGGTGCAGCTCGACGCCGAGGCGCGCACCACGCCGCAGACGCTGGAGACGATCTACGTACGCGCGCCGACCGGCGAGATGGTGCAGCTTTCCAACGTCGTGACGATCCAGGAGACGGTGGCGCCGCGCGAGCTCAGGCGCTTCAACCAGCTGCGCTCGGCGGAGATCCAGGCGAACCTCGCCCCCGGCTACACGATGGGCGAGGCGCTGGAGTTCCTGACGAACGTCGCCCGTGAGGAACTGCCGCAGACCGTGCAGCTCGACTATTCCGGCCAGAGCCGCGAGTTCGTCACCTCTGGCCAGAGCCTCGCCTTCGTCTTCGTACTGGCGCTCGTCTTCATCTATCTGGTGCTCGCCGCGCAGTTCGAGAGCTTCGTCGACCCGTTCATCATCCTCCTGACGGTGCCCCTGACGATGACGGGCGCCTTGGCGGCGCTCTACTACACCGGCGGAACGCTCAACGTTTACTCGCAGATAGGACTGATCACGCTCGTCGGCCTGATCACCAAGCACGGCATCCTGATCGTCGAGTTCACCAACCAGCTGCAGGAGCAGGGCAAGCCGCTGCGCGAGGCGATTGTCGAGGCGGCGACGCTCAGGCTGCGGCCGATCCTGATGACCACCGGCGCGATGGTGCTCGGCGCCGTGCCGCTGGCGCTCGCCGAAGGGGCGGGTGCGGAGAGCCGCGAGCAGATCGGCTGGGTGATCGTCGGCGGCATGACGTTCGGCACGCTGCTGACGCTGTTCGTCGTGCCGGCGGTGCTGGCGCTGGTCGGCCGCAAGCGCAAGCACATGCCGGCGGAAGCGCCCGTGGAGGCACACCCGGCGCCGGCGGAGTGAGGCCGGCGTGGTCGTGCGCGACCACGCCGGCTTTCTTTTGTCCCCGCTCAACCTCTCCCCGGGTCATCCCAGGCCTTGTGCCTGGGACCCATTCCTCTCGACGCTCTCGACGTCAAAATCCGGCGCCGTCGCTGCGGCAACCGTTGCTTGGATCCCAGGCACAAGGCCTCGGATGACTTCAGAAAATGGGTTGAGCGAGGACGACGAAGGTCGGCCGGAAGAGGGGACGGATGGAGCGTGCGCTCAGGCCGCTTTGACCGCCGTCTCGAGCTCCGGCTCCGGCTCCGGCGCCATGCGCGGCTCCGGATCGGAGCTCGTCACTTCCACCGTGACGTCCATGCCGATGAAGGAACCGGCTGGCCCGTTGAAGCTGCCGGCGATCGGGATCGCCTGGGCGGGATCGCGGGTGACCGCGACGCGGATCAGGCTGTTCGAGCCAACGAGGCCGTTGGTCGGGTCGTATTCGACCCAGCCGGCGCCGGGCAGGTAGACCTCCAGCCAGGCGTGCGTGGCGCCGGAGCCCTGGATGCCGCCGTCGCCGGCGGCGTCGAGCGCCGGGTCGTAGAGATAGCCGGTGACGAAGCGGGTGGCGATGCCGAGCGCCCTCAGCGCCTCCATCATCAGGAGTGCGAAGTCGCGGCAGGTGCCGCTGCCGAGACGGATCGTCTCGAGCGGCATCTGCGTGCCCTCGTCGGCCCGCGCCGCGTAGGTGAAGCCCCTGTGGATACCGGTGTTGATGTCGGCGATCAGCGCCCGCGTGTCGGTGACGTCGCCGACCACGAAGCCCTTCGCCCAGGCGGACAGCTCGCCGCGCGGGTCGGGATACTGCAGCTCGAGCAGCCGGCCGAGGTCGGCGCGGTCGTCGGCGCTGTAGATGAACGGATAGCGCTCGGCCGCTGGATCGATCGGCAGCTGACGGCCCTCCAGGGCATAGCGGTCGATGACCAGCACGCTCTCGACCGACATTTCGTCGGCGGGTTCCGCGAACGTCATGAAGGCGACCGAGTTGCCGAACACGTCGTGCGCCCAGCGGATCGCGGCGCCGGGCGACAGGGCGAGGCGGGCGTCGACGAGGCGCAGGTCATGGCTGTCGCGCGGCCTGAGCATCATGCGGTGCTCGCCGAACTCGACCGGGACCGCATACTTGTAGGTGGTCCGGTGGCGGACCGTCAGGCGCTTCATGTCGGGTACTCGTGGTTCGCGCGGACGCCGCAGCTGGCGCCCGCGCATCGCAAATCGGGGGTCAGCGCGGGCCGAACAACAGCCAGAGCAGCAGGCCGAGCACCGGCAGCACCAGGATGACCAGCACCCACAGCACCTTCGCGCCGGTGGAGGCGCCAGAATTGATGATCTTGATGATGGCGTAGATGTCGAACGCCAGAATGACGAGCCCGAGCAGCCCGCCGACTTCGATCCCCATGGTAGCCTCCAGCACCGCGCCGGCGCGTGTCGCACCGTCGAGCCCCGTTAACGCGGCCGGGTGCTGGTGGTTCCGTCCGGCGCGGGCGCCGCGGCAGGGCCGTCGCGCTTGCCCGTCCGGCGGGAAGCCGCTATGAGAGCCGCGTTGCGACCCGCTGCCGAGCGATCGGCGGCGGGCGCGGCGTTGCGAGGCCATCGGCGGATGCCGGCGGCCGCCGATGCCGCGAAGCCGGGGAGGCGGGCGCTGCCCGTCGGGCCCGGCCGGTCGCGACACGACTGAGCGCCGCCTCGTCAGATCGCACGCGCCGGGTCGCCGGGAGTACCGGCGGCAGCCCCGCGGCCGCCGCGTCCCCAATCCCGGGGGCGGGGCCGTCGGGCCGGTCCGATGCGGCGGCCCCATCCACACGAACCCTGCCGGCGCCCGGCCGATCGAGGCCTACGGAGACCGAATGCCCGCTCTTTCCTCTTCGCTCAACCCCTCTCGCGAGGATTTTGCCGCTCTTCTGGACGAGTCCTTCACGCGCAACGAGATGCACGAAGGCTCGGTGGTCAAGGGCATCGTCGTCGCCATCGAGAAGGACCTCGCCGTCATCGACGTCGGCCTGAAGGTCGAAGGCCGCGTCGCGCTGAAGGAATTCGGCACGAAGGCCCGCGACGGCCTGCTCAACGTCGGCGACGAAGTCGAGGTCTACCTGGAGCGCGTCGAGAACGCGCTCGGCGAGGCGGTGCTGTCGCGCGAGAAGGCGCGGCGCGAGGAGAGCTGGGTCAGGCTCGAGGTGTCGTTCAACGCCGGCGACAAGGTCACCGGCCAGATCTTCAACCAGGTGAAGGGCGGCTTCACCGTCGACCTCGACGGCGCCGTGGCGTTCCTGCCGCGCTCGCAGGTCGACATCCGCCCGGTGCGCGACGTCGGCCCGCTGATGCACACGCCGCAGCCCTTCCAGATCCTCAAGATGGACAAGCGGCGCGGCAACATCGTCGTCTCCCGCCGCGTCGTGCTGGAAGAGACCCGCGCCGAGCAGCGCTCGGAGCTCGTGCAGAGCCTCGAGGAAGGCCAGATCATCGAGGGCGTCGTCAAGAACATCACCGACTACGGTGCGTTCGTCGACCTAGGCGGCATCGACGGCCTTCTTCACGTCACCGACATGGCGTGGCGCCGCGTCAACCACCCGTCGGAGATCCTGGCGATCGGCCAGACCGTCCGCGTGCAGATCATCCGCGTCAACCACGAGACGCATCGCATCTCGCTCGGCATGAAGCAGCTGATGTCCGATCCGTGGGACGGCATCGAGGCGAAGTATCCGGTCGACGCGCGCTTCAAGGGCCGCGTCACCAACATCACCGACTACGGCGCGTTCGTCGAGCTGGAGCCGGGGATCGAGGGCCTCATCCACGTCTCCGAGATGAGCTGGACGAAGAAGAACGTCCACCCCGGCAAGATCGTCTCCACCTCCCAGGAGGTCGAGGTGATGATCCTCGAGGTGGATCCGGTGAAGCGCCGCATCTCGCTCGGCCTGAAGCAGACCCTGCACAATCCGTGGGAGGTCTTCATCGAGAAGTACCCGCCGGGCACGGTGGTCGAGGGCGAGGTCAAGAACAAGACCGAGTTCGGCCTGTTCCTCGGCCTCGACGGCGATGTCGACGGCATGGTGCACCTGTCCGACCTCGACTGGAACCGTCCGGGCGAGCAGGTCATCGAGGAGTACCGCAAGGGCGAGATGGTGAAGGCGCAGGTTCTCGACGTCGACGTCGAGAAGGAGCGCATCTCGCTCGGCATCAAGCAGCTCGCCGGCGACCCCTTCGCCGACGCGGGCGAGGTGAAGAAGGGCTCGATCGTCACCTGCGAGATCACCGACGTGAAGGACGGCGGCCTCGAGGTGAAGATCATCGGCACCGACCTCTCCACCTTCATCCGTCGCTCCGACCTCGCCCGCGACCGCGGCGACCAGCGTCCCGACCGCTTCGCCGCCGGCGAGAAGGTCGATGCGCGCGTCGTCCAGTTCGACCGCCGCGCCCGCAAGGTGCAGGTGTCGATCAAGGCGCTGGAGATCGCCGAGGAGAAGGAGGCCGTCGCGCAGTTCGGCTCGTCCGATAGCGGCGCCTCGCTCGGCGACATCCTCGGCGCCGCCCTGAAGGCGCGCCAGGACGGCGACAAGTAAGGCCGGACGACCGCCAACCGACCGCCGGGCGAGCGCCCGGCGGTCGCCTTTGAACGAACAGCCGGTGACCGCGTTGTCGGTCGCCGGTCGGGCGAACTTCCGGCGAGTGCAGCTCGGCCGCGTGGCGGCGGGCTGCGGGGTCGGCGGAACCGCCCACCCCGACGACCGGCTTCGATCCCTCTCTCGTGGAGTTTCCGATCGATGGCGCTGGATGCGGATGCGATCGTCGACCGGCGGCGGCTGCGCCGCTCGCTGACACTCTGGCGGGTCGTCGCCATCCTGTTGATCGCCGTCGTCGCCGGCGCGGCAGCCTTCGCCTACGTCGGCAGCGACTGGCTCGAGCACCGCGAGCCGCACATCGCCCGCCTGTCCGTCCGCGGCGTCATCACCGACGATCGCCGGCAGATCCGGCTGATCGAGCGGCTCGGCAAGAATTCCGCCGTCGCCGCGGTGATCGTCGCCATCGACAGCCCTGGCGGCACGACCGTTGGCGGCGAGGCGCTCTACGAGGCGCTGCGCACGCTCGCCGAAAAGAAGCCGGTCGCCGCCCACATCGCCACCGTCGGCGCCTCCGCCGGCTACCTCACGGCGATCGCCACCGACCACATCGTCGCCCGGCGCAACTCCATCACCGGCTCGGTCGGCGTGCTGTTCCAGTACGGCGATGCCGCCGGCCTGCTCGACACCCTCGGCGTGCATCTGGAAGCCGCCAAGAGCGGCGAGCTGAAGGCCGAGCCCGCGCCCTACGCGCCGGCGAGCGAGGCGGCCAAGGCGATGCTGCAGGGCGTCGTGCAGGACTCCTTCGTGTGGTTCCTCGATCTGGTCGTCGAGCGGCGCAAGCTCGATGCGGCTGAGGTCGCGCTGATCTCCGACGGCCGCATCTTCACCGGTAACCAGGCGCTCGCAGCCGGCCTCGTCGATGCGCTCGGCAGCGAGGCGGAGGCGGTCGCGTGGTTCGAGAGCGAGCGCGGCGTCGCCCGTCACCTGCCGGTGCGAGACTGGAAAGTTCCGTCGGAAGGCAGCGGCGTGCCGTTCCTGTCGGCGCTCGGCGACGGCCTGGGACGCGCGATCGCGCGCACGCTGCTCGAAGCGACCGGCTTTCCGGTCGCAGACGGGGAGGTTCGCCTTGACGGTCTGAGGTCGCTTTGGCAGGCTCCGGCGCTGGAGCGAGGCGATCGCTTCGAAGGGGCGACACGATGATCAAATCCGAGCTCGTCCAGAAGATCGCCGAACGCAATCCCCACCTCTACCAGCGCGACGTCGAGAACATCGTCAATGCCATCCTCGACGAGGTGGTGAACGCGCTGTCGCGTGGCGACCGGGTGGAGCTGCGCGGCTTCGGGGCGTTCTCGGTGAAGAACCGGCCGGCCCGCACCGGGCGCAATCCGCGCACCGGCACGCAGGTCTCGGTGGCGGAGAAGTACGTGCCGTTCTTCAAGACCGGCAAGGAGATGCGCGAGCGCCTCAACGGCGGTGTGGACGACTGAGGACGGCGCGACGCCGTCCCGAAGTGCTGGCCGCGCGGCAGGGAGACTTGAACGGATGAAACGGCTCCTCGCCGTGCTGATCTTCGGACCGCTCGCGATCCTGCTCGTGGTGCTGGCGGTGGCCAACCGCGTGCCGGTGCGGCTGTCGGTCGACCCGTTCAACCCCGGCTCCGAGGGCCTGTCGATCGACCTGCCGCTCTACTACGTCGCCTTCGGCGCGCTGGCGATCGGTGTCGTCCTCGGCGGCGTAGCCGTCTGGCTGCGCCAGGGCCGCTGGCGCAAGTCGGCGCGGCGCGAGCATAACGAGGCGGTGCGCTGGCAGCGCGAGGCGGAACGGGCGCAGACGCGCCCCGCCGTGCCCGTTTCGACGCTGCCGTCGCTGCCCGCGCCCGGCCGCCGCGCCGCCTGACCGTTCGCCCGACATCACGCCCGTGCGCGTCTTCACCGCCGCCGATCTCGACCGGCTGATCCCGCCCGCCGTGCTGGTGCAGGCGCTGCGCGCGGCGTTCCGCTCCGACGCGGTCGCGCCCGAGCGCCACCACCACACCATCGAGCGGCCCGGCGCCGCCGCCGCCACGCTGCTGCTGATGCCGGCGTGGCGCTACGGCGCGAGCGCCGAGGACGGCGTCGTCGGCGTCAAGGTGGTGACTGTCGTTCCCGACAACGCGAGCCGCGGCAAGCCGGCGGTGGCCGGCGTCTACCTGCTGCTCTCCGGTGCGACCGGCGAGCCGGTGGCACAGTTCGACGGGCTGGCGCTCACCGTGCGGCGCACCGCCGCCGCCTCGGCGCTGGCCGCGAGCTATCTCGTCCGCGCCGACGCCAAGAAGATGGTGATGGTCGGCGCCGGCTCGCTCGCGCCGTTTCTCATTGCCGCGCACGCTGCCGTCCGGCCGATCGCCGAGGTGGCGATCTGGAACCGCACGCCGGCGGCCGCCGAGCGCCTCGCCGCGCGCCTCGACCGACCGGGCTTCGCCGTGCGCGCCGTCACCGACCTCGAGGCGGCGGTGCGGCAGGCGGACGTGGTCTCCTGCGCGACGCTCTCCACCACGCCGCTGGTGCGCGGCGCCTGGCTGAAGCCGGGCGCGCACCTCGATCTCGTCGGCGGCTTCCGCCGCGACATGCGCGAGACCGACGACGCGGCGGTGGGCCGCGCCAGCCTCTTCGTCGACACCCGCGCCGGCGCACTGGCCGAGGCCGGTGACCTGACGCAGCCGATCGCCGCCGGGCTCATTGCCGCCGCCGACATCCGCGCCGAGCTGTCCGAGCTCTGCCGCGGCGCGCACCCCGGCCGCCGCTCCGACGACGAGGTGACGCTGTTCAAGTCGGTCGGCGCCTCGCTCGAGGACCTCGCCGCCGCCGAGCACGCCTTCCGCGCCGGCTGAGGCTCATGCGCCGAGCCGGTCGGCGAACAGCGTCGCCACCACCAGGTCGGCCGTCGTGCCGGGGTTCACCCCGCGCCGCTTGAGCTCCGCATCGAAGGCCAGCAGCGCCGCCTCGTGCGGGCGGGGGTCGGTGCCGACCACCTTCAGCATGTCCTCCGCCTCGGCGCGCAGTGCCTCCGCCGCGGCGGTGCCGTGCTTGCGGGCGACGTGGCTGTCCGGCATGGCGGCGAGCAGGCCGAGGTGCAGGAGCGTCGTCGCGGCCGCCCGGTCGGCGAGTTCGGCGTCCGCGCTGCGGAACACGCCGAGCGCCGCGAACACGTCGGCGAAGCCGGTGGCGTACTGGCGGGCGATGATGTCGCGATCCGCCGCCGCCGCCATCGCCTCGCCGAGGTCGACCGTCGCCGGTGCCGCGACGTCGTGCTCCGCCGCCCGGCCGAGGCCGGCGGGGGCGGCGAGGCGGATCGCCCGGAAGGCGGCGTCGGCGTCGGCGACCGTCAGGCGGACGAGCACGCCGGCGAGCCGGTCGGCGAAGTCGCGCCGGGCCGGCGCCTCGGCGGCCGCCGCCAGCGGTGCGCAGAGCAGCACGATGCCGAGGTTGGTGTTGGTGCCGACGGCCGCGTGCGTCGCCTCGATGGCGGCGAGGATTCGCTCTCCCACCGGCGCGCCGGCGAGCGCGATCCCCGGCGCCGCGGCGGCGGCGCTCGCCTCGAAATCGGCGACGGTCATGCGATGGCCGTCGGCGAAACGGTGGATGTTGCCGGGCTTCAGCGCGGCGAGTTCGTCGTCGCACGCGGCGAGGAAGGCGGCCTCGATGGCCGCCGCCGACGCGGCGCTGTCGCGCCCCATCACGGCCCGACCGCGCGCAGCGGCGGCCGCCCGCGCCCCGTGCGGGCCGCCACGTCGGCGAGGAAGGCGTCCACGACCGCGCTCGTCAGGTCGAGGCCGGTGACGGTCTGCAGGCCGGACCAGGCCGGCATCGAGTTGACCTCGAGCACGAGGTAGCCGCCGCGGCCGTCGGGGATGAGGTCGACGCCCGCATAGTCGGCGCCGACGGCCGCCGCCGCGGCGAGCGCCAGCCGCTCCGCCTCGGCGTCCGGCGTCCACGCCTCGGCTTTGGCGCCCTGCTTGATGTTGGTGATCCAGCTCTTGCCGCGGCGCGTCATGCCGGCGATCGCGCGGCCGCCGGCGACGAGCACGCGGTGATCGTGGAAGCCGGCCCCACCCGCCTCGACGAAGCGCTGCAGGTAGTAGACACCGGCGACCGCCTCGGGCGGCGGCAGGTCGTCCGGCCGCTCGATCAGCCGCAGCGCCTTGCCCTGCGAGCCGAACAGCGGCTTCAGCACCAGCGGCCGGCCGGGGGCCGCCTCCGACGCCACGATCGCGGCGGCCGCGTCGGCGGACTCGAGAGCCCAGGTGTCGGGTGTCGGCAGTCCCAACCGCTTGATCCTGAACGTCGTCTGCGCCTTGTCCACGCACGCCTCGATCGCCGCCGGGCGGTTCCACACTGGCACGCCGGCGGCCACCAGGCCATGCAGCAGCCCGAGGCGGAGCGTCACCGCCTCGAAGCTGCCGGCGTCGATGGTGCGCACGAAAACGGCATCGGGAAGGCCGTCCGGGAAGCCGGGGATGTCGATGCCGGCCGGATGGGTGGTCGTGAAGCGTCCCTTCGTCAGCGAGGTGCGCACCACCGCGGCGCCGGCGGCGCGCAGCGCCGTGACCAGCCGGCGGGCGTGCCAGTCGGCCCCCGAGATGAACAGCGCGACGCTCGGCCCGTCCCCGGCCATGCTCAGCCGAACGAGGCGTCGAGCAGGGCGAGGTCGATCGCCCCGGCGTGGTGGCTGATGCCGCTGTCGAGGTTCGTGACGATCACCGCCGCCGGGCTGAACAGCATCGGGTCGATCTTGTAGAAGTCGCCGCCGAAGCGCTGGAAGATCTCGGCGAACGGCGCGCCGTAGTCGCTCGCCGTGCGGCTCGGCAGGCGGGTGGCGAGGTCGGCCGCCGCCGCGTCGTCGCCGGTGACGAACAGCTGCACGCGGCCGCCGTAGATGATCGCGTCGTTGGTGCGCCCCATCGCGGCGACGAAGTCCGGCACCGGCGGCGCCATCGGCGCCGAGGCGATGCCGTCGACGATGCGATCGAGCGGGAAGTGCAGCGTGTGCGCCTTGTGCAGCGCCACCTCGAGCACGCGGGCCACCACCTGCACTGAGCCGGCGAGGCTCTGGGTGGGAGCGTAGAGGAAGGTCAGCCGGTCGGGCGAAAGACCGGTGTCCGCGGCGATCTTCTCGACCAGCGGCGGCGGCGGGGGAGCGTCGGATTCCAGCACCAGCACGGCGCGGTCGGCGTCGTCGCGGTAGCCGAGCTCGGCGTAGAGGTCCTCCACCGCGGCGCGGGCGCGGCCGGGGCCGGAGCCGAGCACGAAGTAGCTCTCGTGCGACAGGCTCCAGCCGGCGTACTGGCTGCCGAGGCAGGCGAGCACGGGATCGGAGGCGCGCACGGTGAGCGTGAACGGCCAGCGCGGCGTCGCCGACGAGCTTTCGACCGCCACCCGCCCGAGCCCGCCGAGGCAGATCTCGGCGAGCCGCACGCCGGCCTCGATGCCGCCCAGCGCCTTCGCGCCGGCGTCGATCAGCGTCTCGCCGAGCGGGCCGGTGGAGACGGCGACGCGCAGCCGCGCGGCGTCGGCGACGAGGGCCGCGACCAGCGGCGCGGCGCTCTCCCCGACGCTCGGCCGGCCACCGCGCCCCGTTGGTCGTGGTCGGCGATCCCCCTCATGCGCTGGCTCTGCCACCGGTCGTCTCCCTGGTCTCTTGTCGTTCTAGTGCTTCACGGCCGCGCCGAACGCCAACGTGGCGGCACGGCGGGCGCGGTCTTCGAGGATCGCGGCGCACGCGGGAAGGTCGCCGCCCTCCGCCCGCACCGTGCAGAGCGGCGCACCGGCCGGGACCACCGTGCCCGGGGCCGGGCGGTCGGCGATCCAGACGGGCCAGTCGGCCGCCACCGTGACGCCGTCGCGGGTGGCATAGACGAGGGCGGTCGCCGCGACGGTCGACGGCGGCGTCCACGCCGGCACGGCGGCGCCCGCGCACGCCGCGAGGTGCAGCGCCATCAGCGCTGGCGTGCCGCGGTCGAGCACGTCGAGCGCCGCGGTGGGTCGCGGGTTCGCCTCGATCAGCCACCAGCGCGCGCCGTCGACGACGAGGTCGAGGCCGACGAGGCCGGCGAGGCCGGTCGCCTGTGCGAGGCGGCCGGCAGCGGCGGTGATCTCATCGGACATTCCGAGGTCGAGACCGACCGGGCCGGCGAGCCCGCCGAAGCGGTACGGCGCCGTCGCCGTCGGCGCGACCGCGGCGGCGCAGAAGCCGAGGAGGCGGGCACCGTCGCCGTCGCACAGCACCGTCGCCGACATTGCCCGGCCGTCGACGCGGCGCTGGAAGTAACGGCCCGCTGCGGCGTCCGTGGCTGTGTCGCCGGCCGGAAGGATGGCATCCGCCGGCGTGACGTGGCCGCCGCCGCAGCCGCCGGCCCGCTTCGCCAGCCAGTCGGAGGGATCGGCCGGCCGGTCGACTGCGATCTCCGGATGCGGGATCGCCAGAGAGGCGCACAGCGCGGCCAGCCGCTCCGGGTCCTTCACCGCCGCCACCGCCGCCGGCGGGCAGCCGAGCAGCGGCCAGCGCGCGGCCAGTGTCGCGAGCGCCGCCGGCCGGTGCTCGAAGCCCGAGCCGACGACGACGCCGGCCGGCTCGCCGTGCCGGGCGGCGAGCCTTTCAGCGGCAGTGATCACGGCATCGAGGTCCGGCCCGTCGTCGAGCGAGCCCGGCACCACGGCGCACCCGGTCGCAGCGACCCGCGTATCGTCGTCGCCGAACAGGTCGACGGCGAGCACGCGGCGGCCGCTGCGGGCGACGGCTTCGGCGAGGGTGCGGGCGGACACGGCGACGACCAGGACCGGCCCGTCAGCCGACGATCTCGCGGGCGAGCGCGAAGGCATCGCGGAAGTCCAGGTTGAGCACCTCGTCGGACGCGATCATCCGCTTGAACAGGCCGGATTCGGTCTTGTACTTGACGTCACCGATGGCGAGCGGCCCGACCCCGACGGCGTTCGAGCCGGCGATCGGTGCGCCGCGCGCGTCGATCGCCAGCCCCTCGATGCCGGGCGGCGGCACGGCGTTGACGTCGGCGGCGACGAGGAGGTTCGGCGCGGCGGCGAGATCGGCGGCCGACAGCACCTGCACGCCGGCGGCGGCGGCGCAGAACACCACGTCCGCCTCGGCGACGATCGCCCGCTTCTTCTCCGCGCTCGAGCCGTCGGCGCCGCGCGCCGGCGCGCCGAAGCGGATCTTGATCTCGTCGGCGAGCCGGCCGACGCGGGTCGGGCCGTCGTAGCCGACGAGCGTCACGTCGGCCCCCTCGAGTGCGGCGATGACGCCCGACGAGGTGCCGACCACGCCGGTCGCGCCGAAGATCGCGATCTTCGCGCCCTTCAGGCTGCGGCCGTTGCGCTTCTTCAGCTCCGCCTCGACGATCGCCACCATCGCCGCCGCCGTGGTGAAGGAGCCGGCCGGATCGGCGAAGATCGACAGCCGGAACGGCCCGACCATCGCTTCCTGCGCGGCCTCGGCCATGTCGAGGGCGAGGCTGGCGTTCTTGCCGGCGATGAACAGGCCGGTGCGGGACGCGTCGGAGGGCGAACGCGAGAAGATCGCGTCCTGCACGAGGCCACGCACCTCCTCGAGCGTCACCTGGGTGTAGGGGATCACCGCGTCGAAGCCGGCATCGAGCGCCATGTTCACGTCGAACGGGCTCATGTGCTTCAAGGGCGTGATCATGTGCAGGATATGGGGGTTGCCCATCGGTCGCCTCCCGGGGGCCCGGCCGTGCGGGTGCACGCGAACGGACCCAGCGCTGCTGGTGTTTTTTCTCGGGGGACAGGCGGTCCGGCCGTTCGTCGGCCGCGCCGCTCGCCTGTCGGCCGCCGGCTGTTTCGCCGGCGGTGGTGCGGATTCGAAGGCGGGGCCGGGGCGGCCCTACCGGACGGTGATGCGGGCGCCGGTATTGCGGCCGCGCACCACCGCGAACGAGAGCTGAGGCCGATCTGCGTAGCGGCCTCTCGCCGTCTCCGCAAGACGTTCGGCGGCTTCGGCGTCGGCGACGAGGCAGAATCCGGTCGGCCCCCACGAGGTCTGGCCGATGCCGGCGTGTCCGTCGCGGCCGAGCCAGGCGAGCACGTCGGCGACGTCGGCACTGGCGAAGCGGCCGCCCTGCGCGGGGGCGAAGTGGTCGCCGACGCGCGCCTGGATCTCGCCGATGACGCCGGCGAACGAGGCGAAGTCTGCCTCCGCCAGCGCCGGCAGGGCGCGCACCAGCACCAGCCGGCAGAGCGTGGCGCTCGCCTCCTCCGGGAACGGCGGCAGCGTCGCGAACGCCGCCCGCTCCGCCTCGCCGTGCACGCCGACGCGGGCACCGTCGGAGATCAGTAGCACCCGCCAGTCGTCCGGGAAGGGGAGGCGCGAGACGATCGGCGGCACCTCGGTGGCGGCGCCGCGGCCGCCGTCGAGCACGACCCCGCCGGCGCGGAAGGCGGCGAAGCCGATCGCCGAGCGTTCGGCCCGGCCGAGCTCGCGGGCGAGATGCGTCGCCTCGGCGGTCGGTGCTTCGAGCGCCGCATAGGCGGCGGCGACGGCGAGCGCCAGCTGCGTGCCGGAGCCGAGGCCGGCATGCGGCGGGATCGCCCGCTCGACGGTGAGGCGGAAGCCGGAGTGGGCACCGTGCTCGCCGATCAGCCGGGCGAGGTGGGTGCGGGCGCGCGCCGCCTCCGGCCCGTCCGCGACGAGTTCGCCGGCCGGGGCGCGGACGAGCGACACCACCGTCGCCGGCGTGTCGATCGCCATGCCGAGCCCGACGAAGCGGCGGCCGAGCGAGAAGTTGAGGTCGAGGAAGCCGAAGTGCAGCCGCGCCGGCGCGACGACGCGCGCGCTCGTCGCCCGTCGCGCGGCCCGCGCCGCGAGGTCGGGCACGAAGCCGCGGGCGAGCGCGCGCAGCATCGCCATCGGGTCGGATTCGGTGGCGTCCGGCAGGGTGTCGGCGGGTGGAGCGGCGATGTCGTCCATCGTGTCGTCGTACTCGTGGCAGGGCGAGGTTCGCCTCGACCGAACGTCGCGGGGCGGGGATCACGCTGGACGAGGTGCGACGAACGACTAAGATCGCGCGACCACGACGCCCGCCCGCAGGCGGTGCGAGTGTGGCAAAGCCGTGGGCGCGAGGCAAATCGCGGGCGGCGGGCGATTGGGAGCGCCCGCGGCGGGCGTGTCTTTCGAACGGCCAGGGAGGATTTTATCGCGATGTCCGACGCGAAGGAGGAGCGCGCCTACGCGCCCGAGGAGATCGCGGCACGGCTGAAGGCCGAGCTGCCGCATTGGAAGTTCGAGGATGGCTGGATCCGCCGCACCTACAAGACGGCGTCCTGGAAGGGCACGCTGATGGTGATCAACACCGTCGGCCACCTGGCCGAGGCGGCCTGGCACCATCCGGACCTCACGGCCTCCTACGCCTGGGTCGAGGTGCGGCTGATGACGCACTCGGCGAAGGGCGTCACCGACAAGGATTTTGCGCTCGCCCGCAAGATCGAGGAGGTGGTGCAGTGGCAGCCCGGCACGGAGGGGCAAGGCCTCGAGGGCACCCCGCAGGGCGACCTGCGCTTCGCCTACGTCAAGTACGACAAGTGAGCACGGCGCGGCCATGAGCGTGCGCGTCGACGGCGAACCCGCGACCCTCGAGGACGCGGTGGAGCGGGCGGCGGCGGTGTTCTCCGCCGGGCGCACGCCGGTCGTGGCGGGGCTCGGCACCGACGTCGCCGGCGTGCGCGCGGCGCTGCGGCTGGCGGAGCGGATCGGTGCCGCCGTCGGCCACAAGGCGGGCGCCGGACTGTCGCGCCAGGTCGCCCTCATCGCCGAGAGCGGCCTGCAGTTCGTGACGCCTGCCGAGGCCGGGCGGCGCGCCGACCTCGTGCTCCTCATCGGCGATCTCGAGGCCCACGCCGATTGGCTCGCCGCGGTGTTCGGACGCGCGGCCGAGCCGCGGTCGGTGGTGACGCTCGGCGCCTCCGGGGCCGCGGTCGCGGCGATCGCCGGTGGCCGCACCGTCGCGACCGTCGCCGCCGGCCCCGCGTCGCTGCGGGCGGTGCTGCTCGCCCTGAAGGCCCGCGTCGCCGGCCGAAAGGTCGATGCGGCGCGGCTCGGGCAGGCGGCGGTGCGCGATCTCGACACGGCGGCGAAGGCGCTCGCCGCGGCGCGCTACGGTGTCGTTGTGTGGGACGCCGGCGAGCTCGACGCCCTCGCCGCCGAGGCGGCGGCGGGGCTCGTCAAGGACCTCAACGCTGCGACGCGCTTCGCGGCGATGCCGTTCCCCGGCGAGGACAACGCCGCCGGCGCCGTGCTGGCCGCGGCCTGGACCACCGGCTTCGGACTGCCGCTCGGCTTCCCCGGCGGTATCGCCACCTGGGACCCCTGGCGCTTCGACGTCGAGCGGCTGGTGGCGAGCGGCGAGGCCGACGCCGCCTTGTGGATCTCGGCGCTTTCCGCCACTGCGCCGCCGTGGGTGGAGCAGCCGCCGACGGTGGCACTGGTCGCCCCCGGCACGCGCTTTGCCGCACCGCCGGCCGTGGCGATCGAAGTGCGCTCGCCGGAGCGCACTGCCGACGCGGTGCTGCACGACGCGGTCGCCGGCGTCCTCGCGGCGGTTCCGGCGCCGCGCCGCAAGGCCGCCGCCGACGCGCTGCCGACCGTCGCCGAGGTGGTCGAGGCGATCCTTGCCCGCCTCGCCGGCAAGCACGGCCCGGGCGGCTCGTCTGGAACGGGAGGCGCGCCATGCTGATCCGCCTGAAGGGCGGCCGCGTCGTCGATCCGGCGCACGACCGCGACGCCATCGAGGACGTGTGGATGCAGGACGGCCGCATCGTCGTGCGGCCGCCGCGCGGCACCGAGCCCGACGCCGTCTACGACGCCTCCGGCAAGATCGTCATGGCCGGCGGCATCGACATCCACAGCCACGTCGCAGGCGGCAACGTCACGCTGTCGCGGCTGCTGCTGCCGGAGCTGCACGAGGGCACCGAGGCGCCGCCGGAGGGGCAGCCGTTCGGTACGGCGCGCTGGTCGAGCTACGAGACCGGCCGGCTCTATGCTCGCATGGGCTTCACCACCGTCGTCGAGCCGGCGGTGGCGCCGGCGCAGGCGCTGCAGGCGCACCTCGAGCTCGCCGACCTGCCGATCCTCGACAAGGCGACGCTGACGGTGCTCGGCAACGACGACGTGCTGCTCGGCCTCCTACGCGACAAGGCGGGGCGGAACGCCGTCGCCGACTATGTCGGGCTCGTCGTCGCCCGGACGCGGGCGCTCGGCGTCAAGTGCATCAACGCCGGCGGCTCGGCCGCCTTCAAGGAGAACGTCCGCACCTTCTCGCTCGACGACGTCGTGCCGGCCTACGGGGTGTCGTCGCGGCAGATCGTCGAGGCGCTGCAGCAGGCGGTGGTCGACCTCGGTATCCGCCACCCGCTGCACGTCCACTGCAACAATCTCGGCGTTCCCGGCGCGATCGACACGCTGGTCGAGACGATCGAGGCGGCCGACGGCAAGCCGCTGCACCTCGCGCACGTGCAGTTCTACGCCTACGGGGACCAGGGCAAGCGGCGGTTCGTCTCGGCGGCGGGCAAGCTGATCTCCGCCCTCAACCTCAACCCGAACGTCACCGTCGACGTCGGCCAAGTGATGTTCGGCCAAACCGTGACGATCTCGTCGGACGTCATCCGGCAATTCGCGTCGCGCGAATTCGCCAGCCCGAACAAGTGGATCGTCTGGGACGGCGACGGCAACGGCGGCGGCATCGTGCCGTTCCACTACAAGGCGACGAACACCATCAACGCGCTGCAGTGGGCGATCGGGCTCGAGATCTTCCTGTCCGCGCACGATCCGTGGCAGGTCTACTTCACCACCGACCACCCGAACGGCGCGCCGTTCACCACCTACCCGAAGCTGCTGCACCTCTTGATGGACGCGAGCGAGCGCGCCCGCTACATCGCCGGCTTGCCGAAGGCGGCGATGGCGCTTTCCGCACTGCCGTCGATCACCCGCGAGTTCACCCTCGACGAGGTGGCGATCATGACGCGGGCAGCGCCGGCGCGGCTGCTCGGCCTGAAGGATCGCGGACACCTGTCGCCGGGCGCCGTCGCCGACGTCGCCGTCTACGACGACAAGGCCGACCGCACGGCGATGTTCGAGGCGGCGGCGTTCGTCTTCAAGGACGGCCATCTGGTCGTGCGCGACGGCGAGGTGACCGAGTATCGCTTCGGCCGCGCCCAGACGGTCGAGCCCGGCTTCGACAAGCGCATCGTGAAGCGCGTCGACGAGCGGCTCGGGGCCCTCTACGGCAGCGACAGCCGCCTCTACACGGTGCCGGCGGGGTCGCTCGGGCGCGACGAACCCTTCAAGGTGCACGCATGCCGAAGCTGACGGTCAATGGCATCGGCATCGACGAGGGCTTCGCCGAGGCCTTCGACATGGCGGCGACGGGCGTCGTCATCACCGCCGACACCATCGAGTGGGCGCGCGTGGCGGCGGTCTCGATGACGGGCTTCGCCACCTCCGTCATCGCCTGCGGCTGCGAGGCGGGGATCGAGCGCGAGCTCTCGGCCGACGAGACGCCGGACGGTCGGCCGGGCGTGCGGGTGCTCTTGTTCGGCTTCTCGCCGCAGATCTGCGAGACGCAGATCGTCACCCGCGTCGGCCAGTGCGTGCTGACGGCCGCCGGCACCGCCTGTTTCGCCGGGCTGCCGGACGGCACGCCGATCAAGCTCGGGGCGAGCCTTCGCTATTTCGGCGACGGCCACCAGATCGCCAAGCAGATCGCCGGCCGCCGCTACTGGCGGGTGCCGGTGATGGATGGCGAGTTCCTGGTCGAGCACCACACCTTCGCGGTCGAGGGAGCCGTCGGCGGCGGCAACCTGTTGTTCCTCGCCACCTCGCGCGCCGCCGCCCGTGCCGCGGCGGAGGCGGCGGTGGCGGCGATGCGCGACGTGGCGGACGTCATCATGCCGTTCCCCGGCGGCATCGTCCGCTCCGGCTCGAAGGTCGGCTCGAAGTACAAGGGCCAGCCGGCCTCCACCAACCATGCCTACTGCCCGACGCTGAAGGGCGGCGTCGACAGCGAGCTCGATCCGGAGATCGAGGCGGTGCTGGAGATCGTCATCGACGGGCTGTCGTTTGCCGCCGTGCAGGCGGCGATGCGGGCCGGGCTGCACGCCGCCGCGGCGCTCGGGCGGGACTCGGGCCTGCGCCGCATCGCCGCCGGCAACTACGGCGGCAAGCTCGGCCGCCACCACTTCCATCTGAAGGACCTCGTCTGATGGGCGCGCTCACCTTCACGCAGAAGGCGCCGCCGCCCGTCCGCGTCGACCTCTCGCCGCTGACGCCGGAGAAGCTCGCCGGGCTGAAGGCGCGCGACATCGAGGCGCTGGCGCTCGCCGGCGGCCGCGAGGCGATCCGCGTCGGCGACCTGTTCGCCGTCCGCCGTGGCGATGTGGAGAGCGTCGTCGTCGACGGCGGCTCGCCGCTGTTCGATGGCATCGGTGCCGGCATGGGGGGCGGCACGATCCGCGTCGGCGGCGACGTCGGCGCCCGGGCCGGTGCGGGCATGCGCGGTGGCAGGTTGTTGGTCGAGGGGTCGGCGGGGCCGTGGGCCGGCGCCGGCATGCTCGACGGGCGCATCGAGATTTCCGGCGATGTCGGCGAGCGGGCCGGCGGCGCGCTGCCCGGCCATATGGCGGGCATGGCCGGCGGGCTGCTCGCCATCGCCGGTCATGCCGGCCCGCGCTGCGGCGACCGCATGCGCCGCGGCCTGATCGTCGCCACGACGTGCGGCCCGGAAGCCGGATCGCGGATGATCGCCGGCACCATCCTCGCCGGCCGGCTCGGTCCCGACCCGGGCGTGCTGATGAAGCGCGGCACGCTGATCGCCGCCGCCCTCGACGGCGAGCCGCTGCCGACCTTCGTGTCCTGTGGCGAACACGATCTGCAGGTGCTGGCGATGCTCGCCGCCTGGGTCGGCTCGCTCCGCCTCGCCGTGTCGCCGGCGGTGCCGCGGCGGGTGCTGCGGCTGCAGGGCGACATGGCGGCGCTCGGGCAGGGCGAGATCCTGCTCGCCGCCTGAGCTTTGCGCACGGACTGCCGAGACTTGCTGCAGTGCAGCACGACGCCCGCCGGCCTGCGGCTCGCGCGGGTCGCGGCGTGGCCTCTGTGAGCGCGCGTGGCATTCTTCCTGCATCGTTCTCAGGTAACGGGTGGCGCCCGCCGTGCACGGGCGCCCGATCCGCGGGGTGATCGTTCGATCCGGCCGCAGGAAACAGGGGGAGACGAACGGGGCGTGGCCAGCGCCAGCCAACCCCCCGCGCCATCGCATGGCGCGCCGTGCCGGAGACCCGCCGTGGAAATCGTCATCACCGTCTGCGCCCTGATCGCCGCCCACCAGTGCGAAGACCGCTCGATCGGGTTGGACCCGGACGCCCGCATCACGCCGGCCACCTGCATGATGCAGGCGATGCCGATCGTCGCCCAGTGGGCGGGCGAGCATCCGAAGCTGATCGTCAAGCGCTGGCGCTGCGCCGACCGCACGCGCAAGGAATGGCCGGTGTGACGGAGGCCGATCGCGCGGATGTGATGGCGCACGGGCATCCGTTCCCGACCCGGGCGCGTAAAAGTTCCCGCAAGAGCATCCGGGACACGGGATGATCGTCCGTCCCGCGGCCGCGATGCCGCGAGGGTATGCCCGTGGAACTCGTCGTCTTCGTCTGCCTCGCCGCCAACGTCGCCTCCTGCGAGGAGCAGCACCTGTCCGTCGCGCTCGAGCCGGTCCCGAATTCGACCTGCATGATGAAGGCGATGCCCTACCTCGCGAAGTGGGCGGGGGATCATCCGCAGTTCGTCATCAAGAAGTGGCGCTGCGCCGTCGCCGGTGCCGACGGCGAGGACATCTGAGAGATCCCTCCGCGCCCGGCGGATTGCCTCCCAGGGCGAAGGCCGGCCTGTCCCCCGCACCTCGAGTAGCGCCAGGCGCCATCTCCGGGGTTGGCGCCGGTCGGCCTTTCGGCCTCTTATGCGCCCGTGGTCGGCGGCCGTCCCCTGAACGGCCGGCGCGACCGCGGGGACCGCACCGTGTCGCACGTCCAGTCCGAACCCCGTCGCACATCCCGCACGCCCGGCGGGCGGACGGTGCGGCGTGCCGCGACCCTGCTGCACTCGCTGCGCGCCCGCTTCCTGCTCGCCGTCGGCCTGCTCGCGCTCGTCGCCGTCGCGGCGGCGCTGGTGCTGGTCGTCGGCATCTCGGCGGCAACGCGCGACATCGAGACGGCGGCGGCCGCCCACCGCCGGGTCGAGCTGCTCGGCAGCCTGTCGGCGCGTGTCGGCGACTACGCGCTGCTGCTGCTGCAGGCGGCGACGCCGGCCGGGGCCGAACCGGCGGGAAACGAGCCGCCCGGCGCCACGCAGACGCGCCTCGACGGCGCGCGCGACCACGTCGAGCGGGCGTTCGGCGATCTCGACGCGGCGCTGCGCACCGAGGTCGAGCGGACCCCCGGCGCGACGGCGAAGACGCAAGTCGCCACCCGCTCGATCGTGCTCGCGCGGATGCGGGCGCGCTTCCGGGCGCTCGACCGCCAGGCGCTCGCCATGCTGGCCGAAACGACGCCCGGCGTGCCTGCCGATCCAGGCCGCCTGCGCGCCGCACTCGACACTTTCGCCACCTCCTTCGCCCCCCTCCTCGCCGAACTGATCGACGAGGAGCGGCGAACCTCGCTCAACGCCCAGTCGGAGACGAAGACGCTGCGCGACCGCGTCACGCTGCTCGGCGTCGCCGCCGTGCTGGCCGTGCTCCTGCTCGCCGGCTTCGTCTATCTCGGCGTGGTGCGGCCGGTGGCGGCGCGCGCGGCGGCGGTCGCCCGCGCCGTCGGCGACATCGGCGCCGGCCGCTTCGACACGCGGCTTTCCGTCGGTGGGCGCGACGAACTGAGCCTCTTGATGCTCAGCGTCAACCGCATGGCGGCGCGGCTCGCCCGGCGCGAGGCGGGCGTCGTCGCCGACCGCGCTAGGCTCACCGAGATCATCGAGGCGAGCACCGCCGACCTGCGCGCCGCCAACCGCTCGCTCGAGGCGGTCGACACCGCCCGCCGCCGCTTCTTCGCCGACGTCAGCCACGAGCTGCGCACCCCCCTCACCGTCATCCTCGGCGAGGCGGATGTGACGCTGCGCGCCGCCCACAACGGCGAATCGGTCTACCGGGCGGCGCTTTCGACGATCCGCCAGCGCGGCCGCCGCCTGCGCCGGCGCGTCGAGGACCTGTTGCGCGTCGCGCGCTCGGAAAACGGCCAGATCGAGCTCGTGAGCGGCGTCGTCGACGTCGCCCAGATGCTGGCCGACGCGGTCGAGGACGTCTCGGCCTTGGGGCGGACGGCCGGCGTCCGCCTCGTCGCCGAGCCGCCGCCGGCGCTGCCGCCGGTCTCCGGCGACGCCGACTGGCTGCGGCAAGTCGTCGCCGGGGTGCTGGAGAATGCCGTCCGCCACTCCCCCGCCGGCGGCGAGGTTCGTGTCCTCGCGCGCGCGGGCGGGGACGCGGGCGGGGAGACGATCGACATCACGGTGCTCGACGAGGGACCCGGCATCCCCGCAGCGGTGCTCCCGCACGTCTTCGAGCGGTTCTTCCGGGGCGGGTCGTCGGCCGAACGCGGGCTCGGCTACGGCATCGGCCTGTCGCTTGCCAAGTGGATCGTCGATCAACATCATGGCGCCGTCGATATCGAGAGCCCCGCGCGCCCGGATGGGCCGGCAGCGGGGTCCGGGACGAACGGCACGCGGTCCGCGCCGTCCGGCGAAGCGGGATTGGGAGCCCGCCCGCCAGGCACGCGGGTCACACTGCGGCTACCGATCGTTCGTCCGGCCGATCCGTCGGTGATGGCGATGGGAGGACAGGCGTGATGAGCATTACCGGCACGGGCCCGGGTGCGTCGGTGCGCATCGGCCACGGACTCGACCGCGCCGCGTTGGCGGTGGGATCGGGTGCGCCGATGCTCGCCGCCAGCCCCGACGCGCCGACGATCCTGGTGGTCGAGGACGACCCCGACATCGGCGGCTTTCTGCAGCGCGGCTTCCGCGCCGAGGGCTTCGAGGTCGAACTGGTCGACAACGGCGACGCGGCGCTGGCGCTGGCGCTCGGCCAGCGCTTCGACGCCGTCGTGCTCGACGTCATGCTGAACGGGTCGTCGGGGCTCGACGTCTGCCGGTCGCTGCGCACCATCGGCGTCACCTGCCCGATCCTCATGCTGTCGGCCAGGACGGCCGTGCCGGACCGGGTGGAGGGGCTCGCCGCCGGCGCCGACGACTACATCGCCAAGCCCTTCGACTTCGAGGAACTGCTCGCCCGCCTCGCCGTGCAGCAGGTGCGCCGCCGCGAAGACGATCCCGGCCGGCTGACGGTCGGCGACATCGTCCTCGAGTTCGGCACGCGCACGGTCGTGCACGGCGAGCACCGCGCGACGCTGACGGAGCGCGAGGCGGAACTGCTCGCGCTGTTGATGCGCAATGCCGGCCGGCCGCTGTCGCGCTCGCAGATCTTCGAGGCGATGTGGGCCGGGCAGGGGGGTGCTGCCGTCAACGTCGTCGACGTCTACATCGGCTACCTGCGCCGCAAGCTCAGCGCCGACGGCAGTTCGACCGAGACGCCGATCCGCACCATCCGTGGCCGTGGCTTCCTGCTCACGGCCGACTGAAATCGCACGGCAGGGCACCGTCTCGGACCGCCGACGCCGCGGACCCGCACGGTCACCCCCGAACTGGAGTGCAGTATGCGTCTCGTCAGACCTTTCGCGTTCGCGGCCGTGCTCGCCGCGCTCGTCGCCGCCCCGGCGACGGCGGCCGATCCGACGGCGATCTCGCTTTTGTTCGAGGATGCCCACTTCGGCGCGCTGCCCGACGGCACCGTTCTGTCCTACCGCTACGAGCGCGAGAGCGCCGATCCGGCGACGCTCGGCGGCGCCTTCGAGGACGACATCAAGCTGACGCTCGGTACGCCCGACAAGGACGGCCGGCGCGAGATCGTCGTGCAGCTGTTCTCCGGCGACCGCCGCAAGCCGGCCGGGCCGTTCTCGCAGATGCTCGGCAATCCGCTGGTGATGCTGTTCCTGGAAGCCGACGTGAACGTCATGAAGGAACTCGTCGGCGGCAATCCGCGCTATCTGCGCAACAAGATCCGCGCCGCGTTCCGACAGGGCGGCGAGGTGGAGGCGACCACCGTCACCGTCGATGGCGTCGAGGTGCCGGCGGAGAAGATTCTCTTGAAGCCGTTCGCGGTCGACGCCCACCGCGCCGAGCTCGGCGCCTTCGTCGGGAAGACCTACGAGTTCGTCGTCTCCGACAAGGTGCCGGGCGCGGTGGTGTCGATCCGCGCCGTCACCCCGCAGGCCGCCGGCACCGGCGCACCGTACCTCGAGGAGGAGATCCGCTATGTCGGCGCCGCTCCGAAGGGCTGACCCCCGCATCCTCGCGGCCGTCGTCGCCGCGGCGCTTCTCGCCGCCGCGCCGGCTGCCGCGCAGTCCGCCGTCAGCGCGGTGGCCAACGACTACCCGACCGTCGCCCGCGCCGACTACGTGTTCGGCTGCATGGCGGCGAACGGCGAGACGCGCACGGCGCTCGAGCGCTGCTCCTGCTCGATCGACGTGATCGCCTCGGTGCTGCCCTACGACCGGTATGTGCAGGCCGAGACGATCCTCAGCGTCGGCCGCGTCGGCGGCGAGAAGACGTCGATGTTCAAGGCCTCGCCGGTGATGCAGCGCATCGTCGCCGAGCTGCGCCGCGCCCAGGCGGAAGCGGAGGTCCGCTGCTTCTGAGCGCGGTCCGGGTCGCCCTCCCGTCGGCGGCGCGTCGCGGCGTCGCGGATCGGGGCGCCGATTGGCGCGCGCGGCCGCCGCCGGCTAAGGATGGCTGCCGCGCGGCGCGGCAGCACAGGGATCACCGCATGACAGGCGTGTTGCGGCTCGGCCCGCTCGAGCACCGGATCGGCTCGCGCACCCTGCTGATGGGCATCCTCAACCTGACGCCGGACTCGTTCTCCGACGGCGGCCGCCACACGTCCGTCGACGCCGCGGTGGCGCATGCGCGCGCGATGGTGGGCGAGGGCGCCGACATCATCGATGTCGGCGGCGAATCGACCCGCCCCGGCGCCGTCGAGGTCGGCGTCGAGGAGGAACTCGCCCGCATTTCGCCGGTGCTGCCGGCGCTTGCCGCGGCCGTCGCCGTGCCGATCTCGATCGACACCTACAAGGCTGCCGTGGCGGAGCGGGCGCTGTCGCTCGGGGCCACCATCGTCAACGACGTCTGGGGCCTGCAGCGCGAGCCGGAAATCGCCCGCGTCGCGAGCGCCCACGGCGCCGCCGTGATGATCATGCACAACCGCACCACGGTCGATGCCTCGCTCGACATCGTCGACGAGGTGCGCCGCTTCTTCCTGCGCTCGCTGGTCATCGCCGAGAAGGCGGGCATCCCCGACGACCGCATCGTGCTCGATCCCGGCATCGGCTTCGGCAAGACGCTCGAGCAGAACGTCGAACTGATCGCCCGCCTGCCGGCGATCCGCGCCCTCGGCCTGCCGGTGCTGGTCGGCGCGTCCCGGAAATCGCTGATCGGCCGCCTGCTCGACCAGCCGATCGGCGACCGGCTGTTCGGCACCCTCGCCACGCACGTGCTGTCGGTCGCCGGCGGCGCCGACATCGTGCGCGTGCACGACGTCCGGGCCCACTTCGAGGCCTGCCGCATCGCCGACGTGATCAGTCGCGGAGACTTCGACGGGAGCCGGGCGAAATGACCGATTCGATCACGCTCGCCAACGTCGCCTACTTCGCCCGCCACGGGCTGCACCCGGAGGAGGAGCGGCTCGGCCAGCGCTTCTATGTCGACCTGACCGTCGACATCGACCTCTCGGTGGTGGGCCAGAGCGACGACTACGCCGACACCGTCGGCTACGACAAGCTGCTCGACACCGTCGGCCTGGTGGTCGCCGGCGAGCGCGTCAACCTCATCGAGGTGCTGGCCGACCGCATCGCGCGCGCCGTGCTCGACCGCTTCGACAAGGTGACCGCGACCGTCGTCACCGTGCGCAAGCCGAGCGCGCCGGTGGAGGGCATCCTCGACCATGTCGCCGTGACGGTGCGGCGGCGGCGGGCGACCCCCGATGCCGGCTGACGCCGCCGCCATCGAGGCGGGGATCGGGCTCGGCGGCAACGTCGGCGACAAGCGCGGCAACATCGACCGCGCCGTCGAACGCCTCGCCGCCGTGCCGGGCGTGCGGCTCGTCGCGCGCTCCGGCTACTACCGCACCGAGCCGTGGGGCTTCACCGAGCAGGACTGGTTCCTCAACGCCTGCGTCGTCGTCGAGACGACGCTCGCGCCGCAGGCGCTGCTCGCCACCTGCCTCGCCGTCGAACTGGAACTCGGCCGGCGGCGCGCCGAGCGCTGGGGACCGCGCATCATCGACCTCGACATCCTCTACTTCGACGACCTGACGCTCGACGAGCCCGGCCTCGAGGTGCCGCATCCGCGGCTGCTCGAGCGCGCCTTCGTGCTGGTGCCGCTCGCCGAGATCCGCCCCGACCGCCGCATCGGCGGCGTGCGCGTCGCCGACGCGCTGGCGGCGCTCGACGGCAGCGGGGTCGAGCGGCTGCCGTGGCCGGTGCCGGGCGTCTGACGGTTTCGCCGCACCGGTGATTCGCCGTGTCGTGATTCGGGCACAATGCCGGAGCGTGCTAGGAAACAATCCAGGACAAGAACCGACGACCGGGCCGACGGGCCACGGGCGCGAGGAGGAAACGCCATGACGTCTGTTGCATCGCCGCGGCCGCTCGGTGCCGCCCTCGCCTTCGCCCTGCTGGCCGGCTGCCTGCTCTGCGTTGCGCCAGTGCCAGCCGCCGCGCAGGACGCACAGGAGACCGCCAAGCAGCCCGACGAGGTGACCTGGGAGGCGATCCGCGGCGACGTCGTGGGCGACACGGCGATCCGCGACGGCGCCGACATCGTCTCGATCGAGGCGCCCTACCGCGCCCACGACGCGGCGATCGTGCCGATCGACATCACCGCCCGGCTGCCGGCGGGCCGCACCGTCAAGCAGCTCACCCTCGTCATCGACGAGAACCCGTCGCCCGTCGCCGCGACCTTCACGTTCGGCGAGCCGCTGCCGGACATCGCGCTGTCGACGCGGGTGCGCATCAACTCCTACTCGTGGGTGCGCGCCATCGTCGAGGCGGACGACGGCTCGCTCTACATGTCGCGCCGCTACGTCAAGGCGTCCGGTGGCTGCTCGGCCCCGGCGCTGAAGGACACCGACGCGGCGCTGGCGCAGCTCGGCAAGATGAAGGTCCGCTTCCCCGAGGCGGCGAAGCCCGCCGAGGCGACCGCGACGCCGGTCACCGTTCCTGATTCGGCGGCGCCGGCCGGGGCGACCGTCGGCGGCGAGCGCCTGAAGGCGCAGATCATGATCCGCCACCCGAACTATTCGGGGCTGCAGATGAACCAGCTGACGCAGCTCTACATCCCCGCCCACTTCGTCAACGACATCGAGGTGAGCCAGGGCGGTAAGCTGCTCCTGCGGATGGAGGGCGGCATCTCGCTGAGCGAGGACCCGACGATCGCCTTCGACTTCGTCTCGAACGGCGCGCCGGTGCTCGACGTCAAGGCGATCGACACCGACGGCAAGGTCTTCTCCGGCACCTTCCCGGTCGACGCGGGCCGCTCGTGAGGCTGGCCGCCGCCGCGCTGCTGGCGGCGCTGGGGTTCGCCGGACCTTCCATCGCGATGGCGGCGGAGCCGCTCGCGGTCAGCGAGATCGCCCCGGGCGTGTTCGTGCACGAGGCGCCGTATGCGCTGATCAGCCCGGCGAATCGCGGCGACATCGCCAACCTTGGCTTCATCGTCGGCGACGAGGCGGTGGCGGTGATCGACACCGGCGGCAGCCGGGCGGTCGGCGAGGCGCTGCTGGCCGCCGTGCGCGCCCACACCGACAAGCCGGTGCGCTACGTCGTCAACACCCACGTGCACCCCGATCATCTCGCCGGCAACGTCGCCTTCGCCGGCGACGGCGTGCACTTCGTCGGCCACCACAAGCTCGCCCGCGCGCTCGCCGCGCGCGCCCCGTTCTACCGCCAGCAGGCCGATCGCCAGCTCGGCGCGGCCGATGCCGCACAGACGGACTACGTGCCGCCCGACATGGCGGTGGAGGGCACGCTCACCCTCGATCTCGGCGGTCGCGAGCTCGTGCTCGAGGCGCACCCGACGGCGCACACCGACGCCGACCTGACGGTGCTCGACCGCAAGACCGGCACCTGGTTCATGGGCGACCTGCTGTTCGTCGGCCACCTGCCCTCGCTCGACGGCTCTCTGACCGGCTGGATCGCCGAAATGGACCGGCTCGCCGAACGGCCGGTGGCGCGCGTCGTGCCCGGCCACGGGCCGGCGACGCTGCCCTGGCCGGACGCGCTCGGGCCCCAGCACCGCTACCTTGCGCGGCTCGCCGCCGACGTGCGCGCGATGATCGCCGACGGCCGCTCGATCTCCGCCGCGGCGGAGACGGCGGGCCTGTCGGAGCGCGACGCCTGGGCGCTGTTCGACGACTTCAATCCGCACAACGCGACCGCCGCTTACCAGGAGCTCGAGTGGGAATAATCCAGTCCGAGCCGGGCACAAGTGCCCGATGTCCGGAGCCGTTTTAAGGGGATTGTCACCGCGCTAAGAGCCACATAAGATCGCTCCAGTTTCCGACTGCAACGGAGGCCCGTTTGGGAGCGGGTCGTCCGGTTCGAAGGCCGCTCGGGCACCATGCCCTGCAAAAATGACCGGATTAATTCCGGCCGGCCGTGACACGCTGTCGGGAGCGTTGATCCCAAGAAAAGGGAGTCGACGGGCGTGCGCCTGTGCGTTCGCTCGTGTCGACTCCAGGGAAAACGCAAGGAGGAACTGGCATGAGGCGATCCGCTTGGTCGTCCATGATTGCGGCTTTGCCGCTCATGGTCACCGCGCCGGCACTGGCGAACGACGACCTGATGAAGCTGATCGACGACCCCAACCAGTGGGTCATCCAGACCGGCGACTACGCCAATCAGCGCTATTCGAAGCTCGACCAGATCAACAAGGGCAACGTCAAGGACCTGCAGGTCGCCTGGACGTTCTCCACCGGTGTGCTGCGCGGCCACGAAGGGTCGCCGCTCGTCATCGGCAACATGATGTACGTGCACACGCCGTTCCCGAACATTGTCTACGCGCTCGACCTCGACAAGGAAGCGCAGATCGTCTGGAAGTACGAGCCGAAACAGGATCCGGACGTGATTCCGGTGATGTGCTGCGACACCGTCAACCGCGGTCTCGCGTACGCCAACGGCAAGATCTTCCTGCATCAGGCCGACACCACGATCGTCGCCCTCGACGCCAAGACCGGCAAGGTCGACTGGACGGCGGTGAACGGCGATCCGAAGAAGGGCGAGACCAACACCGCCACCGTGCTGCCGGTGAAGGACAAGATCATCGTCGGCATCTCCGGCGGCGAGTTCGGCGTGCGCTGCCATGTCACCGCCTACGACCAGGCGTCCGGCAAGCAGGTCTGGCGCGCCTACTCGATGGGCCCGGACAGCGATCTGCTGGTCGACCCGGCGAAGACCACGTCGCTCGGCAAGCCGATCGGCAAGGACTCGAGCCTGAAGACCTGGGAAGGCGACCAGTGGCAGATCGGCGGCGGCTGCACGTGGGGCTGGTATTCCTACGACCCGCAGCTCGACCTGATGTACTACGGCTCCGGCAACCCCTCGACCTGGAACCCCGCGCAGCGCCCGGGCGACAACAAGTGGTCGATGACGATCTTCGCCCGTGATCCGGATGACGGCATGGCGAAGTGGGTCTACCAGATGACCCCGCACGACGAGTGGGACTTTGACGGCATCAACGAGATGATCCTGGCGGACCAGGACGTCGGCGGGCAGCCGCGCAAGATCCTCGTCCACTTCGACCGCAACGGTCTCGGCTACACGCTCGACCGCGACACCGGCGAGCTGCTCGTCGCCGAGAAGTACGATCCGGCCGTCAACTGGACGACCGGCGTCGACATGGACAAGAACAGCGCCAACTACGGACGTCCTGCCGTCGTCGCGAAGTACTCGACGGAGCAGAACGGCGAAGACGTGAACTCCACCGGCATCTGCCCGGCGGCCCTCGGGTCGAAGGATCAGCAGCCTGCGGCGTTCTCGCCGAAGACCGGCCTGTTCTACGTGCCGACCAACCACGTCTGCATGGACTACGAGCCGTTCCGCGTCAGCTACACCGCCGGTCAGCCCTATGTCGGGGCGACGCTGTCGATGTTCCCGGCGCCCGACAGCCACGGCGGCATGGGCAACTTCATCGCGTGGGACGCGACGAAGGGCAAGATCGTCTGGTCGCTCCCCGAGCAGTTCTCGGTGTGGTCGGGCGCCCTGGCGACGGCCGGCGACATCGTCTTCTACGGCACGCTCGAGGGCTACCTGAAGGCGGTGGACTCCGAGACGGGTAAGGAACTCTACAAGTTCAAGACCCCGTCCGGCATCATCGGCAACGTCATGACCTATACGCACGGCGGCAAGCAGTATGTCGGCATCCTGTCCGGCATCGGCGGCTGGGCGGGCATCGGTCTGGCGGCGGGCCTGACGGATCCGCAGGCCGGTCTCGGCGCGGTCGGCGGCTATGCGGCGCTGTCGAACTACACCGCGCTCGGTGGCCAGCTCACCGTGTTCGCTCTGCCGAACTGAGGCTCGTCCTCTCGGCCGAACGGCATCCTGGAACCCGGCGCAGCCTCCGCTGCGCCGGGTTTCGCTTTTCCGCACCGGCGCTCTTCGCTCTTCGCCCGGTCAAGTCGTCGCAGCGCGATCCGCAAGAGTTGATGGATCAAATCGTCGATGCTATCGATGATTCAAGCGCGATATGCGACAAAACTAAGTGTTTCATAAGTATGAGGAGGAGCGTGATGCGGAGTGTTGTCCTAGGCTGTGTCGCCGTGGCCGGCGTGCTCTTGAACCTGGCGGGCGCGACTGCACAGGAAGCGGCACTCCCCGACGGTAAGACGGTGGAGAACGGCAAGTACTTCGATGCCGAGGGAAACCCGACCTACTACATCACCGAAGACGGAACCGTCGACTGGTACACCTACTCCGGCTTTCGCCGCTACCATTCCGAGTGCCACGTCTGCCACGGCCCGGAGGGCCTCGGCTCCAGCTACGCCCCGGCGCTCGTCGATTCGCTGAAGACGCTCGACCACGCACAGTTCCTGGAAGTCGTCGTCAACGGCCGCAAGGTCATCGGCAGCGGCAAGGAAAGCGTCATGCCGTCGTTCGGCGACAACCTCAACGTGATGTGCTACATCGACGACATCTACGACTACCTGAAGGCGCGCTCCGACGACAAGCTCGGGCGCGGCCGGCCGGCCAAGCGCGCCGACAAGCCGCCGCAGGCGACCGAGGAGGAAAATATATGTCTCGGCCGCAGCTGACGGCCGGCGGGTGGGCGTCATGACCGCCCTTGCCACCGCCGGCGCCACGGGCCGCGCAGGCACGGTGTGCCGCGCCCTCGCGGCGCTCACGGCCGTCGCCCTGCTCGCCGGGAGCGGCGGCCCGGTGGCCGCGCAGACCTCCGACCTTGTCACGCGGCAGGCGCTGCGGGTGTGTTCCGACCCGGCCAACTTGCCGTTCTCCAACACCGCTGGCGAGGGCTTCGAGAACAAGATCGCCGAGCTGATCGCGAGCAAGCTCGGCGTGCCCGTCGAGTACACGTGGTTCCCGCAGGCGACCGGTTTCGTGCGGATGACGCTCGGCCTCAACCGCTGCGACGTGATCATCGGCTTCGCCCAGGGCGACGAACTCGTCCAGAACACCAACCACTACTACCGCTCCACCTACGTGTTCGTGACGAAGGCGGACGGCCCCCTTGCCGGTGTCACGACGCTGTCGGACCCCCTCCTCAAGGACAAGCGTATCGGCGTCATCGCCGGCACGCCGCCCGCCACGGTGCTCGCCAAGAACGGCCTGATCGGCAGGGCGAAGGGCTACTCGCTGACGGTCGACCGCCGCTTCGAGGCGCCGGCGGAGCAGATGATCGCCGACATCCAGTCCGGCGCGATCGACGGCGGTCTCCTGTGGGGGCCGATCGGCGGCTACTACGCGAAGCGGTCGGACGTGCCGCTGAAGGTCGTGTCGCTGCCGAAGGAGCCCGGCACGCGCATGACCTACCGCATCACCATGGGCGTGCGCTTCCACGACCAGGACTGGAAGCGCCAGCTCAACCGGCTGATCCGCGACAACCAGGAAGAGATCAACGCCATCCTGGCGGACTACGGCGTGCCGCTGCTCGACGAGCAGGACAACGCGGTCGTCATCGAGACGAAGTGATGCGCCGCTCCCCCCGGCACCATGCCTTCAGCGCCACTCTCGGCCTCGCCGTGGTGGCGACGCTGGCGGCAGCGCTGTGGCTCGCGCCGCCCGCCGCGGCCGCCGGCGTGCCGGAGCCCGACGGCTATCGCATGGACGAGTATCGCGCGCCGGTGCCCGCCACGCTCGCCGGCGCCACCGTGCTCGACACCGTCGCGGCGGAAGCCCTGTGGAAGGGCGGCGCGGCGATCTTCGTCGACGCCATGCCGCGGCCGGTGAAGCCGGCGAACCTGCCGGCCGGCACGCTCTGGCACGACAAGCCGCGCACCTCGATCAAGGGCAGCCACTGGCTGATCAACACCGGCTACGGCAAGCTGTCACCGGAGGCGCAGACCTATTTCGAGGGTCGCCTCGCGGCGCTGACGAAGGACGACAAGGCGAAGACGCTCGTCTTCTTCTGCGAGCCGGAGTGCTGGATGTCGTGGAACGCGGCCAAGCGCGCGCTGTCGCTCGGCTACGAGGATGTGCGCTGGTATCCCGGCGGCGCCACCGAATGGGCGGCGGCCGGGTTGCCGACCATCGAGGCGGTGCCGGTTCCCTGAGGGTTCGGCCCGCGGCGTCCGTCGGATGCGGCCCTCACGCCCGCCCGAACACCCGCCGGAAAATCGTATCGACGTGCTTGAAGTGATAGCCGAGGTCGAACAGTTCGGCGAGTTCGGCCTTCGTCAGCGACGCCGTCACGTCGGAATCGGCCGAGAGGTTCTCGAGAAAATCGCCGCCGCGTTCCCACACCGGCATGGCGTTGCGCTGCACCAGCCGGTAGGCGTCCTCGCGCGACACGCCCTTCTGGGTGAGCGCCAAAAGCACGCGCTGGGAATGCACGAGCCCGCCGAGCCGGTCGAGGTTCGCCTGCATCCGCGCGGGATAGACCAGCAGCTTGTCGATGACGCCGGCGAGGCGCACCAGCGCGAAGTCGAGCGTCACGGTGGCGTCCGGGCCGATCATCCGCTCGACGGACGAGTGCGAGATGTCGCGCTCGTGCCAGAGCGCGACGTTCTCCATCGCCGGTGCCGCATAGGCGCGCACCATGCGGGCGAGGCCGGTGAGGTTCTCCGACAAGACCGGGTTGCGTTTGTGCGGCATCGCCGAGGAGCCCTTCTGGCCCGGCGAGAAATATTCCTCCGCCTCCAGCACCTCGGTCCGCTGCAGGTGGCGCACCTCGGTGGCGAGCCGCTCGACCGACGAGGCGACCACCGCGAGGGTGGCGAAGAACATCGCGTGGCGATCGCGCGGGATCACCTGCGTCGACACGGGCTCCGGCGCGAGCCCCATCTTCGCGGCGACGTACTCCTCCACCCGCGGATCGATGTTGGCGAAGCTGCCGACGGCGCCCGAGATGGCGCAGGTGGCGACTTCGGCGCGCGCGGCCTCCAGCCTCCGGCGGGCGCGGGCGAACTCGGCGTGCGCCTGCGCGAGCTTCAGCCCGAAGGTGATCGGTTCGGCGTGGATGCCGTGGCTGCGGCCGATCGTCGGCGTCAGCTTGTGCTCGAAGGCGCGCCGCTCCAGCGCGGCGAGCAGCAGGTCGACGTCGGCGATCAGCAGGTCGGCGGCGCGGGTCAGCTGCACGTTGAGGCAGGTGTCGAGAACGTCGGACGAGGTCATGCCCTGGTGGACGAAGCGCGCCTCCGGCCCGACGATCTCCGAGAGATGGGTGAGGAAGGCGATGACGTCGTGCTTGGTCTCGCGCTCGATGGCGTCGATGCGCTCGACGTCGAAGACGGCCTTCTCGCCCATCCGCCAGATCGTCTCGGCGGCGTCCCGCGGGATGATGCCGATCTCCGCCATCGCGGTGGCGGCGTGCGCCTCGATCTCGAACCAGATGCGGAAGCGTGTCTCCGGCGTCCAGATCCGCACCATCGCGTCGCGGGAATAGCGGGGGATCATGGACGGGCCTCGCAGCGGGTGGGGAACGCGGCGGGGAGTAGCAGATGCGGGGGGAGGGGGCTAGGGGAGCCCCGCGACGTGCGGTATGAGGTGCGCGGTATGGTCGTGCTGACGCGGGGTACGCAACGTGGATGCCGAGTTGGTGGACAGACTACACTGGTTGGCGATTCCCATTCTCGCCGGCCTCGGCGTCGGCGGCTTCTTCAAACTCTGCAGCATTCAGGCGCGGCGCCCAGCAAGGCGTGACGGGGATGGCAGGCTCGTCACTCCTGGATTGGTCATGTTCGCTCCTATGCTTGCATGCGGAGTCTTTGCACTGGGGTTTTTGTATTATTTAGTATTTGTTGGTATCGCAGAAAGTCGACCTGACTACAATGGCCAGATGTTTTCTTTAGTCGCAATGATTGTAGGTTTCGGATTTGGATCGATATTCTTCCTGTATATAATCATGGGACGAATCCGATGGGACGGCGCGGGCGTCCTGCGGACTTTGCCCGGGCTGAAGCCGAAATTCATCGCCTGGACCGATCTCATCAGTGTCGAAGTCAAGAACTCCGGCGATGTCGTGCTTCGCGGTGCGGGCCGCAAGAAGATCACCTTCAGCAAGTTCATGCCGGGAGCGCTGGAGCTGCTCGAGGAGTGCCAGACGCAACTCGCCAATAAGACGCGGCCGTCAACGACATCCAGGACAGCCGGCGTCACCTGACCACAAGAGATCAAGCTCCAGGACGCCCACCCTCCCCTCGAGGGGGAGGGTCGACGCGCGAAGCGCGGCGGGGCGGGGTGACTGCGGGCGGCAGCCCGCGCACGAACTGCATCGCCGCGGCCGTTGCACCTATCCCCGCCGCCTCCCGGCGGCGCCACCCCACCCCGGCGACCTGCGGTCGCCGACCCTCCCCCTCCAGGGGAGGGTAGGAGTGTGCGTGCGCCGGGGGCAGAGAGGGTAGGTTTCGGAGGTGTCGGTTCTTACCTTCCACCACCTGGCCCTTACCTTGCGCTCACCCCGCCGGCGGCGCCTCCGCCGCCTTCTTCAGGTTCGCCAGCCCCGCCTCGAAGTCCTTGCCGATCATCGCGTCTGCGTCGAAGAAAAGGCACATCACCTTGAACAGGAACGGGCTGTCGCCCTGCATCGCCCAGGTGACGAGGGTGCCGTCGCCTTCCGGCGCCAGCGTGAAGATGGCGGTGTTGTGGGCCTCCATCGGCTTCGTGAAGTCGAGCGCGATGTCGAGGCTCGCAGGCGCGGCGGCCTCGACGATCTCCATCCGGCCGGCGCCGGCATCGCCGTCGCCGTCCCACGCGTAGGTCGCGCCGACGCCGCTCGGCGCGCCGGCGATCTCGCGCTTCATGTCGGGGTCGAGCTTCTCGTAGGGCGACCAGGCGCTCCAGTTGTGGAAGTCGGCGATCAGCGGGTAGATGCGCTCCGCCGGCGCCTTGATGGCGAGCGAGCGGGCGACGCGGAAGCTGTCGGGCTGCATCGCCGCGGCGACGAGCACGCCGGCGACCGCCACCACGACGATCGCGAGCAGGGTGAGAAGCACTTTCTTCATGGCCGTTCTCCTTTGGGGCAGCGTCCCGGCGCCGCGCGCTCCATCAGCACCGCGGGGCGTCCCGTTTCGGCAGCGCCGCCTCCGCCTCCAGCCGGTCGAGATGGGCGCGGATGTGCTGCGCCTCGGCCGGCGTGTTGGCGAGCGCGATCGCCCGGCAGAACGCCTCGCGCGCCTCGCCGGCGCGGCCGAGCTCTGAGAGCAGCGCGCCGCGCAAACCGTGGAAGTGGAAGTAGCCCGACAGCCGGTCGCCGAGCGGCTCGACCATCGCGAGCGCTGCCGCGGGCCCGTGCAGCTTGGAGACGGCGACGGCGCGGTTGAGCGTGACGACTGGCGAGGGCGCCAGCCGCTCGAGCGTCGCATAGAGGAGGTCGATCTCCGCCCAGTCGGTGTCCTCGGGCCGCGCGGCGCGGGCGTGCAGCGCGGCGATCGCCGCCTGCACCTGGTAGGGCCCTGGCCGGCGGTGGCGCACCGCCTTGTCGATCAGCGCCAGTCCCTCGGCGATCATCGCCGCGTTCCAGCGCGTGCGGTCCTGCGCCTCGAGCAGCACGATCGCGCCGTCTGCGTCGAAGCGGGCCGGCGCGCGGGCGTGGGCGAGCAGCATCAGCGCCAACAGCCCCATGATCTCGGGCTCGGCCGGGAACAGCCGCAGGAGCAGCCGCCCGAGCCGGATCGCCTCCTCGGCGAGCTGGCCGCGCGCCTCCGCCGCCTCTCGGCTGACCGAATAGCCTTCGTTGAAGACGAGGTAGACCATCGCCGCCACCGCCGCGAGCCGCTCGGCCCGCTCGACCGGCCCCGGCGTCTCGAACGGTACGTCGGCCTTGGCGATCCTCGCCTTGGCGCGGGTGATGCGCTGCTCCATCGCCGCCTCACTGATGAGGAAGGCGCGGGCGATCTGGCGGACGGAGAGCCCCGAGACGACGCGCAGCGCGAGCGCGATCTGCTGCGTTGCCGGCAGCTCGGGATGGCAGCAGACGAACAACAGGCGGAGGATGTCGTCGCGGTAGTCGGCGTCGTCGAGCTTCTCGGCGATGCCGCTCTCCGCGTCGTCGAGATCGGACAGCACCTCCTCCGGCGGCAGCGGTGCGAGCCGCTTCTGCCGCCGCGTATGGTCGATCGCGACGTTGCGGCCGACGAACACCAGCCAGGCGGCCGGGTCGCGCGGCGGGCCGTTCTTCGGCCAGTTGGCGAGCGCCCGCAGGCACGCCTCCTGGGCCGCCTCCTCGGCGGTATCGAGGTCGCGGAAGTGGCGCAACAGCGCCGCCACGGCGCGCGGCCGGGCGGCCGCCAGCGCCGCGTCGATCCAGGCCGCGTCGAGGCCCGCCGGTTCGCTCACGCCGGTCCTTCCCCTCCCGGACCCGCCGGCGGGCGGCTGTCGGGATAATAGCGCTCGACCGGGCGGATCTCGTAGGCGCCGCCGGGGTTCGCCCGGGCGAGGTCGCGCGCCGCCTCGATCGCCTCGTCGAGGGCGGCGCACTCGATCAGATAGAAGCCGAGCAACTGCTCCTTCGTCTCGGCGAACGGGCCGTCGAGGACAACCGGCGGGTCGGTGTCCTTGCGCAGGGTCGTCGCGGCGGTGGTCGGCAGCAGCCGCGCCACCGGCCCGAGCCGGCCCTGGCGGGCGAGCTTCTCGTTGACGACGGATAGCCGCGCCATCACGGCATCGTCCTCCGCCTTCGACCAGCAGCCGACGACGTCTTCGCGGTGGTAGCAGAGAATGGCGTAGAGCATGGGTGCGCGGCAGCCTCCGTTCTCAAGGACGCGCGACTATGCCCCGTTCCGACACCCGCCCGCGAGCGCGCGGCGAAACTCTTGGCGGAGGGCATGGCCGGTGGCCGGTGCCGCGCGGTAGCCTGGACCGGCAGGGCCCGCAGACGGCTGCCCTGATCGCCGAGGAGCCTCGCGTTGCACTCCGCCCCCGTCCTGACGACACCGAGGCTGACCCTCGACGCCTTCTCGGACGCCGATGTGCCGGCGCTCGCCGCGATCCTCGCCGAGCCGGAGGTGACGAAGTCGATCACCGCCGACGGCTCGACGCCGGAGCGCTGTCTCGCCAGCGCCCGTGCCCGCATCGCCTGGCACAACGGCGCCTGGGGCAAGCACGGCTATGGCGTCTGGGCGGTGCGGGCGCGGGCGATCGAGGGCGTGACGCCCGGCACCCTCATCGGCTGGTGCGGATTCGCCGAGCCGGACCTTGGCGACGACCCGGAGATCCTCTACGGCCTCGCGCCAGCCGTCTGGCGGCAGGGGCTCGCGAGCGAGGCAGCCGCCGCGGCGGTCGACTGGCTGTTCGCGGCGACGGACCACGGCGGCGTCTCGGCGGTGATCTTCGCCTGCCTCGCGCCCGGCTCGCTGGCGCTGGTGCGCAAGCTCGGCCTGACGCGGCGCGGCACCATGGCGATGGCCGACTTCATGCCCGACCTGGTGCTGGCGAAGGCGGTGCTCGACTACGAGCTCTGGCGCCTGGCGCACGGCCGCGCGGCCGACGAGGCGCTGCTGCTGTTCGAGGCGCCCTACAAGGGTGGCCAACTCGCCACCCTCGGCCTCGGCGACATCAAGGCGATCGAGCAGGCGTTCTGCGACGCGGCGGCGCGGCGCGGCATCGGCGCCGGCCTCCCGCCGGCCGAGCGCGACCAGCGCGTCCGCACAGCCTTCCGCCAGGGCGGGGCCGAGCCCTGGCTCGACTGGTACCACCGGGTGCGGCCGGAGGGGCCGGCCGGAAACTGACGACGGATCGGCGACGGCACGCGCCGGCACCGTCCGGCGCACACACGGCGAAGTGACGGTCGTCGCCACCGCGCTGTGGCACAATGGCGCAGACCCCCGCGTTCCGACCGGAGGACCCGCCATGCGGCTCCAGAGCCTCGTTCCCACCCTGCTCGCGGCCCTCGTCGCCGTGTGCTGTCTTGCCGGCACCGCCGATGCCCAGGCGACGCGCACCTGGGTCTCCGGCGTCGGTAACGACGCCGATCCATGCAGCCGGACCGCACCGTGCAAGACCTTCGCCGGCGCGATCTCGAAGACCGCCGCTGGCGGCATCATCAGCGTGCTCGATCCGGGCGGCTACGGGGCGCTGACGATCACCAAGTCGATCTCCATCCAGACCGACCCGTCGCTCGGCAGCATCCTCAACTCCTCCACCAACGGCATCATCATCAACGCCGGCGTGAACGACGTCGTGGCGATCAGCGGCCTCATCATCGACGGGTCGCCGACGGCGTTCCCGGGGCTCAACGGTGTCCGCTTCCTCGCCGGCAAGTCGCTCGTCATGCGCAACTGCATCATCCGCAGCAACAAGGCGGCGGCCCCCAACGGCAACGGCATCATCTTCGCCAACGCCGCCGGTGCCGCAACGGCCCTCATCAGCGACTGCCTCATCTCCGGTAACGCCGTCGGCGTGCATGCCGTGCCGACCGGCGCCGGTACCGCCAAGCTGACGCTCGACCGCGTCGTCATCGAGGGCAGCACCGGCGCCGGCGTGCTCGCCGAGCAGGGCGGCACCATCCGCATCACCGACACGGTGATCACCGGCAACGCCCCCGGCCTGTCGGTCACCGGCAACGGCAAGATCGTCTCGCTCGGCAACAACACGGTGATCGGCAACAGCCCCGACGGCGCCCCGACCGAGCTCGTCGCGCCGAAGTAGCCGCAGCGGCCTGCGTGATCCCGCGAACCGGCCGCGCCGTGACAGCGGCGCGCGGGATCCCCGTTAAACCGCCGCGCCGTGACAGCGGCGCGCGGGATCCCCGTTAATCCGCTGCGCCGTGACAGCGGCGCGGCGGACGGCTAAGGATCGTCGGGGGGCACGTCCCGGCCGCCGGCGTCCTCCCGCCGGGCGCCGCGCCGCGTTCCCGCCCGATCCCGCCGGACGCGAACCCCCGCTGCATGCCGCTCGAAGACGCTGCCCTGCTCGCCGTGGCCGTCGCCGCCCTCGCGCTTCTGACGGCGTGGCGGCGCGTCGACCCTTTCCTGACGCTGGTCGCCGCCACGATCGGCTTCGCGCTCGCCGAGGGCATGTCGGTCGCCCACGTCGGCAAGGCGTTCGGCACCGGCTTCGGGCTGACGGCCGCCGCCGTCGGTCTTGCCGTGCTCGCCGCCGCGATGCTCTCCGAGCTCGCGGGCGCGAGCGGCGGTGCCGGGTGGCTCGCCGCCGTGACGCGGTCGCTGCGGAAGCGTCTCGGCACTGGCATGCTTGCCGTACCACTTGGATTCGCCGCCGGCCTGGGCGCCTCGGCGGCGGTCGCCTACGCGATCACCGCGCCGCTGCGCGCCGCCCTCGCCGGGGCGCCCGCGACCGGTGCCGAGACGATGCCGGCCCCGGCCCGTCGCGCCGCGCTGTCGGCCGGCCTGTCGCTCGCCGCCGCGCACGCGCTGGTGCTGCCGGCGCCGCCGATGATCGCTGCCGTGTCGATCCTCGGTGCCGGCTGGACGACGACGCTCGCCATCGGATTGCCGGTGGCGCTCGTCGCCGCCCTCGTCGGCATCGCCTTCGTGCACCTCGCCGGCCGCCCGCTACGCGACGCGCCGCCCGTCGATGGCGCTTCCGCCGTCGGTGGCGTGGAGCCGCGCGGCGCCGGGCCGTCGGTGGCGGCCGTGGCGCTCGCCGCGGTGACGCTCGTGCTCGTCGGCCTCACGATCGTGCAGTCGCTCGGCGACATCCCGAGCGAGCCGTTCGGCGGCGGTCGCGCCCGCGAGACGTTGCTCGGCGCCGGCCGGCCGCTGGTGCTCATCGCCCTCGTCGTCGGCGTGATGGGGCTCACGACGCTCGCCTGGTCGGCGCGCCGCGGCGCAGGCGACGTGGCGGCCGGCTGGCCGGGTCGGGCGATGCGCACGGCGGCGCTGCCGATGCTGCTCGTCGCCGCCGCCGGCGGCCTGCAGACGGTGACGCAGCAGCCGGGCATGGCGGAGCTCCTCGGCGAACAGGCGCTGGCGCTGCCGCTCGGCTTGGCTGTGCCCTTCCTCGCCGCCGCGATCGTCAAGACGCTGCAGGGCTCTACGCTCGTCGCCGCCATCACCGCCGCCGGCATGGTCGAGCCGCTGCTCGTGCCGCTCGGCCTCGACGGCGCGACCGGGCGGGCGCTCGCCGCGCTCGCCGTCGGCGCCGGCTCGGTCACCGTCGGCCACATCAATGACCCGTTGTTCTGGCTGATCTCCGCCGAGGCGCGGCTGAAGCCCTGGCAGGGGCTTGCGCTGGTGACGGGTGGGCTCGCCGTGCAGGGCGTGGCCGCCGCCGCGGTGCTGGCGGCGCTCGCCGCCGCGTTGCTCTGAGGTTGGACGAGGAACGGAGACGGAGATGCGCAGGCGCGACGTGCTGATCGGGACGGCGGGGCTGCTGGCGGCACCTCTGGTGGGGACGTTGCCGGTACCGCGGGCGGGAGCGCAGCCGGTGCCGACGCTGCCGCGCGACTTCCTGTGGGGCGCCTCGACGTCGGCCTACCAGATCGAGGGATCGGTGTCGGAAGGCGGCCGCAAGCCGTCGATCTGGGACACCTTCTCCCACACCCCCGGCCGCATCGCCGACGGCACCAACGGCGACGTCGCCTGCGACCATTACCACCGCTACCCGGAAGACATCCGCCTCCTCACCGGCGCCGGCTTCGAGGCCTACCGCTTCTCGATCGCCTGGCCGCGCATCCTGCCCGACGGCATCGGCGCGCCGAACGAGGCGGGCCTCGACTTCTACGACCGCCTCGTCGACGCGCTGCTCGAGGCCGGCGTCGCACCCTGGGCCTGCCCCTACCACTGGGACCTGCCGCAGGCGCTGCAGGACCGCGGCGGCTGGACGAACCGCGAGAGTGCCTCCTGGTTCGCCGACTATGTGCGCGTCGTCGTCGCCCGCCTCGGCGACCGCGTGCCGAACTGGGTGATGCTGAACGAGCCGAACGTGCACGCGATCTTCGGCCACGCCGTCGGCATCCACGCGCCGGGCCTGACGGGCTTCCCGAACTACCTCTCGGCGCAGCACCACATGAACCTCGCGCAAGGGCGCGGCCTCGTGGCGGCGCGGGCGGAGCGCTCCGGGCTCAACCTCGGCACGGTGTTCTCACTGCAGCCGATCCGCCCCGCCTCGACGAGCGAGGCCGACCGGGCTGCAGCGGCGCGCTTCGACGCGATCTGGAACCGCATCAACCTCGACCCGCTGTTCCACGGCCGCTACCCGGAGCTGTTCGCCGATCAGTTCGCGCCGCTGGTGAAGGAGGGCGACATGGCCGCGATCCAGCAGCCGGTCGACCTGCTCGGCGTCAACTACTACGGCCCCTCCTACATGAAGGACGACCCCGGCGGCGTGCTCGGCGGCACCGGCTACGGGGCGCTGCCGCCGGGCATGCCGGTGACGGCGCTCGGCTGGCCGATCGACCCGGAGGGCCTCGTCGAGGTGCTCGGCGATCTCAGGAGCAACTACGGCAACCCGGTCACCTACGTGACGGAGAACGGCGCCTGCTACGACGACCCGGCGCCGAAGGACGGCGTCGTCGACGACCCGCAGCGCGCCGCCTTCATCGCCTCCCACCTCGCCGCCGCCGCCCGCGCCATCGAGGCCGGCGCCCGGCTGAAGGGCTATTTCGCCTGGTCGCTGCTCGACAATTTCGAGTGGGCCGAGGGCGAGGCGAAGCGCTTCGGCATCGTCGCGGTGGATTTTGGCACGCAGGTGCGCACGCCGAAGACGTCCTACCGGTACTTGAAGGACGTCATCGCGCAGCACCGGTGAAGGTCTGGGCGGCCGGGAGCGGCAGAGCTATTCAAATCCTGATCGCAGAGCCCCAATTTTTCCGGGGTAGTGGGCCTTTGGATTGTTTCTCCACGAGAATTCAACCGACACTGGGATACGCCATTTTTTGGCAAGACGATCCGTCTCTCTCCAGCAATCTGCTGCCGACTGCCCTTGCACCGAAATTCCCAAGGCAGAGTGGTATTTGTACCCCTCCCCTTCGTAGGGCTCCAGCTTTGCCGGGATCCTTAGCTCGTGAACCAGGCTCTCACCTTGGACGCCTTTGGCCTTCACCCGGCCAATCATAGCGAGCAGGATTGCTGACCAGCGCGGGCTGCGGAGCAACTTACCATTGATAGAAGCGGTTAGCGGTTTGGTGAAGGTAAGCCCTGGCGCAGTGTCGAACTGCATTACACCGCTGGCAGGCGCGGACGCCAAGTTCTCCGGTTCGTCGTCCCGCTCCATTCCCAAATCTTCCATCGCCTTCTGCACGATGTGATCGATGGTCTCGCTGGGCGTTTTGGTACCGTACCACGTCTTGAGGGTGCTCAAGGCCGCAAAAGTGGCGTCGTTTATTCTGACCACGGGCATCATGTGATTCTTCCGGCCTCATGAGATAGCCCATGTTACATATCCTGAGAGTGTGGTCAACCAGAATATGTAACATGTACCCCTGGTGGCTGGCTTCAGAACATCGCAAGCACCCACGGGCTCGACCTCGCCGGCGCCGCAGTCCCGATTGAAAGGCCCCCACCTGCCGGCTTCGCCGGCTGTCCTCCCCACCCAAATCAGGCTTGCCCGACTTGGGTCCTTCAAGTGATCGCAGCGGGCAAGCCTGCTGCGATTGCAGGGGGAGGACGATGCCGTGCCCGCCTCCAACGCCTAACGTCTCGCCAGCCAGATCACGTGCCGTGCGCCGCCGCGCTTGCCGAGCGCGCGGGCGCGGACCTCCTCGACCTTGAAGCCACCCTGCCTCAGCCGGCGCGAAAACGCCGCATCCGGCCCCGCCGACCACACCGCCAGCACGCCGCCCGGCCGCAGCGCCGCCCACGCCGCGCCGAGACCGCCGGCGTCGTAGAGCCGGTCGTTCTCCGGCCGCGACAGCCCGTCCGGCCCGTTGTCGACGTCGAGCAGGATGGCGTCGAAGTCCGCGCGGGCCGTGCGGACGAGCCCGCCGACGTCGGCTTCGGCGATCGTGACTCGCGGATCATCGAGGCAACCGGCGAACACACCGGCCATCGGCCCGCGCGCCCAGGCGGCTACCGCGGGCACCAGTTCCGCCACCGTGACGCGGGCGTCCGCCGGCAGCACGGCGAGCGCCGCGCGCAGCGTGAACCCCATGCCGAGTCCGCCGACCAGCAGGGCGGGCGCCGCCCGCCCGGCGAGCCGCGCGCATGCCGCCGTGGCGAGCACCTCCTCCGAGCCGCCGGCGCGGCTGTTCATCAGCTCGTTGCCGCCGAGCCGGATGGAGAACTCGTCGCCGCGCCTCATCAGGCGGAGCAGGCCGCCGCCGGGGATCTCGGCGGTGTCGAGCTGGGTCCAGGGGATCATGGGGGGCTCGCGGGGAGGGGAGGATCGGCAGTCGGCAGCCGACAGTAGGGAGTGGGCAGTGGGAAGCGTGGACGGGGTTTCCCTTCTCCCACCGACAGGTGGGAGAAGGTGGCGCGAAGCGCCGGATGAGGGCGGCGCGCGTGAGCGCGCCGGCGTTGCGAACTGCGGAGACACCCGCGCTGCGCGCGGGCCCTCATCCGCCCTTCGGGCACCTTCTCCCAGCGATGCTGGGAGAAGGGAAGCCAACGCCTTACTGCGTTCCCGGCACCTTGAGCCCGAGCGACTCGAGATAGCCCGCGTTCACCCGGCCGTTCTCAAGCCGGATCGCCTCGAGATAGGCGGCGAGCGCCGCGCGGGCCTCCTCGCGCGTCGGCAGCGCATCGTCCGTCCACTCGTCCGGCGCCAGCGCCGAGGCGGCCGCGATCTTCTCCCAGCCGGCCGGCTTCTGCACCGAGATCACGGCCGACGTCGTCTCCATGTACTTGTAGGGCCAGAAGCTCCAGCCGATGCCAAAGCGCTCGTTGAGGGCGCGGAAGCGGGCGTTCCACTCGTCGGTGAGCTCGCCGGTCTCGCCGACGAACACCGGCACGTCGTGCAGCGCCATGAAGTTCACGTACTCCTGCACACCGTCGCGCTCGGTGCTCGCCCAGAACTTGTGGTAGGTGTACGCCAGGTTGTCGGCGAAGGGTGGGCCGAGCATCGCAAACGACGTGCTCCACTGCGCGCCGGCGAGCATGATCGGGTGGTTCGGGTCGACGGCGCGGATCGCTTCCACGAGCTCGCGGTAGAACGGTTCGAGCCGCGGGTTGAGGTAGCCGGTGTCGTGGTAGGGCGAGATCGGCTCGTTCAACAGGTCGTAGCCGAGCACCGTCGGCTCGTCGCGGAAACGCCGGGCGATTTCCGTCCACAGCGCCACCGTCAGGCGGCGGTGCGCCGGCACGTAGAACATCACCGGGTAGCCCGGCCCGTCGTCGTGGTTGACGCCGGTCTGCCCGCCGGGGGCGGCGTGCAGGTCGAGGATGACCTTCAGCCCGGCCTCGCGGCACCAGCCGACCAGCCGCTCGACCAGCGCCCAGCCGGGTCCGTCGAAGCGCGTCGGATCGACGGGGTCGACGAACAGCTTGAAGTGCAGCGGCACGCGGATCGTCGTGAAGCCGGCGGCGGCGATGAAGTCGACGTCGGCCTTCGTCATGTAGCCGTCGCGGAACGCCGTCCAGAACGCCGCCGCCTCCTCGGGCCCGACCAGACGGTCCACCAGCGCCTCGATCTGGCGCGGCGACTTCGCCTTGGCGAAGCGGAACATGTAGCCTTCCTGCATCAGCCAGTTGCCAAGGCTGATGCCTTTGACCTGGAAGGTGGAGCCGTCCGGATTGGCGAACCGCGTGCCGTCGGTGCGGACGAAGCCGTCGGCCCGGGCGGGGCCGCAGAGTGGCGCGAGGAGGGCGGCGAGCAGGGCGAGCGTCAGCAGCAGAGGCGAAGCGCGGTGCCGCGGGACGCCCCGCCGTCTCTGCGGCAGCGCCATCGCCGTCCCGTGCTGAGAAAGCTGAATTCCGATCAATCGAAAGGTCCGGGCAGGAGGAGCGGCCCGGCACTGTAGGCGACCGCCGCGATCGGCATCAATCGCACAACGACGGCCCGCCGCCCGGGCGCGGTCGACGGGCAAAGTCTTTCTGCTATCCGGCCCGCCGCCCGGGCGACGGGCGGCGGGCGAAGTCCGTCTGCTATCCGGCCCGCCGCCCGGGCGCGGGCGGCGGGCCGGTCGGAGGGGACGGCCGCTCAGTCGCCGGGGGGGCGCGGTGGCGGGGCGTCACCCTCCGGATCCGCCGGCGGCATCAGGTCCGGCGCCGGCGTGGGCGGCGAAGCGTCCGGATGCCAGCCGCCGGCGAACGGCGGGAGCGGGGGGAAGCGGCCGTGCGGCCCGAGCCGCGCCTCGAAGGCGGCGAGGCGCTCGGTCTGCTCTTCCGTCAGCACGGGTCGGAGCGCCTCGATCGCCTCCTCGACCGCCTCGGCGCGACGGCCGCGCTCGGCCACCTCGCCGGCGAGCCACTCGACGCGGGCGAACGGATCACGCTTGCCGTCGTCGTCGCCGGCCGGTGGCGGCGGCGGCGCCGGAGGCTCGAGCAGCGCCACCAGCGCCGAGGAGAACGCCCGCCAGGCGTCGAGCTGGTCGGCACGGATACCGACGGCGGTCTCGGCGGCGGCGAGCAGCGTCGCCGCCAGCATCGCCGGCTGCGGGCGCTCCATCGGTCCCCGGGCGGGGAGGCGGTCACCGTGACCCGGCCCGCGCCGGCCGCCGGGCACCATCCACGGCGGCGGCGGTGGCGCGCCGGGTCCGTCGAAGTGGACGGGCCGCGGCGCGTCGGTGCGGGCGCCCAGGCCGTCTGCTCCTGGCAGGCCCGGCAGCGGCGGCCGTGCACCGGCCACGGTGGCGAGGCGCTCGCCGGTCTTGCCGGCGGACGTCTCGCCGGCGGACGTCGTGCCGACCGAGTTGCTGCCCGCCGCCGCGGTGCCGTCCGTCGCGGCGAAGACCGCCGCCGGCAGCATCGCGGCGAGGGCGACCGTCGCAGCGACGAGGGTGGCTTTTCTCATGGGTAATCTCTTTCTTCGGTGGCCTCCCAGCACCGCCACGCTAGGGCTGCCGCATTGCCTGCGTTCGTCGTCGCGTGTCGAACCGTTGCCGTCGTCGCGGCGTCCGTGTCGAAGTGTTGCCGAGCGCGCGGCCAGACACGTTGCGTGACAAAAATCCGGTCGCCGCGCCGCCGTGCCGGTCCTACTGAGAGGGGCGCACCGGAAAACCCGCCATGCCGCCGCCAACCGTGCCGAACGCCGCCGCCCCGCACATCCTCGTCGTCGACGACGACGGCGAGATCCGCGCGCTGCTCGGCCGCTATCTCGCCAGCCAAGGCTTTCGCGTCAGCCTCGCGGCCGACCGGCGGACGCTCGAGGCGGTGCTCGCGGCCGCGGCGATCGACCTCGTGGTGCTCGACGTGCTGTTGCCGGACGGCTCCGGCCTCGACATCTGCCGCGACCTGCGTCGTCACCGCCCGGCGCTGCCGGTGATCCTGCTCACCGCGCTGAAGGAGGAGGTCGACCGCATCATCGGCCTGGAGATCGGCGCCGACGACTATCTCGGCAAGCCGTTCAACCCGCGCGAGCTGGTCGCCCGCATCCGCGCCGTGCTGCGCCGCGGCGGCGAGGCGGCGGCGGAGCCCGACGGCCGCAGCTACCGCTTCTGCGGCTTCCGCGCCGACCCGGCGTCGCGTGACGTCATCGACGTCGACGGGCGCTCGTGCGCCCTCACCGGGGCGGAGTTCGACCTGTTGCGCGTCTTCCTCGACCGGCCCGGCAGGGTGCTCTCGCGCGACCAGTTGCTCGACCTGACGCAGGGTCGCGACGCCGATCCGCTCGACCGCTCGATCGACGTGCTGGTGAGCCGGCTGCGCCGCAAGCTCGGCGATGCGCCGCCGTTCCGCCTCGTCAAGACCGTGCGCAACGGCGGCTATCAGTTCACCGCCCGCGTCGAGACGGACGGGGCGCCGCCGTGACGACGCTGCGGGTCCGCTTGGCGCTGCTGCTGGTGGTGGCGATCGTCGCCGTCGTCGGGCTCGCCACCGCCGCGGCGGTGCTCGTCATCGGCCCGCCCGTGCGCGACAAGCCGTTCCTCGTGATGGCGGCGCAGGTGCGGGCGCTGCACGCGCTTGCCGCGGAACGAGCCGAGGTCGCGGGCCCGGCCGCGCCGGCGCTTTCGCCGCGCCCGGCCGGCGAGATCGCGCAGCCGGTGACCCGTCTGCTGCAGCAGGCGCTCGACGCCACCGGACCGCCGCTCGCCGCCGAAGTGGTGCGTGCACCCGACCGCACGCTGTCGCTGGCGGTACCGGTCGGCGGGGACGGCTTTCTGGTGCTGCCGTTCGACGACCGGCCGCCGCCGGCGGGCGGCTGGGCGATCCTGGTCGGCTGGATGGCGGCGATCGTCGTGGGTGTCGCCGCCGTGGCGCTCGTCGTGGCGAACCGGCTGACGCGGCCACTGGCGCTGCTCGAGGGGGCCGTCGCCGGGGTCGGCGCCGACGGCGCGCTGCCGGTGCTGGCGGAGACCGGCCCGGCCGAAGTGCGCGCCACCGCCCGGGCGCTCAACGCCTTGTCGGCGCGGCTGCAGGCGGCAGTGGCGAGCCGCATGCGCCTCGTCGCCGCCGCCGGCCACGACCTGCGCACGCCGATCACCCGGCTTCGGCTGCGCGCCGAGTTCCTCCCCGACGCCGAGCGGCCCGCCTGGCTCGCCGACCTCGAAGAACTCGAGCGCATCGCCGATAGCGCCATCGAGCTCGTCCGCGAGGAGGCCGGCAGCAGCGCGGAGCGCGTGCGCCTCGACGACCTCGCCGCCGAGGTGGTGGCCGAACTCGCCGGCCTCGGGCTGCCGGTGGCGCTGGCCGCCCGGACGCCTGCCGTCGTCTCGGCGAGCCCGCTCGCCCTGAAGCGAGCGCTGCGCAACCTCTTCGCCAACGCCGCCACCCACGGGGGCGGCGCGCGGGTGTCGGTCGGGCCGGAGCTGGCGCCCGGCGCGGCGGCGACGACGGCGCTGATGACGATCGACGACGACGGACCCGGCATCCCGCCGGAGCAGCTCGCGCGCGCCTTCGAGCCGTTCTTCCGCGTCGACCCGGCGCGCCGTCGCTCCGCCCCGGGCGCCGGGCTCGGCCTCGCCATCGCCCGCGAGATCGTCGTGCGCGCCGGCGGCGAGGTGGCGCTCGCCAACCGGCCGGAGGGCGGGCTCCGCCAGCAGGTCCGACTGCCGCTCGCCTGAGTGGCATCGAGCGGCGCCCTTCGCCGTTTCGGCGGGATTTGCTATGCTCCGCCCCATGAACGCCCCGATGACGACCGCCGCCGAGGGACTACCGCGCCGCGCCTTCACCGTGAAGGAGGTCGAGCGGATGGTCGAGGTCGGCCTGATCGGCGAGGACGAGCGCATCGAGCTGATCGGCGGGGAGATCGTGCCGCTGTCGCCGAAGGGCAACCACCACGAGGTGCTGAAGATCAAGCTGCTGCGGTTGTGGATGCGGATCGCCCCCGACGACCTGGAGTTGGCCCCGGAGACGACCTTCCGCCTCTCCGAGGACACCTACCTCGAGCCGGACATCGTCGTGTACCGCCTCGCCGACGGCCTGAAGCGGCTCGACGGCGGCACGGCGCTCCTGTGCGTCGAGATCGCCGACTCGAGCCTCGGCTACGACCTCGGCCGGAAGCCGGCGATCTATGCGGCGTTCGGCGTCGCCGAGCTGTGGGTGATCGACGCCGTGCGCCTCGTCACCCATGTGCACCGCGACCCCGAGGGCGGCAGTTTTCGCTCGGTGACGGTCCATGCCGCCGGCGAGACGCTCGTGCCACTCAACGCGCCGTCGCTGCCGCTCCGCCTCGCCGACCTCCGCTTGTCGATCTGACCGCCCGTTGGCGCGCCCTTCGACCTATTCCCGGCCTCGGGTACACTAACGCCCATGAACGCCCCGATGACGACCGCCGCCGAGGGACTGCCGCGCCGCGCCTTCACCGTGAAGGAGGTCGAGCGGATGGTCGAGGTTGGCCTGATCGGCGAGGACGAGCGCATCGAGCTGATCGGCGGGGAGATCGTGCCGATGTCGCCGAAGGGCAACCACCACGAGGTGCTGAAGGCCGCATTGCTCGATCACTGGTATCGGCATCGACCGCCCGAGCTGATGCTTGTACCCGAGACCACCTTCCACCTCTCCGAGGACACCTACATCGAGCCGGACGTCGTCGTGTACCGCCGCGCCGACGGCCTGAAGCGGCTCGACGGCGGCACGGCGCTCCTGTGCGTCGAGATCGCCGATGCGAGCCTCGGCTACGACCTCCACCGCAAGCCTTCGATCTATGCCGCCTTCGGCGTCGCCGAGCTGTGGGTGATCGATGCCGTTCGCCTCGTCACCCACGTCCACCGCGAGCCCGACGGCGGCGTCCACCGCTCCGTCACCGTCCACGCCGCCGGCGAGACGCTCGTGCCCGTGCGTGCGCCGGCGCTGCCGCTCCGCCTCGCCGACCTCGATCTCTCCGATTGAACGGCGGGCGACGGCGTTGACCCGTGCCGCCCGGCCCCCCATCTGCGATGGCGGCTTCGGCCGGCCCTCCGCCTGGGTGGTCCGCGGCGCACCTCTATCTCCGTCCGGGAGCCGGTATCCACCGGTTCCGGCCTCGCACAGCATGGCACTGTCCCGATGAAGGTCGACGCCGCGTCCATCATTGCCTGGCTCGTCGGCGAAGGCCGCAGCCTCGCCTTCTCCGCCCTCATCGACGGCTTCGGCTGGCGGCTCTCCGCCGCCGGCCTTCCGGTCGACCGCTTCTCGGTGTCCGTGCGCGTGCTGTCGGCGAGCGTGCTCGCCGTCACCTCGGTGTGGCGGCCGCACATGCCGCTCGACTTCCGCACCTTCGACTATGTCGACCGCGACGCCGGCTACTATGACCGCAGCCCGTTCAGGGTCGTCTACGAGACCGGGCAGCCGCTCCACCTCGACCTGCGCACGACGCCCGACGACCGCTTCGGCATCGTGCCGGAGCTGAAGAAGGAGGGCTACGCCCACTACCACGCCCTGCCGATGAACTTTGCCGACGGGGTGCAGAACGCGGCGACCCTCTCCACCAAGTCGCCGGAGGACTTCTCCGCCGACCAACTCGCGCTGGTGGAGGCGGTAATGCCGGCGCTCGCCGCGGTGATCGAAATCCGCACCTACCACCGCGTCCTGCGCGAGCTGCTCGCCACCTATGTCGGTCGGGGTCCGGCCGGCGAGATCATCGGCGGGACGGTGTTCCGCGGCGACGTCAAGACGATGCGCGCCGCGATGCTTTTTGCCGACCTGCGCGGCTTCACGGCGCTGTCGACGCGGCTCCCCCCCGAAGCCACCGCCGAGCTGCTCAACCGCTACTACGACGTGCTCGTGCCGGCGGTGACCGAGCGCGGCGGCGACGTCCTGAAGTTCATCGGCGACGGCATGCTGGCGGTGTTCGAGCACACCGACGACGGTCGCGACGCCGCCGGCCGGGCACTCGCCGCCGCCGAGTTCGCCCTCGTCAACGGTGCCGAGCTGTCGGCCGGTGGCGAACCGGTGCGCTTCGGCGTGGCGCTGCACCAGGGCGAGGCGGTCTACGGCAACGTCGGCGCGCTCGACCGGCTCGACTTCACTGTCGTCGGCCGCGACGTCAACGAGGTGGCGCGCATCTCTTCGCTGTGCGGCCAGCTCGGCAAGCCGATGCTCGCCTCGCGCGCCTTCGCGGCGAGCTCGCCCGGTCGCTTCCGCCCAGCCGGCGCGCACCTGGTGCGCGGCATCGCCGAGCCGCTGCCGGTGTTCGAGCCGGCGATCGTCGCCGCCGGCGGACATACCCCCGTCGCCGAGGCGCTCGGGTGATGCGCGGACCTGAGCGCATCCGCATCGCGGCGGTGCAGCTGGAGATCACCCGGCCGGCCTCTTTCGCCGCCTGGGCCGACCGCATCGCCGACCTCGTGCGCGACGCCGCTGAGACCGGCGCCGACCTCGTCGTTTTTCCCGAGTACGGCATGCTGGAGCTCACCGGCGTGTTCGACGACGCCGTCGCCGCCAACGCGGCGCGCGCCCTCGACGCGATTGGCACGGTGCTGCCGGAGGCGCTCTACCACTTCGCCGGCCTCGCCGCCCGCGCCCGCGTCCACATCCTCGCGCCGAGCGCGCCGGAGCGCGGCGCCGACGGCCGGCTGCGCAACGTCGCGCGGCTCTACACGCCGTCGGGCGGCGTCGGCGTGCAGGAGAAGATCGTCATGACGCGCTTCGAGCGCGATCCGTGGGGCATCGTCGGCGGCGGCCCGGTGCGCGTCTTCGACACCGCGCTCGGCCGGCTCGGCGTAGCGATCTGCTACGACGTCGAGTTCCCGCTGATCGCCCGCGCGATGGTGGAGAAGGGGGCCGAGGTGATCCTCGCGCCGAGCTGCACCGATACGCTCGCCGGCTTCCACCGCGTCCGCACCGGCGCCCGCGCCCGCGCGCTCGAAGGCCAGTGCGTCGTCGTGCAGGTGCCGACCGTCGGCCCGGCGCCGTGGTCGGGCACGCTCGACCAGAACCGCGGCGCCGCCGGCTTCTACGGCCCGCCCGACGACGGCTTCCCCGACAGCGGCGTCATCGCGCAAGGCCCGCTCGATACGGGCCACATTCTCGTCGCCGACGTCGATCGCGCCGCCATCGCGCACGTGCGGCGGGACGGCCAGGTGCTGACCTGCGCCCATTGGGCCGACCAGGGTGGTGGTGGCACGCCGCCCTGCGAGGTGGTGCGGCTCGACTGAGCCGCCGGCCCGACGCGAGGCCGGACCTCCGTGCCTTGCTGTCGGGTCCTTCGCCGCTGCGGCCCGGATGCCGCCGTCAGAGCCCGCTCGGCTCGAGCGCGAACACCACCGTCACCTCGGCGGAAAGCTGCACGGACCCGGCTTCCACCGGCACCGGAGCGGCGTCCGCGGCCATCCGGTACATCGGCTGCAGCGGCGGTGCGCCGGTCGTCTCGGCGATCGACAGCACGCGGCCCGTCTTGACGTTCGCCGCGGCGGCATAGAGGTCGGCCTTGCGGCGGGCATCGCGGATCGCGCCCTCGCGCGCCTGGTCGCGCAGCGTCGTGTCGTCGTCAATCAGGAAGGTGATGCCGTCGATCTGGTTCGCGCCGGCCTTCACCGCGGCGTCGAGCAGCTTGCCGAGGTCAGGGAGCGCGCGCACGCGCACGACGACGCCGTTGCGCACGCTATAGCCGGCGATGCGGGCGGGCTCGGCGTCGTCGTCACGATCGGCATAGCGCGGGTAGACCGAGAAGCCCGAGGTCTGCACGTCGGCGGCCGCCACGCCGGCCGCCTTGACGGCGTCGATCAGCTTCGCCGTCGCGGCGGAGTTCTCCGACAGCGCGTCGCCGGCCGTGCCGGCCTCGGTGACGACCGACAGCGTCACCATCGCCGTATCCGGCGCGCCCGACACCTCGGCCGAACCGGTGACGGAGATGCGCCCGTCGGTGGGGGCCGCGATGATCTGCTGGGCGTGTGCCGACGGGGCGAGCGCGAGCGCCGCTGCCGGGGCGGCGAGCGCGGCGGCGAGGATGGCGACGGCGGCGGGCCGGCGGGAGTGGGTGGTCACGTTCGGGCCTCCTCGGCTGTCTGTCTCGGCGCCGCGGGATGCGCCGGCACCCGATGCTGTGGCGGCCCCTGACTCGGAGGCCGGGCTCGCGCCACGACGACCGGTCCCACGGCATTGCGACGGCAATGCGACGTGCTATAGCCCTGCCACGCGCCTCGCGCGGGCCCGTAGCTCAATGGTTAGAGCCGGCCGCTCATAACGGTCTGGTTGCAGGTTCGAGTCCTGCCGGGCCCACCAGCGTTTTCAAGGGGTTATGGGTGGAATTTGGGTTAGTTTGGCGGCAGCGGTACCGATAACGGTACGTGTTCAACTCCGCTTCCTCGAGACCATATCGCCATTTCGACGCGCTGTTCTGCGATGGAGATCCCGAGCGCCCGTCACCTTCGTCCATACTCCGTGAATACGTAGTCTCTTGACTGCACGACGGTATGGCAGGCGAACCCGCACTTGGCATCGTTCTCCTGCGGCGGTTCGTTATCCACGGTGCCGGGGGCGAACGTATCGGACGCGGCGTCATAGTTGAACACGGCCCACCCCCATCCGCCGCTATCCGCAAACCGTTTGCTGTCCTTCACCATGAAATCCACGTCGTGTTGAACGCCTGGCACCGTCGCGTCCGGGAAGTATTGCTGCTTCTTCGGTTTCCAGTGGATTTTCGCCATCTTGGCGCCGTCAGGGAAAACTTTGCCGTTGTCGGGAGCTCCTGCCAAGTAGGCATCAATCATCACCTGGTTTGCGAGGATCACAGCTACCAGTTTGTCGTTCTGACTGGTTGAAACCACCTGCCAAGCTTCGTATCCCCTGAACTCGGAGAACGCGAGCCCGCCCGGAACGCTTAAGGTGTATTTGTCTTGTTGAGCAACGGCTACACCCCCGACTATGAGCAACGTGCAACCTAGGATCGGCATGACTTTACTGAGGTTCATGGCGTAGTCCTCCAGTCAGCCGGAAGCCGGCCAACTATGCTACGCCTGAATTGAGTTCTTGGCGAATCTTGGTGGAAGACAATTGGTTTGAATAATCGGGACCTTGGGCGGCGAATTTGGACAGCACCGAAATTTGAACACGGCAGCGGACGGGTTGGCATGCGTGCTGCAGCGGCCGTTACCGGAAGGCCTCTGCGCGCGACGGCGAGCCCTGAGACGAAGAGGCCCGGCGTCCACCCCGGCGCGCAGAGCCGGGGTGCGACGGGCGGCACCCGTTGCTGCAGCCCAACGCACGTTCACAGCCGGGCCGTATGTGAGTGTTGGGCATCAGGCTTGACTCGGAAGAACGTCCTGCCCCCTTGATTGAGGCTGCTGTTGGACGAAAGGTTGGGGACGCGATGCTGATCAGGCTATTTGCAATTTCGGCGATGTTGTTGATGACAGTTGCGACCGGTGCGGCTCAAGCCGAAACCATAACCATCAAGTTCAAGGACAAGACTGATGCCAAGGACTGGAGGCCGATAACGGAGAAGTGGGGGGTGGAGGACAGCGCCTATGGCGCCACGGAGCTGTCCGGTGACAAGTCCCCTTTCTCCATCTACCAATCGAAAAGCTTCTCGGATGCAGAAGTGACATTCACGGCTGATGCCGATGAGAAGCGATATTACATCGCCGGAAACATTCGGACGAGAGTCGAGAGGGAGCGCATCTCTGGGTATCAGATTGTCGCTTTCTTTTCTTCAGTTTCCGTCGACATCTATCTGTATAGGCTGGACGAGTTCCCGCTTGATCCGGCGCTTGCCGATGAGCCGCGCATACTATGCCACAAATTGCTGAGAAAAGTAGCGAAGCCGAAGATCACGCTCGCCGGCAAGGGCGACACGATTTCCGTCATTTACGACGGCGACACAGTGTGTTCTGAGCAGGATAAAAAATATGACGGCGGAAAGGTTGGCCTGTTCAATCACCACTATTGGATGCAGGGCTACACCGCAGTCAAAATCGTGACGCCGTAGCCGGTCATCGCATCGTCAGGGGCCTGGTCGCTCGGGCGTGGCAACCCGCCAGGCGGCCAGGCCGGACCGGCGGTTTACGCATCGCCTGCTCGAACGCCGTCGGCTATGGTGCGGCAGAAGACAGTTGCCGAATAGGGCTGCGGGCAAAGCTCATTGAACGACCGGGGGAACGCACAGCAGGGCGCAGGTTGGCCGGTGTCGGGCCAGTCGCACAATACCGAATCGCTGTCCGAACCCGACATCGGGCCGTTGCACGAGTTCCTGCCGCTGGAGTGGGCCGGCAACCGCGAGATTCGCGTAGCGCTCACGGCCGTCGTTGTTTCTGTTGTCGTTTTTCTGGCCGCACTGCCCTTTGCAGGCGAGCAGTTGGGACCCGTCGCGGCCTTCGTGCCGACCTATGTGACGGCTCTCATCGTTTGCGATGCCGTGACGGCGGCCTTGCTCTTCGGCCTCTACCGGTACAATGGCTCGGCGAGAATCCTTCTGCTGGCGACCGCCTACGTCTTCACCACCTTCGCCACGACCGGGTATGCGCTGATATTTCCGGGCCTGTATCCGCTGCCGGACGGGCTCGCGGCCGGTCCGCAGAGTACCTCGGCGCTGTACATCTTCTGGCATGGCGGCTTTCCGCTCTTCTTACTTGCGTATGCGCTCGCAAAGCGTCGCGAGGATGCCGGATTTCGAGCGGTAGAGGGCAGAGAGCATTCGCCAGAAGGAAGTTTTATCATTTACTGCATAGCATCGACACTGCTTGTCGTGGCGGGCTTTGCCGTATTCGCGACAGCGGGGCGGGATCACATCCCGATATTCTTGAGCGGAGACCGCACGACGAGCATCGGCCGAACCGCGCTGGTGATCGACTGGATGCTGTGCTTCAGTGCGCTGATCATTTTGCTGTGGCAACGACACCTGCGGAAGATGGATCTCTGGGTGGTGGTCGTGCTGTGCGTCTGGCTCTGCGACCTGGGACTTTCGGCGGTCCTGAATACCGGCCGCTACGATCTCGGCTGGTACGTCGGGCGCATCTTCGGCCTGCTGGCGGCGAGCTTCCTGCTCATCGTGCTCTTGTTCGAAAATGCCAGAAACTACGCGCGCATGGCCTCCATGGCGAAAGATCTGCAGCGGGTGAACGCCGTCCTCAAGCGAGCATCCTTTCTCGACGGATTGACGAATATATACAATAGAAGGGCGTTCGATAACTATCTCGACAGACAGATATCGATCTCAAAGCGATACAAGAGGCCGCTATCGCTGGTCATCTTGGACATCGACAACTTCAAATCCTACAACGACAGAAACGGTCATCTGGCGGGCGACGACGCGCTGAAAGCGGTGGCGCACGCCCTGGCGGCCTGTTGCCGACGCGGGGCCGACCTGGCTGCCCGCTATGGCGGCGAGGAGTTCGCGGTCGTCCTGCCAGACACGGATCTGGATGGGGCAACCGTCATCGCGGAATACGCGCGGAAGGCCGTCATCGCGCTGAACATCCCGCACGACGGTGCGCTATCGTGCATGACGGTCAGCGCCGGGGTTGCGACATTGGGATGGGGCGACAGCCACACCGCCTCGGACTTGATCTCAGAGGCCGACGCAAGGCTCTTCCACGCCAAGCGCACCGGGCGAAACCAGACCATTCGGGCTCTGCCCGCCTAGGAAGGTGTGGCCGGCGGCTCCCTACTTCCGCCGCGCTACGATCAGCGACTCGTCGATGTTCTGGCCGACGGCCCAGGCGTGGCCGCCGGCCATCGCGACGCCGTTGAGCGAGCCGAAGTCGCCGGCCGGCGCCATGCTCCACGCCGTGCCGTCCCAGTGCATGGTGAGGCGGCCGGCGAAGGGGGGCTGCGAGCTGTCCTTCAGGCCGACGGCCCAGACGTTCGACGGCCCGCGCGAGTCGACGCTCAAGAGCGTCGCGCTGGCCCCGGCGTCCGGCGCGTCAGCCACCGTCCAGGCGGTGCCGTCCCAATGCAGGATCAACGGCCTGTGTTCCGCCGCGTGGCCCACCGCCCACGCCTCCCGGGCGCTGACGAACTCGGCTCCGTTGAGCATGGACGAGGCCGGAATCTGCTCGGGACCCGCGGCCACCTTCCAGCGGCGGCCGTTCCACTGCAGGATGAAGCCCTGTTCGCCCGCGGCCGTCTTGCAGTAGCCCGTCGCGATCACCTTGTTCCGGTTGCGTGCGGCGACGTCCGTCAGGTACGTGCGCTCGGTGCAGAAAGCCGGCACCGGCACCTCCACCGGCGCCCAGGCCGTGCCGTCCCAGCGCAGCGCCAGCGGACGGCTGACGACGGACAGATCATAGATCGAGCCCACCGCCCACGCCTCGGTCGGACCGGCGAGCGCCACCGCCTCGAGATAGTTGCCGACCGGCCCGGGATTGGGGCTGTCGATGATCGACCAGCTCGATCCGTCCCACCGTTCGACGAGCGTCCTGGCGCTTTCCCCCGACCGGCGGAACCATCCGACCGCCCACACCTCGGTCGGCGACCGGGCGGCGACGCTCTGCAGGAAGTTCGTCGCCGCGCCGGCGACGTTGGCGCTCAACACGTGCGTCCAGGCGACGCCGTCCCAATGCAGCACGTGCGTGCGGAACTCGAGGATGGGTCCGATGAACCCCCAGTGGCGGCCGACCGCCCAGACGTCCCGCGCGCTGACGGCGGCGACGTCCTCGAGGATCTCCTCGCGGTCCGAGATCAGCGGATGCGGCTGCTCTCGCCATTCGCCGGCGATGGCCGCCGCCGCGGCGACGGCGGCGAGGGCCATCCCGCCAAGCAGGGCTGCCGCCTTCGGTGCGACGCCCTGCAGGAAACCGGCGAGTGAAGTGCGTTGCCGCGTCGATGCCAATGCCGCCTCCCCGGTCTGATTGCTGCGATCAGACTTCTGTTTTGCCCGGGGCCGTACCCCTGGGTCCCGCGCCGGCCAGCGTCCTCGTCATGCTGACAGGTCCCGGTCCTCTCCGGAAGGGGCGGATCGGGGGTGGCCCGTCGGTGCGTCCGGTGCTGCAGTGGCCCGCATCGGGCCCCGCGCCGGGGCACGGGCGGAAGAAGCGCCGCCGCTGTCCCGCTGGCGTCGGGCGGCCGCGGTGACTACCCTGCCGTCTCGCTTCGCCGGCAAGTATCCCGCGAAGACGATGGGGACCGACCACCGATGAACGTGCGCGTCAGGCGGGGAGGCGGGGGGCCGACGATCGCCGACGTGGCGCGGCTCGCCGGCGTCGGCGCGATCACCGTGTCGCGGGCGCTGCGCGAGCCGGACCGCGTCTCGATCGAGCTCCGACGCAAGATCACCGCGGCGATCGACGAGCTCGGCTACGTGCCGGACAGCAACGCCCGCGCGCTCGCCTCGGCGCGCGCCGACGTCATCGGCGTGCTGGTGCCGTCGCTCACCAACAACGTCTTCGCCGAGGTGGTGCGCGGCATCTATGACGGGCTCGGCGACGCGCCGTTGCAGGTGCAGCTCGGCAACACCCACTATTCGGGCCTGGAAGAAGAGCGGCTGCTGCGCGTCTTCCTGCGCCAGCGACCCTCGGCGCTGATCGTCTCGGGCATCGACCAGACGCCCGCCGCGCGCGAGCTTCTGGAGACGGCGGGCTGCCCGGTCGTGCAGATCATGGAGACCGGCCCCGACCCGGTCGACATGATGGTCGGCTTCTCCCACTTCGACGGCGGCCGGGCGGTGACGCACCACATGCTCGCCGCCGGCTACCGGCGGGTCGGCTTCGTCGGCGCCCGCATGGACCCGCGCTCGCAGCGCCGCCTCGCCGGCTACCGCGCCGCGATGGAGGAGGCCGGCGCCTTCGACCCGCGGCTCGTCACGACGACGCCCACGCCGTCGAGCGTCTCGCTCGGCCGCGAGCTGTTCCGCGACGCGCTCGCCAAGGCACCGACGCTCGACGCCGTCTTCTGCAACAACGACGACCTGGCGCTGGGCGTGCTGTTCGAGTGCAACCGCGCCGCCGTGGCGGTGCCGGAGCGCATCGGCATCGCCGGCTTCAACGACCTCGAGATGATGCAGGTCGCCTATCCGTCGGTGACGAGCGTACGCACCCACCGCTACGCCATCGGCCGCCGGGCGATCGAGATGGCGCTGTCCGCCGCCGCCGGCCGCCGTCCCGACGAACGCGTCGTTGACGTCGGCTTCGAGCTGAAGCCGCGGGAGAGCACGGCGCGGAAGGGGTGAGGGGCCAGCGCTCGTTGCTTCGAGGCGCCTACGCACCCTCTCCTCCGTCATCCCCCGGCTTGACCGGGGGATCCAAACCAAGGAAACGACAGGTGTTTTTTCACGCGTCGTGGATCGCCCGGTCAAGCCGGGCGATGACGGGGAGAGGTTGAGGACGGGTCCTTTACGGCCGTGGCGGTGACGGCGCGACGCCGGCCTCTGCTGCCTCCGAACTCCCTCCAGACTTCCACTTGCTGCCCCCGAAGATCTCCCCCCGGATCACCCTCCGCACCCGCTTTACAACCCCGCTCGGTAGCGCTACCAATTATCAGACAAAAGCAATCGGGGCGCCTGCCGACGTGCGGGCGGCCGAGCCGGTCGCCGTGCCGCAGGGGTGCGCGGGGCCGGAACAAGAACGGGCTTCGAGGGAGGGACCGACATGCTGAAGTCGCTTGCGAGCGGCGCCGCCTTGGCGACCGCGCTCATCTTGATGAACTCCACCGCCATGGCCGAGCCGGAGGTCGTCGCCGGCCCGGCGGCGGAAGCCGAATGCTTCGTGCCGTGGTCGGCCGACACCAAGTTCTTCCAGTTTCCGAAGAAGGACGGGCCCTACCGGATCGCGCTCGCCAACGGCTACATCGCCAATACCTGGCGCATCCAGATGATCCAGACGGCGAAGGCCTATGCGGCGCAGCCCGACGTCGCGGCGAAGCTGAAGGAATTCAAGGTCGTGTCGACCGGCGAGGACGTGCCGGCGCAGATCTCGGCGATCAACAACTTCATCGATTCCGGCTATGACGCGATCGTCGTCAACGCGCAGAACCCGACCGCCTTCGCGCCGGTGATCAAGCGCGCCAAGGAGGCGGGCGTCGTGCTCGTCGCCTTCGACAACATCCTCGACACCGAGGACGCCATCAACGTCAACGTCGACCAGAAGGGCCTCGGTGTGCTGTGGGCGAACTGGCTCGCCAAGCACCTGCCCGACGGCGGCAAGATCCTGGAGGTGCGCGGCGTCGCCGGCACCTCCGTCGACACCGACCGCCACGACGGCATCCACGAGACGCTCGGTGCCACCGGCAAGAAGTGGGAGATCGTCGAGGTGGTCGGCAAGTGGGACGACCCGACGGCACAGAAGGCGACGGCCGACGCGATCGCCGTGCACAAGGCGTTCGACGGCATCACCGCCCAGGGCGGCGACACCGGCGTGGTGCAGGCGATGCTCGACGCCAAGCACGCGATGGTGCCGTTCGGCGGCGAGACAGAGAACGGCTTCCGCAAGTTCTGCTCGCAGTTCTCCAAGGATGGGCTGAAGTGCTCCTCCGCCGGCACCGGCCCGGCGCAGGTCGCCGTCGCCATCAAGACCGCCATTGCAGCGCTTGAGGGACAGGTGGTGCCGCAGTCGGTGAAGCTGCCGCTCGCCATCGTCGAGGACCCGAACTTCAAGGCGGGCGAGGACTTCTATCCCGACCAGTCCGACAACTTCTTCGTCGGCAACGCCTTCCCGACCTGCGGCATCAACTTCACCGCGCAGGAGATCATGGGGCAGTCCGAGCAGAACCAGTAGCGGTTCGAAGCGACGATCGGCGCCGCGGGCCCCGCCCGCGGCGCCTCCCCGGCGGCGGCTGTCCTGGAGTTGGCGATGATGGCGACCGGCGCCGAGGCGACGCCGCTTTTCCGCATGGAGGCGATCTCCAAGCGCTACGGCGGCGTGCGGGCGCTGGAGAAGGCCGACCTGACGGTCTTCCCCGGCCGCATCCACGCCGTGCTCGGCGAGAACGGCGCCGGCAAGTCGACCCTCATCAAGGTGATGGCCGGCGTCGTCGCCCCCGACGAGGGGCGCATGACGATGGCCGGGCGCGAGGTCGCGTTCGCCTCGCCGGCCGAGGCGAACCGCGCCGGCATCGTCTGCGTCTTCCAGGAGCTGTCGCTCGTCCCCGACCTCTCGGTCGCCGACAACGTCGCCATCGCCGATCCGCCGACCCGCCTCGGGCTGATCGACCGGCGCGCCCAGCGCCGCCTCGCCGAAGAGGCGCTGGCGCGGGCCGGCGCCGAGGACATCCACCCGCGCGCGCTGGTGAAGGACTTGGCCCTGTCGCGCCGCCAGATGGTCGAGATCGCCAAGGCGCTCGCCCGCTCGCCGAAGATCCTCATCCTCGACGAGGCCACGTCCGCGCTCACCGCGGCGGACGTCGCCAAGGTGTTCGCTGTTCTCAAGCGGCTGCGCGAGGAGGGGCTGGCGCTCCTCTACATCTCCCACCGCATGCACGAGATCGCCGAGCTCGCCGACGACTGCACGGTGTTCCGCAACGGTCGCAACGTCGCCACCTACGCCGCCGGCACGAAGACCGACAACGAGGTCGTCGAGCTGATGATCGGCCGCGAGTACAGCCACGTCTTCCCCGAGAAGCCCGCCCCCGTCGATGCCGCCCGCGCCCCGGTGCTCGAATGCCGCCGCCTCGGCTGGGGCGACCGCCTCACCGACATCTCGCTCACGATTCGGCCGGGCGAGGTGGTCGGCCTCGGCGGCCTCGACGGGCAGGGGCAGCGCGAGCTGCTGCTCGCCCTGTTCGGCGTGCTGCGCAGCTGCACCGGCGAGGTGCTCGTCGACGGCAAGGCGGTGTCGATCGCCAGCCCCGCGCAGGCGCGGTCGGCCGGCATCGGCATGGCGCTGATCCCGGAGGACCGCAAGACCGAGGGCCTGATGCTGCCGATGACGGTGCGCGAGAACCTCTCCTTCGCCGCCCTCGACCTCGTCTCCAGGTTCGGCGTCGTCGACCGCGCCACCGAGGATCGCCACATCGACGAGATGGTACGCCTGCTCGCCATCCGCGCCGCCGGCGTCGACGGTCCGGTCGGTGCGCTCTCCGGCGGCAACCAGCAGAAGGTGGTGATCGCCAAGTGGCTGATGCGGCAGCCGCGCATCATCCTCCTGAACGACCCAACGCGCGGCATCGACGTCGGCACCAAGCAGGAGATCTACCAGCTGCTGCGCCGCCTCGCCGACGCCGGTGCGGCGATCCTGTTCTACTCGACCGACTACGACGAGCTGATCGGCTGCTGCGACCGCGTGCTGGTGCTGCGCGAGGGGGCGGTCGCTTGCGAGCTCGTCGGCGCGGCGATCACCGAGCGCGCGCTGATCGCCAGCGCCCTCGACCTCGCCGGCGGCGACGACCTGCCGGGGAGCGGACCGGCGCGGCCGTCCGCGGAGGCCATCCGATGAGCGACTGGCGCTACCGCCTCGCCGAACACCGCGGCACGCTGCTCGCCTTCGGCATCTTCGTCGCGATGTTCATCCTCTACACCTCGAACCACCAGGCCGGGCTGACGGCGAACGTCGTGCAGACGGCGTCGAACAAGGGCGTGCTGCTCGCCTTCATCGCGATGGCGCAGACGCTGGTCGTGCTCACCGCCGGCATCGACCTGTCGGTCGGCATGATCTTCATCCTGACCAACTGCCTCGCCTCCTGGCTGGTGGTCGGCACGCCGCTCGAGACCGCCTTCGGCATCGCCGCGGTGCTCGCCGCCGGCATCGTCTGTGGCGCCATCAACGGCGCCATCGTCATCTTCGGGCGGCTGCAGCCGATCGTCGCCACCATCGCCACCGGCGCGGTCTATTTCGGCATCGCGCTGCTGCTCCGCCCCCACCCGGGCGGCTCGGTCAACGAGGCGGTGGCGGACGCGCTCACCGGCCGGCTGTTCGGCGTCGTGCCGGCGAGCCTCGTCACGCTGGTCGTCGTCGTGCTCGTCATCTGGGTGCCGTTCAGCCGCTCGGTCACCGGCCGCGCCGCCTATGCGGTCGGCTCGTCGGAAACCGCCGCCTACATGTCCGGCATGCCGATCCGGCGGGCGAAATTCGCCGCCTACACGCTGTCCGGGCTGCTCGCCTCGATCGGCGGGTTGTTCCTCACCTTCTTCACCTATACGGGCGAGGCGGCCTACGCGAGCGGCAACGCCTACACGCTGTTCTCGATCGCCGCGGTGGTGCTCGGCGGTGTCTCGCTGTTCGGCGGGCGCGGCAGCGTCATCGGCGCGATCTTCGGCGCCTTCGCCTTCCGCACCATCGGCGACCTCCTGTTCGTCTTCGACTTCGACCCGCTCTGGCAGCCGCTGTTCCAGGGCGTCGTGCTGCTCGCCGCCGTCAGCATCGGCGCCTTCGCGCTGATCCGCGTCCGCAACCGGCTGGAGTGGTTCGGATGAGCGATGCCACCACCGGGGGCCCGGCCCGCCGCATGCCGAAGTTCTTGCGCCGCCTCGATCCGGCCGTCGCCACGGCGTTCGCCTGCATCTTGCTGCTGCTCGCCATCGGCAGCCTCTACTCGACGAGCTTCCTGTCGCCGGATTACCTGCTGCAACAGTTGAAGGTCGCCTCCTTCCTCGGCGTCATCGCCACCGGCATGATGCTCGTCATCCTGCTCGGGCAGATCGACCTGTCGGTGCCGTGGGTGGTGGCGGTCGGCGCGATGATGGCCTGCGCCGCGGCGGCGCACGGCCCGGTCGGGCAGATCCTCGCCATTCCCTTCGGCGTGCTCTGCGGCGTCGCCGTCGGCCTCGTCAACGGCTTCGGCGTCGCCTACCTGCGCATCCCGTCGATGATCGTCACGCTCGCCACCAACGCCGTCGCGCAGGGGCTGATGGTCGTCTATACCGGCGGCTTCTCCCCGCAGGATTCGGCCTCCGAGGCGATGCGGTGGCTCGCCACCGGCAACCTGCTGCCCGGCGTGCCGAACGCCGTCGTCGCCTGGGCTTTGATCGGTGCCGCCACCGTGTTCGTGCTCACCCGCACCACCTTCGGCCGTTCCGTCTACGCGATCGGCAACCGCGAGCGCGCCGCCTACCTTTCGGGCGTCGACACCCGCCGCATCGTGCTGATCGCGTTTGCCGTCGCCGGGGGGCTCTCGGCGTTCGGCGGCGTGCTGCTCGCCGGCTACGCCTCGAAGGCGGCGCAGTCGATGGGCGACGCCTACCTGTTGCCGGCGATCGCCGCGGTGGTGCTCGGCGGCGCCTCGATCCTCGGCGGAAAGGGCTCCTATCTCGGCACCGTCGCCGGCGTCATCCTGATCACGCTGTTGCAGTCGATCCTGTCGGTGATGCAGATGCCCGAGGCCGGCCGGCAGATCACCTACGGCGTGGTGATCGTCGCGATGCTGCTCCTCTACGGCCGCGCGCCGGCGAGCCGGTAGCGCCCATGACAGCGCCGCTGCCAGGGCCTGCGCGCGGTGCCGCATCGCGCCCCGTCGTCGTCGTGATGGGCGTCACCGGCAGCGGCAAGTCGTCCGTCGGCGCCCGCCTCGCCGCCGCGCTCGGCTGTCGCTTCGTCGAGGGCGACACGCTGCACCCGCCGGAGAACATCGCCCGCATGAGCGCCGGCATCCCGCTCACCGACGAGGACCGCGAGGGCTGGCTCGACGCCGTCGGGCGTCAGCTCGCCGCGGCGGCGGCGCGCGGCGAGGGCGTCGTCGCCTCCTGCTCGGCGCTGAAGCGGCGCTATCGCGACCAGCTGCGCGGCCACGTCCCCGGCCTCGTGTTCGTCTTCCTCGCCGTCGATCCGGAGACGGCGCAGCGCCGGGTGGCGCAGCGCACCGACCACTTCATGCCGGCGGCCCTGGTCGCCAGCCAGTTCGCCACCCTGGAGCCGCCGGCGGCCGACGAGGCGTCGATCACGCTGGACGCGCGACAGCCGGTGTCCGAGCTCGTGCAGGCCGCAGCGCGCAGCCTGGCGAAGGCGACGGCGGGCGGCGTCGGCTGAGGGGCGTTTCGCTTCCCGCTCCGCCGTCATCCCGGACAAGCGAGGCGCAGCCGAGCGCCCGATCCGGGATCCAGGAGAGAGTCCGCGCCGCAGGCGCGGCACTGTGCGCGCCTCCGGCGCGCTCTTCTTGCGCTGGGCCCCGGATCGGCGCTCGCCGACGGCTCGCTTGTCCGGGGTGACGGCCGGGGATGTATGGGCGGGGCAAGCCAGTCGAAAGCTTGTTGCCCGCTCCTTCCCATACCCGCCGTTTCAGCCGCGACGCCGCGACCGACCGCCGCCGCTTGCGCCGCCGCCAAGGATCGTCCTCACTGCCGCCGCGAGGGCGGGCCGAAGCGGTCCCGAAGGCCTCGCCGGGGGAGGATCACCACATGGCCGCGCACCGGTTCGAGGGGAAGGTCGTCGTCATCACCGGCGGCAACAGCGGCATCGGCCTGGCGTCGGCAAAGGCGTTCCTCGCCGAAGGCGCCGAGGTCGTGATCACCGGCCGCAATCCGGAGACGCTCGCCGCCGCCGCCACGAGCCTCGGCGCGCGCGCCACCGCGCTCCGCGCCGACGTCTCCCGGCTCGGCGACATCCAGGCGGTGATGGACGCCGTCGCTGCCCGCCACGGCCGCATCGACGTGCTGTTCGCCAACGCCGGCCTCGGCCGCTTCGGGCCGATCGCCACGCTCACCGAGGCGATGTTCGACGAGATGGTCGGCGCCAACGTGAAGGGCCTGTTCTTCACCGTGCAGAAGGCGCTGCCGCTGATGAGCAAGGGCGGCGCGATCGTGCTCTGCGGCTCGGTCTCCGCCGTCAAGGGCGTGCCCGGCTCGTCGGTCTACTCGGCGAGCAAGGCGGCGGTGCGCTCGCTCGGCCGCAGCCTCGGCGCCGAGCTCGTCTCCTCCGGCATCCGCGTCAACGTCGTCAGCCCCGGCCCGGTCGAGACGCCGATGTTCGATAACATGGATCTGACGCCAGAGGCGGCGGTGCGGATGAAGCGCGAGTGGACGGCCGGCAACCCGATGCGCCGCTTCGCCGAGGCGGGCGAGATCGCGCGCGGCGTGCTCTTCCTCGCCTCGGCGGAGGCGAGCTACATGACCGGCGCCGACCTCGCCGTCGACGGCGGCCTCGGCAGCTTCTGACCGCCTCTCGATGCGCCTCGACGCCGCCACCCGCCGCCTCGACCTCGACCCGCGCGATCCGGCGTTCGTGCAGGATCCCTACCCTGCCTATGCGGCCGTGCGGGCGGTGGCGCCGACGGTGTTCTGGGAACAGTACGGCTTCTGGTGCTTTGCGACCCACGCCGCGGTGAGCGCGCTCCTGCGCGACCGCCGCTTCGGCCGTGACATGCTGCACATTGCCACCCGCGAGGACCTCGGCTGGCCGGCGCCGCCGCCGCATCTCGCGCCCTTCCTCGCCGTCGAGCGCTGGTCGCTGCTCGAGCTCGAGCCGCCCGAGCACACGCGGCTGCGCGGCCTCGTCAACCGCGCTTTCGTCTCCCGCGAGGTGGAGCGGCTTGGCCCCCGCGTCGCCACGCTCGCCCACGCCCTTGTCGACCGCTTTCCGGCCGGCCGCGAGGTCGAGTTGCTGGACGCCTTCGCGACGCCGATCCCGCTCACGATCATCGCCGAGATGCTGGGCGTGCCGACCGAGCGCGCGCCCGACCTGCTCGCCTGGTCGCACGCCATGGTGGCGATGTACCAGTTCGGCCGGGACGCCGCGGTCGAGGCGGCTGCGGTGGCCGCGACGGAGGCATTCGTCGCCTTCCTGACGGCAGAGATCGGCGAGCGGCGGCGGGCGCCGCGCGACGACCTCTTGACCCGTCTCGTCACCGTCGAGAGCGGCGGCGAGCGGCTGTCGGACGACGAGATCGTCGCGACCGCCATCCTGCTCCTCAACGCCGGCCACGAGGCGAGCGTGCACGCCATCGGCAATGCGGTGAAGGCGCTGCTGGAAACCGGCATACGGCCGGATGCCGGCAATGCCGAGGGGATCGTCGAGGAGGCGCTGCGTTACGATCCGCCGCTGCACCTGTTCACCCGCTACGCGCTGGAGGACCTCGTCTTCGACGGCATCGCCCTGAAGCGCGGTGACAAGGTCGGCCTGCTGCTCGGTGCCGCCAACCGCGATCCGGCCCGTTTCCCGGCGCCGGATGCGTTCGATCCGGAGCGTTCGCCCAATCCGCACGTCGCCTTCGGCGCCGGCATCCACTTCTGTGTCGGCGCGCCGCTCGCGCGGCTCGAGATGCGCGTCGCCCTGCCGATCCTGTTCGAGCGGCTGCCGGGGCTGCGGCTCGTGCGGCCGCCGCGTTTTCGCGACAGCTTCCACTTCCACGGGCTCGAGGACCTCGTCGTCGCCTGGTGACCCGGCGGCGTCAGTCGCCGTCCTCCGGTACCCCGCCACGCCGGCCGGCGGCCTCCCAGAGCAGCGGCAGGTCGCGCGCCAGCACGTTGTCGGCGGTGTCGCGCTTGCGCGGCACGGCGAGGCCCTCGGCCGCCATCACCGCCAGTAGCCGGGTGCGGATCGCCGCGCGCGTGCGCGGCCAGCCGTTGACGAAGCTGTCGCGGACGAGCAACTGCAAGCCGCGGTCCCACTCGTACATGTCCGGCGAGCCGGGCGGGCGGATGCGCGGCGGCGGAGCGGCCGCCACGGAGGCGGCGGGAACGAGCGGGTCCGGGTGGGCGCCCTCAGTGGCGACGATGGTCACCGCGCGGTAGTGCGTGCTGCGGCTGCGCACCTCGCCGATCACCGAATCGGGGGCGTTCAGCCGCTCGAACGCCGCCCACATCTCGCCCGGGATGCGCTCGCGCGGGCCGTTCAGCCCGCCGCGCCGGCCGACGGCGACGAGCCCGGCGCGCGCCAGCGCCAGGCGGAAGGTGACGAGCAGCGTCTTCAGCGCCTCGCGCTCGATGGCGATGGCGCGCGCCCAGCCGGGGTTCTTGTCGCCGGTGACGGTGCGCTCCGGGTCGAGATAGGAAGGCTTCAGGAAATGCGTCGGCTCGCGCTTGCGCGCCTCCACCGCCTCGCTCCAGCGCTCGAACTCCGCCGGCACCAGCGCCCGCAGGGCGCGCTCGATCGGCCATCCCTCCGCCGGCGGCCGGCAGTCATCGACGTCCGAAGTCATCCCCGCCCTCGCCGTTCCCCCGTGGGCCGATCCGCACACGGCTCGACCGCCGGCTGGAACTATACCGGATCGAAACCGTCCACGGGCAAGCGAGGCAGGTGCCGGGCGTCCCCGGCGCCCCGCCGTCATCGCTTTTGTCGTGCCCGTCGGTCGGCGCTATAACGTCCGCCTCTGTCCTCCGGCCGGTGTGCGCGATGGACCTCCGCCAGCTGCGCTACTTCGTGACGATCGCCGACGTCGGCTCCTTCTCCAAGGCGGCGCACCGGCTGCACGTCGCCCAGCCGGCGCTGAGCCAGCACGTCCGCAACATGGAGCTCGACCTCGGCGTCGAACTGCTGCACCGCAGCCCGCAGGGTGTGCGCCCGACCGAGGCCGGCGAGACGCTGCTGCGCCACGCCCGTCTCATCCTCGGCCAGATGGAGAGCGCCCGCGAAGCGGTGCAGGGCAGCCGCAGCGAGCCCGCCGGCGAGGTGCGCTTCGGCATGCCGGGCACGATCAGCCAGATGCTCTGCCTGCCGCTGATCATCGAGGCGCGCCGGCGCTACCCGAAGGTCAAGCTGCGCGTCGCCGAGGCGATGAGCGGCTTCGTGCTCGACTGGCTGCGCGAGGGCAAGATCGACCTCGGCGTGCTCTACCGCTCGGTCAACGACAAAGGGCTCGTCGCGCAGTGCATCCTCGCCGAGGAGCTCTGCCTGATCGGTCCGCCCGGCGTGGCGGACGACGCCGCGCCGCCGCCGGGGCCGGTGCCGTTCGAGGCGATCGGCCGTCTGCCGCTGATCCTGCCGTCCGCCGCGCACGGCCTGCGCGACCTCGTCGACGAGCGCGCCGCGGCGGAAGGCGTGCGCATCGTCACCATCATCGACATCGACACCTACGGCCAGATCAAGCTCCTGGTGGAGCGCGGCATGGGCTACGCCATCCTGCCGGTCGCCGCCGTCAAGGCGGAGGTCGACGCCGGACGGCTGAGATCCTGGCCGGCCGGCGTGCCGGTGTTGACGCGCGACCTGCACATCGTCCGCCCGCGCGACGCGCCGATGACGAACGCCGTGCGCGCCGTCGAGGCGCTGGCGCGCGCCACCCTCGTCAAGCTCGTGCGCGACGGGGTCTGGGCGGCCCGGCTCGCCGTTGACGATGCATCGATGGAGGACGAGGCGGGCGACGGACTGGCCGGATAGCCCCTTGCCCGGTCGGGCTGAACGCGGCGAGAGGCTTTCGCGATAGCCTCCAGTGCGAAACGGTCTTTCGCACCCGATGCCGGTCGGGCGATGCTGGCGAGACCGGCGACGGCAGCCGCAGGGAGGCACCCGTGACGCTCGACATCGACGCCCTCCGCGCCTGGATCGGCCGGACCGAGACCGCCGCCGACGTCGTCACCCCGCGCCTCGTCGCCGAACTCAACGTCACCCTCGACCGTCCCGCCGGCGAGCCCGCCGCCGGCGACGTCGCGCCGCTCACCGTCCACTGGTGCCTCGCGCCGCCGATGCTGCCGATGCACGACCTCGGTCCCGACGGCCACCCGGCGCGTGGCGGCTTCCTGCCACCGGTGCCGCTGCCGCGCCGCATGTGGGCGGGCGGCCGGCTGGAGCTCGTCGACGCCGTGCGCGTCGGCGACGCGGTGGAGCGCCGCTCGCGCATCGCCGACGTGGTGGTGAAGGAGGGCCGCAGCGGCACGCTCTGCTTCGTGACGGTGGCGCACGAGATCCACACGCCGCGCGGCCTCGCCGTGCGCGAGCGGCAGGACATCGTCTACCGCGACGCCGCCCCGGCCGCGGCAGGCAACACCGTGCCGCCGCCGGAGCCGCCCCCAGAGCCGGACCCGAACTGGCAGGAGCGCGTCGAGACCTCGCCGACGCTGCTGTTCCGCTACTCCGCCGTCACCTTCAATGGCCACCGCATCCACTACGACCATCGCTACTGCGTCGAGGTGGAGGGCTATCCCGGCCTCGTCGTGCACGGCCCGCTGCAGGCGACGCTGCTCGTCGAGTTTGCCGCCCGCATTCTCGGCGGTCCGCCGATGACATTCTCCTTCCGCAGCGTCCGGCCGGTGTTCGTCGGTGCGCCGATCACGCTCGCCGCGCGGGCGGCCGGCGAGGGCCTCGCGCTCGCCGTCGTCGACCACGCCGGGCACGCCTGCATGCTGGCCGAGGCGGGTTGACGGCGACCGGCGGCACCCGCCCCGCGCGTCGGTGCGTCCCGATTCGCGCCTCGCTGGCGCCCCCGCGATGCGCCATAGCATTCCGTTATGTCGCTTAGAGTGAAGAAGTCTTTGCTGTCTAGCGCCGCGCTGCTGCACGGTCTCGCCTAACGAAGCCGGCGCGGCGGTATGGCGCCGCTGGCCGCTTCGGCGCAGCACCGCGAACGGTGCGCGCCCGACAAGAAACTTCGGGAAGAAAAAGCGAGACGCCGCCGGCGTCCGATCAGGGAGGATGAGATGAAGCGTTCCGTCCAGGCAGCCCTCGCCTGCACCGCACTGGCCTTCGCCGCCGCCGCGCCGGCGCTCGCCGAGGGGCTCGACGAGATCCCCGAGGATATCCGCGCCGCCGTCTACAACCCCGCCCTGATGGACCCGGCGCAGCCGCTTGGCCCCAGCGCCTATCGCGACTGGAAGCCGAAGAACGGCCCCCCGTGGACGATCGGCTACGCGAGTTCCTACGCCGGCAACACCTGGCGGGCGGACGTGATGGCGCGCCTCGAGGCGCTCGTTCCGAAGTGGAAGGAGCTCGGCCTCGTCGAGGACGTCATCATCACCCAGTCGAACCTCAACGACCGCACGCAGATCCAGCAGATGCGCCAGCTCGTCGACCAGGGCGTCGACGCCATCATCGTCTGCTGCTCGAACCCGACGGCGCTCAACCAGACCGTCCAGTACGCCTACGACCGCGGCGTGCCGGTGTTCTCCTCGACCGGCTACCTGACCTCCCCCTACGCCGTGAACTCGTCGGCGAACTTCGTCGTCGGTGGCGACATGATGGGCGAGTGGATGGCCAAGGAGATCGGCGGCAAGGGCAGCGTGCTGCTGGTCGAGGGCATCCCGGGCACATCGGCCTCCGATTCCCAGGATCGCGGCATTCGCCTGGCGCTCGAGAAGCACCCCGACATCAAGATCGCCGGCACCGTCACCGGCATGTGGACCGACCAGGTGGCACAGGCGGAGATCCAGAAGTGGCTCGCCACCAACCCCGGTGAGCTCGACGGCATCATCATCCAGTCGGCCTCCGAGCTCGGCGCGCTGCGCGCCCTGCAGCAGTCCGGCCGCGAGATGATCCCGTTCACCATCGGCGGCGAGGTCGGCGCGCTCTGCTACTGGCGCAAGAACCCCGACTACGTCAGCGCCGCCTTCCAGGCGTGGCCTCCCGGCGACGACTTCGAGGTCGCCTGGAACATCATGATGCGCACGCTGCAGGGCCAGGGCCCGAAGATCCAGTCGATCCTCTCGAAGCCGATCATCTGGAGCTATGCGGACGTCGAGAAGGCGATCCCGGCCGACTGCTCCGAACAGTCCGACCAGTGGGCGAACGTCGGCATGAAGGACTGGGCGAACAACGCCTACCTCGACAACTTCTTCCTCCGCCCGGCGGACCCGGAGAAGTTCAAGCCCTGACGTCCACGACGCGGGGAGCCGCGCCGGCAAGCACCGGCTCCCCGACCGTGACGTACCGGCGTTCCCGCGGCCCCGGTCTGGCGGACGGCCCATGACGATCGACCTCGACAGCCCCGGCGTGCGCGCGGGCGCCGCGCCGTCGGCGCTCGGCGACGGCATCGTGCTCACCGGCGTGCGCAAGTCGTTCGGCGTCACCCGCGCCCTCGACGGCGTCAACTTTCGCGCCGCCCGCGGCGAGATCCACGCCGTCGTCGGCGGCAACGGCTCCGGCAAGAGCACGCTCGCCAAGGTGATGGCCGGCGTGCTGCCGGTCGACGCCGGTCAGGTGTCGGTGCTCGGCGCGACGCCGACGTCGCCGAACGAGGCGCGCGCGCTCGGCGTCGGCATGGTGTTCCAGGAGGTGCTCGTCGCTGACGAGTGCACTATCACCGACAACATCTTCCTTGGCTCCGACAGCCTGTTCTCGCGCTCGATGCCGCAGCACCGCAAGCGGGAGGCGGCACGCGCGCTGATGGCCGAGCTCAGCGGCCTCGACATCGACCCGGACACCGAGGTCGGCGCGCTGCCGCTCAACCTCAAGCAGTGGATCGTCATCGCCCGCGCCTTCCTGTCCGAGCCGAAGGTGCTGATCCTCGACGAGTCCTCCGCCGCGCTCGACCTCGATTCGACCGAGCGGCTGTTTTCCAAGATGCGCGAGCTGCGCGCCCGCGGCGCGACGATCATCATCGTCACCCACCGCATCGCCGAGCTCATCCGCATCTCCGACCGCGCCACCGTGCTGCGCGACGGGCGCGACGTCGGCGTGCTGTCGCGCGCCGAGATCAACGAGCGCAACATCCTGCAGCTGATGACCGGCCGCGTGCAGGCGCGCGAGGCGCCCCGCGCCGCCGTGCGTGCCGCCGCCGCCGGCGAGATCGTCATGAAGGCGGAGGGGCTGAAGCTCTGGCCGGCCAGTCACGATCTGACCTTCCAGCTGAAGCGCGGCGAGATCGTCGGCCTCGCCGGGCTCGATGGCCAGGGGCAGAGCGACTTCGCCCGCGTCGTCGCCGGCGTCGACGAGGCGGCGGAGGGCGCGCCGATGGCGCTCGCCGGCGGCGCCTTCGCGCCGGTGCGCAGCCTCTCCGACGCGGCGCGGCTCGGCGTCGCCTACGTCTCCGGCGACCGCAAGAAGGAAGGTACCTTCCCGAACCTCAGCATCTTCGAGAACCTGCTGCTACCGCTCTACCGCCGCCGTCCGCGCGGCGGGGCGCTCGGCGTCATCGACTGGGGCGCCCTCGGCGGGGTGTTCAACACGGAAGCGGAGCGGCTCAGCGTCAAGATGGGCGACCGCGGCGATCGCATCGGCTCGCTGTCCGGCGGCAACCAGCAGAAGGTGCTGATCGGCCGCGCCTTCGCGCTCAATCCCAACATCCTCGTGCTCAACGACCCCGCCCGCGGCATCGACATCGGCGCGAAGTCCGAGCTCTACGAGCAGCTGCGCGCCTTCGCCGCCCTCGGCAAGTCGGTGGTGTTCATGTCGAGCGAGATCGAGGAGTTCGTCGGGCTGTGCTCGCGCGTCCTCGTGTTCCGCAACGGCACGATCTTCGACGAGTTCATCGGCAGCGAGATCGAGCCGCCGGAGATCCTCCACGCGATGTTCGGCCAGACCGCCGGACTGTCGCGCCGCCACGTCGTCGAGGACATGGAGGCCGGCGGACCCGAGCCGGTGGCGCCGAGCGTCGAGGCGCCCGTCGCAACGCCGGTGGACCGGCCGGCGGTGGACCCTGTCGCGGCCGTGCCGGCGCCCGCGCCGTTCGCGCTGACCTCTCCGGCCTTCGCCGACGGTGGCCTGATCCCCGCCCGCTACGCCGAGGCGAACAGGCTGTCTCCGCCGCTGGTCTGGACCGCGCCGCCGCCGGGCACGCGCAGCCTCGCCTTGTCGGTCACCGACCCGGACCTGCCCGAAGCCTTCAACTTCCCGCGCGCCTTCGCCCATTGGCTCGTCTACGACCTGCCCGCCGGCACGCGCGGCCTCGTCGAGGGCGCGAGCCCCGGCGGGCCGATGCCGCGCGGCGCGCGGGAGCTTTCGAGCGACTTCGTCACCTTCAAGATTCCCGGCTTCGGCCGGGGGTGGGGCGGGCCGTGGCCGCCCGATCGCGCACACCGCTACGTCTTCACGCTGTTCGCGCTGAAGGTCGGCGAACTGGCGATCGATCCCGACGCGGACTACGCTTCGTTCGCTGCGGCCGTCCTACCGGTCACGATCACCACGGCGACCCTGATCGGTGTCTACGGGCCGGCGAAGGCGCCGCTCCCGTCCGCATGAACGTCCCCGAAGACCTGCGCTCCGGGATCGGAGGCCGCAGCCCCTCGCGTCTCAACCTGGCAGGGCGAGAAACCATGGCACGCTACTCGACATCTCCGGAATTCGACCTCGAATGGATCGAGAACTGGGCGCGGAAGGTCAACGAGAACAAGGTCCTCCGCGTCATCGGCCGGTTCTTCAACGCCAACTTCGTCATCGGCATTGAGGACCGCGACTACCTGATCGTGGTGCGCGACGGCAAGATCAGCCGCATCTCCGAGGGGCTGTCGCCGAGCATGATGGGCTGGCAGTTCGCGCTCCGCGCCCCCGCCGCCTCGTGGAGCAAGTTCGCCCAGCCGATGCCGCCGCCGATGTACAACGACATCTGGGCGATGGCGCACCCCCTCCACGGCAAGCTGAAGATCGAAGGCGACACCAAGCCGTTCTGGCAGAACCTCCGGGCGCTGTCGTGGATGCTTGCGCTGATGCGCGACGTGCGGACCTGACGCCGACCGACATTCTGGAGATCCGACCATGGCAAAGCACGATCCGATCATCGGCCGCTACGTCTACGTGCAGTGCGAGGGCGAGACCTATCGCACCTACTACGAGGAGAACGGCCAGGGCATCCCGATGGTGTGCCTGCACACCGCCGGCACCGACGGCCGCGAGTGGCGCCACCAGCTCTGCGATCCGGAGATCACCAAGGACTTTCGCGTCATCGCCTTCGACCTGCCCCGCCACGGAAAGTCGATCCCGCCGGGCGACTTCTACCTCGAGGAGGAGGAATACAAGCTCACCTCGCGCTTCTATTCCGAGTTCATCGTCGCCTTCTGCCGGGCGCTGGAGCTGAAGAAGCCCGTCATCATGGGCTCCTCGATGGGCGGCAACATCTGCCTGCCGCTGGCGCTCAACTACGAGGAGGAGTTCAGCGCCTTCATCGCCATCGAGGCGTGCGACCACTCCCCCGGCTGGTGGATCGACCCGCTGCACCACCCCCACATCCATGGCGGCGAGGTCTGCGCCACCGCTGTGTTCGGCCTGATGGCGCCGCAGAGCCCGGACGAATACCGCTGGGAGACGTGGTGGTACTACGCCCAGGGCGGCCCCGGCATCTTCAAGGGCGACCTCAATTTCTACAGCGTCGACCACGACTTCCGAGACCTCTGCCGCAAGATCTCCGGCCGCGTGCCGATGTACTTCATGACCGGCGTTTACGACTTCGCCTGCACGCCCGAGATGACCAAGCAGACGGCCGACAAGGTGCGCAACTCCGAGTGCATCATCATGGAGGGCATCGGCCACTTCCCGATGTCGGAGCACCCGGACGGCTTCAAGCCGTACCTGATGCCGGTGCTGCGCAAGATCGCCCAGGCCGACCGCGAGGATCGCCGCGGCGGCGACTTCGAGCGGCCGCAGGGCTCGCGCTCGCGGGACGACGCCCCGCGCGGCGGAACCCGCGTCGTCGACCTCGGCGACGACCGCGAGCCGCAGCGCTCGGGCGGTCCCGGCTCGGTGCGCGTCGTCGACTTCGACGGCCCCGGCAAGCGCAACTGGCGCTGAGCGCCGGCAGCGCGGGAAAGCCCTGAACGATGAGCAGCGCGACGCACACGGAGGCCCGGCAGACCCGCAGCACGTTCCTGCTGGTGCCGATCCTGTTGCTGTTCGCGCTGCTCGTCGTGGCGGTGCTTCGCAGTCCGAGCCTGATCTCCAGCGACGGCATCGGCAGCGCCATCATCGTCACCACGCCGCTCGTGCTTGCCACCTACGCGCTGATGGTGGTGGCGATCGCCGGCCGAGGCACCGTCGACCTGTCGGTCGGGCCGCTGCTCGGCTTCATCAACGTCACGCTGATCCAGCTCTACTCGGCCGACCTGATCGCCTCGCCGCTCGCCTTCTTCGCCTGGGCGATCGCCGTCGGCATCGCCTACCAGCTGCTGATGGGCCTCGTCATCGTCTTCGTCCGCGTGCAGCCGATCATCGTGGCGCTCTCCGGCTACCTCGCGCTGTCGGGCATCAACCTCGTCATCCTGCCGCGTCCGGGCGGCATCTCGCCCGACTGGATGCAGCCGTGGGGGCTCGGCACCTCGGTGCTGTCGCCGGTGTTGGCGATCCTCGTGCTGGTGACGGCGGCGCTGCTGCTGATCGAGCGCACCGCCTTCTTCGGCCACCTGCGCATGATGGGCTTCGACGAGCGCTCCGCCTACACGAGCGGCGTGCGCGTGGCGCTGGTGCGGCTCGGCGCGCACGTGCTGTCGGGCATCCTCGTCGGCTTCGCCGCGCTCACCTTCACGGCGCTGATCGGCTCCGGCGACCCGACCCAGGGCACCACCTTCACGCTGATCGCCATCACCGCGCTGGTGCTCGGCGGCACCAGCCTCGCGGGCGGGCGCGGCGGCACCATCGGCGCGCTGCTCGGCGGCGTGAACCTGTTCCTCGTCGGCTACGTGCTCGCCACCTTCAACTTCGGCGCCGTGCAGGGCTTCGTCACCGACCTCGCCTACGGCGTCATCCTCGTCGCCTCGCTGCTGCTGACGCTGCTGTTGCCATGGTTCCAACGGCGCGTGCGCGGCGTCTCGCCGTTCCTCGTCTTCGTCGTGCTGGCGATCGGGTTTGCGAGCGTCATGCTGCACGTGCGCGACCGCGCGCCGGTGGTACGCGGCCAGGCCGCCGTCGCGGAGACGGCGCCGGCGCCCTCCGGCGGCGCGACGCCGGGCGTCTTCATCTTCGAGGACGCCGGCGCCGGCCCGGAAATCTCGCTCACCCCGACGCAGCGCCTCGCCGGGCTCGCCGCGCTCATCCTCGTCGTCTTCGCCGTCGTCGCCCGCGTCATGGTGACGGAATCGCGCGGCCGGCGGATGTCGCCGTTCCTCTATGCGAGCCTGTCGGTGATCATCCTCGTCGGCGCCTGGCTGCTCGCCGAGACCTTCGGCACGGCCGCGCCGCAGGCCTCGTCGCCCACCCCCGTGCCGGGGGTCTCTGCCCCTGATGCCGGTCCCACGGCGGGAGGCGGCTGAGCATGTGGCGCTCAATCCCCCCGCTGACCGGCTGGATCGGCGTCGCCCTCGCGGTGATCATCGCCGGCGTCGGCGCCATCCTCGGCGTCCGCCAGGGCGAGCCGGCGCAACTCGTCATCCTCTACGCCGCCGGCACCTTCGCGCTGGTCGTCTGGCTGTGGACCTACTTCGCCGCGCTCTGGCAGGCCGAGCCGGCGTCGGTGGGCGACACGCCGCGGCCGAACGCCCGCACCGCGTTCAGGTCGGCGCTCGTGCGCTATCGCGGCCAGCTGATCGCGCTGCTCCTGATGGCGCTCGCCTACCTCGTCGCCGCCGCGACGGTGACGGGGTTCGCCACCTGGTGGACCTTCCTGGCGCTCGTCTGCCTCGGCGCGCTCCTGATCTTCGCCGTCAACGTCAGCCGGCTGTTCGTCGACAACCGCAGCGCCTTCCTCGGGCTGACGCTGCTCGTCGCGCTGTTCGCCGTCTCCTCGTTCGCCATCGACGGCTTCGCCTCCACCGCCAACTTGAAGGCGATGCTGGTGTTCGCCTCCTTCCTCGGGCTCGCCTGCGTCGGCCCGACGCTGGTGGCGCTGCTCGGCGGGCTGGACCTGTCGGTGCCGTTCGTCATCGGTGCGGCGAACGTCGGGCTGCTCTACCTGATCGGGCTCGGCGTGCCGTCTTGGCTCGCACTGATCGTCGTCGTGCTCATCGGCGTCGGGGTCGGCTTCGTCAACGGCCTGCTCAGCCTGCGCCTGCAGGGGCAGTCGCTGATCGTCACGCTCGGCGTCGGGTTCGCCGTCTCCGGCCTCATCCAGATCATCACCTCGATCGGCAGCGCCTACAGCGGCAACGTCTTCGGCGTCGTGCCCGACTGGCTGAAGAACATCGCGGCGCTGAACGGCGTCACCTTCGGGCTCGCCTTCCCGCCGGTGATCGTCATCTGGATCGCCATCGCAATCTTCCTGATCTGGGCGCTGAAGAACACCGTCTACGGCCGCAACCTCTACGCGCTCGGCGGCAACCGGCTGTCGGCGCAGCGGCTGATGATCGGCGAGCGGCGCTACTGGATCGGCGTCTACATGGTGAGCGGCGGCTTCTCCGCCGTCACCGGCGCGGCGCTGCTCGGCTGGAGCGGCGGCGGCTTCATCGGCGTCGGCCAGCCCTACCTGTTCACGACGCTCGCCGCGGTGGTGATCGGCGGCACCTCGCTGCTCGGCGGCTACGGCGGCTACGGCTTCACGCTGATCGGCGTGCTCGTGCTGCAGGTGCTCACCTCGTTCCTCGTCGGCATCGGCCTCAGCTACGAGTGGCAGCAGTTCATCTTCGGCCTGCTGATCCTGCCCATGGTGGCGCTCTACGCGCGCTCGCCGCACATCCGCTCGCAGATCTAGCGAAGAAGAGGGACGCGCATGGTCGCCAAGTTGCTCGAAGCACAGGACGTCGCGAGCGCAACCGTGCTGCTCCTGATGGTCGCCATGCTCGGCGCCACCGTGCTTCTGGTGGCAGGCTCCGCGTGGGTGCCGCGCCGCTGGAAGCTGCCGGTGATGCTCGCCGGCATCGTCACACTGATGTCGTTCGCCCACTACCTGCTGCTCGCCGAGGTCTGGCTCGCCACCGGCGAGATGACGATCGTCCACCGCTATGTCGGCTGGTTCGTCACCATCCCGCTGCAGGTCGTCACGCTGTTCTTCTTCGTGCGCGCCGTCGCCTTCGTGCGCGTCGGCGTGTTCTGGCGGATGCTGGTCGCCGCCGTCATCCTGGTGGTCGCCCGCTACATGGGCGAGGCCGGCGCCATCCACCCGACGCTCGGCTTCCTGATCGCGCTCGCCGCCTGGCTCTACGTTCTCGGCGAAGCGTTCTTCGGCCAGATGAGCGAGGGGATCGCCAAGTCCGGCAGCGAGAGCGTGCGGCGCGGCTACTTCTGGCTCCGGCTGATCGTCACGATTGGCTGGGCGATCTACCCGCTCTGCTACTTCATCGCGACGCTCGCCGGCTCGATCGGCCCGGCCGACCTGATGGTCACCTACAACCTCGCCGACTTCGTCAACCAGATCGCCTTCGGCCTCGTCATCCTGGCGGTGGGCGTCAAGGAAGGCGGCACATGACCCGCGACACCCGAGCCCCGCCGCGCCGCGGTCCCGCGGCCGGCCAGAACGAGACCACGAGACTTTGGTGCGGCGGAACACGCCAGTGCCGAACCGGGAGGATTAGCGGATGAGCGGCGCCGACATCATTGCGATCATCATCCTGCTGGCGATCGTCGTCGCGGTGGTCGTCTACCTGCTGCACTGGCTCTACCGGCATTCGTCGAAGGACCTGTCGTTCGTGCGCACCGGCTGGGGCGGCGAGAAGATCGTCATGGGCGGCGGCGCGCTGGTGCTGCCGATCGTCCACGACGTCACCGACGTGTCGATGAACACGCTGCGCATCGAGGTCCGGCGCGCCGGCGAGAAGTCGCTGATCACCAGGAACCGCATGCGCATCGAGGTGACGATGGAGTTCTTCGTGCGCGTCGTGCCGACGCCGGCCGCCGTCGCCGCCGCCGCGCGCACGCTCGGCAGCCGCACGATGGATCCGGAGAGCCTGCGCGACCTCGTGCAGGGCCGCTTCGTCGACGCGATGGGCGCCGTCGCCGCCCGCATGACGATGGAGGAGGTGCACGAGCGGCGCAGCGACTACACCGCCGGCGTGCGCGAACTCGTCGCCGGCACGCTCACCGACAACGGCCTGGAGCTCGAGACCGCCTCGCTCACCAACGTCGACCAGGCCGACATGAAGCTGTTCAACCCGTCGAACGCCTTCGACGCGGAAGGCCTGACGCGGCTGACCGAGGAGATCGAGACGCGCAAGAAGAAGCGCAACGACATCGAGCAGGACACGATGATCGCCATCCGCGCCAAGAACCTCGAATCCGAGAAGCTGGCGCTGTCGATCGAGCAGGAGTCCGAATACGCCCGCCTCGCCCAGGAGCGCGAGGTCGCCGTCCGCCGCGCCCAGCAGCGCGCCGAAATCGCCCGCGAGAAGTCCGACCGCGAGCGCGAGATCGAGGAGGTGCAGATCCGCTCCGCCGAGGAGATCGAGAAGAGCCGGCTGAAGCGCGATCTCGCGATCGAGGTGGAGCGCATCCACCTGCAGCAGGAGACCGAGCGGCTCGACGTGCAGCGCCGCCGCGCGCTGGAGATCGAGGAGCAGGAGCGCCTGATCGCGGTGGCCGAGAAGTCGGCCGAGCAGTCGCAGGCGCAGAGCGCCGCCGAGCGCGTGCGCATCCAGGAATCGACCTCGGTCGAGTCCGAGCGCGTGCGTCGCGAGCAGGAGGTGGAGGGCGAGCGCATCCGCCACCAGCAGGAGACGGAGCGGCTGGAGATCGTCCGCCGCCGCATGCTGGAGCTCGAGGAGCAGGACCGCGTCATCGCGCTCGCCGCCAAGTCGGCCGAGCAGTCGCAGGCGCAAAGCGCGGCCGAGATCGTCCGCATCCGCGAGGCGAGCGAGGTCGACGCCGAGCGCATCCGCCGCGAGCACGAGGTCGAGACCGGCCGCGTGCGCGGTGCCCAGGAGGTCGCGGCCGAGCGCATCCGCCGCCAGCAGGACACCGAACAGCTCGACATCCAGCGCCGCCGCGCGCTGGAGATCGAGGAGCAGGAGCGGATGATTGCCGTCGCCGCGAAGTCGTCCGAGCAGTCGCTCGCCGAAAGCACCGCTGCCAGGCAGCGCATCCAGCACGGCCTGGAGGTCGATGCCGAGCGCGTGCATCGCGACGAGGAGATCGAGAAGCTCGAGGTCGGCCGCCGGCGCGCCGTCGAGCTCGAGGAGCAGGACCGCATCATCGCGGTGGCCGAGAAGTCGAAGCTGCAGTCTGAGGCGCAGGTTGCCGCCGAGAAGGCGCGCGCCGAGGCGGTGACGGCGCAGGAGGCGGTGGTGAGCGCCCGCGAGCAGGAGATCGCCGAGCGGCTGAAGCGCATCGAACTCGTCGAGGCGGCGCGCCGCGCCGAGAGCGAGGCCTTGAAGCTCACCACGCTCGCTACCGCCGAGCTGTCGGTCGCCGAGAGCCGCGCCAAGGCGCAGGTGACCGGCGCCGAGGCCGCCAAGGTGCGCTACGCCGTCGACGCCGAAGGCCGCCGCGGACTCAACGACGCCGAGAACATGCGCTCCGAGGCGAGCCGCCAGAGCGCGCTGCAGGAGGAGCTCGTGCAGAACCTGCCGGCGATCATCCGCGAGAGCGTCAAGCCGATGGAGCGGATCGAGTCGATCAAGATCCTGCAGGTGGACGGCCTGCCGGGCTTCAGCGGCAACGGCGGCGGTGGCGGCAACGGTGGCGGGGAGGGCGGTGGCTCCTCCGGTGGTGGCGGCGGCAGCCTCGCCGACCAGGCAGTCAACTCGGCGCTGCGCTACCGCACCCAGGTGCCGTTCGTCGACGGCCTGCTGCGCGAGATCGGCATGGCCTCGAATGGCGTCACCCAGCTCGGCGGCCTCACCGTCTTCCCGGTCGGCGAGGAGCCGGGCGACCCCAAGGCGTCTGGAACGAGCGCCGGCAAGGGCAAGGGCAAGCCGTAGCGGCGGGAATGGCTGACGGGAACCGGTGATCCTCATGGCGACGACGGAGCGCACGCTCGCGGTGATGACGATCTGGGCCTGGCTCGGCTCGTTCGGATTCGCCCTGGTGCTCACCGGCTTCCGCGTGCCCGACCTTGCGCTCGGGCTTTGCGGCTTCGCGCTGTTCCTCGTCGCCGGTTCCGGCCACGTCATCGTCAACCGGCTGTGGGGGACCGGCTTCGGCCACGGCGAGGTGGCGCTCGGCTTCGTCGTCTATGTCGTCGCCGTGCTGGTGTTCCTCGCGACCTGGATCGCGGCGCCGGACTTCGGCGTCGTGCGCATCGCCCTCGGCCTCGGCGGCTTCGCCGCGCTGTTCGCCGCCCTCGTCCTCTATCTCGCCACCAGCTTCGGGGTGCGCGGGTCGATCGCGCTGATCGACGAGGCGCGCCGCCGGCCGCTCGCCGAGACGCGGCGGCCGCGAACGGGGGCACGGCCGTGAGCGAAGCCGTCGTCTGGCTGTTCGCGGTGTTTGCCGCCTATGCCGCCTACGGCCTCTATTGGGCGCTCGCGATGGGGCGCTCGTCGCCGGCGGCGATCGGCTTCCTGCTCGCCGGCCGCGATACGCCGCCGGCGGTGTTCGTGCTGACCGCCACGGGCGCGTCGCTCACCGGCTGGATCGTGCTCGGCCACCCGTCGATGATCTACGAGGCCGGCCTGCCGTTCGCCGAGCTCGCGATCGCCGCGATCATTATCCCGCTCGCCGGCATCCTGTTCCTGAAGCGCCTGTGGATCCTCGGCACGCGCCACGGCTACGTCACCCAGGGCGACCTGCTCGCCGACTACTTCTCCGGCGAGGCGATCCGCATCCTGTCGCTGATCGTCGCGCTCGTCTTCGCCGTCCCGTTCCTCGGGATGCAGCTCTCCGCCGCCGGCCGCCTCGTCGCCGCCGTCACCGACGGCGCCGTCGACCCGCACGCCGCCACCTGGGTGCTCGCCTTCCTGGTCTTCCTCACCACCGTCATCGGCGGCTTCCGCGCCGTCACCTTCGTCGGCGCGCTGCAGGCGCTGCTGGCGGTCTCCGGCATGATCGCGCTCGGCACGCTCGCCTGCGTCATGGTCGGCGGCTTCCAGCCGTTCACCGCCGCACTCGCCCGTCTTGCCGCGACGCCCGAGGCAGCGTCGGACCACCTGTTCGCCATTCCCGGCGTCATCCGTTTCACCTCGGGCCTGCACGGCGACGGCCCGACCGGCGGCCTGTGGACGACGGCGATGATCCTCTCCTACTGCCTGGCGCTCGCCGGCTTCCAGGCCTCGCCGGCGTTCACCATGCTCGGCTTCTCCTGCCGCGACACCCGCGGCTTCGGCCCGCAGCAGGTGTGGGCGTTCGGCGGTGTCGTCGGCATCGTGCTGCTGTTCTTCGCCGTCGCCGGCGGCCTCGGCGCGCACCTCACTGGCGCCTCCGGCGACCCGGCGGTGCTCGGCCTCGCCGTCGCGCACCCGCTGGCGGCACTGCCCGCCGGCGGCTACGCCGACGTCACCGCCCCCTATCTCGCCGCGCTCGCCGCCACCGATCCGTGGCTGACGGCACTCCTCACCTTGTGCGCCGTCGCGGCCTTGCAGCTCGCCGCTGCGATGTTCGCCTCGACCGCTGCGACCGCGGTCACCGTCGACCTCTACAAGCGCTTCGTCCGCCCGGTCGCCGACGGGGCGGAGCTGAAGCTCGCCGCCCGCATCGCGCTCGCCGTGCTGTTCCTCGCGGCGCTGCTGCCGGCGACGTTCTTCCCCGTCGCCACCGCCGCCGTCGGCACGATGGCGCCGGCCTTCGCCCTGCAGCTGATGCCGGCGCTCGCCGGCGTCTGCTGGTACGGCTGGATCACCCGCGAGGGTGCCACCCTCGGCCTCGTCGCCGGCCTCGGGGCGGTGCTGTTCACCGAGCCGGCCGGCGCGCTGCTCGTCGGCCTGTTCGGCCTCGAGCTGCCGTGGGGCCGCTGGCCGTGGACGATCCACTCCGCCGGCTGGGGGCTGTTCTGCAACGTGCTCGTCTGCGTGCTGGTGTCGTTCGCCACCCGCGGTGGCGAGGCGCGCCAGCACCGCATCGGCTTCCACCGCCTGCTCGCAAGGCACGCCGGGATGACGCCGCGCAAGCGCGCCATGAAACCGGCCGTCTGGTCGCTGGCGCTCGCCTGGGCGTTCTTCGCCGTCGGCCCGGGCGCGGTGGTCGGCAACCGCCTGTTCGGCGCGCCGGAGAGCGGTCCGGACGGCTGGAGCCTCGGCGTGCCGTCGCTGTGGGCCTGGCAGGTGATCTGGTGGGCGCTCGGCATGCTGCTGATCTGGTGGCTCGCCTACAAGATGGAGGCCTCGACCGCGCCGCTCGGCGACGTGCGGCCGGAGACGCCTGCTCGCAGCGCCGGCGGCCCGGGCCGTCGTCCGCCGGCGTGGATCGAAAATTTCCTCGGCCGCGTCACCTGACGCCGGCCGCCGCACGACGAACAGGAAAGCCGGCGCGGTCGCCCGATCTCGCCGGAACCTTCAGTATAAGAAAGTATCGGTAGCGTGGGACATCGGGAACCGGATCGAAGTCCACACCGCCGGCGATGCAAACCGCCAGCTTATGGCCCGTATCGTAAATCCGTATTGGACCCGATGACGCAGGCTGACACTTTGGACAGCGATGGGAATTGCGGCGTGAACGAGAGGGCTTGGGCGGCACGATGAGCGATGCACTGGAAGGCGTGACCGTCGTGGCGCTCGAACAGGCGGTGGCGGGGCCGGTGGCGAGTTGCCGGCTCGCCGACGCCGGCGCGCGGGTGATCAAGCTTGAACGCCCCGAGGGCGATTTTGCCCGCGGCTACGACGACTTCGTGCTCGGCCAGTCGAGCTATCACGTGTGGAGCAACCGGGGAAAGGAATCGGCCGCCGTCGACCTCAAGACGCCGGCCGACAACGACCTCGTGCAGGCGATGATCGCCGAGGCCGACGTGTTCATCCAGAACCTCGCGCCCGGCGCCACCGACCGCCTCGGCCTCGGCTCGGCGGAATTGCGGCGTCGCTTTCCGCGCCTGATCGTCTGCGATATCTCCGGCTACGCCCCCGGCTCGCCGAACTACCACAGCAAGGCCTACGACCTGCTCGTGCAGGCGGAGTCGGGCCTCGCCTTCGTCACCGGCACGCCGACGTCGGGGCCGAGCCGCGTCGGCGTGTCGATCTGCGACATCGTCACCGGCCAGTTCGCCTACGCGGCGATCCTCGAGGCGCTGTTGAAGCGCGGCCGCACCGGCGAGGGGGCGCACATCCAGATCTCGCTGTTCGACTCGATCGCCGAGTTCATGAACGTCCCCTACCTGACCTTCCGCTACGGCGGCATCGAGCCGGCCCGCCTCGGCCTCGCGCACCCCTCGATCGCCCCCTACGGCGTCTTCTCGCTCGCCGACGGCGACCTGCTGCTGGCGATCCAGAGCGAGCGGGAGTGGAAGATATTCTGCACCGAGGTGCTGGCCGACCCGGCGGTCGCCGACGACCCGCGCTTCGACCTCAACGTCCACCGCATCCGCCACCGCGCCGAGCTCGACCAACTGATCCAGCAGAACTTCGCCACCCGCACGATGGCGGAGGTGCTCGCCGTGCTCGAGCGCGCCCGCATCGCCTTCGGCCGGGTGTCGGACCTCGACAAGCTCGCCCACCATCCGAGCGCCACCTTCCTGCCGCTCGATACGCCGGCCGGCCCCGTCGAGGTGCTGGCGCCGCCGGCGATCGTCGACGGCCGCCGCCCGGTGCTCGGTCGCGTGCCGGCGCTCGGCGAGCACACCGCCGCGCTGCGCGCCGAGTTCGGCGCCGCCCCCGCCGCCGCCGGCTGAACAAGGAGCCGCCCCCATGACCCTCGCCCGCGAAGGCTCGCTCACCCGCGATCTCGTCCGCCTCATCCGGCAGAAGCCCGTCACGGAGGCCGACCTCCACCGCGCCATGCTGTTCGTGCTCGACACGCTCGCCTGTGCCTACGGCTCCTACGGCACCGAGCCGGCGCGCATCCTGGAGACGGTCGCGCCGCCGTCGAAGGGCGACACCGCCCGCCGCGCCTTCTTCTTCGGCGGCATCTCCCACATCATCGAGATCGACGACCTGCACCGAGCCTCGGTCACCCACCCCGGCTGCGTCGTCATCCCGGCCGCCTGGGCGGTGGCGGAGGCGGAGAACCTCGGCGGCCGCGCCTTCCTCGCCGCCGTGCTCGCCGGCTACGAGGCGTGCGCCCGCGTCGGCATGTCGGTCGGCAAGGCGCACTACCGGGTCTTCCACAACACCTCGACCTGCGGCCCGTTCGGCTCGGCGATGGCGGCGGCCGAGCTCCTCGGCCTCGACGAGACTGAGGCGGTCTGGGCGCTCGGCAACGCTGGCACGCAGTCGTCCGGCTTCTGGGCGTTCCTCGAGGCGAGCGCGATGAGCAAGCACCTGCACACCGCGCGGGCGGCCGAATCCGGCGTGCTCGCCGCGCTGCTGGCGCGCGAGGGCTTCACCGGCGCCGACGCCATCCTCGAGAGCGACAAGGGCTTCTACAAGGGCCTCTGCCCCGATCCCGACCCGGCGGCGCTCACCGCCCACCCGGACGGGCCGTGGGAGCTGACGCGCACCTCGATCAAGCCGTGGCCGTGCTGCCGCCACACCCATCCGACCATCGACGCGGCGATCGAGCTCAACCGCCGCCTCGCCGGCCGCGCGGTCGCCAGGATCGACGTCGGCACCTACCGCGCGGCGATCGACGTCTGCGACCGGCCGAACGCCGGCGACCTCTACAGCGCCAAGTTCTCCCTGCAGCACTGCGTCGCCGTCGCGCTGATGGACGGTCGCGTCGGCCTCGACAGCTTCGACGCGGACAAGCGCGCCGCCGTCGCCGACCTGCAGGCGAGGGTGACGCTCGCCCTCGACCCGCGCGTCGACGCCGCCTATCCGGACGCCTGGGGCACGGCCGTCCGCATCGAGACCGCCGACGGCGAGGTGCTGGAGGCGACCCGCGTCCACTGCAAGGGCGACCCGGAGAACCCGGTCGACGAGGCCGACCTCGCGGTCAAGGCGGAGGCGCTGATGGGCGTGCTGCCCGGCGGCGCCAGCGCGGCGCGGGCGATCGTCGCCGCCGTGCGCGGCCTCGTCGACGACGCCCCGGTCCGCTCGCTCCGCCTGTTCGCCTCGCCGGCGGGCGCCTTCGTCCCCCTGTTGACCGAGGAGACGGCCGAGGCCGCCCAATGAGCCAGCCCTTCGAGGACTTCGATCATCACGAGGTGCGCGAGTCCGTCCGCCGGCTGTGCGCCGACTTTCCCGGCGAGTACTGGCAGCGGCTCGACCGCGAGCGCGCCTATCCGAGCGAATTCGTCGCCGCCCTCACCGAGGCGGGCTTCCTCGCCGCCCTCATCCCCGACGAATACGGTGGCGCCGGGCTGCCGCTGTCGGCGGCGGCGGCGATCCTGGAAGAGGTGCAGCGGGCCGGCGGGAACGGCGGCGCCTGCCACGCGCAGATGTACATCATGGGCACGCTGCTCCGGCACGGCAGCGAGGCGCAGAAGCGCCGCTACCTGCCGGAGATCGCCACCGGCGCGCTGCGCCTGCAGGCGTTCGGCGTCACCGAGCCCTCGAGCGGCACCGACACCACCTCGATCAAGACGTTCGCCGCTCGCGACGGCGACCACTACGTCGTCAACGGCCAGAAGGTGTGGACGAGCCGCGCCGAGCACTCCGACCTGATGCTGCTGCTCGCCCGCACCACGCCGCGCGAAAAGGTGGGCAAGCGCACCGACGGCCTCTCCGTCTTCATCGTCGACATGCGCGAGGCGCTCGGCGCCGGGCTCACCATCCGCCCGATCCGCACGATGATGAACCACGCCACCACGGAGGTGTTCTTCGACGACGTGCGCATCCCGGCCGAAAACCTCGTCGGCGAGGAGGGCCGGGGCTTCCGCTACATCCTGTCGGGCATGAACGCCGAGCGCATCCTGATCGCTGCCGAGTGCGTCGGCGACGCCAAGTGGCTGATCGAGAAGGCGAGCAGCTACGCGAAAGAGCGAAAGGTGTTCGGCCGGCCGATCGGCCAGAACCAGGGCATCCAGTTCCCGATCGCGCGCGCCTACGCCAACATGCGCGCCGCCGAGCTGATGGTGCGCGAGGCGATCCGTCTCTACGAGGCGGGCAAGGACTGCGGGCCTGAGGCGAACATGGCGAAGATGCTCGCCGCCGACGCCTCCAACGAGGCGGCGAACGTCGCCATCCAGACGCACGGCGGCTTCGGCTTCGCCGAGGAATACGACGTCGAGCGCAAGTTCCGCGAGACGCGCCTCTACCAGGTGGCGCCGATCTCGACCAACCTCATCCTCTCCTTCCTCGCCGAGCACGTGCTGGGATTGCCACGGTCTTATTGAGGGGCAAATGGTAACTTCCCCACTCTTTCTCCGGAGGTCGCATCGAAGTATGATGTGCAAACTGGGGAATTGGGGGCGGGAATGTTCAGAGTAATTTCAGGTATTGTTGATGAAGAAAAAGTCCTTGCACATCCTTTCCCGCGAGCTCCTGGACGTTTCCTATTTTGTAGATAATGTGTGGGAGTGGCTTAGGACAAATGAACCATCTCGCCGGATATCTGCGTTTGCTTATAGTACACTGCAGCAGGCAGAAATTGAGGCGCGCAAGGACGACAGAAAAGTATACAAGATAGGTCTTCCGGAAGAATGGTCGGTGGCCCAGATAGTAGTCGGAGTTGGTCGCGAAGACGCAAAAAACCATGTCGACAATCGCTTATTGAGAGAGATAATTATTAGAGAACTGGGCGGCAAATGGTTGGATAAGAGTTATTCCGAGAGAGGGGCAATCGGCGCAGCTTTTTTGCCGTGTATAGCAAAGGATGAATTAGACAAAATCTTCTCAGAGTATAACGAGATCGGTGAAAAATTGCGGTCAATTTCAACTTTTTGGAAGGATGTACGGGTGACGAGTTTGAGAGAAATTGCTAACAATATTGGAGAATGTTTTTTCGAGGTCCCGAAAGATGGCTATAGGATCAGAATTGTAGGATCGTAGAGGGTATGAAGAATTATTTTGTTGTTGTTGGAAGCGTAGAGTTTTTGCGATGTCGGTGTAGAGCGGACGAGGCGTTGTTGCAAACATGATCGCCGAGCCCATCCCCCCGTTCAGCTTCGACACCGCGCCGAGCCTCGTCTTCGGCTTCGGCGCGGCCGAGCGCATCGGCGAGCTGGCGCGGGCCCGCCTCGGCGAGCGGGTGCTCGTCGTCACCGATCCCGGCGTCGTCGCCGCCGGTATCGTCGCACCGGCGCTCGACGCGCTCGCCGCCGCCGGCGTCGCCGTCGCGCTCTACGCCGACGTCGCCGCCGACCCGCCCGAGGCGGTGGTGCTCGCCGCTGCCGCCGCCGCGGTGGCGCACGGCGCGAACGGCGTGATCGGCCTCGGCGGCGGCTCCTCGCTCGACGTCGCCAAGCTCGCGGCGCTCATCGCCGTCGGCCGGGAGACGCTCGCCGACGTCTACGGCGTGCGCCGCGCGAAAGGCCCGCGGCTGCCGCTGCTGCTCGTCCCCACCACCGCCGGTACGGGGTCGGAGGTGACGCCGATCGCCGTTGTCACCACCGGCGCGCACGAGAAGATGGGCGTCGTCTCGCCCGTCATCATCCCCGACGTGGCGCTGCTCGACCCGGCGCTCACCCTCGGCCTGCCGCCGGCGGTGACCGCCGCCACCGGCGTCGACGCGATGGTGCACGCGATCGAGGCCTACGCGTCGGCGAGCCCCAACAACAACCCGCTGTCGCGGGCGCTCGCCTGCGAGGCGCTCCGCCTGATGGGCGGCGCGCTGGAACGCGCCGTCGCCGACGGCGCCGACCGGCAGGCCCGTGCCGACATGCTGTTCGGCGCCATGCTCGCCGGCCAGGCGTTCGCCAATTCGCCGGTCGCCGCCGTGCACGCGCTCGCCTATCCGCTCGGCGGCCACTTCGGCATTCCGCACGGCCTCTCGAACGCGCTGGTGCTGCCGTTCGTGCTGCGCTTCAATGCCGAGACGGTGCCGGCCCCCTATGCCGCGCTTGCCCCGCACGCCTTCCCGGCGCTCGCCGAGATCGGCGCCCAGGGCCGCGCGCACGCGCTCGCCGATGCGCTCGCCGCGCTCTCCGCCCGCTGCGGCCTCGCCGGGCGGCTGCGCGACGTCGGCGTGCCGGAAAGCGCGCTGCCGATGCTGGCAAGCGACGCGGCGCGGCAGACGCGGCTCCTGGTTAACAACCCGCGCCCGCTCGACGAGGCCGACATCCTGGAGATCTACCGCCGCGCCTGGTGAGGCGTGGCGCGCGCTGCGAGACGACGACCGCCACGACAAGCCGGCCCCGACCGGCGGCGAACAGCGAAGACGAGGAGACACGACGATGGCCACCGCGACGATGCAGAAGACGACGTCCGCGCTCATCCCCTTCCAGCGCGAGGCGAACCTGATCGGCGGCGCCTGGGTGGCGGCCGACAGCGGCGCCACCATCGACGTCACCAACCCCGCCACCGGCGAGGTGATCGGCACGGTGCCGAACTGCGGCGCCGCCGAGACGCGCCGCGCCATCGAGGCCGCGCAGGCTGCGTTCCCAGCCTGGCGGGCGCTGACCGCCGCCGAGCGCGCCGACAAGCTGCGCAAGCTCGCTGCGGCGATCGAGATGCACAAGGAGGATCTCGCGATCCTGCTCACCACCGAGCAGGGCAAGTCGCTTGCGGAAGCCCGCGGCGAGGTCGGCGGCAGCGCCGCCTACGTGCTGTGGTTCGCCGAGGAGGCGCGCCGCGTCTACGGCGACACCATCCCGTCGCCGTGGGCGGGCCGGCGCATCATCGTCACCAAGGAGCCGGTCGGCGTCGTCGCCGCCATCACGCCGTGGAACTTCCCGTCCGCCATGCTCGGCCGCAAGCTCGGGGCGGCACTCGCCGCCGGCTGCACGGTGGTGACGAAGCCCGCCACCCAGACCCCCTATTCGGCGCTCGCCTGGGGCCTGCTCGCCGAGGAGGCCGGCATTCCGGCCGGCGTCGTCAACATCCTCACCGGCTCCGCAACCGCCATCGGCGGCGAGATGACCTCGAACCCGATCGTCAAGAAGATCACCTTCACCGGCTCCACCGAGGTCGGCAAGCTCCTGATGAAGCAGGCCGCCGACACCATGAAGCGGGTCTCGATGGAGCTCGGCGGCAACGCGCCGTTCCTCGTCTTCGACGACGCCGACGTCGACGCGGCGGTGGAGGGCGCCATCCAGTCGAAGTACCGCAACTCCGGACAGACCTGCGTGTGCGCCAACCGCATCCTCGTGCAGGCCGGCGTCTACGACGCCTTCGCCGAGAAGTTCGCCGCCGCCTCGAAGAAGCTGAAGGTCGGCAACGGCCGCGAGGCCGACACGATGCAGGGCCCGCTGATCGACGACAAGGCGGTCGCCAAGGTGGAGGAGCACATCGCCGACGCGGTGGCGAAGGGCGCCAAGGTGGTGGCCGGCGGCAAGCGCCACGCGCTCGGCGGCTCGTTCTTCGAGCCGACGGTGGTGACGGGCGTGACGGCGGCGATGGCGGTCGCGCGCGAGGAGACGTTCGGGCCGCTGGCGCCGCTGTTCAAGTTCGACACCGAGGCGGAGGCGATCGGGCTTGCCAACGACACCGAGTTCGGGCTCGCCGCCTACGCCTACACCCGCGACCTCGGCCGCGCCTTCCGCGTCATGGAGGCGCTGCAGTACGGCCAGGTCGGCATCAACGCCGGCGTCATCACAACCGAAGTGGCCCCCTTCGGCGGCGTCAAGGAATCCGGCATGGGCAAGGAAGGTTCCAAGTACGGCCTCGATGACTACCTCAACGTGAAGTACGGGTGCATCGGGATTTGAGGTTAGGTTCGTTTGCCGAGCCCTGAAATGTTGCAGGGTTCGCCGATTGCCGAAGTCAAATCGAGGCGTCATCCCGGACGCGAAGCAACGCGAAGCGATCCGGGACCCAGCGGACTCTTGTCGCGCGTAGCGCGACGCTATAGCCGCGCCTCCGGCGCGGATTCTTCCGCTGGGTCCCGGATCTGCGCTCGGCTTCGCCTCACTTGTCCGGGATGACGATGGAGAGGAGGGCGATCGGCGGCGGCGCCGCCATTTCCCCACACCGCTGTCGGCATCTCCCTCCCCCGTTCGTCCTCGCTGCAGAGCCGCGGCGCCGCCGCGGCGGCGGATCCGGAGGACCCAACCGATGACCGAGAGCACCAAGCTGATCCAGGACATGAGCCGCCTCTCGCCGCACCTCGTCGTCGACGGGGCGGCGAAGGCGATCGACTTCTACGTCGCGGCCTTCGGCGCCGAGGAGATGGCGCGGCTCACCGCCCCCGACGGCAAGCTGATGCACGGCTGCATCCGCCTCGCCGGCCAGACGGTGATGCTGGTCGACGAAAACCCGCAGTACGGCCTCCTCGGTCCGACCGCGCTCGGCGGCACGCCGGTGACGCTGCATCTCTACGTCGGCGACGTCGACGCCGCCTTCGCGAAGGCGGTCGCCGCGGGTGCCACGGTTTCGATGCCGGTCGCCGACCAGTTCTGGGGCGACCGCTACGGCGTGCTGAAGGACCCGTTCGGCCACAGCTGGTCGCTGGCGACGCCGGTGCGCGAGGTCTCGCTCGAGGAGGCGAAGGCGGCGATGGTGGCCATGACCGGCGGCTGCGCCGCGGCGTGAGGTGCCCTGACAGGCCGGCGCCGTAGTTCCCTTCTCCCACCCTGCGGGCGGGAGGAGGGAGTTCCTGCCCACTGCCCACTGCCCACTGCCGACTGCCGACTGCCGACTGCCGACTGCCGATCGCACGCCGGATCCCCTGCGCTCGACTGTTCGTGCATCCGAGAGGAATTGCTCGCGCCACTGCAAGGCCCCCATTGCACGAACGCAATGACTTCCCTCTGGCGGCCACCGCCGATCGGATTATCTGTTGTCGACGAAGCGGCGCCGAGGTGCGCTGCGAGGGAGTACATCCGATGACCCGCAACGGCATTCATCATGTCACGGCGATCGCCGGCCCGGCCCGCCGCAATCTCGACTTCTACACCCGCACCCTCGGGCTGCGCTTCGTGAAGAAGACCGTGAACTTCGACGATCCGGGCACCTATCACTTCTACTTCGGCGACGAGGCCGGCAATCCCGGCACGATCCTCACCTTCTTCCCGTGGGATCACGTGGCGCCCGGCCGCCTCGGCGTCGGCGAGACGTCGGAGACGGCGTTCCGCGTCCCCGAGGCGTCGATCGGCTACTGGACGCATCGCCTGGTCGAGAAGGGCGTGCCGCACGAGGCGCCGGTGAAGCGCTTCGGCGAGACCGTGCTCGCCTTCCGCGATCCGGACGGCATGCGGCTGTCGGTCGTCGGTGTTGCCGGCGCCGAGCGCGAGCCGGCCTGGGGCGGCAGCGACGTGCCGGAAGACGCGGCGATCCGCGGCTTCCACAGCGTTCGCCTGCTCGTCGCCGACGCCGCGCCGACCGGTGCGATCCTGACCGACGTCTTCGGCTTCGCCGAGGTCGGCCGCGAGGACACCATCGTGCGCTACACGGTCGAGGGCACGGAGGTCGGCGGCATCGTCGACGTGCACGGCGCCGGCGGCTTTCTGCCCGCCCGCATGGGCGGCGGCTCGGTGCACCACGTCGCCTTCCGCGCCGCCGACGACGCCGGACAGGCGGAGATGGTGAAGACGCTCGCGGCGAACCACGGCCTCCGCACGACGGAGCAGAAGAACCGCGACTACTTCCGCTCGGTCTACTTCCGCGAGCCCGGCGGCATCCTGTTCGAGATCGCTACCGACGTGCCCGGCTTCGCTGTCGACGAGCCGGCGGCGAGCCTCGGCCAGGCGCTGAAGCTGCCGCGCTTCCTCGAGAGGCGCCGCAGCGAGATCGAGGCGGTGCTGCCGAACCTCACGGAAGCCGCCTGAACCCACGACCCGGCGGCGGCGAGAGCGCCGCCGCCGGAACGTCCTCAGCGTCCCGTTCGGTCGAAACGATCGGACGGGACGTGTTCAAGTGCCCTCTTCCGGCCCATCCTGCCGGCCAGATTTTCCAGGAGGTCGACCATGACCACCGCGACCACCCTCTCCTTCACCCACCGCCATGAGCCGGCGACCGCCGTCGGCCGTCCGCCGCTGCTGCTTCTCCACGGCACCGGCGGTGACGAGGACGACCTGTTGCCGTTCGGCCGGATGATCGCGCCCGGCTCGGCGCTGCTGTCGCCGCGCGGAAAGGTGCTGGAGCACGGCATGCCGCGCTTCTTCCGCCGCCTCGCCGAGGGCGTCTTCGACGAGGCCGACGTGGTGAAGCAGGCGAACGCGCTGGCCGATTTCGTGGCGGAGGCCCGCGAGGCCTACGGGCTCGACGCGCCTGTCGCCGTCGGCTTCTCGAACGGCGCCAACATCGCGGCCGCGGTGCTGCTGCTCCGGCCCGAGGCGCTCGCCGGCGCGGTGCTCATCCGCGCGATGGTGCCGCTCGCCAAGCCGCCGAAGGCGGACCTCGCCGGCAATCCGGTGCTGATCCTGTCGGGGTCGTCGGATCCGATCATCCCGGCCGAGAACGCCGGCCGGCTGGCGCGTCAGCTGACCGAGGCCGGCGCCGTCGTCGGCCACGAGACGCTGCCGACCGGCCACGGCCTCACCCAGGCCGACGCGGCGCTGGCGAAGCGCTTCCTCGACGGCCTCGCCGCCTGACCTCGACGGCGCTTCGGACCCTTATCGGAGCGCCGTCAGGAGCCGCGCCAGCGTGGCGCGCTCCTCGGCCGACAGCGGCGCGAGCGTCTCCTCGGAGACCCGCGCCGCCACCGGCGCGAGCTGGGCATAGAGCGCGGCGCCCGCCGGCGACAGCGAGATCAGCAGCCGTCGCCGGTCTTCCGGATCCGGCCGTGTCGCCGTCAGCCCGCGCTTGGCGAGGCGCTCGGCGACGCCCTTGATGGTGGCGACGTCCATCGCCGTGTGACGACCGAGCAGGTTCTGCGAGCACTCGCCGACTTCCGCGAGCTTGGCGAGCGCCGCCCACTGCATCGGCGTCATGTCGACGCCGAAGTGGCGGGCGAAGATCGAGACGTGGCGCTGCTGCACCTGGCGCAGCAGGAAGCCGACCTGGTCGTCGAGCACGTAGCCCGCGCCACCGGCCGCACCGTCCGCGGCCGTCGCCATCACCACCGCCATCGGCTCGTCCGTCACGTCGCTCGCCAAAACCGTCGCCTCTCCGTCGCAGGCGCGGGGTCTCGCCCGCAGCTCGTTCGTATGCCAACAATGTCGCCTTCGCCAGAGGAGGCACGCATGGCCCACGACGCGCCGGCCGCACCGAGCGGCCCGCAAAAGCTCGTCATCTCCAACATCGGGCTCGTGCTGTCGGGCGACCTCGAGCGGCCGATCCTCGACGCCGACACGGTCGTCGCCGTCGACGGCCGGATCACAGCAGTCGGCCGCTTTGCCGACCTCGACACCGAGGGCGCGACGACGCTCGTCGATGCCGGCGGCGCGGCACTCGCGCCCGGCCTGATCGACAGCCACGTCCACCCCGTCGCCGGCGACTGGACGCCGCGCCAGAACCAGATCGGCTGGATCGATTCCTGCCTGCACGGCGGCGTCACCACGATGATCTCCGCCGGCGAGGTGCACATGCCCGGCCGGCCGCGCGACATCGTCGGGCTGAAGGCGATGGCGATCACCGCCCAGCGCATCTTCGCCGGCTTCCGCCCCTCCGGCGTCAAGCTGCACGCCGGCGCGCCGGTGATCGAGCCGGGGATGGTGGAGCAGGACTTCGCGGATCTCGCGGCCGCCGGCGTGCGCCTACTCGGCGAGGTCGGCCTCGGCGGCGTCAAGGACGGTGCCAATGCCCGCGAGATGGTGGCGTGGGCGCGCAAGCACGGCATCCAGTCGACCATCCACACCGGCGGCCCGTCGATCCCGGGCTCCGGCCTGATCGGCGCCGACGTGGTGCTGGAGGCCGACACCGACGTCGTCGGCCACATCAACGGCGGCCACACCGCCCTGCCGGATGCCGAGATCCGCTGCATCTGCGAGGGCTGCAAGCGCGGCCTCGAGCTCGTCCACAACGGCAACGAGCGCGCCGCCCTCTATACGCTCCGCACCGCGAAGGAGATGGGCGAGCTCAACCGCGTCATCCTCGGCACCGACGCGCCGGCGGGCTCCGGCGTGCAGCCGCTCGGCATCCTGCGCATGATCGCGATGCTGTCTTCGCTCGGCGACGTGCCGGCGGAGGTGGCGTTCTGTTTCGCCACCGGCAACACGGCGCGGATGCGGGCGCTTGACTGCGGACTGATCGAGGCCGGCCGCTCCGCCGACTTCGTGCTGATGGACAAGGCCCAGCACTCCGCCGGCAAGGACCTCCTGGACTCGATCCGCCTCGGCGACCTGCCGGGCATCGGCATGACCGTCATCGACGGCCTCGTTCGCACCGGCCGCAGCCGCAACACGCCGCCGGCCGGCCGCGTGCCTTCCGTCGTGCACGGCTGAAGCGAAGCGCCTTCGTCGGACGTTGGTCGCCTCAGCCGATTGTCGCCGCCGGCAGCGTGCCGGTGGCCACATCGACGAGGAGCTGGCGCTGCGCCGGCACGAGGTTGGCCGCCGCATAGCGCCCGAGGATGGTCGCGCGGGCGTTCGCGCGCATCGCGGTGAAGGCCTGCGGCCGCGCCAGCACGTCGGAAAGCCGCGCGGCGAGGCGCTCGGCATCGAAGAAGTCCGTCAGCAGCCCGTTGCGGCCGTCCGCGATCACCTCGCGCACCGGCTGAGTGTCGGAGCCGACGACGAGGCACCCTGCCGCCATCGCCTCCAGCATCGACCACGACAGCACGAACGGCACCGTCAGGTAGACGTGCGCCGCCGAGACGCGGAAAACCTGGCGCAGCGTCTCGAATGGCACCAGCCCGAGGAAGTGGACGCGCGCCGGGTCGAGCGCGTGCTCGGCAAGCGCCGCCTCCTTGAAGGTGCGCCCGTCGGTGCGCTTGCGGCCATAGGCGACGCGGTCCGCCCCGACGACGATCACGTGCGCCGCCGGGCGTTCGGCCGTGAGCTTCGCCGCCGCCGCCATGAACTGCGGAAACCCGCGATAGGGCTCCATGCCGCGGGCGACGTAGGTGACGACCTCGTCGCCGGCCTTCAGCACCCGGCCGTCGGGAAGCGTCAGCGTCGCCGCCGGATCGGCCGTCAGGTAGTCGGTGTCGACGCCGTCGTGCAGCACGGTGATGCGGCGGCGGAACTGCGACGGGAAGCGGCCGACCTGCCAGCGCGTCGGACAGACGCCCCAGTCCATCGCGGCAAGGTCCATCAGGATCGGCGCGTTGCGGCCGCGCGTGCGGAAGCGATCGACCGTCGTCACCGGCTGCTCCGGCAGGAAGCCCATGTCGGCGCCGTCCGCCCTGTAGAACCACTCGAAATAGGAGAGCAGCTTCGTCTTCGGGAAGACATCCTTGACGAACAGCGACGGCCCCCAACCGGAATGCGCGCAGACGACGTCCGGCTCCCATCCTTCGCGCTTCAGCGGGCCGAGCGCGGCGTAGACCGCCTCGCCGTGCAGGACGGCGCGCTCGAGCGGCAGGCTCGCCGGTGACAGCCCGGCCGCCGGCTCCCGCGCCGGTGCGTAGTCGACGCGGCGGATGCCAATGCTCTGCTTGTTGGTGGCGAGCGTCGCGCAGGCGAGCTCGAAGCCGGGCTCATCCTTCAACGCCGCGGCGAGGCCGCGGTACTGCCCGGGAAAGTTGTTGTGTAGGAAAAGGACACGCACTGGCGGCTCGCCGGGTTCGGCCGGCGGGGACGCACGGCGAGCGAACGTCGGCAATCCGGGGTGCGAAGGCAAGCGGCGCGGTTCCTTCCCCGCCATCGCAGCCGGGAAAGGTGCGTGCGCGTCAGTCGATGCGCTCGACGATCAGCGGGTGAGGGCGGTGCGGATCGCCGAGGTGGTAGGCGGCGAGCACGGCGGCGGCGGCGGCGTCGGCGGCGGCCTCGGTGCGGGCGTGGATGACGGCGAGCGGGCAGTCGGGGCCGACGGTGTCGCCGGGGCCGGCGAGACACGTGAGGCCGACGGCGGGGTCGATGACGTCGTCGGGCCGGCGGCGACCGCCGCCCAGCCCGATGACGGCAAGCCCGAGGGCGCGGGTTTCGACGCGGGCGACGGTGCCGGACGCGGTCGGTGAGACGGGGCGGACGATCGGCGCGTGGGCGAGGTGCTTGCCGGGATGCTCGACGAGGTCGGCCGGCCCGCCGAGGGCTGAGACCATCTGCTGGAAGATCTCGGCCGCGCGGCCGTCCACGAGCGCGGCGGTGATGCGCTCGCGCCCGGTGGCGGCGTCAGGGGCGAGCTCGCCCAGCGCCAGCATCTCGCCGCCGAGCGCCACGGTGACGTCGACCAGCCGCTGCTCCGCGGCCCGGCCGGCGAGCACGTCGATGGCGAGCCGCGTCTCCAGCGCGTTGCCGGCGGCGGAGGCGAGCGGCGCGTCCATGTCGGTGATCAGCGCCACCGTCGGCAGGCCGGCGCCACGGGCGACCGCGACGAGGCTCTCGGCAAGGTCGCGAGCGGCGTCGAGCGACGGCAGGAAGGCGCCGGAGCCGACCTTGACGTCGAGCACAAGCCCGCCGAGCCCGGCGGCCAGCTTCTTCGATAGGATCGACGGGGTGATCAGGTCGAGCGTCTCCACCGTCGCGGTGACGTCGCGGATCGCGTAGAGGCGGCGGTCGGCGGGGGCGAGGTCGTCGGTCTGGCCGATGATGGCACAGCCGACCGAGCGGACGACGCGGCGGATCTCGTCGAGGTCCGGCGTCGAGCGGTAGCCGGGGATGGCGTCGAGCTTGTCGAGCGTGCCGCCGGTGTGGCCGAGGCCGCGCCCGGAGATCATCGGCACGTAGCCGCCGCAGGCCGCCACCGCCGGAGCGAGCAGCAGCGAGACGGTGTCGCCGATGCCGCCGGTGGAGTGCTTGTCGAGGGCGGGGCCGGGCAGCGCCGACCAGTCGAGGATGGTGCCGGAATCGCGCATGGCGAGGGTCATGGCGATGCGCTCGTCGAGGCCGAACTTCTTGAAGTAGACCGCCATGGCGAAGGCGGCGATCTGGCCCTCGGTGACCGAATGATCGCAGATGCCGCGTACGAACGAGGAGATCTCGCTCTGCTCGAGCGAGGCACCGTCGCGCTTGCGGCGGATGGTCTCCTGGGGGAGGAAATGCGTCATCCGGCGTGTCCTCAGTAGCCGGTGGCGGGCTTCGGCGGCGCCGTGCCGTCGAGCGCCGCCGAAAGCGCGTCGAGCAGGCCGCTCGCACCGAAGCGGAAGGTCGCCGGTGTCGCCCAGCCGGGGCCGAGGCCGGCGTCGACCTGGGCGAGGTAGGCCTTCGCATCAGCCAAAGTGCGCACGCCGCCGGAGACCTTCAGCGCCACCGGCCGGGACGCGGCGCGGATCGCCTCGATCAGCACCGCGACGGCCTCCGGCGTGGCGCTGACCTTCGTCTTGCCCGTGGAGGTCTTGAGGAAATCGGCACCGCCGCCGATCGCCGCCTCGGCGGCGAGGCGGATGAGGGCGGGGTCGGCAAGTTCGCCGGTCTCCAGGATCGCCTTCAGGCGGACGTGCTCGGGAAGGGCGTCGCGGACGCGGCGGACCTGCGTTTCGGCGAAGCCGGCGCGCCTGTCCATGACAGCGCGCCACGGGATCACCAGGTCGACCTCGTCGGCGCCGTCGGCGGCCGCTCGCTTCGCCTCCTCGACGACCTCGAGCGTCTTCTCGCCGCCGGCCGGGAAGTTCACGACGGTCGCGACCTTGACGGCCGAGTGGGCGAGCGCGCGCTTCGCCGTGGCGACGAAGCGTGGCCACAGGCAGACGGCGGCGACGGGGCCGAACGGCGTCACGGCGCGAGCGCAAAGTCGATCGGCGCCGGCCTCGCTGGCGTCGTCGGAGAGGTCGGTGAGGTCGAGGCACGCGAGGGCCCGGCGGGCATCGGCGAGGTCGGCGTCGGAGAGGGCGGCAGCGGTCACGGGACGTCTCCGGCGAGGTCGGCGAGGAAGCCGGCGAGCAGCGCCGACAATTGGCCCGCCGCCGCGCCGGCGACCTCCTTGGTCTCGCCGTGGCTCGGGCCGTGCGGCGCCATGCCGGCCCCGAGATTGGTGATGGTCGAAATCGCCGCCACCTGCAACCCGAGGAAGCGGGCGAGGATGACTTCGGGCACCGTCGACATGCCGACGGCGTCGGCGCCCAGCGTGCGCGCCATCTGGATCTCGGCCGGCGTCTCGAAGCTCGGACCGGAGAACCAGGCGTAGATGCCATGGTGGAGGTGGATGCCGAGGCGGGCGGCACAGGCGGCGAGGCGGGCGCGCAGGGCCGGGTCGTAGGCGTCGACCATGTTGACGAAGCGGCGGTCGGAGGGCTCGCCGATCAGCGGGTTCGAGCCGCTGATGTTGAGGTGGTCGGAGATCGCCATCAGCGAGCCCGGCGGCATCTTCTGGCGCACCGAGCCGGCGGCGTTGGTCAACAGCAGCGTGTCGACGCCGAGGGCGGCGACGGCTTCGAGAGCCGGGCGCATCACGGCGGCGTCGCCGTGCTCGTAGAAGTGGGCGCGTCCGGCGAGCACCAGCACCGGCAGTCCGCCGACGCGGCCGCAGACGAGGGCGCCCGCGTGTCCGGAGACGCCTGCGGCCGGGAAGCCCGGCAACTCGCCATAGGGGATGCGGATGGCATCCTCCACGGCATCGGCGAAGCCGCCGAGGCCGGAGCCGAGAACGATCGCCGCGCGGTAGGCGTCGTCGCGGCGGGCGCGCACGATCGCCGCGGCGCGGGCGGCGTCGGAGGCGGGCGGGGCGCTGCTCACGGCGTCCTCGGGGCGGTAGGCGTCTCGGGGCTCATGGCTGGTCGTCCAGGTCGAAGGCGGCGGGCAGCAACTCGCCCATCTTGAAGGTTCGGCGGATGCCGCCGGGCCCGCCGACGTGCACGGGCGTGTCGGGCTCGGAGAACTCGGCAAGGCGCTGGCGGCAGCCACCGCAGGGCGTCGTCAGCCAGGCGCTGTCGGCGACGACGACGACGGCTCGGATCTCGCGCTCGCCGGCCGAGACGAGCTTGCCGATCGCCGTCGTTTCGGCGCACCAGCCCTCGGGGAAGCTGGCGTTCTCGACGTTGCAGCCGGCATGGATGGTGCCGCTCTCCGACAGCACGGCGGCGCCGACGTGGAAGCGCGAATAGGGCGCGTGGGCGTTCTCGCGCGCCGCGACGGCGGCTTCGAACAGGGCGGCGAGGGTGGCGTCGGCGGTCATCGGCGGAGCCCCATCCGCAGCGCGAACCCTCCCCCCTCGCGGGGGAGGGTAGGGAGGGGGGGCGCCGCGGGTGAGGGGCCTGACTTGGTGCCGCGCGCTGCCGCGGGCGACGCGCTTTCGACACTGTGGCGGGCCCAGTGATCAAGGCTCGGGGGCCGAGTTCGCGGCGGGCCCCCCACCAAACAAACCCCCCCCCCGGGGGGTGGGGTGGACCGGCCTCGAGCCTGCAGAGTGAGGCGTCCGACTGCCGACTGCCGATCGCCGACTGCCGGCGAGCCCATCGCGAAATCCCGTCCCTCGATCGTCCCGACCCTCATCCGCGTTCCTTCACATAGGGCACGCCGCCGGCCCTCGGCGGGACGGCGCGGCCGATGAAGCCGGCGAGCAAAACCACCGTCAGCACATAGGGCAGCGCCTGGAAGACCTGCACCGGGATCGCGCCGATCAGCGGGATCGGCGTGCCTTCCAGCCGGATCGCGGCCGCATCGAGGAAGCCGAAGAGGAGGCACGTCCACATGACGTTGACCGGCATCCACTTGGCGAAAATGAGGGCTGCGAGCGCGATGAAGCCGCGTCCCGCCGTCATGTCGCGGCTGAACCCGGCGAGCTGGGCGATCGACAGGTAGGCCCCGGCGACCCCGCAGAGGACACCGCAGATCAGCACCGCCCGGTAGCGCAGGAAGGCGACGGAGATGCCGGCCGTGTCGACCGCCGCCGGGCTTTCGCCGACCGCCCTGAGGCGGAGCCCGAAGCGGGTGCGGAACAAGACCCAGGCGGTGAAAGGTACGGCGAGGAAGGCGACGTAGACGAGGATGCTGTGGCCGGAGATCACGTCGGCATAGATCGGCCCGAGCACCGGCACGCCCGACAGCGTCTCGGCGAAGGGCAGGTCGATCGAGCCGAAGCGGGCGTCGGTCGGCAGCTGCGGGGTCTTGCCGCCCTGACCGTACCAGCTGTGGCCGAGCAGCGCCGTCAGCCCGAGCGCAACGAAGTTGAGCGCCACGCCCGAGACGATCTGGTTGCCGCGCGCGGTGATGCTGGCGAAGCCGTGCACCAGCGCCAGCGCGCAGGCGGCGCCGATGCCGGCGAGGAGCCCGATCCAGGCCGAGCCCGTCACCGAGGCGGCGACGGCGGCGGCGAAGGCGCCGACCAGCATCTTGCCCTCGAGCCCGATGTCGAACACGCCGGCCCGCTCGGAATAGAGCCCGGCGAGTGCGGCGAGCAACAAGGGCGTCGCAATCCGCACGGTGGAGTCGAGCACCTGCAGGACGAGCACGAAGGCATCCATCAGGCGGCCCTCGGCTGGGCCCGTGGGGCGAAGAGGGCGATGAGGGCGGGGCGGAACATGTGCTCGAGGGCGCCGGCGAACAGGATGACGAGCCCCTGGATGAAGACGATCATGTCGCGCGTGATGTTCGGCATGTCGAAGGCGAGCTCGGCGCCGCCCTGATAGAGCGCGCCGAACAGGATCGCCGCGAACAGGATGCCGACCGGGTGGGCGCGGCCCATCAGAGCGACGGCGATGCCGACGAAGCCGGCGCCGGCAGTGAACTCGAGCAGCAACCGGCCTTGGTTGCCCATCACCTCGTTGAGGCTCATCAGGCCGGCCAGCGCGCCGGAGATCAGCATGGCGACGATGGTGATGCGCAGCGCTGGGATGCCGGCATAGGCGGCGGCCGTCGGGTTAAGGCCGAAGGCGCGCATGGCGTAGCCGAGACGGGTGCGCCAGATGAGCACCCAGACACCAGCGAGGGCGGCGACGGCAACGAGGGCGGCGACGTTGAGCGGCGCCTGGCCTAGCCCGGGGACGAACTCGCGGAACTGCGGCAGCTGGCCGCCGGCCTCGAAGGTGCGCGTTTCCGGCTGCATCGAGTCGGTTCGCTTGATCACGTCGACGAGCACGTAGGCCATCAGCGCCTCGGCGATCTTGTTGAACATGATCGTCGTGATGACGACGTGGCTCCCGCGCGCCGCCTGCAGCCACGCCGGGATCAGCGCCCACAGGGCGCCGAAAGCCGCCGCGCCGACCATTGCGGCCGGCAACGTCACCCACCACGGGACGAAGCGGTCGAGCGCCAGGCAGGCGAGCGCGCAGCCCAGCCCGCCAAGCATCGCCTGGCCCTCGCCACCGATGTTGAACAGGCCGGCGTGGAAAGCGACGGCGACGGCGAGGCCGGTGAGCACGAAGTTGGTGGCGTAGAACAGCGTGAAACCGATGCCCTCGCCGAAGCCGAAGGCGCCGTAGAAGAGGAGGCCGGCCGCCTCCAGCGGGTTCTCGCCGATAAACAGCACCACGATGCCGGAGACCAGGAACGCGGCGACGACGTTGAGCAGCGGAATGAGGCCGTAGTCGACCCAGCCGGGAAGCGCGCCGCGGCTCATGGGTGAACCACGCGAACAGCGATGGAAACGTGCCGCTGGCAAGCCGCACCGTCTTGCGGCACACTTTGAACGTGAAGACGATCGCCTACACGATCAGCGCACGAAGAGCGTTGAAAAAACTTCCTGCGGACGCGAGGGCGCAGGTGGAAGAGCGGCTGCGCCGGTACGCATCGACCGGTATCGGCGACGTCAAGCGGCTCGTCAGTCGCGAAGGCGCCCGCCTGCGTGTCGGCGATTTTCGTGTCATCTTCGTCGAGACTGCGGATGTGATCGAGGTCCGTGCGGTTGGTGACCGGCGTGACGTGTACCGCTAGGTGAGGCGTCTCATGGGACAGGTGCAGATCATCAAGACCGATGCCGGCGAGGAACTCGTCGTGCTGGCGCGTCGGGACTACGACGCTCTCGCAGCTCGCGCGGGGGAGGAGGTCGCCGAGGATTCGGTGACGGCACGCATCCTCGACCAGTCGGACGCTCGGCTGGCGGCGGGAGAAGATGTGGCGCTGCCCGAGGCGGTGTGGGAGGCGCTGGAGAGCGGCGAAGCCCCGGTCCAAGTGCTGCGCGAGTTTCGCCGTATGTCCGTCGAGACATTGGCGTTGCTGGCGGGGCTCGCTCCTGCCGACGTCGATCTGGTCGAAGCGGGCGGTGACGTCAGCGACGCCATTCGCGAACGCCTCGCAGCCGCGCTGAAGGTTCCAGCGGACCTGCTGGCCGGGCAGTAGCCGGCGCAGAGTACCCGCTGCGCCAAAGGGAGAGGCCGCCGCCCTCACTGCGCCGCCTCCGGCATACAGCCGGCCATCAAGAGGCCGAGATCGCCCTCGGGGGCGTCGGTGGCGCATTCGCCCATCAGCTTGCCGTCGAACATCACCAAGATGCGGTCGGACAGCGCGCGGATCTCGTCGAGCTCGACGGAGACGAGCAGGATGCCCTTGCCGGCGTCGCGCAGCGCCACGAGGCGGCGGTGGATGAACTCGATCGCGCCGATGTCGACGCCGCGCGTCGGCTGGCCGACGACGAGCACCACCGGGTCGCGCTCGATCTCGCGGGCGAGGACGATCTTCTGCTGGTTGCCGCCGGAGAAGTTGGCGGTCTTCAGGCGCACGTCGGGCGGGCGGACGTCGTAGGCGGCAAACGCCTCCTTCGCGTGGGCGCGCACCTTGTCGGGCGACAGCATCGGGCCGGGGCCGAGCGACGGGTCGTCGTGGTAGCCGAGGATGGCGTTCTCGGCCGCCTCGAAGGGGATGACAAGGCCCATGCGGTGGCGGTCCTCCGGCACGTGGGCGAGGCCCTGGCGGCGGACCTTCGCGGGCGTGCCCGCCGCGGGGGCGCCGTCGATGAGGACGCGGCCGAGGGTGGGGCGGGCGAGGCCCGCGATCGCCTCGATCAGCTCCGACTGGCCGTTGCCGGAGACGCCGGCGATGCCGACGATCTCGCCGGCCCGAACCTCGAACGACACGTCCTTGACGCGCAGCACGCCACGCCGGTCGATCACCGTCAGGCCCTCGACGGCGAGCACCGTGCGGCCGGGCTTCGCGGGGCCCTTGTCGACGCGCAGCAGCACGCTGCGGCCGACCATCAGCGAGGCGAGCTCCTCGACGCTGACTTGCGCCGTCGTGCGTGTCGCCACCATGGCGCCCTGGCGCATCACCGAGACGGCGTCGGTCACCGCCTTGATCTCCCGGAGCTTGTGGGTGATCAGGAGCACCGTCTTGCCCTGGCCGCGCAGCACCTTGAGGATGCCGAACAGTTCGTCCGCCTCGGGCGGCGTCAGCACGCCGGTCGGCTCGTCGAGGATGAGGATTTCCGCGCCGCGATAGAGGGCCTTGAGGATCTCGACGCGCTGCAGCTCGCCGACCGACAGGTTGGAGACGAGCGCGTCCGGGTGGACCTTCAGGCCGTAGGCGTCGGATAGGCGGGCGAGTTCGGCGCGGGCGCGCTTCAGCGCCGGGCCGATGAGCGCGCCGCCCTCCGCCCCGAGCACGACGTTCTCAAGCACCGTGAAGGTCTCGACCAGCATGAAATGCTGGTGGACCATGCCGATGCCGTGGGCGAGCGCCGCCTTCGAATCCGGGATCGACACCTCCGCGCCGTCGATCAGGATCTTGCCGGCGTCGGCCTGGTAGAAGCCGTAGAGGATCGACATCAGCGTCGACTTGCCGGCGCCGTTCTCGCCGACGATGCCGTGGATGGTGCCCTTCTCGACGACGAGGTGGATGTCGCGGTTGGCGTGCACGGCGCCGAACCGCTTGTCGATGCCGACGAGCTCAATGGCGGGGGCGGTCATCCGGGCATTCCGTGATCGACGTCCGGCGTCTGCGTGATCGGTCTGTCGCGCCGCACGCGCGGGGCGGCGAGGATCATCGCCCAGAAGAAGCGCGAGCGCGAGGCCGGCGCTTCGGCCGCGCCAAAGCCGACCTGCGTGACGCCGGGCTTCAGGAGATTGGCGCGGTGGCCGGCGGAGCCGACCCAGCCGTCGAAGGCGGCTTGAAGCGTCCGGTAGCCCATGCCGATGTTCTCCGCCGTCACCTCCCAGTCGTAGTCGACGGAGGCGAGTCGGGCAGGCAGCGCGTTGCCCCAGCCGATCGAGTGGGAGAGGTCGTCGTGGCGGGCCATCTGCAGCGCCTGCTCGGCAGCGGCGCGCGACAGGCGGGCATCCAGCGTGACGGGACCGAGGCCGTTCTCGGCGCGGTAGCGGGACGTCAGCGCCACGCCAAGCGCGCCGTCGGCGGCGAGGGGCCGCGCGTCGATGAGGCGACCGGCGCAGGCGGAGAGCCCGAGGCCGAGCAGGCCGACGACGACGGCCCGCCGGCCGGGGACCGCCACGCCGGCACCGAGGCGGCGCCGACCCGGAAGCATCGTGCTCGACGGTGGGAGCGGCCGAGCGGCGTGCATCATCTGGGAGAACGGGCACGGCAGAGCCGCGCCCGTCCCGATCTTCATGCTCGAGTCCGGCGGCGTCACGCCGGCCCGCCGCGGGGTCAGCCGGCCGGGCAGGCGTTGTCCGACATGTAGTCGTGCACCTTGATCGAGCCGTCGATGATGCCGGCCTTCGCCTTGTCGGCAGCCGCCTGCATCTCCGGCGTGATCAGCGCCTTGTTGTTGTCGTCGAGCGCCCAGCCGACGCCGTCCTCCTTCAGCCCGAGCACGTAGAAGCCGCTCGTCCACTTGCCGTCCTTGGCGTCCGTGAACGCCTTTTCGACGGCGGTGTCGACGCGCTTCAGCATCGAGGTCAGCACGTGGCCGGGGTGCAGGTAGTTCTGGTTGGAATCGACGCCGATGCCGAGCTTGCCGGCTTCGGCTGCGGCCTGCAGCACGCCGATGCCGGTGCCGCCGGCGGCGTGGTAGACGACGTCGGCGCCGCGGTCGAACTGCGACTTGGCGAGCTCGCCGCCCTTCGCCGGGTCGTTCCAGGCGGCCCCGGTGGTGCCGGTCATGTTCTGGAACACCTCGACGCTCGGGTTCGCCGCCTTGGCGCCCTCGACGTAGCCGCAAGCGAACTTGCGGATGAGCGGGATGTCCATGCCGCCGACGAAGCCGATCTTGCCGGTCTTCGACGCCATCGCCGCGAGCATGCCGACGAGGTACGAGCCCTCCTGCTCCTGGAACAGGATCGAGCGGACGTTCGGCAGGTCGACCACCATGTCGACGATGGCGAACTTGGTGTCGGGGAACTCCTTCGCGACTTCCTCGACCGCCGCCGCCTGGCTGAAGCCGATGGCGACGATCGGCGACATCCCGCGACGGGCGAAATTGCGCAGCGCCTGCTCGCGCTGCGCGTCGTTCTGCACTTCGAAGTCGCGGTACTCGATGCCGGTCGCCTTCTTGAACGCCTCGGCGCCGTTGTAGGCGGCCTCGTTGAAGGATTTGTCGAACTTGCCGCCCATGTCGTAGACGACGGCCGGCTCGGTCTTGTCCTGCGCGAGCGCTGCGCCCGAGAGCAGCGTCGCCGCCGCCAGGCCGAGAATCGCGGCGCGCGCCGCCGCCACGCCGCGTCGATGGGCCGTCGCCCGCTTGAAGATGTCGATCATGGAACCTCCGCCGCCGCCTCGCGTCCCGCGGGCGGCCTTCCGAACATGCCCGAAGGCGGCCGCGGCCCCGACGGGACCGCGGCTCGAACGATCGCGACGCCGACGCGACCCAGCCGCCCCTCTGTCTGCGGCCGCGGTCGAGGCAGGAGGACCGGCCCTTGCCCGGGCAGTGGCCTCCGACGTCCGCCCCTGCACGATCGCCGGATTTTTGCCATCCGGTCAAGTTTCGAGACGCGTCGGAGCGCGAGGCCCGGTCACGAGATTGTGGAGCGCCGCCCGCAAAAAATCTTCGGCTGGTCCCGCGGCTCTGCCACACTATCTGTTCGGGGCGTCGCCGCTGGGGGCGGAGGCACGCGGATGATCAGATCGTGGCTGTCCATCCTACGGCGCGGACCGGCGCGGTCCGCCGGCGCCCTGGCATTCGCCGCCACCCTCGTCGCCGGCCTTCCCCTTCCGGCGGCGGCGGAGGAGGTGGATCTCGAACTGGTGCTCGCCGTCGACGTCTCGTTCTCGATGGACGAGGACGAGCAGCGCCTGCAGCGTCTCGGCTACGTCGAGGCGATCCGCTCGGCCGACGTGCTCGACGCCATCCGCGACGGGATCTACGGCAAGGTGGCGGTCGCCTACATGGAATGGGCCGGCGCGGCCGAGCAGCGCGTCGTCGTCGATTGGCAGGTGATCTCCGACGCGGCGTCGGCGGAGACGTTCGCCGCCGCGCTGCAGACGCGGCCACTGCGCCGCGTCTTCCGCACCTCGATCTCGGAGGCGCTCGCGGTTGGGACCGACCTGATCGCCGAGAACGGCTACGAGGGCATCCGCAAGGTGATCGACGTGTCGGGCGACGGTCCGAACAACCAGGGCCGCATCGTCACGGCGGCACGCGACCGGGCGATCGCCGCGGGCATCACGATCAACGGCCTGCCGCTGCAGTTGAAGCGCTCGGCGAACAGCTATTTCGACCTGCCGAATCTCGACGAGTACTACGAGACCTGCGTGATCGGCGGCAGCGGCGCCTTCCTGGTGCCGGTGCGCGACATCGAGGCGTTCGGCGAGGCGGTGCGGCGCAAGCTCGTCCTGGAGATCGCCGGCGGGCCGCCGGAGCCGGCGACGATCGTCCCGGCGCAGATGACCGTGCAGGTCGACCCGTTCTGCACCATCGGCGAGAGGATCTGGCGCAGCCGCATCGGGGATAATTGAGGGGCGGGCACGAGGAGTGGGGTGGCCGTACCACTGGAATGACGCAACATGAGGCGTACGTTACCCGTCAAAGGGTAGTCATCCCAGGCCTTATGCCTGGGACCCATTGCTTTCAACATACTCGACATCACCGGTCTGGATCGACGTTGCATGGATCCCAGGCACAAGGCCTGGGATGACCTCTGCTATTGTACTTTCCCCTGGGTGATGTTGTGGCGCTCTTCGGTCTCACCCCCGCCCGTCCCGCGTCGCCTCGTCCCGCAGGAACGCCCGGAAGGCGGCGACCTTGCGGGTGGCGGCGGCGGCCGGGGTGGTGACGAGGTAGTAACCGTAGCCCTCGGCGAGCGGCAGGTCGGCGACGGTGGCGAGGCGGCCGGCGTCGAGGTCGGCCTGCACCAGCGCCACCGAGATCAAGCCGACGCCCTGGCCGGCGAGCGCCGCCTGGATCAGCGCATTCTCGTCGTCGAACACCGGGCCGCTGTGGGCGGGGGCCGGGTCGAGGCCGGCGCGCAGCATCCAGTCGGCCCATTCCTCGCGGCAGTCGTCGTGCAGCAGCGTCGCGCGGGCGAGATCGGCCGGCTGCGCGAGCGACAGCTTCGCCGCGTAGCCGGGCGAGGCGATCGGCGCGAGCACCGACGGGCCGACGAGCTCCGCCTGCAGCCCCGGCCACGCCCCCCGCCCCCAGCGCAGCGCCGCGTCGATGCCCTCGCGGGCAAGGTCGAGCGTCGTCTTGGTGTGGCGGATCGAGACCTCGATCTGCGGATGCTTCTCGACGAAGCGGCCGAGCCGCGGGGCGAGCCAGCGCGCGCCGAACGACGGCGTCGTGGTGATCGTCAGCACCTGTTCGCCCCGCCGCACGTCGGAGAGCGCGCGGGCGAGCAGCTCGAAGGCCTCCGTCGCCGGCGGTAGCAGCCGGCGGCCGGCGGCGGTGAGCGCCAGGCTGCGCGTCGTGCGCTCGAACAGCGCGACGCCGAGCTGCTCCTCGAGTGCCCGGATCTGGTGGCTGACGGCGGCGGGCGTCACGGCGAGCTCGTCGGCGGCCCGCGTGAACGACAGGTGCCGGCCGGCGGCGGCGAACACCCGCAGCGCCGGCAGGGAGGGGAACGCCGCCATGCCTTCTCCTTCAAGCTAATCTCATGAATGGAGACCTTCCGACAAGAACCCCGCGTTTGTCAATCGCCGCGTCTGAAGGCACAATTTCCCTATGTTGCGCACCTCCACTCGGTGCGCGGAGAGAACCACGAGGAGACGTGCCATGTTTTATCAGAGCTTGATGGCGGGCTGGAGCCGCGGGTTCACGGTGATGATGCAGGGCGGGCTCGACGCGGCTCGCCCGGCCGGCGGCGAGGTCGGTCCGCCGGCGCTCGGGGCGTCGGCGGCGACGCGCGGCGACCTCATCGCGGCGCTGCGCTTTCCGCTGGCGCCGGGGTGGATCCTGCAGGGCGCCCGGCGACGCGTCGGCGAGGCCATGTCACCGCCGGTGGCGGCGCCGCGCGGCTGCGGGTGAGGGGGGGCAGAGCCGCGTCGTGAGGTGGGCATCTGTCCAGAAACATCCGCGACGCAAACCCTCCCCCCTCGCGGGGGAGGGTAGGGTGAGGGGGCGCCGCGGCCTCGGTGCCCGACACGAGGCGGCACGAAGCAACGACCTTCCTCGCGGAGCTCGGTGAGAGAGAACTCTTTCGCCGTGCTGCCGCGCGGCCCCCTCTCCGACCGGCTCCGCCGGCCACCCCGGATCAAGTCCGGGGCAGGCTCTCCCCCGCGAGGGGGGAGGGTCCGCGTGTTGCGAGAGGCGCGATGCCCGCCCTTGACCGCCCGCCGGAGCCGGGCGCACATCGTCCGACATGAGTTCACCCCACGACACGCCGCCGCCGGACCGCCGCGCCTTCCTGCTGGTGCTCGATTCGGTCGGCATCGGCGCGGCCGGCGATGCGGCGCGGTGGGGTGGGGTCGACGCGGGCTCCGACACGCTCGGCCATGTGGCGGCCGCGTGCGCGCGGGGGGATTGCGACGGTCGCGGGGCCGGAAGCGGCGAGGCCGGCACGACCGGCCCATTGCGGCTGCCGAACCTCGACCGGCTCGGGCTCGGCGCGGCGGCGGCGGCCTCCACCGGGGCGGTGCCCGCCGGCCTCGAGATCGTGGCGGCTCCCGCCGGCCTTTGGGGCTACGGCGCCGAGGTGTCGCTCGGCAAGGACACGCCATCCGGCCATTGGGAGATCACTGGCGTGCCGGTGCCGTTCGCGTGGAGCTATTTCCCCGAGACGGTACCGACGTTTCCGCCGGCGCTGACCGATGCGCTGGTGCGCGCGGCGGGGCTGCCAGGAATCCTCGGCGACTGCCATGCCTCCGGCACCGAGATCATCGACCGGCTCGGCGAAGAGCACATCCGGACGGGCAAGCCGATCTGCTACACGTCGGCCGATTCGGTGTTCCAGATCGCCGCGCACGAGCAGCACTTCGGCCTCAAGCGGCTCCTCGAGGTCTGCGAGATCGCCCGCCGGCTGGTCGACCCGCTCGGCATCGGCCGCGTCATCGCCCGACCTTTCGTCGGCGACGGAGCCTCCGGCTTCACCCGCACCGCGAACCGGCGCGACTATGCCGTGCCGCCGCCCGAACCCACCCTGCTCGACCGTGCGAAGGACGACGGCCGCGCGGTGATCGCCATCGGCAAGATCGGCGACATCTTCGCCCACCGCGGCATGACCGAGACGGTGAAGGCGGCCGGCAACGACGCGCTGTTCGACGCGACCCTCGCCGCTGCCGCGCGCGCGCCGGCGGGCACGCTGGTGATGACCAACTTCGTCGACTTCGACACGCTCTACGGCCACCGCCGCGATCCGGCCGGCTACGCCGCCGCGCTCGAGCACTTCGACCGGCGCCTGCCGGAACTCGCTGCGGCGCTGAGGCCGGGCGACCTCGTGGTGCTGACCGCCGACCACGGCTGCGACCCGACCGCGGCGGGCACCGACCACACCCGCGAGCACGTGCCGATCCTCGCCTTCGGGCCGGGCATCGCCGGCGGCACGGTCGGCCGGCGGGCGACCTTCGCCGACATTGGCGAGAGCGTCGCCGCCTGGCTCGGCCTGCCGCCGGGCCGGCACGGGACGTCGTTCCTCTGAGCAAACCCGTGGCGCGCCCGCTCACCCGCGGGCCGGGCCGACCCATGGCGCCGATGCTGGCGTAAATCCCGCTTGGCCGGCGCGGAAGGCGTATGGTGCGCGGCGAACGACAACGAGAAGAAGGGGTCCTTCCGATGATCACACGCGCCGCTCTCGCCTTCGCGCTCGCCTGCACCGCCGCAGCACCCGCCGTGGCGGCCGACCCGCTGTCCCTGCTCGGGACATGGTCCGGCCCCCGTGAGCGGATTTCCAGGACGGCCGGCTACGTCAAGGGCATCGCCACGCTCGTCATCACCGAGCAGCAGGGGATGACCTTCACCGCCAGCATCCTGCGCAATTACCCGGACGCCCCCGACATCAAGGAGCCTTTGTGGGGGGCCTTCACGCCCGGCGGCAACCTGATCGTCGGTACCGACGAGGAGAGGGGGGTCTACTCGTTCGCCCTCGTCGACGCGAACACGCTCGACTACTGCTACGTCGAGGGTGGCGCGGATGCACGCGCGGTGTGCGCGCAGCTCACGCGACAGCCGTGAGGCAGGGGGCGCGGAGAGGGGCGCGTCAGCCCCGCTTCTCGAAGCGCAGCAGCGTGTAGAGATCGAGCGGCGGCACTGGGCGGCGCTCGACGAGGGTGAGCTCCGGGCGGTGCAGCACGCGGTCGATCGGCATGCCGGCGTCCCAGCCGAGCCGCGTCGTGAACGGCTCGGCGACGTGCTCGACGATCTTCCAGCCGCCGCGCTCGGAGCGGAAGTGGCTGACGATGATGATCGTGCCGCCGGGCCGCACCACCCGCGTCATCTCGGCGAGCGCGCGGTCTGGATCAGGGACGGCGGTGATCACGTACATCGCCACGGCGACGTCGAAGCTCGCGTCTGCGAAGGCGAGATGGCCGGCGTCCATCACCGCGACGCCGGCGACACACGCCTTCAGGCGCTCGCGCTCGACGCGCTCGGCTGTCTTCACCAGCATTTCCGGCGAGATGTCGATGCCGGTCACCTCGACCGAGGGGCCGTAGCACGGCAGCGCCATGCCGGTCCCGACGCCGACCTCGAGCACGCGGCCGCCGATGGCGTTGACGCGCGCCACCGCCATGTCGCGCCCCCACAGCGTCGGCCCCCAGAACACCGCGTCGTAGATCGGCGCCCAGCGGCTGTAGGCGGAGCGGACCATCGAGACGGTGAGGCCCTCGCCGCGGCGGCGGCCGACGACCGCTTCGGAACTCTTCTCGGTCATCGGGTCCTCGCGCGGGGGACGGGGCGGGTTCAGGCGGCGGCGACGGGTCGAAGGTCGGCGGCGGTCGCGACCATCGGCTCGGTCGTGGCTTCGATGAAGCCGCCGCCGAGCACGCGGGCGCGCGGCTCGCCGCTGTCGTAGAGCACGCAGGCCTGGCCGGGGGCGACACCGCTCTCGCCGGCCGGCAGTTCGACGACGACGCCGTCGCGGCCGACGCGCAGTGTCGCCGGGGCCGGCGACCGTGTCGAGCGCACGCGGGCGAACACGTCGAGTCCGTCGAGGCGGGCGTCGAGCGGGCCGTCGCCGAGCCAGTTCGGTTCGCGCAAGGTCAGGCGGTGGACGGTGAGCGCCTCGCGCGGGCCGACCACGACGCGCCGCGCGGCGGCGTCCAGGCGCACCACGTAGAGCGGCTCGCCGGTCGCCAGGCCAAGGCCGCGGCGCTGGCCGATGGTGTAGTGGACGATGCCGGCGTGGCGGCCGAGCACGCGGCCGTCGAGGTGGACGATCTCGCCGGCCTCGACGGCACCGGGGCGCAGCCGTGCGATGACGTCGGCATAGCGGCCGGTCGGCACGAAGCAGATGTCCTGGCTGTCGGCCTTGTCGGCCACCGGCAGCGCGAAGCGATGGGCGAGCGCGCGGGTCTCCGCCTTCGTCATCGCGCCGAGCGGGAAGCGGGCGTAGGCGAGCTGCTCCGGGGTGGTGGCGAACAGGAAGTAGCTCTGGTCGCGCTCCGCGTCGGCGGGGCGGAACATCTGCCAGCGGCCGTCGACGCGGCGCGTCTCGATGTAGTGGCCGGTGGCGAGCGCCTGGGCGCCGAGCTCCCGCGCGGTGCCCATCAGGTCGGAGAACTTGACGGTCTGGTTGCAGGCGACGCACGGCACCGGCGTCTCGCCGGCGAGGTAGCTGTCGGCGAAGCTCTCGATCACCGCCGCGCGGAAGCGGTCCTCGAAGTCGAGCACGTAGTGCGGGATGCCGAGGTGCTCGGCGACGCGGCGGGCGTCGTGGATGTCGCGCCCGGCACAGCACGCGCCGGCGCGGTGGGTCGCCTCGCCGTGGTCGTAGAGCTGCAGCGTCACGCCGACGACGTCGTAGCCTTCATGGGCGAGCAGCGCCGCGACGACGGACGAATCGACGCCACCCGACATCGCGACGACGATGCGCGTTTCGGCAGGGGAGGCAGTCGGGGCGAAGCCGTCGAGGGTCATGATCACGTCGACAGATGGGGCGCCGGACGGCGGCGCGCGAGGGGAGGGGCGCGAATCCGCGCTGCGGTGACCCGATTTTGCGGCAGGACTATAGCGAAAGCGACCGGCGCCGTCCAAGCGGCCGTGGCGAGGCGCGGAACGCACGATGGCAGCGCCACGTGGCAGTCCTGCAACAGCGCGCCGCCCGGTCACGGGCAGTCGATGTCCGGGGCGGCCCGAAGGCTGAAAATAACCGATTGTTAACCAAATCACCCCGGCGCGTTTAGCTCATTGTTAAAGCCGGAGAGGTAGAGTCATCGCTGCTGAGACGTGCAGTGTGTGAGCGTAGAATGACCGAACAGGTCCGACCCAGAGTGCGCTATGTCATCGGCCCCGACGGGAGCCCTTTGACGATTGCTGATCTGCCCCCGAGCAATGCGCAGCGATGGGTGATCCGGCGAAAGGCTGAAGTGGTCGCGGCGGTGCGCGGCGGCCTGCTGTCGCTGGAGGAGGCCTGCACCCGCTACACGCTTACGGTCGACGAATTCCTCTCCTGGCAGGCCTTGATCGACAAGCACGGGCTCGCCGGGCTGCGCGCCACCCGCGTGCAGGAATACCGCGAGCAGTAGTGCCCGCCGGCGTGGCGCCGCCGCCGCGCCGATGACGCGACGCGCCGCGTCTGCTAGAGCGCACGGCGATCCACCGCCCGCCCCCGCCGGGCGACAACCCCGATGGCCGCGATGCCCGAACCCGGACCCGTCCCTCCCGGGACGCCGACGATCGCCATTCCGCTCGACGGCATCGCCGTGCTGCCGGGCGGCGCGCTGCCGGCGATCGTCACCTTCATGGAAATGCGGACGCCGCCGCGCCTCGCGCCGGCCGATCAGCCGCCGCTGACCGAGCGGCTGACCGCGTCGGAAACGGAGCGCTTCCGCCGTCTGTTTGCGACCGTCGGGACGCCGTGGCTGTGGACGTCGCGGCTGCGCCATGCGGATGCCACCATCGCCGCCCGGCTGGCCGACCCCGGCATCGCGACACTCGCGGTGGTTGAGGACGGTGCCGACATCGGCCTGGTCGAGCTCGACCTGCGCCGCGCCGGAGAGGTCGAGATCGTGCTGTTCGGCTTCGTGCCGGGTGCGGTCGGGCGGGGCCTCGGGCGACGGCTGATGAGTGATCTGTTGGCACGCGCCTGGCAGCGTCGCGGCATCCGGCGCGTCTGGCTGCACACCTGCACGCTGGACCACCCGGCCGCCCCGGCCTTCTACCGCTCGTTCGGCTTCGTCGCCTACCGGCGCGCCGTGGAGATCGTGCCGGACCCCCGCCTCGACGGCTTGGTCTCGGCCGACGTCGCGCCGGACTGGCCGCTCGTGCGCTGATCCGGGGCCGGGTGCAGCTCCGGGGCGCTGCCGCCGTGCAGGTCGACGGCGGCGATCGTCTCGACCACCATCGAGCGGTCGACGAGGCCGCGCTCCTCGAGCCGGCAGGTCCAAGCCCCCGGCTCGCCGGCGATGGTGAAGTGGTTGTAGCGGGCGGCGGGGTTGCGGCCGTGCGGCATCGCCGACGCCGACGGCACGCCGACCACCGGCACGAGGCCGTCGCGGCCGTTCAGCCAGGCGATGCTCGGCTTGTGGGTGTGGCCGTGCAGCACGAGCTCGGCGCCGCCCTCGGCGATCGCCGCGCGGAAGCGCGAGGCGCCGATCAGCCGCTTGTGCCACGAGGTCGACTTGTGGCCGGGCGGATGGTGGATCAGCACGATGCGGAACAGCCCGTGGTGGCCGGCCGCCTGCAGCATCTCGGTGAGCAGGAGCTGCTGGTGGGTGTCGAAATGGCCGGTGGCGAGGAACGGCGCCGTCGCCTTGGCGCTGGAGGCGCCGATGATGGCGGCGCAGTCGCGACGGCGAATATAGGGGAAGTGCGGCCGGCCGGGCGAATGGTGGTCGCCTGGATCGCCTGAGATGTGCGCCGCCCAGATGCGGCGGGCACGGCCGAGCGCGCCGGGCACGTAGGCGTCGTGGTTGCCGGGGACGACGGACACCTGGTCGGGAGGGCCGAGGGTGCCGAGCCACTTCGCCGCCGGGCCCATCTCGCCGGCGAGCGACAGGTTGACGAGGTCGCCGGTGACGACGATGTGGTCCGGGGAACGGGCGTGGATGTCGTTGACCAGCGCGTCGAGGGCGGAGTTCGCCAGCTTGACGGCGCGGTTGCGGTGCCAATTGACGTAGCCGACGACGCGCTTGGAGGCGAGCTCCAGGAACTGCGGGTCGGGCAGCGGGCCGAGATGCGGGTCCGACAGGTGGGCGAGGGTGAACATCGCGCCCGCGGTCCGTCGGCTCAGCGGCCGCGGAAGGTGGCGAGCGCCAGGGCGACGCGGCCGTGCGAGAAATCGACGGCCGGCGACCAGACGAAGCGCCGGCGGCGGCGGAGCGAGAAGAAGGACAGCATGACGATTGAACTCTCGAACGCGGATCTGGTTCGGCCGGCGAACGAAAGGGGGAGGACGCACGCAGCCACGGTACCGCCGGGTATAGCCGGCCGCGGCGAGGCCTGCCAAGCGCTCGATGGGGCGTGCGGCAGTTTCTCCCGCGCGACGGCGCTTGCCGCCAGGCGACTCGCGACGCGTGCGCCGGGGGCACGGCGATGACCGGGCGGCTCGTGCGCGCCGCCGCGCCGCCGGTGCGCCGCGGCCTCCGGCTGTGGACGCGGCTGACGCGCTCGGTGACGCTCGGTGTGCGCACGATGGTGCTCGCCGAGGATGGCCGGGTCTTCCTCGTCCGCCACGGCTACGTCGACGGCTGGCACCTGCCGGGCGGCGCCGTCGATCCGGGCGAGACGGCGGTCGCGGCGGCGGTGCGCGAGCTCGCCGAGGAGGGCAACATCGCCGCCGAGGGGACGCCGGCGCTCGCCGGGCTCTATCTCAACGCCGGACTCGGGCGCGACCACGTGGCCCTCTACGTGGTGCGCCACTTTTCCGTGCGCGGGCCGCCGCGGCTCGGCCGCGAAATCGCGGCGGCCGGCTTCTTCGCCGCCGATGCGCCGCCGCCGGATACGACGCCGGCGACGCTCCGGCGCATCGCCGAGGTCGTCGGCGGAGCCCCGCCGGCGGGGACGTGGTGACAGGCGTTTCCGCGTCGCTGTGACGGCGAGACGGGCAGATCCCCTCGACGGCGGCTCAGTTCTCCAGCCGCACCCGCCCCTCGACCTTCGGCGACACCGTGCCGTTGAGCGCGATGGCGTCGATGACGACGGTGGCAAGCAGCTTGCCGTCGCGCGGGCCGACGACATAGCCGCCGCGGCGCAGCGCGACGTAGTCGTCGCCGCCGCGCGCCATGAAGTCGTTGGTGGCGACAGAGTAGGTTCTGGCCGGATCGAGCGGCGCGCCGCCGATCTCGACCGACACGATGCGGCTGCCGGCGGGCTTGGAGACGTCGGCGACCACCGTCATGCCCGACACCTGCGGGAAACGGCCGGCGCCTTCCTCCACCGCGCTGACGCCGTTCTCGAGCGCCGCCTTCAGGTCGGCGCCGGAAAGCTTCACTACGACGACGACGTTGCCGAACGGCAGCTCGGCCAGCACGTCGCGGCGCGTCAGCGTCGAGCCTGCGGCGTAGAGCTTGTTCGCGCGGATGCCGCCGCCGTTCATCAGGGCGACGTCCGTCAAGGTGGTGGCGCGCATCGCGTCGGCGATCAGGTTGCCGATCGCCGCTTCGCCGCCGCGCACCGCGGGCCGCCGGCTGTCCAGCTCGGTCGCCGTCTTGCCGATCTCGACGTTGAGCTCGGCCGACAGCGTCTTCTCAAGCTCGGCGATCCTCGCGGCGACCGCCGGGTCGGGCGTCACGGTGGCGGTGTCGATGACGCGGAACGTAGGCGTCCACGTCACCTTGCGCTTGCCGTCGACGGTCTCCGCCGTCACGTCGAGGGTGACGACGGGAAGGTATTCGGCCTGCTCGCGCGCCTCGGCGAGGATGGCGCGGCCGTCGTAGTTGAGCATCAGGTCGTGGGTGTCGCCGGACAGCACGAGGTCGATCGGGCCGCCGTGCATCATCGCGAGATCCTGGCCGCGCTGGGCGTGCGCTACGGCGACGACGACGTCGGCGCCGGCCTTGCGCAGCGCCTTCGCCTGCGACAGCGCGGTGTCGACAGTGCCGGCGATCTTCAAGTCGCCCGGGCTCGACACCGAGTAGGAGTGGTCGCCGGCGACGCCGACGACGCCGACCTTGACGCCGTCGAACTCGAGCATCGCGGTGTCCTCGAAGCCGGCGACCGGATTGCCGTCGGGCATCCTGAGGTTGGCCGCGAGCTTATGGGCGGCCTCGAGTTCCGCCATGCGCGCGAGGAAGACATCCTTGCCGAAGTCGAACTCGTGGTTGCCCGGCACGAACACGTCGACCTTCAGCATGTTCGTGAGCTCGACGATGTGGGCGCCCTTGTCGAAGCCGGAGAGAAGCGACGGCGAGATGGTGTCGCCGGCGTGCGCCACGACGAGGTTGCCGCCCGCCGCGCGCTCGGCGGCGATGGCGCCCGCGAGACGCGCGAAGCCGCCGCGCCCTTCGTCGGCCTCGGCGCGGTCGATGTCGCTCGCGACGAGGAAGCTGATCTCCGTGGCGCGCGCCGGCGTGGCGAACGGCGCAACGGCGGCGCCAATCAGGGCGGCGAGCGCGAGCGCCACGCGGCGGCCGGTGGGTTTGCGGACGGCGGCGGCGGGCATGCGGACCTCCATTTGGGCAGGGGAATGGCCACGATTGTGACAAGGTCCGGCGCCGTTGGCGAGACGGGACGTGTCGTCTAAACGATCACAGGTTGCGAAGCTTGGGCCGGCGCTCCTCGAAAAGAGCGGACGCGGCTCCACCGAAACAGCACACCCGATCACGAAGCAGGCTGGCCGCCGCGGCCGTGTCGCAATATATCGCGGGTCATCCCAGGCCTTGTGCCTGGGATCCATTGCCCGCTTCCGGGTGATCCGTCGCGAGGGCGATGCTCGGAGAGAGGATTGGATCCCAGGCACAAGGCCTGGGATGACCCCGAAATGGGGGTACGGGCCGGGGCCTCCAACGTCCCCGCCCCGACCGGCGAGTTCCTCGCCCATCGTTCAGACTGCAGAGCCATGCAGGGGCATGGCGGCAAATTGGCCGGAGATGTGGGGCGACATGCAGCGAAGCGGCGAAGGGCCGAATCCCCCCTCCCATCTCCCCCCCGGCCACCCGCAGGTGCGCACCGGTGGCGTCGGCGTGCTGATCGTCAATCTCGGTTCGCCGGACGGCACCGACTACTGGTCGATGCGGCGCTACCTGAAGGAGTTCCTGTCCGATCGCCGCGTCATCGAGGCGCCGCGGCTTCTCTGGTGGCCGCTGCTCAACCTCGTCATCCTGTCGCGCCGCCCGCAGCGCTCCGGCGCCGCCTACGCATCGATCTGGGACACGGAGCGCAACGAGGCGCCGCTGAAGACGATCACGCGTGCGCAGTCGGACAAGCTCGCCGGGCTGTTGGAATCGATGGAGCCGCGGCCGGTCGTCGACTGGGCGATGCGCTACGGCTCGCCGCCGATCGCCGAGCGGCTGCAGGCGCTGAAGGACGCCGGCTGCGACCGCATCCTGGTCGTGCCGCTCTACCCGCAGTACGCCGCGGCGACCACGGCGACGGTGAACGACATGGCGTTCCGGCAGCTCGAGAAGATGCGCTGGCAGCCGGCGGTGCGCACGGCGCCGCCCTGGCACGACGACCCGGTCTACATCGACGCGCTCGCCCGCTCGCTCGAGGGCCATCTCGCCGGCCTCGACTTCGAGCCCGAGGTCGTGCTCGCCTCCTTCCACGGCGTGCCGAAGGAGTACCTGGAGAAGGGCGATCCCTACCACTGCCAGTGCCACAAGACGGCGCGGCTGCTGCGCGAGCGGCTCGGCTGGCCGGCGGAGCGGCTGAGGATCACCTTCCAGTCGCGCTTCGGGCGGGCGGAGTGGCTGAAGCCCTACACCGACGAGACGGTGATGGCGCTCGCCCGCGAGGGCGTGAAGCGGCTCGCCGTGGTGATGCCGGGCTTTGTCGCCGACTGTCTGGAGACGCTCGAGGAGATCGCCGTCGAGAACGGCCACTACTTCAAGGAGAACGGCGGCGAGCAGTTCGCCGCGATCCCGTGTCTCAACGATTCGCCGGAGGGCATGGAAGTGATCGCCCACGTGGTCCGCCGCGAGCTCTCGGGCTGGTCGCATTCGCCGGCCTGACGCCATCGTGAGGCGATCCCGGCCTTGACCGTGACGCGTGTCCGGCCTTTCGTCGCGTCACCTCTGCGACGGCCGGGAGCCCGCTTATGAACATCTCGCTCAGCCCCTTCGACGTCGTGCTGATCGCCCTCGTCGTGCTCGTCGTGCTGGTCGTCTTCGCCGGCGTGAAGACGGTGCCGCAGAGCTACAACTGGACGATCGAGCGCTTCGGCAAGTACGTCCGCTCGCTCAAGCCCGGCCTCAACCTGATCGTGCCGTTCATCGACCGCATCGGCGCCAAGATGAGCATGATGGAGCAGGTGCTCGACGTGCCGGAGCAGGAGGTGATCACCCGCGACAACGCCACGGTGACGGCCGACGGCATCACCTTCTACCAGGTGGTCGACGCCGCGCGGGCCGCCTACGAGGTGCAGGGGCTGCAGAACGCCATCCTCAACCTGACGATGACGAACATCCGCACGGTGATGGGCTCGATGGACCTCGACGAGCTGCTGTCGAACCGCGACGAGATCAACCACCGCCTGCTGCGCGTCGTCGACGCCGCCGCCGAGCCGTGGGGCGTCAAGATCACCCGCATCGAGATCAAGAACATCAACCCGCCGCGCAACCTCGTCGATTCGATGGCGCGCCAGATGATGGCGGAGCGCGAGAAGCGCGCGGCGATCCTCGAGGCGGAGGGCGCAAGGCAGGCGCAGATCCTGAAAGCGGAGGGTCTGAAGCAGTCGCAGATCCTGGAAGCCGAGGGGCGGCGCGAGGCGGCGTTCCGCGATGCCGAGGCGCGCGAGCGCGCCGCCGAGGCCGAGGCGAAGGCGACGGAACTCGTCTCCTCGGCGATCGCGGCCGGCGACGTGCAGGCGATCAACTACTTCGTCGCGCAGAAATATGTCGAGGCGCTCAGCCAGTTCGCCACCTCGCCGAACCAGAAGACGCTGATCCTGCCGATGGAGGCGACGGCGGTGCTCGGCGCCTTGTCGGGCATCGGCGAGATCGCCCGCGAAGCGTTCGGCGGCGAGGGGCCGGCGACGCCGCGATCGTCGCGGCGCGGCGCGGTGCCGCCTGCCGGGCGACAAGCCAGTCCGCCGGTGGACGGCTGACGATCCGAGGCGCGGCGGCTGCGGCCGATCGGGGACGTGTCGGGCGGTGAGGGAAGAGACGCGGATGGGCGACGATTCATTGGTGACGACGCTCTCGGCGGCGCTCGGCGGCTGGGCCTGGATGCTGCTCGGGCTGGTGCTGCTCGGCCTCGAGGTGGTGTTGCCCGGCACCTTCATGCTGTGGTTCGCGCTGGCGGCGATCGCGACCGGCGTCGTCGCGCTCGCCGCCGACGCCGCCGGCTGGACCGGTCTGACCTGGCAGGCTGAAGCCGGCCTGTTCGCCGTGCTCTCCGTCGTTGCGGTGGTGGCCGGGCGGTCGTGGATGCGCCGCCGGCGGGCGGAGCCGGCCGATGCGGCGGGGCTCAACGAGCGCGCCAATCGCCACGTCGGCCGCCGCGCGCAGCTGACCGATCCGATCGTCGACGGCCGCGGCCGCCTCGACCTCGACGACACGGTGTGGCTGGTGTCGGGGCCGGACCTGCCAGCCGGCACGACGGTGCGGATCACCGGGGCCGACGGCGTGCGGCTGATGGTCGAGCGGGCCGGGTAGGGGTCAGCGGACCAGGCGGATCTCGACGCCGAAGTCGTGCCGCGTCCACGACCGGTCGCCCGTATAGGCGGGAAGGCCGAGACGACGGGCGAGCGCCAGACAGGCGACGTCGCCGAGGGAGAGGCCGGCGCGCCGGGCGGCCGGGATCATCTCGCCGGCTGCGATTCCCATGCCCCCGTCGAAGGCGACGATCTGGACCGCCGTCTGGCCGATTGCCCGCAGCGCCGCATCTCTCGGCTGGCCAAACTCCAGCAGCTTGCCCAGCACCTCCGCCAGATTGAGGGACGTCAGGACGGATTCCCCGACGATCGAGGCGACCAAATCCGCTCCGGGCTCGCCCTGCAGGAGAGCGAGCAGGGCCGAGGCGTCGAGCACGCTACTCGCCACGTCCGGCGTCTTTCGCCACCTCCCGCCGACGATCCGCAATCAGGTCGTCCGCCAGCGAGCGGCCGGCCGGGACGAACCCCTTCACCGAGGCTTGCGCCCGCCGGATCGCCTCCTGCAGCGGATAGAGGTGGAGTTCCGTGCCCACTATCTCGCCGACGAGCACCGCGCCCGGCTTTGCCTGCAACGCGGAAAGGGCATCCGCCGGGAGCCGGATGCATCCGGCGGCGTCCACCGTCAGGCGGAAGGGAGCGCCGGGGAGCGTGGAGGTTTCGATCGGCGCGCTGCTGGCCGGCGGCTCGCCGGGCTCTGCCGCTTGATGCTCCAGCGCCGCTTCGTCCGCGACCAAGACATTGCGGACGTGCTGGTAGCGGATGCCGAGGGCCTTGGCGATGTCGGAGCGGCTGTGGCCGGCGGCTGCAAGCTTGCGGATCTTGCTCGACTTCGTGCCGGGCTCCCGCACCACCTCGTCTAGCGTACTCATCGCGACCTCCTTCGCCATTGCGACGAGGGCATTCTGGCGACAGATAGGTAACCGGTCAATTGTTAGTTAGGTATGTACTATCAAATTGAGCGTGGAGGGCAGCGCGGCACCCGCCTCCTACGCCACCCCGGACCGCAGCAGGTCGTGGAAGTGCAGGATGCCGACGGGCTTGCCGCCCTCGGTGACGAACAGCGCCGTGATGCCGGAGGTGTTGATGACCTCGAGCGCCGCCGCCACCAGAGTGTCGGGGCGCACCGTCTTCGGTCGCGCGTTCATCACCACCTCGACGGTCTGCGCGAGCAGGTCGCCGGTCAGGTGGCGGCGCAGGTCGCCGTCGGTGATGATGCCGACGAGCCGGCCGCGGCCGTCGACGACGCCGAGGCATCCGAACCCCTTCGCCGTCATCAGCACGATCGCCTCGCTCATGCGCGTGCCGAGCGGGGCGAGCGGCACCGCCTCGCCGGCGTGCATCAGGTCGTGGGCGAACTGCAGGCTGGCGCCGAGACGGCCGCCGGGGTGGAAGATGCGGAAGTCGTGCGGGGTGAAGCCGCGCGCCTCCAAGAGCGCGATCGCCAGCGCGTCGCCGATGGCGAGTTGCAGCACCGTCGACGAGGTGGGGGCGAGGCCGTGCGGGCAGGCTTCGTCGACCTTCGGCAGCTTCAGCACGTGGTCCGCGGCGCGCCCGAGCGTCGAGGTGCCCTTCGAGGTGACGGCGACGAGCGGCACGCGGAAGCGCTTGGCGTAGGCGATGATCGGCGCGAGCTCCTTCGTCTCGCCCGACCACGACATGGCGAGCACCGCGTCGTTCTCGGTGATCATGCCGAGATCGCCGTGGCTCGCCTCGGCGGCGTGCACGAAGGAGGCCGGCGAGCCGGTGGAGGCGAGGGTGGCGGCGATCTTGCAGCCGATGTGGCCGCTCTTGCCGACGCCGGTGACGATGACGCGGCCGCGGATCGCCCGCAGCACCCCGATGGCCGCCGAGAAGGCGTCGCCGAGGTCGTGCGACAGCGCCGCGCGCAGCGCCTGCATCGCGGCGATCTCGATCTCGATCGTGCGCTGTCCGGAGGCGAGCCAGTCGACCGGCGATGTCAGACCGTCCGCTGCGGGAAGTGCATTCGCCGTCCCGGCGACACCCGTCCGATCATCCATGCGTCGTGCCCGTCGCGCCGTTGCCAAAATCCCCAAGGAAGGTGGCTCATATCACGGATTCGTGTCGCCCGGCAGCCGGGCTCTCCTGTGGCTTCGTCACGCTCGACCGGTCCGACGACCGTCGCCAACCAGACGTTAACCATGCGAGACTACGCTCGTGGGTGGCGAAGGCTCGGCGAGGCGCCGGGAGGAATGCAGGAGGCGCGCCCATGCCGTCAGGAACCGCACCGATGCTCCGGTCTCTCCGCGTCTTCACGGCGGCCGCCGCGGTCGTCGCGGCGCTCATGTCGGTCGTCGTGCTCGGCGGCTTCGGCGAGGCGCGCGCCGACGCCGCCTTCGAGCGCTTCGTCACCGGCTTCTGGCCGCAGGCGAAGAAGGCCGGCATCACCCGTGCCACCTTCGACCGCGCCTTCGCCGGCATCACCGCGCACGACCCCGAGGTGCTGGAGAAGGCGAACTACCAGCCGGAATTCGTCAAGACGATCGGCGAGTACCTCGCCACCGCCGTCTCCGACGCGCGCGTCGAGACCGGCAAGGAGATGCTCGCCGCCTGGAAGCCGTGGCTCGACCGCATCGAGGCGCGCTCGGGCGTGCAGCGGCAGATTCTGGTGGCGATCTGGGGGATGGAATCGAACTACGGCAAGGTGCTCGACAACCCGGCGGTGGTGAAGAGCGTCATCCGCTCGCTGGCGACGCTCGCCTGCTGCGACCCGAAGCGCGGCAAGTTCGGCCGCTCGCAGCTGATCGCGGCGATGAAGATCCTGCAGCGCGGCGACGTGCCGGCGAACCGCTTCACCGGCTCGTGGGCGGGCGCGATGGGGCACACCCAGTTTATCCCGACGAGCTACCTCGCCTTCTCCGCCGACGCCGACGGCGACGGCAAGGTGGACATCTGGACGAACATCCCCGACGCGCTCGCCACCGCCGCCAACCTTCTGGTCAAGAACGGCTGGCGGAAGGGCGAGACGTGGGGCTACGAGGTGGTGCTGCCCACCGGCTTCAACTACGCCCGCGTCGACGAGAAGGCAGGACGCCCGCTCGCCGACTGGCAGAAGATGGGGGTGAAGCGGGCGACCGGCGCCGGCTTCCCGCACCCCGAACAGAAGGCGAAGCTGATCCTGCCGGCCGGCGCCCGCGGCCCGGCCTTCCTGATCCTACCGAACTTCAACGTCATCAAGCGCTACAATAACGCCACCTCCTACGCGCTCGGCGTCGGGCTGTTGTCCGACCGCATCCTGGGCGCGCCGCCGCTCGGCGCCAGCTGGCCGGCCGACATGCGCCCGCTCACCGGCGCGCAGATGGAAGAGCTGCAGCGCCTGCTCGCGCAGAAGGGCTACGATCCCGGCGACATCGACGGCAAGGCGGGGCCGGGCACGCGCGAGGCGATCCGCGCCTACCAGGCCGACAAGGGCCTGCCGGCGGACGGCAACCCGTCGACGGCGATCCTCGACTTCCTGAAGAAGGGCGGATGAGCGGCGCATTGCACCCTCGTCGTTGCCACCGATCGCCGGCGCGGCGATGATCGCGCGCCTCGACCACCTCGTGGTCGCCGCGCGGGACCTCGATTCGGGCTCCGCCTGGCTGGAGACGCGGCTGGGTGTGGCGCTTTCGCCGGGCGGCGCGCATCCCCGCATGGGCACCCACAACCGCGTGCTCAGGCTCGGCGACGGCGTTTATCTGGAACTCATCGCCGTCGATCCGGCGGCGCCGCCGCCGGGGCGGCCGCGCTGGTTCGGGCTCGACGAGCCGGCGCTGGCGACGCGCCTCGCCGGACGCCCGCACCTCGTCGCCTGGGCGGCAAACACCGATGATCTCGATGCCGCGGTGGCCGCGTCGCCGTTCGGGCACGGCAGCATCGCCGAGATGACCCGCGGCGACCTTGCCTGGCGCATCACGATTCCCGCCGACGGCCGGACGGTGGAGGACGGGGCAGTCCCGACGCTGATCGGGTGGCCGCCGGGCGTGCATCCGACGAAGCGGATGGCGTCGTCCGGCTGCAGCCTCGAGCGGCTGACGATCCGCCACCCGGACCCGCAGCGCATCCGCGACGGTCTTGCGGCGATCGGGCTCGTCGACCTCTCAGTGCGCGTCGTCGAAGGCGTCCCCTCGCTCGCCGCCTCCATCACCTCGCCGACCGGCCGGGCGCTGATCGACTGAGGCGAGGCCTCCCCTACTTCGTCAGCAGGTCGTGGCTGCCGTCCCAGCCGTCCGGCAGCGGCTGGCCGATCAACGCGCCGATGCGCTCGCGATAGATCGCGGCGACGCCGGCGAGGCGGCCCTGGGCCATCGCCACGGCCTCGTCGAGGCGGTCGGAGGCGGCCGCGAAGTCGCCACTCGCGTAGGCGGCGAGCATCGCGTCGGTCGCAGTCCGCAGTGCCTGGAAGGCCGGGTCGGCGAGCGTCGCCGCGTCGCCCCACAGCGCGTAGAGCCGCACGGCTTCCGTCTTGCCCTTCACCCGCACGCGGTCGACCTCGAGGAAGGCGTGGCGCGGCGCGGCGCTCGCGACCGTCTCGCCGACCAGGACGGGAACGCCATAGGACTTCGTCTGCCCCTCCATGCGCGAGGCGACGTTCACGCAGTCGCCGATCACCGAATAGTCGAAGCGCCGCTCCGAGCCGAGGTTGCCGACGCAGCAGTCGCCGCCGTTGAGGCCGATGCCGATGGCGACGTCGCGGTTCGGGCCGGGCACCTTGCCGGCGCGGCGGTCGATGTTGAACTGGTCGATGGCGACCAGCATGGCGAGCGCGGAATCGCAGGCGTGCGCGGCGTGGTCGGGGTCGTCGAGCGGGGCGTTCCAGAACGCCATGATGGCGTCGCCCATGTACTTGTCGATGGTGCCGCGGCGCTCGAGGATGACGTCGGTGAGCGGCGTCAGGAAGGCGTTCATGAAGCGCGTCAGCGTGTGCGCGTCCATGCCCTCGGAGATCGTCGTGAACGAGCGCATGTCGCAGAACAGGATGGTCATCGGGCGGATCTCGCCGCCGAGCTTCAGCCGGTCCGGATTGCGCGAGAGCTCCTCGACGAAGGCCGGCGCGAGATACCGCCCGAAGGCGTTGCGGATGCGCCGCCGCTCGACCTCCTCGCGCAGCGAGACGAGGCCGATGCAGGTGGCGAGCGCCAGCCCGGCGCCGACGACGGGGAACGAGGCATCGAGCAGCATCTGCCAGCGCGTGAAGGCGAACCAGCTTGTGCCGGCGAGCGCGAAGAGGACGAACGTGCCGGTGGCCAGCGCGACGCGAACCGAGGCGAGCATCGCTGCGGCGAGCGCCACGGTCATGGTGGCGGCGACGAAGGCGAGGATCTCGGCGCCGCTCGCCCAGTCCGGCCGCGTCAGCGCCCCGCCGGCGATCATCTGCTCGATCGCCTGGGCGTGCACCTCGACGCCCGGCACGGCGGAATCGAGCGGCGTGGCGCGCAGGTCGAAGAGCCCCGGCGCACTGGTGCCAATCAGCACGATGCGGCCCTCTAGGGCCCCCGGGGCGACGCTCCCCTCGAGCACCTGCCAGGCCGGCACGTAGCGTTCCGGCGTCGACGGCGTGAAGTGGATGCGCATCTCGCCGTTCGGCTCGGTCGGCACCGTGATGTCGCCGATGCGCACGGCGTTGAGGCCGGTGAAGGCGCCGTAGGCGGTCTCGCCGCTGGCGTTGGAGGCGCGCAGCAGCATCGTCGAGGCGCCCTGCGCGACGCGCAGCGCCTCGGCGGAGAGGCTCGGGAAGAACTCCTCGCCGACGGCGAAGACGAGCGGCACCGTGCGCACCACCTGGTCGATGTCCGGCAGCCAGTTGGTCGAGCCGAGGCCGTGCGAGGCCTTCAGCAGGATCGGCAGCGGCGCCACCACGGCGGAAAACGTCGGCAGCGCCGGCCGCGGGTCGTCGCCGGAGACGGCGAAGCCGGACTTCGCCGGCACCGTCGGGCCGTTGCCGTGCACGAGGATGGCGCCGGTGACGGAGTTCGTCGCCGCCAGCGCCTCGGCGAGCACCGCGTCGTTCGGCCGGCCGAGCTCGATCGCCGCCTCCAGCGCGCGGCGCGACGGCGTGTCGGGCAGCGAGGCGACGATCTCCTCGGGCGAGGAGCGGTCGGGCTCGGCCAGCACGAGGTCGATGGCGATCGCGGCGGCCCCGGCTGCCGCGGTCGCCTCGATCAGCGCCGCCAGCCGGTCGCGCGGCCACGGCCACTGGCCGTAGCGGGCGAGCGAGGGATCGTCGATGTCGACGATGCGCACCGGCGCCTCGGCGTCGTAGGCGCGCGGGCGCAGCCGCTGGAACTGGTCGAAGACGAGGTTGCGCAGGCCGATCAGCGGCACCGGGTCGGCGAGGCGGAGCACCGTGCCGCCGGCCGCGATCAGGCCGGCCGACAGCGCGACGGCGATCGCGGTACGCAGGCGGATCCGATGGCGAAGCACCGCGGCTGGCCCGTGTGCGTCAGAACCGGGCGATCACCCGGCCGGTGACGATGTTGTCGGTGAAGGTGCGGCCGGGCGCGTTCGAGAGCTGGCGCTGGTAGGTGTAGTCGACCTTGAAGTCGGTCGAGTAGGAGATGAGGTTGGTGAAGGTGAGCGAGGCGCCGGGGGCGAAGAAGGTGTCCTCGCGGTCGGAGCGGCCGGGCGCGGCCGCGGCCGAGAACCAGCGCTCGTAGAGACCGACGTGGGCGCCGGCGACCAGCCAGTCCAGCAGGCGGACATTGTAGTCGATGCGGGCGCCGAGCTCGATGTAGTTGCCGGGCTCGAACTCGGTCGGCACTCCGGCGAGCGACTTGCCGTCGACGCCGCTCCAGCGCAGCCGCGGCCGGATCGCCAGCGTGTCGTTCTCGGCGACCAGGCCGGCGACGGCGACGTGGCCGAGGAGGTCGATCACCGGGCCGCTGTCGGAGGCCCACCGGCTGCCGTAGCCGCGCCAGACGCCGCGCAGCTCGATCGCCTGCATGGCACCGGCGAAGCGGCCCTCGAACGACAGGCTGGCGCCGGCCTCGCCGTAAAGGAAGCTCTGGTCGAGCCATTCGAGCGAACCGACGACGGCGGGGCGGACGCTGTAGGCACCGTCGCCGACCGGGATCAGCGGGCCGAAACTCGCGTCCACACCGGCGTTGTTGACGGTGTCGGCGTCCGGGTACCAGATGCCGTAGCCCGCCACGTCGCTGCGCCAGCGATACTCGCCCATCCGCCGCTCGTCGCGCAGCCGCGCGGCGGCGAACACCGAGCCGCTCTCCTCGTAGAAGCGCGGCTGCGACTGCTCGGTCGGGTTGCTCTCGTAGCCGACGCCGGCCTCCACGACGATCGTCGTCGACGCCGGCTCGAGCAGCCGGCGGATCCGCCACAGCCCCTCTGATGCTTCCGGCTGGCCGGGATCGAGCTGCAGCACGCGCTCGTAGGTGGTGAGCGCCTTGCGCAGTTCGCCGCGCGCTTCGGCGGCGCGCGCGTAGGCGAGGTTCGCCTCGACGTCCCGCGGGTTGGCGAGGATGCGCTCGAACATCTGGTCGAGTTCGTCGGCCGTCGCCGGTGCAGATGTGAGCCCGGTCGCGAGGGCGGCGACGAGCAGGCATGCGGCAGCACCCGCGATCCGATCGATCGCGGTGGCGCTCCGATCGCCGCCGTCGTCCCTCATTCCACCCTCGTCGCGCCGCCGCCGTCTCAACCCAATCGTGCAGGCACGGTGGGCGATCGAAGCGGCGGCGTCAATTCGCCGAAACCGTGACGCACGTCACATCCGTCTAGAGGGTTATCGATGATGATGTTTTCGTCACAGTTCGGAGCGCTCTTCTGCAGGGGTCGGGCGAACCGACGGCGGTGACCCCGATCCGCGCGCCACCATTGCGTAGGGCGCGCGGATCGGTGATCTTTTCGCAACCGGTGCGGCAACGGTTTCACGCGGCGCACGAGGGTGGCGACCAATGCAGATCGAACAGTTCGGACCCGGAGCCCGCCGCGCCATCGGTGCGGCCTTGCTCGCGTTCGCCATCGGCGTCGCGGCTACGGCGAATGCCGCGGCCGAGGGCATCGGTGTCGCCGCGGTGGTCGTCCGCGACGTCACCGGCAGCGCCGGCGGTGCGCCGCGCGCGCTCGGCGTCGGCAATGCGGTGTTCCAGGACGAGACGATCACCACGGCGCGCGAATCGAACGCGCAGCTCCTCTTCCTCGACCAGACCAGCCTGACGATCGGCCCCTCGTCCGACGTCATGCTCGACCGCTTCGTCTTCGACGGCGACCGTCGCGCCAGCGATTTCGCCGTGCAGGCGACGCGCGGCGCGCTGCGCTTCGTCTCCGGCTCGTCGAAGTCGGAATCCTACAAGATCCGTACGCCTGTCGCGACGATCGGCGTGCGCGGCACCATCGTCGACGTCTTCGTGCGGCCGGGCGAGGCGATCATCATCCTCGAGGAGGGGGCGTCGGACGTCTGCGTCGAGGGTGGCCGCTGCACCGGGCTCGTCAAGCCGGGCACCTATCTCGTCGTGCGCGCCGGCGGGCAGATCCAGGGGCCGCGCGGCTGGGACGGGTCGATCCGCTCGGTGATCGGCCCGGTCTCCTTCCCGCTCTACGGCTGGCATCTGGACCTCGACCGTCGCCGCGAGTTCGGCAACGCCCAGCAACAGGAGAACCTCGTCGACCAGCTCGATGCGCTGCCGGACGACGAGTTCTGCAACTGCGGCTACGACGACCACGGCCACGGCAAGGGCCGCAAATAGCCGGCAGCCGCGGCGAGGGCGATATCCGGTCAGCGAACCCGGCGGAGTGATCGGCGGTACCGGCTTGTCATCGCCGGCTCGGCGTGGAACTTCGGAGGCGATGGCGCGTACCCGCGGAGCGTCCCCGGAGAGGACGTGGCGGGTCGCGCGCGGCCGTCGAGGAGACGCCCCATGCACACCCTGACGCCCTACCGCCCGGCGAGCGAGGACGACCCGCGCTCCGACTATGCCGGCTACAAGTCGACGGCGCTGCGGGCGCCGAAGCGGCCGCTGGTGCCGATCCCGCAGACGCTGTCGGAGATCACCGGGCCGGTCTATGGCCACGAGATGATCCGCCCGACCGACCACGACCTCACCCGCCAGCACCAGGGCGAGGCGATCGGCGAGCGCATCATCGTCGCCGGCCGCGTCCTCGACGAGGACGGCCGGCCGGTGCCGAACACGCTGGTCGAGATCTGGCAGGCGAACGCGGCAGGGCGCTACATCCACGTCCTCGACCAGCACCCGGCGCCGCTCGACCCGAACTTCTCCGGCGCCGGCCGGGTGGTGACGGACGAGCGTGGCCGCTACCGCTTCCTGTCGGTGAAGCCCGGTCCCTATCCCTGGCGCAACCACCACAACGCCTGGCGGCCGGCCCACATCCACTTTTCGCTGTTCGGACCGTCGTTCCTGACGCGGCTCGTCACGCAGATGTATTTCCCCGGCGACCCGTTCTTCCCCTACGACCCGATCTTCCAGTCGGTGACGGACGGACGAGCGCAACAGCGGATGATCTCGCGCTTCGACATCGACCTGACGGAGCCCGAGTGGGCGACCGGCTACGTCTTCGATATCGTGCTGCGCGGCCGCGCGGCGACGCCGATGGAGGACCACCCCTGATGGCCCGCCTCGTCACCCCGTCGCAGACCGTCGGGCCGTTCTTCCACGACGCGCTCCTGCCCTTAGACCGGGAGGGCATCGTCGCTGGCGAGGGCGTGCCGGGCGAGCGTATCGTCATCGAGGGGCGCGTGCTCGACGGCGCCGGGGCACCGGTGCCGGACGCCCTGATCGAGACTTGGCAGGCGGACGCGAGCGGCCGCTACGACCATCCGGAGGATGCCCGCGCCGACGAGATGGGCACGCCCGGCTTCAAGGGCGCCGCCCGCGTGCCGACGGCCGCCGACGGCACGTTCCGCATCGTCACCATCAAGCCGGGGCGGGTGCCGGGGCGCGGCAACGCCCTCCAGGCGCCGCACGTCATGGTGTCGGTGCTCGGCCGCGGGCTGCTGAAGCGGCTGGCGACGCGGCTCTATTTCGCCGACGAGGCGGCGGCGAACGACGAGGATGCGATCCTCGCTCTGGTGCCGGAGGAGCGGCGTGCCACGTTGGTCGCGCGCGCCGATGGCGAAGGGCCGGACGGCCGCGTCTACCGCTTCGACATCCACCTGCAGGGCGACGACGAGACGGTGTTCTTCGACGTGTGAAGGGTGCGCGGAGGCGGCAAGGCGGCCGGGTTGGCAGCCGTTTCGATGCGTCCGCCGGGGTGGCTTGACGGACGCCGCGGTTGGCCGGACCCTCGCGGACCATGAGACGGACGCCGATTCGGACGCTGCCGCTCGCCGCCGCGGCGGCCTTGCTGGCACTGGCGGGACCCGCGGCCGCTACGACGCCGCTGCCGCCGGTGCGCCCGCCGCCGGCCTCGCTCGGGGCGGCGCCGGCTCCGCCGGCGCCCGCCACGACCGCCGGTCCCGCCCCGGCATCACCCGCGCCGGTCGCCGAGGCGCCCTCCGAGGACGGCCCTTCCGACGCCGCAACCCCCGCGGCCTCTGCCTCCACGCCTCCGCCCGCCGCGGCGAAGGGCGGCCGGCCGGTGTTCAAGATTCCCGTCACCGCCAGCGCGCCGGCGAAGGAACTGTTCGGCACCGTCGGCGTGCCGGCGTCGCTCGCCGCGCGCGCCATCGGCTTCTACTCGCGCGGCTGCCTCGCCGGGGCGAAGGCGCTGCCGGTCGACGGCAAGACCTGGCAGGTGATGCGGCTGTCGCGCAACCGCAACTGGGGCCACCCGGCGCTGATCGCCTACCTCGAGAAGCTCGCCGCCGCCGCGCCCGGCCTCGGCTGGCGTGGGCTGCTGGTCGGCGACCTCGCCCAGCCGCGCGGCGGGCCGATGCTGACCGGCCACGCCAGCCACCAGATCGGCCTCGACGCCGACATCTGGCTGACGCCGATGCCGAACCGGAAGCTGTCGACGAAGGAGCGCGAGGACATCAGCGCCCAGTCGATGCTGAAGGACAACGGCGTCGAGGTGGACGCGAGGCTGTGGACGGCGGCGCACGCCCGGCTCATCCGCCGCGCCGCTTTGGACCGCGAGGTCGAGCGCATCTTCGTCCACCCGGCGATCAAGCAGGCGCTGTGCACCAGCGCCGGCACCGACCGGGCGTGGCTGTCGAAGGTGCGGCCCTACTGGGGCCACCACTACCACTTCCACGTCCGCCTCGACTGCCCGCCCGGCAGCGAGGGCTGCCGCCCGCAGGATCCGCCGGGTTCCGGCGACGGCTGCGGCGCCGAGGTGAAGGAGTGGCTCGCCAAGGTCCGCCCCCGCCCCGAGCCGGCGACACCGGCCAAGCCCGCCAAGCCGAAACCGCCGATGCCCTTGTCGGCGCTGCCGGCGGAGTGCCGGACGGTGCTGCTGGCGGAGTGAGCGGCATCAGACCGGGGGGCTGGTCGCGGATCGCGCAAGCGTGACGATGCCGAGGTTCGGGCTATGCGCCCCGCGCATTGACTCCCCTGCGCCCGCGCCCCGAGTATCCGGCCTCTGGGTGCAGGCGACGGGCGAGAAGCCCGCAAGATCAGAACAGAATACATCGGGGGGGGAATGTCCGTCACCAGGCGATCCTTCATCAGGACGACGACCACGGCGGCGGTCGCTGTCGCGGCGGGTGGACCGGGCCTGCTGTCCGGCGCCGCGGACGCGGCCACGACGACACTGTCCGGAGAGGACGTCGACGTGATCGTCGTCGGCGCCGGGCTCTCCGGGTTGATCGCCGCCCGTGACCTCATCCGATCGGGCAAGTCGGTCGTCGTGCTGGAGGCGCGCAAGCGTGTCGGCGGCCGCATGATCAGCGCGAATACGATCTCGGGCGGCGTCGTCGACCTCGGCGGCCAGTGGGTCGGCCCGACGCAGACCCGCATGGTGGCGCTGCTCGACGAGATGAAGCTGCAGCGCTTCGACAGCTACTACGACGGCAAGAGCGTCTTCCACTGGAACGGCCAGCGGTCGGAAGCGAACATCCTGCACGATTTCCAGAAGAGCTACATCTTCTTCGATCAGAACGAGCTTCCCGTGCCGGACGCCGACAAGCAGGCGGCCGACGCGCTGCGCGATCTGTTCTGGAAGACGGTGGCGACGGTCGACAAAGAGAGGCCCTGGCTGACACCGGACGCCCGCACGCTCGACCAGGAGACGGTTTTCAGCTGGGGCCTCCGCCACACGAACTCCGCCTATGCCCGCTTCTTCCTCGACTGGCTGTGCCGTGTCGGCGGATCGGGCGGCTTCGAGCCCGGGCAGGCGTCGATCCTGCACCTCGCCTGGGCGCAGGCGGTGGCGCCGCAGAGCGACCTGCCGGAGACGTGGCTGATCCACGGCGGTGCCGGACAGGTGGCGCGCACGCTCGGCCAGCAGATGGAAGGGATCATCCGCCTGAACGCCGAGGTCTCCGCCATCGAGCACGCCGACCGCAAGGTGACGGTCCGCACGCGCGACGGCGGCACCTACAATGGCCGCGCCGTCATCGTCGCGATCCCGCCGCCGCTGCGCGCCGGCATCCACTTCATGCCGGCACTGCCGGCCGACCTGACGGGCCTCATCCAGCGGGGGCCGATGGGCTCGATGGCGAAGGTGATCGCCGTCTACCCGCGCGCCTTCTGGCGAGAGAAGGGGGTGAGCGGCATGGGCATCGGCAACCTGCCGACGCTCGAGCTCACCGCCGACAGCTCACCGCCCTCCGGCACGCCCGGCATCCTCGCGAGCTTCGTCTCCAGCAACCGGACGGTCGAGTGGAGCCGCCTCGACCCCTCCGAGCGGCGCAAGGCGGTACTCGACGACATGGTCGCCTATCTCGGCGCCGAGGCGGCCGAGCCGGAGCAGTATTTCGAAGCGATCTGGAACAACGAACCGTGGACGACCGGGGCGTTCGTCAGCCACCTGACGCCCGGCGCCTGGACCGGCTACGGCCAGGCGTGGCGGCGACCGGTGGGGCCGATCTTCTGGGCGGGCACGGATTCGGCCGGCGAATGGCCGGGCTACTACGAAGGTGCCATCGCCGCCGCCGAGCATGCGACACGGCAGGCGCTGGCGACACTGTGAGGGGAACGGCTGGAAGGCGCGCGACCCTACCGCCTTGACCCCCGCCGCCCTGCCGCATAACTGTCGCGACCCTTTGCCGGGGGCGCCTGCGCGTCCCGCCGGGAGATCCGCATGGCCGCCGTAACCACCGCCACCGACACGCTCGATCTCCAAGCTTGCGCCCCGCAGGCGCGCGATCCGATGAGCCCCGCGCGCTCGTTCCAGGGGCTGATCCTGACGCTGCAGCGGTTCTGGGCGGAGCGCGGCTGCGCGGTGCTGCAGCCCTATGACATGGAGGTCGGCGCCGGCACCTTCCATCCGGCGACGACGCTGCGCTCGCTCGGGCCGCGGCCGTGGAAGGCCGCCTACGTGCAGCCCTCGCGCCGGCCGAAGGATGGCCGCTACGGCGAGAACCCGAACAGGCTGCAGCACTACTACCAGTTCCAGGTGATCCTGAAGCCGTCGCCGCCGGACCTGCAGGACCTCTATTTGCAGAGCCTCGCCGCCATCGGCATCGACCCGTTGTTGCACGACGTGCGCTTCGTCGAGGACGACTGGGAGAGCCCGACGCTCGGCGCCTGGGGGCTCGGCTGGGAGTGCTGGTGCGACGGCATGGAGGTGTCGCAGTTCACCTACTTCCAGCAGGTCGCCGGCTTCGAGTGCGCGCCGGTTTCCGGCGAGCTCACCTACGGCCTCGAGCGCCTCGCCATGTACGTGCAGGGGGTCGAGAACGTCTACGACCTCAACTTCAACGGCCGCGAGGGCGCGGAGAAGATCAGCTACGGCGACGTCTTCCTGCAGGCCGAGCAGGAGTTCTCGCGCTACAATTTTGAGCACGCCGACACCGAGGCGCTCCTGAAGCACTTCCAGGACGCCGAGGCCGAGTGCGGCCGCCTCGTCGCGGCCGGCTGGAGCGGCGACGGCGCGGCGCGCCGCCACCTCCTGGCGCTGCCGGCCTACGACCAGTGCATCAAGGCCTCGCACCTGTTCAACCTGCTCGACGCCCGCGGCGTCATCTCGGTGACCGAGCGGCAGAGCTACATCCTGCGCGTCCGCACGCTGGCGCGCGCCTGCGGCGAAGCGTGGCTGGCGACGGAGGCCGGCGGCGGGGTGGCCTGATGGCGCTGACGATCCGAGATCCCGAAGCCGAGCGACTGGCCCGCGAAATCGCTACGATGACCGGAGAGTCGGTGCCGCAGGTGGTTTTGATGGCCTTGCGCGAGCGCGCGGCGCGGCTGCGAGCTGCCAACGAGGCGCTGCTGGCGGAGATCCTCGCGATCGGGCAGCACTGCGCTTCGCTGCCTGTCCTCGCTGATCGTTCCTGCGACGCGATCATCGGGTATGGGGAGGCCGGGCTGCCGAATTGAGACCGGCCGGCTGCTGGCGCCGTGTTGACCGGCTCTGTGCTAGCGCCTATTTCTGTACAGTCTGTACATTTCGCGGAGGCTGGCATGCGCAGTTGGCAGTTGCAGGAGGCGCGCAGCCGTATTGCCGACGTGCTGGATGCGGCGACGGCCGGGGAGCCTCAGCGCATCACGCGGCGGGGCAAGCGCGCCGTCGTGGTGGTCTCCGAGGACGAGTGGAACCGGCTCGCCGGTGAGAAGCCCGACTTCGGCGCCTTCCTCATGAACTGTCCGATCACGCCGGCGGATCTGCCTGCCCGCCGCCCGGCGCGTGTGCTTCGCTCCGGTCTGTTCGACGACTGAGCGATGTACCTGCTCGATACGGACGTGCTGTCGCAGTCGGCGCCGGCCGTCGCCGGGCCGGGACTAGCCGTCCGCGACTTCGTCGCGCGTCACGGCGACGTCTGCTTCATCTGTGCCGTTTCAGTCGCCGAAGTAAGCTTCGGAGTGCATTGGCTGCTGCACAAGGGGGCAACGCGCCGGGCCGCTTCGCTGCGGGCGTGGCTTAACATGCTGCCTGAGATGTTTCCGGGCCACATCGTCGCCGTCGACGAGCGTGTCGCTGCACGCGCGGGGGAATTGCTGGCGCGGGCGAGAGCGGCCGGTGTCGAGCCCGGCCTGGAGGATGCGATGGTAGCCGCCGCTGGCGAGACCGGAGGCATGGTCGTCCTCACCCGCAACTTGCGTCATTTCCTGCCGATGGGCGTGACGGCGCTCGATCCGTTCGAGGCACTGCCGCCGTCCCCGTGGCGACCGGAGACGTGAGAGGCGGCGACCGCCGGCTCTACCGGTGGTCGTCAGGCCCGCCTGCCGCCGCCTGTGCCCCTTCGAACACCACCTTGTTCCGGCCCGTCCGCTTCGCCGTGTAGAGCGCCTCGTCGGCGCGCTTCAGGAGGTCGTCGATGGCGGCGTCTTCCGGCGCGAGCATGGTGCCGCCGATGCTGACGCGCACGTCGATCACCTGGCCGTCGACCTGCACGGGGGAGGCGGCGACGGCCGCGCGCAGGCGCTCGGCGGCGGCCTCGGCGTCGTCGCGGCCGATGTCGGCCATCACCACGGAGAATTCCTCGCCGCCGAGGCGGGCGAGCAGGTCGCTCGCCTTCAGCATGGCGCGGCAGCGACCGGCGACGGCCCGCAGCACGGCGTCGCCGGCGGCGTGGCCGAAGCGGTCGTTGACCTGCTTGAAGTGGTCGATGTCGAGCATCAGGACGGAAAGCGGCGCACCCTCGGCGTGGGCGCGGGCGAGCGCCGGCCCGGAGCCGTCGAGGAATCGGCGGCGGTTGGAGAGGCCGGTGAGCGTGTCGGTCTCCGCTAGCGTGCGCAGCGCCTCGGCTTGGTTGAACTCCGCCGTAACATCGCTGAACAGCCAGATGCGGCCGTTGCGGCCGTCGCCGAGCACCGGATGGGTGTCGACCTCGATGCGCCGATCGCCGATCACCCACACGGTGGTGACGGCATAGTCGACCTTCGCCTGCAGCGGCCCGTAGATCGCCATCAGGTCGTCGCGGTTGGCGGCGCCCTCGCGCAACGCCCGCATCCGCTGTGCGATCTCGCCGACGGAGACCTCGCCGGCCGGCGAGCCGAGCAGCGCCGCGGCCCGCTCGTTGACGAGGCCCGTAGAGCCATCGCCCTCGAGGATGACGACGCCGGCCGAGACGCTTTCGAACAGGTCGTGGAAGCGCTCGCCCATCACCCGGCGTCGCTGCAGCGAGCGGCGCGCCGCCATCACCTGCGCGAAGGCGGTGCCGAGCAGCGAGACGCCGCCCTCCACCTCCGAGCGGAACGGGCAGACGCACTTGCGCCCGGCGTTGGTGGCGAACAGCAGGAGCACGCCGCTCTGCGGCGCGTGCTCGCTCGGGGCCGGGAAGAACAGGGCCGTGTCGGCCGGCCGGCCGAGCGCGGCGAGGAGCGCGCTCGGCAGCCGGAGGCCGTCGACCGGGCGGGGCCCCTTCGACCAGTCGACGTCCTCGAGGCGGGCGGTGGCGAGCTGGAACGGCTGCGGCAGCGCGCCGGGATCGGACGCGAGCGGGATGGCGACGCCGTCGACCGCCTCGAAGGCGACGGCGAGGTCGGCGCCGGCGGTCAGCCGGGCGAAGCGGGTGAGCGCGTCGAGGCCGTCGCTGTCGCCGACATCGACGGGCGGAGCCACCGGGCTCCAGGCGTTCCGGTTGAGATCCAAGGTGGGGGCTCTCCGCGCTACGGGAGGCGCTGCTCGAGGGCGCGCGCGATCTCGCCGGGCGCGGTCATGTGCGGGAGATGCCCGACCGCGTCGACGATGTCGAGCGTCGCGCCGTCGATATGGCCCTTCAGCCACTGGGCGACCGCCGTCGGCACGGCGACGTCGCTGCGCGTCTGGATGAGGTTGGTCGGGCGGTCGAGGCGCCGGGCGACGTCGCGCATGTCGGACTGGAAGATCGTGCGCGACACCGCCAGCGCGATGTCGGGCCGCATCTGGAACAGCGTGCGCGAAAACTCGTGCACCACCGCGGTGTCGCTGACGCCGACGACCACCGGCGCGAACCCGGCGCCCCAGGCCTGGAAGTTGGCGGCCATCGCGCCGTGCAGCTCGTCGAGATCGTGCTGCTCGAAGCCGCCGACATAGCCGGGTTCGTTGATGTAGCGCGGCGAGGCGCCGATCATCACGAGGCGGCGGAATGCCTCCGGCCGGGTGAGCGCGGCGGCGGCGCCGATCATGCCGCTGACCGAGTGGCCGACAAAGATGCAGCGCTCGATCGAAAGCTCGTCGATGATCTCCACGAGGTCGTCGGCGAAGCCGTAAAGCGAATTGTGGCGCTTCGGGTCATAGCCCAGGTGGCCGTCCGGACCGGAGCCGGCAAGGTCGAACGAGACCACCCGGTAACGCTTCTCGAACCACGGCCGCAGCGCATCCCACGCCGTCTGGTCGGTGCCGAAGCCGTGCGAGAGGATCACCGTGTCGGTGCCGCGGCCGGTGATGCGGCCGTGCAGCAGCGGGAAGCGGGCGGGCTTGCTGTCAGGCATCGGGCCTCCGCCATAGCCGGTTCACGGCATTTCCCCCAGGGAAAACGTTAAGCGGGGAATGCAGCGGTGCAAGGGCCGGGGGCATCACAAATCCGCGGGTGGACCTTTATGAAATTGGTGCGGAAACAACGGGTTACAGCTCAGGGTAAGTGACCGGCGCCGCGCTGCTGCTGCCGGTTCCAAGCGTCTCGCCGGGCGGCGGGACGGACGTACGGGTTGAGTCTGGTCGCCGGCTTCACCTATGCCGTCGCCGACGACACGGACGAGGCGTTGTTCTACAAGGACGCCGATCTTTCCCGGACCGTTGCGCCGCCGCTCCCTCGGGCGGCGCGCAGCGCCCGCCTGACCAGACGACCGGTGCCATGCCCGAACTCCTGATCGAACTGTTCTCCGAAGAAATTCCCGCGCGCATGCAGCGGCGGGCGGCGGCCGACCTGAAGACGCTGGTGACGGACGGCCTCGTCGCCGCCGGCCTCGCCTACGAGAACGTCGCCGCCTACGCCACGCCGCGGCGGCTCGCCTTGCGCGTCACCGGCGTGCCGGTGCGCTCGAAGGACGTCGAGGAGGAGCGCAAGGGGCCGCGGGTCGGCGCGCCCGAGCAGGCGGTGGCCGGCTTCCTGAAGGCGGCCGGGCTTTCCTCGCTGGATGAGGCGGAGATCGTCGCGGACGCCAAGAAGGGCGAGTTCTACGTCGCCCGCACAAGCAAGCCCGGCCGCGCGGCGACCGACGTGCTGGCCGAGATCGTGCCCTCGGTGGTGCGCGCCTTCCCGTGGCCGAAGTCGATGCGCTGGGGGGCCGCCTCGGCCGAGGCCGGCGCGCTGCGCTGGGTCCGCCCGCTGCACTCGATCCTCTGCACCTTCGGGCCGGAGACCGAGGAGCCGGATGTGGTGATCGTCGACGTTCCCGGCGTCGCCTCCGGCAACACCACCCACGGCCACCGCTTCCACGCCCCGGGGGCGATCACGGTGCGTCGCTTCGACGACTATGTGGACAAGCTCGACAAGGCGCAAGTCGTGCTCGATGCGGACCGCCGCAAGGACATCATCCTGCACGACGCCCGCGACCGCGCCTTCGCGCTCGGGCTCGAGCTCGTCGAGGACGAGGGGCTCTTGGAAGAGGTCGCCGGCCTCGTCGAGTGGCCGGTGGTGCTGGTCGGCTCGTTCGACAAGGCGTTCCTTCAGATCCCCGACGCGGTGATCCGCTCGACCATCCGGGCGAACCAGAAGTGCTTCGTGCTGCGCGATCCGGCGACGGGGCGCCTCGCCGAGCGCTTCGTGCTGACGGCCAACATCGAGGCGAAGGACGGCGGCAAGGCGATCGTCGCCGGCAACGAGCGCGTCGTGCGGGCGCGGCTGTCGGACGCCCGCTTCTTCTACGAGACCGACCTCAAGCTGCCGCTCGAGACGCGGCTGGAGAAGCTGAAGTCCGTCACCTTCCACGAGAAGCTCGGCACGCAGGCGGAGCGCATCGAGCGCATCGCCCGTCTCGCCCGCGAACTCGCGCCGCTCGTCGGCGCCGACCCGGACAAGGCCGAGCGCGCCGCCCGCCTGGCCAAGGCGGACCTCGCCACCGAGATGGTCGGCGAGTTTCCCGAATTGCAGGGCCACATGGGCCGGCACTACGCCGAACGGCAGGGCGAGGACGCCGAGGTCGCGGCCGCGATCGAGGAGCACTACAAGCCGCAGGGGCCGTCGGACTCGGTGCCGACGGCACCGGTCTCGGTGGCGGTGGCGCTCGCCGACAAGCTCGACATGCTCGTCGGCTTCTGGGCGATCGACGAGAAGCCGACGGGCAGCAAGGACCCGTACGCGCTCAGGCGGGCGGCGCTGGGGGTGGTGCGGACGATTCTCACGGGGCAGCATCGACTGGCCGTTCTCACGATCCTCTCCCCCGTCATGGCCCGGCTTGACCGGGCCATCCACGCGACGGCTGCCGACGCTGCTCGGGGCGGGGATCGCCCGGTCAAGCCGGGCCATGACGGAGTGGGGGGGACGGCGATCGACCTCCTCGCCTTCCTCGCTGACCGCCTGAAGGTGCAGCTCCGCGAGCAGGGCGCCCGGCACGATCTCGTCGACGCCGTGTTCGCTCTCGGTGCGGCACCCCAAAAGATTGAGGCAGTGAAACCCTCCCCCCTCGCGGGGGAGGGCAGGGAGGGGGGGCCCCGCGGCACGACGCCGACTGGAACCTCTTCCACGACCGACGCCGGCATTCGCGGCGCCCCCCCCTCCCTGGCCCTCCCCCGCGAGGGGGGAGGGGACGGACACACTCAAGTCCCGACTGAATCAAGGTCTCCAGCGTCCGGCGCGACCGATGTCGCCGCCGCCCCCCGCCCGCAGGACGACCTCGTGCTCGTCGTCAAGCGGGTCGAGGCGCTCGGAAAATTTCTCGAGACAGAGGACGGCCGGAACCTGCTCGCCGGCACCCGCCGCGCCGCGAACATCCTGCGCATCGAGGAGAAGAAGGACGGCCGCGCCTTCGACGGTCCCGTCGATCCGGCCCGCCTCGTCGAGCCGGCGGAGACGGCGCTCTACGAGGCGATCGTCGCCGCCAAGGCGACGGCGGCCGACGCCGTGGCGCGCGAGGACTTCGCCGCCGCGATGGCCGCGCTCGCCAGCCTGCGCGCGCCGGTCGACACGTTCTTCGACGCTATCCTCGTCAACGCCGACGACAAGGCGGTGCGCGAGAACCGGCTGACGCTGCTCAACGAGATCCGCGCCGCGACGCTCACGGTGGCCGACTTCTCGAAGATCGCCGGCTAGCCCGGCTCGGCGCCCTCTCGCGGCACCGCCGCGGGAGGATGCCCGGAAATCCCGGCTTGACGCTGCCGAAGGGGTCGGCGACAGTCCGGCCGGTTCAACGCGTGGTCGAGGCGAGGTTCCTCGATTGGACGTGCGGTCGGGGCTGTCCCTGCCGGCCCGGATTTCTCGAAAAAAGCTGAAACGCCTGGCGAAAACTCCCGTCGTCGACGGGGTTCGTCGCCACGACGGGTTGCGTGCGTGCGGCTTCGATGGGCCGTCTCCGCAGTCGCCGACGCTTTGCGCCGCGGGCCGGCCCATCTCACAAGGGGAGATGGGGCATGGGCAGCTTTGGTTCGATCGATCGACGTCGCCTTCTGCAATTTTCGATGCTGGCGAGCGCCTATGCGCTGACCGGCCCACCGGCGCGCGCCGCGACCGCCGAGGAGGCGGACGTCATCGTCATCGGCGCCGGCATGGGCGGTCTCAGCGCCGCGAGCTTTCTGCGCAAGGCGGGTTACAGCGTCATCGTGCTGGAGGCCCGCGATCGCTTCGGTGGCCGCATCTGGACGCGGCGGGACGTGCCCGGCCTGGTCGCCGACATCGGCGCGCAGTGGATCACCGAGGCGGACAAGAGCCCGCTGCAGAAACTCGTCGAGAAGAACGACATCGAATGGAAGCCGGCCCAGATCTTCAACCAGATCTTCTACGGGATCGACAATGCCAGAATGACCAAGTCCGCACAGGACAATATGAACGAGAAATTCTTCGGCGTCCTGCTCGCCGCGGCCGACTACCGAGAGAAGCAGATCAAGCAGGGAAAACCCGACATCTCGGTGAAGCAGGGAATTGATTTCGTCCTTTCCAAACTGCCGCCCTTGACGCCGGAAGAGAAAATTCAATTTCGCTTCCTGATCATATTCACCCTCGAAATGGGCATTACCGGGAAGTACTCGGAGTTCTCGTTCGACAACATCGTGGATCTGCTGAGCGAGGCGAGCTCGGCGAGCATCATGCCTGGCGGCTATGATCAGATCACGGGTCTGCTGGCGGCGCCGCTCGACCTGCGGTTGGAGACCGTCGTGCAAGCCGTCGACTACCAGAAGAAGTCTGTGACCGTGCAGACCGACCAGGGCGTCTTCCGCGGCCGGGCGGCGGTGGTGAACCTTCCACACGCCATCCTGAAGCGCGGCGACGTGACCTTCGGTCCGGCGCTCCCGACGGAAAAGCTGGACGCCATCCAGCGCGTCGCGACCGGCGTCACCGACAAGTACTGGTTCAAGTTTCCGACCGTCTTCTGGCCGAAGAATGCCGACTTCCTCGGCTACATGACCGAGACGTCGAAACAGTGGCCGCAGTGGTACAGCGTCGCCAAGTATGCGGATTCCCCGGTGCTCGTCGGCTTCAATACCGGAAAATTCACCATGGATCTGGAGGAGGCGAGCGACGAGGTGGTGACGAAGCGGGCAATGAAGGCGCTGCGGCGCGTCTATGGCGCCGGCATCCCGGACGCGGAAGCGCTGGTACTGCGCTCCCGCTGGGGCTCCGAGACCTTCTCGGGCGGGTCGCTGTCCTATCTTCCCGTCGGCGCGGCGCCGTCCGATCGCGCGACGATCGGCCTGCCGGTCAACGGCAAGCTGTTCTTCGCCGGCGAGGCGACGACGGACAAGCACCCCGCGTCCGTGTTCGGCGCCTTCATCAGCGGCCGGCGGGCCGCCGCGGAGGTGAAGCAGGCGATCCCGCTCGCCTGAGCCGTCGAGGCGAGGCGCCGTCCTGGTGCCGAAGGTGCCCTCGGACGGGGTGCACCTTCGGCGGAGCCGTGTTGCCGCCGCATCAGCTGCCGGATTCCCGCCTCATTCACCCGAGGTTGACTCGACTTTTGTCGTATGCGGCGCGATAGCGCAGGCAGCGGATTGTCCGCGAGTCGGGGGACGCCATCCATGAAGAAGCCCATCGCCGAGTTCATCGGCACCTTCACCCTCGTGCTGTTCGGCTGCGGCGCCGCCGTGATCGCCGGCATGGGCACCGGGGCGACGTCGATCGACGTGCTCGGCATCGCCTTCGCGTTCGGCCTCGCCATCGTCGCGATGGCCTACGGCATCGGCCCGGTGTCGGGCTGCCACGTCAACCCGGCGGTGTCCTTCGGCGTGCTGATGGCCGGCCGCATGTCGGTCGGCGACTTCGTCCAGTACGTCATCGCCCAGGTGCTCGGTGCCATCGCCGGCGCGGTGGTGCTCTACATCATCCTGTCCGGCAAGGCGTCCGGCTGGGGCGGCGGGCTCGGCCAGAACGGCTGGGGTGCCGGCTATCTCGGCGAGTACAACGTGCTGTCCGCCTTCGTCTTCGAGGTGGTGGCGACCTTCCTGTTCCTCGTCTGCATCCTCGGCGTGACGCAGAAGGCGAACTCGCAGCACATCACCGGCCTTGCCGGCATGGCGATCGGCCTGACGCTCGTCGTCATCCACATCGTCGGTATCAACGTCACCGGCGTGTCGGTGAACCCGGCCCGCTCGCTCGGCCCGGCGCTCGTCGGCGTCGGCTCGAACCCGGCGTTCCTGGGCCAGATCTGGCTGTTCATCATCGCGCCGCTGATCGGCGCCGGTGCGGCCGGCGTGTTGTTCAAGTCGGGGCTGCTCGAAGCCGACCGCTGATCGAAACTGCGAAAGGGCGGCGCGGGGTCCCCGCGCCTCCGCGCCTCAGTCCAGTTTCGCCTGGATCAGCTTGGCGATGGCGAAGGCGCGCTGCTCGTAGAGCACCGGCACCTCGCAGACGTAGGTGAGCGACTGCTCGCGCTCCTCGTAGATGCGCGTGTCCCAGCCGAGCGCCGCCTCCTGGTCCTCGATCTTGTCGAGGACGGCATTCGTGGTGTCGCCGCTGCGCTTCAGTTCGGCGATCTTCAGGCTCTCCTCGCCGATCCTGGCGGCGAGCGCCTGCTGGCGCTTCGAATAGCGCTCGATGCCGGCGACCACGGTGGCGCGGTCGCGGTCGATCACCTCGAACACGCCGGCAAACAACAGCGGCAGCTTCGCCGCCCGCGCGGCGCCCGCCTTGTCGGCGAACGCGTCGATCAGCGGCGCCGCCTCCTCGACCGGCAGCCGCCGGGAGGCGAGCGCCAGCGCAAGGTCGCGGATCTCGGGATCCGCCTGCCAGTCGCCCGTGGCCTCAGGGCCGTTCCACATCTGGCCGATCGACAGCCGCGCCACCTTGCGCTGCACGCACGGCCAGTCGCCGCCGGTCGCGCCTAGGGCGGCAGGCGGCGCGGCGAAGGCGATCGCCGCGGTGAGGGCGACGGCGAGGAGCCCGGCCGTCGCGAGCCGCCGCCGGGCGCCCGCGGGCGCCGCGCGATGGGGATGGATACTCGGCATGGTGCCTCCCTGAAGTCTCTTGTACGGCGCGCTCTCAGCCGCCCCCGCCGCCGCGCCGCATCAGCATCCCGCGCGAAGGATCGTAGGCGACGATCGCGATGGCGAGGAAGAGCGCGGCGGTGCCGGCCACGACGGCGAACGCGAAGGGGTTGAACTGGCCGTAGAGGGCGAAGCGGATGAGGTCGACGGCGTAGGTGAAGGGGTTGAAGCGGCAGATGTCGTAGAGCAGCACGCTGCCCTCGCGCACCCGCCACAGCGGATAGAGCGCCGAGGAGGCGAAGAACATCGGGAAGATGACGAAGTTCATCACGCCGGCGAAGTTTTCCAGCTGCCGGATCAGCGACGACAGCACGAGGCCGAGCGCGCCGAGCATCAGGCCGGACAGGGCGAGCGCCGGCAGCACCGTCAGGTAGCCGATCCACGGCGGCCGGATCTCCCAGAACCAGGCGATCGCCAGGAAGGCGTAAACCTGGAAGATCGACACGACGACGCCGGCCGTCAGCTTCGACGACAGCAGGAACCAGCGCGGATAGGGGCTGACGAGCAGCGTGCGCATCGTGCCGGTCTCGCGGTCGTAGACCATCGACAGCGACGACTGCATGCCGTTGAACAGCTGGATCATCGCGACGAGGCCGGGCGTCACGTAGACCTCGTAGAGCACGTAGGTCTGGTAGGGCGGCTCGATCGACACGCCGAGCACGGCGCGGAAGCCGGCGGCGAAGATGAACAGCCAGACGAGCGGGCGCACCAGCGCCGACAGGAAGCGCTCCTTCTGGTGCACGAAGCGCAGCGCCTCGCGCCAGACGATGCCGCCGAGGCAGACGAGCCAACCGGCGAGGCCGCCCTTGCCGCCAGCCGCGACGAACCCGCTCACGCCGCAGCCTCCCGTTCCGCCACCGGGCGCTCGCCGGTGAGCGCCACGAAGGCGCCGCGCACGTCGGCAGCACCTGTGCGCGCGACGATCGCCGCGGCCGAGTCTTCTGCGAGCACGACGCCCTTGTGCAGCACCACCATGCGGTCGTCCGCCTCCACCTCGTCCATCAGGTGCGTCGCCCACAGCACGCCGAGGCGGTCGTCGGCGACGAGGGCCCGCACGGTGGTGAGGATCGCCTGGCGGGCGCCGACGTCGAGGCCGACGGTCGGCTCGTCGAGCAGCAAGAGCTCCGGCCCGTGCAGCATGGCGCGGACGATCTCGACGCGGCGGAGCTGCCCGCCGGAGAGCGTGCGGGCGCGGTCCTTGGCGCGGTCGGCGAGGCCGGTGCGCTCGAGCAGTTCCATCCCCCGCCGCCGCGCCGCGCGGCCGCCGATGCCGTGCAGGGCGGCGTGGTAGACGAGGTTCTCCATCACGGTGAGGTCGGAATCGATCGCCCGGCTCTGGAAGACGACGCCGAGGCGGGCGAGCGCCGGCCGCGGCGTGCGGCGCACGTCGAAGCCGCAGACGCGGATCGATCCGGAAACGTTGCCGTAGAGCCGCGTCACCAGCGAGAACAGCGTCGTCTTGCCGGCGCCGTTGAGGCCCAGAAGCACAGTGAAACGGCCGCGCGGCACCGTCAGCGACACGTCCGCCAAGGCCTTGCGGGCGCCGAAGGCGTGACTGACGCCTTCGACGGCCAGGGCCGGACTGTCATGGGTCGCCGCCGTCATGCCGCTACGCTACCCGAAACACGCGGCCGCGTCAGATGGCCGGGGGATCGTCAATCCGGCGACACGACGACGCCCCAGGGCAGCCCGCCGACCGGGATCGACTTCGTCACCTCCATCGTCTCCATGTCGATCACCGACACGTCGTTGGAGTTGCCGTTGGTGGAGAAGCCGAGCTTGCCGTCCGGCGTGTAGGCGAGCTGCCAGACGCGCTGGCCGACCAGCAGGTACTTCTCGACCTGTTTCGTCGCGGTGTCGACGACGGCGACGCGGTTCGACGGGCCGAGCGCGACGAGCGCCTTCTTGCCGTCCTGGGTGACGCGCACGCCGACCGGCTGGATGGCGTCCTTGGAGACGCCGGCGATCTCGAAGCTGATCTTGTCGGTGATCTGCCGGGTCGCCATGTCGATCACCGACACCGTGCCGCCGATCTCCGCGCTCACCCACAGCTCCTTGCCGTCGGGCGTGAACTCGGCGAAGCGGGGGCGCGAGTCGACCAGCACGTTGTCGACGATCTCGTGGGTGGCGGTGTCGATGATGTGCGCCATGTTGGTCGTCTCGGAGGTGTTGACGACGAACTTGCCGTCCGGGCTGACGCCCATCCCCTCCGGCTCCACGCCGACGGGGATCTCCGCCACCATCTTGCGGCTCTCGACGTCGACGACGGTGACGAGCGCGTCGTCCTCATTGGCGATGTAGAGGTGCTTGCCGTCGGGGGCGAGCACGAACAGCTCCGGATCCGGGCCCGACGGCAGGTCGTAGAGCAGTTCCATCGTCTTGGCGTCGTAGACCTGCACGGTGTCGTCGTCGCTGGTGCAGACGAACAGGTGCTTGCCGTCGAGCGAGATGGTGATGCCGCGCGGGCGGTTGCCGACGTCGACCGTCTTGATCACCTCGAGGGTGGTCGTGTCGATCAGCGTGACGGTGTTGTCCTTCTCGTTCGAGACGTAGACCGTGTAGGCGGCCGCCGGGCCGGCCAGCATCGTGGCGCCGAGGAGGGCGGTGGCGGCAAACGTCATGAGGCGTGTCGTCATCGGAGCGGTCCTCCCAGGATGGGTCGTTCTTGCGGCAGTCGCGCGGACTGCCGAAGCATGATGGTCAAAGCTTGCAGGCGCTCTCGGGCTGGTCGAAGCCGAGCGTGTCGAGCTCGTTCACCTTGTGCAGGTAGCCCTCCTGCGGCGACACCGTCACCGGCAGCTTGGGCGTGCCGAGGATGACCGGCTGGCGCAACTGGCCGTCCCAGGTGCGGAACGTCAGCGCCTGGCCCTTGAAGGCGGCGAGCGTGAAGTCCGGCCCCTTCACATAGTCGCGGATCGGCGCGAACTCTGCCGACTTGGTGCGCGTCGCCGCCTCGCCGACGGTGCGCACCGCCATCCACGCCTGGTAGTCGAGCGGCCGCATGGTGCGGTTGTTCTTTTTGACGAAGCGGCTCTGCAGCTGCGTCGCGCCCCACTGCTCGTGGGCGGCGTGCCAGCTCGTCGGCACCAGCCCGGCCGAGCCGACGACGAGGCTCGGCTCCCAGGTGCGGTAGGGCAGGTACTCGCCGAAGATCTCGCTCTCGTCGGCGACGACGATGACGTCGTGCTCCTCGGCGCGCTGGGTGAACACCGGGATCTGCTTCTGCACCTGCACGTGGCCCGAGTCGGTGCGGCGTGCGCCGCCGGTGTCCTCGTAGACGCGCTCCTCGACCACCTCGGCGCCGAAGCGGGTGGCGGCGCGGCGCAGCGCGGCGGCCCACAGCTCGTCGTTCGGGTGGCTGCCGCGGATGAGGAACCAGTCGCCCCAGCGCTTCCACATCATGAACTGCGCGAGTGCGTCGGCGAGCATGGCGCGCGACGGGCCGAGGTGCAGCACGTTCGCCCGGCAGTCCTCGCCGCGCAGCCGGTCGTCCGGCGCCCCGGCGTTGAGGATCAGCACGTCCTCGCCGGCGTCGGCGAGCGCCAGCACCGTCTCGGCGGGGGCGAGTGCGACGATGAAGTGGGCGCCGCCGGCGACCATCTCCTTCATCGCCGCGACGGCGTCGCCGCCGACCGGCACCTCCACCTCGACGAGGTCGAAGCTCTGCTTCATGAAGCGGCCGGTGGTGTTGTTGTCTTCCGCCGCGAGCCGGGCGCCGGCGAAGCCGTCGTCGTCCGGGCGGGCGTCGAGCAGCGACAGCGGTTCCGGCGCGTCGACGGCCTGCTTCAAGACGCCGATCTTGACGCTCTGCACCCCGGCCGGTGCGGCCTTCGCCGGGGCGGCGGCATCCTGGGCCCGGGCCGGCCCGTCGGCGAGCATCGCGGTGCCCACCGCCACGCCCAGCGCGCACCCGAGCAGGCGCGCCCCCAGGCGGCACTTCTTCCTCCGGATCGGCCGGTGCATGCGGACTTTTCCCTCCCGAGTGCTATTTTTCCGACATCTAGCATGTATCGTTCGAGGATCAAGTTTTGAAAGATATTAAGAAGCTAATAAGTGAGATTGTCTTTGCTTTCCGAACTTTGTCTTTCTATGTCTTGTTGGGAAAAGTTCCCGGGTGCATCGCTCCGCCGACGCTGTCGGAGAGCGTTCGCCCGAATGGCAAGCCGAGGAAAGCGATGCTGACGGTGACGACCCGATCCGTGCCGTCGAAGCCCGCCGTGCCGTCGAAGTCCGCCGCGTCATGGTTGGCCGCGGCGTGGCGGCTGCGTCGGCGCGCCGCTCGCCCCGCCATGCTGGTCGCCTTCCTGGCATTCGCGGCGCCGTCGCTCGCGGAGACGGCGGCCGAACCGATCAAGGTCGTCGTCTTCCCGTTCGAGCTGGTCGATACCAGCCAGGAAGGCGAGATTGGTGGCGCGCGCGCCGACCAGGAGGCGCGGCTCGCGCTCCTCACCACCGAGCTCGCGACGATGCTGAAGGCGTCCGGACGCTACGAGATCGTGCCGCTCGACCCCGTCAGGGCCGACTACGACAAGCGCGCGCCGATGCGCGGCTGCAACGGCTGCGACATCGACCTCGCCAAGGCGCTCGGCGCCGAGCAGGGCATGGTCGGCATCGTGCAGAAGGTGTCGAACCTCATCCTCGACGTCGCCCTCTATGTGCGCGACGTGAAGACCGGCCGCGTCGTGCAGGTGGCGAAGACCAGCATCCGCGGCAACACCGACGACTCGTGGCTGCGCGGCCTGCGCTTCCTGGTCGACAAGCGCATCCTCGCGGAGAAGCCAGCCGCCACGGCAAACTGACGTTTGGGGGCCGCACGCCGGGCAAAACGGCGACGGCCCGACTGATGATGACGATGAACAGGGAGGTTCGTCCGATGACCGAGACTGCCAATCCGCGCCCACGCCGTCCGTTCGGCGCGCTGCGCTCCGTAGCGATCGCCGCCGCGCTGCTGGTCGCGGCCTTCGCCGCGAGCGAGCGCGCCGCAGCGGCGGACACCATCCGCGTCGCCGTGCTGAAGTTCGGCACCGTCAACTGGCTGATGGACGTCATCAAGACGAACGGCCTCGACGCCAAGAACGGCTATGCGCTCGACCTCGTCGAGCTCGCCGGCCGCGACGCCACCACCGTGGCGCTGCAGGCGGGCGACGTCGACCTCATCACTGCCGACTGGTTCTGGGCGCTCAGGGCCCGCGGCGAGGGCGATGACATGATGTTCGCGCCCTATTCGGCGGCGCTCGGCGCGCTGGTGGTGCGGGGCGACAGCGACATCAAGGGCGTCAAGGACCTCGTTGGCAAGAAGATCGGCATCGCCGGCGGTCCGCTCGACAAGAGCTGGCTCTTGCTGCGTGGCTACGGCGAGAAGGAGGCGGGCGTCGACCTCGCCACCGCCGCCGAGCCGGTGTTCGGCGCGCCGCCGCTGCTCAACGAGCAGCTGAAGAGCGGCAACCTCGACGCCGTCCTCACCTACTGGCATTTCGCCGCCCGCCTGGAAGGCTCCGGCCTGAAGCAGATCGTCGGCGTGCCGGAGATGATGGACGCGCTCGAGATCGAGCCGAACCCGCCGCTCGTCGGCTTCGTCTGGCGCTCCTCGAAGCTCGGCGACCGTGCCGGCGCGGTCGCCGGCTTCATGAAGTCGGTGGTCGAGGCGAACCGCCTGCTCGCCACCTCCGACGCCGAGTGGGACCGGCTGCGCCCGCTGATGCAGATCGACACCGACGCCGAGTTCGCGGCGCTGAAGACGCGCTACCGCGAGGGCATGGTCGAGGGCTGGACGGCCGCCTATACCAACTCCGCCGACAAGCTCTACGGCACCCTCGAGAAGCTCGGCGGCGAGCAGCTCGTCGGTCCGAAGACGCACTTCGAGCCGTCGGTGTTCTGGATGCCATCGTCCTGACGGCCGGGCGGGGCCGGGTCGTCGGGGTGCGGGGTCGGATCGGGTCGTGGCAACCGCGGTTTCCCGCATCGGCTGGACGCTCGTTTCGCTCGCGGCGCTCGTTGCCGTCTGGGCGGTCGTCGCCGCGCTTCTCGACAGCCGCGTGCTGCCGGGCCCGGCGGCGGTGCTCGCCGCGGCGGTGCGCGACACCGCGACCGGCGAACTACCCTTCAACGTCGCCGTCACGCTCGCCCGCGTCGTCGTGTCGTTCACGCTCGCCATGCTCATCGGCGGCGCCATCGGCGTGGCGCTCGGGCGGGCGCCCCGCGCCGACCGCTTCTTCGACGGCTGGCTGATCGTCCTCCTCAACCTGCCGGCGCTCGTCGTCATCATCCTCTGCTACGTCTGGTTCGGCCTGACCGAGGTGGCGGCGATCGCCGCCGTCGCCATCAACAAGATCCCGAACGTCGCCGTCACCTTGCGCGAAGGCGCGCGCGCGCTGTCGCGCGACCTCGACGAGATGGCGACCGTCTACCGCTTCTCCTGGCGGCGACGTCTGCGCCACGTCGTGATGCCGCAGCTCTCGCCATTCCTCGCCGCCTCCGCCCGCTCCGGCCTCGCGCTCGTCTGGAAGATCGTGCTGGTGGTGGAACTGCTCGGCCGCTCGAACGGCGTCGGCTTCCAGCTGCATCTCTACTTTCAACTGTTCGACGTCGCCTCTATCCTCGCCTATGCGATCGCCTTCATCATCATCGTCCAGGCGATCGAGATCCTGATCCTGCAGCCCTGGGAGCGCGCGGCGAACCGATGGCGTCGATGAGCGGCCTCGACATCGCGATCGATCGCAAGGCCTTTCCGGCCGTCGGCGCGACGGCGGAGCGGCTGCTCTATCGCGATTTCCGGCTGAAGGTGGAGCCCGGCAGCTTCGTCGCGCTGATTGGCCCGTCCGGCTGCGGCAAGACCACCCTCCTCAACATGGTCGCCGGCCTCGACCGCGACTTTCAGGGCGTCGTCCGCACGGTGGGTGGCGGCGACGGCGAGGCGCCGCCGTCGCCGCGCTTCGCCTATGTCTTCCAGAACCCCCGCCTGCTGCCATGGCGCACCGTGCGCGAGAACGTCGCGCTGGCCCTCACTGCAGACCAGTTGGCGCGCGGCCTCGTCGATCGCTTCGTCGACCTCGTCGGTCTGACCGAAGCGGCCGATCTCCACCCCGAACGGCTGTCGGTCGGCATGCAGCGGCGCGCCGCCCTTGCCCGCGCCTTCGCCACCGAGCCCGACGTGCTCTTGATGGACGAGCCGTTCGTCTCGCTCGACGAGACGACGGCCGAGCGGCTGCGGCTGCTGCTGCTCGACCTGCTCGCCGTTCGCCCGGCAACCGTGCTGTTCGTCACCCACGACACCCGCGAGACGGTGATGCTCGCCGACCGGCTGGTCGAGGTCGGCGGCAATCCGGTTTCGATCGTCCGCGACCTGCGCATCGGCCTCGACGCGAGCGGCCGCCGGGACGCCACGGCGCGTGCGGCCGTGCACGCCCGGCTGTTCGCCGACCCGCGCCCGGTGCTGGTGCCGCCGGGCGGCGACCGTCGCCCCGACGGCGTCGTGGAGGGCCGCCGGTGAACGGCACCTGCCGCACCCGCCTGCTCGTCAGCGCCCGCGACGCCGAGGAGGCACTCGTCGCGCTTGTCGCCGGCGCGGACGTGATCGATCTCAAGGAGCCGCGCGACGGGGCGCTCGGTATGGTCGAGGTCGGCGAGATCCGTCGCGCCGTCGCCGCCGTCGGCGGTCGCCGCCCGGTCAGCGCCACCACCGGCGATCTGCCGCCCGACGATCCCGCCGCCGTGCTCGCGGCCGCCGCCGCGGTGGCCGCCACCGGCGTCGACTACGTCAAGGTCGGGCTGTTCCCGGGCGCCGGGAGGCGCGCGCTGATCGAGACGCTCGGGCTCGCCCTTGCGGGCGAGACGCGGCTCGTCGCCGTGCTGTTCGCCGACCACGGCTTCGACGCCGGCCTGATCGCGCCGCTGGCGGCGGGCGGCTTTTCCGGCCTCGTCGTCGACACCGCCGGCAAGCGCGCCGGGCGGCTCACCGATCACCTGTCTCTCGCCGAACTCGCCGCGCTGGTGGCGTCCTGCCGGTCCGAGGCGATGCTCTGCGGCCTCGCCGGCTCGGTCCGCCTCGACGACATCGCGCCGCTGGCGGCCCTCGGCCCGGACCTCATCGGCGTGCGCGGCGCCGCCACCCTCGGCCCCGACCGCACGGCGCCGCTCGACGCCGGCAGGGTCGCCGCTCTCGTCGCCGCGCTCGCCGCCGCCGCACGCTCGCATGCCGCGTGATTGCGCTGGCCGGGCGCGCGTGGCACGGCAGTAGCGACGCCGGCGCCGAGACGCCCCCGGCACCGGAGACCTGCATGTCCGATCCCGCCCCCTCATCGCCGGACGCGGCCGGCGCCGCCGCGCAGCAGGCGGCCGGGAAGGGCCCGCGCAAGCGCCGGTCGGGCCTCGTGCTGCCGCGCCTCGCCTGGGCGCTCACCGGCTCCGGCCATTTCTTCACCGAGACGCTGGAACTGGTCGCCGCCGCCGGCGAGGTCGACCTGTTCGTCTCCAAGGCGGCGGCGGAAGTCGTCAGCATGTACAAGCAGCGCCTCGACACGCTGCCCGCCTCGGTGCGCGTCATCAAGGACACCACGGCGAGCGCCGCGCCGATCGGCCGCTTCTACTATGGCGACTACCACACCGCGATCATCGGCCCGGCCACCTCCAACACGGTGGCGAAGTGCGTCTACGGCATCTCCGACACGCTGGCGACCAACGTCTTCGCCCACGCCGGCAAGTGCCGCGTGCCGACCGTCGTGTTCGCCTGCGACACCGCGCCGGAGATGGACACGATGGCGCCGAAGGGGATGGTGAAGGTCTACCCGCGCCGCGTCGACCTCGACAACGTCGAGCGGCTGCGCAGCTTCGAGGCGACCGAGGTGGTCGAGACGCTCGACGAGCTGACCGCCGCGCTTCGCCGCCGGAAGCTCGTCTGACGCCGACGATGGCGGACCACCTCGTCTTCGTCACCGGCCACCTCGCCCGCCCGCGGCTGGAGCGGACGATGGCGGCGATCGGGCGCGAGGCGTTCGACTGGACGATCCTCGACGCCGGCGTGAAGGTCGCCGCGCTGATGACCGAGGAGATCCTCAACCGCCGCCTGCAGATCCCCGCGGGCGCGAGCCGCGTCATCCTGCCGGGCCGCGCCCGCGTCGACCTCGCGGCGCTCACCGGGCGCTTCGGCGTGCCGTTCGAGCGCGGACCGGAGGAAATCGCCGACCTGCCGCGCTGGCTCGGCCGCGGCGGCCAGCCGCCGGACCTCACGCGCCACGACCTCAGGCTGTTCGTCGAGCTCGTCGAGGCGACGTCGATGTCGGTCGAGGCGATCATCGCACGGGCGACGCGCGACCGCGACGCTGGCGGCGACGTCGTCGACCTCGGCTGCCTGCCCGGCACGCCGTTCCCGCATCTCGAGGACACCGTCCATGCCCTGAAGGCGGCGGGCTTCCAGGTCAGCGTCGATTCCGGCGACCCGGCCGACCTCGTCCGCGGCGCCAGGGCCGGCTGCGACTTCGTGCTCAGCCTCAGCGAGGCGACGCTCTCCCGGCTCGACGAGATCGCCGCGACGCCGGTGCTGATCCCGGCCGAGCCCGGCGACCTCGCCTCACTGGTCCGGGCAGCAGACCAGCTGACGGCGGCGGGGCGTCCCTTCCTCGCCGACCCGGTGCTCGACCCCATCCATTTCGGCTTCACCCAGTCGATCGAGCGCTACGCCGCCTTCCGCCGCGCCCGGCCGGCGGTCGAGATGCTGATCGGCACCGGCAACCTCACCGAGCTCACCGAGGCGGACACCACGGGCATCACGGCGATCCTGCTCGGCATCGCCTCGGAACTCGAGATCCGCAACGCGCTGATCGTGCAGGTGAGCCCGCACACGCGCACCACGGTGGCCGAGCACGACGCCGCCCGCCGCATGCTGTTTGCCGCCCACCGCGACGGATCGCTGCCGAAGGGTTATAGCGAGATGCTGCTCGGCCTGCACGACCGGCTGCCCTTTCCGAGCACTTCCACGGACATCGCCGCGCTCGCGGCCGCCGTCCGTGATCGCAACTACCGCATCGAGGTGGCGGAGGACGGCATCCACGTCTTCAACCGCGACGGCCACCACGTCATCACCGACGCCTTCGACGCCTTCCCGAAGCTCGGCGTGGAAGCGGACGGGGCTCACGCCTTCTATCTCGGTGCCGAGCTCGCCCGCGCCGAGATCGCCTGGCGGCTCGGCAAGCGCTACGCCCAGGACGAGGGGCTCGACTTCGGCGTCGCTGCGCCGCGCCCGCGCGGCGACGAGACGCGCCTCAAGGAGGCCGGCCACACCTTGCGCGCCGGCCGCGAGGGGAGAGAGTGAGGCGATGGGCTTCATCCTCGAAACCGTCGTGGTGACCACCGACGCCGCCGGCACGCCGCACATCGCCCCCTACGGGCTGATCGCCGACGGCGACGGCTGGGTGCTGGCGCCGTTCCGCCCGTCGCCGGCGATCGCCAACCTGACGGAGAACCCGTTCGCCGTCGCCTCGTCGCCGCGTGACATCCGCGTCATCGCCGGCTGCGTCACCGGCCGGCGCGACTGGCCGACTGAGACGGCCGAGCGCGTGCCCGCCCGCCGCCTCGCCGACGCGCACGCGCACCTCGAGCTTGCGGTGGACGGCGTCGAGGAGCACGAGCTTCGCCCACGCTTCCGCTGCCGCGTCGTCGCGGAGATCACCGTCCGCCCGTGGCGGGGCTACAACCGGGCGCAGAACGCCGTGCTGGAGGCGGCGATCCTGTCGACGCGCCTTTCGATGCTGCCGCCGGAGAAGGTCGAGACCGAGATCGCCTACCTGCAGATCGCCGTCGACAAGACGGCGGGCCCGGCCGAGCGAGAAGCCTGGGGCTGGATCATCGACCGCATCGAGGCGCACAAAAGCCGGACCCACAACAACGCCGCCGGCTGAACCGGCGCTGCCCTGAACAACCCGAGGAGACGACCCATGTTGAAGAGCCTGTTCGCCGTCGCGCTTGCGGCCATTGTCGCCGCGCCGCTGCTCGCCCCGCCGGCCGAGGCGCACGGCCCGACGCGCAAGAAGGTCACCGAGACGATCGAGATCAACGCCCCGCCGGAGAAGGTCTGGGCGGTGATCGGCAATTTCCAGGACATGTCCTGGCACCCGGCGGTGGTGAAGCAGGCCGGCCAGAACGGTGATGCTATCGGCGCCACCCGCCGCCTGACGCTGCCGAACGACGGCACCATCGACGAGGAACTGGTCAAGTACGACGCGGCGAAGATGTTCTACTCGTACCGGATCACCGCCGTCGACGTGAAGGTGCTGCCGGTGACCAACTACTCCTCGACGATCTCCGTGCTGCCCGGCCCGGACGGCAAGACCTCGACGGTCGAATGGCGCGGCGCCTTCTACCGCGGCTATCCGAACAACGACCCGCCGGCCGAGCTCAACGATGACGCGGCGATCGCCGCCGTCACCGGCGTCTACAAGGGCGGCCTCGAGGCGCTGAAGAAGAAGGTCGAAACGGGCAGCTGATGCCCCTCTCTCGCCTGTTGACGGGGGCGCTGGCGGCGCTGCTGCCGGCGTTGCCGCTCGCGGCCCCGCCGGCGCGCGCCGACGAGGCGTTCGTCACCAACCAGGAGAGCGAGGACGTCAGCGTCGTCGACCTCCTGGCCGGCACGGTGGTGGCGACCATCCCGATCGGCGGCCGGCCGGCCGGCATCGCCATGACGCCGGACGGCACGCGCGCCTTCGTCACGAGCCCGGACGGCAAGTACCTCTCGGTGCTCGACACGGCGGCGCGCAAAGTCGTACGGCGCATCCCGCTCGACGGCGGCCCGCTCGGGGTCGCCGTGCACCCCTCCGGCACGCCCGTCTACGTCGCCGACTGGTACGGCGCGCGGCTGTGGGTGGTCGACCCGGAGGCGGCGACCGTGACGGCGACGGTGCCGGTGGGCGCCTCGCCGTCCGGCGTCGCGGTGACGCCGGACGGCCGCCTCGTGCTCACCGCCGACCGCGACTCCGACCAGGTGACGATCATCGACACGGCGACGGTCACCCCGCTCGCGACGGTGAAGGTCGGCACGCGCCCGTTCGGCGTCACCGTCGACGCCGAGGGCGCACGTGCCTACGCCGCCAACGTCGGCTCGAACGACGTCACCGTCATCGACATCGCGGGCCGCCGCGTCGTCGGTACCGTGCCGGTCGGCGAGCGGCCCTACGCGGTGGGGCTCTCCGGCGGACGCGGATTTTCCACCGACCAGTACGCCGAGACGGTGACGGCCTTCGACCTCGCGACGCTCGCGCCGCTCGGGGCGGTCGCGGTCGGCGAGTATCCGGAGGGCATCGAGACGGCGAGCGACGGACGGCTCGTCGTCGCCAACTGGTTCTCCAACGCGCTGTCGGTGCTCGACCCGGGGACGCTGAAGGTGGTCGCCGAAATCCGCGTCGGCGACGGCCCGCGCGCCTTCGGGACGTTCCTGCGCAGGCAGCCGTGAGGCGGCTGGTTCCGCCGGCGAATCCGCTAAGGTGCGCCGGCCAGCGAGCCGGGACACCATGACGCCGCCGCCGCAGACGCCAGACGCCGCCGACCGCGGCGCCGCCACCGCTCCGCCGGCCGCCGCTGCCGCGAGCCGCGTCTCGGCGCAGCTCGGCTGGACGCGCTCTCTGCGCATCCACCTCGGCGTGCTGATCGTCGCGCTGCTGCTCGCCGTCGCCACGCCGCTCGTCTGGCTCGCCTACGAGCAGGGTCACGAGACGGCGCTCGACGCGGCGCGCCGGCAGATGGACCTTCTGGCCGAGCGCGTCTCCGACCGGCTCGGCGACCTCGTCGCCGGCAGCCTGGCGCCGGTGACGCTCGCCACCGTCGCCGAGCAGCTCGCACCGCCGGCGGACGCCAACCTCGCGGCCAAGCAGACGCTGCTCTTGCGCATGATCACCGCCTCGCCGGAGATCGATTCCGCCTATGTCGGCTACGGCGACGGCGGCTTCATCCAGGCCGTGCTGCTCGACGACGACGGGTGGCGGCGGGCGTCCGCCGCGCCGCCGGCGGCGATGTCGGCGATCCGCCTGATCGTCTCGGACGGCAGCGGCGGCGGGCGCCACGTCTGGCACTTCTTCGATGCCCAAGACCAGGAGATCGGTTTCCACGAGACGCGCATGACATCCTACGACCCGCGGCAACGGCCCTGGTATCGCGCCGCCGTGGCGCAGGCGCCGCGCGCGGCGATGAGCGGCCCCTACACGATGGCGACCACCGGCACCGTCGGCATCAGCCTCTCCCGCGTCGGCGCCTTCGGCGACGGCGCCGTGGTGGGCGTCGACGTGCTGCTCGACACCATCAGCCGGTTTCTCGCCGAGGCGCGGCTGTCACAGCACGCGCAGGCCTTCGTGTTCGACCGGCGGGGCCGGCTCATCGTGCACTCGAACCGCCAGATCGCCGCCCAGCTCGCCGAGGCGATCGGCACCCGCGACGGCATGGCCGACCTGCGCGTCATGCCGGAGGCGAAGCTGATGGTGGTCGCACAGGGCCTGATCAAGGACCGCAAGCCCGGCGAGGCGATGATGCGCAGCTTCGACCACGACGGCCAGGCGTGGCTGATGCACATGTCGGGCGGCGGCGGGGGCACGCTCGCCGAGGGCGCCACGGTGGTGGTCGCGGCGCCGGAATCCGACTTCACCGGCGACACCATCGCGCTCCTGCAGCAGGGCGTCGGCATCGCCCTCGGCGTGCTCGCCGCCGGCATCCTGGCGGCGCTGCTCGTCGCCGTCGGCATCAGCCGCTCGCTCGCCGCGCTGACGCGCCAGGCGAAGCGCTTCGAGGCGCTCGACCTCGCGCCGGGCCGGCCGATCAACTCGCACATCAGCGAGGTGATGGCGCTGTCGAGCGCCATGTCGGCGGCGCGCAATGCCGTGCGCACCTTCGCCCTCTACGTGCCGAGCGAGGTGGTCCGGCTGCTCGTCGGCGGCGGCCTGTTCGGCGCCCGTCTGGCCGAGCGGCGCGAGGTGACGGTGCTGTTCACCGACATCCGCGACTTTACGACGATCTGCGAGACCGCCGAGCCCGAAGAGGTGGTGGCGATGCTGTCTGCCTATTTCGACGTGATGAGCGGCTGCATCCGCGACCACGGCGGCGCCATCATCCAGTTCCTCGGCGATTCCGTCTACGCGATGTGGAACGCGCCGATCGAGGACGGGAGCCACGCCGACCACGCGCTCGCCTGCGCGCTGTCGCTCGCCGCCCGCATCGGCGCCTTCAACGCCCGCCAGGTCGCCGCCGGCAAGCCGGCGCTGGTCACCCGCTTCGGCCTGCACACTGGCACCGCCGTCGTCGGTAGCATGGGCGCCGCCGACCGCCTGCAGTACACGGCGATCGGCGACACGGTGAATGTCGCCTCGCGGCTCGAGGGCATCAACAAGGAGTTCGGCACGACGATCCTCGCGAGCCGCCAGCTGAAGGACCGCGCCACCGGCCCCTTCCGCTTCCGCCCGCTCGGCGAAGTACAGGCGAAGGGCCGGGCCGAGCCGATCGAGATTTTTGAGGTGATGGCGGGGGAGGGGGCTAACGGGAGCCATGACGCCGATCACGGGATTGCCGCGCGACAAGTTCGACGTCGAGGCTATCCGGTCTCTGAGTGAGCAGATTCCGAACATTGACGCAACTATAATGCCCTTATTGATTAGCTTGCGCGACTTGCCCCCAGCGAGGCCCTGGCGGATCTGCAAGAAGACGTTCCGGCTCTGGCAGCTGAAGCAATTTTATGGATTGATTGCGATCTCGGCGAGTCTGCAGAATCGACGTGAGAAGTCATGGATTTCGAAGTCATCCCAGGCCTTGTGCCTGGGATCCATTCGCCTGCAGCGAGCACGACCGTTCCAGTTTCTGGGAGTTCACCCTCGGAGAGGAATGGATCCCAGGCACAAGGCCTGGGATGACCCGGTATGGGGACGCAGCCCCACGCCAATCCCTGAAGCTCTGCTCGCGTCTGTGCCTCAACGCATCTCGGCCGAGCCAATCGACGCCAGCATCGCTACCGCCACCGCCGGCGCGGCCCGGCTCGCCCAGGTCGCCGCCACCGGCGCCACCGGCAGCAACTCCGCGAACGCCACCACCCGCCGCCCGAGCCTCTCCGCCAGCGCGCGCGCCAGGAAACCGCCGATCCCCGCCACCACCACCGGCGCTTCGTCCGGCAGTGGCGTGCGCGACAGCACCTGGGCGGCGGCGTCGTGCAGGGCGCGCAACTGGCTCTCGGCGAGATGGCGCGCGACCGCGAGCCACGCCGCTTCCGAGGCGTCCCCCGTGTCCCGGCCGAGAAGCCGCGCGAGGCGGGCGCGGCTTTCCGCCTGCGACTGGCCGCGCCCGTCCGCCGTGGCGTGCTGGTCGACACCGTCCGGCAACGCGCCCGTGAGGCGGTGCACGTCGGCGATGGTGGCGAAATGCTCGTTCATCAGGGGCTGCCAGGTGCCGGCAAACGGCACGCGGCGCGCCACCGCCATCAGCGAGGTCCGCGTCGCGCCCGTGTAGACGAGCTCGCCCGTCGCCAGCCGCTCCGCGTCGCTGTAGCCGGCGGCAGCGACCGTGCCGGCGCGGACGGTGATGAGGTCAGCAGTGGTTGAGCCGACGTCGACGAGGAGCGCATCCGGCACAGCGCGCGCCACGACACTCGCCGTGGCGTGCCAGTTCGCCGAGGCGACCGCGCGGACGTGGTCGGCGGCGGCGGCGAGCGGCACGAGACCGAGCGGCCCCGCATAGATCGCGACGTCGGCGCCCTCGAACACCGCGCCGATCAGTTCGGCGACCCGGGCGACGCCGTCACGGCGGCTGTCGAAGGTGTCGGCGAGCTCGGCGGTGACGACGACGCCGATGTGGCGGGCGTCGCCGACGAACGCCTTCGCCTCCGCCAGTGCCGCTTCGAGCCGGTCGAGGCCCTGCCAGAGCGGCGAGGCGATCTGCATCACCGCGACGACGCGGCCGCCCGTCAGCCGCGCTGCCTTGACGTGCGCGCCGCCGACGTCCAGACCGGCGACGGTGCCGGCGGCCGCGCCGGTCGTATCGAGAGGCTCGCCCATCCCGTGTTCACCGTGGTTCCGGTCGTCGACATCCGCAACGGCATCGCCGTGCAGGCCCGTGCCGGTGATCGCGCGAATTACGCGCCGTTGTCGAGCCCGCTCGTGCCGAGCCCGGAGCCGGTGACTGCGCTGTCAGGGCTGATGAGCCTCTATCCGTTCCGCGCCTTCTATGTCGCCGACCTCGACGCCATCGAGCGGGGCGAGCCCAACGTCGACAGCGTCGCCGCGATGGCGGCCGCCGCGCCGGCGGCCGAGCTCTGGCTCGACGCCGGGGTCGCGACCGAGGCGGCCGTCCGCGCCGCCCGCGGCTGGGGCGCCGGCCGGGTGGTGATCGGCAGCGAGAGCCAGGCGGCCGACGACCTCGGCCTTGCCGCGCGGCTGGAGCGGGCGGGCGTGCCGGTGGCGCTGTCGCTCGACTTCCACGGCGAAGCGTTCGCCGGCCCGCCGGCGCTGTGGTCGGACGCGGCGCTGTGGCCGGACACGCTGATCGTCATGACGCTCGCGCGCGTCGGCACCGGCAGCGGGCCGGACCTGGCGCGGCTCCTCGACGTGAAGGGCCGTGCCGGAGCGCGACGGGTGTTCGCCGCCGGCGGGGTGCGCGGGCCGGACGATCTCGCGGCGCTCGCCGACGCCGGCATCGCCGGCGCGCTGATCGCCACCGCCCTGCATGACGGCCGCATCGGTGCGACCGACCTCGTCCGCTGGGGCTGAAGCGCGCGAACGACCGCGGGCGTCAGCGCAGCGCGTAGGGGCCGCGATAGACCGCGTCCGCGGCGCCCGTCATGGCGGCGGCGGTAGCCTCCGCCGACGGCGGCGTTTTGCGCGCCGTCTCGCGGATCACCTGCAGCGCTGCCGCCGAGAACTCGCGCAGCGCTCGGCCGCTGATGTTCTCGATCGTGTCGCAGGCCTCGTGATAGCAGGCGTCGTAGGGCTTGCCGGCCTGGCCGCCGTAGCGCTGCTGCTGCGACTTCGTCTTGTCGCCCTCTGCCCCGGAGAACAGGCCGGCGGCCGGAATGCCCGCCTCGATGAAGGCGAAGGTGTCGGTTCGTCCGTCCGAATCGGTATGGCCGGAGACGAGGCCGTCGCGCTTGAACGCCGCGTGGAAGCGATCGCCCAGCGCCTCCGACGCCGCATTGCCACGCGTCGTGTCGACGAAGCGGACGAAGTTCGGCGAGGCGACCATGTCGAAGTTGAGGTAGGCGAAGATCCGCTTGCGCTCACGGTTCGGCAGCGTCGTCACGTAGTGCGTCGAGCCGAACAGCCCCAGTTCCTCGGCGCCCCACAGGGCGAAGCGCACCCGGTTGCGGGGCTTTTCCCAGCGCTCCGCCAGCCGCTCGGCCGCCACCAGCACGAGGGCGCTGCCCGAGCCGTTGTCGTTGATGCCCGGCCCCTCGGGGACCGAATCGAGGTGACCGCCGACCACCAGGGTGCGGTCGGGGTCGCCACCGCGGCTGTCGGCGATGACGTTCCACGTGGCCTTTCGCTGCGTCTTGCCGCGGATGTCGAGCCGCACCACCGTCCGGCGCGCCCCGGCGCTGCGGAACAGGTCTCGGCCGGCTTCGTAACTCAGGAAGACGGCCGGCAGCGTGTTGCCCTCCGCGGCGATGACCGGGATGGGCTTCTTGTTGCCCGTCGTGCCGATGTTGAAGATCAGCACCGCCTTGGCGCCCGCCCGGCGGGCGTTGTCGATCTTGTCGCTGAAGAAGCACGTGCCGCGCTGCACGAGGGCGATGGCGCCTTTCGTTTCGGCCGGAAAGTCGTCGGGGCTGCAGCCGCTCGCCAGGCCCTCGCCGTCGGCCGGCGGCGGCACGCGGATACCGCCCGCCGGCACGATCGCGCCCTGCACGGAGCCGGAGCCGGAATAGTCGAAGACGAGAAAGTCCCGCTCCTCGCGCAGCCGGCGCTCGTCGGGCCGCACCTCTTCGACCACCGGCTTCTTGACGAGTTCGAACGTCGTTACCTCGAAGCGCTGCCGCGTGACGTCGTATCCCGCCTTCTCCAGCACCTTCGCCGCGTAGTCGACCGAAGCGCGATAGCCGGGCGTGCCGATGGCACGGTTGCCGCCGTTCGCGTCGGCGATCCGCTGCAACGCCTCGAGGTGTCGTTCCATTCGCGAGGCGGCGTCGGCCGGCGCTACCTGAGCCGCGGCGGGCGATGGTGCCGCCAGCGTCAGCGAGGAGAGGCCGAGGGCCGCGAGGAGGGGGAGGGTGCGCCGGGGGAGAACATTGAACATCACGCGTTTTTCCCGCTTTTTCATGACCTTGGCCACAGGCTAGCAGAGCGCCGCGCCCGCATCCGCACAAATCGACCGTTCCCTTCCGCAACGGGGGAACCGCCGCCCGGCGGCGGCGTTTATGACCAAGCCGATCCGAGCCGCCTTGCACCGAGGCGTCGGGCCGGTGAGGAGGCCGGGACGACTGCGACGGTGTTCCCCCGCCCGGCGCGTCAGTCCCGGCCCCCGTTCATTCTCCCAGGGGTCAGGACCGCGCCGGCGTCGCGGATGGGAGCCAACGGTGCCGGCGACATCGGGTCATCCCCGAACCGATTGGGTCCGGCAGTGCCGCGACGACAACCGCACTCCCAAAGAATCCAAAGGCTGAAAGCCAGTTGCGGATACTCGAGCCAATCTGGCTTCAGGACGCCGGCGATGTGTAGTGGGTAAGAGGGCGCTGCCCACCATCCCGACCTGTCGCGGTCGTGCATGCGCTTGATGAGGACGGCCATCGCTGGATAGCCGAGGAGCAGCGCCCACGGCAGATTATAGAGTGGCCACTGCGACGACGGGACGTCGAAACCATATCGCAAGATTGGAATGGGAATTGCTGCGACGACGACCAGCAACAGCGTACCAATCCAGAACTGCCGTCGACTCGCTCGGCCGTCAAAGTCGAAGAACAGTACTCTCCAGTTCATGTGCGTCCTCCCGGCCCTGACCACCGTAGATTTGGGTTGTGGCGGCCGGGAGGGTTCATTGCTTCCGTGACGCGGCGCGGCTTGCAGCCTCAGCCCGCCTTCGCCACCGCCCGCTTCGCCATCACGGTCACGAGGTGGGCGCGATACTCCGCCGATCCATGCATGTCCGACAGCATGTCGCCGGCCGGAACGGTGATCGAGGCGACGGCGTCCGGCGACCAGTTCGACGCCAGCGCCTGCTCCATCGCGGTGACGCGGAACGCCCCCGCAGAGCCGACGCCGGTCGCGGCGACGCGCACGCCGGCGGCCGTCCTGGCGACGAACACGCCGCACATCGCGTAGCGCGAGGCCGGGTTGCGGAACTTCTCGTAGCCGGCCTTCTGCGGCACCGGGAACGACACCTTGGTGATGATCTCGCCGTCCTCGAGCGCCGTTTCGAAGAGGCCGGTGAAGAATGCATCGGCCGGGATCGAGCGCTTGTTGGTGACAACGGTGGCATTGAGCGCCAGCAGCGCGGCGGGATAGTCGGCCGCCGGGTCGTTATTGGCGACCGAGCCGCCGATCGTGCCCATGTGGCGCACGGCCGGGTCGCCGATCAGCGAGGCGAGGTTGGCGAGCGCCGGGATCGCCCGCGCCACGTCGGCCGAGGCGGCGACCGCGGCGTGCGTCGTGGCGGCGCCGATCGTCACGGTGTCGCCGGTGACGGTGATCCCCTTCAGCTCGGCGAGCTTGCCGATGTCGACGAGGTGCTCGGGCGCGGCGAGGCGCTGCTTCATCGTCGGCAGCAGCGTCTGGCCGCCGGCGAGCAGCTTCGCCTCGCTGGAGGAGGCGACGAGCGAGGCGGCTTCCGCGACACTCGCCGGGCGGTGGTAGGTGGTCTCGTACATCTGTCTCGTCCCTCCGTCCCGGTGCGGCCATGGGCCGGCGGGACCGTCAAACGATGAAAAGGGGCGGCCGCCGGGGTGCGGCGGCCGCGGGTCAGTTCGTCACTCGGCGGCCATCGGCCGGCGCGCCGCTTGGGCGGCCTTCCAGACCACCTGCGGGGTCGCCGGCATCGGCAGCTCGCGGATGCCCAGCGCGTCGGTGATGGCGTTGATCACCGCCGGCGTCGAGCCGATGCAGCCCGCCTCGCCGCAGCCCTTCATGCCGAGCGGGTTGCCCGGGCAGATGGTCTCGGTGGTCATCACGTTGAACATCGGCAGGTCGTCGGCGCGCGGCATGCAGTAGTCCATGTAGGACGCCGTCAGGATCTGCCCGCCGCTGTCGTAGGTGCAGCCCTCGAGCAGCGCCTGGCCGATGCCCTGCGCCAGTCCGCCGTGCACCTGGCCCTCGACGATCATCGGGTTGATGATCTTGCCGAAGTCGTCAGCGGCGACGAACTGGACGATTTCCACCACGCCGGTGTCGGGGTCGACCTCGACCTCGCAGATGTAGGTGCCGGCCGGGAAGGTGAAGTTCGTCGGATCGTAGAACGACGTCTCCTTCAGGCCCGGTTCCATGCCGGCGGGCAGGTTGTGGGCGGTGTAGGCGGCGAGCGCCACCTGGAAGAACGGCATCTCCTTGTCGGTGCCGGCGACCTTCAGGCTGCCGTTCTCGATGATGATATCGTCCTCGGAGGCTTCGAGCTGGTGGGCGACGATCTTCTTCGCCTTCGCCTCCACCTTCTCGAGCGCCTTCAGGATGGCGCTCATGCCGACCGCGCCGGAGCGCGAGCCGTAGGTGCCCATGCCGAACTGCACCTTGTCGGTGTCGCCGTGCACGATCGAGACCGACGAGGTCGGCACGCCGAGCCGCTCGCTGACGAGCTGCGCGAAGGTCGTCTCGTGGCCCTGGCCGTGGCTGTGCGAGCCGGTGAGCACCTCGATGGTGCCGACCGGGTTGACGCGCACCTCGGCCGATTCCCACAGGCCGACGCCGGCGCCGAGCGAGCCCACCGCCTGCGACGGCGCGATGCCGCACGCCTCGATGTAGCAGGAGAAGCCGATGCCGCGGAGCTTGCCGCGCTGCGCGGCCTCCGCCTTGCGGGCAGGGAAGCCGGTATAGTCGGCCGCCTTCAGGGCGGCGTCGAGCGTCGCATCATAGTCGCCGACGTCGTAGCACATGATCACCGGCGTCTGATGCGGGAAGGTGCGGATGAAGTTCTTCCGTCGCAGCTCCGCCGGGTCGACGCCGAGTTCGCGCGCCGCCGTCTCCATCAGCCGCTCGACGACGTAGGTCGCCTCCGGCCGCCCGGCGCCGCGATAGGCGTCGACCGGCGTGGTGTTGGTGTAGACGGCGTCCACCTCGGCGTAGATCGCCGGGATGTCGTACTGGCCGGAGAGCAGCGTTGCGTAGAGGTAGGTCGGGATCGACGAGGAGAACGTCGACATGTAGGCGCCGAGGTTGGCGATCGTCTTCACCTTCAGACCGATCGCCTTGTTGTCGGCGTCGAAGGCCATTTCCGCCTTGGTGACGTGGTCGCGGCCGTGCGCGTCCGTCAGGAACGCCTCGGTGCGGTCGGCCGTCCACTTCACCGGCCGGCCGCCGATGCGCTTGGAGGCCCACAGGCAGACGGTCTCTTCCGGGTAGATGAAGATCTTCGAGCCGAAGCCGCCACCGACGTCGGGGGCGATGACGCGCAGCTTGTTCTCAGGCGCGATGCCGACGAAGGCGGCGAGCACCAGGCGGGCGACGTGCGGGTTCTGCGTCGTGTTGTAGAGGGTGAAGTGCTCCTCGGACGGATCGTAGGAGCCGATCGCGGCGCGCGGCTCCATGGCGTTCGGCACGAGGCGCGAGTTGACGATGTCGAGCGACACCACCCTGGCAGCGCGGGCGAGCGCCGCCTCCGCCGCCCCCTGGTCGCCGAGCGACCAGTTGAAGATGGTGTTGCGCGGCGCCTCCGGATGCAACTGCGGCGCGTCCTCGTCCTGGGCGTGGGCGAGGTCGACGATCGCCGGCAGTTCCTCGTACTCGACCGCCACCTTCTCGGCGGCGTCGCGCGCCTGGTTGCGCGTCTCGGCGATGACGACGGCGACGGCGTCGCCGACGTGGCGGACGCGGTCGTGGGCGATCGCCGGGTGGGCGCCCGCCTTCATCGGCGAGCCGTCCTTCGAGTGGATCATCCAGCCGCAGATCAGGCCGCCGATCTTGTCGGCCGCGAGGTCCGCGCCGGTCAGCACGCCGACGACGCCCGGCGCGGCGAGCGCCTCGCTGGCGTCGATCGAGACGATCTTGGCGTGCGCGTGCGGCGAGCGCACGAACGCGGCGTGCGTCATGTGGCTGAGGCCGATATCGTCCGTGTAGCGGCCGCGGCCGGTGATGTAGCGCTTGTCTTCCTTGCGCAGCACGCGCGCGCCGATTCCTTCGACACCCATGGGGGTTCCTCCAGCGTTCCCTCGATCGACGACGCGACGCTTATTCTGCGGCCTGCGCCATGCCGGCCATCTCGGCGGATGCCGCCTCGATCGCCTTGACGATGTTGTGGTAGCCCGTGCAGCGGCAGATGTTGCCCTCGAGCTCGTGGCGGATGGTCTTCTCGTCGAGCGCCTTGCCGCCGTGGCGGTTGATCATGTCGATCGCCGTCATGATCATGCCCGGCGTGCAGAAGCCGCACTGCAGGCCGTGGTGCTCGCGGAACGCCGCCTGCACCGGGTGCAGCTCGTCGCCCTTGGCGATGCCCTCGATCGTCACCACCGTCGTGCCGTTCGCCTGGGCGGCGAGCATCGTGCACGACTTCACGGCGACGCCGTCGACATGCACCACGCAGGCGCCGCACTGCGAGGTGTCGCAGCCGACGTGCGTGCCGGTCAGCCCGAGCGTGTCGCGCAAGAGCGCCACGAGCAGCGTGCGATCCTCCACGTCGGCCGTGGCCGACCTTCCATTCACGGTCAAGGAAACCGCCGTCATTGCCGTCTCTCCCTCGTTCATTCGGCGGACGGCGCCAGCGCCGCCACCGCTCGTCTCTGGTCTGCGATCACCTGAAGAACCACAACAGCAGGATCACCACGGCGAGCGCGATCATCCCCCATGTCACCGGACCGCCGAGGAACCCCTTGCCCGCGGCGACCTCCATTCTCTCTTCCGCCGCTTCCACGGCGTGTTCCGCCTCGCGGATCACCCCTCCACCGGATGCCGTCCCGGCAGGGGCGATGATCGGTGCGTCGGTCGGTGCGATCGACGAGCGCGACTCGGCCTCGATCGTCTCGGCGTCCTCGATCGTCAACGCCTCTTCGCCGGACGGGGTGCCCCCGGGCGGCACGGCGGACGCCGCGACCTTGGCGGCGAACGCGCCGAAGAACTCGTCGGCCATCTTCTTCGCGGTCGAATCGATCAGCCGCGCGCCGAGCTGCGCGAGCTTGCCGCCGACCTGCGCCTTGGCGGCGTACTTCAGCACCGTGGCGTCGGGACCGTCCTCGGTGAGGTCGACGTCGGCGCCGCCCTTGGCGAAGCCGGCGACGCCGCCCTTGCCCTCGCCGGAGATCGTGTAGCCCTCCGGCGGGCGGATGTTCGACAGCGTCACCGCGCCGGTGAACTTCGCCTTGACGGGACCGACCTTGGTGGTCACCGCCGCCGTCATCTCGGTGTCGGAGGTCTTCTCGAGCGACTCGCAGCCGGGAATGCACGCCTTCAGCATCTCCGGGTCGTTCAGGGCCGCCCAGACACGCTCGCGCGGGGCGGCGATCCGGTACTCGCCGGTCATTTCCATCGAAGGCTCGCTCCCGTCTTCGCACCGTCCGCCGTCCAGGCGGACGGCGCCACCCCGGCTTCACCAACGATCAGGTGGTGCATGGCGCTCGGGCGGCAGCTTGCCCCTTGGAACGGTTCTCGGCAACAGCCGATCGAAGCGGCCGGATGCCACGACTGTTGCACGCCGTGATGCCCTTGACCGTCCTCGCGCCGTTGACCGCCGCGGCGTCCTGCTCCTTAAGTCCCCGGCCGTGACACACGCTTCTCCGCCCCCCGCTTCCGGAACCTCCGTGCGCGCCGCGACCGTGCTCGTCGCCGACGGCTGGCAGGACTATGCGCTGCTCGACAGCGGCAACGGCGCGAAGCTCGAGCGCTACGGCCGCGTCACCGTGGTGCGGCCGGAAGAGCAGGCGATGTGGCGCCCGCGGCTGCCGGCGGCGCGCTGGGACGCGGCGGACGCCGTCTTCACGGGTTCGATGGACGAGGAGGGCGCCGGGCGCTGGCGGATGGCGCGCCCGCTGCCGGAGGCGTGGGAGCTCGCCTACGGGCCGGCCCGCTTCCTCTGCCGGTTCACGAGCTTCCGCCACCTCGGCGTGTTTCCCGAGCAGCGCAGCCACTGGGACGCCATGAGCGAGGCGATCCGCGGCGCCGGCCGGCCGATCCGCCTGCTCAATTTGTTCGGCTACACCGGTCTCGCCTCGCTTCTCGCCGCCGATGCCGGTGCGGAAGTGACGCACGTCGACGCCTCGAAGAAATCCGTCGCCTGGGCGCGCGAGAACCAGGCGCTCTCCGGCATGGGCGGCCTGCCGATCCGCTGGATCGTCGACGACGCGATGAAGTACGCCGCCCGCGAGGTGCGCCGCGGCAGCCGCTACGACGCCGTGGTGCTCGATCCGCCGCGCTTCGGCCGCGGGCCGGCGGGCGAGGTGTGGCAGCTGTTCGATCACCTGCCGGAGATGCTGTCGCTCGTCCGCCAGCTGCTGACGCCGCAGCCGCTCGCCGTCGTCACCACCGTCTACGCCATCCGCGCCTCGCACCTCGCCATCGACCGGCTCGTCCGCCAGGAACTCGGCGACCTCGGCGGCCGCTTCGAGACGGGGGAACTCGCGCTCGCCGAGGAGGGCACGGACCGCCTGATGCCGACCTCGCTGTTCTCGCGCTGGAGTGCCGTATGACCACCGGCGACGATCGTTCGTGGGGCGAGGCCGGCCGTCCAGGCATCGTCAAGGCGGTGACCAGCGTCTCCAACCCGACAGTGAAGGAGATCCGCGCGCTGACGCAGCGCAAGCGCCGCGCCGAGACGGGCCTCTTCCTCGCCGAGGGGCTGAAGCTCGTTGCCGATGCGGTCGATGCCGGCTGGAAGGTCGAGACGCTGGTGGTCGCCGCCGAGATGATGCGCCACCCGGTCGCCGGCCGCGTCGCCGCCACCGCCCGCACCCACGGTGCGCTGGTGCTGGAAGCCAACAACGCGGTGATGGAATCGGTGACGCGGCGGGAAAACCCGCAGTCCGTCGTCGGCGTCTTCGTGCAGCGCCTCGCCGATCTTTCCGCGCTCGACCCGGCGGACGCCACCGTCTGGGTGGTGCTGGAGGGCATCCGCGACCCCGGCAACCTCGGCACCATCCTGCGCACCGCCGATGCCGTTGGCGCCACCGGCGTCATCCTCGTCGGCGACACCACCGATCCGTTCGGGCTGGAAGCCGTGCGGGCCAGCATGGGGTCGATCTTCAATGTGAAGGTGGCGCGGGCGAGCCTCGACGCCTTCCTCGCCTGGCGGGGAGGTTTCAAGGGGCCGGTCGTCGGCACGCACCTCGCCGGCGCCGTCGACTACCGCACCGTGCCCTATGCCGAGCCGGCGATGCTCGTCATGGGCACCGAGCAGTCCGGCCTCTCCGAGCCCCTCGCGGCCGCCTGCACGCACCTCGTGAAGATCCCGATGGCCGGCAAGGCCGACAGCCTCAACCTCGCGGTGTCGACGGCGGTGGCGCTCTACGAGATGCGGCGGGGGAAGCTCAGGCTGTAGGGGGCGAGGGGAAGGCGCACCTCAACCCCCCGGTCGTCATCCCGGACAAGCGAGGCGCAGCTTGAGCGTCGCGCTACGCGCGACCATCTCTGCGCTGGGCCCCGGCTCGCTCCGCGTTGCTTCGCGTCCGGGGTGACGCCGAGGGATGGTCATGCCGCGCCTACCGCCCCTCCACCAGCGGCCCGAAGATCCGCACCACCTCTTCGTACACCGGCCGCTTGAAGGGGATGACGAGCTCCGGCAGCTGGCGCATCGACACCCAGCGCCACTCGAGGAACTCCGGCTTGTGGCCATCGGGCGGGTTGCGGACGTCGATGTCGGCATCTTGACCCTCGAAGCGGAAGGCGAACCACTTCTGCGTCTGGCCGCGATAGCGCCCCTTCCAGGCGGACTTGGCGATCGCCGGCGGCAGGTCGTAGGGCATCCACTCGGGGGCCTCGGCCAGAAGGCGCACCGCCTTGACGCCGGTCTCCTCCCAGAGCTCGCGGGCGGCGGCGGCGCGCGGCTCCTCGCCCTCGTCGACGCCGCCCTGCGGCATCTGCCACTCGAAGCCCGGCGCCACGTGCTCCTGGCCGCCCTTGCGGCGGCCGACGAAGACGAGCCCCTCGGCGTTCAGCATCATCATGCCGACGCACGGCCGATAGGGGAGGCCGGAGAGCGGATCGTCGCCGGCGGAACTCGGAGCGGATTTGCCGTGCTTCACACGCGCCTCGCGAAGGAAGGATTCGGGACCGCCGTAGCCATTGCGCGCCCGGCGGGGCAGCATTAGCAGAGCCGCCCGGCCGGCAGAATGACGGCGAGGGGAAGCGCGATGCAAGGGAGCGACGGAATGCGCGTGCGAGCGTTGACGAAGGGGGTCGCTGCGCTGGCGGCGGGCGCAATGGTGTTGGCTGCGCTGTCGGCCGCGCCGGCCGCTGCGGCGGATCCCAAGCCCGGCCGCTGGAGCTGGACGGAGGGCACCATCTGGTACGTCCCGCCCGCCGGCTTCCCGGCGATCCTGACGAGCCCCGACTCGAGCAAGGTCGGCGAGGTGTACGACCAGACCGTCTACTCGATCGACCGCTACTGGAAGGGCTACGTCTGGGGCTACCAGCGCGTGCAGTTCTGGCAGAAGTCGGACACCACGCCGGTCGCGCCCGACTCCGACCCGACCTGCGCCCGCATGGTCGGGTCGATCACGCCCGAGGGCACCCTCAACATCTCCTTCACGCCGCTCGACGGCAGCACCCGCACCACCGGCGTCGGCTTCATGCAGCAGTTCGAGGGCGAGTGGACGATGGAGATGCAGATGACCACCGGCACGGACGACGTCCAGCTCAGCCACTGGGCCTACATGGAGTATTGCCCGATCGACCAGAAGTGCCCGCTGCCGGGCATCAAGGGCACGGCGCAGTCCTTCCTGCAGGCCTGCCGCGACCTCGACGCCGCCGCCAGCAAGAAGTAGCGGCGCATCGTTCCCGCTGAGGCCACAAGCAGAAAGGGCGGCCCGAGGGCCGCCCTTTTTCACATCCGGTGAGGACTGGCGGTCAGTTCGGCACCACCTCGGCCGCCTTGTCCGCGCTCGGCGGGAAGGCCTGGTTGATCTGGATGCCGCGCAGCAGGTCGAGAGCGTAGTTGAGCTGCTTGTCGTCCTTGGCGTCCGGCGGGACGTAGGCCTGCGAACCGCCGCCTTCCTGGCCGTCCTGCGACTCGAGGTGGCCGCGCAGCGACGCCTCGCCCTTCGTCTCGGCCTTGCCCTTCAGCTCCTCCGGCAGGTCCTGCAGGATCTCGATGTCGGGATCGATGCCCTTCGCCTGGATCGAGCGCCCGGCCGGCGTGTAGTAGCGCGCCGTGGTGAGACGGATCGCGCCGTTGGCGCCGAGCGGGATGATCGTCTGCACGGAGCCCTTGCCGAACGAGCGGGTGCCGAGCACCGTCGCGCGGCGGTGGTCCTGCAGCGCGCCGGCGACGATCTCCGAGGCCGAGGCGGAGCCGCCGTTGACGAGGATGATCACCGGCTTGCCGTCGGTGAGGTCGCCGTCGCGGGCGTTGAAGCGCTGCGTCTCGTCGGCCTGGCGGCCGCGCGTCGAGACGATCTCGCCGCGGTCGAGGAAGGCGTCGGACACCGAGATCGCCTGGTCGAGCAGGCCCCCCGGGTTGTTGCGCAGGTCGATGACGAAGCCCTTCAGCTTGTCGGCCGGCACTTCCTTCTCGATCTCCTCGACGGCCGCCTTCAGGCCCTCGAAGGTCTGCTCGTTGAACTGCGAGATGCGCACGTAGCCGACGTCGCCCTCGGTGCGCGAACGCACCGACTTGATGCGGATGACGGCGCGCGTCAGCGTCAGCTCCACCGGCTCCTCGGAGCCTTCGCGGCGGATCGTCAGCTTGATCTCGGTGTTGACCGGGCCGCGCATCTTCTCGACGGCCTCGTTCAGGGTCAGCCCCTGCACCTGCTCGCCGTCGATGTGGGTGATGAAGTCGTTGGTCATCACGCCGGCCTTCTGCGCCGGGGTGTCGTCGATGGGGGTGACGACCTTGACCAGGCCCTCCTCCATCGTCACCTCGATGCCGAGCCCGCCGAACTCGCCGCGGGTCTGCACCTGCATGTCGCGGAAGTCCTTCGGCGGCAGGTAGCTCGAGTGCGGATCGAGCGACGTCAGCATGCCGTTGATCGCCGACTCGATCAGCTTCGCGTCGTCCGGCGATTCGACGTAGTCGGCGCGGATGCGCTCGAACACGTCGCCGAACAGATTGAGCTGCCGGTAGACGTCGTTGACCGCCGCGTTGGCGCTCACCGAGCCGAGCAACTGCGGCTGGGTCGCGACGACCGCTGTGCCGATGCCGATCAGGACACCGACGCCAACAAGGGAAAGCCTGCGCATCATCCGCGAACCTCTTCGTCTTCCCGGCCGGCCCACCATGGGGCCGGATCAATGGAGGAGCCGTCCTTGCGAAACTCTACGTAGAGCGCCGGACCGTTGTCGACAGGGGTGTCGCCCGACACGCCCGATCCGTCCGTACGCGCAAGTCCATCCGAACCCGCAAGCACCCGCCCGCCCATCACGCCGACCGGCTCTCCGGCAAGGACGAACTGCCCGAGGTCCACGTCGATTCTGTCTAGGCCCGCCAGCAGGAGATGATACCCGTCGCCGACGTTCAGGATCAAGATGCGGCCGTAGGAGCGGAACGGACCGGCATAGACCGCCCAGCCATCGGCCGGCGCGGTGACGCGCGCGCCCGGTTTGGCGGCGATCGACCAGCCCTGCGACGGCGCACCGTCGCCGCCGGGCTCGCCGAAGCGCACCGCGACGGTGCCACCCACCGGATAGGGCAACGTGCCGCGGGTGGTTTCGAAGGCGGCCGCCGGCGACAGCCGGGCCGGATCGGCGACGTCGCCGGAATTGGTCTCGCGCGCCGCGGTGGCGGCGCGGCGGGCCGTCTCCACCTCCGCCTCCATGCGGCGGATCAGGTCGTGCAGGCCGGTCGCTTGGCCGGCCAGCGTCTCGGCGCGCCGCTGCTCCTCGGCGAGCGCCACCGAAGACTGCTCGCGCAGGCGGCGCTTCTCGGCGAGCAAAAGCTCGACGCGCTGCCGTTCCTCGGCGAGCGAGGCGAGGTCGGTGGAAAAGCGCTTCAGCTCGCCGTCGGTGTCGACCTTCAGCCGCGCCATGGTGGCGAGGTCGGCGGCGAGCGCCTCCGCCTCGACGCGGATCTGCGGCGTCACCGCCCCGAGCAGCATGGCGCCGCGCACCGCGTCGCGGGCGTCCGCCGGGGAGACGATCAGCGCCGGCGGCGGATGCCGGCCGAGCCGCTCCAGCGCCGCGAGGACCTCGACCAGCGCAACGCGCCGCTCGTCGAGCGACTGGCGCATGGCGGCGAGGCTCTCGTCGAGGCGGATGAGCCGGGCCTCGCCGGCGGTGAGCGAGCGCTCGAGCTCGCCGATGCGCCGCGTGGTGTCGATCACCGCGGCATTGAGGCTCGCCCGGTCGTTGTCGAGCCGGGCGATCTCGCCGGCGAGCGCCTTCTGGCGCTCGATCGACACGTCGATGCGGGCGCGCAGCGCCGCGAGCTCGCTCTCGCGCAGCTTGCGGCGGCCGGCACCCGGCGCCTTCGTCGCATCGAGCAGCTCGAACGACGCTGTGTTCTCCGTCGGCGCGGCAACCGTTCCGGCCGTTTCCTCCGCACCGGGCGGCGCGGCGGCGGCGAGCCACACCGCGGCCGCGAGCGCCACCGTCGACGCCGGGTGCATGCGTTCGCGGCTCGGCGCGGCCATCGTGCGGCGTGTCGGGGTGCGTCGTGCGGACGTGGCGGTATCCTCGAAGGGGCGGCGCGATCTGACGCCGACCCTGCAATTTCGGCGCCGACTTGGTGAACGAACCGTCAACGCGGCCCCGAGCCTCTGCATTCTCGACAGCATTTAGGAGACGATTGCGTCGCGATCATGCCCGCGGTGCCCGCCGTGACGCCCGGATTGTGGTCGCAGGAGGGCATTCAGGCGCGATGATAGGGATGGCCCGAAAGCAGCGTCACCGCTCTGTAGAGCTGCTCGGCGGCGAGCACGCGCACCAGCTGGTGCGGCCACGTCATCGCCCCGAACGACAGCAGCAGCGCCGCATTCGACCTCAGCGCCGCGTCGTGTCCGTCTGGTCCGCCGATCGCCAGCACCAGCGCCGGCCGTCCTGCGTCGCGCTCGCGTCCGATGAAGTCGGCAAAAGCCTGGCTCGACAGTGCCGACCCGCGCTCGTCGAGCACCACCGTGGCGGCGCCGGCCGGCATCACGGCCGTCAGCGCAGCCATTTCCTCGGCGCGCCGCTGCGCAGCCCCGGCGGCGCGGCCCTCGGCTACCTCGCGCACGGCGAAGCCGGTGAGGCCGACGCGCGGTCCCGCCTTGGCGGCGCGGTCGAGATAGCGTGCGGCGAGCTCGCGTTCGAGGCCCGCCTTCAGGCGGCCGACGGCGGCGACGACGATCTGCACGCTCCGGGTCCGCCCTGGCTCGGCCGTTTCCGGTCAGCCGGTCAGGCGGACCTTCGGCGCCGGCTCCGCCGCCCACATCTTCTCGAGATTGTAGAAGCTGCGGACCTCGGGCCGGAAGACGTGCACGATCACGTCGCCGGCGTCGATCAGCACCCAGTCGCACTGCGGCAGTCCCTCGACGCGGGCGTTGCCGAAGCCGCCCTCCTTGAGGTCGTGCAACAGGTGCTCGGCGATCGCGCCGACATGACGATGCGACCGCCCGGAGGCCACCACCATGTGGTCCCCGATCGTCGTCTTGCCGGTGATGTCGATGGCGGTCACGTCCTCGGCCTTGGAATCCGACAGGCTCGCGAGGACGGCTTGCAGGGGCGTATCGGTGCTACGGACGGCGCCGACCGTTTCCGGAGGGGCGCTGAACGCTGCACCCTCGACGTCGAATGCTAGGGTCAGGGATGGTTCCTCTCGAACAACATCGCTTTCCGCTTCGGACGCGGGCGCTCTGCCAACGGCGTGAGCAGAGTCTTCCCTCGAAGCGCGACGGATTCCTCCGTCGGCTCCGATAATAGTGACTCGCCCGTGACGGTTTCAAGATGACGGGTGGCCCGCCGCGCCCGATTCTCATGGTGTCCGGGCGATTTCCGCCCGTCCGGCGGGGGCGCCCGCGCCTTGCCGTTGTCATCGAAATCGGATTAGGCTCTGCGCGCCGCAGAACCAGACACTATCTGGCCAACCGGTTCGGCTGAGCGCCGAGCGCTGACAACAAGGATAGCCGGAAACCCCCTCTCGACGGGAAGGGGTGCTCGGGCGGCTTCTTATCGGTATCGATCTATGCCCCGGATGGGAGGGAGCCCACAACATGGCTAAAATCACCAAGGTTATGGTCGGCGAGTCGCTGGTCGGAGACGGCAACGAGGTTGCCCACATCGACCTGATCATCGGACCGCGCGGCAGCGCGGCCGAAACGGCGTTCTGCAATTCGCTGACCAACAACAAGGACGGCTTCACCTCGCTGCTCGCGGTGCTGGCCCCGAACCTCGCCTGCAAGCCCAACACCGTGATGTTCAACAAGGTCACGATCAAGGGCGCCAAGCAGGCCGTGCAGATGTTCGGCCCGGCCCAGTACGCCGTCGCCAAGGCGGTGCAGGACAGCGTCGCCGACGGCACCATCCCGGCGGACGAGGCGGACGACCTGTTCATCTGCGTCGGCGTGTTCATCCACTGGGACGCCGAGGACGACGCGAAGATCCAGAAGTACAACTACGAGGCGGTGAAGCAGTCGATCGAGCGCGCCGTCAAGGGCGAGCCGAAGGCCGCCGATGCCACCGCCCGTCGCGCCAGCGCGGCCCATCCGTTCGCCGCGAAGGCTTAGAGCGGAAACCACCCTGCACAGGAGCCGCCTCCGGCTCAGCCGAAGGGCCTGTTGCAGCGGTTGGCCGCCATGTTCCTCGGCCGTTAGGCGGGACTTGGCCGCGACGGCGAGACGAAACGGGGGAGCGGCATCGCCGCTCCCCTTTTCGTTTGCCGGAGCCGGCGAGCCGGGGCCGCCCAGGTCCTGCCCAGGTCCGGGCGGCGCCGGGTAACCGCCGTCACGCCTTGGTGATCTTGCCGTTGAGGCCGTTCGGGTAGAAGCCGCCGTCCGTCTTGCCGCCGAGATAGACGATCGCCAGCACCTCTTCCGGCGTGCGTCCGAAGGCGATGCCGTTCGAATCGGTCGGCACGATGTTGGCCTTGCCGTTGCGACGGATGCCCTGGTCCTTGCCGCCGCCCACCGAGGCGCGCAGTTCGGAGATCGCGTCGGCCTGCTTGAACAGCCCGCGGCCGTAGAGCAGCGTGCGCACCTCGCCGGCGTGGTAGGCCTCGACCGCCAGGATGCCGGCCGCCGCCTCCAGGAAGTCCTTGTTCTCGAGGAAGCGCGCCGCGCCCTTGTAGGCGGTGACGCCGACGTCCTCGAAGATGAAGGCGCCGAGGAGGAAGCTGTCCTCGTCGGCGAACGGGTCGAACGTGTCGTCCTTGCCGATCAGCCCGGCCGCCTGCGCCGCCGCGGTGAAGCTCTTCTTCAGGTCGATCTTCGGGCGTGCCACCGCCGCCGAGCCGAGCCCGGCGCGGAGGAACTTCACGTGGTCCTCCTCGTCCTTGGCGATCTCCTGGGCGTATTCCTTCACGTCCTTCGACTTGAACGGCACCTTGGCGCCGCCCGAGACGTCGCCGCGCTTGCCGGTGCCCTTGGTGTCCATGTCGTCGAGCCCGCGCCCGAACGCCGCCTGCAGATAGAATTCCGCCTCCAGGTACTCGAGATTGAGCGCGAAGTTCAGGATGTTGACGTCGTTCAGCGCCGCTGCCTCGGCGGGGACGGTCGCCGTCACCAGGCCGCTGCCGAGCGCTGCGACGCCGGCGGAGGCGAGGCCGAGGGACCGCAGGAACGCCCGCCTCCCGGCCTGGATGTCGATGAGAGTGCCGCCTGCCTGAGGCTGCGCCGCGCGCTTGCCGTCCTGTGTCATCGTCGTCTCCCTTGCCGATGTGCTCGGGCCCGAGACCCGCGCGAACGGGCGGCGCGTTCTCCGCCGCCCGCATGGGTTACCCGGCGGTCGGAGCCCGGGATTTTCGCCGTCTGGGCGCAAGCGGGTGGGCATTGTCGTCACCGGTGGGCCGCGCCGGCGACCGGGGTTGTGTGCGGCCGGGCGGCGTGACACATCGTCGGAGGACCCGGAGAGAACGCCGCGATGACGCCAGCCCCAGACCCGACGCTTGCCAAGGGCGTGCACGACTACGTCGACGACCCGCGCAACGACACCGTGCTGATCTCTGTCAACGGCGCGCTGGTGCCGCGGCCGCAGGCGGTGGTGTCGGTGTTCGATTCCGGCTTCGTGCTCGGCGACGGCGTGTGGGAGGGCCTGCGCGTCGTCGACGGTGGCATCTGCTTCCTGGAGGCGCACCTCGACCGCCTCTACGAGGGCGCCCACGCCCTGAAGATCGACGTCGGGCTGACGCGGGCGGAGCTGACGGCGCGCCTGTTCGACTGCCTCGCCGCGAACGGCATGTCCGACGGCGTGCACGTCCGCCTGATGGTGACGCGCGGCGTCAAGCGCACGCCCTACCAGGACCCGCGCATGACGATCGGCAAAGCGACGGTGGTCGCCATCCCCGAGTACAAGACGCCGTCACCCGAGGTCGCGGCGCGCGGCCTGAAGCTGTTCACCGTGCACATCCGCCGCACCGGCCCGGCCGAGCAGGACCAGAAGCTCAACAGCCATTCCAAGCTCAACTGCATCCTCGCCTGCATCCAGGCGGCCGAGGCGGGCGCCGACGAGGCGCTGATGCTCGACGACGCCGGCGCGGTCGCCACCTGCAACTCCACCCACTTCTTCATCGTCCGCCGCGGCGAGGTGTGGACGTCCGACGGCCTCTACTGCCTCGGCGGCATCACGCGGGGCAACGTCATCCGCCTGTGCGGCGAGGCGGGGGTGCCGATCCGCGAGAAGCGCTTCTCGCTGGTCGACGTCTATGGCGCCGACGAGGTCTTCGTCACCGGCACCTTCGCCGGCCTGGTGCCGGTGCGCGAGGTCGACGGCCGGGTGATCGGCAGGGTGCCGGCCGACGGGGACAGGGCGGGGCCGGTGACGCGAAAGCTGCGGGGGCTCTACAAGGAACTGGCGCGGAAAGAGGCGGTGCGGCCGTGAGCAGGCGGAGGACGGGGTCAGTTCAGCCGCGCCGCGCTTCCGTTTCGGCGTCCTTCTTCGCGGCGGCCCCCCCTCCCTACCCTCCCCCGCGAGGGGGGAGGGTTTCGGTGGTGCTTGTCGAAGAAGGCTTGCCCAACTCTCAGCGCGAACCCTCCCCCCTCGCGGGGGAGGGCAGGGAGGGGGGGAGCCGCGAGTCGCAGCGGTCGTGGAACCCGCAGACCCATCCCCGCGAGCGGAACCGGCTCGACAACAGCGCTCGAACCTCGGTGGCCCGCCCATGACCCCCGTCCGCATCGCCATGTGGTCGGGGCCGCGCAACATCTCCACCGCGATGATGCGCGCCTTCGAGAACCGCGCCGACAGCGCCGTCGTCGACGAGCCGTTCTACGCCGCCTGGCTCGCCGCCACCGGCATCGCGCACCCGATGCGCGACGAGATCATCGCCGCCGGCGAGAAGGATTCGCGCCGTGTCGCCCACTGGCTGGTCGGCCCGATCCCGCACGGCGCCGCGGTGTTCTACCAGAAGCACATGACCCACCACATGATCCCGGAGTTCGGGCGCGACTGGCTCGCCGGGGTCACCAGCGCCTTCCTGATCCGCCGGCCGGAGGACGTCGTCGCCTCCTATGCCGACCGGCGCGGCCAGGTGACGCTCGACGACATCGGCGTCGTCGAGCAGGCGGAGATCTTCGACCGCGTCGCCGACCGCCTCGGCCGCGCCCCGCCGGTGATCGACGCCGCCGACGTGCTGGCCGACCCGCGGGGCATGCTCACCGCGCTCTGCGCGGCCGTCGGCATTCCGTTCGACGCGGCAATGCTGTCGTGGCCCGCGGGAAAGCGCGACAGCGACGGCGTCTGGGCCGCCCACTGGTATGCCTCGGTGGAGAAGTCCACCGGCTTCGCCGCGCCCCGCCCGCCGGTCGACGCGGCCTCGCTCGACGCCGAACAGCGCGCCGTCGCCGCCGCCGCCCGCCGCTTCTACGATCGCCTCGCCGAGCACCGACTCGCGCCGGCCTGACGCGTCACCCCGGCAGCAGCTTCTCGAGCGTCTCCAGCCGGTCGGCCTCGGCCGGCGGCTTGTCCCAGCGGATGCGGGAGATCCGCGGAAAGCGCATGGCGACGCCGGACTTGTGGCGCGTCGAGCGCTGCAGGCCCTCGAAGGCGACCTCCAGCACGAGGCCCCGCGCCGCCTCGTGCACGACCTCCCGCACGGGTCCGAAGCGGTTCGTCGTATTCGCCCGCACGAACTTGTCGAGTTGAGCGAGCTCCTCGTCGGTGAAGCCGAAATAGGCCTTGCCGACGGGCACCAGCTCGTCGCCCTCCTCGCCAACGCGCCAGACGCCGAAGGTGTAGTCGGAATAGAACGACGAGCGCTTGCCGTGGCCGCGCTGCGCGTACATCAGCACCGCGTCGACGGTCTTCGGGTCGCGCTTCCACTTGAACCACGGCCCCTTCGGCCGGCCGGGCACGTAGGTGCTGTCGCCGCGCTTCAGCATCAGGCCCTCGACGGCTTCGGCGTCGACGCCCGCGCCACCGGCGCCGGCCGGATCGGCGCGCATCGCCGCCAGCCCCTCCCAGTCGTCGAACTTGACCAGCGACGACAGGTCGAAGGCCGGTCCGCCGCGCTCCACCACGAACGCCTCCAGCCGCTGGCGTCGCGTGTCGAAGGGGAGGGTGCGAAGGTCCTCGCCGTTTTCGGCGAGCAGGTCGTAGGCACGGATTTTCGGCGGAAACTCGGCCATCAGCTTGGGAGACACCGCCTTGCGGTTCAGCCGCTGCTGCAGCACGCCGAACGGCTCGACGCGGCCGTCGCGGACGATCAGGAGCTCGCCGTCGACGGCACCGTCGAAGTCGAGCAGGCCGAGGAGGTCGGGGAAGGCGGCGGAGACGTCCTCGCCGGTGCGCGAATAGAGCCGCGCCACCCGCCGGCCGTCCTCGCCGGTGCCGCAGGCGGCCTGCACGCGGATGCCGTCCCACTTCCACTCGGCGCGGAATGCCGCCGGGTCGAGGGTGGACAACTCCGCCTCGTCGAGCGGCTGCGCCAGCATCGGCGGGCGGAACGGCGCCGGGTCGACGCTCGCCGGCGCAGCACCACGCCCCTCCACCCAGGCGAACAGCTCGAGGTAGGGCGGCGCGAGACCGTGCCAGACCTCCTCGACGGCGTCGGCGTCGACCGGCCCGAGGCGCGCCACCGCCGCCTTGGCGAGCCGGGCGGAGACGCCGACCCGGAGCCCGCCGGTGATGAGCTTCAGGAGCGCCCACCGGCCGGTCTCGTCGAGCCCGTCGAGCCAGCCCGCGAGCAGCCCCGGCAGCGCCGCCTTGCCGCTCGTCGACAGCCCTTCGACCACCTCCGACAAGGCCGGCGGCGGCGCGTTGCGTCCCGGCCGCGCCGGCCACATCAGCGCCACCGTCTCCGACAGGTCGCCGACATAGTCGTAGGAGAGCGAGAACAGGATCGGGTCGACCCGCTCGGCGATCAGGCCGCGGATCAAGCCGGATTTCGCATGCTGGAAGACGAGCCCGCCGGTCAGCGCCGCGAGCGCATACCCGCGCTCCGGGTCCGCCACCTCGCGGAAGAACGCCTCCATCAACGCCAGCTTGGCGTTGCGCCGCGGCTCGAAAGCGAGCCTGTCGAGAAGCTCGGCGAAGGGGGTCATGCCGGGGCTTCCATCTCGACCGCCACCGCCCCCTCCTCCTCGTCGCCATACCCCACCAGCCTGAGCGGGCGGGCGGCGATGCCGTGGGTGAGGCACCAGTGGACGAGCGCGTCCTCCTCGCCGTGCGTCACCCAGATTTCCGATGCACCCGTCTCGGCGACGGTGGTGCAGAGGTCCTCCCAGTCGGCGTGGTCGGAGACGACGAGCGGCAGCTCGACGCCGCGCTGCCGCGCCCGCGCCCGGACCCGCATCCAGCCGGAGGCGAAGCTCGACACCGGGTCGGCGAAGCGGCGCGACCAGCGGTCGCCGAGCGTCGACGGCGGACACAGCACGATCTCGCCCGGCAGCGCGGCGCGGGCGCGTCCCTCCACTTGCGCGAGGGGCCCGAGCGGCACGCCGCGCTCCTCATAGAGCCGGCAAAGCGACACCATCGCGCCGTGCAGGTGTACCGTCCGGTCGTAGCCAGACTCGCGCAACAGCGCGATCAGCCGTTGCGCCTTGCCGAGCGAGTAGGCACCAAGCATGTGCGTGCGGTCCGGGAAGAGCGCGAGCGAGGAAAGCAGCTTGGCGATCTCGTCGGCGGCCGGCGGAAAGCGGAACACCGGCAGCCCGAACGTCGCCTCCGTCACGAACACGTCGCAGCGCACGAGCTCGAAGGGTGCGCAGGTCGGGTCGCGCTCGCGCTTGTAGTCGCCCGACGCGACGACGCGAAGGCCCCCGGCCTCGAGCAGAATCTGCGCCGAGCCGAGGCAGTGGCCGGCGGGGTGGAACGTCGCCGCGGCGGCGCCGATCTGGACGGTCTCGCCATAGGCCACGGCCTGCGTCGTGCCGGCGAAGTCGGCCCCATAACGCGCCGCCATGATGGCGAGCGTGTCGGCGGTGGCGAGCACGGCGCCGTGGCCGGCGCGAGCGTGGTCGGAGTGACCGTGGGTGATCAACGCGCGGGCCACGGGCCGGACCGGGTCGACATGCACCTGCGCCGCCGGGCTCCACAGCCCCGCCAGCGTCGGAACGAGGATGTCTTCGGCCCTCACGGAGCCCGTCCTTCTCCCGCGCAGCGGGAGAAGGTGCCCGCAGGGCGGATGAGGGCCGCGCCGCGTCGCGGCACGGGGGGTGCCTCGGGGGCTGCCGCCCCGGCGCGCGCGGCGCGCCGGCCCTCATCCGGCCTTCGGCCACCTTCTCCCAGCGCCGCTGGGAGAAGGAAAGGGCGCTTACGCCGTCGCCCCGCCCCTTCCACCCTCACTGCCCCGGCTTCTTTGCCGGGTCGATCACCTTCGTCGCCACCAGCCGCTTCAGCCGCTTGCGGGCGTCGGCGATCGCCTTCGGCAGGATCGGGCGCACCTCGTCGGGCGTCATGCCGGGGCGGATGCGACGGTCGTAGAGGGTATTGAGGATGAACCAGTCGAACACGCCGAGGCCGGGCACGTCGGAATAGTCGTTGTAGATCGAGTTCGGCAGCGTCCAGTCGTCGTTCACCGGCCCGAGCGACTGGGTGATCTCCTCCACCATGCAGTGGCGCGTCTGCCGCCAGCCCTCGGTGGTCGGAATGTAGATGTAGGCGCTCTCCAGCGTGCCGTCGCGCTTGCCACCGGTGACGCCCGAGCAGTGGCTCGATTCGATGAAGCGGGTGTCGAAGCCCTTCGGCAGAGTCTCGCGGATCACCGCCTGGTAGCGGCTGCGGTCGACCAGGAAGACCACCATGTTGGCGTCGCTCTCGCGCTTCACCAGGCGGATGTTGAGGTTTTCGACCACCTTGCCGAGGGTGGTGATGAACTTGCCGATCTGCGCCGTGCGATCCTCGCTGGCGGTGCTGACGACCAGCACGCGGACGGGACCGGTGAACTTGTGGACGATGTCGGTGCGCGCCGTCTGGTTGCCCTCGGCGCCGAACACGGTGCGCATGAAGCCGTCGATGATTTCCTCGTCGGAATAGGCGTTCGCCACCTCGTCCGGCGTCGGCGGCGCCGCCCGCACCGGCGGGGCCGCCGCGAGCCACGGCAGCAGGGCGGCAAGGCAGAGGCAAGCAATCCGACGCATCATCACGCAGCCCCGCACATCGACCCGCCATAACACTCCACCGACCCGGTGGTGGCAACCCGGCGCAACGCGCGACGGGCCCCGTCGGTTGCCGCCGGTTCGTCCGGCCGGCGACGGAGGCTGCGCGAATCGCTATCGTGCGCCGCGACCCGCGCTACTCGCCGGCGCCAGCCGCTGCGATCCGAAAACCAGACACGGAGAGCCCCGATGCCCCTCTCGCCGCTCCGGCGCACCGTCGCCGCCACCACTGCCGCCGTGCTGCTCGCCGCAACGCTCTCCGGGCCGGCGCTGGCGAACAAGAAGCACAAGAAGGTCGACGAGGGCGACGTCATCGCCGGTGCGGCACTCGCCGGCATCCTCGGCCTCGCCGTCGGCGCAGCGGTGGCGAGCTCCAACGCGAACACCGTCTACGTCGAGCCGTCCGTCGGCCCGGCCTACGTGCCGGACAGCTACGACCCGGCCTTCGTCGCCGACGCGCGGCGCACCTACAACCGCTGCACCCGCTACGCCGTCGACTACTTCAGCCGCCGCACCGGCAGCGCCACCGAGCTCTACCGGGTTGGCAACGTGAAATATCTCGGCGGCGACCGCATGGAATTGCGCGGCAAGGTGGTGACAAGGATGCCGAAGGGCCCGCACCAGATCCGCTTCACCTGCCGGACGCGCTCCGGCGAGGTGTTCAAGTTCCAGGAGGGCTGAGCGTGCAGGCCGACACCCCGCCGCCGCCCGGCCTCGTCGCCGGGCCGGACGGTCGCCACCGCTGCCAGTGGTGCGCCGGCACCGAGCTCTACCGCGCCTATCACGACGAGGAGTGGGGCCGCCCGGTCGCCGACGACCGCCGCCTCTACGAAAAGCTCTGCCTCGAGGGCTTCCAGTCCGGCCTGTCGTGGCTGACGATCCTGCGCAAGCGGCCGGCCTTCCGCGCCGGCTTCGCCGATTTCGACGCCGAGGCCGTCGCCCGCTTCGACGAGCGCGACGTCGAGCGGCTTCTGGCGGATGCCGGCATCGTCCGCCACCGCGCCAAGATCCTCTCGGCGATCAACAACGCCCGCCGCGTGCTGGCCTTGCGCGAGGAGACCGGCTCGCTCGCCGCCTTCGTCTGGCGCTTCGAGCCGGGCCCGGCGTCGCGGCCGAAGGCGTTCGACTGGGACAGCCTGCGCAGACTAGTCGACTGCGCCGAGTCGCACGCGCTCGCCAAGGAGCTGAAGCGCCGCGGCTTCTCGTTCGTCGGCCCGACGACGCTCTATGCCTTCATGCAGGCGGTCGGCATGGTCAACGACCACGTCGCGGGCTGCGTGCATCGCGCGGACGTGGAAGCCGCGCGGCAGGCGTTCGTCCGCCCGGCCTGACGGCTCAGCCGCCGTGCACCACCGCCGCAAGCCGGTCGAGCATCGGGTTGTCGGCGGTGAACACTTCCTCCAGCGCCGCCACCGTCACCGTTTCCGCGCCCGCCGCGGAGCGCAGCCAGGCCGCGCAGTCGTACACGCGGCCGGCCGGGCAGTGCAGGATCAGCACGGCGCCGTCGGTACCGAACGGGATGGTGCAGCCGAAGCGCTCCGCCGCCTCCATCGCCACCGCCGCCGGATGCGCGACGACGGCGCCGACCGCCTTCAGGGCCCGCCCGCGCGCTTCCGCCGCCACCCGGTCGAGGATGGCGCCGGCGGCGGCGAGCTGGTGCGGCGCCCACTGGGCGCGCCGCGCGGCGACGAGATGCGCTTCCGACTTCAGGATGGTGCCGTCGTCGATCTGCTTCAGCGCGTTCGCGGCGAGTGTCGAGCCGGTGGTGGTGATGTCGACGATGAGTTCCGCCGAGCCGGCCGCCGGCGCGCCTTCGGTAGCACCGGCGCTCTCGACGATGGCGTAGTCGACGATGCCGTGCGCCGCGAAGTGGGCGCGCGTCAGGTGCACGTACTTGGTGGCGACCCTCAGCCGCCGGCCGTGGCGGGCGCGGAAGTCGGCCGCCACGTCGGCGAGATCGGCCATGCCGCGCACGTCGAGCCACGCCTTCGGCACCGCTACGACGACGTCGGCGAAGCCGAAGCCGAGCGGCACGACGAGGTGGACGAGCCGGTCCCGCGCGCCCGGCTCGGCGATCGTCTCGTGCACCAGGTCGAGGCCGGTGATGCCGAGGTGGACGCCGCCTGAGGCGATCTCGCGGGCGATCTCGGAGGCCGACAGATAGGCGATCTCGGCGTCGGGCACGCCGGCGACCTTGGCCCGGTAGCCGCGCGCGCCGCCCGCCTGCACCAGCGGCAGGCCGGCGCGGGCGAAGAAGGCAGCGGTGTTCTCCTGCAGCCGCCCCTTCGAGGGCACGGCGATGATCAGCGGCCCGCCGGCCGGTTCCGCGCTCGTCCCGGACATCACGCCCGCCCCCCGAAGCCGAGCCGGTCGAGCCAGACCGAGAAGCCGACCGCCGGCACCGGCGCATCGGCGCCGAGCAGCGTCAGCATGCGGTCGTAGCGGCCGCCGCCGACCACCTGCGTGCCGTCCGGCCGGGCCGGGTCGTAGAGCTCGAACATGAAGCCCGTGTAGTAGTCGAGCGGCCGGCCGAAGGCCGCCCGGAAGGAGAGGGCGGAGGCCTCCACGCCGCGTTCCGCCAGAAGGTCGAGCCGCCGCCGGAAGGCGGCCAGGGCTGGAGCGAGCGCGTCGGCGAGCGGAATGGCCGCCGCGCCGTCGCCGGCCCGCGCGCCCGCCGTCGCGCCGTTGCCGATGGGCGTGCGCCCCGTCGCGCCGGCCTGCGCGTCGACGCCGTCCGCGAACGCCGCCACCGCGTCGGCGGCCGCGTCAGCCGACGCCTCGATGGCGAGATAGCGCCGCAGCACCGCTGCCGCCTCGGGCGCCGGACGGGCGCCGGCGGCGAACGCGGCCTGCTCGGCCAGCCGCTCGGCGATCTCGCCGGCGCCGCGGCCGCCGACGGTGGCGAGGCCGGCGATCGACAGCATGTCCTCGACCAGCGCCCGCGCCGTCTCCGGCTCGGCGAAGGCGAGCGCGCCGGCCACCGCCGCCCGCTCCGGCGCCGCCGTACCGTCGAGCCGGTCGAGGGCCGCCGCCAGGCGCGGTCCGTCACCGAACAGCGCCGTCAGCCGCCGCCGCCAGGCGTCGGTGAGGTCGAGCGCGCCGACGACGGCGGCAAACAGCGCCTCGTCACCGATGCGCACGGTCGGCCGGTCGAGCCCGAGGACCGCCGCCGCCTCCAGCGCCCGCGCCAGCGCGTCGGCGTCGGTCTCCTCCTCGTCGGCGTGGCCGAGCCATTCGGCGCCCGCCTGCAGGAACTCGCTCGGCCCCTGCGACCGCTGGCGGAACACCGGCCCGAGATAGGCGTAGCGCGCCTGCCGCGCGGCCGCGCCGGTGTCGAGGTGCAGCCGGCAGACCGGGATCGTGTAGTCGGGTCTGAGGCAAAGCTCCCGCCCGTCGGCGGCGCTCGTCAGGAACAGCCGCCGGCGCAGGTCCTCGCCGGCGAGGTCGACGAACGGCTCGACCGGCTGCAGCACCGCCGGCTCGACGAACGCGTGGCCGGCGGCCTCGAGCAGGTCGCGCAGCCGCGCCAGCCGCGCATCCGCCTCGAGCCCGCCGATAGCAGCCGTCGGCGCCATGTCAGCAGGCCCCCGCCAAGGATTCAACGCAAACCCTCCCCCCTCGCGGGGGAGGGCAGGGAGGGGGGGCGGCCGCGGCTTCGGCCGTCGAAACGGAACGGGACAGCGCCACGATCGACGCTGCGGCACGCGGAGAGGGTGAGTTTCCTCGCCGCGCTGCCGCGCGGCCCCCCCTCCCGTCGGCTTCGCCGCCGATTTCCCCCGCGAGGGGGGAGGGTTTGCATCGTGCCTCGCTCGCCATCTCTGTCACCGGCCGTAGCGGGCGAGCAGCTCGCGGACCTCGGCGACGAGGTCCGCGCGCGGGATCGTCTTCTGCGCCGGGCGTTCCTCGCGCCAGGCCTTGTTGTCCTTGATCGCCGCGGCGCGCTTGGCGCCCTCGACGAGGTCCTTGATCTCCAGCGTTCCGGCGGCGCGCTCGTTCGAGCCCTGGATGACGACGCACGGTGCATTGCGCCGGTCGGCGTACTTCATCTGCGGCTTCATGCCGGAGGTGCCGAGGTAAATCTCCGCCGCGATGCCGGCGCCGCGCAGCTCGGCCGCGACCGTCTGATAGCTCGCCATCGCCGCCGGGTCGCGGTCGAGGACCAGGATGACGACGGGTCCGGTGCCCTCGCTCGCCGTATCGCCGCGACGGGCGGCGAGCGCCGCCGCGAGCCGCGACACGCCGACCGAGAAGCCGGTCGCCGGCACGTCCTCGCCGCGGAAGCGGCCGACGAGCCCGTCATAGCGCCCGCCGCCGCCGACCGAGCCGAAGCGCACCGGCTTGCCGTCCTCGCCGGTCACCTCGAACGTCAGTTCCGCCTCGAAGACCGGGCCGGTGTAGTACTCGAGGCCGCGGACGACGGAGGGGTCGATGCGCACGCGGCCGGTATAGCCCGCCGCCTCGACGAGGGCCGCGATGTCCGAGAGCTCCGCGACGCCCTGCCGGCCAAGCTCGGTGCCTTCGACGAGCGCCGAAAGCGCCGCCAGCGTCTCGGCGACGGTCGGCCGCCCAGCGGCGACGAAGGCGAGGATCCGCTCTGCGGCATCGGCCGCGAGCCGCGCGCCCGGTGTGAAGGCGCCGCTCTCGTCGAGCCGCCCGTCGCCGAGCAGTGCCCGGACGCCGTCTGGCCCGAGGCGGTCGAGCTTGTCGATCGCCCTCAGCACCACGAGCCGCCGGTTGCCGTTCTCCTCGCCGGCGAGGCCGATCGCCTCCATCATGCCGTCGAGGATCTTGCGGTTGTTGACCTTGATCACGTAGTCGCCGCGCGGGATGCCGAGGCGCTCCAGCGTATCGGCCGCCATCATGCAGATCTCGGCGTCCGCCGCGACACTGGCGGTGCCGACCGTGTCGGCGTCGAACTGCATGAACTGGCGGAAGCGCCCGGGCCCCGGCTTCTCGTTGCGGAACACCCAGCCGACCCGGTAGCTCCGGTAGGGCTTGGCGAGCTTCTCCCAGTTCTCCGCCACGTAGCGGGCGAGCGGCGCGGTGAGGTCGTAGCGCAGCGCCAGCCACTGCTCGTCGTCGTCCTGGAAGGCGAACACGCCCTCGTTCGGACGGTCCTGGTCGGGCAGGAACTTGCCGAGCGCGTCGGCGTATTCGACGAGCGGCGTCTCCACCGGCTCGAAGCCGTAGAGCGCGTAGCTCTCCTTGATCGCGGCGAGCAGCCGATCGGTGGCGGCGATCTCCGCCGGGCCGCGATCGACGAAGCCGCGCGGCGCGCGCGGCAGCGGGCGGGCGTGCACGGCAGCGCCCGTGCGCTCGTCCGTCCCGTCCGCCGCCGCGTCCGCCTTGCCAGCCTTCGCCATCGCCTGAATCCCGCATGTGATGCGGCCGGCGCCGCAGGGCGCGGGCCGGCCGGAAAAGCGAGGCTGTCCTAGACGAAAGGGGGGAATGCGGCAAGGCGAGCCGGGCGCGGCGAGGAGGGCCGCGGCGGCCGCCCGCCGGCGCGCCGGCGCCCGCTCAGCTTTTCGGGCAGATCGTGAAGCTGATGGTCAGCGGGCCCGTGCAGGTGTGCGTGCCGTGCGCGTCATCGTAGGCCCAGCCGTACACCTCGTTCTTGCAGGCGTTGTCGATCAGCTTCACGTAGGACATCGACTTGATCGGCCCCTGCAGGCACGTTGCCTTCGTGTCGGCCACCCCCTTGCAGCAATAATAGGCCGCCTGCGGGTCCTGCGGCTGGTAGTTGTAGCCGCCGAACGCCTTGGCGTAGGTGAGCTTGCCGCAGGGCGAGAAGCAGCCGATCACCTTCTTCGTCTTCGGATCGGTCATCCGCAGGTCCTGGTTCTTCAGCGCCGGGAACTTGCCGTTGGTGCTGAGATCCTCGCTTGTCGGGCAGACGCTGGCGCTCGTCGACAGCGACGGACAGGCGGCCTGCGTGCAGCCGGGAATGGTGTTCTTCGGCGCGCTCGGCTTCATCGTCACCGGCAGCGTGAAGCCGTCGACCATCGAGAGGTCGAAATAGGTCTGGCAGTTCGTGCCGGCGCACCAGGTCGCCTCGAACTTCGAATCGATCGGCGGCGTGCAGCCCTGCGAAGGACACGGCGCCATCGTCTGCCCCTGCGTGCAGTTCTCGCCGTTCGCGTCACAGCCGGTCTTCGGCCACCAGCGCGTCGAGGCGATCAGCTTGTTGTCGTCGATGTCGTAGGTGTACTGCTTGCCCTTGGCGATCTTCACCACCTTCTTGGCGCCGGGCACGTTCAGCTGCTCGATCCAGACGGTGAACGAGCACTGGTTCTGCACCACCACCTTGTTGGCGGCGGCGGTGCCGACGGTCGCGATGAGCGCGAACACCACGGCGGCGGCGAAGCCGGAAAATCGGCGCAACATCGTGTCGGCGCGCTTCATCGTCTTGGCCCTCCCCGTTTGATCGGCGTCTCGTCGTCCCCTTCTCTTCACGATAGCTGCCGGCTGCCGGCGATGCGAGCACGGCGAGATGTGCGCGAGCCTCGCCGGCGATGCCGGGTGTCCGCCGCTCACCCCTTCGGGCAGATCGTCAGCACGATGGTGGTCTCGCCGGTGCAGGTGTGCGTGCCGTTGGTGTCGTCGTAGGCCCAGCCGTAGACCTGCCGGCGACACGCCTCGTCGATCAGCTTGGCATAGGACGTGTGCCGCACCGGCCCGGCGCCGCACACCTCGGGCGTGTCGGCGACGCCCTTGCAGCAGTAGTAGGCGGCCTGCGGGTCCTGCGGCGTGTAGGCGTGGCCGCCGAACGACTTGGCGTAGGTGAGCTTGCCGCACGGAGAGAAGCAGCCGGTCACCTTGCCGCTGACGGGATCGCGCATCCGCAGATCCTGGTGCGCGAGCGCCGGGAACTGCCCGTCGGTGCTTAAATCCTCATCGGTCGGGCAGACATCCGCGCGGGTGGAGAGCGATGGGCAGGCGGCCGGCGTGCAGGCGGCGCTGATGTTGTCGGGCGCCTTCGGCCGCATCGACACCGGCAGGGTGTAGCCGTCGACCATCGACAGGTTGAAGAAGGTCTCGCAAGCATCGCCGACGCACCACGTCGCCTCGAGCTTGGAATCGATCGGCGGCGCGCAGCCACCGGCCGGGCAGGGCGCCAGCGACTGGCCGACGGCGCAATTCTCGCCGTCCTTGTCGCAGCCGCGCTTCGGCCACCAGCGCGTCGCGGAGACGGTCTCGCCGCCGGGGATTTTGTACGTGCGTTGCCGCCCCGCCCCGATCTTCGCCACCTTCGGCGCATTCGGAACGTTCAGCTGCTCCATCCACACCGGAAACCGGCAGGCGTTGCGCACCACCACCTTGCCGGCGTCGGCCGCCGTCGCCGCCGTCAGCGCGATCAGCGCCCCCAGCAGCATCCCCCACGTTCGCACCATCGTCGCGACCTCGCCGGTCGTCGTCCCCGCAGCCACCGTAGCCGGCCGGCAGCGGCGCGGCGAGAGCCCCACGCTTCACACTCGCGGCAATCCGTGGGAAAGGACGGGCGGGCGAGGCGGGCGAGCGAAGCGACGGACGAGGCATGGCGCACGGTGTGACGGAATCGATCCGGCGGGCGATGGTGCCGGTGAACCGCGAGGGGCGCCCGTTCATCCTCGGCTTCGCGGTGGTCACCGTGGTGCTGTTCGTGCTCTGGCAGCCGCTCGGCTGGATCGCCCTTGCGCTGACCATCTGGTGCGCGCTGTTCTTCCGCGACCCGCAGCGCGTCACGCCGCTCCTGCCTGACCTCGCGGTCGCCCCCGCCGACGGCCGCGTCGCCGCCGTCGGCCACGCCGTGCCGCCGGCCGAGCTCGGCCTCGGGCCGGCGCCGCGGCCGCACGTCTCGATCTTCATGAGCGTCTTCGACGTGCACGTGAACCGCGCGCCGCTCGCCGGCCGCGTCGTTCTCAGCGAGCACCGGCCCGGCCGCTTCCTCAACGCCGAGGACCCGGCGGCGAGCCGCGACAACGAGCGCCTCAGCCTCCTGATGGACACCGCCTCCGGCGACGTCGGCGTGGTGCAGATCGCCGGCCTCGTCGCCCGCCGCATCGTGCCGTTCGTCCAGGTCGGCGACCACCTCGTCGCCGGCGAGCGCATCGGCATGATCCGCTTCGGCTCGCGTGTCGACGTCTATCTTCCCGAGGGCAGCCGTCCGCTCGTCGCGGTCGGCCAGCGCGCCGTCGCCGGCGAAACGCCGATCGCCGACATCGCCGGGCTGCGTCCGGCGGTCGACGCGACGCGGCTCGGCTGAGGAGCGAGGCGAGCGATGGCGACGCTGTTCCCGCCGTTCGATCCGCAGCGCCCGCGCACCAAGCGCCGGCTGCGCTTCCGCCACCTGCCGATCCGTACCATCCTGCCGAACGTCGTCACGCTGCTCGCGCTCTGCTCCGGGCTCACGGCGATCCGCATGGCGATCGAGGGCCGCTACGAGCTGGCGATTGCCGCGATCGTGCTCGCCGCCGTGCTCGACGGCATCGACGGGCGCGTCGCGCGGCTCCTGAAATCGACCTCGAAGTTCGGCGCCGAGCTCGATTCGCTCACCGATTTCGTCAACTTCGGCGTCGCCCCGGCGGTGATCCTCTACACCTGGACGCTCGACGAGCTGCGCTCCGCCGGCTGGATCGTCGTGCTCGTCTTCGCGATCGGCGCGGCGATGCGCCTTGCCCGCTTCAACGTCATGCTGGAGGACACCTCGCGGCCGTCCTGGCAAGGCAACTTCTTCATCGGCGTGCCGAGTCCGGCCGGCGCGATCGTCGTGCTGTTGCCGATCTATCTCGGCCTCAGCGGCATCGATTTCGGCGCCGTCGGGGTCGGCGGGCGCGTCGGCGCGGTGATCGTCGCCCTCTACACGCTGCTCGTCGGCTTCCTGATGGTGAGCCGCCTGCCGACCTTCTCCGGCAAGCGCTTCGGCATGCGCATCCGCCGCGATCTCATCCTGCCGCTGTTCGTCCTGGTCGTGCTGATTGTGGCGCTGTTCGTCAGCTTCCCGTTCGAGATGCTGTCGGCCGGCTCGATCCTCTACCTCGCCTGCCTGCCGATCGGCTGGCGCACCTGGGAGCGCCATCTCGCCGCCGATCGCGCCGCCGCGCTTTCGGCGAAGCGCTCGGCGGCGCTCGACGAGGCCGAGGCGACGTCGCCCGGGCCGTGAAGCGCGAGCGTGTCGAGCCGGCGAGGCGGCGGCGCTACTCCGCCGCCTCGCGCAGCGGCAGCGCGAGCTGGCCGGGCGCCGCCGGCGGCGGGGCGTGGGCGCCGGGGGCGTCGTCGTCCTCGTCCGTCGGCCCGATGAAGCGGCCGAACACCCAGCCGAAGAAGCGGCTGACGTCGTCCATCACCGTGTAGAACGACGGCACGAAGACGAGCGACAGCACCGTCGACACGGCGAGGCCGCCGATCACCGCGATCGCCATCGGCGCGCGGAACTCGCCACCTTCGCCGGTGCCGTAGGCGCTCGGCACCATGCCGGCGATCATCGCGATCGTCGTCATGATGATCGGCCGCGCCCGCTTGCGGCCGGCGTCGATGATCGCGTCGACGCGGTTCTCGCCGCGCTTCACCGCCTCGATGGCGAAGTCGACCAGCATGATGGCGTTCTTCGTGACGATGCCCATCAGCATCAGGATGCCGATGACCACCGGCATCGAGATGGCGTTCTGCGTGAGCAGCAGCCCGAGGATGACGCCGCCGATGGAGAGCGGCAGCGACAACAGGATGGTGATCGGCTGGAAGACGTTGCCGAACAGCAGCACCAGCACGCCGAGCACCATCATCAGCCCGGCGCCCATCGCCATCGCGAAGCCGGAGAACACCTCGCCCATGATCTCGGCATCGCCGCTCGTCTGGAGACGCGCGCCGGCCGGCAGGTTCTGCGCCTCGGGCATCGCATAGAGGCGCTCGAGCGCCGTGCCGAGTTCGAGCCGGCCGACGAGGTCGGCGCCGATGACCACCCGGCGCTCGCGGTCGTAGCGGGTGATCGAGGACGGCCCGAGCCCGAAGCCGACGTCGGCCACTGCCTCGAGCGGTGCCACCACGCCGGTCGCGCCGGTGATCGGGATCGCCCGCACCACCGCGAGGTCGCCGCGCGCATCGAGCGCGAAGCGCGACCGGATCGGGATCAGGCGGTCGCCCGCGTTGAACTTCGGCAGGTTGGCGTCGACGTCGCCGATGGTGGCGACGCGCACCGCCTGCGAGATCTGCTGCGTCGTGATGCCGAAGCGGGCGGCCTCGTCGAGCCGCGGCTTGATGAGGATCTCCGGGCGCTGGATGCCGGCGTTCGCCGCAACGTTGGAGAAGCCGTCGAGCTTGCGCGCCGCCGCCTCCACCTGCGCCACCGCCTGGTCGAGGGCGGCGGGGTCGTTGGAGAGCAGCGACACCGACAGCTCGCGCTCGCCACGGTCGTTGACGTACCAGCCGCGCATGTCGGGGATCGTCGAGAGCCGGCGCGTCACCTCCGCCTCGACCTGCTTCTGGGTGAGCTCGCGATCGCCCTTCGGCGTCAGCTGCACGAAGATCGAGGCGCGGCGCAGCTCGATGTCGCCGGTGGGCGACGAGCCGCCGAGCACGAACACGCTCTGCACCTCGGGCATCTCTTTCAGCGAGTCGACCACCTCGTCGGTCTTCGCCTGGGTGTCTTCCAGCCGCGCGCCCGGCGGCAGCTCCATCGCGACGACGATGCGGCTGACGTCTTCGGCCGGGATGAAGCCGGTCGGCAGGAGGCCCGTCGCCATGAACGAGCCGATGAACAGGGCCACGCCGACGATCAGGGTGAGGAAGCGGAAGCGGATGGTGCCGGCGAGGAAGCGCGTATAGGCGCGCATCAGCCAGCCGTCCTTCGGCTCGACGTGCTTGTGCGGCCGCATCAGGTAGGCGGCCATCATCGGCGTGATCAACCGCGCGACCAGCAGCGAGAACAGCACCGCGACGGCCACCGTCAGGCCGAACTGCTTGAAGTACTGGCCGGCGATGCCGCCCATGAACGACACCGGCGCGAACACCGCGACGATGGTGAGCGAGATCGCGATCACCGCGAGGCCGATCTCGTCGGCCGCCTCCATCGCCGCCTTGTAGGGGGATTTCCCCATCTTCATGTGGCGGACGATGTTCTCGATCTCGACGATCGCGTCGTCGACGAGGATGCCGGTGACGAGCGTCACGGCGAGCAGGCTGACGAGGTTCAGCGAGAACCCCATCAAGTCCATCACCCAGAAGGCGGGGATGATGGAGAGCGGCAGCGCCGTGGCGGCGATCAGCGTCGCCCGCCAGTCGCGCAGGAACACGAACACGACGATGATCGCGAGGAGGGCGCCCTCGACCAGCGTCATCATCGCCGACTCGTAGTTGCCGTAGGTGTACCGGACCGAGTTGTCCGTCATCGCGTAGGAGACGTTCGGGTGCGCCGCCTCGAGCTCGGTGATCGCGCCCTCGACCACCTCTGCCACGTCAGTATCGCTCGCCCCCTTGGCGCGGAAGATCGCGAAGGCGACCACCGGCGTCTCACCGTCGAGGCGGGCGAAGGTCTTCTGTTCCTCGTAGGAATCGATGACGGTGCCGAGCTCGGCCAGCCTGACCGAGCGGCCGCCGGACAGCACGATCTTTGTCTGTGCGAGCTCCTCGACGGTGCGCGCGCCGGCGAGCGTGCGGATCGACTGCTGCTTGCCGCCCACCTCGCCGCGGCCGCCGGCAAGATCGACGTTGGTGGCGCGCAGCTGCGCGCTGACGTCGGCGGCGGTGATGCCGAGCGCCATCAGCCGGGCAGGATCGAGGTCGACGATGATCTCGCGGTCGACGCCGCCGTAGCGGTCGACCTTGCCGACGCCCTTCAGGCCCTGCAGCTTGCGGATGACGACGTCGTCGACAAACCAGGAGAGCTGTTCCAGCGTCATCCCCGGCGCCGAGGCGGCGAAGGTCTGAATCGACTGCCCCTCGATGTCGATCTTCTCGACGATCGGCTCGTCGACGTCGCCGGGCAGGTCGGCGCGGATCTTGTCGATCGCGTCCTTGACGTCGGACAGCGCCTCTTCGGACGGCACCTCGAGGCGGAACTCGATCGCCGTCACCGACTGGCCGTCGGTGATCGTCGAGCTGACGTGCTTGACGCCGGTGAGGTTCGCCACCGCGTCCTCGACCTCGCGCGTCACCTGCGTCTCGAGCTCGGACGGCGCAGCGCCCGCCTGCGTCACCGTCACCGAGACGACCGGCACGTCGATGTTCGGGAAGCGGGTGATCGGCAGGTTCTGGAAGGTGAAGATGCCGAGCAGCATCAGCACCACGAACAGCACCAGCGACGGCACCGGATTGCGGATCGACCAGGCGGAGATGTTCATCGCGCGGGTTCCGGTTGCGGCCGTGGATCAGATGTCGGCCAACTATCAATCACTTCTGGCCACCTCGTGTCGGCCAGTTCGTTTCTTCCGGGTCACTTGCTGGCGACGACGGGCGTGATGCGGTCGCCGGGGCGCAGGAAGGTGCCGGAGATCGAGACCACGTGGTCGCCCGCCTTCAATCCGTCGGTGACCACCGCCTGCCCCTCGGCGATCAGGCCGATCGTCACCGGGCGGCTGACGACGATGGCGTCCTCGACGAGCTGCACCTGCGCCCGGCCGCCAGTGCCGTAGAGCACCGCCGACAGCGGGATCACCACGCCCTCGCGCGTCGCCGTCTCGACGACGGCGTAGGCGAAGGCGCCGATCGCCATGCCTTCGGTCTCCTCGAGCGCGACGCGCACCTGGCCGAGCCGGGTGGCGCGGTCGACTTCGGGCGAGATCAGCCGCACGTGACCCGGCACGCCTTCGCTCCGCCCGGCCGGCACGACGCTCGCCTTCTGGTTGGTGCGCAGCTTCGTCAGGGTCGTCTCGGCGACATCGGCATCGAGCTCGATCTCACCGTCGCCGATGATGCGGAACAGCGGCGTGCCGGACATGCCGACGACGGCGCCGAGGCGCGCCTCACGCCGACTGACGATGCCAGCCGTTGGCGCCCTGATCTCGGTGCGCCCGAGGACCACGGTCTGCTCGCGCTTCTGCGCCACGGCGAGCGCGAGGTCCGCCTCGGCGAGCGCCAACTGCTCCTGCGCCGCCGCCACTTGCGCTTCCGCGACGAGGGCGTCCGCCTCGCGCGTCTCGAAGGTCTCGACCGACGCGGTGCCGGTCTTGCGCAGCCGCTGCGCCCGCTCGAACGAGTTCTGCGCCTGCTTCAGCGTCGCCTGCGACTGCACGATCTGCGTCTGCGCCTGCGCGATCGACGCCTTGGCGCGGGCGATCTGCGCGTCGGCCTGGGCGATCGCCACATCGACGGTGTCGCGCGACAGCCGGGCGAGCACCTGGTCCTTCTCCACCCGGTCGCCCTCCTCGGCGAGGATCTCCACCGTCGCCAGCCCGTCGACCTGCGGGGTGACGAGGATCTCCTCCTTCGGCACCAGGTCGCCGGTGACGATGACGCGCTCGGTGAGCGATCCCGCCAACGCCTCGACCACCGTCACGGTCGGCGGGTGCGGGCCGGTGCCGTCGGGCAGCGCCGCCTCGGCGGCCCGCGCCGCGCCGCCGCCGGCGGCGAGCGCTGTGGCGAGAAGCGCGGCGAAGAGCACGGCACCGCGCCGCCCGGCGCGGTGCGGGCGGACGGCGGGGATCGGCGACGCTGGGCTCACAAAGGCGGGCATCTCACTCATCCGTCGGCTGTCGTCGTGGGGCCGGATCGGCTCGCAGGGGTCGGGCGATCGGCGGAAAGGCACTTCACGCGACCGGCTCTCGGGCCGTCGCCTCGCGGCGGACCGCGGACGGCGCGATCGTCTGCGGCGTGCCGTCGTTGCGCGCCAACGCCTCGATTTCGTGGCGGTGCTCGGCAAGGTACTCGTGCGACCGCGTCATGCAGGCGACACCGTAGGAGGCGGCCCAGTGGGTGGCCGGGTCGTTGGTGGAGCGCAGCAGCTCCTCAAGGTGGCCGATCTCGTCGCGCAGGTGGGCGATGCGGCCCTCCACGGCGGTGGCGATCGTCCGCCGGTCGAGCAGTTCGGCGCACAGCGCCACCAGCAGGAAGCCCGAGCGGAACACGTCCGGCGACGGCGGCTCGCTCAGCGCCTCGACGAGGGCGCGCCGGCCAGACTCGGTGATCGAGTAGATCTTGCGCGCCGGCTTGCCCGGCTGCGTCTCCTCGCGCAGCGTCACCAGCCCCTCCTGCTCGAGGCGGGCAAGCGTCGGGTAGATCGAGCCGAAGCTCGCCTCGGCGAAGTAGCGGTACTTCCCCTCGACCGACAGCTTCTTGATCTCGTAGCCGGTGGCGTCGCTCTCGTGGAGGATCGCCAGGCAGAGCGTGCGGATGTTCATCGGGGCGGCGGTCCGGCTCGGGTGTGACGGTCCGACCGTCATATGCCGGCTGGGCATATCCTCGGTCAGCATATTCATGATCGATATATATCGGGCCGAGCGACATGCAAGTGAATTCGATTCACCCGTGCGCCCTTGCCGCGGTCGCTCCCCGCCTTCCGCCGGGCCGCCGGCGGCCCTATACGCAGGGGCGATGCGCCGCGCCCCGCTCCCCGATCCGATGGACCCGCCTGCCCGCCGCGGCATCTTGCTGGGCGAGGCCGCCGGCGTGTTCTCGCGCAACTCACTCGCCTTCCCGCACCTCGAGCAGCTGCTCGGCGTGCGGTCGGTCGTGGGCTTCCCGCGCGGTGCCGATGCGGCCGGCCTCGCCTTCGTCGTCGGCTGGGGCGACAAGCCGAGCGCCAAACGGCCGCGCGACTACGGGCTTCGCCACGGCGTTCCCTTCCTCGCCGCCGAGGACGGCTTCCTGCGCTCGGCCGGGTCGCACCGCATCAAGCCGCCGCCGCTGTCGCTGGTGCTCGACGACGAGGGCATCTACTACCGCGCCGCGACGCCCTCCCGCCTTGAGCGGCTGATCGCCGCCGCGCCGGGCTTCGACGCCGCCCGCCGCGCCGTGGCGGCGCGGGCGCTCGTCCGCGTGCGCGACGACAAATTGACCAAGTACAATACCATTGGACCACCGGCCGCCGCCGACGGCCGGCGCCTGCGCATCCTGCTCGTCGACCAGGTGTTCGCCGACCAGTCGATCGCCGGCGGCCTCGCGAGCGCGGCGAGTTTCTCGGCAATGGTCGAGGCGGCGCTCGCCGCCGCGCCGGCCGCCGACGTCGCCGTCAAGGTCCACCCCGACATGCTCGCCGGCCGCGCCACCGGCTACCTGCTCGACCACGCCCGCCGGCACGGCCTCGAGCTCGTCGCCGACGCCGGCAATCCGTTCGACCTGCTCGCCCGCGTCGACGCCGTCTTCACGGTGACGAGCCAGCTCGGCTTCGAGGCGCTCGTCGCCGGCGTGCCGGTGCGCTGCTTCGGCGTGCCGTTCTACGCCGGCTGGGGCCTCACCGAGGACACGCCGACGGAAGCCGCCGCCGCTACCGCGCTCGCCCGCCGCGGCATGCCGTGCGATCTCCTCGACCTCTTCGCCGCCGCCTATGTCGCCTACCCCCGTTACGCCGACCCGGTGCGCCGTGAGGCGATCGACGTCGAGCAGGCGATCGACCGCCTGCTCGACTGGCGCGAGACCTTCGCCCGCCGCGACCGTGCCGTCACGCTCGTCGGCGGCCCGCTCGACGCCCGCCTCGCCGAGGCCGCCCTCGGCGGCGGCGCTGCGGCGGTGTCCGCTGCCGACGCGCAGCGGACGGCGTCTCCCGGCGGCGCGTCGCAACCCGCCTCCGCCCCCGGCGTCCTGCGCTGGTGGACCGGCGGTGGAGGAGGGGATGTCGTCGGAATCACCCGTCCGGGCCTCATCCGCGACGACCGCCTCGGCCGCGCCTACGGTTTCGACGGCTCCCTCTACGCCGACGCGGACGGTGACCCGTTCCGCCCCGGCGGCGCACTCGAGGCGCTGCTCGCGACGGCGGAGCCCGAACCCGTCGAGCGCGCCCGCGCCGGCGCCGTGTTGTCGCTCATCGCCCGCACGGCCTTCGCCCGCATCGACCTCGTCGCCGAGCGCCAGTTCGCACCCGCCGCGGGCGGTGACGCGGCGCCGGTCGTCGCCGTCATCCTCGCCGCGCCGGGGGAGGGGATCGCCGCCGCCGGCGAGGCCGGCGGCCCGGGCGAGGCGGCGATCGTCGCGAGCGTCCGGGCGGAGCGTCCGCAAGCCCGCATCGTCGTGCTGCGCGAGCGACCGCGGCCGGCCGGTCCGGACCGTCTCGCGGCGCTCCGCCGCACGCTGCTGCCCCCGCGCCGCAGCCAGCCGCCGCCGCTGCGGGCCATGCCGGCGGCGCTGTCGCGCGCGGTGGCCGTGCACACCGACACCAGCGCAAGCGCCCTCGACGCGCTGGCGCTCGGCCTGCCGGTGGTGGTGCACGGCCGCCCGCTCTATGCCGGCTGGGGGTTCACGGCCGACCGCGACCCGACCGAGCGGCCCCGCGCCCTGACGCTCGAGGCGTTCGTCGCGCTCGCCGTCGTGCGCGCCGCCGCCTGGACCGACCCGGTGTCGGGCCTGCCCGCGACGGCGGAAGAGATCGTGCACCTCTTCACGGCGGAGCCGGTCTCCCGGCCCGACCCCGGCCTGCTCGTCGGCCTCGACCGGTTGGAGAAGCGCCTGAAGCGGCTGCTGCGGCTCTAGCCGGAGCATCGGCCGGGAGTTCACGCATTGAGCCGCAATCGGACCGGCCGTAGCTTCGAGGGCCGGGGCAGCCGTGGGAAAGCGAGATGGCGGGTTACTTCGGGACCGATCAGCAGAAGGCGCTTCAGGCTCGCGCCGAAGTAAGCGTCCCGGAGATGTCGACGAAGCCCGGCCTCTGTCAGAACGGTCGCATGGTCGGCTGCGACGACCTCGATGCGCTCGGGTGGCCGGCGATCTACGAGATCCTCGATCGCGATGGCTTCGTCGGTTTCAGGCTCATTCCGGCCGCGCGAGAGACGGAGGTCAGAGACAGGCTGTCCGAGCGAGGCTTTCGTCTGGACACCTGGAACCTGTTCATCGGACCGAAGCACGAGATCCTCTCGTCCTGTCAGGAGATCGCCTCCCGCCCGCTTCCGCCCGGCCTGTCGCTGCTGCCGATGCCCGACGAGCCCGACAGCCCCTACACCCGCAGTGTGCAGGCGTTGATCGCGTCGACCGGCATCATGCCGTTCTCCGGCTCGCTGTTGGCCGGGCTGCTGGGTCCCGCGCGCACCATCGTCATCGGCACCGAGGAGCGATCCATCGCGGCGGCCGCGCACGGCTACCGTCCTCACAATGCCGAGAGTCGATTTCACGACTACGCCTGGGGCGGGCTCGTCGCCGTGTCCGACGCCTACCGGGGCTTGGGCCTCGGTCGCCAGATCAACGCGATCCTGGCGGTCACGGTGCTTCGCGAGTTCGGCGCGTCGCATCTCTACGAGATGATCTCCGCGGACAACACCGCGTCCCGAAGAATGGCCGAGGCCTGCGGGCTTCGCCACGATCCGGGCTTCCTGTGCGGAAGCGCGACGCGATCCGATCGGGAACGCTTCACGCGTTAGCCGACGCAGGCCCGTGCGCGAAGAGCGCCCCGCTGGCCGGTCCGCGCGCCATTAGGCGGCGCGGCCGACGGCGGCGACGATCTCGTCGACGACCTCGTTGACGAGGCCGCCGTCGTCGCCCTCCGCCATCACGCGGATCAAGGGCTCGGTGCCGGACGGTCGGATGACGAGGCGGCCCTGGTTGCCGAGCCTGCGGCGGGCGTCGTCGATCACCGCGATCACCCGCGCGTCTTCCAGCGGCTTGCCCTCGATGATGCGGACGTTGCGCAGCACCTGCGGCACCGGCTCGAAGCGGCGGCAAACCTCCGACACCGGCTTGCCCGTCTGCACCACCACGGCGAGCACCTGCAGGGCGGCGATCAGGCCGTCGCCGGTGGTGGTGTGGTCGGAGAGGATGATGTGGCCGGACTGCTCGCCGCCGACATTGTAGTCGCCGGTGCGCATCGCCTCGACGACGTGGCGGTCGCCGACCTTAGTGCGCTGCAGCGACAGCCCGCGGCCGGCGAGATGGCGCTCGAGCCCGAGGTTCGACATCACCGTGGCGACGACGCCCGGCTGCGAGAGCTTGCCCTCGTCCGCCCAGGTGCCGGCGATCACCGCGAGCAGCTGGTCGCCGTCGATGATCTGCCCGCGCTCGTCGATGACGATGACGCGGTCGGCATCGCCGTCGAGCGCGATGCCGATGTCGGCGCGCACCTCGTGCACCTTGTCGCAGAGCGCCTTGACGTCGGTGGAGCCGCACTCGCGGTTGATGTTGAAGCCGTCCGGCGAGACGCCGATCGCCATCACCTCGGCGCCGAGTTCCCACAGCGCCACCGGCGCCACCTTGTAGGCGGCACCGTGCGCGCAATCGAGCGCGATGCGCACGCCGTCGAGGCCGAGATTGCGCGGCAGCGTCCGCTTCACGAACTCGACGTAGCGGTCGGCGGCGCTGTCGATGCGGGTGTTGCGGCCGAGCCCGGCCGACGGCGCGAGCTTCGACGACAGGTCGGTCTCCAGCATCGCCTCGATCTCGAGCTCGAGCTCATCGGAGAGCTTGAAGCCGTCGGGGCCGAAGATCTTGATGCCGTTGTCGTCGTAGGGATTGTGCGAGGCGGAGATCATCACGCCCATGTCGGCTCTCAGCGAGCGCGTCAGCATGGCGATCGCCGGGGTCGGCACCGGCCCGGTCTGGAAGCAGTCGACGCCGACCGAGGTGAAGCCGGCGACCAGCGCCGTCTCGATCATGTAGCCGGAGAGCCGGGTGTCCTTGCCGATCACCACGCGGTGCCGGTGGTTGCCGCGGCGGAACGCGATGCCCGTCGCCATGCCGATCTTGAGGGCGAGTTCCGGCGTGATCGGGAAGGCGTTCGCCTTGCCGCGGATGCCGTCGGTGCCGAAGAAGCGACGTCCCATGGACGCGGGTCACCCCGTTGCCGTGCCGCCGCCGCGACTCGCGCCGGCTCGTGAGCCGCCTTCCTACTCCGAAGCGGCCGCCGGGTCAGCGCCGAAACGGTCAATTTGCGTGTCGGAGTGATACGGGGGTGTGGAGGGGGCGGCTCGCAACGCCGGCGGCCTTTTCTTCTCCCGGCCCCGCCGGGAGAAGGTGGCGCGCAGCGCCGGATGAGGTCTGCGCCGCGAAGCGGCGCGGAATCCACTGGCACAAACGCCGGAGACCCGCGCTCTCGCGCGGGCCCTCATCCGTCCTTGGGCACCTTCTCCCACCTACCGGTGGGAGAAGGAAGAAGCCCTCACGCCTCACGCCTGCGGCTGCGGCTCCAGGCCGACGTCGCCCTCGTCGCCCTTGCCGCGCGTCTTGCCGGTGCCGGTGGACGGCACCACCGAGTGGCGCGGCGGTCCGGAGTCGTCGCCGGTGTCGCGGATCGGCGGCTTGCCGGCGAGCAGGTTCTTGATCTCGTCGCCCGACAGCGTCTCGTACTCGAGCAGCCCCTTGGCGAGGATCTCGAGCTCGTCGCGGTGGTCGCTGAGGATGCGCGTAGCCTCGGCGTAACCGAGCTCGACGAGCCGCTTCACCTCCGCGTCGATCTTCTGCGCCGTCGCCTCGGAGATGTTCTGCTGGCGCGACACTGACATGCCGAGGAACACTTCGTCCTGGTTCTCGCCGTAGGCGACGGTGCCGAGCTCGCTCGAGAAGCCCCAGCGCGTCACCATCGCCCGGGCGAGCTTGGTCGCCTGCTCGATGTCGGACGAGGCGCCCGAGGTCACCTTGTCGGCGCCGAAGGTCTGCTCCTCGGCGACGCGGCCGCCCATCAGGATGGTGAGCCGCGAGATCATCTGCTCGTAGCTCATCGACAGCTTGTCGCGCTCGGGCAGCTGCATGACCATGCCGAGCGCCCGGCCGCGCGGGATGATCGTCGCCTTGTGCACCGGGTCGGTCGCCTTGACGTGCAGCGCCGTCACCGCGTGGCCGCCCTCGTGGTAGGCGGTCAGCCGCTTCTCGTCCTCGGTCATGACGAGCGTGCGCCGCTCGGCGCCCATCATCACCTTGTCCTTGGCGTCCTCGAACTCCGCCATCGTGACGAGCCGCTTGCCGCGCCGGGCGGCGAGCAGCGCCGCCTCGTTGACGAGGTTCATGAGGTCCGCGCCGGAGAAGCCGGGCGTGCCGCGGGCGAGCACCTTGAGGTTGACGTCCGGCGCCAGCGGCACCTTGCGGACGTGCACCTTGAGGATCTTCTCGCGCCCGACGACGTCCGGGTTCGGCACGACGATCTGCCGGTCGAAGCGGCCGGGGCGCAAGAGCGCCGGGTCGAGCACGTCCGGCCGGTTGGTGGCGGCGATCAGGATGATCCCCTCGTTCGCCTCGAAGCCGTCCATCTCGACGAGCAGCTGGTTCAGCGTCTGCTCGCGCTCGTCGTTGCCGCCGCCGAGGCCGGCGCCGCGATGGCGGCCGACCGCGTCGATCTCGTCGATGAAGATGATGCAGGGGGCGTTCTTTTTCGCCTGCTCGAACATGTCGCGCACACGGCTCGCGCCGACGCCGACGAACATCTCGACGAAGTCCGATCCCGAGATCGTGAAGAACGGCACGTTCGCTTCACCCGCGATGGCGCGGGCGAGCAGCGTCTTGCCGGTGCCGGGGGGGCCGACCAGCAGCACGCCGCGCGGGATGCGGCCGCCGAGGCGCTGGAACTTCTGCGGGTCGCGCAGGAAGTCGACGATCTCCTGGAGATCCTCCTTCGCCTCGTCGACGCCGGCGACGTCCTCGAAGGTGACGCGGCCGTGCGCCTCGGTGAGGAGCTTCGCCTTCGACTTGCCGAAGCCCATCGCCTTGCCGCCGGAGCCCTGCATCTGGCGCATCACGAACAGCCAGATGCCGAGGATCAAGAGCATCGGGAACCACGAGATCAGCGCGCCGATCAGCGAGAAGTTCTCGCCGGCGGGCTTCGCCGTGATCTGCACGTCCTTCGCCTCGAGCTTGTCGATGTAGCTGGCGTCGCGCGGCGCGTAGGTCTGGAACGAGCCGCCGCCGCTGCGGGCGTACTGGCCGGTGATGGTCTGGTCGGTGATCACCACCGAGCGGACGTTGCCGTCGGCCACCTCGGTGAGGAAGGTCGAGAACGCGATCTCGGTCGACGCCGTGCGGCTCGCCGGGCTCTGGAAGAGCTGGAACAGCGCGATCAGCAGGAGCCCGATGATCACCCACAGGGCGAGGTTACGGAACATGTTGTTCATAAGGAGCCCTTCAGCCCGGGGCGGAGCGGCCGTTCGCCGCCGTTTTCCGACGCTTCTCGCTCTGCAAGATAGGTCTCGCAGGCCTCCGTGCCAAGAAGAGCCGCCATGGGATCGTCACGGATGCGGCAAGGCGTCATTGCCGTGCCGCCGCCTCGATGCTGACCGCGGTCTGCCAGCCGGTGTCCGCGAACACCCCGAACGCCGGGATCGCCACCGTCCTCCCGTCGACGAAGGCGGCCGGAACCGTCGCCAGCGCGGACGCCGGCAGCGCCGCCCCGGCCGGGCCGAGCGCTGCGCGCGCGCCGGCGCCGAGTGCTGCGACCGTCACCGCGCATGGCGCCGCGGTGGAGAGCGTCGCCCGGAAGCGGCCGTCCCAGGCCAGCGTACCGCCCGGCTCGAGCCTGAGCGCCGGCAGGCCGGTGCGACCTCGCTCACGCAGCACCCACAGCCGGTCTCCGCGCCAGTCGACGACGGCGCCGCCGAGCGTGCGCCGGAAGCGGTCCGCGCCGGCCGCCCCGAGCTCCGCCACCAGCCGCTCCAGCCGGTCGAGCCGCGGACCGTAGGGCTCGCCGCCGATTTCGCCGATTGCCCGGCCGAGCAGGCGCAGCACCACCTCCTCCGGTGCCGCGGCGAGCGGCGGCACCGCAATCGCGACGAAGCCGCCTGGATGCCGCGTCAGCGCGGCGGCGGCGAGCGCGTCGCTCGCCGCCTCGATCGCCGCGTCGGCGCGGGCGAGCCGCCGGGCGGCGGTGGCGAGGCTGTCCGCATCGAGCCCCTCCGCCGCCAGTGCCGGCGCCAGCGCGCGCAGCCGCGGCCGGGCGAAGCGGCGGTCCGCGTTCGACGGGTCCTCGCTCCAGCCGATACCCGCCGCCGCCAGCGTCGCCCGCAGGCGGTCGCGGCCAATGCCGAGGAAGGGCCGGACGAGCCTCACGCCGTCGGCGAGCGGTCGCTCCGGCCGCATCGCCGCAAGGCCTGCGAGGCCGCTGCCGTGCGCGAGCCGCAGCAGTAGCGTCTCCGCCTGGTCGTCGCGGGTGTGGGCGGTGACGACGGTGTCGAGGTCGTGCGCCCGGGCATGCGCCGCGAGCAGGCGGTAGCGGGCGGCGCGCGCCGCGGGCTGCAGGTCGCCGGTCGGCTTGTCGCCCTCCCAGGGCAGCGTCGCGTGGGCGAGGCCGCGGGTGGCGGCGAGCGCGGCGACGCTGGCGGCTTCGGCGGAGGACTCCGGCCGAAGCCGGTGGTCGACGGTCGCCACCATCGCCGGCGGCGCGGTGCCGGCGATATCGCGCCAGCGGGCGTAGAGATGCAGCAGGGCGGTGGAATCGCTGCCGCCGGACACCGCCAGCAGCACGCCGCGGCAGCCTTCGATGCGGTTGAAGAGCGCCGGCAGGGCGTCGTCGTCGAGGGGGGCCGGATCGCGCGCCGGGGGCGTCGGGCTCACCGTGGCGCCGGGCCTCCCGTCCTCAGCACTTCGCCGACTGCTGCTCGGCGGCGACGCGGTCGCGCAGCGAGGGCGAGGCCTGCGGGTAGCGCTGCAGCAACTCGGCAAAGGAGGCGCAGGCGGCGTCCTTCTCGCCGAGCCCGCCGAGCGACAGCCCGAGCTTGAACAGGCTGTCCGGCCCCTTCCGGCTGTCCGGGTGCTCCGTGTAGCCCTTCAGGAACGCCTGCGCCGCGCCGCGGTAGTCGGACCGCGCGTAGAGGCTCTCGCCGAGCCAGAACTGCGCGTCGGGTGCCAGCCGGTCGCCCGGGTGGGCGTCGAGGAAGCGGCGGAAGCCGGACTCGGCGGCGGCGTACTCGCCGCGCAGCACGAGGTTGTAGGCGGCGTCGTAGCTCTCGCGTGGATCGGGGGTCGCCGGCAGCGCTGCCACCTGCGTGCCGGGCGCCGGCGTGTAGCCGGTGTCGACGTCGGTGGCGAGCGGCGGCAGCGCATCGGCGACCGGGGCGGGCGGCGGCGCCCCGCCGGGCGACATCGCCGTCAGGTCGAGCGGGCCGCTGTTGAAGTCGAAGCCGCCGGCCGCCGGATCGACGGCGAGCGTGCCGAGCGACTGCGCCGGCGCCGCGGTGACCGCCGAGCTGCCGGCCGCGACGCCGGGCAGTGCATCGCCCGCCGGGGCCGGCGGGGCGAGCGGCTCCATCGCGAAGCCGGAGCCGACGTCGAGGGCGCCCGGCGCGGCGCCGGCGAGCGCGCCTCCGTCCGCCGGACCGACCGCGGCCGGCCCGTCGGGCTGCAGCGTCGACAGCGCCGCCGTGTCGGTCGAGGGGGCGGGTGATGTCGCCGGGGCGTCGGTGCGCTTCTTGCCGCGCGCCGCCTCGAGCTCCTGAAAGCGGAACTCGTTGTCCTCCTGCATGCGCCGGATCTGCTCGGTGAGCTGGCGGATCTGGAAGGAGAGCTCCTCGACCTGGCCGTTGAGGGTGCGCATCTGCGTCTCGATGCGCTCGATGCGCAGTGCCGCCTCGCCGGCCTGGCGCGTCGCGCCGGGCTGCTCGCGCAAAATCTGCGCAGTGTCGAACGGCTGCTGCGCCGCCGCCGGCGCCGTCAGGACCATCAGCACCGAAGCGACGGCTACAGCGCCGGCCGGACGGCCCGTGCCACGCGAGCCCGCATCCTGCACCCGCCGAGCACCCTGCATCGTCATCGACCGCCTCTCGACCTCGTCCGGCGTCCGCTCCGGAGCGCCGACGGTTTCCACGCGGGACGCCCGCCGTCAAGCCGGGGCGTGCATCCCGAAACGAAGGAGGGCCGCGGCGCCGAGGCACCTGCGACCCTCCCATCTCTCATCCGCTTCTGCGGCCATTCTAGGGCCCGCCGAAGACCGATCCGCGGCGACTGGCGGGCGGCATCTTGCGTCAGCTGCCCGCGGCGTTCAGCACGGTCACGGCACGGCGGTTCTGCGTCCAGCAGGATTCGTCGTCGCACACCGCCACCGGCCGTTCCTTGCCGTAGGAGATCGTCCTCAGCCGCGCCGGGTTGATGCCGCGGCTGACGAGGTAGGCGCGCGCCGAATTGGCGCGGCGGCCACCGAGCGCGAGGTTGTACTCGCGGGTGCCGCGCTCGTCGGCATGGCCCTCCACCACCGCGGTATAGCGCGGATATTGCGTCAGCCACTGCGCCTGGCGGTCGAGGATGGCGCGCGCCTGCGGGTTGATGTCGGACGAATCCTCGGCGAATAGCACGCGGTCGCCGACGTTGACGACGAAGTCCTGCGGCGAGCCCGGCGTGACGGAGCCCGCGCCGCCCGGCACGACGTCCTTCTTGGCGCAGGCGGCGGCGGCGAGCACCAGCGCGAACACGAGGGCGAGACGGGCCACCCGGCCCTGACCCGAAAACAGCTGCATCTGGGAGTTCTCCTCTGCGCCGGTCGCCCCGGGGCACTGGGTCTATCGATAGAGTCCGATGGTTAAGTGGCGGTTTTCCGGCGTGGTGAACGGCAGTTTAACTGCCGCTCGTGACACCGTGAATCCTCACGGCAGCGGCGGCGACCAGGCCGGGTCGGAGGCGAAGCCCGACGTCTCGATGCGCCGCTCGTTGCGGCCGGTGAGGTCGACCGAATAGAGCCCCGGGCCGCCGCCGCCGCCGCTCTCGCGGAAGAACATCAGCAGTCGACCGTTCGGCGCCCAGGTCGGGCCCTCGTTATGGTAGCCCTCGGTGAGGATGCGCTCGCCCGAGCCGTCCGGCTTCATCACGCCGATCGCGAACTTGCCCCCGTGCTGCTTGGTGAAGGCGATGAGGTCGCCGCGCGGTGACCACACCGGCGTCGAGTAGCGCCCGGGGCCGAACGAGATGCGCGTCGCGCCGCCGCCGCCGGCCCCCATCACGTAGAGCTGCTGAGTGCCGCCGCGATCGGATTCGAAGACGATCTGCGAGCCGTCCGGCGAGTAGGACGGGCCGGTGTCGATCGAGGCCGAGTTGGTCAGCCGCGAGATCTGCTTCGAGGCGATGTCCATGGCGAAGATGTTGGCGTTGCCGTCTTCCTGCAGGCTCATCACCACCCGCCCGCCGTCCGGCGAGAAGCGCGGCGAGAACGACATGTTGGGGAAGTCGCCGAGCTTGGCGCGCTGGCCGGTGCCGATGTCGAGCAGGTAGACCTGCGGGGTGCCGGCGCCGTAGCTCATGTAGGTGATGCGCTGGCTGGTCGGCGAGAAGCGCGGCGTCAGCACCAGCGCGTCGCCATTGGTGAGATACTGCAGGTTGGCGCCGTCCTGGTCCATGATGGCGAGCCGCTTGACGCGCTTGTTCTTCGGGCCGCTCTCGGAGACGAAGACGATGCGGGTGTCGAAGTAGCCCTGCTCGCCGGTCAGCTGCTGGTAGATCGCGTCGGCGATCTTGTGGGCGAGGCGGCGCCAGTTGGCGGACGTGGTGGTCAGGCTCTGGCCGGTCATCTGCTCGCCGGCGAAGACGTCCCACAGGCGGAAGTCGGCGCGCAGGTTGCCACCCTCCGGCGTGACGGTGCCGGTGACCAGCGCCTGCGCGTTGATCGCCCGCCAGTTGGTGAAGTTCGGCATCGCCGCGGCATCGACGGTGCGCTCGATGAACGCCGCCGGGTCGAGCGGCAGGAACAGGCCGGACGAGCGCAGGTCGTTCGCGATCACCTCGACCAGCTGCTTGCCCATCGCCGGGTCGCCGCCGAAGTCCGGCAGCGCGATCGGCATCGGCTCGACGACGCCCTGGGTGATGTCGATCTCGATCAGCGCGGATGCCGGCGTCAGCGCGGCGCCCGTCGCCACCAGCGCCGCGGCGAGGCCGATCGCCTGCCGGCGCAGGCCGGCGAGCCCCGCGGCGATCCGCTCCCGCAGCGACGGGTGGCGGGCGATGGCGAGGTCGGCGGCGATCGAAGGCGTCAGCGGGAAGGACATGGGGCAGGAACCGCGTCAGGGAGCGCAGGAAGGGCGGGACGGGACGCACGGTAATGACGCGCCGGCAATGGCGGCGGAAAGCGTAGAGATTGTGGCGGACGGGCTCATCCGCCGAACATCTCGCGCGGGTCGAAGTTGACGACCACCTCGTCCCAGACGTCGTATTTCTCGACCGGCATCGTATAGGGCTGGCAGCGCAGGATGGCGCGGCGGGCCGAGTCGGCGGCGGCGCGGAAGAACGGATTCGAGCCGGAATTCTCCACCGACGGCGTGCCCGCGACGGTGCCGTCCTGGTTGAGGTTGAAGCGGATCTTGACGACCAGCCCGTCGGCGTCGGAGGCGCCGACCGGCGGGTTCCAGCACCGCGAGATCTGCCCGCGCAGCGCATCGAGCTCCGACTGTGTCATTTTAGACACGGTCTTGCCCTTCGCCGAGCCGAGCGCCTGCTCGCCCGTCGGCGTCTGCGTGCCGCCGCCGGACGGCTGCTGCTTGTCGAGCAGCGCTGAGATCTTGTCGGAGTTGAACTTGCTCTCCGCATTCGCCGTCGCCGTCTGCGTCACCTTCTTCGGCGGCGTCGGCTTCGACTTCGGCGTGCGCGAGGCCTGCACCGGCGCGGCCGAGGTCTCCTTCGGCGGCGGCGGCGTCTCGGCGGGCTGTTCGGACGGCGTCGGCTCCGGCGGTGCCGGCTCGGCCTCCTGCGGCGCGGGCTCGGGCTCGCTCACCTCGGCCGGCTCCGGCTCAGGCGGCGGCGGTGAGCCGGCGTCCGGGAGTGCGGCGACCTCGCTCGGCTCCGGCACCGGCGGCGCGTCTTGCGAGGTCTGCGACGAGCCGGCGTCCTCGACCGGCGGCGCCTCGGGCGTCTCGGTCTCGACGGTGGAGGCGCGCTCGACCGGCTTGTCCTCGGCCGTCTTCGAGCCGAGCCGCAGCGCCGTCACGTCGGAGATCTCGACGAGCTCGACGGGCATCGCGTCCACCGGCTCGGCCGGATAGGGGTCGGCCCCGGGCAGCACCACGAGGCCCCAGGCGATGACTGCGGCGTGGCCGAGGGTCGAGACGATCGGTCCGACGCGCATGTCGATCAGCTACCCTGTTCCTCCAGGGCGACGAGGCCGATGCGGCGGAAGCCGGCCTGGTTGAGCCGCCCCATCACCTGCATCATCGAGCCGTATTCGGCGTCGCGGTCGCCGCGCACGAAGATGCGCTCCTCGTAGCCCGCCTTGGCGATGGCGGTGAGCTTCGGCACCAGCTCCTCGGCGGTGATCTCGGTGTCCTGCAGGTAGATCTTGCCGTCCTTGGAGATCGACACCGTCAGCGGCTCGCTGTCGCTCGGCAGGTTTTTCGAACGGATTTCCGGCAAATCGATGGGCACGCCCACCGTCAGCAGCGGCGCCGAGATCATGAAGACGATGAGCAGCACCAGCATGACGTCGACGAACGGCGTCACGTTGATCTCGCTCATCGGCGCGGCGCGGCGTCGCCGCCCCCGCCGCCCGCTGCCGCCGCCCGCTGACGGACCTACGGAGGCGCCCATCGCTCAGGCCCTCTCGTCGATCTGGCGCGACAGGATCGCCGAGAACTCGTCGGCGAAGCTCTCCATGCGGCCGCCGAGGTGCGTCACCTCGGCGTTGAACTTGTTGTAGGCGATGACCGCCGGGATCGCCGCGAGCAGGCCAAGCGCGGTGGCGAACAGCGCCTCGGCGATGCCCGGCGCCACCACGGCGAGGCTCGTGTTGTTGGAGGCGGCGATCGACTGGAAGCTCGTCATGATGCCCCACACCGTGCCGAACAGCCCGATGAACGGGGCCGCCGAGCCGACGGTGGCGAGCACCAGGAGCCGCTTTTCGAGCCGCTCCGTCTCCCGCGCGATGGTGACGTCCATCACCCGGTCGATGCGCTGGGCGAGCGAGGCGATCGCCGGCCGGTCGCCCTCGTGGCTGCGCTTCCACTCCCGCATCGCCGCCACGAACAGCGCCGCCAGCGCGTTCGCCGGCCGCCCGGCGAGGCTGCGATAGAGCTCCTCGAGCGACTGCCCGGACCAGAACACTTCCTCGAAGCGGTCCATCGTCTTGCGGGTGCGGGCGACGAGGATGAACTTGTCGACGATGATCGCCCAGCACCAGATCGAGGCGAAGATCAGCCCGATCATCACGAGCTTGACGACGATGTGCGCCTGCAGGAACAGCGCGATCAGCGAGATGTCGCCGACCGGCGCCGCCAGCGCCTCGGCCGTCACGTCAGCGGGGTTCATCGTCCGTCCATCCTTCGTCCTTCGCGGTCGGTCCGCGGGCAAGCCGGGACGCCGCCGTGCCGCCGCCGCGCCGCCTGGGCGGTCGCCGTGCATCAGTCGTGCCGATCGCCGTTGACGGCGGCGGGCGGACGGCGACGGCAACGCTGAACCCGGCCGTCGCCGGGTGTCCGAGCCCGCCGCCGTGCGCCTGCATCTTCGGCAATCGTGTCGAAACTAGGTTCTCTCGCCGACCGCGAAAGGCCGCGCCCGGCCACGCGCCGCCCGGCCCATTCGATGCCCCGTCATGGTTGACGCCGGGTTAACGGCGGGGGAGGCGCCGGCGCGGCAACCGACCCGTCGTCGCGCGTGTCGCACCCGTCCCGTGCGCCGCAGTCAGCCGAGCCGCTCGCGGACGGGCCGCCGGCCTGCCGCAGTCAGCCGAGCCGCTCGCGGATTGCCGCCGGCAGCCGGCACGGCCGCCCGTCGCCGTCGATGACGGCCACCGTGACGGTCGCCGTCACCAGCGTCTCGCCGTCGCGCGCGATCGTCTGGTCGAGCACGATGCGGGCCCCCGATAGGTCGGCCCGGCGCGTCGTCACCTCCAGCACGTCGTCGATCGTCGCGGCCCTGCGGAAGTCGAGCGTCATCGTTCGCACGGCAAAGGCCCGCGCCACCCCGAAGGCACCCGCCGCCATCGCCGCGTGGCCAACGCCGAGGAGGCGCAGGAAGTCCGTCCGCCCGCGCTCAAAGAAGCGCAGGTAGCTCGCGTGGTAGACGACGCCGGAGAAGTCGGTGTCCTCGTAGTAGACCCGCACCGGCAGCACATGCCCGCCGTCGACGAGCCGGCCGGCGAGGTCTGGCCAGGGGGCGGCGGGCGGGGGCGGGGAGGGGGTGTGGCTCACCGGCTGCCGGGCTCGAAGCGCTGCACTTCGATCTCGTCCGCCCGCGCGCGCATCGCCACCGCATCGTGCCACGCCTGCATCCGCAGCAGCGTCTCCATGTCGAGATCGAACGCCTTCTCGAAGCGCAGCGCCATCTCCGGCGACATCGCCGCCTTGCCGTGCACGAGGTCGGAGAGCGTGGCGCGGCGCACGCCGAGCACCCTGGCGGCGGCGCTGACCGACAGGCCGAGCTCGTCGAGCACCTCTATGCGCACGAATTCTCCGGGATGGGTCGGCGTCATGCCGACTCGGACGGTTTCCGACATCAGTGGTAGTCCTCCAGGTCGAGGTTGACGATCTCGCCCCCGACGATCTCGAACGTGATCCGCCAGTTGCCCGAGACCGACAGGCTCCACGTTCCGGCACGGTCGCCGGTCAGCTGGTGCAGTCGCCACCCCGGCGGCCCACGCACGCCCTCGATCCCGCCGGCGGCGACGAGCGCCGTCAGGATGTTGCGCGTCCGGTTCACGAGGTCGCCGCGAATCTCACGCGGATCGTCGTCCTCAATGAGGCGACGCAGCCCTCGGTGTCGGATGGAGCGAATGATCACGGTGTGACTATGTACGGTGATGCCGTACGATGTCCAGTGGTACGCCGTCGAACCGGCGCCCGGCGCCCGCCCGCTGGCGATTGGCCTGCCGCCGGCCCCACTCACTCCCGTCATGGCCCGGCTCGACCGGGCCATCCATCCCAAGCACCACGCTGGCGTTTGCGCGCGGGATGGATCGCCCGGTCGAGCCGGGCGATGACGGATTGTTGGGTCGGAGTTTGACGCTGACGGAAGCGGGCAGCGTGGCGTTTGGTTGTTTTCGTTTCGCTGGTCTCGGCCCGACCACCACGCGAACCCTCCCCCCTCGCGGGGGAGGGCAGGGAGGGGGGCGCCGCGGGCTCGGCGCTCGCGGGCGAAGGTCGGAGTCCGGCCTCACCGGAGGGTCTTTCGCCGCGCTCCCGCGCGGGCCCCCCTCCCGGCGGCTGCGCCGCCGACATCCCCCGCGAGGGGGGAGGGGTTGAAACAGCCGTTCGCTGCAGATCTCCTCAGGCTCAGCCCGCTCGCACCTTCGGCTCACACACTCCCCGCCCCCATCTTCCCCCCCGCGCCACAAACCACTATCTCTGCCGCCGACCCTCATCCTCCCCCGGCCACCGCCCCAGCGGCCGGCAACAGGAGCACTCCGGACATGGCAGCCAATCCGGCAACGGCCACCGCAGCCAGCCCCGCCGCGGCCCCCGCCCGCATCCCCGTCACCGTGCTGACCGGCTTCCTCGGCTCCGGCAAGACGACGCTGCTCAACCGGATCCTCACCGAGGACCACGGCAAGCGCTACGCCGTGATCGTCAACGAGTTCGGCGAGGTTGGCATCGACGCCGACCTCCTCGTCGATACCGACGAGGAGGTGTTCGAGATGAACAACGGCTGCATCTGCTGCACCGTGCGCGGCGACCTCATCCGCACCGTCGAGAACCTGCTGAAGCGCAAGGGCGCCTTCGACGCCATCCTGGTCGAGACCACCGGCCTCGCCGACCCGGCGCCGGTCGCCCAGACCTTCTTCATGGACGACACCGTGCGCGGCGCCGCCATGCTCGATTCCGTCGTCGCGGTGGCCGACGCCAAGCACCTGTCGCTGCGCTTCGCGGACTCGAAGGAGGCCGTCGACCAGATCGCCTTCGCCGACGCGATCCTCTTGAACAAGACCGACCTCGTGACGCCGGCCGAGCTCGCCGAGATCGAGCGCGCCATCCGCGCCATCAACCCCTTCGCCACCATCCACCGCACCGAGCGCTGCGCCATCGCGCTCGACAAGGTGCTCGACCGCGGCTCCTTCGACCTCGAGCGCATCCTCACCCTCGACCCGGAGTTCCTCCACGGCGAGGACCACCACCATCACGACCACGACGATCCGAACCACGTGCACGGTCCGGACTGCGGCCACGACCACCACGACCACGATCACCACCATCACGATGACCACCACCACGACCACGTCGCCGCCGCAGGCATCACGTCGGTGTCGCTGACCGCCGGCGACCTCGATCCCGACCGCTTCTTTGCCTGGATCGGCCGCATCACCCAGGAGCAGGGCCCGAGCATTCTCCGCCTGAAGGGCATCCTCGCGCTGAAGGGCGATCAGGACCGCTACGTGCTGCAGGGCGTCCACATGATCGTCGAGGGCGACCACCAGCGGCCGTTCAAGCCGGGCGAGCCGCGGCTGAGCCGGCTTGTCTTCATCGGCCGCGACCTCGACGCCAAGGCGCTCGAGGCGGGCTTTTCCGCCTGCGCCGCCTGAGCGACCGGCAGCCCCGCGTGCCCGCCGCCACCGCCGCCCGCCTCGCCGTCACCGAGCACGCGCTCGGCGCCTACGTGATCGCCGCCGACTTCCTCGCCGGCCGCCCGATCTTCGCGCTCGGCGACGGCACCGTGCGGATCGACCGCGGCGGCAGCCTCGAGACCGTCCGTACCCACCCCTCGGCGCTGCTCGCCGCGGCGGTGGCACACGACGGCGGCACGCTCTATGCCGGCGGCGACGACGGCCGCCTCGTCGCCGTCCATCCCGACGGCACGACCGAGGACCGCGCCGCCGTCGGCCGTGTCTGGATCGACCAGGTGGCGGCCGGGCCGAACGGCGCCGTCGGCTTCGCCGGTGGCCGCAACGCCTGGGCGATCCGGCCCGACGGCGTGCTGAAGACGTTCCCGCACCCGCGCTCGGTCGGCGCCGTCGCCTTCGCGCCGAAGGGGCTCAGGCTCGCCGTCGCCCGCTACGACGGGGCGACGCTGTGGTGGGCCGGCACCGAGGCGCCGCCGCAGCAGCTCGAATGGAAGGGCATGCACGCCGGCATCACCTGGTCGCCGGACGGCAAGTTTCTCGTCACCGCGATGCAGGAGAACGCCCTGCACGGCTGGCGCGTCGCCGACGGCCGCCACATGCGCATGACCGGCTACCCCGCCAAGGTTCGCTCGCTGTCGTGGTCGCCGAAGGGCCGCTTCCTGGCGTCGGCCGGCGCCAATGCCGCGGTGCTCTGGCCGTTCCACTACAAGGACGGGCCGATGGGCCGCCCGCCGCTCGAGCTCGGCTACCGCGAGGTGCTCGCCACCCGCGTCGCCTGCCATCCGGACGACGAGGTGGTGGCGATCGGCTATGCCGACGGCGCCATCGACGCCGCCCGCATCGAGGACGCGGCGGTGGTGCGGCTGCGCGATCCCGACGGCGCGCCGCTGTCGGCGCTCGCCTGGGACGCCGCCGGCGCCCGCCTCGCCTTCGGCAGCGAGACCGGCGCTGCGGGCGTCATCGACCTCGCCGGCTGAGCGGGCCCGCCGCCGGCGTTACGATTCCTTCAGCCCTCGGCGCGCCTAAAGGAGGGTGGCGGAGGAACGGCCCCGCGGTGCCGGCGTTTCGCCACGACGCACGGCGCACAGGGCCCGTGGTGGCAGGGAGGAGCCGGCGATGATCGGCAAGACGATCGCCGTGGCGGTGGCCGCCCTCGTCGGCGTCGCCGCCTCGCAGCTTCCGGAGTTCGGCCAGCAGTACCGCCAGCGTCTCGGCGGCGCCGTCGACGAACTGCGCCGGGTCGCCGCCGGCTTCGACGAGGACGCCGCCGAGAACGGCCTCGACCGTCCGGCCGCCCTCGCCGAGATGGCGCGCAATCCGAATGCCCTGGTGCAGGATCGTGCCGCGACGATGAACGAGACGATGCAGCGGCTCGACGACCTCGAGGCGCAGCAGCAGGCGTTCCGCGATGCCGGCCCGTTCGGCCGCCTCTACACGCTCACCACCCACTTCGACCCGCCGCTCGTCTCCGCCACCTGGGCCGACTACGAGCCCGCCGTGCCGGCGACGTCGGAGGGCCTCGTCTCCGCCGGGGGCGGCTTCCTCGCGACGCTGCTCCTCCTCCTCGGCCTCGGCCGGCTGGTGAGGCGGCGGCCGTAAGCGCGGCGGGGCAGGGGAAAATGGATCGGGGGAAGCCGGAGCTTTGGGCCCCCGGCTACGCGGCGGCAGAGCTCGACGACGCGCAGGAGCGGTTTGGCCTTCCCTTCCCGCCCGACCTCGTCGCCCTGCTGCATGACCGCCGCCCGGCGTCGGGATACGACTGGACCGGACCCGAAGACCCGATCCGCCGCGCCCTTGTGTGGCCGCTGGAGGGGCTGCTCTTCGACGTCAAGAACGGTCTCTGGCGGCCGGAGTGGGGCGAGCGGCCGGCGCGCGCCGAAGAGCGTGCCGAGATCGCCGCCGCCCGCGTCGCGGCGGCGCCGCCGTTGATCCCGATCCTCGGCCACCGCTACCTGCCGGCGGAGCCTCTCGAATCCGGCAACCCGGTGCTCTCCGTCTACCAGTCCGACATCATCTACTACGGCCGCGCTCTCGAGGATTACTTCGTCCGCGAGTTCGGCGGCGGCACCGAGCCCGTCAGCGGCCCCGTCCGCCGCATCCGCTTCTGGTCGGACATTATCGACAATCCCACGGGCGGGTGGAGCCGCCGAGGGGCGCCGACCACCGACTAGAATTCGACGACCGACTGGAAGCCGCCGTAGATCATCCGCTTGCCGTCGAAGGGCATGTCCTCCATCTGCGCCTTCAGCCGCGGGTCCTCCATCACCTTCTTGTTGATCTCGTCGCGGGCGGCGCGCGAGGCGTAGGTGATCCACGAGAACACCACCACCTCGTCGTCCTTCAGCATCACGGCACGGGGGAAGGAGGTGAGCTCGCCATTGGGCACGTCGTCGGCGACGCACTCGACGAACGAGAGCGCGCCGTGCTCCATCCAGACCTTGCCGGCGAGCGTCGCCACTTCCTTGTAGGCCTCGATCTTGGCCTTCGGCACGGCCACCAGAAACCCGTCAACATAAGGCATGGCTCACTCCTTCGCGTTGCCCCGCGCGCCCCGAGGACGAACGGGCGGGCCCGGTCCCGACAACCGCCCGGGATTTTCGTGCAATCGGGCACCCGGGAGAAGGATTGCCGGAAAATCGCAAATCGGGTTGTCGGCCCGCGCCCGTCCGGGGCGTCCTCGGGAGCAAACGTCGCAACGCTTGGAGGAGTTCGATGCGCGGTTCCCGAACAGCCGTTCGCCACGGCGCCGCCGCCCTCACCAGCCTCGCCTGGCTCGCCGTCTTCTCGGCCGGGCTCGAGGCTGCGCCGGCGGTCGCGAGCGGCTATGCCACCGTCGACGACGGCCACCGCGTCTACTACGAGGTCGCCGGGCTCGACCACGCCGGCGTGCCGATCGTGCTCCTGCACGGTGGCATGATGTCGATCGACACCGCCTTTCCCGACCTCATCGAGCGCTTCGCGCGCACCCGCCGCGTCATCGCCATCGAGGCCCAGGGCCACGGGCACACCGCTGACCGCGACGGCCCGTTCACGCTCGAGCGCATGGCGGCCGACGTCGTCGGCGTGCTCGACCACCTCGGCGTGCCGCGCGCCGATCTCGTCGGCCACAGCCTCGGCGGCATGACCGCCACGCTCGTCGCCATCCGCCGGCCCGAGCGCGTGCAAACACTTACCGTGCTCAGCGCCTCCTACTTTTTCGACGCCTTCCTGCCGGAACTCGCGGCGATGAACCGCGACCCGACGCTCGTGCCCTCGGCGGAGATCCTGCCGCTGCTGCCGACCGAGCGGCACTTCGCCGAGTGGACGGAGAGCTACCAGCGCAACGCGCCCGACCCGTCGGCCTTGCGGCGGCTGCTGGCGCGCCTGCACGATTTCATGGTCGCCTGGCCGGGCTTCACCGACGCCGAACTCGCGGCGATCACGGCGCCGACGCTGATCGTCTATGGCGACCGCGACTTCTTCACCGGCGAGAGCATTCACACCTTCCACGCCAAGCTGCCGGGAGCCTGGCTCGCCATCCTGCCCGGCACCACGCACATGACCACCATCGACCGCGGCACCTGGCTCGTCCCGATGGTCGAGGCGCGCATCGCCGCCGCCGCCGCGGCCGGCGGGAACTGAACCGCACTGCTCGGTGCCCCGGCCTGCGCTTCCCTCCGGTCACCCAGATCGTGCAATCGAAGTCGAATCTCGAAATAATCCTCGCTATTGCACAGCATGAGCGTAAGGTCGTTTCTTCGAGCCTTATGATACCGAACGAAGAGCGCTCGAATTTTCCATGATTTTGCGCTGCTTCAGGCGACGCTTGGATCGTGCTCGATCGGGCGCGACTTGCGGCTGGGGCAATGCGGGCGGCGGTTGATGCCGCCTCGCACGGAAGGACGACATCATGAACATTCCCGCATGGGTTTCGCCAGGGCTCTACGGAGCTGCGTGCGGTGCGGCCGCGTTGGCGATCGTCGGCTTCGGCTGGGGCGGCTGGGTGACCGGCGGCAAGGCCGATGACATGGCGACGAAGGCTTCGCAGACCGCTGTCGTCACGGCGCTGTCGCCGATCTGCGTCGACGCCGCCCGTCGCGATCCCGACTTCGCGGCCAAGCTCGTCGAACTGAAGAAGACCACCGGCTACAGCCGCGACGAGATCATCATGAAGGCCGGCTGGGGCACGCCGCCCGGCGGTACCGCGGGCAGCCGCGACCTCGCGCGCGATTGCGGAGCCAAGCTCGTCCTCTAAGGCCCGAGCGCATCCGTCCGGGCGCGGCCCGGACGTTACACCGGCGGCTGCCGCGCGAGCGGCCCCGCCGCGCCGCGGACGGTCGCCCCGTTGCGGCCGCTGTCGCTTCTCCACCGCGGGGTCCGCATGTCGATCCGATTTCTGAATGCCAGCCGCAGCTACGACGCTTCGCGGCGCAGCGTCTGCTTCTGGGGCCACGATTCCACCTTCGAGATCACCTTCAGCGTGGAGGAGGACGCGCTGCGGCTGATCAGCCCGCAGGCGAACCGCGGCGAGGCGGGCTTCCTGCAGGCCTTCGACGCCAACCGCCCGCGCATTGAGACGGCCGCCAGCAAGGCCTACGGCCGCACGCGCCAGAGCTTCTACCGCCTCTCCGGCGCCGACTTCTGAGACCTGACGCCCGCGCCTGCGAAGCCCGACCGGACCGCGGTCGGCCCGATCCGGCGACCCAGTGTCGTGCCTTCTGATGCAGCCACCTTCGCCACACCGTCCGGCGGCCGCGCCGCCATCGGGACGCGGCAGGCCTTAACGCGCCGGCGGGAACGGCTCGACCCAGCTCTCGCCGCTGCGCCCGTAGTAGACTGCCCGCCGGCCGGCGAGCGACACGTGGTAGCCGACGCAGCCGGCGGCGGCGATGTCCACGCAGAAGCGGCGGTAGCCGATCCGCCGCGCCTGGATCGCCCGCACCGCCGCCTCCACGCCGGCGGCGTCGAAATCCACGGCAAAGGAACCGTCGACGGGCGCGGCCGCGGACAGGTGGCTCGTCCCGTCCGGCTGGTAGTAGGTCTTCTCGGCGCGCACCAGATCGGTGTGATAGCGCTCGAAGCCGGCGGCCATCAGCGCCCCCACCACCTCCGGGAAGCTCATCGTCTCGCCGTCGGAGCCGGCCGTGCAGGCCTCCGCCACCGCCGCCGCCTTCGGGTCCATCGGCCGGGCGGCCGCCATGCTCGTCGTCGCGCTCATCGTCGTCTCCCGTCGCGGGCGTGGCTCGTCCGGTCGCCGGCGCGCCCGTCGCCGTCGTCCACGGGGCATCGGCCCCTGTCGTGTCATGCAAAAGTCCGGCGGCGCCGCGGTCGGTGTCAGGTCGTCGGCACGCCCTTCAGCGTGTGCCGGCGGACGACCTCCCGCATCGCCGCCTCGATCGCCGCCCGCTCGGCCGGCGCGAGGTGGCCGAAGAAGGCCGCGTCGTTCGCGTCGGCGAGCGCCGCCAGCTCCGGCACCAGCGCCCGGCCGGCCGCCGTCAGCGCCAGCGCCTGGAAGCGTCGGTCGTCGGCGTCGGTGGTGCGGGTCGCCAGTCCCTTCCCGGCGAGCCGGTCGGCGAGCTTGGAGATCGCCCCTCGCGTCATTCCGAGCGTGTCGGCGAGGGCGCTCGGCACCGTCGCCTCGCGGTCGTAGAGGGCGCGCAGCACCACCCATTCCGCCGCCGTCACGCCGCGCCCGGCGAGGCGCTGCGCGAAGGCGTGCGAGACGTGGTTCGAGACGAACCGCAGCCAGTATCCGAGATGCGCCTCCAGGGGGCTCGCCATGCCGTCTCCGAAACGCCGTCTCCAAATTGGTTGAGTTGGAAACTATCGGAGAGTAGTTTCCTTGTCAACTAGGCGAATGAGCAACGCCCGCGGGGGGGGGACGGGCGCGGAGGGCTCCCCCAATGCATCCGATCCGCGCGCATGCACCCGACGCGCACACAACAATTGAAGTCATCCCAGGCCTTGTGCCTGGGTCCATTGCTCACCCTGGTGACGGCATCAGAAAAGAAGCGTCATCGCCGCAGCAACCGTTGCTGGGATCCCAGGCACAAGGCCTGGGATGACCATCAAAAAATGTCCGGTGCGATAGCAGACGCGTCGCGCGGCCGTTTCGGCGGCCCGCTCCCCCGCGCTCCCCCCTCACGGCCAGGCGACCGCCGGGGGCATCGAGGAGAGGATCGAATCGACGTTGCCGCCGGTCTTCAGGCCGAACAGCGTGCCGCGGTCGTAGATCAGGTTGAACTCCACGTAGCGCCCGCGCCGCACCATCTGTTCCTGGCGCTCGGCCTCCGTCCAGGGAGTCGCGAGGTTCGCCCGCACGATGCGCGGATAGACGTCGAGCAGCGCCTCGCCGACGGCGCGGGTGAAGGCGAAGTCGGCCTCGCGGTCGCCGCTGTCGAGATAGTCGTAGAAGATGCCGCCGACGCCGCGCTGCTCGCCGCGGTGCTTGATGGTGAAGTAGTCCTCGCACCACGCCTTGTAGCGGTCGTAGTCGGCGACCGCGTGCGCCGTGCAGGCCCCCTGCATCGCCGCGTGGAAGGCGAGGGTGTCGGGGTCGTCCTGGGTCCGCCTTCGGTCGAGCATCGGCGTGAGATCGCCGCCGCCGCCGAACCAGCGCTTCGTCGTCGCGACGAGCCGCGTGTTCATGTGCACCGTCGGCACGTGCGGGCTCCACGGATGGACGATCAGCGAGATGCCCGAGGCGAGGAAGCGCGGGTCTTGCTCGGCGCCCGGGATCTGAGCCCGGAACTCCGGCGCGAAATCGCCGTAGACGGTGGAGACGTGCACCCCCGCCTTCTCGAACACGCGGCCCCGCAGCATCCCCATGACGCCGCCGCCGCCGGGCGAACCGTCGGGATCGGTGCGCGTCCACGCCGTGCGCTCGAAGCGGCCGGCCGGTCCCGCGACGGCGCCGCCGAGGCCCTCGGCCTCCGCCTCGATCGCCTCCAGCGCTGCGTGGATGCGGTCGCGCAGCGCCTCGAACCAGGCGCGCGCCCGCGCCGCGAAGACGTCGTCGTGCGCCGTCGCGCCGCCGCCGGCCGCCGCGGTCTTCGTTCCGGCCGCCTCTGCTCCGGCTCCGACCAAACCCTTCGCCTCCAACGCGTTCGCCTCCACGCCTTGCGCCTCCAACCCTTCCGCCTCCGCCCCCAGAATGCCCTGCCGCGATCTGCTCACGCCCGCCGCCCCGCGAGCCCCGCGACCGACGTCGTCACCGCATGCACCGCAAAGCCCAGGAACAACACCCCGGAGGCGCGCACGATCCACAGTTCGTGGCGTCGGTAGAAGCGCCGCACCACGCCCGCCCCGGTCACCGCGATCAGGATGACGTAGGAGAGCACGAAGCCGCCGCAGGCAGCCGCCAGCAGCCCGGGCACGCCGGCCCAGTCGAGCCCGGCGGCGTAGCTCGCGAGTACCGCGGTGAACGTCGCCACTGCCACCGGGTAGCCCTTCGGGTTGGTCAGCCCGAAGATCAGCCCGCGCCGCAGCGGCCGCCGCACCACGGTGTCGAGCGTGCCCTCGCTCGTCCGCTTCACCGTCACCGCCCGCCAGCCGAGCCAGCCGAGATAGGCCCCGCAGGCGAGGCCGAGGAGGTCGAACACCACCGAGCCGATCGCCTTCGCCCCGACGATGGCGGTGAGCGCAAGCGTCGTCCAGACGATGTCGCCGACGAAGTGCCCCGACAGGAACGCCGCCCCGGCCTTCCGCCCCTGGTTCGCCGAGATGCCGAACAGCGCCAGCACCGCCGGCCCGGGCGTGATGCCGTAGACGAAGCCGGCGAAGCCGGAGGCGAGAAGGAGGGACGTGTTCATCGGGACCGCCGCCGCGCGAGAGTGACGGCACGGACACGACCATTGCCGCGGGCGCGGGTCAAGCGGGGAGGGCAGCCGAGGTCCGCGTCCGCACCCTTCTCGATCAGCTCGGACAGGGCCATCCTGTCAACTGTCGTCGAATCCTGCCAAAGGTTCAGCTTCGCCACCGAGCCCTCTCGGCGTCAGCCCGCTCCGACACCACTCCAGGGAGACGACCCTCTTTTTCAGGAGGATGGGACAATGGCCCGCGCCTTGATTGCCAGACCCAGGCTGGATTGCTCTTTCAAGCGCGGTCCTGTGCCCGCAGTAGAAGGTCCGCCGCTAAATGATGTGCTGTCCCTATTTGGCAAATTCATCGACAATCTGGAGGCTCATTTCGCGGCGTGTGGCTGGGAGGTCGTTTCAGACAAGAAACCGCTCTGGCAGTTCGAGCTGGCTGAAATGCAGGAACTCGCAAAATCCTTTGATCTGGTCCTTTTTCCACATAAGCTGGCGAGCCAATTTCCCATAGGATCCAATGCTCTTTACTATAAGACGACGCCGATTCCGGAATTTCTGACGGTAGATCCTATGGGGTGGGGTGCGTCATTATCGTTTGTTCCAGTCGATCCGGAATATACGAGCGAGTCACTCTCATTTTTCATCGATCTTCAAAAGAGAATCGATGAAAACAAGTCGGTGTTCCTGCAGCCGCTTGCATCAAAATTGCCATATGAAAAAGACTACCTTCTATTCATCTGCCAGATTCCGCATGACGAAACGATTCAATTCCATTCTGCCGTTTCCGTGGTCGATGCCTTGGCGGGCGTCATCGACTATGCCGAGATGAGAGGGCGTAGGCTGTTGGTTAAGGGACATCCGGCCAATCGAAAATCTATGGCTCAGCTTAGGGCGATGACCCAAGACAGCAAAATCTGTACGTGGATCGAAGAGGCCTCCATCCACGACTGTCTTGCGGGTGCGGAGCGTGTCTTCATGGTCAACTCCGGCGTCGGTTTCGAGGCAATGCTGCATGGCAAAACTGTCGTTCATTTCGGTCATGCCGAATACTCAAACGTCTGCTTGCGCGCGGAGCCGAATGCCGCTTCTATTGCTGCCGTTGAGCAAAAATTTGTGCATCCGGAGGCGATGGCGGGATTTCTATATGCATTCTTCAAGAACACTATTTTATACAATGATGTCAGTACGTACGATAGAATTATTGGAAAATACATGTAACAATCAGGCGGCAGAACTGTCGTAGGCTATCCGATATTGTTGCCGCCCACGCAATGATCGCACTTAACGACCGAGCCCCAATGAGCATGCCCCCACCCATCCCCCTGCCCACCATCGCCCCGGCCTCCGCCGGCTTCCTCCCCGATCTCGGCGAGCGCTTCGATGCCGGCGTGCGCTCGGGGCTGTTGCGCGACCTGCACGCGGTCGTCGTCGCCCGCAACGGCCGCGTCGTGCTGGAACGCTCCTTCGACGGCGACGACGAGGCGTGGGGGCGGCCGCTCGGGATGGTCGCCCACGGCCCCGACACGCTGCACGACCTGCGCTCGGTGACGAAGAGCATCGTCTGCGGCCTCCTCTACGGCATCGCGCTCGCGCGCGGCCTCGTGCCGCCGCCGGGGACGCCGCTCGCCGACGTGTTCCCGGAGGTGGCCGAGCTCGCCGATCCCGACCGCGCCGGCCTGAAGGTCGTCCACGCCCTGACGATGACGCTCGGCCTCGCCTGGGACGAAAGCCTGCCCTACACCGACCCGAGGAACAGCGAGATCGCCATGGAGGCGGCGCCCGACCGGCTCGCCTTCGTGCTGACGCAGCCCGTCGTGCATCCGCCCGGCACCGTGTGGACCTACGGCGGCGGCGCCACCGCCCTGGTCGGCGCGATCATTGCCCGCGGCGCCGGCCAGCCGCTTGAGGACTTCGCCCGCGAGGCGCTGTTCGCCCCGCTCGGCATCGAGCGCTTCGAATGGCACGCCGGCCGCGACGGCGTCGCCTCCGCCGCCTCCGGCCTCAGGCTCACCGCCCGCGACCTTCTGCGCCTCGGCGAGTTGCTGCTGGCGCGCGGCCGCCACGACGGCCGCGCACTCGTGCCCGAGGCGTGGATCGACACTGCCTTCGCGCCCGCGGCGACGGTCGAGCCGGGGCTCGACTACGGCTATGGCTGGTTCCTCGGCGCGGCCACGGTGCCTGCCCTCGGGCCGGCACCGTGGCGCTGGGCCGGCGGCTTCGGCAACGGCGGCCAGCGCCTGTTCGTCTTGCCCGAGGCCGGCGTGACGGCGGCGATCTTCTCCGGCGCCTACAACGCCCCGGACGCCTGGGTGACGCCGACCCGCATCTGGCGCGAGATCGTGCTGGCGAACCTCGTTGAGGCGTGAGGCCGGTCGTCAGTCGGCGGTGCCCAGCCGCTCGCGCCAGTCCTGCGGCGTCAGTCCCGTGCGCCGCCGCAGCATCACGGTGAGCGCGCTCGGCGTATAGCCGAGCTCGGCCGCCACCACCTTCGCCGGCCGCCCTTCGGCGAGGTGGGCGAGCGCCCCCTCCACCTGCACGAGTTCGCGCCAGCGGCGGAAGCTCATGCCGAGCTCGCGGTCGAACAGGCGAGCGAGCGTCTTCGTCGAGCCGCCGGCGGTCCGCGCCAGCGCCTCGAAGCCCGCCGACAGCGACGGGTCGGCCACCACCGCCTCGCACAGCCGCTTCAGGCGCGGCTCGGCCGGCATCGGGATCGGCGAGGCGCCGCCCTCCGCCGCCTCGATCTCCTCGCCGATGAGCTCGACCAGCAGCGCGTCCCGCCGCCCGGCCGGCGCCGTCGGGTCGATCGCCTCGAGCACCAGGATGAGCGCGCGCAACAGCGGGCTGATGGCGATCGCCTTGCACGGCACGTCCCGCCAGCGCTCCGCCGGGCGCACGTGCAGCGAGGTGATGCGCACCGCCGTCAGCATCGCCGTCTCGTGTTCGAGGTGGGCGGGCAGCCACACCGCCTTTTGCGGCGGCAGGATCCACGAGCCGGCCGGCGTCGTCACCGCCACCACGCCGGCCGAGGCGTAGAGCAGCTGCGGGCCGGCGTGGGCGTGCGGGTCGAGCCGGTGGCCGCGCCGGTAGTCGCGCACGATCAGTGTGAACGGCGACGGGTCCGTTCCGGCGCTGGCCGCGGCGCGGCGCGACGTCCGCCGCCGCGGCCCCGCCGTCCGGCTCCCCCTGTCCGAAACTCGCAAGCGATTGTCCTCCGGCCGCGCAAATTCGGACTGTCTCGGCCTCCCCCCGCTGGTTAGCGTCGGGGCGAAGGCGGCGCAACGGCCGCCGCGGGAACGACGCTGGAGGAGACCCCCATGCTGCCCTTGTCGGAAGAACAGGTGCTGATGCGGCAGAGCTGCCGCGCCTTCGTCGACGACGTCGTGCTGCCCTTCATCCGGAAGAACTGGAAGGGCGAGTGGAGCATGGCGCCGGAGGGCCGCCTGCCGCCGGAGATCCTGGAGGGCTGCGAGGCGATCGGCATCCGCACGCTCGGCGTGCCGGAGCGCTTCGGCGGCGTCGAGCTCGATCCGGCCACCGAGGCGCAGACCTTCGCGATCATCTCGGAAGAGATCGCCCGCGGCGACTCGGGCCTCGCCGACAAGCTCGTGCAGAACTGGAAGATCGCCGTGCTCTTGCGCACCGTCGCGCCGGAGCACCTGCAGGAGAAGTGGTTCGCCCGCCTGCTCGCCGACCCGCAGTTCCTGCTCGCCCACTGCTCCACCGAGCCGCGCGGCTCCTCCGACCGCTGGCTGCCCTACAACGTGCCGGAAGCGGCGATGACCACCCGCGCCGTCAAGGACGGCGACCACTGGGTGATCAACGGCCGCAAGCAGTTCATCTCGAACGGCTACGACGCCGGCCTCTACGTGGTGAACTGCAACTCGAACCCCGCCGTCGGCATGCTGCAGGGCACCTCGAGCTTCCTCGTGCCGCGCGACACGCCGGGCCTCACCGTCGTGCGCTGCAACGAGACGCTCGGCTGCCGCTACATGAACAACGGCGAGCTCGTCTTCGAGGACATGCGCATCCCCGCCGACCACCTGCTCGTCGAAAACCAGGCGCTCGGCAGGCTCGCCATCTACCACCGCCCGGGCAAGATCGTGCAGGCGGCGAAGAACCTCGGCGTCGGCATGCGCTGCCTGGAGGTGGCGTCCGAGTACGTGCAGAATTACGTGCAGGGTGGCCGCATCCTCATCAAGCACCAGGCGGTGGCGCTGCGTATCGCCGACATGGCGGTGAAGCTCGAGGCGGTGCGCGGCATGGTCGAGCGCGCCGCCCACGCCGTCGACACCAAGGCGCCGAACGCCGACGTCATGTGCAACATGGCGAAGGTGTTCGCGTCGGAAGAAGTGATGAAGGTCGCCATGCACTGCGTCGAGCTGCACGGCGGCAACGGCATGATGCTGGAGTTCGGCGTCGAGAAACTCTTCCGCGACGCCGCCATCTTCCTTCACATGGACGCGACCGTCGACATCTCGAAGTTCAAGATCGTCAAGGGGCTATATCCGGCGACGGCGGGAAAGTACGCAGGGCCTGAGGGGTGAACGGCTAATGGCGGAGCAGCTCGGGATGGGAGTTGCCTGTGACGGGCCGTCTTGAGACAGTGGTCCCATGACACGCATGAGTAGAAGATTGCTGCTGGCGAGGATGGCGGTCGGTGCCGGGTGCGTCGGTGCCGGCTTTCTCCATGTGGCGTCCGCTTCTGCTACGGAGCCTGTTCCAATGACGCCTGAAGCCTTTGCAGCTGCGCAGGCCGCGGGCCGCAAGCAGGCCATCGCGGCGTTCCCCTACGAACGCGTCGCCGTCCCGGGATCGAAGGCGCTGGAGGAATGGAGGAAGCTGCGCTCCGCCGGGCCGGGCTGGCCCGTCATCGTCGGCGACGAGACGGAACTCGGCGTCGTTGCGGAGCAGTTCAGTCGGAACGACCCCGCGAGCAATCCGATGGCGTCGTTGCCCGACCGCTCGGTGGCGCAGATTCTCGAAGCGGCGCGGAAAGTTCGGCTGCCGGATGACCTGAGACGCTGGCATGGTACGGAGACTGGCGAGGCGGACTCGCCTCCACAGGGCTCGCTGACGGAGCCGCCGGCCACGCCCCGCGATGGTCCCGACATCATCCGAGTACTCGGAGGGGGGGTCGTACCGGAGGTCTTCCTCGTCTTGATTCCGACAGACAAGAGCTACGAGGTGCCGGCGTACTTGAAGTGGGGGAACTGGAACTCCTGTCCGCCGCCCGAATTTCACGTCGCGATGCTGAAATCATGGCACGAACGCTTCGGAGTGGAACTCGTCGGCATTGGCGGAAGTGTGATGGACCTGCTCGCTTCTCGCCTGCCGCAGACGTTCGGTGAGGCAATGCTGCTCGCCGAGGAAGAGTATCTCTACTGCAGCGACTCGATCGATCAGGGAACCGGCACCGTCTCCGGCCGCGCTGCAGAGTTCCTGGCCGATCCTTGGTGGGACCTGTGGTGGGATTGAACTCGCGCGGCAGATCTCGATGGCGCCCCGTTAGCCCGCCCCCTTCACAAGCCACCGCGCTGTCCGCGCCGCCAACGCCGCCACCGTCTCCTCCACGAGCACGCCCGCGTCATAGACGATCGTCGCCACCAGCCGCCCGTCGAGGATCGCCACGGACACGTTCGGGTAGCGCTTGGCGAGCGCGGTTGCGTACTCGAAGCCGGCGAGCCGCACCGCCTCGAGCGGGAAGGAATGCGTCACCGCCCCGATATCGGAGATGTTGACCGCCACGGGAGCCTCGCGCGCGGCCCCGAAGCTGCGCGGATAATTGCGGTAGTCATAGAACACTGTGCCGTCGGCGGTGCGGGCATGGATGTCGTCGAACGCTGCGCGCGCGATCGCAAACAGCGCTCCGTCCGGCTCGCCGGCGCCGTCGACGCGGCCGAGGTCGATGCGGGTCGCATGGCCGGTGACCGCCGAGAACACGAGGCCCACGTCGATGTGCGGCTCGAGCCGGCGGCGGAGGTCGACCGACGAACGCATCAGGATGCTCGCCGCCGGCGCGGGCGCGAGGTCGCGCACGGCGAGCGCGAAGGCCGCGACGAGCACCGCGTGGACGGAGACGCCGTGGGCGTGTGCCGCAGCCGCGATGGGGCGGGTGTCCTCCGGCTCGACCACCAGCCGCTCCAGCCGAAACCGCCGCTCGGCAGGGCCGGCGCTGCGTTCCGGCAGGGTGAGGAAGGCGCCCGCGAGGTCGAGCGCCGGCGCCGAACCGGCCGGGTCGAGGCCGTGGGCGGCGAGGCCGCGGTCGACGGCCTCGTCGATGTCCGGCGGGAAGGCCTGCTCGGCCCGCGGGGCCGCCACGCCCCGCACCCGGCAGTCGACGAGGTGGGCGAGATGGGCGTGCAGGTCGACGAGGGCGGTCGCGTCGGTGACGGCATGCGTGCTGAGGAGGTAGACGTCGGCGCCGTCGGGCGTCTCGGCGACGTGCGCCTCGTAGAGGCCGTGCGCCAGGTCGAGCCGGCGCTCGAGCAGCGCCTGGTAGACGTCCGCGGCGTCGCTGCCGGGCGCGATCCGGTGGAGCGGGGTGGGCGCCTCGACGGGCCGCTCGACGAAGTGGCCGTCGGCGACAGCCGCCCGCAGGATCGCGTAGCGCGCCTCGAGGTCGGCGAGCGCCGCCGCGAGGGTCTGCGTGGAGATCGGCCCGTCCGCCTGGGCGAGCGTGCTGCGGCTGATCACCTGCGTGGCGGTCGTCAGGTAGATGCGTTCGGTGGCGGACGGCTCGCGGAAACGCAGCACGGGGACTTCTCCGGACAGGGTGCGGCCGAGCAGGGCGCGTCGGCGCGAAGGCGCCCGCTTCCTACACGCGAAGCCGCCCGCGTTGGAACCGTCGCGTCGCCGTGGTTTAGTCGAGCAGCAATCGCCGGCATCAAGCCGCGAGACACAGGGAGCACGGCCTCGTGAGCGTCTATGCGATCCGGCACGGCGAGACGGCGTGGAGCCTCTCCGGCCAGCACACCGGCACCACCGACATCCCGCTCACCGAAAACGGCCGCAAGCTCGCCGAGAAGCTGCGCCCGGTGCTCGCGAAGCAGCACTTCGCGCTGGTGCTGGTGAGCCCGATGCAGCGTGCTCGCGACACCTGCCTGATCGCCGGGCTCGCCGGCAGCGCCGTCGTCGATCCCGACCTGATGGAGTGGAACTACGGCGCCTACGAGGGCATCACCTCGGCCGAGATCCACAAGGCCAACCCCGGCTGGCAGGTCTTCAAGGACGGCGGCGGCCCGGGCGGCGAGAGCCCCGACCAGGTGGCGGCGCGCGCCGACCGCGTCATCGCCCGCGCCCGGGCGGTCAAGGGCGACGTCGCGCTGTTCGCGCACGGCCACATCCTGCGCGTCGTCGGCGCCCGCTGGATCGGCCTGCCGGCGCAGGCGGGCGAGAACTTCCTGCTCGGCACCGGCACGCTCTGCATCCTCGGCGACTATCGCGGCACGCCAGCGATCGACGTCTGGAACGGCCCGCTGGTCTGAGGCCGCCCTCGGCGTCGCGGTCAGCAGCCCGCCGGCTGCTGTTTTTGCAACGCTGCGTTCGGCATTCCGGCCCCGCCGGCCGCCCCTGGGCTGCTTGACAGCTTGCGGCGGCCGCCCCTACCGTTCCCGCCCCATACGCCCGTATGAGATGGTCGGGCCGAGAGACGAAGCCGTTTACGCCGCAAGTCGAAGCGCCCGCGCACGGCAAGCAACATCGAACGGAGGAACGCAAGATGGCCCTGGTGATCGATTCCGCCACCGTCGCCGACGAGGATCTCGGCTCCGGCGCCAGCAAGCGCCGCCTGTTCGACACGTCGATCGACAAGAGCGCCCGCACCATCGTCGACCGCATCGCGCTGACGGCGAACGGCAGCGTCCGCCTGAAGGTGCCGTCAAAGGGCGTCACCTACGTGCAGGTGCTCTCCGGCGAGGTGTCGCTGAAGGCGCCGGACGGCGTGCACGGCCTCGACGACCGCCACGTCGTCTTCCTGCCGCCGGACTACGAGGTCACCGTCCGCGCCTCGAGCCGCGCCACGCTGCTCGTCTGCGAGGTGCCCGACGCCGTCGCCCTCGACCCCGACTACGCCAAGAACCCGGCCGCGTTCCGTGTCATCGACTGGAAGAACGAGCCGCTGCTCGACAGCGTCAACGATGCCCGCAAGCGCATCTACCTCGCTACGCCGAAGCTGTTCGGCAGCAAGGCGATCAAGGCGGAGATGATCATCTATCCGCCGGTGACGACGGGTGCCAACCACCACCACGAGGGCGCCGACCACTTCATGTACTTCACCGCCGGCAGCGGCACGGCGTTCGCCAACGAACAGCCCTTCCGCGTCAAGGAGGGCGAGCTCGTCTACTTCCCCGACGGCGAGCGCCACTACCTGACCTCTGACGACGGCAACGGCGACATGATCTTCGTCGAGTTCTTCACGCCCGGCACCTACCAGACCGTATGGGTGGAAAGCAAAGCCTGCAGCTGGGCGCCGACCGGCAAGAACATCCTGGGCGAGACCGCCTCGCGCGAGATCAAGGCGCACAGCGGCAGCCTGGTGCCGGAAGACGTCTGAAGGCCGGCAGTCGGCAGTAGGCAGTAGGCAGTAGGCAGTAGGCAGTAGGCAGTAGGCAGTAGGGTTCACCCACCCTCGGCGCGAACCCTCCCCCCCCTGCGGGGGAGGGTAGGGAGGGGGCCGCCGCGCGAAGCGCGGCGGTGCGACGCCCGCCCCCCTCTCCGGGTAGCGCCCGGCAGCGCAGCAAGAAGAGCCCGCCCCGACCGGCGCCCGCCCGTGCGCCGGTCTGTTCGTGCGCGGCGCGAGCCTCTGCCGCGCCGTCCCGAAGCTCGTGCGGACGGAAAAGACCGCGGCGCCACCAATCCCGATAAGTTCGCCTCATGCCCTGCCGGGACGCGTCCGCAACGGCCGCATTGGCCTCGCGAGCGTCGTCGCGCCGTCGCATGGGCATGTGACGAACACCGACGTTCCTCCGCGTGGCGCGACGCGGCGGGCCGTGAGATCATCGGTTGTGCACAACCGGCTCCGAGAGGCCGGCGGCACGCTCCGCCGCCTCGCCGGTCCGCCGCCGCCCGCCCGCTCCCGTAGACCCTTCCGAAAGGACCACTCCGATGAGCTTCGTCAAGTCCAGCGACGGCACCGAGATCTTCTACAAGGACTGGGGCCCGAAGACCGCGCAGCCGATCGTCTTCCACCACGGCTGGCCGCTCTCGGCCGACGACTGGGACGCCCAGATGCTGTTCTTCCTGGGCCAGGGCTACCGCGTCGTCGCCCACGACCGGCGCGGCCACGGCCGTTCGGCGCAGGTGTGGGACGGCCACGACATGGACCACTACGCCGCCGACGTCGCCGCGGTGGTGCAGCACCTCGACCTGCGCGACGCCGTCCACATCGGCCACTCCACCGGCGGCGGCGAGGTCGCCCGCTACGTCGCCCGCCACGGTTTGGGCCGCGTGGCGAAGGCCGTGCTGATCGGCGCCGTGCCGCCGCTGATGCTGAAGACGGCAGCGAACCCCGGCGGCCTGCCGATCGAGGTGTTCGACGGCTTCCGCACGGCGCTCGCCGCCAACCGCGCGCAGTTCTATCTCGACGTCGCCGGCGGCCCCTTCTACGGCTTCAACCGGCCGGGCGCCGAGACCTCCCAGGGCGTCGTCTGGAACTGGTGGCGGCAGGGCATGGCCGGCGGCGCGAAGGCGCACTTGGACGGCATCAAGGCGTTCTCGGAGACCGACTTCACCGCGGATCTGAAGGCGATCGACGTGCCGACGCTGGTCATGCACGGCGACGACGACCAGATCGTGCCGATCGACGATTCGGCCCGCCTGTCGGCGAAGCTCCTGAAGCACGGCACGCTGAAGGTCTACCCGGGCTTTCCGCACGGCATGTGCACGACCCACGCGGACGTCATCAACGCGGACCTGCTGGCGTTCGTGAAGGGGTGAGGGCGAAACGCGAGGCAGTCTGGTTTCGACCGGACCGCCTCGCATGTCTTCGACGCGCGCTTCGCTTGTATCCAACTCGGCAGAATATACGTCCTTAGGACGTATATTCTGCCGAGTGGCGTCTGTCAAGCCCCTTGCGTCCGGGCGCGTCTCTTGACATTCGGTAGCGCTCCACATACGTCCTAAGGACGTATGTGGAGCGCTACCAGTGACCTTCGGTGACGCAATTATCGCAGCGCTGACAGAGACGGATGCCCCAGGCATATCCGACTATGAGTTTTTCATATTAGGAGCCACGCTCTTCGCATCAAAAACGTGGCAAGGGAAACCGTTGTCACGCCTTCCTTCTGCGTGGGATTGGGAGAGAATGCGCAACGCGCAGCGAAGATTGCGTACAAGGGGCTTTGTCGCACCGGACGCGGACTTTAAAGCAGGAATGTGGCGTGTAGTGCAGTCTACAAGAGCCGGAAGCTCCGATGAGATTATGTGCATAGCTGATCCGTTCTGTTATGTTTCACACCTATCCGCGATGGAGAGGTATGGATTAACTGACCGGTCGCCGGAGTCGTTGCACCTCACAACGCCTGCGCGTAAATTGTGGAACTCATTGCGTGATCGAAAGGTAGCTAGAGATGCTGAATATTTAAGATCTACCTCCATTCCGAAGCTTACCCGCATTGTGCACGAAGAAAAAGTGAGACGGCGATTGATAGCTGTGCATGAAACTGCGCACCCCGCCGAGCCGACGGAAATTCGAGGTGAACGAACGCGCATTTCGACGATCGGAAGAACCTTCGTAGATATGTTGGACCGCCCGGATTTGTGCGGTGGTATGAGGCATATCCTAGGGGTATGGGAGCGGCACGCAGACGAATGGGTGGATTCCATCGTCAAAGAAGTCGATGAATTTAGTAGTAAAATCGTAAAGGTTCGCGCAGGTTATATTTTTACTGAGAAATTGAATATCGAAAAACCAGAGATATCTCGATGGGAGGCGTATGCTCAGCGCGGTGGGTCTCGAAAGCTCGACCCATTCAGCGATTATGTTGCAAAATTTTCGGATAGATGGATGATATCGATAAACATATAACGTCGAGCGCGCTCAGATGAATTTGGATGGATTGATCGATGTCAATATCCGAGAGTGGGTCGAAGTGGCCCGCTCAAATCCCATTCTTTATAGAGATAGACAGTGTACTGAAATACTTCTTTCCGCAATCGCGCTCGCGCCAACGCTCTCTCGTACCTTGGTCCTCAAGGGCGGAACGCTTATGACGCTAGTCTTCAAGAGTGCAAGGTCGACGGTCGACATCGATTTCAGCGCAATCGCCGAACCGGCAGGTTTTGATGAAACACTTACTGAAGAACTCGATGCGTTATTCTCAAAAGTGGCCATAAAGCTAGGATACCTGGATTTGATCTGTCGAGTTCAAAGTATTGAGAAGAAGCCGAGGCGTGATGGCTTTGAGAAAATGCGATTTCCGGCGCTAGTCGTCCGGATTGGGACGGCGCGTCGCGGTTCTGGCGAAGAGAAACGGTTGAGTGAGCGAAAATCGTCACGTGTATTGGAGGTAGAAATCAGCTTCAACGACGAGGTCTATCGATCGCAAGATATATCTTTGACCGAAATTGGCGGTGCGGTTCGAGCATTCACAGTGCATGAAGTAGTAGCAGAAAAGTTGCGCGCATTGCTTCAGCAGGAGACACGGAATCGATTTCGTCGTCAAGATATTTTTGATATTTCGTACCTGATTGAAAATTTTCCTTTTAGCGATAATGACCGAAGAATTGTATATGAAACATTGCTTCAGAAATGTGGCACAAGAGATATAGTTCCGACGGTTGAATCGTTCTCGAATCCAGAAGTTCGGCGTCGTGCGGCTGCAGATTGGGAAACGCTTGCTCTTGAGGTTGGTGATCTGCCAAACTTCGACGATGAGTACGAGCGCGTCGTTGCGTTCTTTCGAAGCCTCCCATGGCGCTAACCGATCTGACTATGCGGATATGTCGCCATCAGGTGTCTACCAGCGAACGGCTGTAAAAGTGACTCAACTGATTCCGCTCCGTCGCAGGCCAGGTGCCCCACCCCATGAAAGCCGTCACCCTCACCAAATCCCCCGACCCCGTCCTCGTCCTCTCCGACGTCGCCGAGCCCGTCCCCGGCCCCGGTGACGCCCTCGTCCGCGTCGAGGCGTTCTCGCTCAATCTCGGCGAGGTCAGGCGCGGCTACACGATGGCGGCGGCCGGCTGGCGGCCGGGGTGGGACTTCGCCGGCACTGTCGAGCGCGTCGCCGCCGACGGCAGCGGCCCCAAGGCGGGTGCGCGCGTCGTCGGCTTCCTGGAGGAGGCCGCTTGGGCCGAGCGGCTCGCCGTACCGACCCGCGCCATCGCCGAGCTTCCGGCCTCGGTGAGCCTCGCCCAGGCGTCGACGCTGCCGGTCGCCGGCCTCACGGCGCTGTTCGCGCTGGAGCGCGCCGGCCCGCTGGTCGGGCGGCGCGTGCTCGTCTCGGGCGCCTCGGGCGGTGTCGGCCACTTCGCGCTGCAGCTCGCCCGCGCCGGCGGGGCGCACGTCGTCGCCGCGGTGCGGCGGCCCGAGCTCGCCGGCGAGGCGCAGGCGGACGGCGCCCACGCCGTCGTCGACGACGCCACTCTGGCGGCGGCCGCGGCGCACGGCCCCTTCGACGTCATCCTCGAATCCGTCGGCGGCGTGGCGCTTTCGAACGCGCTGACGATGCTGACGCGCACCGGCGTCTGCGTCTCCTTCGGCAACTCCTCGCGCACCGACGCGCCGCTCGACGCCGGTCGCTTCTACCTGACCGGCCGGCCGCGCCTCGAGGGCCTCTACGTGCTGTCGGAGCTCCGCCACGTGCCGCCGGCGGAAGGCCTTTCGCGCCTCGCCCGCCTCGTCGCCGACGGCCGCCTGAAGCCGCGCATCACGCTGGAGGCACCGTGGACGGAGATCGAGCGCGTCGCCCGCGCGCTGTTCGACCGCAAGGTCGCCGGCAAGGCGGTGCTGACGGTCGGGTGAGGGGCGCGCGCTACGCCGCGTCTCCCCCGGCCGCCGCGTCGCTGGCGGCGTCGCCGCCGCCGCCGTTCGCCGCCCGCGCGGCGAGCACTTCGCGCTCCACTTGCGCGGCCGGCATCGCCGCACCGAACAGGTAGCCCTGCGCGGCGCCGCAGCCGGCCTCGGTGAGGAAGGCCGCCTGCGCCTCCGTCTCCACCCCCTCCGCCACCACCCGGACGCCGAGATTGGCGGCGAGCTCCACCATCGCCTTGACGATCACCGCGCTCGCCGGCTTGCGGCCGACGTCACGCAGGAAGGTGCGGTCGATCTTGATGACGTCGATCGGGAAGTCGCGCAGGTGCGTCAGCGAGGCGTAGCCGGTGCCGAAGTCGTCGAGCGCGATGGCGATGCCGGCCTCGTGCAGGCGCGCCAGGATGGCGCCGACCCGTGCCGTGTCCTCGCCGAGCAGGATCGTCTCGGTCACCTCGAGCTTCAGCGCCGAGGGCGGGATGGCGAGCCGCGCCAGCCGATGCAGCACGCGCTCGACGAAGTCGGCGGACTTGAAAGTGTACTCCGAGACGTTGACGCTGACGATGCCGGGGTCGAGACCGGCGGCGCGCCAGTGAGCGATGTCGGCCGTCACCTGCGCGAACATCTGGTCGTCGATCTGCCGCGCGCTCTCCGGGTCGTCGAAGGCGCGCCAGAACGCCTGCGGCCCGCACACGCCGCCGTCCGCCGCGCGGATGCGCACCAAGGCCTCGAAGCCGTAGGTGGTGCGCTCCGGCAGCCGCACCATCGGCTGGTAGTGGGGAGCGATGCGGCCCTCGGCGCCGGCCTGGCGGACGAGCTCGACGGCGGCGCGGCGCTGGTCGAACAGCCCGCCGAGCTCTTGGGTGAAGAAGCCGACGGCACCGCGGCCGGACTGCTTCACCCGATAGAGCGCCACGTCGGCGCACTTGTGCAGCTCGTCGCCCGTCGCCGCGTCGGCCGGGTAGCGGGCGATGCCGATCGAGCCGGAAAGGAACAGCCGGCTGCCCGCGACGACGACCGGCCGGCGGATCTGGGCCGCCAGGTCGTCGGCGATGCGGCGCAGCGCCGCCTCATCGGTCTCGCTGATCATGGCGGCGAACTCGTCGCTGCCGAGCCGCGCCACGAACGCATCCTCGCCGGCCGCGGCGGCGAAGCGCTCCGCCAGCGTGCGGATCACCTGGTCGCCGGCGCGGTGGCCGATGCGGTCGTTCACCTCCTTGAAGGCGTCGAGGTCGAGGATGAGCAGAGCGAGGCCGCGCGCCGCGGCACCGGCCCGCGCGACCGCCTCGCAGAGCTGCGCCTGGAACCAGATGCGGTTGGCGAGCCCCGTGAGGTCGTCGACGTGCGCCGCCCGCCACAGCCGCTGCATCGCCGCGTGCTCGGCGCTGATGTCCTGGATGACGCCGACCAGCCGGCACACCGCGCCGTCCTCTTTCTCGACGTCGCCCATGGCGCGCACGCGCTTCTGCCGGCCCCTCGGGGTGACGAGGTTGAGGTCGAAGGTGAACGGCTCCTCCCGGACGATCGCCTCGGCGAGCTTCGTCTCGGCGATCTTGCGGTCGGCGGCGGGATAGCAGGCGATGCCGCGTTCCATGGTGAACGGCTCGGTCGGGTCGATATCGTAGATCTCGTAGAGTTGCGGCGAGCCGGTCACCGCCTCGGTGACGAGATCGAGCGTCCAGGCGCCGATCGAGGCGATCTGCTCGATCTGGTGGAGGAAGCGCGCCTGCGTCTCCGCCGCGCGGGCATGCTCGGTTGCCGCCGCCTCTGCTCGTTCCGCCCGCCGCGTCGCGGCGTGGGCGCGCAACAGTCCCTCGGCCACCGTGCCGAGTTCGACGAAGCGCTCGATCTGCGCCCGTTTCGGCCGGTGCGGCTTGTCGCCGATGACGCACAGCGAGCCGACGTTGTGCTTACCATCGAGCGCCAGTGGATAGCCGGCATAGAAGCGGATGTGCGGCTCGCCGAGCACGAACGGGTTGTCGCGGAAGCGCGCGTCGGCCAGCGCGTCCTCGATGATCATCGGCTCGCGGCCGAGGATGGTGTAGCGGCAGAAGGCGAAGCGGCGCGGCGTGTTCGACACGCCGATGCCGACGCGCGCCTTGAACCACTGGCGGTGGGTGTCGAGGAGCGAGACGAGCGCCTTGTCGGTGCCGAAAACCGCGGCCGCGAGCCGTGCCACGGCGTCGAATTCCGGCGTCGGGGGTGTGTCGAGGATGTCGAGCGCCCTGAGCGCCGCGATCCGCCCGATCTCGTTTTCCGGCTCCGGTCGAGCCATGCGCTCTCACGTTCCCCCCGTGGTCGCCGCGACGAGCATCCGCCGAAACGTCCAGGAACACAATCGCGGCGCCGTGCAGCGCCGGCCCTCGGAGCGGCAGGCCGGGACCGCCGCCGCGCTGCCGCGGCACGATGCGGGTGTCGGGGAGGCAGGTGGTGTCTGGATGCTGGCGTCGGTCAGGCCGCGCGATCATCGGTGGCGAAGACACCCTCCGCCCACCCCGGGCGACCGCAGCGCGGGGCCGTCGCCCCTTCGCGGAAAAGGCGGGCGCCCTCTCTTGACGCATTTGCAGCGAAGGATCGTGCGCGACTCGCCGTATCCTCGACGGATGCCCGCCAGGCGCGGCGGGCCAGCGTGGGAGAATGTTGGATGTCCGTGCGTTCCTGTCTCGCGACGGCCGGTGCCGTGGCGGCACTCGCGTTCCTGGCCGTGCCGGCGTCGGCAGCGGTGATCTACTGCACCGGCCCGGGCTATCCGGTCGGCTGCGTCGTGCGCACCGCGCCAGTGGTGGTGGCCCCGGCCCCGGTGGTCGTCGCGCCGCGTCCCGTCGTAGTGGCGCCGCGGGTCGGCGTCGGCGTGCGGCCGGGCGTCGGCGTCGGCCGCCCCGGCGTCGGCGTCAACCGCGGCGGCCCGGTCAACCGCGTCGGCGTGCGCTGAGGCGACGCCCGAGGCCGGCAGCCTCTTGCGGAAGCGTCTTCAACGCTGATTGCACGGCGGTCCCGCTCGCCGCGAGGATTCGGGCCGGCGGGGCCGGTGTGCGTTGCTGTTTCGGTCGGCGCGCCCGATCGGTGAGACTGTGGCGAGTTTCAATGCTCTGAACGCCTATGTTCTGACCGGAACGGAACCTAACTTCACAATAGGCTCTCTATACAACACCGGTGGCTACAGCTGCGTCGATACAGACGGCAGCGACGGGACGTTCGAGTCGGGTGACGTCATCACCATCAACGGCCCGGATATTTCCGAGTCCGAGTACAGCTATGTCGGATTCTTCGAGAATGGCTGGATCGGCAACCAGTTCGGCTTCAAGCTGCTGCTGACGAACTCCACCTATGACGTCGGCGATCCGATCACTTCCGACCCGGACACCTTCCCCGTCTGTTTCCTCGCCGCCACGCGCATCGCGACGCCGTCGGGCGAGCGGCCCGTCGAGGACCTGGCGATCGGCGATCCCGTGCTCGGCGCCGACGGCGTGGCCCGTCCGGTGCGCTGGATCGGCCGGCAGAGCCTCGTCACCGTGTTCGCCGACCCGCAGCGCAGCTTCCCGATCCGCATCGCGGCCGGGGCGCTCGGCGAGAACACGCCGTCGCGCGACCTCTTCGTCTCGCCGCAGCACGCCCTTCTCGTCGACGGCCTGCTCGTCCAGGCGGGTGCCCTCGTCGATGGCGGCGCCATCCGCCGCGAGCCGTCGGCGGGCGAGCGGTTCACCTGGTTCCACATCGAGCTCGCCGACCACGCGCTGGTGCTCGCCGAGGGTGCGCCGGCCGAGACCTTCGTCGACAACGTCAGCCGCCGCCGCTTCGACAACTATGCCGAATACGAGGCGCTCCATGGCGCGGATGCCAGCGCCATCCCGGAGCTGCCGCTGCCGCGCGCAAAATCCGCCCGCCAGCTGCCGGCGGCCGTCCGCGCCCGCCTCGACGCCCGCGCCGTCGCGATCGGTGCCGTCGCCCGGGCCGCCTGAGACCCCGCAGCACGCCGGCTCGCCGGCGCCCTCACGACGGCGCTGCCCTCACTCCGCCGCGGCGAGGACCGGTGCCTCGGCCGCCGTCACCGGGACCGCCGCGACCGCCTGCGGGCGCTCCTTCTGGCGCGCCTTCAACAGCCGGTTCAGCGCCTTGGCGGTGTCCGGCAGCGGGCCGATGAGGGCGACGCCGCCCTGCGGCTGGCCGGTCTTCGTCAGGGTCTGGCGCATCTCCTTGGGCTTCGCGACCGCGAGCCGCTTGCCCTTCAGCGCCCCCTGGATCATCGCCACCGCGCCGGTGACGATCGGCGAGGCCGACGAGGTGCCGCCGAATGTCGCCGTGTACTGCTTGCGCCGCGTGCCGGTGTCGAACAGGTCGCCGTAGCCGGTGGTCGCCACCTGCTCGCCCCAGCCCTGCACGTCGAGCCGCGAGCCGAAGCTCGAGAAGGACAGCCGCGAGCGCCCCACCGCCGACCCTGCACCGACGATGATCGCGCCGGAATCGCGCACCGCGCGGTTGAACAGGCCGCCGCAGGCCGGCCCGTCGAGGTTCACGGAGCCGTTGCCGGCCGCCTCGACGACGATGATCCCCTTCGCCGTCGCCGCCTTGATGGCGTCGAACGTCGACTGGAAGAACTCCACCGGCCCGCAGCCCACCTGGTCGCCGCCGCAGGCGCCGCCGCACACCGGCGCCTGCTGCTCGATCAGGATGACGTCGCCCTTCTTCAGCGCCCCGGTCGCCACGCCGATGGCGAAGGCGACGTCGAAGCCGACATCCGTGTTGGCCGGCGACGCGCGGAGCGTCGCCTTCGGCGCGAGCCCGGTGACGCCCTTGCCGTTGTCGCGGGCGCCAAGGATGCCGAGCACGGCGGTCCCATGGTTGGTGTCGCCGAAGGGATCGATCGGCGTCCGGTCGCCGAGGATCGCCTTCTCCGGCTTCAGCTGCAGGTCCTCGTGGCCGAACAGCCAGGAGTACTCGACGTCGGCGATCGTCACGTCCTTGCCGTCGCCGCCCGGGTGCTTCAGCGTGTCGAGCCGGCCGATGCCGGTCGCCGGCGGCAGCGCGTAGCCCTGCTGGCCGCTGAAGTCCGGCGTCGCCGGCGGCGGGCTCGGCGCCGGCTGCGGCTCGGCGAGCTCGACGAAGGAGAGCGCATTCAGCTTCGCCGCGAGTTCGGCCGGCCCGAGCGGTCCCGACGCCCGCACCACGTAGTAGTTGTTGAGATCGGCGAGCGCCTCGCCGCTCTCCGCCTCGCTCGTCGCCCGCTCGGCGTCGAGCGCGGCCTCGCTGCGCGCGTGCAGCCGCTGGAAGTCGGAGAGCGCCACGCCGGCCTCCGCCAGCACCGCCCTGAGCGCCTGATCCTCCACCGAGGAGAGCCCACGCGTGCGGCCGGCCGCGATGCGCACCTTCACGCCCTCGGCGAACTTCACCACCACCCGCCCGGTGGTGCGCAGCGCCTGCATCTCGGACAGCGACGGCTTGTCCGGCACGACGCGCGGCGCGAGCGCCGTCTCGGCGAGAGCGGGCAGACAGAGCGCCAGCAGCGCGGCGAGCGCCGTCGCGGTGGTGACGAGGCGGCTGGTGCTCATGGCGCTTTCCCCCGGATCGGCCGTCTCGGCGGCGGGTCGTTGCCCGCGCGCGGCGGCGTGTCGTCGTTCGCCGTTCCCTCCTAGGGTTCCCTGCCGCGCTTGTCGATCCGCCGGGGCCGCCTCGGGTCGCCGTTTCGCCACCGCGGGCGATCACGATCGCTTCAGCCGCCGCCGTCGCGCTACGGCGCCCGAACTGCCGCGCCGCGCGCCATTTCCGCGTCGCATTCGCCCGCCACACCCGTCGCTCCGACGCGCCGGCGGCCCCACCGCCGGCCCCACGTCGGCCGTTTTGCGTTCCGGTGACGCCGCGCCCGCGGCCCGTGCCGGCCCCGGGCGAGCGCCCCCCGCTTCAGGACGTCGGCCATGTTCTCCTTCTTCGAGCGGCGCATCGACTGGCGCCGCCCCCCGGACGGCCCGCCGCCGGAGGGCCTCGCCGCCTTCTACTGGCACCACGTCCGCCAGGCCTGGCCGTGGTTCGCCCTCCTCATGCTGGCGGGCTTCTTCGTCACTTTGGTCGAGGTGTCGATGTTTGCCTATGTCGGCGACCTCGTGGACATCCTCGGCGCCACCACGCCGGACCGGCTGCTGGCCGAGCACGGTCCGCTGCTCGCCTGGATGCTGTTCGTCGTGCTGATCGCCCGGCCGGCCGCGAACTTCTTCCACGACCTCATCGTCCGCCAGACGATCATCCCGCCGTTCACCGCGCTGGTGCGCTGGCAGTCGCACCACCACGTCTCGCGCCAGAGCCTGTCGTTCTTCCAGAACGACTTCGCCGGCCGGATCGCCAGCCGCGTCATGCAGACGGCGCCCGCTCTCAGGGCATCGGTCATCGAGTCGCTCGACGGCGTCTGGTACGCCACCCTCTACGCGCTCTCGGCGCTGGTGCTGTTCGCCGACGCCGACCTTTATCTCGCGATCCCGCTGTTCCTGTGGATCATCGGCTACGTGCTGGCGCTCCGGGCCTTCGTGCCGCGCCTCAAGGGCCTGTCGAAGGAGCTCTCCGAGCGCCACTCGCTGCTCACCGGCCGCATCGTCGACGGCTACACCAACGTCATGACGGTGAAGCTGTTCGCCCACGCCGAGCGTGAGGACGGCTACATCGAGGAGGCGATCGACGAGCACGTCGCCGCCTATCGCCGGCAGCTGCGCACCATCACCACCATGGTGATGACCGTCACCTCGCTCAACTCGCTGCTGCTGGCCGGCACCGGGCTTGCCGCCGTGCTGCTCTGGTCGAACGGCCTCGTCAGCCTCGGCGCCATCGCGCTGTCGACGGGGCTCGCCATCCGCATCGTCAACATGGCCGGCTGGATCATGTGGGAGGTCACCGGCATCTTCGAGAACGTCGGCGCGGTGCAGGAGGGCATGATGACGATCGCCCAGCCGCTCACCGTCGTCGACGCGCCGGCCGCGAAGCCGCTGAACGTCGCCCGTGGCGAGGTGCGCTACGAGCACGTGCGCTTCCACTACGGCCAGGAGTCAGGCGTCTTCGAGGACCTCAATCTGTCGGTCGCCCCGGGCGAGCGCGTCGGCCTGGTCGGCCGCTCCGGCGCCGGCAAGTCGACGCTGGTCGGCCTTCTCCTGCGCTTCTACGACCTCGAGGGCGGCCGCATCCTCGTCGACGGCCAGGACGTCGCGACCGTCACGCAGGAGAGCCTGCGCGCCGCCGTCGGCGTCGTCACCCAGGACACCTCGCTCCTGCACCGCTCGGTGCGCGACAACGTCCGCTACGGCCTGCCCGACGCCGACGAGGCGTCGATCGTTGCTGCCATCGCCCGCGCCAAGGCGGACGCGTTCGTCGAGGGCCTCGTCGACCCGAAGGGCCGCACTGGCCTCGACGCCCAGGTGGGCGAGCGCGGCGTCAAGCTCTCGGGCGGCCAGCGCCAGCGCATCGCCATCGCCCGCGTGCTCTTGAAGGACGCGCCGATCCTGGTGCTCGACGAGGCGACGAGCGCGCTCGATTCCGAGGTCGAGGCGGCGATCCAGGACGAGCTCGACACGCTGATGGCCGGCAAGACGGTGATCGCCATCGCCCACCGCCTCTCCACCATCGCCCGCATGGACCGCCTGGTCGTGCTGGACGAGGGGCGCATCGTCGAGACCGGCACGCACGAGGAGCTGATCCGGCGCGGTGGGCTCTACGCGGAGCTGTGGGCGCGGCAGAGCGGCGGGTTTTTGGGGGAGACGGAGGGGGTGCTGCGGGTGGGGTAGGGCGCCAACCCGGCCCTTCGAAGGCGCGACGGCCCTGGCGCTGCGGGGACCGCCAGATTTAGCCAGAGCTCGCCACACTCTCCATCGTCACCCCGGACAAGCGGGGCCTAGCGCAACAGGGGCGCGCCTCCGGCGCGCGCCATGCCGCGCCTCCGGCGCGTCTTCTCTCCTGGCTCCCGGATCAGGCGCTCGGCTGCGCCTCGCTGGTCCGGGATGACGGAGGAGAGAGATGTGAGTTGGGTGCCGCAGCAGCACTTGCCGCGCGCCCGCGGACTTGCGCCGCTCACGCATTCAGCCGCTCGTAGAGGTCGTCCCACGTCGGGTTCATCTCCTCGATCAAGGCGAGCTTCCAGTCCCGCCGCCAGCGCTTCAGTCGCTTCTCGTGGGCGATGGCGGAGACGACGTCTTCGAACTCCGCGTACCATACGAGCCGCTGGCAGCCGTGGTGGTGGGTGAATCCCTCGACCAGGCCTTCGCGATGTTCGTAGCCGCGCCGCGACAGGTCGGTGGTCACACCGGTGTAGAGCGTGCCGTTGCGGACCGAGGCGACGATGTAGACCCAGGCGGTCATGGCAAAAAGCTCGGATGCGCAGACGCTCAGCGCAACTGTAGGATGCCGTTGACGACCAAGGCCGGCAAGGCCCTCTGTGCCGTGGCCACCCCCTCGCCATCGTCACCTCCCCCGCCGTCGTCACCCCGGACAAGCGAGCCGCAGGCGAGCGCCGATCCGGGGCCTAGCGCAAGAAGGGCGCGCTGGAAGCGCGCTCAGTGCCGCGCCTCCGGCGCGGACTTTCTCCTGGCTCCCGGATCGGGCGCTCGGCTGCGCCTCGCTTGTCCGGGATGACGGCGGAGGGGTTTTGAGCATAGCGCCCGTGGCGCACCGTTCTTCCCTACCCACTGCCCACTGCCCACTGCCCACTGCCGACGGCCCACTACCCACCGCCGACTGCCGATCGGCCACCCAGACCCCGCGATAGGAATAAAACCCTTGACTCGCCCACTTCCCTTCGCCACACTCCTTGTCGTCCACTCGGAGGGGCGCAGCCGGAGGCGTACCGGTGCCCGCGGGGTGGACGGCGGTGACCCGCGGCTGGAGAAGACGCGCAAACTCCTTCCTCGGGGGGATCGTGGGTAAAGCCTCCCGCCGCCACCATGAGCGGCGTCCCGGGTCTCCGCGAGGGCGGAGGCAGCATCGGTCTTTCGGGGCCGAGGCCAGGGAGTAGCGCCTGCGGCGACCTAGGCGAGGAAAGCGCGCCGGCCCGCAGACCGCCAGGGGGAGCACCGGGACCCAGGCAACACCGTTTCCACGGGGCGCCGGAAGGCGCGGGTGCCGTAGGGCACCCTGCGGCGGAGCGATCCGCCGCCACCATCAAGGAAGCGCCGACCGGCGCCCCGTCCCCTCCACCGGAGGGGGAGACGACCAGCAAAACCTCGGCGGGAGACCGCGCGGGGGTTGAGGTGTTTTGGGGGTTGGTGGCGTTTGCCGGCCGAAGTGTTCGTTTGCACGGGGGCAGTGATGGTGTGCAAAAGCACGTGGGACAGACGAGTTGCCCGAGCGGCCGCCGCATTTCCCTTCTCCCAGCGCAGCTGGGAGAAGGTGCCCGAAGGGCGGATGAGGGCTGCGCCGCGAAGCGGCGCGGAAGCCGCGATCCCGGCGCCCGCGGCCCCCGCGCGGCTGCGCCGCGCGAGCCCTCACCCGGCGCTTCGCGCCACCCTCTCCCACCCTGCGGGCGGGAGAGGGAAGACGCCGCGACCGTTGCGCGCCCCCACTGCCCACCCCCGGCCGAAAAATCTCCAGCCCCCTTGTCGGCCCGTCGCCACCCCGTTCGTCCTCGCAGCACCACACGGAGAGAGGAAGCCCCGATGCCCAAGATGATCTTCGTCAACCTGCCCGTCCGCGACCTCGCCAAGGCGACGGCCTTCTACGAGGCGGTCGGTGCCGAGAAGAACCCGCAGTTCTCCGACCACACCGCCGCCTGCATGGTGTTCTCCGAGACGATCTTCGTCATGCTGCTCACCCACGAGAAGTATCAAGGCTTCTCGACGAAGCCGATCGCCGACCGCGGCACGTCGGAGGTGCTGATCGCCTTCACCCAGGACGACCGCGCCGAGGTCGACGCGGTGCTTGCGCGCGGCGCGGCAGCGGGCGGCCGGGCCGATCCGAACCCGGTCCAGGACCTCGGCTTCATGTACTCGCGCAGCCTCGAGGACCCCGACGGCCACGTCTGGGAGATGTTCTGGATGGATCCCGCCGTCGCTTCGGGCGAGCAGCCGGTGACCGAAACCGCCTGACCGCCGCAGCGGCCTCGACCTTCGGCCCGCTTCCGCTCGACCGGGCGTTGCGGCTATCGTCGCACTGGCGCGGCCGCCGGCCGCGGGTCGCGACGCGAGGCTCAATGTCGACGCTCTTCCTGCTCGCCTTCCTGATCGGGGCCGTCGCCGGTCTGCGCACGATGACGGCACCAGCCGCCGTCGCCTGGGCGGCGCACCTCGGCTGGCTCGACCTTTCGGCGAGCCCGCTCGCCTTCCTCGGCTGGACGGCAACGCCGTGGGTGTTCACCGTCCTCGCGCTCGTCGAGTTCGTCGCCGACCAGTTGCCGTCGACGCCGAACCGCACCGTTCCGATGCAGTTCGGCGCCCGCCTCGTCTCGGGCGCGCTGTCGGGCGCGGCGATCGGCGCCGCCGGCGGCAATCTCTGGGTCGGCGCCGCCCTCGGCGTGGTCGGCGCGGTGATCGGCACGCTCGGCGGCCGGGCCGGCCGCGGCGCGCTCGCCGACGCCTTCGGGCAGGACCGGCCGGCCGCCTTCATCGAGGACGCGGTGGCGATCGCCGCCGCCGTCCTGATCGTGTTGGCGGCGCGGTGAGCCGCCACTTCGACGCGATCGTCGTCGGCGCCGGCCAGGCGGGACCGGCGCTCGCCGGCCGGCTGACGGCGGCGGGACAGACGGTTGCGGTGGTCGAGCGCCACCTGTTCGGCGGCACCTGCGTCAACACCGGCTGCATGCCGACGAAGACGATGGTGGCGAGCGCGCGGGCCGTGCATCTCGCCCGCCGCGGCGCCGAGTTCGGCTTTTCGACCGGCGGGGCGGTGACGGTCGACATGGCGCGCGTGCAGACGCGGGCCGCGACGGTGTCGAAGAACGCCCGCGAGGGGGTGCGCGGCTGGCTCGCCGGCATGGCCGGCTGCACGGTGATCGAGGGCCACGCGCGCTTCGTCTCGCCGGACACGCTGGCCGTCGGCGACGAGCGGCTCTCGGCAGAGAAGATCTTCCTGAACGTCGGCGGGCGCGCCGTCGTGCCGCCGTTGCCGGGCATCGATGCTGTGCCGGTGCTGACCAACGCCGGCATCCTGGCGCTGACCAGTGTGCCGGAACACCTCGCGGTGATCGGCGGCAGCTACATCGGCCTCGAGTTCGCGCAGATGTTCCGCCGCTTCGGCGCCCGCGTCACCGTCGTCGAGAAGGGACCGCGCCTCGTCTCCCGCGAGGACGCGGCGGTGTCGGAGGCGATGCGCGCCTTCCTCGCGGCCGAGGGCATCGCGATCCGCACCGGCGCCGAGTGCATCCGCTTCGCGCCGCATGCGGACGGCATCACCGTCGGCGTTGATTGCACCGACGGGCCGCCGGAGTTCGTCGCCTCGCACGTGCTCATCGCCGTCGGCCGCCGGCCGAACACCGACGACCTCGGCCTCGACGTCGCCGGCGTCGAGACCGACGCGCGCGGCTTCGTCACCGTCGACGACGGCCTCGCCACCAATGTCCCGGGCGTCTATGCGCTCGGCGAGTGCAACGGCCGCGGCGCCTTCACCCACACCGCCTACAACGACTTCGAGATCATCGCGGCGAACCTGCTGGACGGCGCGGCGCGCCGCGTCTCCGACCGCGTGCCGGCCTACGCGCTCTACACCGATCCGCCGCTCGGCCGCGTCGGCAAGACGCTCACGGAAGCCCGCGCCACTGGCCGCCCGCTGCTCGTCGCGACGCGGCCGATGAGCCGCGTCGGCCGTGCCGTCGAAATGGCGGAAACCCAGGGCTTCATGTCGGTCGTCGTGGACGCCGGGACGCGGAAAATCCTCGGCGCGGCGATCCTCGGGGTCAGCGGCGACGAGGCCATCCACGGCCTCCTCGACATCGTCAACGCGAACGTGCCCTACGACGTGCTGCAGCGGGCAGTGCCGATCCACCCGACGGTGTCGGAGCTGATCCCGACGCTGCTCGGCGACCTGAAGCCGGACCGGCCGGATGCGTGAGAAGGAGGGCGATGCCATGTCGACCAAGACGGTGCTGCAGCCCGGACGCGACCATCCGATCACGATTCGTCCCGAGCCCGGCCGCGTCGTCGTCACCGTCGCCGGCCGCGTCGTCGCCGACAGCCGGCGCGCGTTGACGCTCGCCGAGGCGAGCCTGCCGCCGGTGCTCTACATCCCGCGCGCCGACGCCGACATGGCGCTGCTCCAGCCGACGGCGCACCACACCTACTGTCCCTACAAGGGCGACTGCAGCTACTTCAGCATTCCCGCCGGCGGCGACGGGGCGGTGAACGCGGTGTGGAGCTACGAGACGCCGTATCCGGCGGTCGCGGCGATCGCCGGCCATCTCGCCTTCTACCCGAGCCGCGTCGACGAAATCGAGGTGCGCCCCGCCGGCTGAGCGGCGACGGCCCGCCGTTCTCGCACCTCGACTCGCCGCCCGGACACGCCTAGAACAAAGTTCGAACATGCGAATCGGAGACCGGGATGCAGAGAGCGCCTCAGCCAGCGGGCGGCAAGCCGCCGCGGCACACGGTGTTCGTCGTGCAGCCGTTCGAGATGCGCCGGCGCGGCCGCTCGACCGGCCTCGCGCCGACCGTGCCGCTCGCCGCCCGCGACGAGGCGCACGCCCGTCTGCTGCTCGAGCGCGCGCCGCACCGCACCGGCATCGTCGGCGCCGTCGCCTTCAGCCGCTCCGGCGATCCGGAGAGCGGCGACTATGACGAGCCCGTCATCCTCGGCAAGATCGGCGACGTTCCCGACGAGTTGATTTGAGCCGGGACCGCTCCGCCGTCGGAATGATGTGAAGCCAAACAGCGACGGCCCCGCTACGGTGGCGTCGTCGCTCGGCCTCACCGCCTGATCTGCATCAATGCCGGATCGCGGCCCGGACGCTAGGCGTCAGCCGTGCGCGGACGGGCCGCCCGTCGATCGAGCCGTCGCGCGGAGTGATCCGATGCACAGACGTGTCCTCCTCTCCGTCGTCGTCACCCTCTTGTTCGCCGCATCCGGCGGTCCGTCCTTCGCCGACACCGGCGACGGTCTCGGTGCGAAGCTGAAGGCGCTGTGGGGCCGCGTCGGCGGCAACGGCCTGCCGGCCGACATCGTGATGACCAACGGGCGGATCGAGGCCGAGCAGGTGCTCGTCGCCGCGAAGTTCGCCGGGCGCGTCACCGAGGTGCTGGTCGAGGAGGGCGACACCGTCGAGGCCGGCGCCGTCGTCGCGCGCATGGACACCGCCGAACTCGACGCCCAGCTCACCGGTGCCGAGGCGGAGGTGCGGCGCACCGAGCAGGCGATCGCCGAGGCCGAGGCGCTGATCGCCCAGCGCGACAGCGAGAGCATTCTCGCCCGACAGGAGCACGAGCGGGCGTCCGAGCTGCAGAAGCGCGGGCACGGCACGATGCAGGAGCTCGACCGGCGGCTCAGCCAGCTGAACGCCGCGACCGCCGCCCATCGTGCCGCCCAGGCGCGCCTCGACGTGGCGCTGGCCGCTGCCGACACGGCGCGTGCCGACGTCGCCCGCATCCAGTCGCTGCTCGACGACGCCGTGCTGAAGGCGCCGCGCCGGGGGCGCGTCGAGTACAAGCTGGTGCAGTCGGGCGAGGTGGTCGGCGCCGGCGCGCCGGTGGCGACGCTGCTCGACCTCTCCGACGTCTACATGACGGTGTTCCTGCCCGCTCGCGCCGCCGGCCGGGTGGCGATCGGCGACGAGGCGCGCATCGTGCTCGACCCGGCGCCGGAATATGTCGTGCCCGCGCTGGTCGCCTTCGTCGCCGGCGATGCGCAGTTCACGCCGAAGACGGTGGAGACCGCCGACGAGCGCGAGAAGCTGATGTTCCGCGTCAAGCTGCGCATCCCGCCGGCGCTGCTGCGCCAGTACGAGAGCCGCGTGAAGATCGGCGTGCGCGGCCTCGCCTATGTGCGGACCAGCGCGACGGCGGTCTGGCCGGAGGCGCTGGCGATCAAGCTGCCGCAATGAGCGAGCCGGCGGTCCGCCTCGACGGCGTCTCGCACCGCTACGGCCGGACGATCGCGCTCGACGGCGTGTCGCTCGCCGTGCCGGCGGGCACGACGGCCGGGCTGGTCGGGCCGGATGGGGTCGGCAAGTCGACGCTGCTCGGCCTCGTCGCCGGCGTCACCCGCATCCAGACGGGCGGCGTCTCGGTGCTCGGCGCCGACATGACGACGCGCGCTGCCCGGCGGGGGAACGCGGCGCGCATCGCCTACATGCCGCAGGGGCTCGGCCGCAACCTCACGCCGACCCTGTCGATCGTCGAGAACCTCGACTTCTTCGGCCGGCTGTTTGGCCAGGATCGGGCGGAGCGGCGCGGTCGCATCGACGACCTCCTGGCGGCGACCGGGCTCGCGCCGTTCCGCGACCGGCCGGCCGGAAAGCTGTCGGGCGGCATGAAGCAGAAGCTCGGAATCTGCGCGGCCCTGCTGCACGATCCCGAGCTGCTCATCCTCGACGAGCCGACCACCGGCATCGACCCCTTGTCGCGCCGGCAGTTCTGGGAACTCGTCGAGCGGATGCGGGCGCGCCATCCGGCGATGAGCGTGCTGGTCGCCACCGCCTACATGGAGGAGGCGGAGCGCTTCGAGTGGCTGGCGGCGCTCGACGGCGGCCGGTTGCTGGCGACCGGCAGCCCGGCCGAGATCCGCAAAGTCGCGGGGACCGAGACGCTCGAGCAGGCGTTCGTGGCGCTGATGCAGGGCGTCCCGCAAGACGGGACGCCGGTGCCGCAGGCGCGGTCGCGGGTGTCGGACGACGGCGTGCCGGCGATCGAAGCGGAGGGACTGACCCGCCGCTTCGGTTCCTTCACCGCCGTCGACCATGTCAGCTTCCGCATCCCGCGCGGCGAGATCTTCGGCTTCCTCGGCTCGAACGGCAGCGGCAAGAGCACGACGATGAAGATGCTCACCGGGCTGCTGCCGGCGAGCGAGGGCGAGGCGCGGCTGTTCGGCAAGCCGCTCGACGCCGGCGACATGGAGACGCGACGCCGCGTCGGCTACATGTCGCAGTCGTTCTCGCTCTATGGCGAGCTCACCGTCCGCCAGAACCTGGTGCTGCACGCGAAGCTCTTCGCGCTTGCCGACGCCCGGCCGCGCGTCGAGGAGATGCTCGCCCGCTTCGAGCTCGGCGGCCACGCCGAAGCGCGCCCCGACAGCCTGCCGCTCGGCATCCGCCAGCGCCTGCAACTCGCCGTCGCGATCCTGCACCGCCCCGAGATCCTCATCCTCGACGAACCGACCTCGGGCGTCGATCCGGTCGCCCGCGACGGCTTCTGGCGGGCGCTGGTGGCGCTGTCGCGGGAGGAGGGGGTGACGATCTTCGTCTCCACCCACTTCATGAACGAGGCGGAACGCTGCGACCGCATCTCGCTGATGCACGAGGGCCGTGTGCTCGCCGTCGGCACGCCGGCCGAGCTCAAGGCAGCGCGCGGCACCGCGAGCCTCGAAGACGTGTTCATCGCCGTGCTGGAGGAGGCCGGCATGGGCCGCGACGAGCCGGTGCAGTTCGCGGAGCCGGTGATCGGTACGGCGCCGTCAAGACTGCGCCGCTTCGACGCTCGCCGGCTGTGGGCCTATGCGGCGCGCGAGGCGATGGAGGTGGCGCGCGACCCGGCGCGGCTCGTCTTCGCCTTCCTCGGCCCGATGCTGCTGATGCTCGCCTTCGGCTACGGCATCTCCTTCGACGTCGAGAATCTCTCCTTCGCCGCGCTCGACCAGGACCGCACGACGCAGAGCCGGCAACTGCTCGAGGGCTTCCAGGGATCGCGCTACTTCGAGGAGCATGCGCCGATCGGATCGCCCGAGGAGATGCAGGCGCGGCTGCAGAGCGGCGAGCTCACCGTGGCAATCGAGGTGCCGTCCGGCTTCGGCCGCGACCTCGCGCGCGACCGCACGCCGTCCGTCGGCGTGTTCATCGACGGCGCCATGCCGTTCCGCGCCGAGACGGCGCGCGGCTATGTCGTCGGCCTCGCCCAGGACTACTGGAGCGACGCGGCCCGCCGCGAGACCGGCACGGCGGCGGCCGCGTCGCCGGTCGAGGTGGTGACGCGCTTCCGCTACAATCAGGCCTTCGTCAGCGCCAACGCCATCGTGCCGGGCGTGATGATGCTGCTGCTCGTGCTGATCCCGGCGATCATGACGGCGCTCGGCGTCGTCAAGGAGAAGGAGACCGGCTCGATCGCCAACTTCCGCGCGACGCCGGTGACGCGGCTGGAATTCCTGCTCGGCAAGCAGCTTCCCTATCTCGTCATCGCCTTCGCCGGCTTCCTCGTCCTCTACGCCGAGGCGCGGCTCGTCTTCGCAGTGCCGTTCACCGGCTCGCTCGCGACGCTCGCGCTCGGCACGCTGGCCTACGTCTTCGCCACCACCGGCTTCGGGCTGTTCGTCTCGAGCTTCGTGAAGAGCCAGGTGGCGGCGATCTTCGCCACCGCCATCCTGGCGATCATCCCGGCGGTGAACTTCTCCGGCCTGCTCACGCCGGTTTCCTCGCTGACCGGCGGAGCGCGCCTCGTCGGGCTCGGCTTTCCGTCCGCCTGGTACCAGCCGGTCAGCGTCGGCAGCTTCGCCAAGGGCCTCGGCTTCGAGGCGCTCTGGCCGAACATCATCGTGCTCGTGCTGTTCGGCGCCGGCTTTCTCGCCGCCTCGGCGCTGGCGCTGCGCAAGCGGGCGAAGTGACATGATCGCCCGGCTCGCCCGCATCTTCCGCCTCGGCATCAAGGAGCTCTACAGCCTGCGCGCCGACCCGGTGATGATGTTCCTGATCGTCTACACCTTCACCATCGCCATCTACACGGTCGCCACCGGCGCGCGCTTCGAGGTCGAGAACGCCGCCGTCGCCATCGTCGACGAGGATGGCTCGCGGCTGTCGGCCCGCCTGAAGGACGCGCTGCTCGCCCCGTTCTTCCAGACGCCGGAGGCGATCTCGGTGCGCGACGTCGACGCTGCGCTCGACGCGGGGCGCTTCGGCTTCGTCGTGCAGATCCCCCCGAAGTTCGAGGAGGACGTCGTCGCCGGCCGCGTGCCGGCCGTCGGCATCGAGGTCGACGCCACGGCGATGTCGCAGGCCGGCAACGGCGCCCGCTACCTGCAGGAGATCGTCCAGCGCGAGGTGCTGGCGATGTTTCCGGCCGCCGCCGTCGATGCACCGGTCGACGTGGTGGTGCGCGTCGCCTTCAACCCCAACCTCAAGTCCGACTGGTTTATGGCGGTGATGCAGGTGATCAACAACGTCACCATGCTGTCGGTGATCCTCACCGGCGCTGCCCTCATCCGCGAGCGCGAGCACGGCACCATCGAGCACCTGCTGGTGATGCCGGTGACGCCGATCGAGATCATGCTCGCCAAGATCTGGGCGAACGGCCTCGTCATCGTCGTCGCCGCGACGCTGTCGCTCGTCTTCGTCGTCGAGGGCGCGCTGGGCGTGCCGATCGCCGGATCGATCCCGCTCTTCGTCGCGGCCACAGTGCTCTACCTGTTCTCGGTGACGGCGCTCGGCATCCTGGTCGCCACCATCGCCGGCTCGATGGCGCAGTTCGGCCTCGTGGTGATGCCGGTGCTGATCGTCATGAACCTTCTGTCCGGCTCGTCGACGCCGCTCGAGAGCATGCCGGAGTGGCTGCAAACGGCGATGCAGGCCTCGCCGTCGACGCATTTCGTCAAGCTTTCGCAGGCGGTGCTCTACCGCGGCGCCGGGCTCGAGATCATCTGGCCGCAGATGCTGGCGCTGGTCGCCATCGGCCTCGCCTTCCTGGCGCTCGCCGGCGCCCGCTTCCGCGCGGCGCTGCTGAAGACGCAGTAGCGTCGTGCCGAACAGGGCGGCTGCCGCGATCGACCATCCGGGCGGGCGGCTGTCCGATGCAACGGGGGCTTGCGGCGGCGCGCGTGACGTCGGATGAACCTGTGGCCGGGAGGGGAAGGCGCGGACGATCCGCCGCGCCGGTCCCGGCGCGCGGGAGCTTGTCCATGAAAGCCGTCGGATTCCATCGCCCACTGCCGATCGCCACCGCCGATTCGCTCGTCGATCTCGACCTGCCGATGCCGGAGATCGGTCCGCGCGACCTCCTCGTGAAGGTCGAGGCGGTGGCGCTCAATCCGGTCGACACCAAGGTGCGGGTGCGCACCACGCCGCCGGATGGATCGCCGCGCGTGCTCGGCTTCGACGCCGCCGGCACGGTCGAGGCGGTCGGCGCCGAGGTGACGCTGTTCCGTACGGGCGACCAAGTGTTCTACGCCGGCGACATCCAACGGGCGGGCTCCAACGCCGAGTTCCAGGCGGTCGACGAGCGCATCGTCGGCCGGAAGCCCGAGAGCCTGTCGTTCGCCGACGCGGCGGCGCTGCCGCTCACCGCGATCACCGCCTGGGAGTTGCTGTTCGACCGGCTGCGTGTCCCCTACGGCCGCATGGCGACGGACGACGCGCTGCTGATCATCGGCGGGGCGGGCGGCGTCGGCTCGATCCTGACGCAGCTCGCCCGCCGGCTCACCGGCCTCACCGTCATCGCCACCGCCTCGCGGCCCGAGACGATCGCCTGGTGCCGCGCGATGGGTGCGCACCATGTCATCGACCACCGCAAGCCGCTGCAGGACGGCCTGGCGGACATCGGCATCCCGCAGGTGCGCTACGTCGCCGGCTTGACGGCGACGGACCAGCACCTGCCGGCGATCACCGAGGTGCTGCAGGCGCAGGGTGCGCTCGCGCTGATCGACGACCCGAAGACGCTCGACATCCTGCCGTTCAAGCGCAAGAGCCTGTCGGTGCACTGGGAGTTCATGTTCGCCCGGCCGGTGTTCCAGACGGCGGACATGATCGAGCAGCACCGCCTGCTGGACGAGGTGTCGGCGCTGGTCGACAGTGGCGTGCTGAAGACCACCGCTCACGAGCACTTCGGCAAGATCGACGCCGCCAACCTGCGCCGCGCCCACGCGGCGATCGAGAGCGGTACGAGCATCGGCAAGATCGTGCTGTCGGGCTTCTAAAGAACGACCGGCAGACGCGCAGCGACGAGGCGCCGATGTTCGATCTCGACGACCCGCTCTACCGCCGGCTGTGGGTGCGGATCGCCATCGTGGCGGTCTGCCTCGTTTGGGCAGCCGTCGAGTTCTACAACGGCCAGCTGTTCTGGGGCGGGCTGTTCGTGCTGGTCGGCGGTTATGCGGCGTGGCGCTTCTTCGTGGTGTTCTCGCCACGCGGCGACGAGCCGCCATGACGGCCGCGGGCCGACCTCCGCGTCGACGAGGCCAAGGACCGGGCCCGCGGCAGCAGCGCGCGTGCCGGGCGCGCACGTGAGCCGACCTGCATGCGAAGCGACGGGGGTACGGCCGGCGTCCTGCTGGCCGCGGCGACGGCGGGCGTCGCGCATCAGCCCATGCAGGAATTCTCGGCCTGCGTGAACGCGGCAGGCTTCGGCTCGCGCTTGTCCGGTCGCCCGCGCCCCATCGCCCCGTCCGAGCGCGCGCGCAGGTAGACGTAGATCGGATCGATGTAGCACATCACATTCGGGTTGGTGCCGAGCGCCGGCATCACCAGGTCCTGGGAGTTGCTGACGTCCTTCTTGCCGTTTGCGACGATCGAGAGGAAGTCGCTGTAGCTCAACGTCTGCAAGGCATCGACCAACGACGGTGCGAACGACGATCCGAGCCCGTCCGGGCCGTGGCACTGCATGCAGTTGGCCGTATAGCGGGTGTATCCGATGCCCGTATACCAGTCGACGGTGCCATCCTTGGCGATGCTGAAGGTCGGATTTCCCGCCTTGTCGGAGTACTCGCCATCCTGCGAGCTCGCGGCGGCCGGGTCACCGCTGCCGTCTGCAAGGACCGGGCCGGAGAGGCAAGAAACCATGGCGATGACGCAAGCAAGCGCTGGAGTGAATTGTCTCATGGCGTGTCTCCTTCTGCAGCGTTGGCTGTCTTTTTGGCGATGACAACCACGAATCGAGGGAAGTTGAGGCCCTTTGGCGGCTGTGGAACGCATCCAGACAAAGGTGTCGGCGCGTCGCGCGGGCCGATCAGTTCGGTCGCAAGGCGCCGTCTTCGGCGCGGGTGCGAACCGCCAGCACGACGGCGTTGAGGATCGAGAACGCGGCGGCGTACCAGGGAAGGCCGAAGGCGAGCGGCAGCAGCGCGATCTCGCCCACCACCACCGCATAGTTCGGATGCCGCATCAGCCGGTAAGGCCCGCGCTCGACGAGCGGTGCCCCCGGCAGGTGGATGATGCGGGTCGTCCAGCGGGACCCGAGCGTGCCGATCACCCACAGGCGCAACGGTTGCAGCAGAGCATAGGCGGCGATCAGCCAGGGATTGACCGCCAGCTCGGCCGGCGCCGCCACCGCATGCCACCACAGCCCCGCCAGCCAGGCGGCGTGCAGCATCACCATCAGGGGATAATGGCCGGGCGCGACCTCGCTCGCCCCGCAGGCGAGCAGCAGGCGGGTGTTGTGGCGGGACAGCACGAGCTCGCCGAGGCGTTGCGCGGTGACCAGTGCCAGCACCAGCGTGGCGGTGTCCATTGTTGGAACCTCAGGCCGGCTGGACGAGCGACAGGCAGGACGCGGTGAAGCCCGGCCCCATCGACAGCAGCGCGGCCCGTTTCGGCAGGCCCGCGGCAATCGCCCGCTTCAGGATGAACAGCACCGTCGGCGCCGACATGTTGCCGTAGTCGGCGAGCACGGCGCGCTCGTGGTCGAGCGAGCCCTGATCGAGCCCGAAGGCGCGCTCGATCGCCACCACCACCTTCGCGCCGCCGGGGTGGCAGACGAAGCGGTCCACCTCCTCGGGCGTGCGGTCGAAGCTGCTCAGGATCTGCCGCACCGCCGGGGCGAGGTTGTCCTGGGCGAAGGACGGCACGTCGCGCTTCAGGATCACGCCGAAGCCCACCGGATCGACGCTCCAGCCCATGACGTCGAGCGTGCCCGGCCAGAGATGCTCGCCGGCGCCCTCGATCTCGGCGATGCCGGCCTCGCCGGCACGCACGACACAGGCGGCGGCGCCGTCGCCGAACAGCGCCGTCGAGACGAGGCTCGCCTTGTCGGCACGGTCGAGGCGGAAGGACAGGGAGTTGAGTTCGACCGTCACCATCAGCACGGTGGACCCGGGCCGCGCCTCGGCGAGGCGCGAGGCGACGGCGAGGCCCGAGACGCCGCCGGCGCAGCCGAGGCCGAAGATCGGCACGCGCTGCACATCCGGGCGAAATCCCATCCGCTCGTGGACGATCGCGTCGAGGCTGGGCGCCGCGATGCCGCTGGTCGAGACCGTCACGACGGCGTCGACGTCCTCGGCCGCGCAGCCCGCCTCCGCCAGCGCCCGGTTCGCCACCTCGATGTAGAGCGCGGCGGCGGTCTCGGTGTAGACCGCCATGCGCTCGGGCCAGCCGTGCGGCTCCAGGTACCAGTCGAGCGGCCGGGCAGCGTAGCGACGGCGGATGCCGGTGCTGGCGAACACGCCGGCCAGCCGGTCGGAGTCGCGAAAGGCGTCCGCGAAGATCGACTGCACGGCGTGCGCAACGTCGGCCTGCTTGAGGGTGTGCGGCGGGTTTGCCGTCGCCAGCGCCAGCAATCCTGCGCGGGTTCTGGGCGGCTGCGATGCGTGCCTCGCCGGCGCAGCGGTCCGCCGCGCCTCACCGATCGCCGGCGGATAGCCGTTCTGCTCGCGTATGAAAGCACCGGGAAAACCGGCGGGCGCCGGATTCCCGACAGGCTGCTCGACTCGCGTCTCGATCATCGTCGTTCTCCAGACATCGGCCCGGCGCAAGGACATGGCCGAACAGCGCCTCGCATGGGAGGACGCTAGCGAATGGCTGGGGGCTTCTGAATCAGACGAGCGCCGTGGGCGGCTATACGTTGGTGTGGTTCCGCAGGTACCAGTGGATGACGCCCGGCGTGTCGTCGTTGTTGTGAGCGGGTGGCCCCACTCGTGCGCTGTCCAGTCCAAGCCAAGCACAAGACGTCGACGGGGCGATCGGCTGCCGGCCGGATGTCAATCCCATGCACGCCTTGCGGAGCCCGACGACCTTCGACATGCTCCGCCGATCATGGCGGCAAGGGCGTTCTGCCGCGAACTCTTCAACAGGAAGCCCTCAGGAAGAACTCCTCCGAAGTCGAGCCCCGTCTGCGAAGGCGCCACCTTCAGACAACGTCAGAGATATCCGTGAGATCGATGCAGACGAGGACGCACGTCCTCCCCCTCGTGGCGGCTGCGACGGCAGCCGCAATCTTCGTCGCCGACACGTTTTCACCGCTCGGGATGGCGGTCGCGGTCCTCTATGTGCTCGTCGTGCTGATGGTGGCCGGGTTCAGCGGGCGCCGCGGCGTCGTCGCCGCGACGATCGGGTGCGTGCTGCTCGCGACGGTGAGCTTTCTCGTCGGGCATGCCCACGACTTCGCCGAGGACGCGACGGCGCGGCTTCTCGTCAGCCTGGCGGCGATCGGCGTCACCGCCGGGCTGGTGCTGCGCTACCAGACGGCGGCACAGGGGCTCGCCGATCAGGCCCGCCTCCTCGATCTTACCCACGACACCGTCTTCGTCCGCGACGTCACCGGCGTTATCACCTATTGGAACCGCGCCGCCGAGGACGTCTACGGTTGGTCGCGGGACGAGGCGCTCGGACGGGTCAGCCACGACCTGCTGCGGACGGTCTTCCCGGTCTCCTTGCACGACATCAATGCCGACCTCCGGCGGACGGGCCGCTGGCAGGGCGAGTTGAAGCACACCTGTCGTGATGGCCGGGAGGTGACGCTGGCGAGCCGATGGGCGTTGCAACGGGACGCCCAGGGCCGCCCGGCCGCCGTCCTCGAGACCAACACCGACATCACCGAACGCAAACGCGCCGAGCAGAAGGCCGACCAGCGGGAGCGCGAACTCCGCCTCGCCATCGACGTCATTCCCGGTCTGGTGTGGATCTCCGCTCCGGACGGCAGCGGCGTGCAGTTCGTCAACGCACGCTGGGCCGACGTCGGCCTCGGCCTGGCCGATCTCGCCGGCCCGAACTGGAGCGAGATCATCCATCCCGACGATCGCCCGCACGTCAGCGACGCGTGGTTCCACGCGCTGCGGACCGGCGAGCCGTTCAGCACGATCGGCCGCATTCGCCACGGCGACGGCCAGTACCATTGGACGCTCTCGCAGGCGGAGGCGTTGCGAGACCACAACGGCGAGATCATCCGCTGGTACGGCATCAACACGGACATCGACGACCGCAAGCGGGCGGAGGCGCGCATCGTCGAGAAGGAGCGCGAGCTGCAGCTCGCCCTCGATACGATCCCGGCGCTCGCCTGGCGCATGTCGCTCGATGGCGACGCGGAGTACCTCAACCAGCGCTGGATCGAGTATGCCGGCCTCGAGCCCGGCGCCTTGCAGACCTGGGACTGGCGCAGCGCCCTGCATCCCGACGATGCCGCCGATGCGCTGGCCCGGCTTGCCGCGATGCTGCGCTCCGGCGAGCCGGGCGAGTTCGAGGCTCGGCTGCGAAGGGCCGACGGGGCGTTCCGCTGGTTCCTGCTGCGCGCCGCTCCGCGTCGCGAGGCGGAGGGCGGCACCATCGACTGGTACGCCACGGCGATGGACATCGAGGATCGGCGGCGCGTCGAGGAATCGCTGCGACGCGCCCAGGAACAACTGGCCGACGCCCAGCGCCTGACCCAGATCGGCAGTTTCACCGTCGACCTCGAGAGCCGCGAGGTCACCCTTTCGGCAGAGGCGATGCGCATCGGCAGCTTCCCGCCGGATGAGCAGCCGACGTTCGAGACCGCCCTGAACCGGTGGCATGCGGACGACGTGGGAGTGCTCAACCGTGACTTCATCGCGTTGGTCAACGGTGCCGAGGACTTCGAGCATAGCGGTCGGCTGATCTGGCCCGACGGTACGACCCGACACGTGCGGGCGGTCGGCCACCGCAGCGTCGGCGCGTCGGGACGCGCCGAACTGGTCGGTGCCCTGCTCGACGTTACCGAGGCGAAGCGGGCGGAGGAGGCGCTGGCCCACGCCCAGGCGGAGCTCGCCCACGCGACCCGCATGACGACGCTCGGCGAACTGACCGCCTCCATCGCGCACGAGGTCAACCAGCCGCTCGCCGCCATCGTCACCAACGGCGAGGCGGGCCTGCGGTGGCTCGGGCGGACGGTGCCGGACCTCGGCGAGGTGCGCTCGGCGATCGAGCGCATGATCTCCGACGGCCGCCGGGCCAGCGAAGTCGTCTGGCGCCTGCGGGCGATGGCGCGCAAGGGCGCGACGCGCTTTGAGCCGGTCGACGTGAAGGAGATCATCGACGAGGCCATCGTGCTCGTGCGGCGCGAGATCGAGCGAAACGGCGTGGTGCTTCAGATTGAAGTGGCACCCGACCTGCCGCCGGCGAGCGGCGATCGCATTCAGTTGCAGCAAGTCCTCATCAATCTGCTCGTCAACAGCGTCCAGGCGATGTCAGCAGTGACCGATCGCCTGCGCCAGCTGCACGTCGGCGCGGGCCTCGGAGAGGCACACTCGATCGAGATTTTCGTCGACGACACGGGGCCGGGACTGGCGGCGGAGAACACCGAGCGCCTCTTCGACGCCTTCTACACGACGAAGACAGACGGCATGGGCATGGGGCTGTCGATCTGCCGCTCGATCGTCGAGGCGCACGGCGGCCGCATCGCCGCCGCCAACCACCTCGATCGCCCCGGCGCCGGTTTCCGCTTCAAGCTGCCGATCCAAACCTCGCCGACCCAGGAGGAGACGCGGACGTGAGCGCTCGGCCGGCTTCCAACAGCCGGGCCGCCGCCGCGCCGTTGTGTCTGGTCGCCGCCGACGTGACCGTCCGCGATGCTCTTGCAGGCCGTTCCGCCAGGTTGGTCGGCGCCTAACCGGCCGTCTGGTCCCGCTGCGAGATGAGGCGATCGAGCAGCGCCTGCTGCTCGGCGATGCGGTCTGCCGCCCGGTCCTCGTCGGCGGCACCGGAGAAGGCCGCCGCCTGTTCGATGAGCTCGCGCAGGTTTTCGCGGGCGATCGCTATGCGTTCTTCCAGTGTCGTCGGATCGAAATCGTTCATGACGAACCTCGGTTTGGCAGGGGGTGTCGGTGATCGCGGTGAACCGAGAAGAGCCGCCGCGAGGGACGGTCCCACATCGTACCGAGAAAAAGCCACCGGCACGGCATGCAAAAACGCGCCTCGGGAGCCAAGTGTCGGTCAGCGCCCGCCCGCGACGGCGATCGGGTCGCTCGCCGGGAACGTTTCCAGCAGCGATTCGTCGACGAGCGCCTCCTGGTGCTCGCGCTCCGCCGTCGGGTAGTCGACGTAGCCCTCCGGCCCTTGCGTGTACCAGGTGGCGGTGTCGTCCGGAGCGAGGGGGATGCCGTCGCGGATGCGCCGTGGCAGATCCGGATTGGCGAGGAAGCCGCGGCCGAAGCTGATGGCGTCGGCCTCGCCCCGGTCGAGCGCCGCCTGCGCGCGTGCACCGTCGTAGTCGGAGTTGAGCACCAGCGGTCCGTCAAAGGCGGCGCGGATCACCGGATGCACCGGCGGGCGGTCGGGCTTGCCGCGGGTGCCGTGCGACCCCGGCTCGCGCAGCTCCAGGAAGGCCAAGCCGAACTGCGACAGCGTGGCGGCGACGGCACGGAACAGCGGCTCCGGATCGAGGTCGTTGACGCCCTGGGAGTCGCCATTGGGTGACAGTCGGACGCCGGTGCGGCCGGCGCCGGCGACGCCGACCACGGCTTCGGCGACCTCCACCAGCAGCCGCATGCGGTTGGCGATCGAACCGCCGTAGCGGTCGGTGCGCAGGTTGGCGCTGGACCGCAGGAACTGGTCGATCAGGTAGCCGTTCGCCGCGTGGATCTCGACGCCATCGAAGCCCGCCTCGAGGGCGTTGCGGGTCGCCCGGCGATAATCTTCGAGGAGGCCCGGGACCTTGGAGGCGTCGAGCGCGCGGGCTTCGACGTGCGGCTGGTTGCCGGCATAGGTGTGGGCGTGGCCGGGTGCGGTCGTCGCCGACGCCGACACCGGCTTGTCGCCGCCGAGGAAGCTCGGATGGACGATCCGGCCCATGTGCCAGAGCTGGCAGACGATCCGCCCGCCCGCCGCATGCACCGCGTCGGTGACCCGCCGCCAGCCGGCGACCTGGTCGACGGTCCAGATCCCCGGCGCGTAGGCCCAGCCGAGGCCCTGCCGGCTGATGCCCGTCGCCTCGGAGATGATCAGGCCGGCGCTTGCCCGCTGCGCGTAGTACTCGGCCATCAGCGGCGTCGGAACGTGCGCCCTGGTGTTTCGGCCGCGCGTCAGCGGCGCCATCAGCATGCGGTTCGGGGCGGTGATGGCGCCGAGGCGGATCGGATCGAACAGGGACGGCATTCGGACAACCTCGTGGCTCGAAACATTTCTGGCAGAGGCCAACTCTCAGCCCACGCGGCCAGTTGACGGCGCTCATCATGCACGGCGGGCGGCGACATGCAGGAGATACGAAGGTTTACGGGCCTCCTACACAGGGTGGGGCCTCCCGCCGCAAGTCGTTGAGCGCGGCAGCCCCGCCCCGGCCGATCGCCGCGGGCGTCGCAGGCGCCTTGCGCGCGCCGGCCGCGCGTTCCGGTGAGGTGTCTTCAGGACGCCGTTGCGCCGCGATGACGGGCGGCAATGCGCAGAACATACGAAAGCATGATCTTCGCATATCCCCATAGGGATCAGGCATGCCCACGTAGACTTTGCCAGCCCAACACAAGGACTACTCTGCCCTCTGTCAAAAGCACACGGCAGCGGGCCCCGCACTACAGCGAAAGCTTCCCTGCAGGGCAATTCCCGACACGCCGCAAGAGCAACCAGCTGCCCGACCAGAGGAAAAGAAACGCCATGACCAGATATGCCCTCATGCTGGCCTGCATCCTTGCCCTGTTCCAGAGCATCGGGCCGGTGCTTGCAGCCGAGAATTCGTTCTATCAGGTTACGATGCCGGACATCGCCGGACAGCCGGGGACGATCGTCCGCTCGGAAAGGATCCCGGCGCCGGCGGGAGCATCGGCAGCGTACAAGATCCTCTATCGGTCCCGCGACCACAGCGGCCGTCCGATGGTCCTCTCCGGCGTCGCGGCGATCCCGCTGACGCCACCCGGTCGAAGTGGGCGGCCCGTCGTCTCGTGGGCCCACGGCACCGCTGGGATCGCGGCGCGATGCGCACCCTCGAACGACCGCGGCGTGTTCAGCCAGATCGCGGGCTTTGCCGACCTCATGGCCTTCGGCGCCGTCGTCGTCGCCACTGACTACCACGGCCTCGGCGTAAACTCCCGGCCCGGCTATCTCGTCTCTGCCAGCGAGGCGCACGCCGTCATCGACGCGGTGCGCGCTGCCCGCAACCTGCCAGACGCCCATGCCGGGCGTGCCTTCGCGGCCTGGGGGTGGTCCCAGGGAGCGCATGCGGCGCTGGCCGTGGCCGCCATCGCGGGCCGCTACGCGCCGGACCTGACGTTGGTCGGCGTCGCTGCCGCTTCCCCGCCCACCGATCTGCGGATGCTGTTGCGCGACGACGTGTCGACCCCCGCCGGACAGGTTCTCCTCGCCTATGCGATCTCGTCGTGGTCGCAGGTCTACGGCGTCTCGACGAATTCGGTGCTCGCCCCGGCGGCCGGGCCGACGCTGGCGTCGATCGCCGGCATGTGCAGCCGCAACGTGCTGGAAGACATCGGGCTCGGGCTCACCGCCCTCAGCGACGCGGCCGGCGGCCTCCTGAACATCGAAGCCATCGGTCAGCAGCCGTGGCGAGGGCTCATCGCCCAGAATTCGCTGACGACAATCCCGTCCCGCATCCCGATCTTTATTGCGCAAGGTCTCAAGGACACCATCATCGAAGCCGACGTGACGCGCGAGTTTGTCCGCAGCATTTGTCGGAGCGGCGCGCACGTCAGCTACGTCGAATACCCGCTCGCCGACCATGGTCAAACCGCGAGGAGCAGTGCTCAGGCGGCCGTCGCGTGGATGCGCCAGCGCTTCGAGGGGGCGGCACCCCCCAGCGACTGCAGCAAGTTGAACGGGGCGTTCAGCATTCACTCCGCCCGGCGTCTGCCTGTCGCGGCGACGACACCAAGCGCGGTCGAGGCGTGATCCTGCATCGACAGAGAACCCTCCTGACGGAAACGGGCATCGTGATGAAACCGCACCTCTGCGCGAATTTCTTGGGCGACGAAGACGATCTCCGGACGTCCGAACCGCGAGCTTCAGCGTGGCGCACTGCGAGCGCGCCGCTGCTCCTGAGGGAAGCGACGCGGATCGTCGGCGGGATCGTCGCGTTCCTCGGCGGGCTTCTGGGCCTTCTCGCCTCGATGCTGGAGCTCGGTCTCGTCGACGGCCTCAGCGAGGCGATCGCGACCCTCGGTGTCTTCGATGCGGCGCCCGACTTGATCGCAGGCCGCGTGCAGGTCGCGTCCGAGCATGCGGTGAGCGCTCTTACGGTCTCGGCGCTGACGATGGTGTTCGCGATCCTGGCGATCTGCCTGCGAGGGCGCTGGCCGGGCGCCTGCGTCGTCGTCTGCGCAACCATCGGCAGCGTGCTCGGCGGACAGGCGACGGCGGCCTGCATGCTGTGGGCGATCGCTGGCGGAGCCCTCGTTCTGATCGGGGGCGACCATTCGCGGCCGCCGCGACGGATGTGACGGACCAACCGATTGGAATTCACCAGCATCCGACCTGGTGACGCTGTTGAAGACGGACCGGCAAGACCGCAGCGATCCTGCCGCCCGCGAGTCCATTCCCCGCAGCCTGTATGGGGCATCGAAGGGGAGGGGCGGGAGGCGAAGGGGCGCGCCGACGGCCCAGCCGGCGCGTGCACTCAACCCATGATGGCGTCGAAGCGAAGCGCGATGTGCAGCTCGAGCGCCTTCACCGGGTCGTCCCAGCCGCCGGTCAGCTGTCGCAGCGTCTCCAGTCGCTGGCGAACCGTATTGATGTGCAGTTCCTGCGCCTCGGACACCCTCTTGATGCTGTACTGGTTGTCGAAATAGCAAAGCAGGGTCTGCTTCAGCTGAGCGCTTTGCCGCGGAGCGCTCTGCTCTATGGTCGCGAGGATTTGCTGGATATGGCGGGCGAGGCGCGGAGCGTCGGCGGTCTCGAAGATCCTCGCGAAGATGTCGACGGCGGACTGTTCGACGAAGCGGTCCATGCGGCCCATCCGCCGCAGGATCTGCAGGGCGCGGTCCACCTGTGCGAAGCGAACCGAGGTCGACGTCAGATCGGTGAACGGATCGGAGAGAATGCCGCCGACCTCCCAGCCGTCCTGCGCCTTGGCGAGGTTCTGCACGAAACGGCGCAGACAGGCTTCTGTCCCAACCGCGAGGTAGACGTCGTCGAAGAGGTCGACGAGCAGGTTGATGCCGGAGGCGCACTCCCGGACCGTCGCGGTCTGGGTGGCGCGGTCGAGGCCCGAGATCGCGATCAGCCCCAGCATGACGGTCTGGTCGGCGCCCAGGCTCAGCCGGTCGCGGATCGCGGAGATGGTCGACGGGTCCGGCGGCGTCACCAGGGCGAGGTGGCGCAGCAGCGTCGACGAGGCGATCAGCTTCTCGGTCTCGCGCTTCTCGTTCCACAGCTTGGCGATGGAGAGCGCAGCGGCGCTGCGCTCCAGGTTGCGGATCTCGATCGCGTCGAGTTCGCCCTGATGGCAGATCACCAGGCTCTCGCCGCGGCCCGTCCCGCCGTGCAGCATGATGGTGCGGCAGGTTTCGTCCTCCGTCTCCAGCATGACCACCGAGCGGCCGGTGTGCCGTGAGCGGGAGCCGGCATTCATCAGGAGCATCTGATCGATCCGCCCCAGCGTCAGCTCCTGCGCGAGGCCCCCGCGATAGGCGCTCGAGGTGAACTCCTCGCGGATCCGCAACTCACCGTCGTAGAGGAAGATCGCGCCACCGATCTGGTTCGCCATCTTCTGCAGGAACTGCTGCAGCTGCGCCCCGGACGCCAGCAGCGACGTCATCTCGTCGTGGGCGGCAGCGGACGCCTCGACGCGCTGGATGTGGTCGATCAGCGCCCTGCGGTTGCGTTCGGCTTCGTCGAGCGCCTCCGAGAGCAGTCTGAAGGCGTTGACGTTGCGCATCGCCAGGCCGGCGTGCAACGCGAACGAACCGAGCACCGAGAGTTCGCGGCCGCTCAGCCGCCGGCTGTAGCGATCGGCGACGAACAGGAAGCCGTGCACCTCGTCGTCGGCGAGCATCGGGAAGCCGGCGAGCGAGACGATATTCTCCTGCCGGAAGATGCGGTCGAGTTCTGGCAGATGCCGGAAGCGGTCGTCGTTCAGATAGTCCTGCGTGATGAAGAAGCTCTTCGACTTCATGATGAGGCTGACGGCACCATAGTCGACATGGCTCTGCATCGTCGACGTGGCGGGCGTCAGGTAGCCTTCCGCCGTCACGGTGCGGAAGAGGCCGCTTTCGTCGTCGAGCACGGTGACCCACGCGAGGTTCGCGCCGACGAGGCTGCGCGCGCGCGTCACGATGGTGCGCAGCAGGTCCTGCAGCTTCAGCGTCCGCGACAGGTCGTGCGTCGTGTCGATGAGCAGGTTGAGGCCCTTTTCGGAGACGGCGCTGTCCCGGAGGGCCTCGCGCATCTCGTTGCTGCACTGCTCGAAGTCCTTGAAGTCGTCCAGCCGGTCCTGCGCGAGGGCGGTCTCGTGCAACCTTTCGACCAGGCCCTGCAGCACCGGCCCGCTCTCGCCGCGGGAGATGCACTTCAGAAGTGCGATGGCGGTGGCGAAAAGGTCCTGCGACAACGGCGCGGCTCCGATCGATGCCCGAGGGTCCAGCGCGCAGGAGGGCGCGGTCGCAGCTGCCGGTCGGTCCGAGGATCGATCGCGCGACGCGCGCCGGGGCCGCCTGCGGCCGGCCGTCACCGCGGCCGATCGAGATGAGGCCGCCACTCTATCATTCTGCCGCGAGGGTCAATGAATCGCCGCGTGCAGGATTCTCGCGGCGGTCGCCTCGGAACGCGAGAACTCCGCAGCGATGGTGCCGCTCTTGGCGACGAGGATGCGGTCGGAAAGGTCGAGGATCTCCGGCAGGTAGGAGGAGATCAGGATTACCCCGGCGCCGCTGTCGGCGACGGCGCGGATGATCTGGCGGATCTCGGCGATCGCCCCGACGTCGACGCCGCGGGTCGGCTCGTCGAAGATGACGAGCCGCGGCTGTTGCACCATCGACTTGGCGATGACGACCTTCTGCTGGTTGCCGCCGGAAAGATTGAGCACCGGCTGGCCGGTGCCGATGCCGCGGATCGACAGGCGCTCCTGCCAGTCCCGGGCGAGCTCGCGCATCTTGCGCACGGGCGCGATCGCGGTGCGGCGGCCGAACTTGGCGAGCCAGCCGAGGCCGATGTTCTCCTCGACACTCATCGTCTCGAAGAAGCCGTCGAGCTTGCGGTCCTCGCTGACGTAGGCGATGCCGTCGGCGACGGCCTGGGCGGGCAGCGCGTAGCGGACCTCGCGGCCGTCGAGCCAGATGCGCCCGCCGCCGAAGTTGCGCTTGGTGTGCCCCATGATCACCTTGGCCACCTCGCTCCGCCCCGAGCCGATCAGTCCGGCGATGCCGGTGATCTCGCCCGGGAAGACGGAGAACGACATGTTGTTGACCATGCTGCCCATGCGGATGTTCTCGACGCGCAGCACCGGCAGCGCGGATCGCCGCGCCACGGTGCCGGCCGCCGGGCGTGCCTGCTCCGTAAGCTCCTCGCCGATCATGTGATGGATGAGCCGGGCCCGGTCGAACGCGGCGGCCTCGCCGGTGACGACGAGGCGCCCGTTGCGCAGCACGGAGATGCGGTCGGCGTGGTTCAGCGCCTCCTCCAGCGCGTGCGAGATGAAGATCATCGCGACACCGCTCGCCCGCAGCGACCGCATCAGCTCGAAGAGGTGGTCGGTCTCCTCCGGCGTCAGCGCCGCGGTCGGCTCGTCGAAGATGATGACGCGCGCCCGGTTGAGCACGGCGCGGGCGATCTCGACCATCTGACGCTTGGCGGCGGAGAGCGAGCCGGCGAGCTGCGATGGGTCGACCTTGAAGTTCAGCCGCTGCAGCACCTGGCGCGCCGTGCTGCGCACCTTGCGCACCGAGTTCAGCGGGCGCTCGCGCCCGAGCACCATGTTCTGCGCCACCGTGAGCTGCGGCACCAGGCTGGTCTCCTGGTAGACCATGGAGATGCCGTGCCGGCTCGCGTCCTTCGGGTTGGCGAAGGCGACGGCCTCGCCGTCGATGCGCAGCTGTCCCTCCGAGGGCGTGATGACGCCGGCGATCAGCTTGCAGAGCGTCGACTTGCCGGCGCCGTTTTCGCCGACGAGCGCATGGATCTCGCCCGGCCGGAGGTCGAAGCTCGCCTCGGCGAGCGCCGCGATGCCGCCGTAGGTCTTCGTCACGTTCACCAGGCTGACGATCGGCCGGTCGGTCATGCGCGGCTCCCGGCGCCGAGGTTGAGAAGCTCTCCGCTCGCCTTGCTGACGGCGATCAGGTCGCCGTTCCAGACCGCGACGTCCGAGATCGCGTGCCGCGTTCCGTTGGCGCGGGAATGCGCCGAGGCCACAGGCATCAGCGCCTCGTCCAGTTCGACGACGAGGCCGTAGGAGAACGACGGAGCCCACGGCTTGACCTCGCCGAACAGCCGCGTCGCACCGAGCTCGATCGGGAAGTCGTGGGCGAATTCCGGCGTCGCGCGCGGTGCGATCCAGTGGCCGGGGGCGATGGTCGCCTTCATCTCGGAGACGAAGGCCGGCTCGGTCTTCAGGAACTCGATCAGCGGGTCGCGCCGCGACAGGCACGCCAGCACGAAGCCGCCGGCCGTCCGCCGGACCCGGCCGAGATAGCCTGGATAGCCCGACTGCCGCACGCGGCCGGATGCATCGCTGAGGCACGCCCGCTCGAACAGCGAGACGAGCGGCGCGCCGTCGGCGTCGAGGCAGACGCCGAGGGGACAGTGCAGGCCGCTCGTCACGACGCGCGGCTCTTCCGTGGGCGTGATCGAAAGGAGCCGGCCGTGCGCCGCCTCCTGCCACGGCGCCAGCGACATGAACGGCTCGTCGGAGCGGTAGCCGCTGTCGACGACGAGCAGCTCGTCGTCGGACACGAAGGCGCAGTCGCTCACCGACCGCACGTCCGGCGGCAGTGACCAGCCCGGCCGCGGCAGGCCTTGCCCGTCGAGCACGGCGAGCCTTCCGCCGGCCAAGCCGACGGCGACGAGCCCGCCGGGGCTGCTGGCAAGGGCCGAGACCGGGGCCCCAACGTCCGCCCAGACCTCCGGCGCGTCGCCCCATCGGCGCATCGCCAGGATGCGGCTTCCGGCGCTGAAGAGGAGCATCCCCGTCGCCGAGACGCCGAGCGCGTCCGGGTGCTCGACGCGGACGCCCTCCGCCTGCTCGAGCCGGTCGTTCGGTCCGAGCACACCCTCGAGCGTCATCGCCGGTGGGGCCGATCTGGCGGTACGGGAAAACATCGCTATCGGCCGCCCCAATAGCTCGTGGGTCCATTCCACCGGCGGTCCGCGCCATCCAGCGCGAAGCGGCCGATCTTGTCGTTGGTGACGCCGCCGAGATAGAGCGCGCCCGCGTGCTCCCGCATCGAGGTGATCATGTAGAGCGGGCCGTCGGCGGCGTCCCACAGCGCGTCGACGATGTGGCCGCCACCGTCGATCTTCAGGACGCCGCCGATGTTGAGGTTGCCGAACAGCCAGTTCGTCGGTGGCACGCGCTTCGTCATCCGCCGCCGCAGCTCCGGGTGGCGCATCGCCTGGTCGAAGATCGGGTTGCGCATGCCGGCGAGCGCGATCCAGTAGCCGCCGTCGGAGGCGCGGTTGATGTTGTCGGGATAGCCGGGCAGCCCGCGCAGGAAGACGCGGGGGCCGTCGGCGAGGCGGGCGAGATCGAAGATCAGGATCGAGCAGGCCCAGGTGCTCGCCACCAGCAGGTGCCGGCCGTCGTGCGTCACGCAGACGCCGTTCGGGAAGACGAGGTTGTCGCACACCGTCCGCGTCCGGCGGGTCTTCGGATCGTAGCTGAGCAACCGCCCGTTCGGCCGGCCCTCGAGCAGGTCGAGGCCCCAGTTTTCGATGTCGTAGCGCTTCGTCGCGTCGGTGAAGTAGATCGTCCCGTCGGGGGCGATGTCGAGGTCGTCGGCCATCCGGATCGTCGTGTCGTCCTGGATGCTGAAGAGGCTGCGCTCGGTCTGGTCCGTCAGCAGTTCCGTCGCGCCGTCCATCGTCACCCGGACGAGCCCCATGCCGGCGACGCAGGCGACGATGCGGCCTTCACGGTCGATGGCGAGGCCGAGCGGGCGCCCGCCGATCTTCGCCAAGACCGCCGCCTGCGCGAAGTCCGGGGCGGCGAAGCGCAGGATGCGGCCATCCCGGACGCCGCAATAGAGGTTTCCCTGCGCGTCGAGGATCACGTCTTCCGGGCCGTCGACCTGTCCCGCCGCGATGACCTCGGCGCTCGTGAGCTTCCGTCCCGCCTCGTCCGGCATCAGCCCCTGCATGCCGACGACCGCGCCCGCGTCGAGCGCGACGGGATCGAGGTAGGTGGAGGCGAGCAGGCGATGGCGGTTCTTCCGGAAGCGGACGTCGATCGCCAGGATGACGATGATGATGGCGCCCATGCTGAGCTGCACGAAGTCGCCGCGGTAGCCGCCGTTGATGAGCGCATTGTTGAGGATGTAGATCGTCGCGAAGCCGATCAGCACGGAAACGACAGAGCCGCGGCCCGGTACGAAGCCGCCGAGGCCGACCACCAGCGCCGTCAGCACGAAGAACTCCATGCCGATGCCGGTGTCGGCGCCGATGCTGTTCTGCCGCGCGGCGAACAGGAAGCCGGCGAGGCCGACGATGAGGCCACCCAACGCGTAGGCGAGGAAGATCGTCAGGCGGACCTGGATGCCGCCGTGGCGCGCCGCCTTGCGATTGCCGCCGACGGCCAGCACATGCCAGCCGAACCGCGACTGGCGGAACATCACGAACACCAGGGCTGCGACGGCGACGAGGGCCCAGAAGCCGATCGGCATCGTCAGGACCTTCTCGAAGCCGATCCAGTCCCACCAATCGTCGGTGCGGGCGCTCGTCGAGATATCGACGAGCCATGATTGCGAGGCGAGCGTGAACAGCCCGCGCACCGTGATCATCGTGCCGAGCGTCGTCAGCAGCGCCCCGCAGCCGAGCAGGCCGGCGATCGTCCCGTTGACGGCGCCGACGGCCGCCCCGGCGGCGAGGCTGGCGAGCAGCACGACGGGGACGGGCAGCTCCAGGATATGGAAGCAGAACAGCGCGGCGAACGCCGACATGGCGAAGTTGGAGCCGACCGACAGGTCGATGCCGCCCACCGCGACGACGATCAGGAGCGCCAGCACGACCAGGCCGCCGTCCGCCGCATAGGCCGACAGGTTGCGCAGGTTGGTGGGCGAGAAGTAGCCGTCGGTGGTGAGGAGGATGCCGGCGACGACGCACACGAGCGCGATGAACGGGATCGCGCTCTCCACCCATCCCTTCGAGAGCACGTCGCCGAGCACCCGCCGCCCGGAGACGACGAAGCGCGGCACGCGCTGCCTCGGGAGGCTCGCGAAGTCGAACTCAGCGGACATGGCGGCTTCCAGGTGAAGGAAAGCGCAGGGCTCCCAAGGGAGCCCTGCGCAGCGGACGCCGGTTCCGGCGTCGACGGGTCCGTTCGATTACATCTTCCAGCAGAGGCTGGCGTCGTAGCCGTCCCCGGCCTTGATGATCTTCAGGGGCGATTCGACGATCAGCATCGAGCCGTCCGCCGCAGCACCCCCCTGCAGCAGCACGTCGATCATCGTCCCGGCGTCGCGGCCCTGGCCGTCGGCATCGTAGCTCCAGACGCGGTCGAGCACCTTGTCCTCGATCGCCTTGCAGGCGACGTCGTCGCCGCCGCCGGTCGCGTAGACGAGCACCTTGTCCTCCAGGCCGGCATCCTTGACGGCGTTGCCGGCGCCGATCGTGTGCACGTCCCAGTGGCCGAAGATGGCGCAGAGGTCGGGATTCTGCTGCAGCACCGTCGCCGTGATCTGCCGCGCCTTCTCCGGCTCCCAGTCGGAGGCCTGGTTGGAGACGACCGCGATCTCCTTGTGCTGCTCGAACACCTTGAAGGCGGCCTCGTTCATGATGACGCTGTCGGCCGCGGTGAGCTGGCCGGGAACGATCGCCACCTTGCCGGACTTGCCGCTGCCGGCGCCGCATTCCTTGACGATGTCTTCCGCGATCTCCCGCCCGATCCGCTCCCAGTTCGCCCCGACGAAGGCCGTCGACGGCTGGTTCGACTGCAGGTTGATCTGCAGCACCTTGATGCCGTCGGCCTCCGCCTGCTTGATCTGGCGCGACAGCAGCTGCACGGTCGGATTGTGCACGACGAGCACGTCCGGCTTCTCGCTGATCGCCTTGGCGAGCAGTTCTGACATCGCCCCCGTGTTGAAGGCGGCGTCGCGGATGTCGACGGTGTAGCCGTAGATCGCGGCGTGCTCCTGCATCCGCCGCGCCCAGCCCTCGGTCAGCGAGATGCCCATCGAGATCGGCACGAAGATCACCTTCTTGCCGGCGATGTCGCTCGCCGCCGCGGCCGGGCCGCCCGATGCCACCGCAAGGCACGTGCCGAGCAGAATGCCGCCGATGGCGGCGCGAAGCCCAATCCCCGTCCAGTTCGTCATGGTTTCCTCCTGGGTTGATTTTTCAGGCGTCATAGATCGCCGACCGTGTCCGTCTCGGCGTCCCTCGGGTTGAGGGTGTTGTCGACGACGATGGCGACGAGAAGCACCAGGCCCTTCAGCACGTCCTGGGTCTGGGTGGTGAAGTCGAGCAGCGTCATGCCGTTGCGCAGGACGGCGATCAGCGCCACGCCGACGACGATGTTGAGGACGCCGCCGCGCCCGCCGCGCAGCGGGATGCCGCCGAGCACGACGACGAGGATCACCTCGAACAGCAGCGTGCCGTTGGTGACGGTCCGGAAGTCGACCGTGCCGCTCGCCGCGGCCGTCACCAGGCCGGCGACGAGCGCCGTCAGGGCGGCGAAGACGTAGACGACGAGGGTGGTGGTGCGGACCGGCAGGCCGGTGAGCCGTGCCGCCTGGAAGTTGTCGCCCATGGCGTAGACGGTGCGGCCGGCCGCCGAGCGGCGCAGCAGGAACCAAGTGGCGGCGAGCGTCGCCGCCATCAGCGCGATCGGCACCGAGAGGCCCGGCGCGATGCTGCCGGAGAGGAAGACGACGGCCGGGTTCGACTTCGGCAGCATCAGCATGAACTCGCCGCGCAGCACCGCGAAGCGGAACAGGCCGGTCACCAGCATCGCCGACGCGAGCGTCGCCAGCATCGCCGGCACCTCCACGTAGGCGATCAGCCAGGCGTTCAGCAGCCCGACCATCACCATCGCGGCGATCGCCACGAGAAGCGCCACGGGCCCCGGGACACCGGCGGAGACCAGGATGCTGAAGGTGGTCGCGCCGGCGACCATCTCGGCGATCAGCGACAGGTCGAGCCCCCGCGTGATGATCACCACCGCCATGCCGCAGCTGAGGATCATCAGCGCGGCGGAGTTCGACAGGATGACGCGGAGGTTGCCGAGCGTCGCGAAGCCGTCGACGAAGATCGAGAACGCCACGATCAGGGCGATCGTCGCGGCCGACACGACGACGGCGAGCCTGTTTGGCCGGCGTCCGGCCGATGCCTTGCCGACCGCTTGCTCAGCCATCGAAGTTCACCTTCGCCGCGCCCTTCGTCTGCAGGATTTCGCGCGCCTCGGCCGGGCTCGCGATGGCCAGCGAGAGCTCGTCCAGGATCCTGCGCACCTTCAGGACCTGTGCGGAGCACGACATCGCCAATGGGCCGCGGCTCACCGAGGAGCCATCGTCGAGGCCGACGCGCACGTGCCCGCCCAGGATGGCACCCATGGTGAGCACCGACATCTGCTGCCGGCCCGCCCCGAAGACGGAAAACTCGTGGTTCTCCCGGCCGAACAGGCGATCGGCCGTGGCGCACAGCAGCGACAGGCTCTCCGGTTCGCCACCCCGTCCGAGCCCCGCGCCGAGGCCGTACTGCAAGAACACCGGCCCCTCGACGAGACCTTCGTCCATCAGGCGCCGCAGGCCATGCAGATGGCCGACCTCGTGGCACTCGAAGGCGAACCGCGTCCCGGGCGCATCGGCGAAGCGGGCGAGGATGCGCCTGACATCGTCCAGCGTCTCGTCGCGGCGCGTCGTCTCGGGCCGCTCGCCGAGGCGGGGCTCGGCGGTGAAATTCCGATCCGGTCCCGCCCCCTCGGCGGCAGCGGGGAGGCTCGCCGACGCCAGGCTGAGCGAGCACAGCTCGGGCCTGACCTTCAGCGGATAGGCGAGCCGGGCCTCGAGCGTCGCCGTCGGGTCTCCGCCGGTGGTGATGCTGATGATCGCGTCGGTCTCGGCGGCGATCCTCGGCACCAGCCGGTCGACGATGCCGCGGGCGTGCGCCGCGCCGCCTTCGTGGGGGGCGCGGGCGTGCAGATGCAGGATCGCCGCCCCGGCACGCGCCGATTCGATCGCCTGCTCGGCGATTTCTTCCGACGTGGCGGGAGGACGCGCGGTCATCGCGGCAGCACGCGGCGCGCCCGTCACCGCGCAGGTGATGATCACTTTGCGCTTTTCGGCCGCCACGTCCGTCCCTCCTGCACGTCCGTTCCCCTCCACGTCGCGAGCAAGCGTCAGAGATGTTCGACGTTCCCGTCGACGCTGACGGCCTGGCCGGTGATGTTGCGCGCCAGGCTCGAGGCGAGGAACAGCGCGAGGTTGGCGACATCCTCCGCCTCGACCATGCGGCGGAGCGAGACCTTGTCCAGGAACGCCTCGCGCATCGCGTCGACGCTGACGCCCGTCGCCTCGGCGCGCGCGGCGATGACGCGCTCTATGCGCGGCCCGCTGACGACGCCGGGGAGGATCGCATTCGCCCGGACACCCTCGGGCCCGAGTTCGACCGCGAGCGACTTGACGAGGCCGACGATCGCCCACTTCGTCGCCGCGTAGGGGGTCCGGAAGCCATAGCCGAGCCTGCCCGCCACCGAGCTGATCGCCACGATCGACGGATTGCGGTCGGAGGCCTTCAGCAGCGGCACGAAGCGGTTGAGGAAGTAGAAGTGCGACGTCAGGTTCACCCCGATGGTGCGCTCGACGTCGGCGTCCTCGTAGCTCTCGATGCCGCCCGTCGGTCCGGCGATGCCGACATTGTTGACGAGGACGTCGAGCCCCCCGAAGCGGGCGACGACCTCGGCGAGCACACGGTCCGCGTCCTGCGGGCGCGACGCGTCTCCCACCGTGCCGGAACTGCCGGCAATCCCGGCGACCGCCGCGCCGACGGCCGCCTCGTCGATGTCGGTGATGTGGACGCGTGCGCCGCCCGCGCCGAACCGCTCCGCGATGGCCCGGCCGATGCCGCTGCCTCCCGCGGTCACGAGAACCCTGAGGCCGCGCACCTCGATCGTGCTCGGCGAATCCAGTGCGGTCACGCGGTCAACTCCGGCGGGCTCACGATCAACCGCCCGCAGCGTAGTCGATGAGCCAGGGGAATCGTATGCCGAGAACATCCATCAGGTAATCATTTGAATGGACGAAAATGACATAGCGTGACTCGGGCTTGGCGGTTAGGCAGGGCGCTGTTCGCACTCCGTCACGTGCATCCGACCGCCGCGTCTGCGAGTATCAGTGAAACAAGAAGCAGGGAGTGGTAGCGATGCGGCGGGTGGTGGTGGAGAATGAACAGGCCCGTCTCAACGCGTTGCGCGATCTCGGCCTGCTCGACACCCCGCCGAGCGAGAGCTTCGACCGGATCACCAGGCTCGCCGGCCGGCTGATGGGCGCGCCGGTCTCGACCATCTCGCTGACCGACGGCGACCGCCAGTGGTTCAAGTCGCGCTTTGGCGTCGAGCTTGCGGAGATTCCGCGCGGCGATGCACCGTGCCACTACGCGATCGGCCGCGACGAGGTGTTCGTCGTGCCCGACCTGCTCGAGGACCCACGCTTCCGCGACAGCCTGCTCGCGCGCGCCGGCATGCGTTTTTATGCCGGCGCGCCGCTGATCACCCGCTCCGGCTACGGGCTCGGCACGCTCTGCGTCGTCGACGCGGCACCGCGCGCCATCGGCGTGGAGGAGTGCCGCGTGCTCGCCGACCTCGCCGCGATGGTGATGACGCAGATCGAGGTGCAGAACACCATCGGCCGGGTCGACGCCACCACCGGGCAGGCGAACGAGCACCAGCTGTTCGAGGACCTCGAGGGCATCCCGGACGGACGGGGCACGAGCGCACGGGTCGCGATGCTCGTCGAACTCGTTTCGCACCACGACGTCAACCGGGGCTTGCGCGTGCTCGGTGCGTCCTATGCGGAGGATCTGGTCCGCTCGATGATCGCGGCGCTGCGCCAGGCGATCGGCAACGCTGGACGGCTCTACCACGTCGGCGTCACCCGTTGCCTCGTGCTGCTCGAAACCGACCCCGCCGAGGCGGGCGGCCTGGCTCTGCGGATCGTCGAGCGGTTGCGCGAGCCGGTCGGCTGCGCCGGCATTCCGGTCACGCCCGATCCGGCGGTCGGCGTCTACACCTTCGACGCCGCCGAGGTGGCTCCTCGCGACGTGCTGCGGCGCTGTCTCGGGGCCGTCGACGACGCCCGCGAGAGCGGGCGCACCATCGCCGTCTACAGCGAGGATCGCGACCGCGCCCACGCCCGCCGGTTCAAGCTCCTGAACGACATCGGCCTGTCGCTGTCGCGGAGCGAGCAGCTGTCGCTCGTCTACCAGCCCCGCGTCGACCTCGGCACCCTCCGCTGCGTCGGCGCGGAAGCCCTGCTGCGCTGGCGCCACCCGGTGCTCGGCGACATCCCGCCGGGCGAATTCATCCCGCTCGTCGAGGGAACGGGGCTGATCCGGCCGCTCACCGAATGGGTGCTGGAGACGGCGATCTCCCGGTGTGCGGCGTGGCGGCGCGACGGCCACCCGGCGCGCCTCTCCCTCAACGCCTCGGCGCGCAACCTCGAGGAGAGCGATTTTGCCAGCCGGATGGCGCGTTTGCTGGAGCACCACGGGCTCGCTGCCGAGGCGATCGAGCTCGAGTTCACCGAGAACGCCGTGCTCGGCGACAGCCGCCGCGTGCGCGAGCAGCTCGTCGCCCTGACCGGCATCGGTGTCTCCATCGCGATCGACGACTTCGGCACCGGCTACAGCAATCTGTCGAACCTGCGCCAGCTGCCGGTCAGCGTCTTGAAGATCGACCGCTCCTTCATCGGCGCGATGGGTGAGAGCGAGCGCGACCGCCGGCTGGTGCGCACGATGATCGCGATGGCGCATGATCTCGGCTACCGGGTCGTCGCCGAAGGCGTCGAGACGCGCGAGGCGTGCGACATGCTCGCCGCCTGGGACTGCGACGAGGCGCAGGGCTACGCCTTCGCCCGGCCGATGCCGTCGGCGGCGATGACACAATGGATCGGCGCCCCGGTGGCGCCGCTCGGCTGAGCAGGCCCGCCGGCGCACTCACCAGCGTCTCAGTGGACGCCGACTTCCTCGATGGCGAGCCGCCGGCCCTGGCGCTCGAAGAAGTGGCCCTCGTTCAGCACCAGGCGGTCGTCGGCGATGCGGGCCGACAGTGCCGCAAGCGCGGTACGCGCCGTGGCGTTGTCGAGCGGGCCGCCGTCGTCGTCGCTCGCCGGGAAGAACGCCACCGCGTCCCACGGCCGGCCGGACTCCGACAGCAGCGCCGCCATCTCGTCCCAGTCCGTCTCGTCGCCGATGATGGTGAGGAAGCTCGAGGCGAGCGGCGTCACCGCGCTCTCGCCGATCGCCACCAGCACGATCAGCGCGGTGAACGCGCCGCGGGCGGCAAACTCCGCCGGCAGCCAGTCGTCGAAGCGGTTCGGCCGCTCGGGATCGTCGGTGGCGTCCTCAGAAATCGACAAGCGGCGTCTCCGGGATGACCACCTCGAACAGCGTCCAGAACGGCGTGCCGCGGGCGGCGAGGAACCAGCTCTCGAATCCTGCGAGCGCTGCGTCCGGATCGGTCACCGGCTCGCCGGCGGATGCCGTCGAGCCTGCCGGCCGATGCGCGGCCGGAATCGCGGGGGCGTCCTCGGAGAGTCCCCGCGAGGTCTCTGGCAGGGCCGCCTCCGAGTTCTCGTCCGCCACCTCCGGCGGCGCGGCGCGGAACAGCGCTTCGACCACCGGCGCGAAGCGCGTCAGCACCTCGTCGCGCGCCTCGCTGTCGCTCGACCAGCCGAGGCGCGTGCGCAGCGTGGCGAGGCCGACGGCGACGGCGATCTCGACGCTCTCCGCGCGTTCGATCGCCGCCGCGACGGCCCGCATCAGGTTGCGGCGGCGGAAGGCGAGCGCCCGGTCGCGTTCGAGTTCGCCGATGCGGGCCGCCGCCTCGCGGCGGTAGCCGGCCTCCGCAGCATCGGCCTCGCGGGCATCGGCATCGAGCGCCGCGAGAAAAAGGGCCCGGGCATCCATCGGTGCGTCCCCTCGGTTTCGCCGAACGTTAGCCGACGACCCGCGGGCGGACAAATCGGTCGTCGTCGGGCCGAGCGATGCGCCGCAGCGGGCGCGCGCCGCCCGGATGACGGCGGCGCGGCGATCGACTAGCCTGCTGCACTATGAGCGGCGAACACGACCACCACGACCACCCGCACCACCACGACCACCACGGGGAGGGCTCGGAGCTCTCGCCGATCGCGCTGCGCGTCAAGGCGCTCGAGAGCCTGCTGGTCGAGAAGGGCTACGTCGATCCGGCGGCGCTCGACGTGCTGATCGACACCTACGAGACCAAGGTCGGCCCGCGCAACGGCGCCCGCGTCGTCGCCCGCGCCTGGAGCGATCCGGCCTACCGTGCCCGCCTCTCCGCCGACGCCACCGCGGCGATCGCCGAGCTCGGCATCACCGGCCGCCAGGGCGAGCACATGGTGGCGGTGGAGAACACGCCGGCCGTCCACAACCTTGTCGTCTGCACGCTCTGTTCCTGTTACCCGTGGTCGGTGCTCGGGCTGCCGCCGGTCTGGTACAAGGCGCCGCCTTACCGCTCGCGTGCCGTCGCCGAGCCGCGCGCCGTGCTCGCCGAGTTCGGCGTGGAGTTGCCCGCGGGCACCGCCGTCCGCGTCTGGGATTCGACAGCCGAGATGCGCTACCTCGTCGTGCCCATGCGCCCGGTCGGCACCGAGGGCTGGAGCGAGGCGGCGCTCGCCGACCTCGTCACCCGCGACAGCATGATCGGCACCGGGCTCGCCCGCGATCCGGCCGGCCTTTCGGCGGGGCGGCCGTGAACGGCGCCCAGGATCTCGGCGGCCAGCACGGCTTCGGGCCCATCGCGCCGGAGGTCGACGAGCCCCTGTTCCACGCGGCGTGGGAGAAGCGCGCGCTGGCGCTGACGCTCGCCATGGGTGCCACCGGCTCGTGGTCGATCGACACGTCCCGCCATGCCCGCGAGCGCATGCCGCCGGCCGACTATCTCTCCTCGAGCTACTACGAGATCTGGATCGCCGGTTTGGAGCGTCTCCTCGTCGAGCAGGGGCTTGCCACGGCCGACGAGATCGCCGCCGGCCGGTCGCTCGCGCCGCCGGCGCCGGTGAAGCGCGTGCTCGCCGCCGCCGACGTTCCGGCCGCTCTCGCCCGTGGCGGCCCGACCGAGCGGCCGGCGACCACGCCGGCCCGCTTTTCCGTCGGCGATTTCGTCGCCACCCGGCTCACCAACCCGCACGGCCACACCCGCCTGCCGCGCTACCTGCGCGGCCGCCCGGGCGTCATCGAGCGGGTGCAGGGCGTCCACGTCTATCCCGACACCAACGCCCACGGGCTGGGCGAGGCGCCGGCGTGGCTCTATGCCGTGCGCTTTGCCGCCGAAGACCTCTGGGGTACCGATGCCGAGCCCGCCACCGCGATCGTCGCCGACCTCTTCGAGCCCTATCTCCATCCCGCCTGAGTCATTGGAGCGCCCGTTCGAAGCGCCCTGGCAAGCGCAGGCGTTCGCGATGGCCGTGACGCTGGCCGATCGCGGTGCCTTCACCTGGAGCGAATGGGCCGCCGCCCTCGGCGCCCGGCTCGCAGCGTCGCCAGACGAAGGCTACTGGCCCTCCTGGCTCGCGACGCTGGAGACGCTCGCCGCCGGCAAGCGGCTGGTCGGCGCGGACGAGCTCGCCCATCGCCGCGACGCCTGGGATCGCGCCGCCCGCGCCACGCCGCACGGCGAACCGATCGTGCTCGGCGCCGAGCTGCGGCACGGCCGTGATCTCCACACGCACGATCACCACACTGCCGGGGGCCGCATGACAACGCTGCACGAGGGCTACTTTTCCCGCGGCCTCGAGGCCGATCCCGTGCTCGCCGCCGCGATCGACGGCGAGCTCGCCCGCCAGCGCGACGGCATCGAGCTGATCGCCTCGGAGAACATCGTCTCGAAGGCGGTGTTGGCCGCGCAGGGCTCGGTGCTGACCAACAAGACCGTCGAGGGTTTTGCCTACCACCGCTATTACGGCGGCGCCGAGTTCGCCGACGTGATCGAGGCGCTCGCGATCGAGCGCGCCTGCGCCCTGTTCGGCAGCCGCTTCGCCAACGTGCAGCCGCACTCCGGCTCGAACGCCAACGCCGGCGTCTTCCTCGGCCTCCTGAAGCTCGGCGACACCATTCTCTCGATGAACACCGCCGCCGGCGGCCACATCAGCCACGGCCACCCGGCGACGCTCACCGGCCGCGACTACCGCATCGTCGCCTACGGCGTCGCGCGCGACAGCGAGCGCATCGACCTCGACGCGGTGCGCGACCTCGCCCGCGAGCACCGTCCGAAGCTGATCGTCGCCGGCGGCTCCGCCTATCCGCGCGCCATCGACTTCGCCGGGTTGAAGGCGATCGCCACCGAGGTGGGTGCCCTCTTCATGGTCGACATGGCCCATTTCGCCGGCCTCGTCGCGACGAAGCTGCACCCGGACCCGTTCCCCCACGCCGATGTCGTCACCACCACGACCTACAAGTCGCTGCGCGGCGCCCGCGGCGGCATGGTGCTGTGGAACGACGCGGCGCTATCGGACCGCATCAACTACGGCATCTTCCCCGGCGTGCAGGGCTCGGTGATGATGCACGCGGTCGCCGGCAAGGCCGCCTGCCTTGGTGAGGCGCTGAGGCCCGAGTTCGTCGCCTACAACCGCGCCGTGCTCGCCAACGCCCAGGCGCTCGCCGCGGCGCTCCAGGACGCCGGCTTCCGCCTCGTCTCGGGCGGCACCGACACCGGCCTGATGTTGGCCGACACCGCGGTGCGCGGCGTAACCGGCGACGTCGCGGCGAAGGCGCTGGAGAAGGCCGGCCTCGCCGTCAACAAGAACCTCTTGCCCTTCGACCCGCGCCCGCCGGAGGCGCCGTCGGGCCTGCGCCTCTCCAGCAACGCCGGCACCGCCCGCGGCTTCGAGCCGGACGACTTCACCGCGATCGGCGGCTTCATCGCCCGCGTGCTCGCCGACCCGGCCGATGCGGCCGCCCTTGCCGCGGTGCGTGCCGATGTCCTCGCCCTCTGCCGGGCGCACCCGATCTACTGAGGCGGGCGGTCCCGCCGGGTCGACTGCCCCGCCCGCTCAGCGGGCGAGGCACGCCTGCGTGTCCACCACCGCGCCATAGGCGTCGGACAGTGCCGCCATGATGGCGGCGTGCACCTGCGCCGCGGGGACGCTCGCGCCGCCGAACTCGAGCGCCATCGTCGCGCAGGCGTCGTGCACCGTCGTGGTGCCGTAGCCGAGGTCGTTGGCGGCCCGCACGGTGGCGTCGATGCACATGTGGCTCATCGCGCCGACCACCACCACGTCGTCGACGCCCTGCCGGTCGAGCAGGCTCTCGAGATCCGTGTCGCGGAACGAGCTCGGGAAATTCTTGGTGATCACAGGCTCGCCCGCCGCGGGCGCGACGACGGCGTTGATCTCCGCCCCGTGCGAGCCCGGCGTGAACACCGCCTCGCCCGGCATCTCGTGACGGATGTGGACGACGAGATCGCCCCGCGTCCGCGCCGCGGCGACGACGCGGGCGGCATTGGCGGCGGCCGGCTCGATGCCCTCCAGCGGGAGCTTGCCGCCGGGGAAGTACTCGTTCTGCAGGTCGACGACGAGGAGGGCGCGGCGGCTCATGGCGAGGCCTTTCGAACGGGGCACTGACGGCGGCGTTATGGCGCGTCGCCGCCCGGCGGGCCAGAGGCACCGGCCGCCCGTGTGATCACGGTGCCGGGATAGGGTGATGCGCGCACGAGACCGCCCCCCTCCTAGGCCAGGAGCCCATGCCGGTGCCCGGCGGCCCCCGCTGCGGCCACGCTTCGCCTTGCCACCGTGTCTCCGAGCAGGCATGACCCGCCGGCGCGCCGCCGTGTTGCGGCGCACCCTTCCCCGCCTGCGCCGCGAGTGTCCCCGTTGTCGAAGCCCCCGATCCTCATCCTCAAGGACATTTCGCTGACCTTCGGCGGCACGCCGCTGCTCGCCTCGGCCGAGCTCTCAGCCTCGGCGGGCGACCGCATCTGCCTCGTCGGCCGCAACGGCTCCGGCAAGTCGACGCTGCTCAAGATCGCCGCCGGCCTGATCGAGATGGATGGCGGCAGCCGCTTCCTGCAGCCCGGCGCCACCCTGCGCTACCTGCCGCAGGAGCCGGATTTTTCCGGCTTTTCCACCGTCGAGGCCTATGTCGCCGCCGGGCTCGCCCCGGGTGACGACGCCCACCGCGCCCGCACGCTCCTGGAAGACCTCGGCCTCACCGGCGAGGAGGATCCGAAGCGCCTCTCCGGCGGCGAGGCGCGCCGCGCCGCGATCGCCCGTACGCTCGCCCCCGACCCCGACATCCTGCTGATCGACGAGCCGACCAACCACCTCGACATCGCCGCCATCGAATGGCTGGAGAAGACGCTCGGGCAGATGCGCGCGGCGATCGTCACGATCAGCCACGACCGGCGTTTCCTCTCCAACTTGTCGCGCGCCACCGTCTGGCTCGACCGCGGCCGCACCCGGCGCATCGAGCGCGGCTTCTCCGCCTTCGAGGCCTGGCGCGACGAGGCCTATGCCGAGGAGGAGACGGCCAAGCACAAGATCGACCGCAAGCTCGCCGCCGAAGCCGACTGGCTGCGCTACGGCGTCACCGCCCGGCGCAAGCGCAACGTGCGCCGCCTCGGCGACCTCTACGCCCTGCGCGAGTCCCGCAAGGCGATGCGCGGCCCGACCGGCAAGGTCGAGGCGACGGCCTCCGAGGCGTCGTCGTCCGGCGCCATGGTGGTCGAGGCCGAGGGGCTGTCGAAGTCCTACGAGGGCCGGCCGATCGTCCGCGATCTGTCGATCCGCATCCGCCGCGGCGACCGGCTCGGCTTCGTCGGCCCGAACGGTGCCGGCAAGACGACGCTGATCAAGCTCCTCACAGGCCAGATCGCCGCCGACGAGGGCCGCATCAAGATCGGCACCAACCTCGAGATCGCTACGCTGGAACAGGGCCGCGACAGTCTCGACCCCGACAAGTCGCTGCAGGAGACGCTCACCGGCGGGCGCAGCGACAGCGTCATGGTGAACGGCGCGCCGCGCCACGTCGTCTCCTACATGACCGACTTCCTGTTCGCCCCCGAGCAGGCGCGCACGCCCGTCTCGGCCCTGTCCGGCGGCGAGCGCGGCCGCCTGACGCTCGCCCGCGCGCTCGCGCGGCCCTCGAACTTGCTGGTCCTCGACGAGCCCACCAACGACCTCGACCTCGAGACGCTGGACGTGCTGGAGGACATCCTCGGCGGTTACGCCGGCACCGTGTTCCTGGTCAGCCACGACCGCGACTTCCTCGACCGCGTCGTCGGCTCGGTGATCGCGCCGGAGGGCGACGGCCGCTGGACGGAGTACGCCGGCGGCTACTCCGACATGCTGGCCCAGCGCGGCGGCGACCTCACCCGTCGCAAGGTCGGCAAGGCGGGGCGGGGCGGGCGCGATGGCGGGGGTGCGGACTCCCGCGACGGAGTGGCCGGGGGCACGGACGCGTCGGGCGGCAATGCCAGCGTTGCCGACAGCGCCACCTCCGGCACCGCTTCGGGCGCAAAATCGTCCAAGCGCCGCCTCACCTACAACGAGCAGCACGCTTTGAAGACGCTGCCCGCCACGATCGCCAAGCTCGACAAGGAGATCGCCGCCCACCGCAAGGTGCTGGAGGACGCGAACCTCTACGCCCGCGACCGCGCCCGCTTCGACAAGGCCACCGCCGCCCTCACTGCGGCCGAGACCGCACTCGCGGAAGCGGAAGACCAGTGGCTGGCACTCGAGATGCTGAAGGAAGAGCTGGCGGGGTAGGGGGTTCTATACAATCGGAGTTCTATTTTTTTTGAATAATGCATAGCGGCGCGTCTCTGGAATGGCTGTAAGTCAACGCCTCCGGAACATTGTCGGATTCGACATTGCATTGGATCGTTATGCTGCCATTATCGTCAAGTAAAAGCCGCAGCCTGGCTTCTTTGAAATTAACTCTTCTGATTTTCCGACCAACTAGATATCTGAGGTCGCCAATCTCAGTGTAATGACTATCCAGTACGGACATCGGAGAAAAAACCGACAGGATTCCCTCGTTGTCAAAAAAGATTTGCACGTAGTCGTGAATGAAAGTCACGCCGATTATCGTTAGATCTCGCATCGAATTGAGTAATTCATTATTACTCATTGCATGCCTCCAACTAAATCCTGTGACATGACATCGCGATCACCGCGGGCGCGACGCGTCCTCCCCCTGCCAGGGGGGAGGACCGCCGGCGAAGCCGGCAGGTGGGGGCCAGTCAATCAGGTATGCAACGTCCGCCGTCTCAGTCCGAATTGACAGGCCCCACCCTGGCCGCTTCGCGGCCTGTCCCTCCCCCTGGCAGGGGAGGGACGCGCCGCATCCGCCTAATCGCCCCTCAAAACAACTGAAAATTCCGGTAGTTGCTCACCCCGCATCCCGCGATGCCGATGAACACGATCTCTCGCCCCGTGCCGTCGATCGTGCCCACCTTCACCGGTGGCGAGCCGTCGGCGCAGTCGAAGACGATCTCCGCGGCACCGCCGACATCGGCCGACATCGCGCGGAAGCCGAAGCTCGCCGGCACCTCGATCGTGTGCCCAGAGCCTACCTTCACCACCCCGCCCGGCGTCGGCTGCGAGATGACGAACACCATCGTCGGCCAGAACCACGTGTAGACGAGGAAGGCGACGATCGCCGTGACGACGGTGATGACGATCGCCCGCACCGGCGGCCCCTCGGCCATCGGGTCGAACCGGTCTCTCGGGGCGAAGGGGTCCTGCAACGCGGCACTCCAGGCGGTTGATGGGACGGGAACGGCTTTGCGAGCTGCTGACGGTTATCCGGTCCATGAATTTGGCGATGTAGTTTGGTCGCACCGTGCTTATGGCAGAGACAAACGATGGGTGAGCGTCAAGTTACAGCCCGAGACGTTGACGGTCAGTATGTCAGATAGAAAGTCCCCGCCTAGATAACCTGTTCCGCGAATCTCAGATAGTGGGAGATTGGCGCAGAGAAATCTGATGCCGTTGTGCTGGCCACCCGACGATAAGATGACTCGGAATGACGCTCCTTGTGGGATCATCGCCGACGAACCGTTGGTGAGGTATACCACCCCGCCCGACGTGTCGTGCGACAGGATCAGCACGACCACGGGTTGGATGGCAATGAGACTAACCAATGCCACAACCGCCATCGCGAGCGTGATCAACACGCGGCGGAGCCAGATCAGCGATGGATCATCTTGCGTCGCATCGACGCGGCGCTGCCAGCGGTCGGGCTTCTCCATTTTTCACCCCACCAGCGCGAACCGATCCACGTCCACCACCCCCATGTCGGTGATCTTCAGATGCGGGATCACCGGTAGCGGCAGGAAGGCGAGCGCCAGGAACGGTTCGGCGAGCGGGCAGCCCATCGCCCGCACCGCCGTGCGCAGTGCCTCGAGCCTTTCGCGCACGGTCTCGTAGTCCTCGAGCGATACGAGCCCCGCCATCGGCAGGGCGAGCTCGCCGACGACCTTCCCGTCCACCACCGCGACGAAGCCGCCGTGCAGCTCGATGATGCGGTTCACCGCCGCCGCCATGTCGGCGTCCGACGCCCCGACGACGCAGACATTGTGGCTGTCGTGGCCGACGGAGGAGGCGAGCGCGCCGCGCTTGAAGCCGAAGCCGCGGACGAAGCCGCGGCCGATGTTGGCGTTGACGCCGTGGCGGGCGAGCACCGCCACCTTCAGCACGTCCTCATCGGGCGCCGGATGGCGCTCGCCGCCGTGGAAGGGCAGGTCCATCGACAGGTGGTCGGTGATGATCGAGCCCGGCCGCACGCCGATCACCGGCCCGCCGCCGCCCGCCGCCGGCACCCGGAAGGCCTCGGCCGCCACAGGCTTCAGCTTCATCGACGAGAGCCCGACCGGCGCCGGCGGTGCGCCGCGCGCCGCGAACAGCTCCGGCGTCACGATCCGCCCGGCCGAGATCACCCGCCGCACGCGGCACTCTTGGAGGTTCTCCACCAGCACGATGTCGGCCCGCCGCCCCGGCGCGATCAGGCCGCGGTCGCGCAGGCCGAACGCCTGCGCCGCCGACCAGGTGGCGGCGCGGTAGGCGTGCAGCATCGGCGCGCCGTTTGCGATCACCGTGCGGATGACGTGGTCGATGTGCCCCTCCTCGTGGATGTCGAGGGGGTTGCGGTCGTCGGTGCAGAGGCTGCAGAGGCACGAGCTCTCGACCGTGATCGCCGGCGCGAGGCGCGCCGCGTCCTTCGAGGCGGTGCCGTCGCGGATGAGGAGCTGCATGCCCTTCGACAGCTTCTCGCGCGCCTCGTCGAGCCGCGTCGTCTCGTGGCAGGTGCGCACGCCGGTCGCCAGATAGGCGTTGAGGTCGCGGCCGGTGACGAGGGGTGCGTGGCCGTCGATGTGGCGGTCCTGGAAGGCGGCGAGCTTGGCGAGGCAGCCGGGATCCTTGTTGAGCACCCCCGGCACGTTCATGAACTCGGCGAGGCCGATCACCTTCGGATGATTGCGGTAGGGCACGAGGTCGTCGGCCTCCAGCCGTGCGCCGGAGGTCTCGAGTGCGGTGGAGGGCACGCAGGAGGAGAGCTGCACGCGCAGGTCCATCACCGTGCGCTCGGCGCAGGCGATGACGTAGTCGAGCCCCTCGCGGCCGAGCACGTTGGCGATCTCGTGCGGGTCGCAGACGGCGGTCGTCGTGCCGGCCGGCAGCACGCAGCGGTCGAACTCGAAGGGGGTCACCAGCGTCGATTCGACGTGCACGTGGGTGTCGATGAAGCCCGGCACCGCGAACAGCCCGCGCCCATCCACCACCTGCCGCCCGTCGTAGCGGTCGTAGGTGCCGACGATGCGGTCGCCGGTGACGGCGATGTCCGTCTCGGCGATCTCGCCGGTGACGACGTTCAGCATCCTCACATTCTTGACGACCAAGTCGGCCGGTTCGCGCCCGAGCGCCTGGTCGATGCAGGCCTCCAGGAAGGGAATGTCGGGGCGGGTCGTCATGGGATCCTCCGTCGGGCGAAGGTGCCCCGCGGCGGCGGCGGCGTAAAGCGGCGCGCGCGCGGATGCCCCGTGGCCACGACGCCGGAGCGGCTGCGACGCTGGATCTGTTGCGCTGCACCGGCCGTCTGCCGCAAATGCGAAACGGGGAACTTGGGCTGACGGAGTTGATGCGGGACGCGGGCGAAGACCTTTCCCTCGGTGCGTGGTTCGACGCCGTCTCCTCGGCGCTGCTGGTGTTGTCGCCGGACGCTCGCACTGCGTTCGCCGGCAACGCCGAGGCGGCGCGGCTGCTCGGCCGGCCGGCCGCGTGGGGGGCGGGCGAGGCGCCGCTGCCGCTCGTCGACCTGCTCGGCCCGGCGGCCGCCCTCGTCGTCGCCCGCCACGTCGCGGCGCCGACGGTCCCCGCTGGCACGTGGCTGCCGCTGCTGTTGTCCGGGCGCGGCGAGACTTGCCACATCGGCGTCGCCTGCCGCCGCCTCGGCGAGGGCTGGCTCGCCACCCTCGAGCCGCGCGAATCGATCGCCGCGATCGGCGTACCCGACGGCACGTTCCGCCGCGTGCTCGATGCCGTGCCGATCGGCATCGACCTGTTCGACCAGGACTACCGTGCCGTCTTCTGCAACGAGTACCTGATCCGCACGCTCGGCTACTACGGCTTCAACTCGTCGCCGACCTTCGACGCCTGGTTCGAGAGCGCCTATCCCGACCCGATCTACCGGGCGGAGGCGGAGGCGGCCTGGAACGCCGCCGTCGAAGCCGTCCGGGCCGGCGCGCCGGTGGCCGACCAGGGCGAGTGGTGGGTGCGCTGCGAGGACGGCCAGACCCGCCGCCTGCGGTTCATCCTGCAGCCGTTCGGCCGCTTCAAGCTGCAGATCACGCTCGACATGACCGAGCGCTACCGGGCCGACAGCGATCTGTTGCGGCTCGCCTTCTTCGACGAGCTGACCGGCGCCTCGACGCGCGTGCATTTCCGCCACGAGACCGAGAAGCTGGCGGCGCGTGCGCGCTCGGACGGCCTCCCGGTGACGCTGCTGCTGCTCGACGTCGACCACTTCAAGGCGGTGAACGACCGCTATGGGCACGGCGCCGGCGACACCGTGCTGCGCGAGGTGGTCGGCCGCTGCCGCGCCGTGGTGGGCGAGGGCGCCGTGGTCTGCCGGCTCGGCGGCGACGAGTTCGTCGTCGTGCTGTCGCCGGCCGACCGGCGCGGTGCGGGAGCCGTTGCCGAGGCGGTATTGCGGGCGGTGGTCGGCGCGCCCGTCGAGGTCGGCCCGCTGGCGGTGGCGGTGAGCGCCAGCATCGGCGTCTTCGAGGGCGACCCGCGCCGACACAGCCTCGATCGCATGCTGGAGCTCGCCGACCGCGCCCTCTACGCCGCCAAGCACGGCGGACGCGGCTGCGTGCGCTTCGCCGCTTCGGATTGAGCGCGCGTCGGCGTCAGTCCGTCCAGTCGGCGCCATCCGCCGAGGCGAGCCAGGCGGCGCAGCGGACGCGGTTCCGCCCGTCGGCCTTGGCGAGGTAGAGCGCCGCGTCGGCGCGCCGCAGCACGTCGAGGATCGAGCGGTCGCCCCGGGTGATCGAGGCGACGCCGATGCTCGCGGTGACGGCGATCGTCCGGCCGCCGACGACGGTCGCGAGCTGCTCGATCTCGCCGCGCAGCTTCTCGGCGGCGACGAGGGCGCCAGTCGGGCCGGTGCCCGGCAGCAGGCAGACGAACTCCTCGCCGCCGAGCCGCGCGAACACGTCGCAGGCGCGCAGCACCGTGGCGCCGATCGTCGCGACGTGCCGAAGCACGGCATCGCCCGCCGCGTGGCCGTGCGCGTCGTTGATCGCCTTGAAGTGGTCGAGGTCGATCATCAGGAGCGACGACGGCTCGCCGAAGCGCGCCACCCGCTCGAACTCGACACCGGCGAACTCGTCGAAGAAGCGGCGGTTGGGAATGCCGGTCAGGGCGTCGGTGGCAGCCAGCCGCGCCAGCCGCAACTCGGCGAGCTTCCGATCGGTGATGTTCATGTGCGCGACCACGGCGCCTTCACTGACCGTCGAGTCGCGGCGGCGGAGCGGGCTCACGCGCGCGACGAACCAGCGCGGCTGGGTGGGCGAGTGGCAGGGGTACTCGATCTGGAAGAAGTCGCGCTCGCCCCGCAGCACGGCCGCGAGGCCCTGCATGAACTCCGGCGCCTCGACGGCGGCAAGACCGGTCGAGGCGAGGCAGACGTCGAGGTAGCTGACGCCGACGTGGTTGATCGCGGGGACATTGGAGTTGGCGGCGGTGAAGTCCTTCCAGGCCTGGTTGACGGCAACGATCACGCCACCCCGATCCACCACGCAGATGTGGGAGGTGAGGGCGTCGATGACGGCGACCGCGAGGCCGTCTTCGAGGAGAGCGTCGATCATGTTCGGCAGTCCCCCCTGATGGCACTGAATCGACAAAGCCCGATGGTCGTCGTGGGGGCTGGCGTCCCCTGCGCAGCCGGCACCAGCAGCGGTAGGCACGAAGGAAAGCGCAGTTAAATTACCGCCAGTTTCGTGTCAAGTGCCTGAACACAACGTATAATCCCAAGTCGATCGGGATATAAAATTAAATATTTCTGGTTGCAGGAAAGGGCAGAACTATTTTCATTATCGGGACGTTATAAGTATATATCTGCGCGATAAGTTCCCAAAATAGATCCATAGCGAGAGAAATATTGAAAATTAGACGCTAGGCGCATGGAAGATTCTGCGCCCGCGGCGGACGTCGGTGGCGTCGGGGCAATCCTGCGAAGCCCGCCACGCTGCCGGAGAAGACGAGCGCCGCCCACGGTGAACGCTCCCGCACGGTCTCCCGCCGGGGCTTTGATTCGTGGTCTCCCCCTCGCCGATGAAGGGGACGGGGCGCCGGTCGGCGCTGTCCGTTGATGGTGGCGGCGGATCGCTCCGCCGCAGGGTGCCCTGCGGCACCCGCGCCTCACGGCGCCCCGTCTGACGCGGTGTCGCTCGGAGCCTGGTTCCCTGCTGGCGCGGCGCGGGCCGGCGGGCTTTCCCCGAACGGTCACCGTGCCGGCTACTCCTCCGCTCCGCACGTCGGAGCTCGGGACGCCGCTCGTGTTGGCGACGGAGAGCTTTGC